>Ga0157361_1000023_pt1 | contig 99147 bp, 96 predicted proteins | sample AttlaeALBM2_FD_111481 | JGI IMG/M metagenome (GOLD analysis project Ga0157361, IMG submission 111481) | Fungus gardens microbial communities from leaf cutter ant in Ribeirão Preto, State of São Paulo, Brazil - Atta laevigata ALBM2 | ecosystem: Host-associated > Fungi > Mycelium > Unclassified ...
CGGTGGGGTGGGCGAGTCCAGTTCCGGTAAAACCTCGTTGGTTAAAGTCGTCATGGGGCTGACCGAGCCAGACAGCGGTACGCTGCTGCTGGAAGGCGGCCGTTGGCACGGTATCAGCGAACCAGCACGCCGTGGGCGTCGTGCTCGCCTGCAGCTGATTGCGCAGGATCCTTTAAGCTCGTTCGACCCGCGTTACACGGTGGAAAGAATCATCGGGGAAAGCCTCGACAGCGTGAGTATTTTCGGTGATGCCCGTCGCCAGCGAGTGCGGCAGTTACTGGACGAAGTGCAGCTTGGTGAACGTTTCCTGCAACGGTATCCGCAGCAGCTATCCGGTGGTCAGCGGCAGCGTGTCGCGATTGCCCGCGCATTTGCGCCTAACCCGGCGTTGCTGGTGGCGGATGAACCAGTCAGCGCACTCGATGTGTCGGTACAGGCGCAAGTGCTGGATCTGCTGGCGGAGATGCAAGCCGAACACGGCACCGCGCTGCTGTTTATTTCTCATGATCTGGGGGTCATCCAACACCTCGCCGACCGCGTGCTGGTGATGCAGCAGGGGGCGGTGGTGGAAAGTGGGGCGATCGGCGAGGTATTCGCCGCACCGCAACATCCCTGGACGCAAAAACTGTTACAGGCTTTGCCGATACTGCCGGACTGGCAGCCTGCAATCGCATATTAAGGAGCATGGAATGAGTCAGACACAACGCCAGCTGCGGCTGGGTGCCATTATTCAGGGCGCGTCCGGTAACATGTCAGCCTGGCGTCACCCGGACGCGGTGGCGGACGCCAGTATCAATGTCGGGTATGTGCTGGACCTGGCGCGCAAAGCGGAACGGGCAAAAATTGACTTTCTGTTTGTCGCGGATGGTTTATACATTACACCCCAGTCGATCCCACATTTTCTTAATCGATTTGAACCCATTACTCTTTTGTCAGCGCTGTCGCTGGTGACGAAAAACATCGGCCTGGTGGCGACACTTTCGACCTCTTACAGCGAACCTTTTACCGTGGCGCGCCAGTTTGCCAGCCTTGACCACCTGAGCGGCGGTCGTGTGGGGTGGAATGTGGTGACCTCACCGCTGGAAGGTTCAGCCAGGAACTTCTCACGGGCCAACCATCCCGAACATGACGAACGTTATCGCGTTGCCAGTGAATATTTACAGGTCGTCAAAGGGCTGTGGGATTCGTGGGAAGAGGATGCGTTTGTCAGGGATAAAATCAGTGGCCAGTTTTTCGATCCTGACAAACTGCATACCCTTAATCACCAGGGCAACTATTTCTCCGTTCAGGGACCGCTCAATGTCGGGCGTTCCCCGCAAGGCAGGCCGATTGTATTTCAGGCAGGAGCCTCTGAAGCCGGTAAAGCCTTTGCAGCTGAAGCTGCGGATGCTATCTATACACGCCAGGAAACGTTAGAACAAGCCCGTGAATTCCGTGTAGACGTGCGCTGTCGCCTGGTGACACAGGGCCGTGATGCTGATGATATCCGCGTCTTTCAGGGGATCAGCGTCATCATCGGCGAGACCGAAGAGGATGCCGAACGTCGTTACCAGCAAACCGCTGAGCTGGTGACCATTGAAAAAGCGCTGGAATATCTTGGGCGCTACTTTGAGCATCACGACTTCAGCCAGTACCCGCTGGATGAGCCCTTCCCGGAGATCGGCGACCTTGGTGAGAACAGCTTTCGCAGCACCACCGACACCATCAAACACAAAGCACGCGCCCGTGGCCTGACGCTACGTCAGGCAGCACTGGAAGAAGCCACGCCGCGTCCAAGCTTCCTCGGCAGCGCACAGCAGGTAGCAGATGGATTAGAGCAGTGGTTCCTCGCCGGAGCGGCCGATGGATTTATCGTGCGTGGTGGTACGCCAACTGCCTTTGATGACTTTGTCGAACAGGTCATTCCGCTGCTGCAACAGCGCGGAATTTATCGTAGCGAATATGCAGGAGCGACGTTACGCGAAAATCTCGGGCTCACCACGCCGGAGAACCAGTTTGCGCAACAACGTCGTCAGCAGGTGGCCTGACATGGCGAATATCACTGACTGGCGGCAGGCACTGGAAAGCAGCCTTGAGCACCACGCCGCAACCTATGTGGCAACCGCGCAAGCGATCTTTCAACGCCCGGAAACCGGCAACAATGAATACTTCGCCAGTGAACAACTGACCGGATTGCTGCAGACGCAGGGATTTCAGGTGACCCGCAACGTTGCTGGGCATGAAACCGCCTTCTACGCCGAGAAGCGTGGCGATAAACCGGGACCGACGGTCGCGTTTTTAGCGGAGTATGATGCGCTGATCGGCATCGGTCATGCCTGCGGCCATAATTTAATCGGTACCACCAGTGTGGCAGCGGCCATCACGCTGTCACAGCTGCTGGCTGAAACAGGCGGGCGTGTAGTTGTCCTGGGCACACCGGCGGAAGAGGGTGGTCTGGCGGGACCGGGTGGCCCAAAAGGCAATGTGAAAAAACGGTTTGTCGAGGCAGGATTGCTGGAGGGCATTGATGCAGCGCTGATGGTGCATCCCGCCGGAAAAACCCGTCTGACCGAGAAGACCCTGGCAAATAATCACCTCTATTTTCACTTCTACGGTAAGCCGTCGCACGCGGCAAGCGCGCCACATGAAGGGATTAACGCACTCGATGCGCTGGTGCTGCTTTACAACGGTATCAGCGTACTGCGCCAGCAACTGCCGGATGGGGTGCGCGTGCACGGCATTATTACCAACGGTGGGCAGGCGCCGAATGTGATTCCAGAATATGCCTCAGCGCATTACTACATCCGTGCCGACAGTCGTGAACAGGTTGAGTCGCTGGAACCGCGTCTGCGAGCGATTGCTGAAGGCGTCGCGCTCGCTACCGGCACCCGCGTGGAGATCGACCATCAGGTTGGTCCACGCGATTTTCGCCTGAATCCGGCGCTGGATGCCGTGCTGCTGGAAGAACTGACGGCGGCCGGGGAACAGGTTGATCTGTCACCACAGAAAAACAGAGTCTCCACGGATGCGGGAGATATCAGCCACGCGGTGCCGACTGCACATCCCTGGCTGAAAATCGGCCCTGACGACCTGATTTTCCATACCGTGCCATTTCGCGAGGCTGCCAACTCGGAACGGGGATATCAGGCATTACTGACTGGTGCACGGGTGCTGGCCCGGACCGGCCTGTGTCTGCTGACCGATGCTGACGCCTTGCAAAAAATCAAAGCTGATTTTAGGCGGACTTAAGGAGAATACCGTGTCACAACCCTATCGCAGGAAACTGAAGACGCTGGTGGGTGCCAGTAACGTCATCTCGGCGGGCAATGACAGCCAGCCAGGACTGGGCATCGCGCGCGCTATCGAACTGGCGAAAATCGCGGAGCGCGAGAAAATTACCGGGTTATTTACCGCAGATTTATTACAAGCCGATCCTGCCGGACTGTCAGGCACTACCGGTAGCCAGGATCCGCTGATTGCGTTGGCAGCCTTGAGTCAGGCCACGTCACACATTGGTTTGATCGCCACCGTCAGTACCAGTTGGCTGCACCCTTATAACCTGGCGCGGCAGGTAGGCACCTTGGACCATCTTAGTGGCGGGCGTGCCGGCTGGAATGCCGTGACCTCTTCAGTGGGTGAGGAGAATTTTGGTGAAAGCCCGCTGCCAGCGCCTCAGGAGCGCTATGCGCGTGCCACAGAATTTATTGAAGTCATGAATGCGCTTTATGATGCGAACGAACGCGAAGCAGCACAGCGTACCGCCAGCGGCAGTATACGTATCGATCCTACCAGGCTGCATCCAATCAACTACCGGGGAGACTATTTTCAGGTGGCGGGCCCGCTGAATGTGCCCCCCTCACCGCAGCGTCGTCCGGTGCAGTTTCAGGCCGGGCAATCGGACGCGGGCGTGACGTTGGGCGCGCGTTATGCCGAGGTAATTTATACATCGCAGCCCACCTTTGCTGCGGCACAGACGTTTGTGGCGGATGTACACCAGCGGGCGCAGCACTTCGGACGACAGCATAATCCTCCACTGATCATGAACTCATTCCATGCGATCATTGGTGAGAACGAGGCGGATGTGGCGCGTCGACTGCGCGAAAAACATGAACGCATCAATTTTGAGCAGGGCAGGTTACGCGTGGCCGATATGCTGGGCGGCGAGCTGGATTTGCGCGAATTACCGCTGGATCAACCCTTGCCCGCCGCGCTGATCCCACATGTGGAGCAAGTACAACGCCGTCAGGGACGCGCCGCTATTTTCCGCCAGTACGCGCTGGAAGGATTGACGCTGCGTGAGTTGATTATCAAAGCAGAGGAGACCGGACACTGGTTTGTGGCCGGGACGCCGTCAGCGCTGGCGGATGCGATTGAACAACGTTATCAGGCCGGGGTGCTGGATGTGATTTCGTTGCACGGGTTGGGGCAACCGGATCAGCAGGATTTATTACTTAACGGCTTGTTGCCGGAACTGCGTCGAAGAAAACTGCTGGATACGGATTACCAGGGTACGGATTTTCGCAGTAGCCTCGAGCTGCCACCGCTGCGCCAGGTTGCGCGGTAGATCACTGCCCGGCAGTGTCGGGCAATTTTAATCACCTTACTTTCTTCGCATCAGCTGCGTTGGCGTGATGACGTAAGAGGCTCTTTAAATTTTAACGAAGAATATCTTGCATTGAAGTAATTATTTAATTTAAATTTGAAGGTTAGTGAGTGTCTAATTTATTTATTCTGCGCAAGGAAAATGCCCGTGACTGTACAAAAATGGTTGAAAAATAACTGGTTTAGTATTTTCACTTCTACAATGGCATTTGTATTATCAACAGCTGTTAATCAAGGGATCGACTGGTATAAAGATATTCAAGTTCAGGATGCTACTAAATCTGGTGTTGCTAATGAGACCACTAAAAATTTAGCAGCCATTGAAAGATTTAATAATAAAAATATAGCATTCAAAGATAGTTGTCAGAACAAAAGGATTGATGAGGCAACCTCTAAGAATTTATATTTATTTCCGGTTTCTTTATCAAATGAGTATTATCTTTCTAATGGGCAAAAGATTTCAGAGCTAAACGGGGACTTACTGAATCAGATCAATCAAGCTTATAATGCTCAGCAGTTGTTGATGAATACGATCCCTCTTATGTATTCTGGATTGAAAGGGAACAATAAAGAAGTAGAATCCGAAGTTTATGACCTTTATTGCGACTATCAGGATAAATTAAAAAAACTCAATGAGAATTTTCATGATTAGTTTTTAATAATGAAGTTATAACTAACGACTCGGCCCTGATTATTAGCTGCGTTTCAATTGTGATTGTTATAAAGGCATGTTTCAAAGATACTACGCCTCGCAGTTCAGCCAGCTTCTCACGGGCGAGCGTTGAGCAAAGTTTTAAGGCAACTGATTTATTGGGCGAACAGTCAAAAAATATTAGTGACTTTCATGATAACGTTTAGGGCGGTCACTTTCATAACGACTATGCCACATGGTAGGGGACATTCATAAGGCTTATTCGCAGAGCAGGGTACTTTCATAAAACAAGCACTACAGAGTGGGGTACTTTCATAAATCAGTGCCGAAGAGGTGGGGTGCTTTCATAAGATTGTCTCTACGGGAGTCAATGTGTTCCACAAAAACCGCCACAATGGTGATTCTGAGAGCGAAAAAACTATGAAACTGACCGCCTTTAAAGTCTGGCTTATGAAAGTAACCGCTTTACGAGGATGAAAATGGCAGTCCTTATGAAAGTAACCGCCTTTATGAAACTGACCGCCTCGTGAAGACGTTTATGATCCTTACCAGCTCAGGTATGAATCAACATAACTTGTAGGGAGTGTTAGTTGGAATGGAAACAGCTCATATCTACGTAACCGGCAGCGCTGACCCGCACACTCGGCTTGGTTTCGCGCGCCTCCTGCTCGATCAGGGATTTCAGAAAACGCCATTTATCTTTAACTACGAAGATACGACTTATAAGCGTAGTCAGATCCAGGGTATGATTGATGCTGTAATGCAGCTTGATTGCCCGCACCATGTAGTATTCATCAGCGCATCTCCGCTGGCGCTGGAAAAGGCAGAAGCTGGTGAAGGGCCTAACCGGGATCTTATCTACGAGCTGTATCGCGTTCTGTCTGCAAAGGGCTGTACGCACGCATTTGATTTCCGAGTAGGGCAGGGTAAAAAGATAAACAAGCTGCTGTCAGATCACAACGTTTGATTTGATGTTCCCAGCGCCTTCCAGCTGTGCGATCCCTGATTTCCTTTTTCCATATTAAGCTGGCCGCTCCCTCAACATCACCCAGCATTTTCAACCGGCCTTCACGCTGGAGCTTCGCAGAAGCCAGTAGTCTTCTGAATACGGACCAGATCCTCAGATCCCCCCATTCTTCAGTGGGATGACTTGCCGGTTCTGTCACGAGCCAGTCTTCTGCACACTTTGACATCACTTCTTCGCTGACCTGGCATTACCCCATTTATACCAAATGCATCGATCGGAGCCTGAGGCCCTGCGCCACGGGGCCTGATGGCATTTTACGGTGAAAAAGGATCCTTTACGGTATTGGGATAACCCGCTAATCTGCGGGTAAAACCAAATCCCGGATCCGGTCTGCGCGATTTGTTTATCTGGCTCCCGCCGCCCCGCTGCGGGAAAATAGTCAGATAAATGCACAGACATCGTTACGTGAAAAATTAACGCATGAACCCCCCAGTATCCCTGCAAACTTCACCAGAACGCGTCACCGCACTCGCCTTCGCTCCGGGCGCCGATTTTGTTCTCGGTGATGCGGCGGCAGGAAGGTGCTCAGCGCGTTTTATATCTGTTATATTAATTTTATTTCAGTGAATTAAGGCACCCGACCCAATGTTCAACCTGTTTGGATGGATCCCCCTAACAATCAGAAACCACCCTGTCATAACATGGATTGTCTGGAGCGCTGCACTGGCCACCGTTTCGGCCATTATCACTTCAGAAATGCTGAATAACACTACACTGGCTGAAATGAAGGTACGTAACGAAGGACTGACTTCAGATATTGCATACTTACGTGAAGAGGTCCGGACTGCGCATAGTCGCTACGATGCGGCGCAGGCAAGCCGTGAAGAGACTATCAGTAAGCGGGTCGCCGAGCTGTCAGCCGGCTATCGGGAGAACGTTAAAAGCCTTGAGGAGCGGAATGAAAAGCTCGTGCTGGAGAATGCTGACCTGAAAAGCATGCTCAGCGCACTGCGTGGCGTTGAACGCCGGCAGACCACGGAACGTAAGGAAGCTCGGCTCAGTAAACTGAGCGCCGCCCTGGAACTGAATACCAGGCAGATTGCTGAGGCTCAGCAGTTGCTCTACAGGACAAGCGCCAGCGCAGGCTATGACAGGGCAGCATGTGGTAAGAAAAGTGCAAATGTTTATTCAAACATCTGCGAGCAGGCTTCAAAGCAGGAATCACAGGTCCGGGCCCTGCAGGAAAAAATTAGTTTGCTTGAAAGACAGGGCAAAAATTTGAGTGACCAGATAATAGCCCTTGAAGAGAAAGAGTGACAGCCGCCTGCAGCAGTCTGACCCGGGAAGGGTCAGCATCCGCGGATTCTGGCCGAGCTGAAGCACGAGTAATAAGAACGGCTTAACAGGTCCTGACACCGCTGCGTGTAACCTCACGTTCGGGCCCGGGATCCGCCGTGGTACTTACAGGAAAATTGTGACCCGACCATGGATGAGAAATCAGCGGGCTGAGGGTTGACCGGGCAGCAGCAGCCTGCCGGCCTCCTCGGCATCCATGGAGAACCGCACGCCGAGCTGGCGGGTGACGTCCAGCGCAAACACACGGGTATACCACTCGGTGGACTTCGCGTCCTTGTGGCCCATCAGCGTCTGGATCACCTTCTGCGGCACCTGGTGCTGTACGAGGTGCATCGTAAACGAATCCCGGAACGTCTTGGGCGTCACCGGCCAGATGGAAAACGTCACACCGTCACGCGCCACTGCAGCCACTGCTTGACTTATCCAGCTGCGCGCCGTGTCCTCGCTTTTAATGTCCCACAGGCGCGCGCCGGCTGCCAGCTGCACCGTCGCAAACCACTCCCGTAAGCGCTGCACGAAGCCCGGATCGGTGAGCGGTACCGCGCGCGGCGGGTTCTCGCGTATCTCCGCCTCGGTTTCCCGCTCCGCCTGCTGCTCTTCCTTCGTTGGTCGGCCGCGCCGGCGGCTGCGGCTGCGCGCGGCCTCCTCAAGCTTTCGCTGCTTGAGCGTGCGCAGCACCACGAACGGCGAGGAAAGCGGGGCGCCGGTCAGCGGATCGTCCAGCGCAAAGTCCTCCCGGGTGAGCGGCAGGATCTCGTTCAGCCTTCCGCCGGTGTCCCACAGCGCGTCAATGAAGAGGCGCTTTTTCAGGTCGGGCACCTTCGAGAGCAGTACGGCCACCTCGGGGGCGAGCAGGTAGCGCGGCATGTCGGTACCGTACGCGGCGGCCAGGTTGCGCAGCGCCACGGCGCTCTCGTAGTCAAAGTAGCGCGCCGCGCCGGATCCGGTTACGTTCTGACCGGTGACGTCGCTACGCGAAATCTACATCACTTCGCGGGGTAAAGAGCCCAAACTTTCAATCTCCGTTGTCTGGCGTGATGGAACGTATTTTCACCTGTCTGTCCAGCGAAAACTACGCGAATAAATCGATCCAGTGCGGATCCGTTTCGGATCGGTTTTCCGGCTTTTCTCCCGTATACGGAGAATAACCTGGACGGTGCAAATTAAAAAGCGCGGCGCCCGCGTGCCGCATGGCGCCGGAAAGGCGGGTAACTAACTGACAGTAAAAGATAATGCGGGAAAATCGCGGCGAACGGGGCGTACCAGGCACTCTCATCTCAATGCCTGGCAGGCGAAAGATTACAGGCAAGAGCCCGTGTCCTGAGTGACCGTAACGGTGTGAGAGAGTGAGTCAGACCAAAAAAGCATCATGCCGGAATATGCAGTGCCGGTTTATGCTGAGAATAACCCTCAGCCAGTAAATCCATCAGCCCAGAAACCCAGAGCAGCAGGATCGGAAAGAACGAAGAAAAATTCATCTGCCATATGTCGACGAATGTTAAATATGTAAGTCTGACAGTAAACAGAGTCAAAGCAAACTACAGATAAAATACTGTAAAACATAGACAGTAGGGCTGGATTTTATTGAGGAGATGCTGAACAAGGTTTTCTAAAAGATTATGAGCTGTACGATGAAGGCGAGTTCTGAAACAGATACGGTGATACAGCGTTATCCGTAAAAAAGGATAAAATCATCATCGATAAATATTCCGATGAAAATCCATTTCACTTTATGCCGTATAACCATATGATGACCGCAACGTTACCGCATGATACTATCAACACTTTTATAATATAAAAATGGACTGATAACACGCATGGTCGCGCCAGAAGACACCGGAAATTTCATCAAGGGAAGTGAGAGTATCTGATATGTTCAGAATGTAACTTAGCCAGTCAAGCATTAGTCATGAATAGTGCCATACATTATTAATGTCGAATAAACAGGTCCGTGACGGCTATCCTGTGCGACGGAAATTCATTTAGGGTGTCAGGATAAATGATTGTGCCGGGCAAAAAATTCCATCGTATCCACATGTCTGTCAGTTTTGACATCTGATAATTCAGGTCTGGCCAAGACCTTATGAAGTGAAATTATTGTTCACGAATATAAAGCATTAAATGCTGTACGAAACGGTATGGAACACACGCGCTGCCAAAAATTTACAAATGACTTACATAAAATGATTTTTCCATTTTATGAACCCAGACTGGCTTCAGACCAGCAATCTGGCACAAGGAAATTAGCGTATGGTCGCAGCGTTTATTATTGGTGTTTTTATTATGAGTGTATTTTATGCCCATTCGCGTGGCGTGGAAAAACAAAAGTTTTCCCGCCAGCTCTTTGATCACTCCACTTTCATGGCCCCCGTAAATATGTTTATGACCGGGTTATCGCGTCTTCCGACCCGACAGGCTTATTTTGCTCAGGAAGAATTTCCGGAGCTGAAGCTGCTGACTGATAACTGGCAGGTGATCCGGGAAGAGGCTCTCCGTCTTCAGGACCATATTAAAGCAGCTGAAACGAATAATGATGCCGGATTTAATACCTTTTTCAAGCGCGGCTGGAAACGTTTTTATCTGAAGTGGTATGGAGAAGCACACCCGTCAGCGCATGAACTTTGTCCTGTAACTACCGGGCTGGTTAACAGCATACCGGGAGTTAAAGCAGCCATGTTTGCGGAATTACCGCCCGGGAGCCATCTCGGTAAACATCGTGATCCGTACGCAGGCTCAGTCCGTTATCATCTTGGACTGTTTACGCCAAATGATGATCGCTGCTTCATTGAGGTAGACAGGCAGCGCCACAGCTGGCGGGACGGAAAGGCGGTAATTTTTGATGAAACGTATGTCCACTGGGCCCAGAACGGAAGTGAGCAGACGCGTATCATTCTCTTCTGCGATATAGAGCGTCCGATGAAGTGGAGATGGGCTCAGGCGGTAAACCGCTGGGTAGGCTCCAGCCTGATGGCTGCAGCTGCCTCTCCCAACGACGAAAAGGATCGTACGGGTTTTATTAACCGCATCTTTAAGTACGTGTATGCACTAAGGGATGCTGGCCAGAACCTGAAGAAACGTAACCGTAAGTTGTACTACTGCCTGAAATACGCGGTTATTACTGTAATTTTTGCGTTGATCATCGTTCCAAGCGTTTTCTTCTGATGAAAGCGGGTTCTCATCTCCTCCCCATAGAGTGAGAGAAACCCGCACCAGTTCAGTAAATAACACCGGATCAATGATGGAATGCCTTCTGTATTTCGCGAGCGCACACAAACTGACCTTTCACATCCACTCGTCCACTGGCCAATATAAATGAAAACCGGAGCAAACCAGAGCACAAAACTTATCCTCCGCCGCCAAGCCTGGTTTTGACGGAGGAGAAAAAGGTCATCCACTGATCCTCAGTGATTTCCATAAGACCAAAATGCTTGAGAAAGAAAATCCCTTCAGTCGCAAAAAACAGTAACTTTAAGTCTTCATCAGTCTTCTCAGACTGGCTGCTGAAAAGCCGGAACTTTTCCTGATACCATTGATTTACCAATACAAGATACTGAGGAAACTGAAGCAGTGCGGCCATGAGAGCAGCCGTTCTCGAGTTGTTGATATCTCTCATATCTCCCGTCAGTTCAACATGTACCATCATCTCTTTTTCAGATCCGGCGAATCCTGAAGATAATGCGTTTTTCTGTGATTCGTAAGTACAGAGATATCTTTTGAGCATGGCCTCCACCATGGATTCTTTGGTGCCAAAGCAGGATTGAACGCCTCCTTTGGTTATACCCGCGGCTTTTGCAACAGCATCTACAGACAGGCCAGAAATGCCCTGCTGAAGAATGACACTTTCAACTGCATCCAGTACCGATTCCCGGTTTATAGTCTTTACTCTTCCCACTCTTACCTCTCAGTCACTGGGAAATACGGACTCGTCTCATCAGGGATAATTTATCCCCCGCATAGATTTGAACAGCAGTCAGGGTGATTATCAAGTTCATCAGGGGCACACTTCAGGCTGTCACGATGATTAGCGTTTTTATGATGATTATGGTTGCTTAAAATGAAGACAGTAGCCATGAGCATTCCTGTTAAAAGTGACCGTCTTTAACCTGTATCTGGACAGTTAAATGAATTATCAAATAATGGTTCTTTCTCAGTTAAGGCGAGAAAAATCATCTCAGAAAACCACGCATGCGAGGATATTTCATTATCTCCACTGAACTTTAACATTAAAGAGCTATGCTAACAATATTTGTGACAGCGTATTATGCTACAGGAGTGTTATAATTTATTAAAATAAACCATAATTGAATTATCTGGCGAGACTAAATGCTGCTTAGGCTGGTCTGACAGGTTGAGAATGGGTTTGGCTTAAAAATAACACAATTAAAATTGTTGCCCTTAGATTGAACTTTTTGACAAAATTATTTTAAGAGGCCTGATTGTTTAAAACGCGCTTCTTTTAATCCCAGCAGAGGCAATTAACTCGAGAGTATAAAATGAAAATAAAATTAATGTGCGTCATGATTACTGCCGTATTATCAAGTGGTGTTAATGCAGCGGAAATTTATAACAAAGACGGAAATAAACTCGATCTTTACGGTAAAGCAGTTGGTCGTCATTATTTCAGTGGAAACGAAAACATTGATGGTGATAACTCTTATATTCGCTTTGGTTTTAAAGGGCAAACTCAAATCTCCGATTTGATGACCGGCTATGGCCAGTGGGAATATAACGTTCAGGCTAATAATTCTGAAGGTCGCGATGCTCAGAATGGAAACCGGACACGTCTCGGTTTCGCCGGACTTAAATTCGGTGACTGGGGCTCAATCGATTACGGCCGTAATTATGGAGTCATTTTTGACGTAGCTGCAGTGACTGATACTCCTGTTATTTTTGACGATCAGACCTTCAGCGCTACGGATAATTTTATGACCGGCCGTGGCAATGGCTTCCTTACTTACCGGAACAATGGATTTTACGGACTGATTGATGGTCTGGACTTTGCGGTTCAGTATCGGGGCGCCAATAATGAGTCCACCAACAACTCTGATCGCGATGCAAACCGTGCAAACGGAGATGGATATGGCCTGTCCGCAAGCTGGACTCCGGGATACGACATTACTTTGCTGGGAGCCTATTCATCATCTAAACGTACCCAGGGTCAGAACGAGATGGCGTTAGGTGAGGGTGAGCGTGCCGATATTTGGGCTACCGGCGTAAAGTATGATAACAGCCAGTTATATCTGGCTGCGACTTATGCAGAGGCACATAATCTTTCACGCATCAGATCTTTTGGTTACGCAAATAAAACGCAAAATCTGGAACTGGTTGCTCGTTACACGTTTGAAAACGGTCTTCAGCCAGAGATTGGTTACTTCCGCTCTACTGCTAAAGATCTGGAAGGTCACGGAAACCAAAGTATCATTAATTACTGGGACTTTTCTCTGGCATATTACCTGAACAAAAATATGTCAGTATACGTGGATTACAAACTTAATCGTCTTAACAAAGATAACAGTCTGGGTATAGCGTCCGATGATCAGACTGGTTTAGGCATTACCTATCAGTTCTGATAAATACGGGCCTGCTTTGCGGTAGGCCCTGTTTCTTTTATTCAACCGGAAATGTCACTGAGAAACATGATCCACCAAGTTCGCTGGCTTTATATTCAGCTTTCCCTCCCATAGCTGATGCTATCGCTTTTACAACTGCCAGTCCGAGTCCACTTGATCCGGTATCACGCTTAATACCTGAATCAAGTCTGTGAAACGCCTCAAATATTTTTTCGGACTGTGCGGGAGAAATGCCAGGGCCTTCGTCTTCAACCTTAAGTATCACGACGCCATCGTTAAGGTGGCAGCTTAGTTTTACGAAGCCTGGCTGGGAATAGTCCAGTGAATTATTCAATAATGCTAACGCGCACTGCTTCAGCCTGTGAGCATCTATATAAAGTTTTTCTGATCCGATATCGCTTATAAGTGTCTTATTTTTTAGAAGAAATTGCGGTCTGAGAGTTTTAACAAGATTTTCTATTTCATAAGATAAATCAGCATATTCACTGTATATTTTTAGCTGTCCTGAATCTGCGAGGCTAAGGATCCTGACCTCGTCTATAAGCCGGCCCAGACTTTCAGTATGCCCCAGCAAACCGGCGATGTTATTTTCATCAGCATTTATTACTCCATCACGTATACCCTGAATATATGACCTCAATACTGTGACGGGGGTTCTTAATTCATGTGCAATAGATGCATTCCAGACTTTCATTTCCTCAGACATTGCCTCCAGTCTGGAAGCCATTAAATTAAAGTCATCAACCAACAGATCCAGTTCTCTTATCCGGTGCTTACTCTTATCAGCACGAGAGTGTAACTTTCCTTCAGCTATAAGACGGGCTGCCGATGCGATGCTGGTGATAGATGGAGTAATGCGACTGGCAAACTGAAGTGACAGAAAAATTGAAACAAAAACGGATAATGCCGTAGATATTGACGTTACAATATAGTCGGTAGCACCTAATTCTCCGAGTTGACTGTTGCTTGAAAAATAGGGGTATATAATAAAAATAGAGAGTGTAACCATAATACATAGGGTTACCACCTTCAGCGAAAGAAGAAAAACTGTAAACCTGATTCCTTTTATTCCCATTTCAGTCACCAAATCTGTAACCAAACCCACGTACGCTTTCAGGCACGAACCTGATACCAGCACTTTCAATCTTGCCTCGAAGGTTGCTGATATGGCTATCTACTGTACGTTCACTGGCATTTTTTTCCGAAAGACAGCTTTGCAAAATTTCTTTACGGCTGAATACTCTTTTTGGATAACGAATAAGGTGTAACAGTATGCGATATTCAGTTGAAGTAAATAAAGAAGTAATGTCAACTTTTTCTGAACCCACCACAACCTGATGAGAATCATCATTAACAATGAAGTTTTTAGTTATATAGATTTTTTGTTTATAATCTGCCATGTGATAACTTAGTCGTTTTAAAATGTTGTTGACTCTGGTTACTACCTCAATCGGATTAAAAGGCTTAATAACGTAGTCATCTGCACCGGACTTCAGCCCGTAAATTTTATCCATATCAGTGTCTAATGCTGTAAGCATCATGACAGGCACGTTACCGCGTTCTCGCAGTTCGGACAGAACGGTCCACCCATCCTTGCCTGGCATTTTTATATCCAGAATGACGAAGTCAGGTTCATGCTGCTCAAATTGTTCGACAGCATCCTTGCCGTTTTCCATATGCATTACCCTGTAACCCTCTTTATTCAAATAGGCAGTAAGGATAGTTGCGATATGACGATCATCTTCCACGATAAATACCAGTTTTTTTTCAGTGTTATTCATGAATAACTCCTGTGGTTTTTTTTAATGAACTAAAGTATCGTCACTATCTCCAATACAGGGATAGTGACGATATCATTTATTACTTTTTATACAGTAGGGAATTAATCCATTAATGGCCTGACGTCATTTTAAGTCCCACTGCCGCCGCCACTATTAGCAGGATGAAAGCTATCCTTGCTATACTGACCGGCTCCTGATACCAGATCATCCCCACCACTGCGGTACCTAATGTTCCTATACCGGTCCATATGGCATAAGCAGTGCCGAGTGGCACGGTTCTCATGGCCATACTGATCAGATACATACTGATGGCGAGAGAACAGGCGAAGCCTATTGTCCAGGGAACATTTTTAAACCCGTTAACGTATCTGAGGCACGTTGTGAAAACCAGCTCAAAAACACCACCAAAAATTACGTATATCCAGCCCATACAACCTCCTGATTTCAATAAGAAATTCACCAAATAAATTTTTAATACATAAAGATACACATTTTACATGCGCATTATCACTATAGCTTTTAAAAAATAAAAAGCTTTCCAGTTTTAAATTATGAACATAACGTTAATAATATTTTCATTTATGTAAAGCACAACCAGCCATAGTGTATTAGTTTAAACACAGCTAACATCAGTAAACCAGAAGGATGCTGGCAACAATTATTAGTCATGTAACAATCACACGCTAATCTCTAAGGCAGGAAATTATTCGCGCCAGTTCGCGGCGCGTTTTTTCTGATGCCATATCCTATACTCCCAGAAGTTATTTCCATCACACTGTAATATCCTTTACCTTTACTGGCATGTAATAGTCAATAGTGTATATATTATCCATGCCAGAGTGATATTTAACATTTTCTACTACTGTAATATCATGTGCGGACTTTCGCAACAAAGACGTTTGTGAGAGAAATGCCATATGTGACATCTTAATTTTTTTATCAATATCTGCTCCTGAACCACAAAATTTAAACTTTAAATAAAGCTTTAAGTTTCCTTTATCTCGTGGGATCATTTTATAACTCTTCTCCTCTTTAATGCTTCCGCTTCTGACGATGATGCTGATTGATTTGCTTTTCTTTTCTTTCAGAAACTCCATTAAATATGAATTTCCTCCTGTGTTTGTTGGTTTAATATATTCGTTGAGAATATTCGCTTTACCATTTTCCAGCTCCCACAGGTCAACCCTCATAACGTTGAGGATTTTCCCGGGAGTACAGGTTACTTCTTTGAGTTCGGGGTTCTCAATAGAAATCTGTTCTTCCAGAAGAGAGGGTACAAATCTCGAAAAATCCCACGTGTCGCTTTTGCGATATGCCCCCGGAGAGATAAGGAAATATTTTGTAAAAGCTCTCGTGAAGGTTTGTTGAGAGTCATATCCGAATTCCAGTGCAATATCATATATTGACCTGTCTGTAAGCTTGATAGCTAAAGCTGCTTTACTGATTTTTCTTCTTCGGATGTAATCCGCTATTTTCAGCCCTGTGTTTTTCTTAAAAATACGCTGTACATGCCATTTGCTGTAACCTGATTTTTGAGAAATATAGTCTAGTGAAAGAGAGGATTCAATATTATTCTCAATCCATTCAAGTAAGCTGACCGTAAAGATTTTACTTCTTTCCATATTCTAATCCATTACGTCTTTTTGCAGGCACCCCTCCCTTGAGACGGGGTGCCATTAAGCTGTAGTTAATCAGATCACACAGATTTGCTTTCTTTGTTGAACATGTTAGCTACCCACACGTAGAACACCGGAACCAGTACAACGCCGATAAGTGTGGCTGTCAGCATGCCACCCACTACTCCTGTACCGATTGCTCGTTGACTGGCACTCCCGGCGCCTGTTGCGATAGTCAGTGGTATAACGCCCAGGATAAAAGCGAGAGATGTCATTATTATCGGTCTGAAGCGAAGCTTTGCTGCTTCTAACGCAGAATCAATCAAAGACATTCCCTGTTCACGCTGCTCTTTGGCAAATTCAATGATCAGGATTGCATTCTTTGCTGCTAGACCAATGATGGTGATAAGGCCGACCTTGAAATAAACATCGTTCGACATATTGAGAAGCGAGGCTGCTATCACTGAACCCAGTGCGCCAACGGGTACAATGAGCATTACGGCAAAAGGCATATTCCAGCTTTCGTACAATGCCACGAGAAGTAAAAATACAACCAGAATTGATAAAGCCAGCAGGGCAGGAGCCTGACCTCCCGCTACGTTTTCCTGGTATGAGAGCCCCGTCCACTCATAACCAATGCCTTTGTCGAGGCTGCCTGCAATTTTCTCCATCGCTGCCATTGCTTCACCCGAGGTATAACCCGGTGCCGCACTGCCGGTAATTTTAAATGCAGGGTAACCGTTATAGCGGGAAAGCTGGACCGGACCTGTCTCCCATTCAATTGAGGCAAATGATTTAACGGGTACCATATCCCCTGAGCTGTTCGGAAGATTCAGTTCGAGTACTTTCTCAGGTGTTGCGCGTGATTCAGCATCGGCCTGCACGACAACACGCTGAAGGCGTCCGTTATTTGCAAAATCTGCCGCTACGTTCGAACCAAAAGCTGTCGTAAGCGCGCTGTTAATATCATCAAAGCCGATGCCCTGAGCCTGCGCTTTCTCACGATCAATTTTCAGTCGTACCTGCGGTGCGTCCTCAAGACCTTCCATCATTGCATATGCAATTGCAGGATCCTGATTAGCTTTACTGAGCAATGTGTCTCTGGCTTTTAATAACTCCTGTCGTCCAAGGTTGTTTCTGTCCTGCAGGCGTAGCGCAAATCCACCTGAGTTACCCAGGCCTTCGATCGGAGGCGGCTCGATTGCCATCACCGAGGCATCGGTATAATTACTGAAGAACTGATTGAAGGCAGAAACTTCATCTGAAGCCGTCTCGCCTTTTCCGCGCTCAGACCAGTTCTTAAGCACCGGGAATGACAAGGCTGCATTTGGCCCTGTACCGGAGAAACTGTATCCCATAATCATGGCTGAGCTGGCCGTGGCGCTTCTGCTGGCATAGTATTCCTCTATATCTGCAACCACGCGCTCTGTCCGCTCAAAGGAAGCACCCGGAGGAAGCTGGATATCCACCATGTAATAGCCCTGATCTTCAACGGGTACAAAAGAAGCAGGAAGGCGCATATACAGGAAACCTAGAATGGCTACCAGGGCCACATAGATAAGCATGCATCTGCCAGTTTTTCTCACTAACGCTGAGTTAAGTAACTCATATTTTTGCGTAAGGCGACTGAAGTTACGGTTAAACCATCCAAAGAATCCTTTTTTGTCATGATGTCCCGCCGTCACCGGCTTAAGCAGGGTTGCGCAAAGTGCGGGGGTAAAAGTCAGTGCCAGAAAACCGGAAAACAATATTGATACGGCAAGGGACAGTGAAAACTGCTGATAAATGACACCAACTGAGCCGCTCATGAAGCCCAGAGGAAGAAATACAGCGGCCAGTACAAGCGTAATCCCCACAATCGCACCGGAGACTTGCTCCATCGCCTTTACGGTTGCCTCTTTCGGACTCAGATTTTCCTCGCTCATCAGGCGCTCGACGTTTTCCACAACGACGATTGCATCATCAACCAGGATACCGATAGCCAGAACCATACCGAACATGGTCATCATGTTGACGGAGAAACCGAGCAGGAACATCACTGCAAGCGTTCCTGCCAGGCAGACTGGAACAACTATGGTTGGTATCAGCGTATACCGGAAGTTTTGAAGGAACAGCAACATAACCAGGAAAACGAGCACAACCGCTTCTATAAGCGTATGAATAACTTTGGAAATAGCTACGTCAACAAAGGTAGATGTATCGTAGGGTACGCTGTAAGTTATGTCGTCAGGGAAAGTACCTGAAAGCTCCTGTAAACGTTGTTTAACGGCCTTCGCAGTCTCCAGAGCATTCGCCCCCGGAGTCAGCTGGACTGCTGCTGCTACAGACTTTTTACCGTTGGTTCGGGTAGCAAAGTTGTAGTCCTGCGTATTGATTTCTATCCGGGCAACGTCTGAAAGTCTTACTCGCGACCCATTTGCCTGCGATTTCAGCGTAATGTTGCCGAATTCTTCAGGCGTGCTCAGGAAGCCCTTAACGTTAATAATGGCTGTGAGCTCCTGACCGGATGGACCCGGGCGACTGCCAAAACTGCCCGCCGGCACCTGAACATCCTGTGCCGCAATCGCATTATTCACATCGGTTACAGACAGCCCGTAATCAATCAGTTTCTGAGGATTTATCCATACGCGCATTGCCGCTTCTGAGCTGAAGAACTGGACTTTACCCACCCCTTCAATGCGTCTGATTTCATTGTTAATGTTACGTGCAGCGTAGTCAGCAAGCTTCACTTCGCTTTTATGGGTATCATCTCCCTTATATAAAAGTGAATAGATCAGCAAAAATCCGGAGTTTGCCTGATCGATCTGCAAACCCTGCTGTTTAACGGAGTCAGGCAGGCGGGCTTCCGCTTTTTTTATGCGGTTTTGCACGTCTACCTGCGCCATATCAGGGTTCGTGCCGGGTTTAAACGTAACGGTTAATTCACCCGTATTCGCACTGTTAGAAGATTCATAATAAAGAAGGTTGTTTGCTCCGTTCAGCTCCTCTTCAATAACGTTTGTTACGTTATCAACCACGGCGGTTGCAGAGGCGCCTGGGTAGGTCACCCAAATAGAAATCTGGGGTGGAGCGACAACCGGAAATTGTGATACGGGCAGTGAGGGTAAAGCCAGTAAGCCACCCAGCACGATGAAAATGGCAATAACCCAGGCAAACCGGGGGCGTTCAATGAAGAAGCGGGACATTCTTAAGCATCTCCGTCAGCGTGGTGAATCGTCGCGGCTGCGGATTTCTTTTCGGTAGCGCTCTCATCAACATAAGGCTCAGATTTAACCTTTTGCCCCTCTGCAGCTGAACCGCTGACGATGACTTTGTCACCATTTTCAAGACCATTCATGATATGCCACTGGCTACCGTACATCTTGCCGGTAGAGACATAGCGTTTCTCAACTGCCCCATCTTTGCTGACGATCATGATGCTCGCTTTTCCATCAAGATCGCGATGAACCGCACGCTGAGGAACGAGGATAGCCTTTGGATCAATGCCCTGACCTACCCTGACCCTGACATACATCCCCGGCAGTAAAACGTCATCCTGATTAGGAAAAATGCCGCGAAGGGACACCTGACCCGTACCCCTGTCAACCGTTATATCCGTAAAAAGGAGTTTACCGACGCGCTGTCCGGCGCTGTTGTCCAGGGTGATATAAACGGGCAGGGTGTTGCTCTCGCCATGCTCGAGCAACCCTTTGCTAAGGGCATTTTTAATGTTGAGAACGTCTGCAACGGGCTGCTGAAAATCCGCATATACGTTATCAAGCTGCTGGATGGTGGCCATGGCCGTTGTGTCAGTCTGTGAGACAAGCGCACCTTCTGTAACGAGCGCGCGACCAATTCGACCGGATATAGGTGCGCGTACCTCTGCATAACCCAGATTGATGTTGGCTGTTTCAAGACTTGCTTTAGCGGAGTCCAGGGTGGCCACCGCGCTGCGGTAAGAGGCTAGAGCTGTGTCGTAGGTTTGTCGGCTGATGACATTTTTTTTAACCAGGGGTTCATAACGTTTGATTTGTGCACTTGCTTCATAAAGCTGCGCTTCTGCTTTGGCCAGCGCCCCGCGAGCGTTAGCAGCTTCTGCCCGGAACGGAGCAGGATCAACGCTGAAGAGTACCTGCCCGGCTTGGACATCGGCCCCTTCTACGAAATGTCTTTTCAGGACGATCCCCGTCACGCGAGCGCGAACCTGTGCAATACGCAAAGGTTCTATTCTGCCCGGTAGATCAGCTGAAAGCTCAAACGGCCGTGACGCAGTAGTAATAGTTTTAACAACGGGTTCCGACTGGCCGGATTCGGCTGTCTGATTTTCATCGCATCCTGTTGTTAACAGGGCAGCAGACAGCATAACTGCAGCATAATATTTACCGGTTTGTAAAGACACGTTTCACCTGGTGTATCAAAAAAGGGTCACTTAATGTAATACAGTTTCATATGAATCAAAAGTGATTCATTTAAAATCAATATGACTCTTTTTCATTGAAGCGTTTGACGCTAGACTATTCCGATTCACTGGATGAACGATCGAACGGAACACTTATGCTGAACATGAAAGAAGAAGACGGAGAGTTTTTAGCATCACTGGCTGGTGCTTTAGTGCAGCACCCACGCGCCACCCTTAAGGAACTGGCACAGGCAATAGGTGTCAGCAAGGCAACGCTGTATCGGTTCTGTAAAACCAGAGAAGAGTTGATACAGAGACTGGCGGAACATGGGGTAGGGGCTTTGAACGCGGCCATTGAAAAAGCAGACCTTAGAGCAACAGCGATCTCAAAAGGGCTGAGAAATTTGCTTGAAAATCTTTTCGAGCACCGGGAATTAACCTCTTTTCTGATGATTTACTGGAAGGATTTGCACGTATCTCAGGATGTTGAAGATGGATGGACTGTAAGTCTCGACGAATATTTTCTGAGAGGCCAGCAGCAGGGGATCTATCGTATTGATATTAGCGCAATCGAACTGACTGAAATTTTTATATCGCTTGTGCTGGGTATGGTGGATGCGGAACAAAGGGGAAGGGTGGCGAGAGCCGGCCTCGTACTTCTCACGGAAAAAGCATTTTTGTCCGGGGCCGGAAATCATATCAGTGACCTTTAGTCAGGGATAGAAAGTTTTTAAGACGCCCCAAGCACTGGTTAAACGTTTGTTTATTCCTTTTTACATTGTCTTTAACGTGGCTGGGATTATTTACGCCCCACACGTAGCGCATAGACACCGCCCCGTGAACGGTATTCAGTGTAACGCCGTCCCTGCTGGAAAGTAAATTAGGCAGAAGATCAACCCATCTTGTACTGGACGCCGAGGGATTTTCAGGGAGATGAAAGATGCCTGTAATCAGCCATTGTGAATTGTAAAGCTGTCTGACTGACTGAACAGACATAAAGACCGGGTATTCAAATCCCAGCGCGCTGGTGTCCCTGACTTTGAAATAGTCACTGTCCGGCCGGTGGTCAGAAACAACAACTGAAGGAAGCGGAGAACGGATACAGAGTTTCCCAAAGCATGGAAGCGTATCTCCGGTAACTTCCACACAAGTGTTTAAACAGCTGAAATCAATCTTTGCTGCTGAGGGCGAGCGACCGGTTAAAAGATCATCCATATACACCACACCAATGAGATTAACCTTATTAATTGTATGCATTAATATCGATTCTGTTACCATATTCAGGAATTCATTCAAAATCTGAACGGGTAGATTACAGACCCCATATGAGGAGATTATATTTGTAGCATTTTGACAGAGCAAAGCTGCCTTACCCTCCGTTTGTACTATCTGCTCACAGGAGGAGATATAGCCAATATCTTTTACCAAATTCCAAAAAAGCATGGCTGCAGCATCATCAACAGCATTTTCTGAAAATGTATTCAACATAGTAACTCCAGGTATTAACAAAAATTTTTTCCGGGCGAGAATACAGTCTGAATATTACCAGGTGCGTCCAATGTTAAATTGAAATTGCTCTGTTTTATCCCCTGCATACTTTTTGAAAGGGAAAGCATAAGAAAATACAAGCGGGCCTAATGGAGACTGCCATTGCAGGGAAATGCCAGAGGACACACGAATTTTGTCAGGATTACTGTAGTCAGGAATATTTGCTGCTAGGGTTTGAGCGGTGTTTTTCCAGCCCGTATCCCAGACAGTACCAGCGTCAACAAAGAAAGAGGTACGTAGCGCCTGAGAGTAACGCTCGCTTGCAAACGGTGTAGGTACGATAAGTTCAGCACTTGCGATAGCAATTGAATTTCCGCCTGTCGAATTGCTTGAATTACTGACCTGACACTGATCATAACTACTGACTGACCCACTGCACTTATAGTATGCCGCTTTTGGGCCGATATTATTTGAAGAAAATCCGCGCAGAGTTGATGAACCGCCGGCATAGAAATTATCATAAAACGGTACAGTCTTTCCGCCAAGAGAGCCTGCATAGCCAAGTTTAGTACGGAGCATCGCTACCCAATTGTGACCAGCATCTAAAGGATAGTAAACTGAGGAATCAAGAGTGATTTTATAATATTCATCATCAGAGCCTGGAATAGTAATTTTACCATTTAAATTTGTAATTATGCCCGAGGTAGGGAAAAAACCTCTGTCAAGAGTGTTATAACCCCAGCCGGTTGTTATAAAAATATTGTGGCTGTTAACGGCTGCGCGATCAAGATCAGATGACGACTCATACTGTGAGGGCACGCCGCGTGATTTCAGATACCGGAGCATACTTACTTGGGGCCGAATGTCCGAAACCCGATTATAAGTATAATCTATTCCAAAATTTAAGCGACTATTTTCTGTTACGGGGAAGCCCAATGATGTACCCGAACTAAATGAGCGCAAATGGTAATATGAAATATAATCTGAGTCAGCTTTGTAGTCGCTATATGATAAACGTCCGCTCAAGCTTACTCCATCCATAGTAAAATAAGGATTTGTTATCCCTATATCCAGACTGTTTTGATAACGGTTCTTTGAACCATTAAAAGATACTGTTTTACCTGAGCCTAACCAGTTAGTTTGACTAACGCCAAGTTGATAGCTCAGACCGCTGTCCGTGCCAAAACCCAAGCCAGCACTGAAAGTACCAGTATTACGCTCCTTGACTCTGTAGGTGACATCAACACTGTCATCTACACTTCTGGACTTCTGGATATCAGATTCTACGCTTTCGAAATATCCAGTCCTGTTTAATCTCTCTTTGCCTTTTTCGATTAAATCATTACCTAGCCATGCACCTTCCATCTGTCGCATCTCTCGCCTTAAGACAGAATCTGAAGATATGTCATTGCCCTGAAACAATATTTTCCTGACGTAGAAACGACGACCGGAATCCACATTAATTCTTAAAATGACATCCTGCTTACTATCATTGAATTCGGGACGGATTACCACTCCAGGAAAAGCGTACCCATGCGCGGTAAATATTTTTTTAATTAAACCCTCAGCGGCTGAAATTTTCTTCTGATTATAAATTTTATTTGAAAGCGATTCGACAGCGTGTTCAATTTCATGATTGAGCCCAGCCGTATTACCGCTGACAACAGCATCAGAAACTCTATATACGCTACCTTCATCGAGGTTGATTGTTATAAATATATTGTTTTTGTCTGGCGTAATGCTCACCTGAGTGGATGTTATATTGAACTTTGCATAACCCCTGTCTAAATAAAAGGAGCGGATTGATTCAAGGTCTGAGATTAACTTTTGCTTTTGATATTTTTTATCCCCTACTATGTTCCACCAGGGAAGATGATCTCGTAGACTTATATTTCCCATTATTTCACTATAACTGAAGGCTTTATTACCTAACACATTGATTTGTTTGATTCTGGAGATTGAACCTTCGTTTATGATCACATTGAGGGATATTCTGTTTCTAGGCAATTTTACACTTACGATGTTTACAGAAGCATTGTAATTACCATTACTATTATAAAAATCTACAAGTGAGCGTTGTATTTGAGAAACTTTTGCACGGTTTAATAATTCACCCTCTCTGATATCTTGCGACTCAAGAGAGGTACGGAGTTGCGTTTCCTTTATAGATTTATTGCCTGAGAATGAAATTTCAGAAATAGTAGGGTTTTCTCTGACTTTTACCAGAATCACGCCGTTATCTTTCAATATTTCTATGTTTTCAAAGTTTCCTGAACTATAAACCGACCGAATTGATTCCCTGAGCAAAGAATCATCAACGGTATCACCAACGTGGATGGGCATCTTCAGTAAAACAGAGCCTGGTGTAACACGTAATAACCCCTCAAATCTTATGTCTTTTATCACGAAGTCCGTGTTGGCATAAGCTGTTGTGGTAATAAATAACAAAGATAAAGATGTTAAGTTTTTCATGGATAATTAACTAGAGAAAAAGAGGTATTTTTTTATGAATTAAAAAAAAAGTAAAGTTCACTTTATTGGGGAAGTGTTAAAATTCCACGCCTCAAACACTTAAGTTACTTATGGAAACATTTTATTTTGATTGCTCTGAACCAGAAATCATTAAATTAAGAAGCACACAATGACCCTATATGTGTCTACCCATTTAGTGCTGAAACCACGATTATTAAATTAATGGATAATAAGCTAATTATTGTAAAAGATATTATCCTGTATTTAGATTCAATGAATTAATCAATAAAATTTACTTTTTTCACATTTCAAGTTTATTGTTTTGCATCTTATAATGTGTCTGCATTCAGGCGCATTTTGAAGAGTGAGCTTGTGATTTTATTCAGGGGATTGGATTGGGAACATGAAGCAATTAGAATACTCTGACTGGGGAGTAGCAAAGAAAGAGAAATTTAAGCATGAGTATGATTCGTTCCATAACAATTATTGTTTAATGCTTGAAGAGTTGCTTGAGGCATCCTCAGATGAAGGCATGCTTCTTTATGGAATCATACTGAATGATGATATTGTGGGATATTATCTTTGTGAAGATTCAGAACGACTTAAATACGTATTTTATATTACATTTAAAAATCCACACATGAATTTAAAAAACATAAGAGATGCTATAAATATTATTTTATCAGCTGTAGATGGTAAGGCGCTGGCACTCCCGGTTGCTAAAGAAAGTGAGCGATTATGCAATAATGCTTCTGTTATTAAAACTATCACCATGTTTCATGATTTGGGATTCATATTTACTGAATACGAAGTAAGAATGGATGGAATAGCTTACGGGTTTATCATCAAGGGTAACAGGCTAAGGGAGGTAAGATTTGGAGAGTACATCATCAACAAATACCATGCAATGAAAGAGGATGGCCTAGTTGAAATAATGAGACTATCAAGGGCTGTGTTGTAGTGTTTAATAAACGCATAAAGGAATGGTCATATAAAGAGCGGCATATGTGAATATTGAAGATATGCATTTGCCGTTCGTGTCATTATTAATTTACAATTAAAAAATTGCAATAATATTCCAGTTGATGTTTATTATAGGCGTTAATCCATTTATGCCATGTTTTTAAAAACATAAACCATAAACCATGGAGTATATAAAATTACAACATAATTAAATCTGATGTGGACTAAACGCATGATCATTACTCTTCTCATATTAAAGGTTCGCAATGAAAGGCAATGACAATAAAGATAATATTGGTTTATTAACTGGGATCATAGGGGAAGCCGTGCTTGGTTTAAAGGAAAGAGGAATGATTGTGTCGCAGGATAATATATTATTCATGCTTGAGAAGAAAAAAAATTACTGCAAGAAAAAATCGCAACTTTACGTTATTGATGATGCAATCACCTGGATCACGAAGTAATAACCCTCATAAAATATCGGACATAGTACAAAACGCGGGTTTTTAAGACATTAAAGCTTGAACCATAACTCCTTATAATATCTGACGTCATTTTAAATTCACATGCGACTTTTAAAAAAACAGAGGTTTTAAGCACTGTTTACTTATAAATTAATACATTGATTTATTTAAACAGGCACATACGCTGATTGCATTCTCTTTCCTATGGCTGTCGCGATAACTATTTCGACCAGTGAGATAGGGGTCAACAGTGCAGGATTGGCTGGATATGATCATTGCTGAAGCATGCCGGGACAGAGGTTCAGAGCGGGTGGCGAAGCCCACAAGCGCGTGAAGGTGAAGCCAGTATTGTGACGACCAGCAGCAGCGGTGCAACCCGCTGGCATCTTATGAACGCAGTGTAACTGACTTCATTCTCAACCTAATCCACGAATGCTGGTTGTATCTGACCGTGTTTTTAGACCTGATTTCGCGAAAATTTATCCACTGCGCGATGCAGCTCGGATGACAAAAGAGACTCGCCTGAATGCGATTTTGATAACCATGTGACGACGTCATCCTTAAATTGCTGGTTCCTTATGCTCAATGTAGTCAGTACACAAGCTATTAGGGGGAGTTGTGCCTGAAATCAGACTGCCAGAGGTGCGGTATGCCTCGTTGTGGGCACTGTCCTGACAACGTTGTCGCAGACAGTTTCTTAGTTGATAAAGTCTGAACGGATTAAGTAAAGAAATCTACGGAGCGCGGGATGAAGCCCGGAGTAATAATTCCTGATTTCATTAAAGTAACTCATAGCACTATGCGGCGTGATGGTTCGAGTAAACATATGCTAACAACGTAGAATGAAAACCAATAATATCAACGACTAAAATTTTTTAGCGTATCCGTGGAGACTCATTCAAATCACTTCGTACCTTTAAAAACAAACCTGTCTAAGACAATTGCAAAGGTCATGCCTTCCGAAAAAAATATTAATACAGTCGTATTGCAAAAATTAAAAGATAGAATACACTTGTATTTTTATGATTGACGGAGAATGGATATGGCCTGGCTTTATATCATTTTGGGTGGGGTGCTTGAAATTGGGTTCACTACCTGCATGCGCTATACCGATGGGTTCAAAAATATTCCGTGGACGCTTGCTTTCATCGCTTGCATTACTGGCAGTATGTTCTTTTTAGAGCTGGGGACTCGCACTATTCCGATTGGTACAGCGTATGCTGTATGGACTGGGATTGGGGCTCTGGGAACAGTTATTATTGGCATGATTTGGTACCACGAGCCTTCGACACTCATCAGACTAATTTTAATTTTAGTTCTCGTCAGTACGATAGCAGGTCTGAAACTGACATCAGGCCATTGAGTCAAGCTTAACACTTCAGCCAGGTATTAGTGTGGGAAGAAAACAAACAATCAACCGAGAAACTGTGCTCAGTGCGGCAGAGCGAGTAGTTTCGATATCAGGTGCTGCAGGCCTAACTATAGATGCCGTAGCAAAAGTAGCAAATATTTCTAAAGGCGGGGTTCAGTCTTGTTTTGGCAATAAAGAGTCGTTAATTGAGGCAATGCTTATACGATGGGGCACCAGTTATGACCGCCAGATTGACTCAATAATGCACGGATCAGAAATATCTATTACAACACTCAAAGCACATATTCGAGCCACAGTCAGCGATATTGACAGCAATACTTCACGTTCAGCAGTACTGCTGTCCGCGCTCCTGAACTCACCGGGGTATCTTGTCTGGATACAAGACTGGTATAACAGGAAACATCGCGAATTTACAGGAGATAAACAGGGTGAAAGTTTCATTCATCTAATTGTATTTCTGGCTACAGAGGGGTTGTTCTTTCTGCGCTACTTTAAATTATTAGAACTGAGCGAGAAAGAATGGGAACTGACTGCTGAAGAAATTGAACGATTATTAGATGTAAGCCCATGTATACCTCCGCGCCATAGTGTCAACGTAGTAGCTATACCAGGAATCAAAGGTACATGATGCGCAGTTTTAGAACCGTAATGACAGCTCAGTTCTTTTCCTCACTCGCTGATAACGCTCTGTTCGTAATAGCAATAGAGCTTTTGCGTACCGGAAAAGCACCCGATTGGCAGGGCGCGGCTCTCGTTCCCGTTTTTGCCATGTTTTATGTGTTGCTGGCCCCTGTTTCTGGGGTGATAGCTGATGCGTGGCCTAAAGGTCAGGTAATGCTTTTTAGCAACGCCCTTAAAATAGCTGGCTGTTTTCTCATGATGAGCGGAACTAATCCTCTTTTGGCCTATGCGGTAGTAGGTTTTGGTGCGGCACTTTACTCCCCGGCAAAATATGGACTCATAACGGAACTTCTTCCTTCATCAAAACTAGTTAAAGCCAATGGATGGATTGAAGGACTTACTATAATTTCAATAATTTTAGGGGTGACCGGGGGGGGATTGCTTGTTTCCGGAGTTGCGATTGGTGTATATCAAAAACTGGGACTAATACTAGATGCCGACGCATATTCAGCGGGTATAGTGTCTACTGCCCTAACTGCAATTATTTATGGTATCGCATCCACTTTCAATATATTTATTCCACGTACCAGCGTTGATCTTCAACCATTACCCAAGAATTTTACTGCACTTATCAGTGATTTCAGAACGTGTAATCGACGGCTATGGAATGACAAGCTAGGTCAAATGACCCTCGCGACCACAACTATATTTTGGGGAGTAAGTGGAAATCTTCGTTACATCGTCCTGGCCTGGGCCGGAATTGCTTTGGGATTCAATGTTACTCAAGCTTCTTCATTACTTGGCGTCGTTGCGGTAGGAACTGCGATTGGAGCTATACTTGCATCATGGAGAGTAAAGTTGGATCACGCGCCGCGCTTTATACCTCTTGGTATTCTGATGGGATTTTTATTATTAATGCTTTTACTCGTCAGTGAACCCTGGCAGGCAATACTAATTTTAACTGCACTTGGAGGGATTGGTGGCTTTATGCTGGTTCCAATGAATGCTCTTTTACAGCATAGAGGTCATCATCTTATGGGGGCTGGAAGATCTATAGCAGTTCAGAATTTTAATGAACAGTTCTGTATTTTAGTTATCGGAATTATTTATAGTCTGGCTGCAGTGAATGCCATAGACATTTACACAATTATCTCAGCTTTTAGTTTATTGATTATGGTCTCGATGATGTATATCGGGATAAGATTCAAAAAAAATCTAAGCTCTCACACACGTGAAGTGGTTAATCAGCTCAGAGCCGCTCGCGGCCAAAAAAAATCATAGCAAATCTGTTAGTTAGAAAACCTCAATCAAAGGAGATTAATTATGTCTGCAAAAAATAACAAGTTTCTTGCATTTTCCGGTATTTCAACGTTCTGGAGAACGGAGGAGAGCCGTGAGCTTGACGATGCTGATATAGTGGTAATGGGCGTTCCATTCGACTGCGGGGTAAGTAATCGTCCCGGCGCTCGTTTCGGGGCTCAGGCAATTCGAAAACTGTCTTTACACACCGGCAATTTCTTTTATCCCTGGGATTTTGATGTACGGGATAAACTCAAGGTTATTGATTACGGTGATGTCGGAATGAGTATTGGGGGCAATACAACAGAACATATGCTTAGTGAAACTTTCCAGCATGCCAAAAGCATTTACGAAAGTGGAGCATTTTTATTTACTCTGGGAGGCGATCATACCATTCCTTACGGTATGATACGTGCTGCAAAAGAAAAGTACGGAAAGATTACTCTGGTTCATTTTGATAGCCACCAGGATTCTCTTGACGGAGAAAATGGTAAAGAAGTTTCTCATGGTACTTTTACACATGATTTAGCTGCTGAAGGGACTATTGATCCTTCCCGCTCAACCCAAGTATTTATACGTACAGATATGCCCAATGAACAGGGCTATAACATTCTATATGCACACGAAACTTTTTATCTTCAGCCCCAACAAGTTGCGGAAAAAATCCGTAACAATGCCGGTGATACACCGGTTTATATCACCTTTGATGTGGACGGTATTGACCCGGCTTACACACCCGGCACGGGTACACCGGTTCCAGGCGGCCCCAGCACTGCATACGTTCGAGAAGTGCTTAAACATATGGAGGGGATCAATGTAATCGGTGGCGATATTGTTGAGGTTTCTCCTCAGTTTGACAGTGGTGAAATTACAGCACTGGCAGCGGGTGTTATTGCTGGAGATATTATACAACTTATGGCAAGAAATAAATTATCTCAACAGAGTTAGTATTTCATTCTATTCAGATTTTTAAGGGCTAAGAAATGAAACCAGAGATTTTAACGGTTTTATTTGATATGGGAGTTGTGGCCATTGCAACTCTGGCAATGGTATTTTTCCTTTACAAAGGTAATTACTTACTCTCTGGTATCTTAACATTTGTCTGGATTGTTACATCACTGTTATTCGCATTCAGATCAGGAAGTGCTTCCTTTATGGTCCTGGCCATGGGTGCCTTAGCTGTTGTATTAGTCCTCTCACTTTACCTGATAAGAAAGACTTTGCCGACAGGGGGAGATGGTAGTTAGAATCTATATTTGTGATAATATATGCATTACTGTTAACTATTGGTTTCTTAATAGGAATGCATTTTAATTGTGTTGCACTAAATTTTGCCAAAACTAATCGTACAGGCCCGCCTCGCAATCAGGCGGGCAATGATATTTAATTAACATGTATAGTGATAAGGCTACTACTTCTTTATGTAATTCATCCGTCGCACTCAATTTTATAAAATTAATGGATGACAGGGAGCTCCATTCAAGAGTTATTTAAGTCGTCTTTTTTTTAGAAATGCCACCATGATTTCCCGGTTTTCAATGTCACTTTCTGATGAAAAGAAAAGGGTAGTTAACTCACTCTTGCATCTCCTTGACCAGCCGGTCCTGCAGCATCCGGTTCGCACGCTCAACGCGCCCCTTAGCCTGGCTGCTGTTGGCGAAGATCAGCTCAATGCTCAGATCGCGCAGCGCCCGGCCAAACTGCGTGGTGCCACTGCGGCGAGCCTCCGTTCCGTTAACGCGGAAAACGGCGTGCTTGTCACTGTAAAATGCAACGGGTTTTCCATGAACATCAATGTACTCACGCGTTGCCGTCATATAATCGAACGCAGACTCTGAATCACAGAAGCGCAGGTGCATAAGGCGGCCGGTCGCATCGTCAACGTACACGAGAAGGCAGCACTTCGGCGCGCGGTCCTCAAACCAGGCATGGTGAGAGCCGTCCAGCTGCACCAGTTCGCCGAGGCAGTCGCGCCGGTGTTTCGGCTGATAGATGTGCACCTGTCTCCGTGAGTAAGGCCGCCAGAGCCCGTCTGAAATCATCCAGTTGCGGACAGTCTCAACGGAAACCGGAATGCCGTGTCGTTCGAGAAGCTTCTCGGTGGCCAGCGTTGGACCAAAATCCGCGTAGTGTTGCCGGATCAGATGCAGAGCGGCGCAGCGTAAATCTTCGGGAATGCGGTTGTTGCCGGGACGCCCGCGACGTTCTGATACAACCGACGCCGCGCCGTGTTCACGATAACGCCGCAGAACGCGCTGAACCTGACGGACGGTGAGTTCGAGAAGGCGCGCAGCTTCACGCTGCAGCAGAGTGTGGTCGTGAACGCGCTGAATGATGCCGAGCCGGTATAGATCTTTATCTGTCATGGTCACCAACATAATGTCTGCATCCTGAGCTGAGCCTGAGGAGATCTAAGGTTAGTTCAGGGACGACATCTGTGAATTGTTCCGTACGACATTAGCGTTTTGGAGTAACATAAGTGTTGAGGCTGGTTTTAAATGTCCGGGTTTCAGCTAAATTGAAATGTCCGTCAGGTTTTGCCAAATATCTCCTTGCTGCGAGCCTGCAAGTCAGCAAGCGCTTCAAGCAAGTCATTTTCATTCAGTGCCCGTTGGGGCTTCCTGGCTGGATCCTTTTTGCGTGTCCTGTGCGTTGTCGGTACTGACAGCGATCGCGTGTTGTCTCGTTTATCCTGCACCAGCTTAGCTGCCGCCAGTGCATGTCCCAGCCGTTTGTTTTCTACAATCGCTCCCTGGTCAACCTCAGCCAGCCGATCATAGGCAGAGCAGGGAAGTGATGCATTGTTTCCCCAGAGTGTAATTCTGCCATCGGGATAGTGGTACACCTCAATGTATTTACCCATTACTCGCCGACTTTTTTCATTGTCTTCAAGCAGATAAAGGGTTTTATCATATTGAACTGTAAGTGATTTTGAGACCCGGCGAGGTTCCCGCCACGTAAATATCTGTTCCAGATTATCATCAGCATCAAGCGGCCGGTGAACGTCAAAATCGTGCCTTGGTGCCTTCGCAAATCGCCGGTTGTAGTCTGCCATGAACTCAGCGGCAAAGGCATTGGCGGCTTCCGGCGTGCTGATTTTGCGCAGCCTCAGCTCTTTGACCAACCGGTCCTGAAGCGTCAGATGTGCACGCTCCACGCGACCCTTGGCAGAACTGGTGTTGGCGCAGATGCCCGTGATGTTGAGCTCGTTCATCGCGCGCCCGAACTGCGTCTGGCCGTCTCCACCAACCGCATTCTTGTTGTTAATTCGAAACACGCTGGCCTTGTCGCTGTAGAATGCCAGCGGTTTGCCGTGCTGCTCCAGATAGCCGCGCGTGGCGTCAAAATAGGTGAATGTGGACTCAGATTTTACGAAGTGGAGCTGCATCAGGCGACTGGTCGCGTCATCAACGTAAACCAGCAGCGTACAGGCAGGTCCGCGTTCCTCAAACCAGCGGTGATCGCAGCCGTCAATCTGTATCAGTTCACCAACGCAGGCGCGACGATACCGCGGCTGCTGGATCCTCGGCGCACGCATTTTCCGGGGGATCCAGAGTCCGGCTCGTACCATCAGCTGACGCATAGTCTCTTTAGCCAGCACAACGTCATGGAGTTCGGCCAGCTTCTCGCAGGCGAGCGTCGGACCAAAGTCGGCGTAGTTATCGCGGATGATGCCCAGAGCAAGTTCAGCAAGGCCGGGCACAAGCTGGCGATTACCACGCAATCCACGGCGGCGGTTCGCCAGTGCCAGCGGTCCGGACTCGCGATAACGCGCAAGCAGACGCCGGCAGTGGCGGTCCGTGAGGCCAAGTCGTTGTGATGCAAGCGAAGTGGTGAGCCTGCCATCAATGACATCCTGCAGGATCTTGAGGCGGTTAACTTCATTCATCGTAAAGCACTCCGAACCGTAAGCCGTCATCAGTTGCGTCCTCAGCCGGGAAACCCTGGAAAAAGGACGATAAAGCGGACATCTCAATATAGCCAGAGGCGGACATCTGAATTTAGCCACTACAATAAGATGGCGCACAATGCTATTTATGTTAAATAAAAGGTTTTGCCCATTTCAGATCTGACAGTGATTGTGAATGAAGCGGAACTTCAGTCGGGCGCCCTTGCAAAGTACCGCGCTGCCTTTTTAGGGATATCCCGCTCGTTCTCAGTTCGTTTGAGCTGTTTTTCAATCGGAGGATCTCCGTCAGGGCATCCAGTTGGTCCTTCGTTTGGTACCCACTCGTTTCATATTTTATGGAGCGGACCCATTTGTAGAAGCCGTGTTACGAGACGACAGGCGTTCGGAGTCATTGGCGACATGATATTCCCGCTCAGTGATCTGGCGGACAGTTTCTTCTTTTAAATCGAGGTTTGCCCATAGACTCCTCTTGGGCTCAAATTATAGTGAAGCTTTGTCGCTGGGCTAGGAGGCACTCCAAAAATGATTTTAAGGTGTTTGTTAATACCGTTACGTTTCAGTGGCCTTTCCTTACTTAGTCTTTTGTAGCTTTGCTGGAGTGAAATTTAGCCAAATCTATTGAAACAGAAGGATTATTGAAGTATGTTTGGTAATGTAAAGGAGAATAATCCCAAAAAATAGGCTCGTGAGGTTGAAATGAATAGTTACTCTGACTTAGTAAATTCCCTATGCCTTGATATTAGAAGGGGTGTTAAAATTTCATTTTTGTTCGGGTCTGCGGTAAGCATTTCCCCAGATCGGACTACTGGTGTTCCGGGCGTTGCCGAAATTAATGAAATTGTTAGAGATTATTTAGATACTTTAGGGATTTATGAGGAATTTGCAGAAAGTGTTTCCGGAAAATCTGCTGTTGAGATATATCAAGAAGGATTTAAATATATTTTAAAAATTGGCGATCAGTCCATGGTAAAAGAGGTAATGGGCATTGTTATGTCAAGAGCAAAGGATGAGCATGGTCATTGGCTCATATCCAAAGGACTGCAAGACTTTGCTAAGCTGATTATGGGACTTGAATCTAAGCCTGAGTATATACTAACTACAAATTTCGATCCTTTAATTGAGCAATCGCTGAATAATGTTGGCATTGAACCAATAATTCGAGATCTTGTCCTAGATCAACCCATCCAAGGTGTTACAAGTCTAAGTTCAAGAATGAATGTTGTCCATTTGCATGGTTTATGGGATTCTGACACCATGCATTCGTCACTTCAACTAGAAATAATTCGACCAAAAATTTCCACTTCTCTACGTACAATACTCGCTGAAAGTAAACTTTATGTATTAGGTTATTCTGGTTGGGACGATGAATTTGTGCGTGCCCTCGGAAATATTGTTCACGAGTATTCTGGCACATACAATATTAGATGGGCTTTTAGAGATGATATCCCTGAGAGAATTGAAGTTAATTATAAGAAACTACTAGACACTGTTTCATTAGCAAGAGCTAATGGTAGATTTCAAGGGTATTGTAATGTTGATTTCCATTGTTTTTTTGAAGATGTTCATGAAGAGCTAAAAAAAAAGGGACATTAAATAGATCTAAGTTTAAAATTACATCTAAAGGATTGTCTTTTCAAAATGAAACGAAAAAGACGATTCTTTTAAAGCACAACCTCGTTAAGCAACCTTCACACGACATAATAAGACTTGTTGAACAAAATAATGCCACGTCTGCTTTGGTAGAATATGGGAGCGTAGATGTTGTAAGTGGTTGGGGGTATGGGAAATCTGGGTTTTTATATTCATTTATTCATGATAACTTTGAGGATCATACACTTTTCTATTCCGATTTGAAGGGTTGCCTAACAGTAAATGAGATAGCTAATAAAATAAAAATTGATATAGGAATAGACATCTCATTAATATTCACTGCCACAGAAATCGGTAAGGCGATAGTAATAATTGATAATATCGCCAGCACTGAACCTTCAATCATAGAATATCTTAGGGAGATCGCCAGCTTAAGTGAGGATTATAATAAGAACGTAAAGGTCGTTTTTTTGCTCCCACAAGAAAAAAACATATCACCATGCACGGTCCTGTTAAGTCCTTTATCTATCGAAGATATCCAAGAATACTTGCGCGGAGAAGATGGCTTTAATAAGTTATCTAGAGAAAACCTTGATTCAATGCTTGAGATTTCATCTGGTTTAACTATTAAACTAGATAAGATTAAAGAAATCCATCGATTAATGTCCGTTCCAGAAATAATAAATGATGGTAAGGTTATTATCCCTGAGGAGGACATGACAAGCGAGATTCCTTCACTCCTCCTAAAACAAATTAACAGACTTGAAACAGATAGTCCTAAGCTATATCTATTACTCCAAATATTTACGGCGTTTGACTGTGGCGAACGTTTAAAAAACATTCGAGATAATTTCTCTGAAAATAACTTTGACTTTGAGAGCTTTTCAAAGCTTGAACGCATGGTTCTTATTCACACCATCAAAAATGGTGATGAGAAAATACTTAAAATCAACCCTTTAATAAAAGACTTTATGTCATCTAAGATTAGCCAGGATCTGAATGCGACGCTAATCAAAAGATGCTTGGATATTAGTTTAGGTTCCGATTGGATGTCAGGTAAGATAAAGGTCACTCCTGTTATTAAGTTTATGCTAAGACATACGGAGTTTTATCCAGGTAATGTTCATTCTTTAGTAAAGGGTTACTTCGATACAATTACTCTAGATTTGTCGGAAAGAAATACAAAAGGAATTTTATTAGCCTCAGTTGGCTATTGTATGTTTCTTAATTCTAATGATTACTTTAAAGAGTTAGTCAGCTTTAGTCGTATGGTTTTAAGTAAAATCAATATCTTGGATTGTAATGAAAAGTTTATTATCCTAAGGTACTTGGCGTATGGCTTAAGAATGATTGATGAAGACCATGAGTGTGTAAATGTTCTTGAGCCAATGTTGCAAGTGTATAAAAATAAAAGTTTTCACCAAAATTCTCTTTATAGTAGAATGCTTGTTACACTCATGTATGCATATGAGGAATTGGATAAACCCAAATCACTAACATACGCTAAAGAAGTGAAAAAAGTAGCTGATTCAAGCTCAGGTGAATTCATTCATGCAGAGGTAATCATTGCTGAGCAGATTAATTCAGTGGATGTAAAAATAAAAAAACTTAAAGCATTAAATAAAAAAGCGCGCAGATATGGTTTTATAACTGCTGCAAATAACATTTGTCTGAAACTCTTTTCTCTCACTGAAATCAACAACGAACATTTTGTAGATGCAGTTATTGCTAGCAAAGAGTCAGGGACATATTCAAGAGTGAGGGCATTGGTAAGTAAATATGAAGAATTAGTATCCAATGGTAGTTTTGATTCCATCAAGAAATCAGATTATGCTGAACTAGTGCAAGCTAATTACTATCTATTCACCCAAAGGCTAGATGGTTTGTTCAACCGCTGCAGTTCCGTTTTGTGGAAAATAGCTATCCACTTTAGGGACATAGATTCTCTCGAGTATTTATTTAGATTAAAATCAGTGATTTTTAGAGTTACTTTGGCCCGTGATAAAGAGTTGCGCTATGCAGAAGAACTACGCAATATCAGGGAAGGTTCTATGCAGGCTAATATACATCAAAATCAAGATTATCTCAGTGCAAGATTAAAGTTTTTGAATAAAGATAATTCCCTCCTTAAATTAGAAAGCTAAGGCCTTACGCCCTTTTATAAGGGCGTATACAAAAATTTAATACATAAATTGCAATGATTCATTGGGTTATAATTTTCGATCTCCATGTTTTATCCGTGCGTAACTGGAATCGTAAAAATATGGGCCAACATTCTCTAATATTACACTCATATTACCAACGCTTTCACATAAATATCTTGCATATGCTGGATCATTGCGGAAGACCTTAATTCGATAAAAATTATACTTTATGAATATGAATATGAATATGAATATGAATATGAATATGAATATGAATATGAATATGAATATGAATATGAATATGAATATGAATGTGAATATGAATATGAATCATGAAAATTAAATCTGTGCATATCATGTCACTCTTGCTTCAAAAAAGGTGTGGCTTTTTGAGTTCTCATCTCTTCCGGTGGTGGAGCGTAAGCCTAATACTTCGTTGATACTGTCTTTTAAATAAAGGTTTATCAATCTTCAACGTGGGCCCTACTCCTGCCTGTAATGATGTACCTGCTAAGATCCTAACTTCATATAACAGGAGTTTGATGAACTGGGGAGGTCTTGCACTAACCTACTTTCCTAACTCGATCTCAAACTGCTAACCTTATATAATTATGTTTATATAAGGCCAGACAAACGAGCAAAACCCCTGTATCATGCGGATCCGGGCTGGATCCTGCGCATTGTGACCATTTATACGAGAAGGCGGGACCTGAATTCCGCCCGGCTGATAAAGGGTGCGCGCAGGTGGTTAAAAATCCGGCGTCGTTGTGTGAAATCTGGCGGGCATCCGCCCTGCTTTTTCTACAGAATTCACGTAGCGCTGCTGTTAGACAACGGGTAAATACTGAGCACATATGAACGAACTCTCCGGTTTTACCGGTGTGGCCCTCAGCGGTAGCGCCGATGATAATCTCACCGCAAAGCTTGCAGCATTCGTCCGGCACCGCGAGGCGTTCTCGCCTAACACGTGGCGCCAGTTGCTCAGTGTGATGCGAATCAGCTGGCGCTGGGCGCAGGAAAACCGGCGATCGTTCCTGCCAATGTCGTCGGATGACATGCAGGACTACCTGTTTCACCTGCAGGCCATTGGTCGTTCGACTTCTACCATATCGGTGCATGCAGCACTCATCTCAATGTTACACCGTAACGCGGGACTGGTGCCTCCGACGATATCGCCCGACGTGGTGCGTGCCAAGAAGAAAATTAACCGTACGGCCATCGTTTCCGGCGAGCGTACCGGGCAGGCGGTGCCCTTCTGTCGGCCGGATCTTAATCGTCTTGATGCTGCCTGGCAGCATTCACCCCGGCTTCAGCACCTGCGGGATCTTGCCTTTATGCACGTGGCTTACGGTACCCTGCTACGTATGAGCGAGTTGTCCCGCCTGCGGGTGCGGGACATTTCATGGGCGGCCGACGGCCGCATCATCCTCGATGTGGGCTGGACAAAGACCATCCTGCATTCGGGTGGGATTGTTAAAGCGCTCAGCGCGCGTTCTTCTGAACGGCTGATGGCATGGATTAACGCAGCTGGTCTGGCTGGCGAACCCGACGCGGTACTATTCTGCCCGGTCCACCGATCAAATAAAATCACCACGGTCTCGACCGTGCCCATGAGCGCCCCCTGCCTGGAAGATATCTGGCGCCGCGCGAGGCATCACGCTGGAGCGAAAACTCCCCTTAAAACGAATAAGGGACGCTACTCCAGCTGGAGCGGCCACAGTGCCCGCGTTGGCGCTGCGCAGGATATGGCCAGAAAGGGCATATCCATTGCACAGATCATGCAGGAAGGCACCTGGACACAGACTCAGACGGTCATGAGGTACATACGTATGGTGGAAGCTCACAAAGGCGCCATGGTCGCACTGATGGAAGCGGACAGCTGGCCTGATTAAAGGGGGCAACCCATTAATTAGCCTGGCCCGCTCCGAACGCCATTAACGTGCGGGTATTCAGATTAATGTGGCAAGAGGTCGTAACCGGGAGACGGTTTCCGGAAGCTGCTGTCGCAGCAGGCAATCGAGAAACTCATCGGGCGTGAAAGGCGGAGACAATAGACTGGCGCGCTGGCGCCGGGCCGCGTCAATCACAGTGGTGATGTCCAGATCAGTTAGATCAGTGATAAAGCTGTCAGGGTGAATGGCACGCAGATTCCATACCGACAATACCTCATCAGGAAAATCCCTGAGGTTAAAGGTCACAATACCTTCAGCCTGGGTAACAATCGCAGCGGCAACGACGTGACGATCGTCTTCATCAGGCAGTCCCCTGATGGATTCAACCAGAGACTGATATCCGGTTACCAGCGCATCCGGTACGTGGCGATCCATCAATGCGCGTACACGTTCCAGCTGTGTCCGGCTAAGCTCGGGGCGATTGAGCAATACGTTACGGATCCACTCTTCATGGATGTCTTCACTCCATCGCGCGCGAAACTGCCCGCCGGCAGCAAGGTACATCAGGAAGCTGCGCAGAGGTGCAGGGTAGAGAACGCAGGCGTCAAATACTACGGTATAACCTGAACTCATTCGTAACCCAGCCCAAGTTCCTGGTCGAGCGCGCCGAGCTCATCAAGCGCATCATGCCTCTGATTTACCAGCTTGTTGCGGTATGCAAGCGCGTCCACGTAGCGGATTTTACGACGGTTACCTGTACGATGGTAAGGAAGTTCACCATTATCCAGAAGACGAATCAGTGTCGGACGCGAAATGTTAAGCAGATCGGCCACTTCCTGCGTTGTCATCTCTGCCCCGACCGGAACAAGGCGCACCGCATTTCCTTCACCCAGCTCGGTTAGTACATCTACGAGCATACGCAGCGCGCTGACCGGAATACTGACATTATGGATCTGGCCACGTTTGTCAGTGAGTGAAACCTGTTGTGACTCTGCGCGTGTTTCGAGCACGGCGGAGAGTTCCCGGCTGCACAGGCGCGCAAGTTCCGCTTCCTGCAGGGAAGGAAGCTTATTCTGAAGCTGTGTCATGAACACCTCCTGTATCTATTATTCGAAATTTTCGCAAATGATGGCGTTTTATGCAACCGCATTATGGTGTGACGTGTAGCTTAACGCTGCAGGAAGGGTCCTCTGGCAGAATATGTGTCAGCATCGCAGGGAAAGTTGTGTTGTCTGGCACTCTTTACCTGCACAGGGTTTACAGTACGAGTGAACTGTCTTGGCCTGCCTTTCATAATGTAAGCATATTCCTTGATGAAGCTGAGAAAAATGGCTGTTGATGAAACCGGTTTTATCTCTGTCCCTGACGGAAAGAATTTACAGCCTCAGTTCAGCAATGTGATTAGCGATGTTGCTGAAGCTCTTGTCATTTCTCAGGCAGACAACATACACAGCATCTACGTCTACGGGAGCGTGGCTCAGGGAACCGCCGTAGAGACGGTGTCTGATCTGGATATCACGGTTATTTTCAGTCGTGAACGCGTCAGGACTGCATCGCCTGAACTGACTGAGGTTATCAGGTCGCTTGAAGAGGCACATCCGATAATCAGTAAAATTGACCTGGACACCGGCACCCTTTCCACTGTGATGGATCCTCAGCAGCTCAATCGATGGGGATACTGGCTCAAGCACCATTGCGTCTGCGTATACGGCGAGGATTTACGCGAAAGTTTTGCGGCCTTCAGGCCTTCAAGGGAAATTGCCGTTGCCGTAAATGGTGATTTTTTTAACGTGCTTAATGATTACGCTTCCCAGATGAAATCGTCTTCAGAACCCGCACAACGGCAGAGACTGCAAAGAGCTGCGGCCCGTAAAGCCATCCGGTCAACGAGTATTCTGAGGACTGAAAAGGACCGGGACTGGCCAGCCACGCTTGAGGAACAATGCGAGTGGTTTAATGAACGGTACCCGGCACTGGCTGAGGAGATGGACTATTGGCTGGCCATGAGTTATCGCCCGTGTGGTGACATAGTAGCATTCGCTGGCAGGATAACGACATTCGCCTACTGGCTGAATGCAGAATTTCATACGCGTCAGCGGTGATGCAGAGACGGGCACGGATTAAGGTCGGAACGTAATGTTCTGAATAGCCAGACCCCGACGGTCACTGCCTGTTGAAGTGCTGAATGAAACGTCAATATGCTCAGTTTCTGTCCGGCTATACGAGGAGCGTAAAAAGCGGCTAAGCGGAACCGGAGTTTAATTACCCTTCCTCAGTCCAGGTCATTAAATGATGCAGCAGGGGATCCGCTGTGATGGCGTGACGCTGCCATCCTGCGCGCTTCAGCAGCGCATCCACGGCAGGAAGATTGGCGGTGATACGGACAGCGAGAGGGTTAACCTGACGCCCATCGTTATCGAATCCGGTTTCCAGATCGTTTTTCCTTAAAAACACTCCCGGTACCTTCTGACTCAGTTTAACCGCGTAGCGCCCTTCCCATTCAGACTCCGTAAGAACGCCGTAATTGATACCCGTCAGCGTAATGGCGTGCATCACGTGCTGGAGGCGGAATAAATCATTCTGCGCCTGCAAATCGCCACTACTTGCCCGCCAGAGATATTCAAGCTTGCCTGGAAGATCCGCTCGAAGCCCTTTCTCCCTGCCTTCCCTGAGCAGCCAGCGAATGTCATTAGCCAGTTCACGCCGGAACAGACGTTTCTTCTCTGCCGTCGCCAACCATCTGCATAGAAAGAGATTTTCCTGCGCAGCGGAACTGACGGCTCCGGACTGACGCGCCATGTGCAGTGCGATAAGCCCGCACCAGGCAAGATGATCGACGTAGAGGTTTGAGGTATCCATACTTTGATTAACTTTTCGTTGGTATGCAGATTCAATTCCCGATCCTACCCCGGCCGGGCTTCGATTTCATCCCTGTTTATCAGGGAGCCTGTCGGCCCTTCAGGAGGCCTGATGCTGACAGCGTAAATGGAAGCGCGGGTTATAAAAAACTCGTATGACCAGTGACAAAGGGTAAATATAAATTCCACCCTGTACAGGGTAATATCGTGATGCACACACAGCTACGCTGTTGCAAACGAGAATTTCTGTACTGGTCTATTTAACCCGTATTCAGGCGGGTTTTTTTAGTATTCACGCTGGCAATTTCTGGACATGAATAATGCAGACCATCACGCCTCAAACGTCAGCGGTATTCGGGCACAAAGGCAAGCTGTCTTCAGGGCAGCGCATAAGGAAACCTGAGCATAAAAACGAAGAGAGGTGTCTTGTGTTGCCTGCCATAAAGCTCATGGACAACCAGCTGTCTGCCACTCTGGATCCTGACGTCCAAGAACCTCGGGACGCTGGTAGCGGCATTGTTTTCAGCTGATGCGAAACGACTGCCTACCAGTGTGGCCAGCACTGCCTCGTTTAACCTCAGTATCATGCGCCTCTGTTTCCTAAAGACCATCAATCTAAAGAGGGTAGCTGAAAAGCGGGCACGTAATGACATTTGCGCGCCTTTCCTGAATATGCCAGGCCTGACCTTCGTACCGGATAATACGGGCACACAGATATCTGTGTACCCTTACAGGTCAGTGACTTACTGATAGCTCACCAGCGTGATGGAAGCTGAGTCCAGGTTCTGACCGAGTGCTTTCAGGGCTGTCTTCATCGGACATAATATCCCCCCCTAGTAATCCTGCAATCTGACTGGCGCCTCTCCTCCCGCAATAACCGATGTTCCTTATCGGCCGTTTGCAGGCACCGTAGGTCATCAAGGCTTTGCCCCTAGAAATAGACGTGCAGGAACCGTTCGCCGCTTTTCGTATCGCGCCAGCGCTCAAATACCAAGCTGCTACCCAGCGGATACTGCCACGCGTGTAGCCTGGCAGTATCCGCACGAAGTTCATCAGCGTGCGCACCATGATGATATTGGTATCGTGCGCGATCAGCAACAGACAGCGGGTGTCCGACTGCTTGCCAATTGTTCCGGAAACACTTTGCCCGATGCCCTGCAGCATGGTGTTGAGCAGGATCGGCCCGCGTTTCTGCGCGGTGTACATCACACCCTTCGCCAGATTGTATTCGGCCGCACACATTCAGGCCTGCCTTCTCGGTAAGAGCAATGCCTCAGTGCACAGAAAGAAGCGCTTGACGACGTCATGGGCTGCCTGCTGGCCCGGGGGATGCCGGTGAGTAATAAATCCATTATTCTGCAAATCATGGCCCGACTGACGGACGAAACGGACGTGTACAGACAGGAAACGCTGCGCGTTCTGCTGCAGCTGGTTGTGGGATACACGCCGGACGACGCCGGCTTCTGAAACCGGCTAATCGGCTTAACGTCAGTTGAGTTTTTTTGCCAGTAACCGGATGGCCCGCTCGCATGCTGCTCGCATTGCACTGTCGCTGCTGGACTCCTTAAGGCGCCAGAGCGCAGCGATGAGCTCGTGAACGCTGACGGTTCCGGCGGGGCCCAGCAGCTGCTTCAGGGCGACCGCAACGGCATGATGCATCAGGTCCTGGATTTCATCTTCGTTTTTCAGATGCGCTCCGCTTATTGGGTATATATACAGTGTACAGCGATAAGCGGTGCGCATACATACGTATATCCAAAAACCATGCTGAGGTGGTTAAATTAGCGGAGCCGGTGTCACCCGGACAGAACACCTTCGCCGACGCCTGGCACCTCGTCCTGGTGAAGTTAGTGAACTTCGGTTTCGTCGCTGTATGATATTCCGCCTGTCCCAGCCCGTTACCGGTCCGGTTTGAGAAAGAGTGGCGGGCTGCTATTGTGTCTGTGACACTCTGCGACAGTACGGAGACTGAAATGCTTACAACAATAATTTACCGAAGCCATCTTGCCGATGAGGTACCCGTCAGCATCCTGCCGGGCATGGTTGAGAAAGCCAGCCTGCTGAATGCCCGACATCAGGTCACGGGTATCCTGCTCTTTAACGGCACGCACTTCTTTCAGATACTGGAGGGTCCGGAGGAAGGCGTGCTGGACATCTATGGTCGTATCTGCGCTGACCGGCGCCACCACAACGTTGTTGAGCTGATGCGCGACTACTCCCCGTCGCGCCGCTTTGGCAATCACGGCATGGAGTGGTTCGATCTGCGCCGCCACGACAGCGGCAGCGTGCTGCAGGCGGTGCTTGACCGCGGCACGTCTAAATATCGTCTGACCTATGACGATCGCGGACTGCAGTTCCTGCGAACCTTCGTGGAAGCCCGGGAAAAAGAAAATTACTTTGAGGTTCTGCCCGCCGACTACTGGGACTTTGTGCCGGATGAGAAAGGGTCACCGGCCCCGGCGGCTGGCGTCACCTTCCGTCCCGTAGTAGACCCGCTCGGCCGAGAGATCACGGCCCTTGAGGCCATTCCCGATGATGCGCCGGAGGGGTTTTCCGGCGAGGCGCTGTACGCACATAATCTCGCTGCGGTCACCGGGGCGCTGCACAGGGCCGGGCGGTCATGCCCGGAAGACATCATGCTGTATATTAGCATTCTGCCCGGAACGCTGGTTTCCGTCCCGGATGCCGTGGGGCGGCTCGTCAGCGCCATTAAGAGTGCTGAACTGGTGCCGCAACAGATAATTCTGGGCGTCAGCGAGACAGAAGTTATTTCTCAGCTGGAAGCATTCTCTCAGGCGGTACGTCAGCTGAAACAGGCAGGCATCAGCCTGTCTGTCGATAACTTTGGTGATGGCTCAGCCGGACTGTCGCTGCTGGCGCACGTTCAACCCGATCGCGTGCGTATCGGCGCCGGGATCGTACGCAATATTCACCGCAGCGGGCCCCGTCAGGCGGTAGTCCACGCGGTGCTTCGCTGCTGTTCGGCACTTGAGATAAACGTCATCGCGGCGGGTATTGAGCAGCCGGAAGAGTGGATGTGGCTGGAGGCGGCGGGAGTCATTGATTTTCAGGGCGCACTGTTCACCGCAGGAGGCGCGGCCGTTGCCTGGCCGGAGACCCGCGAGGCTGTCTGATGCATTGTATAAAAAAGGGCCCGGGGGCCCGGGTAATCAGCAGGATGCGGCCCGGTAAGACGGGCGCTGCGCGGCCTTAATGGCCGCCGGCACTGCAGCCTTTTCGTGCCGCAGGGTTCTGCCGCGGTTGGTTTTTTCAAGCCAGGCGCGGAAATGCGTCATCATTGCCGAAGCGTGCCGTGTATCCGGTGTGCGGTAAATCAGCAGCCGGCTTTTGGTCTGGTTTGAGAAGTCGATAGCATAAATCTCGATGCAGGCATCACGCTGCTCGCTTTCAATTGCTGTGAAATGCATGTCAGGCCAGCGGTTCACCTTCAGCATAAACTCACTTAAAATCATTTCTTTCGCCTTTTATTGTTTTAAAATCGGTACTCTTTTCACTGGTCTGCCCAGCATAGAACTGGTTGCGGACTCTACAAGCCGTCAGCACGGAATTAAGCGTAAATATTTCGTAAAGGCAATCACTCAGCCTCTTTCAGCGCCGCAGGTTCCTGCAGCATGCGTCAGCAGGGCATGTCCGGCAATACGCCGGCTATCACTGCAACAGGCAATAACGGACAGGGGGAAACAGCGATGATCAGCGAAGACCGGCTCAGCCAGATCGCGGAGAATCCGGACAGCCATGAGGCGGAGGTCGTGGCGATGGCGCAAGAGCTCCTGCAGCTGCGCCGCACGCTGGGCGCGCCTTGGGCCGTTGTACAGCCGCTGGGCGAGCTTTACGTGGGGGACGGGAACGGGGCGATGATCTGGCCGGCGAGCCTGGCGGAGCGCGGCGACGTCTTCCTGTACCGCCTGGAGAAGCCTTCACCGGGGGCGGATGCCGCGCCGCCCGCACCAAAGCAGCGCGGCCGCAAAAAGAAATTACCGGCGCCGGAGTAAGGTGCCTTCAGCCCAGCATACCTCTTCTAAGAGCGCTGACGCTGCAGTGAAAAAGTTTTCTGCAGGATATCGTTCCCTTTCATGTCCGGGCCAGCTGCGCTGTGATAAGCTCTGCGCCCGAAACCTGCTGCCGGATAACCCCATGAAAAATAACTTTGATGATAAAATGGCCGACATCATGCTTGGCGAGGCCGTAACGGCGCTTCTGGATGAGAACGTGGCCATAAGCTGGGTGGCCCTTACGGATCGCCTGCGGTCGGCCATCGAAAATGAAACGGATGAAGATCGTATTCGCGCTGGTCTGCGCGCTATTGAAGAGGTCAGGCGTGAAATGGATATCCGCGCCGGGGAAAAGGCCGTAACGGCCGGCGCCGCCAAACTGACCGAGCAGAAGCTCCACTGATCACCGGAGGCACTGCGGTATCTGCCACGGGGCCTTTCTGTTACACTGTATAGTTATCCACTACGGACGGAGGTCATATGAATGATGACATCACCGCCGAAGATATCTACGCCGTTATCGGAACGGTTGTGGCGCGCCTTCTTAAGCCGGACCAGTATCTTAGTCTCAGCGAAATCACCAGCGCCCTGCACAGTATGGGTGAGGCCAGCAACGCTGCCGGCATACGCGAAAGCTGCGAGCGCGCCGTGAAGCTGCTGGCTCAGCAGATGCACTGACCTCCAGATTCCTCCTGCTCTGACGTAAGCCTCTTGCGCAATGACGGTGAGGTGCCACACTGAAAAGTATCAAATCGTTTGAACCGGGAGATGTCTGTGAAAGTCTGGATTGCCGTAACCCTCGCCGCCGCCATAAGCTGTTCGGTATGGGCCTCGCAGGGGGGATTCGAATCCCCGGCTGTAATGAGCGCCATAGCGCAGGCGCAGGGTAAATAAACTCAGATGCCTTCGTCGTCGGGCGTTTTGCCCACTACGATTTCCAGCGCGCTGCGCAGCACGTCAAGCCTGACGACATCTGAAGTACTTTCAAGTTCGGCAATCAGATAAAGAATGATTGCTTTACTGGTCACTTTTTTACCATGGATGACGATGTCGCGGATAACGGCGTCCAGCACGGCGGTCTCGGCAGCCAGTGCGTCGCCGCCGCTGCGGAAATGCTGAATGATGCTTGCTTCTGTAGTGGTGTGTTGTTCATTAAGCTGCATGGTGTTGTCCGTCAGGCCCTGCGGGCAAAGGTGGCCAGGCTGATGCCTGAAATATAAACGGCCGCCTTAAGGTAGCCGCGTCCTGCAGTCGTCCTGCCACTATCCTGTCAGTGCAGAAATTCATCCTTCGGTTTATTTTTTACCGTTATTTCTTACCGTGGCTGTCCGGTGCGCTCAGAGCACCGAATGCCAGTACAGCCGCGTCACGGCTTTCACGGGACTGCATAAACTCTGTCTGGAGCTCGCCCAGCGCAAGAGCGATAGCTTCGCGCCGCTCCGGGGTCTCCTCACCGTCGGCCATGGCGCGAAGCTGTCGTGCGAGGTTGTCTGCGCTGATGCCGTCTTCATTGCTCAGCAGAGTTACTGCTGCCTCACCCATCACAACGTCGGCAAGGCGTAATAGTTTTGTATTCTTCATACCCGCATCTTCCGATTCATACCCTCCGGGCAGAGTGGCAGGGCGGCCATTCCGGGCAGTCCTGAATGCATGCTGCGAGTATCGCCTCTTTACAACGGGGTAAATCAGCTATCAAACAGCATGCCAATTAGCGTCTGGTAATGACGTTCTTCTTCGGGGCCAGATGCCACTTCAAGGCGGCGCAGCAGTCTGGTGCAGATGGCCTTGCGGTTAAGGTTCTTACCTGCCTGCAGGATTTCAACGACAATCTGGCCCATGGTTTCCTGCTGTGTCGGCGTTGAAGCCTCACTGAAATAATGCGCAATGTCGCTGGCTGAGTCCGGGAATTTCGTAACGTTCTGACGCATGGCGAACCTCTTAATGGTTAAAATGTAGTCGGCTCTGTCTGACCATAAAGTTATACAACAAAATCAAACTTGTACAGTAATTGTGTTGGCGTGCAACTTATCTTTTTGTGCAAAAAGTGCTAACCATTTTTAAACAATGACTTATTGAGGTGTTGATGCGTGGATATTGAATGAGAATATGAAAAGGTTGTACAACAAGCAGGTTATTATGGCCGGCCAGGGTGGTGCGGCGCAGGAAAGATACCTGCCCGGGAGATAAACCGGGCAAGCAAAAACCGTTTAATGCGCTGAACCGCGGCCCCCGCCGCTGAGCCATCTCAACTCAGCGCGGTTGCCGGGTAATGGTGTAAAGCTGCGAAGCCAGCTCTTTGCCCCTCTTATCTGCACGTAGCGCGCGGGATCATCCTCAGCGGCGGCCATATCCGTTAGTTCCCGGATAAGTGAATCAACGGTGATATCTGCATTATTTATAGCCAGATGAACCGCAGCTTCGCCGATAATCAGCTGGTTTTTACTATGGTACTGTTCAGGCATGTCCTGCTCTCCCTCAGCCTCGTCACGATATTTTAGTGTAGTGGCTTAAAAGAATGAAATCCTGCTTCTCAGAGTTATTTACCCGGCAGTATTGCGTTATGACGAAATCTTGTCATCCGCTGGAACAGAAATATTCTTTAAATTCAGATGCCTGAGAGGTGATTATTGCTAAACACACGATAATGCTGAAAAGATTACATATTTCTTCTGAAATCGTCTTCACCTGATGAAGTCGGAGTGATATTAAATTTAACTACAGATTAGGATATAACACGGCCGGAAACATTACGGGGTAACCGGCGAGAAAAACATAAAGTAAGTGTAGTGATTTTCACCATTAAAATCATGGATAACCTGATAATGTCAGTTGCTGATTTAGTGCGCCAGAATAAACACTCCTGACGCGCAGATGCAGGGCTTGATTAAATTTCCGGTTTAGGGCCCCGGCGGCTGATGAGCCCGCATTTACGACCTGCCTCGCGCGCCCGCTCAGGGCAGTTCTTAAAGTTGCCGCCGCTGACTGCGCCGCCTTTACTACCCGCTTCAGAGGCGCGTCCGGGGCCGGCCGCAAAGTTTCCGGTACCGCCGCGTACTGCTGTTGTCATGATGTTTTCCTCAGGTAAAAGCAATCCTGTTTCTCAGGCAGTAGAATCATGGCAGTTTTTGCCTGAAATCTGCCGCACGGCGAGGTTGTTTTTTATGCGGATGTGGCGCCGGACACCTGTCGCGAGAGGGGGGAATCTGAATGCGGGAATGCCGCGCCGGCCGGCTTGCCGTTTCAGGGATTTGCGCCATGCTATATGCGCGAAACGGGGCGTTACATCCCTCCGGTGGAGAGCTGTTCTGCAGACGCGCCGTTTCGCACCTGCATCATTTCTGCCCGGCGCTCAGGGGATGCGTGCTTATTATAATCCGTCTGCGCAGGTGACTTTCAGGTTCCGCGCCCCAGCAGAAGGCAGCCCAGTGGCCGCAGAACGCAAGCCAGCTGCGTATCGGGTGCATGCAGCCCGACTCACCCGTACCGTCCCAGACATACACGTAGTGGTCCGGATCGCGCAGCGCCCAGGCAACCATTCCTTCCCACATCACCTTTGCCGCATTGGTCTGCGCGCTGTCGGTAATGATGATCGACCAGCGATGCAGAAAATGGCAGAAGAACCGTCGCGCCAGTCCGTGCACCGCCCCCTCATGCTGCGGCTGGCGGGTGCGCCATACCATGACCTGTATGCAGGCGCGTTCCGGCGATGTGAAGTCTTCAGTTTCTTCCAGCCTCACCGCATACACGGTTTCCGGCTCAGGCTCCTCCGTGACCAGCCTGTACTGTTGCTGAGCCTCGTTCTGCCAGAGGGTGTAGCCGAACGGGGTTACAAATCCGGGCAGCGTAAAAGGGTTTACGTTCCCGGTAAAAAATGCCCGGGTATCAGCCCGGTTGGTGTCTTCCGGATTCAGGACCTGACTGAAGCTGGTGTCGGGCAGGGTAATAGGCATGCTGTCGTCCGCCGTGATCTGTCTGTTCATTGAGCCTCCCTGGTAACCGGAGCGTTAATTTACTCTGCTGCATTTCATGCAATAATGACTGGTTCTTTTTAAACAATAGCGCGCTGGCGGATTACTGCTGTACACACGCCTTTGCATCAGTTACTTTGCGCCCGAACTTATTCACCACTCACAGGTATTTTATGCGACAGGATGGACTCCCGCCGGAAAAAGACGCCGGGCTGACCGGCTACTTCAGCCAGGTCACCCACCCCTGTCAGATAGCGCTGTTAGGTCGCATTACCGTTGAGATCCTGCATCAGGACCGGCGGCTGACGCGAACCGCCGTGTGCCTTAAGCTGATTGCGCGTCTTGACGCCAGTGTTGATGAAGCGGAGGTGGAAAACCTGACGGCTCTGCTCCGGATGTTGTTTAACCGCCCAGCCTGAAAAAAATCGCCGACAGGTTAACTGTCAGAGTCAGGCAGGCTTTCATTCCTGCCCGGGAGATTTTTGGATTCAGGTGTTATCGGGCAATATTGTAAAAATGGATTCACAGAGCTGATATTAATCTGGCCTGATAATTTCTGCATAATTACCGGTAAAGATATTAACACGCATGCTAATCACGTCGACAGCATTCCGGCACATTAACCCGTGAATACATCAGTAAAATACAGAGTTGTGATTTTTCCTGCTAATCCGGTTCCGGAGGTATATAAGACGTCACCAGCAGAAGGCTGATGAAACTTTGGTGGCCAGACGCTCTACCGTACGGTAGAAACATTATGGACTGCTTCCTTGTATTATTTAATAATAATTCCTCCGGATAATATTTATGCGGCCATCCGGATGACACCGGACGGTTCCCTGATGGCGGCATGCTTCACGGGCAGGAGTGCGCGCCGGACATCTGCTCCTTACCGCCCTGAGAAAAGGCTATTCTGCATAATAGATGCAATAAAGATAGTGAGTATTTTTTATGCGCACACGAATCCAAAGCAAATAAACAGTCCCGCTTAAATATGCTGGCGACTTCAGTAAATTATATCATCATAAAAAGGTTAAATTTACGCAGCCTAATTTATCCATAGGCATGGGCAATGCATTTCATTTAAATAAATTCAGCCTTATTGCTATAATAAAAATGTCATCACATAAATCTTCATCCATTACTTAAGTGAGATGCAAACGTTATGTACAGCGAAGACATGAACGGTCGTGCAGTTATTGGTGAAGCAGCCGTGAATCTTGCCGTGCGTGAACAGGAAATAACTGTCGAGACGCTTATGGCTGAGTTTAAGTTGATGCTGAAAGCTGAAAGCTGAGAGCCTAAGCGGCAGTCGCAGCCAGCGCATCATCGATGCAATTGGCTGGCTACACGAATTCAGAATCTTGAGTAAGCGAGAGGTAACAACAGAGAGATGGATGCTATCTGACGTCGACCAGCCGGGCGCGGCAGCCGAGGCTACAATCCTTCTTCAGGCCGATAATGAAGATGAAATGAGATAGCCCTACCCTGTAACAGCGGGCTCAGCGTCCGTTTTCGCCTGCTGTATCTACGGAAACTTATTCGGCGCCTCTCAGCCCAATGGGCAAATCTGCTGGTGGCGAAACATTTCATTATTAATTTTCTTTTCTGACTCTCCTGCTCAGATATTGCGCGGCCTGCTAACACTCAAAACAGGCACTCTGGCCGGGCATGGAGTAGTGATGGAGCCAGCTTCTGGTGCAATTGAGGTGCGGGAAATGCGGAGAGTGTCGTCCCTGACAGGTTCTCCGGCCGGTTCACGCCTGAGCGCGACCGCTGAGGTCATCTTCATCGTCGTCTTCCGGCCAGAGCCGGACTACGTCCTTTGGCGTCAGTTCTTCCCGTCGTTCAGGCCCGCAAGGGTCTGCAGGTACGGCACTTGCCGGACGGCCTCAGCCGGCTCATGAAAGCTCTCCAGCCAGCTTCTGGCCTCGGATATTTCTGTGAGCCGGTTATCGCTACCGCCGGCATTCGCCATGTGCCCAAGCTCGGCAATAAGCGAATGAATGCTTATTTCCCTTTCGCCCAGCGCAAGGCTCAGTGCCGCTTCGCCAATAATGACGTGCCCTTTCCCGTCGTGTTGAATAGACAAATTAATACCTCCGTTACACGTTGATGACAGCCTCACGTCACACTGTAGTCACAATCAGTGAAAGCGCCCGGAGTTTATTCTGAAAATACCCGTATCCGTAATAATTTATATCATGTAATCTGGCCCGGAGACTCTCGCGCGAGGAATTCTCCTCTCCGTTCCGCGCAGATATTCTTCCGGCCCTGATAACAGGCCCCTTCCTCCTGCGGACACAACATATGCCATTTCACTCAACTGATACCGTCTGCGGAATCGTGGGCGTGCTGCCTGAAACCCTGCGCCGCTGGCGGCGGGCAGGCCTCATATCCTCTCCCTCAAATGAAGGGTACTCGGATGCCCAGCTGTCGGCGGCACTGCGCGTGCTGGACCTGACCGCCGGGGGAAACACGCTGTTTGACATTCACGCCACGCTGCGCTGGCCCGGTTTGTCTCTGCGAGGAGGCTGGGCGTTTCGCGAGGAGGAAATGCTGCAGCTGCTTCACCGCCACACCGATGAGGACGTGCGCCGGGAAATGCGCATGATGGCCACGGACTACTGCACCGATGATTTTGTTAACCGCTACCTGCGCCCTCTTAATCTCTGGCTGCGCAGCGACGCCAGTGAAGGCGGCTCAAAGCGTCAGGAGCGCTTCCATGGAGCAGTTCTGGCGCAGTGGAGCCTGATGGCTTCGGCCTCAGCGCGACGGGCCGCTATCCCTCTGTTCCTGGAGGCGGTCAGCGTGACTGACAGTACGGAAATCTGGATGGAAGCCATCCGCCTGACGGGGCAAGGTTTCAGGGTTGAGGTCTCCGATACCTGTACAGGCGTACCCGCTGTCGCCCTCAGGCGCCATGAGCATCATCTGCTGTGGTGTGGCAACGGCATCGGGGCTGCGATGCGCGACCATTTCGATCGCTGCCTGGAGCGCGGTGAGGCGGTTATGCTGACAGGCGGCGACCGGCGCTCAGTCAGCAATCCTGCTACGCTGGCAGCCGCCATTTTTTCCTGACAGGAGGTCTGACATTTGTCTGCCCGGCGCGGCTGTAAATGCTCAACCTCCCTTTTGTTAAAATCCTGCGCCGGATAAAGCTACCGGCACGATTTCATACATCGCAAAAGTCATGAATGGTAAACTACCGGCGGTGCCCGGGGTTATGAAAGGCCTGTCACTTTTCTGAAGCTCACAGGGAAGTCAGGCTCAGTTAAATCACAGGAAGGAAGATGAAAAAGTATTTATCCGTTTTGCCACCTGCCATTTTTCTGGCGCTGCCGTTAATGGTTCCGCCTGCCTCTGCGGCGCAGCCGGTTAAACCGGTCGATGTCAGATCCTTTGATGTGGGCGGCGTGAAAACCGGGATGAGCGTTGCACAGGCACGCGCGGCGATGCAGAAAAACTTCGGCGTCCCGGCAGAAAAAATCAAGGCGTCGGAATCTGCCCCCTATCAGGTCGCCACCCGCATCACGGGGAGTCAGCAGGTCATGTATCTTGTCTATGAAGACAACGGTACGCGAATGCAGGTGACGTTCGAGCCTCGCGTACCTTATGACAAGAGTAACCCGATGGCGGCTGCCCTGATTTCTTATGAAATCCCCTGGACGAAAGACAACGAAAACGCGATGAAGGACGCCGCGCTTAAAAAATACGGCCCGGTCTCTACCGGCGGCATGTACCCATTGTGGTGCGATAAACCGCTGCCGCGAACCGGTATGGGATGCGAGCCCGATTCGGCCAAGCTTGAAGCTGCCAGCACAAAGCTGGAGATGTCCGACCCGGCCTGGCAGAATGCCCGCATCAGGTATATGGATCAGCAAAGCGCCACCAGGCCGAAGATTTAACGCCCGTAAGGCATTCTGTCTCCCTGCGGCGCACCGGGCGCGTCAGGGACGACGGAATGCCCGGTTCTGTTTCAGTGAACCAGCGGAGCCGGGAGAGAATAAAAAAGAAGGCGCAGTGACATACGCGCCGGCTCTGATAAAAGTGAGCAAAAATGTCGGTGTAGGCCAGGAAAACCGCAGGGTGCGGTCGGCCCGCTTTGAATCTAATACAAAAAAGCAAAAACCGTAAACCGGGATAACATTAAATATCGGTAACGTGAGCTCTTTTATTAATATGTGCGCGCATCTCTAAAGAAACTTGTCGCTACAGAGTACAGCATGCGGGTTGCGTGAGGCGCAGCCCGCACGTATGTCAATCAAAGATCCAGACGCTTACGCTGCCGCCGTTGCAGGTGAATACCGCTTCACCATGTTCGTTAGTGGTGATGGTCTCGTCACGATTACCAAGGAAATCGCGCCAGTTTTTGCCAGCGTAATTTTCTCCCAGAACCAGCGTTTTCTCTCCATGGTCCCCGTTAGACATGATCACTACACAGCCTGGCTCATCTTCAGTACCGCTGCGGCTGAACGCGATGCAGTTGGGATGATCAAACCACTGCGTCTGCATCCCGTGTGCGAAACGCTGACGCGCAATTATGAGCTGATCGAGTTTATCAATCGCTGGCATCTCAACCTTATGCGTTTCACCGTCGCTGCCGGTATCATCATAGCTGGCGCCATAGAGATCCGGATAGAATACGCAAGGCACACCGTTTTCGCGCAATAAAATCAACGCATAGGCGAGCGGCTTAAACCAGGTTTCAACAGGCGCTTCAAGCGCCTGCAGCGGCTGAGTATCGTGGTTAGCAACGATGGTGACGGCGTGGATGGGATCGGCTTCTACCAGCGTACCGGCGAAAATCTGACTCATGTCGTAGCTGCTGCCCAGTTTAGAGGCTTCGTGAAACTTCATATGCAGTGGCGCATCAAATAGCAGTGTCTTACCTTCAACCTGATTAATATACTGTTGCAGTTTATCCAGCTCAAACGACCAGTACTCCGCAACGATAAACAACGGCTTTTCAGAAACTTCCTGTACATGGTCAATCCACTCTTTATAGAACCAAGCCGGAATATGTTTAACCGCATCCAGGCGGAATCCGTCGCATTGGGTGGTTTCCATCATCCAGCGCGCCCAGTACTTGATCTCTTCAGTTGCCGAGCGGTTGCGGAAATCGATATTCGAGCCCATCAGATAATCAAAATTACCCAGCTCATTATCAACCTGGTCGTTCCAGCCCTCACCGGTATAGTCGTTGACAATCTTAAATACGCCGTCTTCATCGGGATTTTCGATGTGATCAACGCCGCTGAAGCACTTATAGTCCCAGATAAACTTTGAATACTTTCCTGCCCGAACCGGGAAGGTGTAGCGCGTCCATGCATCACACTCCACCACCTCTTCGTGAATTTGTGAGCGATCCTGCTTGTCAACCCGGTTCACCAGAATGCGTTCAATCTCATCTGCGCCCATTTTATGGTTGACTACCACATCCATCAATACTGCAATCTGAGACTGATGAAGAGCTTTAATCGCCGTGTGCAGCTGCGCTTTGTCGCCATATTTAGTGGCAACGCTACCTTTCTGATCAAATTCACCCAGGTCAAATAAATCGTAAGTGTCATAGCCAACTGAACTGCCGCCTGAAGCGCCTTTATACGCCGGTGGCAGCCAGACCATATTGATACCTGATTCGCTCATATGCGCAGCTCGTTCGGCCAACTCAGGCCAGAGCTGGCCGCCTTTGGGGTAATACCAGTGAAATGCCTGTAACAGGGTTAGATTTTTCATCTCAGGGCTCCATTAATAGTCAAAAGAATTATGGAGCGGGAATGGAAAAACGCGCTTATATTAAGTGTTCACCGCACTTTTTGCTGTGGCAACAACATGACCGGCACGAGATGTGCATTATCATTAAAGCAGGCCAACCGTTTGCCGCCTTATTTTATTTATGCTAACACTACCTGAGGCCCGCCATCTTCTAATGTTCCGAATCGCCACGGGTTTAACAGATACATCGGAGTCATTTAAGATGACTCAAAAACGAAGTGCCCATAAGCCGTAAGCGTTAACCTGAAGAGCTTAGAAATTGAGTTGGTAAAACAACTTATTGCGCGTAGTTATTCTGTTTACAGCGTCTCAACACGTCTCGACATCACCACCCGCAGCCTTTACGCCTGGATAAATAAGTACTTTCCAATTCTTCAGTTAATAATGCACAGGCCGGGATCTGCCGTATCCAGAAAGAGCTGAAGCGGGTTACCGACAAACGCGTCAGATTATAAAAAGCCGCGGCGTACTTCGTAAAACTGTCCGAGTGAGGTACGTCTTTATCCGCGACAACAGACGTTGCTGGCCTGTTCGTGTGCTCTCTCGGGTTCTGTGCGTCCATCCGGGTGGACTTTATGTCTGGCTTCAGCAGCCTCATTCTCCTTCGCGCCCTAACCGAACATCACGGTGGCGGACGGATTCCAGAAGGTGGTGCCCCGCAGCAGGTCGGTTCAGATGATGATGTACGCGGAGGTGGCCGAGATGGACTCCAGCCTCTGCTGGCTGGCGTGGTCCAGCACCCTAAGGCGGTGAACCTCCATCCGGTCCATCACCAGCGAGGCGATATCGGCCAGGTGCTGCCGGTCAGCACCCGTCAGCGTCGGATGCGGACGCGTATCGGTCGGGCATACGGTGCCGATGCGGTGGCCGTCCGGGGTAGCCAGTGGTATTCCCGCGTAAAAGCAGATGTGCGGGTAACCGTGCTCCAGCGGGCTGTCGCGAAAGCGGTGATCGTCCAGAGTATCGGGTATGCACAGGATCTCCACCTGTGCCAGCGTATGGTCGAAAAGGCGACGCTGTGGCGGTGCCGGTAATGTTCAGCTCGTAGCGGGGAGCAAAAGGCTGCCGCGGGTCGTCAATCAGCGAGATAAAGGCCGTGGAAACGCGAAAAAGGCGCACAGCGAGGGTGGTAAGCCGTCCAGTGCGTTTTCCGGCGGCGCACCGCTGGCAGATGATACAAGTCGGGGTGCAGCTGACGTGCGGATTGCAGCGCATATCTGAGGGAGTAAAAAGCGCCGAGAAAACGGCCCCTTACTGCTTAAGCGAGCCCACTGTAACCCGCGTAGTGGATCTCTCCAATTACGGGCCGGCGGCGCCGCGGAGTAGTATTTACCGATAATGTCCTTTTACTCTTATCAGCCGGCCCCGGCTGAATTTCAGCGGGCGGTCAGCGGACAGAGTCTGCTACTTGTTCGCTTGCGGCACAAGGGCTTAGTGAAGATGTCGCCCGGCGAACAGCTGCAGGAGATCGTACTCTCCCTGCTCAAGAGACTGGATTTTTTGCCGCCTCCTTCATCTGCCAGATGCGCAGGCTGAGCTCAAACCGCTCGGCGGCGGCCAGGCGGGGTTCACGGACGTCGGAACCCACCGCGACGGGTCGGTTTAAAAGCTGATTTCCCATTGGATACACTCTGCAGAGGTGCGGACCGGAACGGACCTGAAGCCCGAAAATAGCGAGACGGATGTAGCGGATGATAAAGAAACATTGCATTATTTTAACTTTTACGCCCCGATGCAATGCGCGCACCCCTGTATTTACTGAGGAGCGACTCCACGCAAATAAAGAAATCACCCTGCCGGTTCGTCTTATTTGTTCTACACCAGAGTTTAATTTCCATGCTGGCCCAGGAATGCTCTCCTTTTTTAACAAAATCCTGATACAGGGATTATTCCGGTATTTTCCGCCTGATAATTCGCCAGGATAGGCAGGGCTTAACGTCTGCGGTTCTGATCAAGCCGCCACACCCTGTACCGATAAAAAGGATAACCTGATGAAAAACCGTGACTATATTCAGCGGCGGGTGCCCGCCGACCTGAGCCGCATAGACATCCGGGAACAGTGGCAGATTACGTTCTGGACGCTGGAGCTGCGCACAACCCAGGAGCGTCTGACCCGGGCCGTGCGCGAGGCGGGCCCGGAAGCCGACCGCGTGGGCGCGTGGCTGGAGAAAAACCCGCCGCCGCGCACGACGCGTTAACGCGTTAATGATGTCCGAAGGCCACCCAGTCGCTTTGTTGTGACGGGGGAACCGGGGTATTTACCTGCGCCAGACGCGGGTGCGCTGGTGGGTAACCCGCCGTGTTGCCGCCTTCTTCCGGCAGCATAAAGCGGGTAATGGCGCCGCCCAGCGCGGTCGTCTGCCCGCTCAGGCTGCCCGCGGCGGCAGAAACTTCCTGCACCAGGGTAGCGTTCTGCTGCGTGACGCGGTCAAGCTCCGCGACCGCCAGTGTGACCTGCGCTATGCCCTTGCTCTGCTCTTCCGAGGCCAGCGCTATCTGGCCAATCAGCTCGTTAACCCCGCCGACGCCGCACAGCACCTCATCCATCGTGATGCCGGCACTGCCGGCGGCCTGGCGGCCGTCGCTGACGCGTGCCACTGTGTCGGCAATCAGTCCTTCAATTTGCTTCGAGGCGGCCGCGCTGCGCTGCGCCAGCGCGCGCACCTCAGTGGCCACGACGGCAAAGCCGCGTCCCTGCTCGCCGGCGCGGGCGGCTTCAACGGCGGCGTTGAGCGCCAGAATGTTCGTCTGGAAGGCAATGCCGTTGATGGTGGCGGTGAACTGGCGGATTTTTTCTGAGCCCTCCGCGATGCCGCCCATGGCGTCCACCACGGTCTGCACCAGCTCCGCACCCCGCTGGGTGGTGCCGGCGGTGCGGCCCGCCAGCTCGCGCGCCTCGCGGGCGTTTTCCGCGTTGTGGGCAACGGTGGCGGTGATTTGCTCCATGCTGGCCGCGGTCTGCTCCAGCGCGGCGGCCTGGGTGGTGGTCCGGTCGAACAGGTCGGCGTTGCCAGCGGCAATCTCACCGGCCTCGCGGCGCAGGATCACCGCGTTGTCGCGGATGGCCGCCACCGCGTCCAGCAGGCTGTGCTGCATCTCCCTGACCAGCGGCACCAGCTGTCCGACGCAGTTGCGGCCCAGATCTTCCGGCTCGCGGGTAAGGTCGCCCCCTGCAATGGTCTTCAGGTGCGCGCGGATTTTCGCCACCGGACGCACGAGGTGCACCAGCAGATAGCGGTCGCAGAACATCAGCAGGGCGGCGGCGGCCAGCAGCGCGCTGATGAGAATTACCTCCAGCCGGTGACGCTCGGCCATCACCGGCGCGTCGTCTGCGGCCAGCTGCTGCGTCAGGCTTCCGAGCCGCTCGCGGACGGCGGCCGGATAGCGGTCCGGCGCGCTCAGCGCCGCCCGATAATTGTCCCACGCTGCGTCAGACGGCACGTCATTCAGCAGGGCCGCCCTCTCGGCCGCCGTCCCGTCTTGTATGACGAGGCCGGCGCGGGTCAGAAAGGTCAACTGTTGCGTCAGCGCGTCGGCGCGGTCAGTGTGGCGATACATCTCGCGCAGCGTCAGCATGCTGACAGCACCAGACAGGGCCACCACCGCCAGCGAAAATATCATTATCCACAACACAACGCGGCGGATGGTGAAGCTTCTAAGTAATTGCATGATTTTTTTCCCTGTGTTGCTTTTTTTATGAAAAAAAGTGTTATTACATTCGTAGTGTGCGTTATTAAGTCGCGCGCTATCTTTATCTGAGTGGTAGTCTGGCAGGAATAATTAAAAATGGACAGATTCTGACGATAAAATAAAAAAATCGTCACAAATAAATAATTCACCAGTGAAAAATAAACCTGACGGAGGTTATGATGCAGCCTACAATGCGAAGCATAATTTAAATTCAATCGGTTTTGCCTTTTTCAGGTATCGACTTTTTGACTGACCCGCTATCCCGCAATTCTCCCTTTTAATTTCGCACCGGAACCAGGCCGGGGCGGAGGAAATATACCGATGAATTTTACCGGCGATGACGAACGTCGCGCGCGCGCGTTAAATATGCTGCGTACCCCTGACGACAGCCGCGACGATGTGCTGCGAAGATTTGTGCGGCTGGCAAGTCAGGCGCTCGGCATCCCCGGCAGTTTTATCTCCGTGCTTGATGATGAGTACCAGTACGTGCAGGCCGCCCGCAACTTCACCCTCAGGCAGTCATCGCGCGAGGACTCCCTCTGCCGCCATGTCGTGGACAATGACTGTGAGGTGGTGGTGCCGGACACCTGGTTGGACGCCCGCTTTGTCACGCATCCGCTCATTACCGGCGCGCCCTTCATCCGTTTTTATGCCGGCGTCCCGCTGAAAAATCGCGAAGGAATTGTGCTCGGCACGCTGTGCGTCACGGACACTGCCCCGCATCCTTTTGGCGCAACACAGGTCACCACCCTGAAGCTGCTTGCTTCGCTGGTGATGTCGTTTCTGGAGGCCTGGCACTCCACGGGGTTTACTGACCCTGTCACGGGCCTGCCCAACTATCAACGCCTTATACATGATTTGCAGTATCTGGTCGCATCCGGTGACCGTGCTTCCCGCCGTCTGGTTCTGATTGAATGCATTGACATATCGCGCGCCTACGAGCTCGCGCGCTCGATGGGCATGGAGCCGGTAGAAAGTCTGCTGAAGGACATGGCCACCCTGCTGCCGCTGCGCTTGCGTCCGGCAAATGGGGAACTGTTCTACACCGTGGCCACCGGGCGATTTGCTATCCTGACCCGTGATGACAGCCGGCTTAGCGCGGACTGGGTTGCAGGGCGTCTGGAGGGGATCAGCGCCGATCTGGGAGATGGCATCGCCGTGGCGTTAAGCCCCCATACCGGCGAAGTCACTTTTACACCCGGCGATATTTCGGCACAAGAACCACTGCGTCGCGGCGTCAGCGCACTGCAGGAGGCGATTTCGCGAGATGTGCCCTCCATGTGCTTCAGTCAGGCATCCGACGCACGCCACACCCGGGACTTTACCCTGATGAACGACCTGGCCGTCGCGCTGCGGGAAAACAAAGGGCTGTGGCTTGCCTATCAGCCTAAAATTTGCCTTCGCAGTGGTCAGCCTGTGGGGCTGGAAGCGCTGGTCCGCTGGCGCCATCCGTTGCGTGGGGAGCTTTCTCCCGCCCTGTTTGTGCCACAGGCAGAGCAGACCGAACTGCTCAGCAAACTGACGGCCTGGGTCATGGAGCGCGCTATCGACCGCCTGACGCGTCTGCGCAACAGTTACATTCAGCTTCCCGTTACGGTCAACGTCAGCAGCCGGGACTTTGCGCGAGAGGGTTTTGCCGACGCGCTGGGGGCGAATATGATCAGGGCGAAACTTCCTACCTCGCTGCTGGGCATTGAGTGCCTCGAGACCGAGCGCATTATTGAAAGCCCTGCGGCGATGCGCGGGCTTGAGATGCTCAAGCTTCGCGGATTCGGCATTTCGCTGGACGACTTCGGCACAGGCTACAGCAACATAAACTACCTGCGGCGCATGCCGCTGGACGTCATTAAGCTGGACCGATCGCTCATCAGTGAAATTTCGTCCGATACCGCTTCGCGCATCATTGCGCGCAGCATCATTGCCATGCTGAAAGACCTGGACTATACGGTGCTGGCCGAAGGCGTTGAGGATGAAGAAACAGTCAACGCACTCACGGAGTACGGCTGCGACCAGGCACAGGGCTTTTTCTATTCTCGCCCGCTGCCCGAGTCGGAGCTCGATAGGTGGCTGTTCTGGAAGCTGCGCGGCCAGAGCTGACCGCTTGAGGGGGGCTTCTTTTTCCACCCTTCACGTCCACCTTTTACCGGGCAACCGGTGTCAGGCCGAACTCTACCAGGTAGCTTTTAGGTCGGTGGTCTGTATAAGCCGGAATTGAAACAGCCGGGTTGGTTTCGAACAGAAATCCGTCACCGGCCTGGGCCATACAGGCTCTGCCTTCATCAGCAATCATGAGCCACAGCTGAAGAAGAAAGATTCAACATCGGGTGCACTCGCAAATAGGCTTTGGCGTACAAAGGAAAAAGAACCTGCAGGGATATTTATAAAGCTCAGGAATCCTTTTGCAGTATGTTGTGCAATGCCAGCATGATTAGGCTTATTCCTATTAAAAGCAGAAATCCATATCCCAGTAAACGATAAAGCCAGATACCCATTACCCCACCAACAAGGAATGATACCAGCGTAAGGGAGTGCAGCCTGAGCCTTTCAAGATAAAGCGGGGCATTTTGGGGGGGTTCTTTTCGTCTTATCACATCACACAACATCGCCAGTTCTATGCCTATATCAGTAGACATTCCTGAAATATGCGTTGTTCTCACTCGTGCATTAGAAATTCGAGTCACTACGGCATTCTGTAACCCCATAAGAAAACTCAGACTCAGGATGAGTAGTACGCCCGGTGAAGAAGGTCTCATACAAATTTCCACAATACCCAGTAGTACAAGGGCCAATCCCTCAATGATGATATTTAACGCGTAAACTGCTCGCACGTTCTTCCTGCGACCAGAATTTACCATGAGGGTTGAAAATGCAGATCCAAAAATGAATACGCTAACTATTTCGAGAAAAAAAATGCCAGGGGCAATGTTTGCTTTTGCAAGGTTATCAGACAAAGAAGAAACGTTACCGGTCATGTTTGCAGAGAAAAAACCAACTATTTCAAAAGCTGCTGTATTCAGTGCCCCTGCAACAAAGGCCAGGGTACAAGCGAGCCGGCTATCAGTGTTTATACTGCGAGCAGTTTCAGTGCTAATGAGCATAGAACCTACTTTTTCTGAGTGGTGATTACAATATAATGGTTTAAACATTACTTATAAACAAGTAGTTAATTGGACTGTATTTTCAGGGTGATTTTTATCTGCTGGATCACTCAAAACAAGTCGATAAGCCTCAGTCTGCCTGTTTGCCCTGAATTTCATACCGATCCTCACTACAAGATAGCCTCCGGCTAACTGGTTATGACATGCATAGTTCTAGCTGTCTGATAACAATGCTGTAACACTTAACGGATTGTTTAACTGTACCCCTTTTTGGAGAAGTAAGACTTTTTTTTCTGTTATAGCGAACTTAATCGCTCAAATGTGGCCAGCCACTGCTGTATAATCTCTTCTTGGCACACTCGCCTCGATTAGTATCTTCAGATCCTGAAATGCCGCCGATAATGTATGGCCGAATAACGTCTCGATTTCGCTCTGTATCTTGCATGAGCAATGACCTTAAGCCATGCAGGATCTGCCATACCATTGATATAGCGATCTAAAGCTTCGAGAAACTCATTCCATACTTTAGCCTGAATATTTTTGTCAGGGCCCATTCTTTCTTTAAGGATCTGAATAAGCAGGTCAACGCTGCACTTTGCATCTCTCAGGGACATCCCTGATTGATGCGCGGCCGCCAATTTCCTGATTTCCAGAGCGTAATACTCAACATCAATCTCATGCTTCTCCAATATACCCTCTAATGAATACTGGAACTGATTTAGAGTCATAAGTGTATCAGCATAAAACTCATTTTTATGCACTCTTTCCAACTATCAGGAGAAGTCTGCGTGCGGCCATACTGAACATCCCTCAGAGTGGTTCTGCGCTGTCTACATCCGGAAGCATTTCCAGCTTATCAACAACGACCTGCATGAAGTCTGCCATGTCCGGTGACTATTTGTCGGGTATATCGAGCTCCTTGCGGATTATCCCCGCCAACCATATCCGGGTGGTTTCAAATCCCGCACCGGCCAGCATAAGGGCGGCTTCACCCGGCAGACGGTATGCCTCGTCTGAACCCGTCGTTCTGCTTCAGTAACCTGCATAGCATATACCTCTCAGACGTAGCCAGACAGGTGAGCAGTGCGCAGCCTGTCCCGTGAATGCCGCGAGAGCGGCATGGAGGCGCCAGATATCGTTAAGAACCGCGCTGATGTCATCGGGCGCCGTGGGCCCGGCAGAGCCGGTACAGGGCGGATGGTAGCGAAAGCCGAACCACATCCTGACCGACGCCGTTAAAGCAGCGGCCTTTCAGGCGCACTGAAGTCAGACGGTCGGAGACGAAAGAAAGAACCTGCAGTACTACTCACAGCCACTCCAAAGTCATAGTTACAACACCCATTTACCAGCCACTACAGTTCCGACCCTTCGGGTCGGGCGGCCGGGGCTGGTCAGTGGGGGCAACCGGGTTTCAGGTACGGCGCAGGTCATGGCGGAGAGGGCCGCGGGGTTTCAGGTCCTGCTCGAGTTGGTGTTGAATAGGATTAATTATGTTTGTTGTAACTAAAATGCTATTGCCCGCCGCCTGTCGTCGGGAGCTACTTCAGGTTCTGAGCGGCGCGGGCGCCTGCGGCCGCTGCAAGCGAAGGCATTAATCTTATCCACGCAGAATGCCGGCATGAAAACCTTATTTATTATTTTGATTATTTCTTTCTGACGTAAGTCAGGACTGTATTGCGCGTAGCAGTGATGGTGTATGCGGATAATCCCCGCATATTGATTGCAGGTAACTGTGATAAAAAAAATGCGGACACTGCGCGTGGCCGCTTTTCCCGCTTTTAGTGACCTGCTGCAGACGCCGCTGCGCCCTTTCAGCTCCCTGCACAAACGCCACCACCGCCAGTCAAGGCGGTAAAATAAAAGGAAGGCGTCAGTGAACGATATCGGGTATCTCTGGCCGCGCGGGCTCAAAGTCGAGACCCAGTTCCAGTTGCCGCAGGCATTTCCACACCAGGCGGTCAAAGTCTTCAGGCGGAAGGTCCCGCCATACGCGGGACGGCCGGGCGCGCAGCAGTTTGGCCATAACATTGCGCCGGTCATCAAGCGGCAATTTGCTCAGGCGTTTACGGCGCTTTTGCCTGGACGCTTTATCACGCCGGCTTATCAGCGTGGCCATACGCATGTTTTCATACCAACGCCGGCGAGCGGCGCGAACTGAGGCGTGCGTACCCAGCTCAACTATGCCGTCAGCTTCTGCAGCGAGGCGTGCATTACGCTCTGCGAGAAACTTATCCATATCGATGCCGCACAGCTGCCAGAACTGATCCGTCAGGACGATATGTCGCGGCATGCAGTAGCCCGTCATCGGGTCCATTTCAAGGTCAGGCCGCTCTATCAGGCCGTAGCGCTCCCATTCTTCAAACAGGCGGGACAGCCGGCTGGGCTCTACACGCGTTTCCGGAATGACGTTGCCGTTTTCATCTTTCGGGCTCAGTTCGTCGGCAAGCTTGCTGCCGTTAAAGGTCACAACCGAGGTGGCAAGATCTGCGCGCTGAACACACAGCGGCCACATGGCGTCATACAGCGCCTGCTTCTCCGGGCGAAAATCACGCTTGCGGCCAGCGACGTCACGCAACTGCACAAAGTAGGGGTGGCGGGACATGCGCTGGCGCAGGGTCATTTTTCCCGTGCGCTTGTCCTTATTTACAAGGCGGCTCATGGCGTGGCCCATCTGGCCCGGCAGGCGGCGATAGCCTTTGGGCGCGAACCACTCCGGATTAGAGCATTTGCAGGCTGTAGAATGATCGCCGCGGTGGCGATTGTCAGGACGTTTATCCTGAATGAATAAAGTGTGTTTATCCACCCCGCCCTGCGCTTAAATTGCACGTGAGGAGTACGCACAGAACGGATTGTCTTTTTCCGGGCATAAATCTATACTCCCCGCATAGAGCAATCGTTCTATGCGGTTCTCTAGGGCCCCGGTAATCTTGTCGCGTCGCCAAACAAGAAAGATTATCGGGGTTTTTTCTTTTCTGATTTGGTCCTACCGCCTCAGATCCCTGCCACCTTCCGGCGTGGCCAGCCATACATTCTTAACTGTCCGTAATCTATCACTCAGAAACGCTCAGGGCAATAAAGTAACCTGGTTACAGCAAACCTTTGTTCCGGGCCTGTGTCTCTATCAGAGCTTCCAGTACTTCAGCCTGCGTTATTCCCTCTAACTCACAAAGCTTAACCAGCGCCTCTTTCATCTCTGTTCTGATAAAAAGACTTATCGCTTTATGAGTTTCGCGTTTCCTCGCCTTATAGGCGCGTACGCGTTCCTTATCAGGAGTTGGCTGCTCTCTGTTACGGGTGCGTTTCTTTTCGGGAGCTGATGTTACTGAATCACGGGGGCTCATGCTCGTACCCTGCTGCAAAATAAGACTTTCCGCAGCATAGCATAAGCCAAATCAGTAATATGCCTTAATTGTGATGCCTCACAGCCGCTGGCGAACGGGCTGCTCCGGCGTTACGAACGGTAAAGCGAGGTATCAGTAAGGTAGCCTGTACTGAGTGCCTTCATTCCAGCGCGACTGCCAGTGCCGGACATAGCGATCGGCAAGCGCCGGCATGTCATGAATGACCAGCGCGTTTTCACTGTTATGGCGGGCACCTGAGCGGGTGTAGTTAAAGCTGCCGGTTTCGACCGTGTGTGCGTCAGCGACGATAAACTTGTCATGCAGTGCAGCGTACTGCCCGTTAAGACGAACCGGGATGTCGTGCGCTGCGAGCAGGTTAATGGCCGACTGGCTGTTACGGCTCTGGTTCGCCTTTTTATCGAGCACCACGCGCACATCCACGCCGCGCGCTTTTGCTCTTATCAGGGCAGAGGCCACTTCAGGTGAAGTAAAGCTGTAGCCGGCGAGCCGGATTTCCGTCTTTGCGCGATCAATGACGTCGAGTACCAGCGCTTCTGCGCTGCCTTCCGGGGAAAAGCCGACGCTGATGCCGGGCTCGTCTGCGGCGCGAACTGCATGCGGCAGCAGCGCCAGACTGCTTAACAGCAGAGGCAAAATAATGACCTTCATGGGGTTCTCCGGGGGTCGTGAGCGTGCGGGATTTTCAATCCTGGACGCGAGGGACCGGCCAACCGCAGGGCGGCAGGCCGTTTTTTCAGTCAGGCTTACCCGTCACCAGAACGTTCAGCAGGCCCATGTCAGAATATGCGTAGCGCAGCAGCTGCAGGCCGGCAAAAAACACCGCCGTGTTCAGAAAGGGCAACAGCCACAGGCTCATGTTGTGCATGGCCATGCCGGCGAGCGGCGGCATGATAAGCGCGCTTACGCCCGTGGCCACAAACACGGACGTCAGGTTTTGCCCGCGCGTAAAGCGCCCTTTTTCCCGCTTCACCAGCTGCGGATGTAGCAGCAGTGTCACCGGCATCATGCCCGGACGGGTCTTCATCTCCCGGATGCGCGCCGTTTCGGCTTCCGCCAGGCGGTGCGTGGCGGAAAAATCCTCAATGAAGCCGTTCACCACGTTCTGCACGGCCTCACTGCAGCGAGGCTCGCCGCCTCCCTTACTCCAGCGGCGAAGCAGCGCGCCTTCTGCCCTGAATTCCGGCAGCCAGGCAATCAGCATCATCAGGGAAACGGCCACGGTGGCCGCAATCAGCAGTAATGTCATAGGGTCTACTCCAGGGTCTTTTGAGGTTTATGGCCAAACTCTGGCTCAGGTTCGCTGCGCTCGTGGCGCATCACGTTCACTTCGTCGTTCATCATTGCGCGATCCTCCCGCTCCGGCGACAGCTCATAGTCGCGGTAATCAAATGCCTCCTCTTCCCGCAGCTCCTCCAGCGCCGCTGCCAGCGCGGCTTCACGTTCGCGGTCTTTGTCCTCCGGTGCCTCCCTGCCGTCATCCTGCACTGCCGGCTCCGGCTCTTTCTCCTCCTGACCCAGTGCTGCCCTGACGGCTTTTTCCAGCGCCTCGTCTTCGCGGCGGTCCAGCTCCTCGCCGCCCGTCGTCGCTGCTGCCGGCGTGCCTCTGCTGTCCGGACGTTCACTGTGGTCAGCAGCGAGCACAACCGGGCTTTCAGGGTTGTCCTTCATCAGCTGCAGCGCTTCCGCCACATCCGCGGCTTCCAGCACCTTCCCGTGCTTTTCCCCGCGCTGCAGCACGATGCGGCTGCCGTCCGCTGCCCCTTCATAGTGGGCGGCCGAAAAGTTTACGTCTCCGCTGGAGGGCGACACCGGGACGTGCCAGTTCCCGCGCTGCCTTCCGTGCTCGTTAATAACCGGCCACAGCATCTCCGGCGTCTTCCCGGCCATAAAGCGCGCGTCCGCCGTGAGATCCTGATCGACCCGGTCCGCCAGGCGCGTGCCGGATACCGGCAGGCTTTTGTCCCACGCCTGTATCTCCCGGTCAGCCCGCACGTCCACCGCCCGCATCAGCACGTCGTGCCCCGTCTGTCGGCGCCCGCTTTTATTCTCCACCTTCGCCGCCCAGCCGGACAGGTTGTCGAAGTAGGTCTGAACGTGCTCCTTTGAACGTGATAGCTCGACGTAGGTGCTGTCCAGCGCCGCCATCCGCCCTCTGCCCCCCTCTTCGCCAAACAGGCCGATGAGGTACTTCACCGATGCGCCCTGCGAGCTGTAGGTGGTGACGGCGTAGCCGTAGTCCATGTGACGGTCGGCGTAGCGAGAAGCAGGATCGAAAGACAGCTGCCGGTCGCCGGTATCGACCAGAATTTTTCCTTCCTGCGAAATGCCTGACACCACGGCCATGTCGCTGGCGCGCACGTTGCGGTCGCGGTCCGTCGCCGTCAGGCGGATTTTTTCGCCCGGGCTGATTTCCCGCGTGACTTCCTCAAACACCGCCACGTCTTCCTTGCGCATCTCGGCGGGTCTGATCCAGCGCTCCGGCGCGCCATCAAGCCCCGCCATGCGCACCACGCCGCTTTCCGTATCGGTTTCTCCGACCCGGTAATACTGCTCGCCCCGGCGCACCACGTTGCCCTCCTGCCCCTCCCAGAACTTTTGCCGGCCCAGATCGGCGTTGCTGTTGTTAACGCGTACCAGCAGCGGCACCGTGACGCTGTCACCCAGCGCGCCCTGCGCCTGCAGCCGGTTGTGCACGGCGCTGTTTATGGCCTCGCGGTCGGCGTTGAGCTCCGCCACGATGAGCGTGTTGTCGCGCGCCTCCGGGGTCCGGCCGGCGTAGTCGTCGGCAATCATTCCGGTCAGGTCGGCTTTTTCGGTCTCCCCGCCTGCAGGCCCTGCCGCCTGCGCCAGCTTGCTTCCGTCCACTGCGCTGCTCTCCGGCACGTATGCGCCGGGCTGGCGCGGCACGCTCTGCGGGCTGGTGTCCGTCGTGATGCGCACCGCCTCGCGCACGTTGCCGGCGATGACCGCCTCCACGGCGGGCCTGAGCGCGGGGATCTGACGGACGATTTCCTTCATCACCGCCACGTCGGCGGCGCTGCGCTCAAGGGCCAGCGCAAACGGCGCGCCGGACTCCAGCGACTTCAGCTGGTCCTGATCTCCGCTCAGCACTGCACGCCCGCCGCCATCGGCGATGACGTTCATCAGCGAGGCCATCTGGGCGTTACCGTTCATGGAGGATTCATCGATAACAAACACGGTGTTGCTGAAATCGCGCGCCTGACCGGCGGCCTGCCACTGGCTGCTTTCGCTCAGAAAGCTGGCGATGGTCTGCGCCGGGATACCCGCGACGGACAGCTCACTGACGGCGCGGTGCGTGGGCGCCAGTCCGCGAATGTCCGGGGCGACCTCTGCGGCGGTGAGCGCGGCCGCCACCGTGCGGAACTGCGTGGTTTTACCCACGCCGGCATACCCCTGAATGGCGGTAAAGCGATCGCGGGTGGTCAGTATGAGGTTGCCCGCCTCGCGCTGGCCCTCCGTGAGCCCGGCAGCTTTCTCTCCGCTCAGCCCGCCGGCCAGCAGGGGGGGCACGCTGTTTTTGCCTTCGGCAACGTGCCGCAGGATGGACACCTCGTTTTCAAAGTTCTCACGCGAGATGTATTTACCGGCCGCGCCCTGCTCCGCGCTGAGCGAAAAAATCTCCCCGCGCTGCACCAGACGCGACAGCTCCTCCTGCGCGCGCTCGGGCGTGATGCTGCGGTCGGTGTTAATCACCCCGGCCAGCGCCCGGACGCCCGTGAACGTCACCTCTGTGCCGGTGGCCTTCTCAATGGCCAGCCGCATCGCGCGCTCCGGCTGCGACATCTTCCGGGACTCCAGCTCGCGCAGCGCGTCCGTCAGTTCGTTTTCCCCGGCGAGCGACTTGATGCCCTGCGTCACGCTGACCACCGGGCGGTTTTCCTCCAGCCGGCGGCCGATGGTGGCCTCGTCCAGCGGGGTGAACGCAACAACGTCTGAGCCGCTGCGGCGCAGCATGTTCACGGTCGCGTCGTTCACCTCCTTGCCCGCCAGCACCGCTACCACGCTTCCCTGCGTACGGCGCGTGGCGCCAAAGGACTCGGCGTAGGCGTAGTCGGCGTAGAGCGGCGCGTTGCGGTCGAGCTTCACGCGATCGCCCTTTGCGTTTTCCATCGTGATGGTGTCCTTAAACAGCCAGCGCCCCTCCTTCACGCCGGTGACGGTCAGCCGCTCACCGCTGCCGGCGCGGCTGCCGAGATCCGCCGTGGCGCGCAGCTGCTCGCCCTCGCGCAGCTCCAGCTTTTTCTCCCGGAAAAGCCGGTAGTGGCTGTCGATGCTGGTGATGCTCACGCCCTGCGTCTGGCCTTTTTCGTCTTTAAGCGTCAGCAGGTTGTGGCGCTCGCTGACGCCGGCGATGGTAAACACCGTTTTCTGGCCCTGCCCCTCGTGGTGCTCCAGCACCATGCCCGTGCGGTACACGCTGCGGTCGTTGCGGTTGCTGGCGTCCAGCCACACCGGCACCCGCACCGTGGCCTCGCCCAGCACCCGGCCGAGCTGCCCCTCATCGGCGAGGATTTCCCGGGTCCGGGTTGTGAGCTGGTCGCGCGTGCGCGCGTTACCCGCCTGCAGCGACACCGGCCGGCCCTGCGCCCTTTCCTGCGCGTAGTAGCGTGCCGCCACGCTGAGCCGGTCTTCGACCGTGTCCTTCTGCACCATCGTCACGCGTACGTTCTCGGTTTTCGGCGAGGCGGTAAACTGCTTCACGCCCGCCGCGCTCAGCACTTCCGACGCAAAGCCTGCCGTTCGCCTCGCGTGGGTATCGGTCACCAGCGTGGCGCCGTCGTGCTGCGCAGCCGTCTTCAGCACGTCGTGCAGCGCGGAGGTATTGAAGCGCTCGGCCTCCGCGACCAGCACCAGCGGGCGCGCCGGCAATTCGGCGCTTTTCATCTCCTCCGCCGTCATAAGCTGTACGCCGGGCTTGTCGCCAAAGGTTGTCAGCTGGCGCTTGCGCGCGGCGCCGTCGGCGGCCACCACGACCAGCGGACGCCTGCTCTCGCCGGCCATTGCCATGATGCTGTTGTTGAGGTCGCTGATGAACTGCGTGCCGCCGCGCACGTCAATCAGCGACACCGCCCTGTCAGCGTCAGCCACCTGCGCCAGTACGCCACGCTCGCCCGCCGGCGCCGTAAGGCCAGCCTGCTTTTCCGCAAGCCCGCCGGCCAGCTGTGCCAGGCGCGCCTCGTCGCGGACGTGGGCGGCGGTGGTGAACAGCGTCTGGTTCTTGTCCACGGCGATAAGCTGGCCGTGACCGATGGCGCTGTCAATGGCCTTACGCGCCTGACCGTACACCCCTTCTCCGATCGGTACGTGATTAAGCACGCTGGTCATCACGTCGTCGTAGGTTACGCGCACGCTTTTCGACGACAGACGCGCAATGGCTTCCCGCACCGCGCCGTCCAGTACGGACGGCGTGGCCACCTTTTTCTCTTCGCCGGCGCTGTCTATCTCACGCTGCTGGCGGCGCTCCGCCAGCTCCTCCCTGAATGACTGCACGTCAAAGCCGGTATCCTTCAGCACCGACTGCCAGTGCTCGCGCAGGGTCTCCGGGTCTTCAAAGTGCTTGGCCTGGCGTGAATCGAGCGCGGCCATGCTTTTCTGCTTCGCCGTGGCGTTGTCGCCGACCAGATCGAGAATGTCCTGCCGGCGGGAGGAAAACGGCTTCACCGGCACGCCGGCGATGTCCCACTCGCCGCGCGGCCCGGTGTCCTCGGTCTGGTAGCCCGCCGGCTCAATGATAGAGCGATAGTGGCCGCGATACAGTGCCCCGATGCTCACCTGCTCGTTCCAGACCACGTCGGTAAAGCCCTGCCTGCCGTTAATGTCGGTGGAAAGCGTTTTCCAGCCATTTTGCGAGAGCGTGGCGTTGGCCACAACCGCGTGGGTGTGCATCGCCGGGTCCAGGTTGCGGCTGGTATCGTGCATGAAGGTCGCGATCACCAGGTTGCCGGTTTTCTCCATCTCCGTGATGCCGTCGGTCATGGTGCGCGTGGTGGCGAGTTTCTCCACCTCATCCAGCGTACGGCGCACCGCCTCCTTGTGCGCATCCACCAGAAAGGTGTCACCGGTGACGAGCGCAAGCACCGAGGCGCTCTTGGGGGCAGAAAAGGTCAGGTCATAGCCCGGGCGATGCTTGTTGACGCCGCCCTCCATACGCCGCATGTCGGTGCCGTCCGGCAGCTGGCCTTCCAGAACCGCGACGAAGGTGTCCCGGTTAACCGGGCCCTCAAGGCCCAGATTTTCCGCGCCGGTGCCGTACCACTCCGTGGACTGCTCGCCGAGGAAGTAATAGTTGTCTTCGTTGGTGTAGTAGGCGCCGGCCTTACCGGCGCTTTTGACTACAGAGACTGACAGCATGATTCACCTCAGTTACGGTCCAGACCAAAATCCGCGCTGTTATGTTTAACCACGTCCATAACCTGCAGGCGCTGCTCTGCCTCCTGCTGTGCGGCCGGCGCAGGCGCTGTGTTTTCGGGGGATGGGGAGGGTGATGCTTCCGCTACAGGAGGCGGCAGCGCCACAACGCGCCCGCTTGCTTCGGCAGCTGCCGCCTGAGCCGCTGGAGACGACGTTGTAGCGTTTTCAACAGGAGCCGCTGCGCTCTGCGTACCTGCAGCGACCCCGGAGTTGCCCGCGCTCTGTTCGTCTTCAGGTTTTGCAGCCGCTGTAGCTGCGTCACCGAACAGCCGCCCGACAATCTGGCCGGCCTGGTTGTCGGCAGTTTCACCCGCAAGCGTCGCCTCAATGTCCGGGTCAAACACGTCCTCGACGTCGCGCGGAATGCGCCCTTCGGCAATTTCGCGGTAGGGCTTCCACGGCAACTTCATGCGCACCACCGGCCACTCGCCCGGCAGGGTGATGTAGCATTCAAGGTCGTTGAGGCTCTGCACGTCGGAATAACTGACCAGGAACTCATTCACCTCGTCTTTGGAGAACTGCACGCCGTCGCGGATGATGTCGATGCCGTAGCTGTACTGATCCTTGAACTTCTTGTGACGCTGCTCGCCGATTTCCTTCTGCACCCAGTCCGCAATCGATCCGCTGGGCGCGCGGTAAAACACGCGGGTGTTCAGCAGGTCCCAGATGGATTTGGCCGCGTTGGTGCCGTAGGTCTCTTCCAGCTGCGGGAAGTTCTGCAGGCCGGCGACGGTGCAGCCGCCGAACTTACGGCCCTCGGCGCAGAACTCCGGCAGAATAGGCAGCTTGTGCAGGGACGGCAGCTCATCCAGAAAAATCCAGATGCGGCGGTTGCGGTCGGCCCTGAGTCCGAGGATGCCGGACATGGTCATGTAGAGCCACGCGCTCAGCAGCGGCTTCAGCGCGTTATGGTTCTGGCCGTCGCTGGAGATGAAGATCCACGGGTTGTCGCCGCTCGCGTCTTCAGTGTGCAGCCAGTCGCGGATGTTGAACGGGCGCCGGCCGTCCTGATCGAGCCCCTGCAGGTAGCGCAGTGAGCGAACGTAGGTGGTCAGAATGGTGCGGATGGTCATCGCGGTTTTCTCGATGCTGCCGTCCACCAGGTTCGCCGCGTCCGTGCCCTCAAGAAACGCGCGCAGGTCTGTCAGGCTGATGGACATCAGCTTTTTCAGCAGCTCGCCGATGCTGCGGTCCTTTTCGCGGGCCATGCGCCGCGCAGTGGCCACAAACAGCGAACGGGCCGACAGCACCCAGAACGGATCGCTGCTGCCGCTGCTGTCGGGCAACAGGGAGGTTGCGAAGTTCTCAAAGTCTCCTACGGTCTTGCACTCTTCCCAAAGATCCCAGAACGGGCAGCGCAGGTCGAATGGATTGAGAATTTTGTCTTTGTCCTGACGGTAAAAGGTGGGAATGAAGTTGTTCCCTTTGTCGTACACGATGACGCGATCCCCGCGCTCGCGCAGCTGGAGGAGCAGGTCGTTCAGGGCGGTACTCTTTCCCGACCCGACGGTGCCGTGAAGGCCGAAGTTCTGTATCTCCGAGTCTTTAAGGATGTGAAGACCGCAGATGCTGAGCGGTGACATCACGCCGGCTTTTTTGAGAAGGCGGTTCACAACAGAAGGACTTGTCGCCAGAATGCGGCCGCCGGTGAGTTCGCTCTCGCGCTGCTTCGCGCCTTTACTCCCGAGAAACCAGGTAATGCCGAGAATGGATGCGACAAAGCAAAACGTTGAGATGCCCCAGCCGTAAAACGCAGCGTCTTTTACGCTCTCACCCATCTGAACAAAGTACGGATCGTTCATCACCTGCTGAGCAGTGTGCTTGAATGCCACCACTTCGCCATTGGGACGCTCAAAGTGAAAGGTCCAGCCGCTTTTAGAATTACCGCCGGAGAATTTCGACAGAGGCATGACAAACCACTTAACCAGCCAGTAGGCGCTGCCGTGAATGAACTCCTGCATCGTAAGGCGCAGCAGCATCCAGCTGAAAAATACCAGTGCAGAAAACAGCACGACCCAGTAGGAGGCGATATTCATGATCTGCACAAACATGCCGATCATGTATTTCATCACCTGGCCGCCCTGGGTAAAGTCGCGGGCGTTGAGGCTCATTGAAAGTCCTTTATGTGAAAACAGAGACAGGCGCGCAGAGCTGCAGGCAGGCGAAAGCCAGGCAGGTTGCTGCGCGGGGTTACTTAAGGTGCGAACGTGCCCGGATGGGCTGACGTGATGTTCCGCCTCCTCCGCCAGACGCAGGGTGCGTCAGGCCGTGCGGCGGGCGGTCTCAGCTCACTGAAACGCGAAACAGGGGCTGATTAATCTGGTATTCAACAAAACGCTTATTAGTGTCGCTCAGCGCATTAAAGCGCGTGGAGAAGCGGCGGATGCAGTTCATCAGGTTAGTGGTATTGGTAAAAAACACCGGACAGACGGCGCGAACCTCCTGCAGTACGGGCTGAATTATCGTAGTGAACGCATCGCGCTTTCCTTCTGCCGTCAGGTCGCTTTCGATAAGCTCTTCATGCTCCGTGAGCGGGCACACTGTCACGTCCGGTGAGGCATAAAGCATGCGCAGCGTGTCCGGATACTCCCTTACGGTGCACTCAAAGGCGTCTTCCAGTGCCGGCAGCCGGTTGTTGCTGCGGATCGGGGCAAGCAGGCGTTCGGGCTCCACGGTGGCAGCGGTGTAGTATTCCGTCTGCTGCCGGATAATCCCGGCCGGGTCCGCGAGTCTCCATATAGCGGGCTCGCGCTCAGACGGCCTGTCGCCGGCGGAGACGCTCAGACGCGGCTGACACGAAGCCGGAATCCAGTTTTTAGTCCAGTCCGGTGCTTTATCCCGGAAAGGAGTATTAAAAACGCCGCACCAGAGATGAATAACATCGGTAGCCGCGTCATCGTCACCCACAATGTGCATGTGTACGCGGTGCGTGGATACTTCACCCTGCACGGCCCAGCGCGTTATGACCGTAATATCCGTTACGTTTTTATCCGTATTCAGCAGAATACCGTACACGGCTTTACGCCCTTTTTTACGGCAGACGTAATGCAGCCGTTTATTAGGCGCAGGGAATCGGACAGTTATATCTTTCTCATTTTGCAGATGCAGGTCTAACTCAGGGATTTGCACATCTATTAAGCTGACAGAGATATTGGAGTAATTCAGGAAAAACGATGGGGTTAAATGAATAAGCATTATCACCTCATAATATACCCTCGCTACAGCAGCGAGGGGAAGGAGAGCATCGAGATATAGTTTATTGATTCATCTTGTCTTTCGCAGCGCTCAAAGCACCAAAAAGCCCAGCCACTTGATAGCGAGAAATATCAAGATTAAAAACAAAAAAACCAAATATACTAAACAGGAAGTTACCAAAAACTAAGGCGCCGATATTCAACTCGGTTGTAACAGTGACTAAACCAAGTAATGTGATGATCATAAGCCAAGCGATACCATAGGACTTCACTTTTTTCGAAATAATTCGTGAAAGCTTTAACTCCTTTACGTCTGAGGAAGAAATCATTGCAAACAAGCCAACATACCCAGAAATAAAACAAAAGATAAAGAACCAATGAAGCAAGCCGAAACCTAAAACTGCAATTCCGATCAATATGTCGCCACTCTCATCGGGCAAAAAGAATGAAAGTAGAGCAAAGATTAAATAAGTGAGGATGTGGTACTTAACGTATTTCATAGGTTCAAAAAATGATGGAACACACTGCTTCGATGACATCATAGAGTCAGTGATTTTTTTCGAGTCGTTCCTAATCTCTTCATAATTTATTTGCATATACCACCTTCTTCTGTGTCATTTCATTTTTCATTCTTTTCTAAAAAGTCTTTATAGCTTTTAGAGTCTTTAAAATTTAGAGACGTTACGTCTTGATGTTTATCAGCAGCTTCTTTATTTCGGTGGTATTCATTTGATCTCTCCGTAAAATCCCCCATACGGGAAGCAATCGCACCGTCGGTTTGGCCTTTTCCTTCATTAAGCTGCTGTTGAGCAGCGTTTTCCCTATTCTTGACCACGCCCTGCTGAGCTTCAACCTCGTTGTTTACGTCTGTGCGAATATTGTTTCTGGCCACACCTGCCTCAATGCTATGGTTCGCACTGTTATAACCGCCGCCAAACTGCGCGCCTGCGGTATTTGCCGGAGCGCCCATCCCTTCACCTGTGCTCCCGGCATTCTGCGCGTAGTCACCGTCAATGCGTCCCTGCAGCTTCTCTGCGAAGAACTCCTGAACCAGCCCGTCACGCTGCTTCTGTACACCTTCATCGGAAGTATTGGTAAGGATGGTTTCGGCATTCCCCGGCGCTCGCCTCTGAGCCCATTCCACAAACTGCTGCGTGTAGTTATCACGCGCGCCTGCGCTGAGCGTTTCCGTTTCAGAGGCCATCTTCTGCATCTCATGTGTATGCGACTGACTGGCCGTATACTGCGCATATTTGCTGTCCGATGTAGTGATCCCGGATGAAATCTGATTCATCAGGCCGGACGCATTGTTATCGACATGCTGACCGTTATAGGTCGTACTGTAGTTACGCAGCACGTCCATGCCCTGACTGAAGTCCTGCGATTCGCGCGCTGAAATCGTCTGAGAATTGTCATTACCACTTTGTCCGCCTTCTGTTGTTTGCGAGGTTGAACCAGTTCTACCTGTTAATTCTGTACCGCCATGAACATCGCCTTTAACCGAGGCACCCGTTACCCACTCGCCGGCTTTGCCCCAGAGTGATTTGCTTGAATCAATACCCGCTTGTGTTCGGGCTCCAGTATTCACTGAAGCGCTGCGGGATTTATCTTCAAGCTCAGAGTACGCCTCATTCAGGCTGATATGATTGCGGGTCGCATAGTCCTGCGCCACGTTCTGCATTTTGTTCACGCGCTCTGCGTCAGTGATGCTCATGCCGGTTGAAGCGGACAGGGTTTTCGAGTCGCTGTTGCCGTACTGCTCATGGAACTGCTTGAGCTGCGAGCCGGTTTCCTGCACCGAATGGTTATAGCCCTGCGCCGCCATTTCGGTCTGCGCCATGCTGTCGCGCACCGATCGCTGCGCCGCGCTCGCCAGATTGCGGTCAAGGTGCAGATCCACCGGCAGGCGGCTGGTTGCGCCGGATGCGTCATACACCGTCTGCCCGTCCTGCGTCATGGTCCGCATGGCGCCGTTGCCCAGCTGCATGGTTGTCATCCCCTCGCGATAAGCGCGGTTCAGGTCCGTTTTGTGCCCGTTGATGTTGTCCAGCTGCACGTTACCCACACTCATATTGCCCGATGCCACCGCGCCGGAGTCCGCTGCAGACGCGCTGCTGAGCGCGCTGCCGAGGCTGGAGCTGAGGCTCGCAAAGCCCTGACCGAGCCCGGTGAACAGGCGAAACGCCAGGAACGGGATGGACAGCATCAGCCAGCCGGCGATGCCCGCCGTGGTGGTGCTGGTTTCCATCAGGCGGTTCATATTGGAGAGCGTCGGGCCCGTGGCATGGAAGCTATTCTGCGTGCTGTAGTTCACCGCGAAGTTGAAGATGGCAAACATCACCGGCCACAACATCAGGCTGCCCATAAAGTTCAGGTAGCTCTTGATGACGGACCAGGCGATTTCCCGCACGTAGAGCGCCAGCACCATTACCGGAAAAATGCAGATGCAGAACAGCAGCAGTACCGTGTGCAGCTGCGGCAGCACCTCCGTCGCGATGGTGTAGCTGACCGCGTGCGCCAGGCGAAGCTTCATCAGCGACTGCTCGGACGCGATGTCCACCATCGAGGCTGTATCGTTCATGCCCTTCACGTAGCTGTTCAGCCCACGACGCAGGCCCGCAACGGCGATGTTCTGCATCATGATCGCCTGTGCCGACTTGCTGCTGCCGAGGAAATATTCATACGATCCCGCCAGCTGCTCGGCGTAGACCGTCTGCGGCGCGTTGTTGCCGGGCAGCATGCGGACCGCATGGGCCATGAACGTGCTGCCTGTATTGTTAGCCTCTGCCGTCAGTAATGTTTTCAGTCGTGGCGCCGCGTCCCGGCAGACCATAAACGTTGTGCCGGTGGCGTCGCGCCAGTAAATGGCGCGCAGCGGGCTCGGGTTGCTGAAGATCTGCGCCTGCACGTCTTCAGACTCCATCACGTCCTGCATGCTGTACTTGTGGTTCAGCATGATGTCCGGCACTACACAGTTTTTCGCGTACTCGCCCATGTTATAAGCCAGCACGGGGTTGCGGCTGTCTATGGTGAAGCTGTCCTGCATCAGCTTGCTCGCGAACAGCATGCCGGTTTTGGTGTAGGCACGCTCGTCCGGGAAGTGAAAGGTATCTTCATACGTAGTCGTGAGCGTATACGCTACGCCGGTGACCAGATTCAGCGGCAGGGCCAGCCCAGCCGGCACGTTATCCACGCGCCCGATGGTGTCCGGGGCGGTCAGGTCGTTGACCACCACCGTGACCTTTGGCGTCAGCAGCAGCGCGGTGACCAGCACGAACGTCATTCCCCAGCCGAACATCGCGCCCAGACTGTGCGTGCGCAGGTAGGTCATCACGCAGAAGGCGATGCCCAGCATCTCCGCCACCCAGATCGTGCTTTTCCAGCCGCCGTTTTCCATCAACGTGGCGACCGCGTTAAGGCCCATTGTGATCATGCCGCCGGAGCTGGTTACCCATATATCAAGTGCCATGCTTACCCCCCGAACTGATAGTTCGACAGCACGCTGTCGGACACGGATGAAGAGAGCTGCTGGCGCGTTTCGGACAGGCTGCGGTCGTACTCCGCCAGCCCGTTCTGCTGCACCTGGATGCGCGCGACGCGCTGGCTCAGCTCGTTGCGCACCTGACGCAGGTTCTCGCGAAAGTGCTTGTTCTCTTCCTCGGTATCGAGCGTGCCCGCCGCCCCGCTCGCGGCCACGTCGATAAGGCCGTTGATGTAGGACATCACCATATCGGCCGCGATGTACTCCGCCAGGCTGCTGACCACGCTCTGATCCATGCCCACCGACGCGGAGTCGATGGTGTAGCGCAGGATGCGCACGCGGGTGCTGCTGATAAGCGCCTTTTCGTTGTCGTTAAGCGCCGTGTCGGTGCGGCTTTTGTCGAAGATGTCGTTGAGCATGTCGCGCACCCGGCCGGTCATGCCTTCGTCTTCCGACAGAGTCAGCTCCGCGATAGTCGGCGACAGGCAGGTATTGTTATCGTTACAGCGGTAGATTTTCTCGGTCCCGCCGTTCAGGAGCGTGTTAAACATCGACTCGCTGCCCCCGCGCGGCTGCAGAAATGTCGGGTTGCCGTTCGCGTCGTAAATCACCGTGCCGACCATCGACATAATGAACTCCTTCAGCGCGCGATCGTTACTGAAGAACTGGTTGAGCTTCGTGAACGTATCCCACGTCAGATTGCGGTTGCGCGGGATGCGCTTCTTCTCTTCCTCGGTCGCCTTGTCGAACACGCTGTTCGTCTCCCCGCCCACGCCGCAGCCCTGACGGGATGCGGCCCAGTCAGAGAACACGTCGTGCTTGGTGCCGAGGTCCTGACAAATCTGCGAGCTGGCCGCCTGGGTTTTTGGCCACAGGCCACCGACGATAGACTGCGCGGCCTGACAGGTGGAGATGTTCATATTGTTGGTGTCTGCCGCGAGCTTCTGCAGGTAGTCCTTCACCGCCTTGCACTGCGGGCAGATGGTTTCGAGCCCGAGGTCGAAGGCGTAACCGGCGGCGTTGCTCAGGATCTGCTTGCCCATGATTTTGATGCTGTCGCTGTTGATGAAGCTGAACGATCCGAGGTAGGCGTCGATGCCGCCGCAGCCCGACTTGATGTCCGGGAGCGTCACCGAAATCAGCTGGATGTTGCGCACCGGCGTGCGGATAAACAGGTTGCCGCCGGTCAGGTAGCCCGCTGACTGTCCCTGCCAGGCGGCCGCCTGCGTGTAGTTACCGCCGCCGCCGCCCATGTCGTTAAAGAACTTGTTGATGTCGTTCTGCACGTCCGCAAAGGCCGGCGCGGACAGTAAAAAGCCAGACGCCAGAGCGACACTTAACGCAAATTTACTCATCACAGCACCCCCAGTCGCACGGCCAGCGCAAACGACTCATCCAGGCGCTGCTTCAGCGCCTCCTCACTCATTTCCCCCTGCGACAGCGGGATCGTCACCAGCGACTGCGTGTTGATAATGAAGTCAGTGGGGGTCGCCTGCGGCAGCTCCGCGAAGAAGTCCTTCAGGATGCCGTCGTTCACCGGCATAACCTTCGGGAATACCGCGTCGCCCTTGCCGTCAAAGCTGTAGACGAACACGCCGATGCCGGTCTGCTCGGACACCGACTTCAGGGTCGGATTGAAGCGGTGGCAGTACGGGCAGTCGGAGCGGACAAAGTGCACGATCTGCCAGTGGCCCACGTCCACGCGGCGACCGTCGCTCAGGTGATACCAGACCGGTTTTGCGGGAGCTGGCTGCGCGTCGGCAGCAGGTGAACGCTGTGCCGGCTCACTTTTCTGTTCAGCGGGCGCGTCTGCACCCGCTTTCGCCTGCTCCAGGCGGGCAATGTCGTCAATCGTGCTGGCCGTGGCCAGCACCGGCGCAAGCATCAGCAGTACGGCAAAAAGTTTTGAAATCATGGTTAATCCTCGGGCTGGAAGTCGGTAACGATGTTGAGCATGCGGCGCGCCAGGTCGTCCTGGGTGATAAAGCCGTAGGCCAGCGGCTGGTATTTCTTCGTGCGCGGCTCGACCAGGTAGATGGCCGGGAAGTGTTCTATCTTCATCTTCTGCGCCTGCCCGGCGTTCTGCCGGGTGTCCGGCAGGTCCGGGCTGGCGCGTCCGTCCACGGTCACAGGGATCACGGTCAGCCCGTACTGTTCGCTGAACTCCTTCACCACCCCGCCCAGCCGGTTATCCAGCGGCTCGTTGCCGCGATAGAAGAAGAACACGCCATAGCGCTGGTTCACGTAGCGGATAGCTGCCTGCTGCTTCTGGCGCTGCTCGGTGTACTGGATGTTGGCGGTGCCGTTGTAGAACGGGTGTTTCAGGCTGTAGTCCAGCTCCGGGTTGTCCAGCAGCACCTTCTCCCAGCGCGAGGCGAACATGCTGGCCTGATTGACCATCCAGTCCTGCACGATTTTGTAGCGCCGGATGTTTTCGGTGGAGGGATGCAGCATCGCCTCGTTCATCAGGTTGTCGCGAAACGCCTGCAGGCGCTTCATCTTCTGCGTGGGCGTCTCCTGCGGCGCGGCGGGCGGGGGCGCCTGCTGCTCTTCCTCGTCCTTTTTTACCGGCTCGTTGTACCAGTACCAGCCGACCGCCGGGTCGTAGTTGTAGCCGTCCGGCTTTTTTTCCTCTGCCGCGTGCAGCGGCGATACCGCCAGCAGCAGTGCAAGGCCGATGAGTTTTCTCACGCTTAGTCTCCTGATTTGAGGCTGTTCTGAATGTCGGAGGTGATGCGCTGGTTCAGCGCGTCCTGATCGGGCAGCTTGATGTTGCTGTTCAGGTCGTCATAGAAGTCGCTGAAGTCGATGCGATCGAACTTAATGCCCTGCAGCTCCGCGACCCTGATCCCCCTGCAGTCCGGGTCTTTGCCCGAGCCGAAGCTGATACCCAGCTGGTCGCGCCGCCCCTGTTCCTGCACGATGCGGGCGAGCTTGCTGTCGAACACGCAGTAGCCCTCTTTCTGCTGCAGGCAGACCCCGAGCACCTTTTTCGAACAGTAGGAGCCGACCTTCACGACCAGCTTTTTCTCCTTGCCGGTGCCGATCTCTTTCTCTTCGGTGTTACAGTGCGCGAGGCCCACGCTCTGCCCCCAGCCGCCGCTTTTGCAGCAGTTGCTGAAGCCCGCCGCGCTCTTACGGCACGCCATCGCCTTGCCCGTAAACGCGGTGACCTTGTCCGGGTCCATGCCGGCAAAGTCCTTGCCCGCCGCCGCGAGCGCGGCCAGCTGCGAGACGGCCATCTCAAAGTTCTGGTTCTGGCCCGCCTGCATCGCCGAACAGCTGCCGTCCGAGCAGTAGAACTCCGAGCCGCACACGTAGCCGGTGCTTTTCACGGTGTGTGCGCACTGGTAGGTCAGCTTGTTGTAGACGCAGAGGTTGCCAATTTTCTGCGTGCAGGTGCGGGTGCCTTCGCTGCAGTTCGGGTTGTCGATGTACGCCTGACAGGTGTTGGTGTCGTCTTCAAACACGTTCCACCGCGTGGTGTAGCCCCAGCAGTCGCTGTAGAGGCTGTAGGCCTTGCCGCCGACCGTAACCGACCGGGTGCCGCCCGGGTCGCTGCAGACTTCACTCATCCTGACCGCGTCGCCCATGTCGGCGGGGCAGCTGTTGGTCCACTCGATGTCGGCCTTCACCGTGTCGCGTACCGCCTGCATGGGCAGCGTGATGCGCAGGATAAAATTCCCGTTTGCCAAGCTTCTGATTATGGCGTCACGCCCGGAATCGTAATGGCCGTCGGTGTTAAGGCGAATTCGTATGCTGATGACCTGCCCCGCCGTGACCTGCTGTCCCGGGATGCTGAGCGCCCCGGAGCTGTTATGTTTGAAGCGCAGGGACTGACCAAACGCCTGCAGTGAATAATCGAAGCGGTCACCGTGATAGTCGGGTGACCGGGGATAGAGAAACTCCCAGGCGCCGCTGCTGATGGTGCCGCTTTCCGGGACGACAAAGTCATACTGTACCCACCAGTCACTGATGGCTTTTCCGGTCACGTTACGCGCATCGAGTATGAGCTGCGTGCTGTACTCTTCGCGCCCGCCGGTGGTCACGATGGTGGCCTTGCGCATGCACGTCTCCGTAAGCGGGGTCGCCATTTCGCAGCTGTGTGTGGTGTAAGTGGTTTTGTTCAGCTCCTGCGCCACGCACTGGCTGCCGTTTACGCCGGTAATGGCGTTGGCGTTCTGCCGGATTTCATCGCTGTACTTCATCATGTCTGAGTCATAGCTGAGCTTGTCCGCCGGGTTGTTTACGTAGGACTCGCGTGCCGTCTGGCCTAAATCGGATTCGCTCAGCTCCGTCTGCCCCTTCACGTCGATGTTCGATGACGTCCGGGTCGGGCCGCTGTAGTAGCCGCGCTGCGGCGCGTCTGAGCTGTAGTTTTCAAAGTAGCCGTTCGGATCGGCGCTGGTCGTGCCGTCAGCGGATTTGCCGGCGCGAATGCCTTCCTGGTTGGAGGCGTCCATCGACGCTGCCAGGGCGCTGGCTGACAGGCAGGTCAGCAGCAGCCCCTGCAGCAGGGAGCGGGTAGGTTTGTTCATCTGATTTATCCGGTGAAGATGAGATATGCCCGCCGCAGCGGGCAGGTCAGAATGTCTTAACGCACGAAAGCGCGCTTTTTGATAAGCCACGCCAGCACAGAGGCAATCAGTGACAGCAAAACGCCCGTTTTATAGAGTGACGCCAGTGAATGATTGGCCTCATTTACCCAGGCGTGTCTCGCAACGGCCTGCCTGTGACATTCAGGCGCGGCGTCCGGTATGGCGGACTGCGCGTCTTGCGCATTGTCCGTCGCTGTACATGTCCAGACCTGCCCTGCAGGCGCATCACGTACCAGCGCCTCCGCGCCTTTCAGCAGCCCGTCCCCGACATTTCCGTTGCACGCCAGTAAGAGGAACAACACGCCAAAAATGGCCGGGGGTGTGACCAGCGTCCTGAGCAGAAAGCCGGTGACCTGATTAAAAAGCGCCGCAGCGTTATCAGGACAGATGCGACGGATGTGGTTCAGGAAAAACATGTCTGTTACCTCCTGCTTTCTGCTGCGCGGCACTCGCCGCGCTGGCTTATCATGTCCAGTGCCTGATTCAGCGCGACGTTGCCGTACACGATGTCGAAGTGGTCGCCGCACTTCTTCACCAGCGCCGGCACCTGCTTCACGCCGTAGCGCTCAAAGCGCACCGGGTCTATTTGCACTCCACGTACGCTGTAGGTGCTGACCATGTACATCATGTACTTCGCGGTCTGTTCCATGCTGTCGCCAACCAGCCCCCGGAAGTACACCGGAATGTCCCGGGCTTCGGCCGCCTTCATCAGAATGACCATCTCCTTTTCGGGTACCGAGGCGGACAGGAAGTAGGCCGTCTCGTTTTCCGTGCTGCCGACCTGCGTGCCTTTCGGCGCGTCCTCCGCCTGCGCGGCCAGCGCCGCCGTCAGTCCGGCGGCAATCAGCAGCGCGTTGCGTGTTTTCCTCATGAGTCCTCGCTTAAAGCACGACGCAGTTGCGCTTTTTCCAGATGAGATAGCCGTAGTTCTTTTTGCTGTTCGGCATTTCCTTGCCGGTCTGCCACAGCATCACGTTGCGCCCGAAGGGGTGACAGGACGCCACGTCCGGGATGGTATTCACCATCTGATAGCGGTAGCGGCTTTTCGGCATGATCGCGGACGGATACTCGTAGCACACGGCGGTGTTCTGCGGCACGGTATCGAGGATGAGCCCCTCGCGGTGCAGCTTGAAGTTCATGCGCTCCGAGAGCAGCGCCCCGCTGTTGAGCCCGCTCGACTCGTTCACGATGTTGCCCGTAAACGGGTACATTGAGCCGTGCGAGCCGGCGCACCAGAACAGCGCGTCAATCGGCTTGCTCACGCCCGCCGCCACCGCGTCCGCCGCGCAGGCCATCTGCGCAATGGGATTGGCAAACAGCATGACCTCCGGGTTCAGGAACAGCGCCAGGTTGTCGTTCTGCCAGGTCGGGTCCAGCTCCGAGAGGTAGCCGATGTCGTATTCACCGCCCTGCATGCACATCTCTGAGGTAATGATGTTGAGCCAGGAGATCAGCGGGTATTTGTACCAGTGGACGTGATAGAACGTGCCCGGGTGCTCGTTCGCCGTTTTCGTGCCGGTGCCTGTCCCGGTATTCGGGATATTGATGTTGAAGCCGCCCATGTTCACCATGCAGCCCGGCGAGCGCGTCACGTCGGTCATGGCAAACGGCTCCCAGAAGCCAATCGCGATGCCCGGGCGCTCAAAGATGGGCGGCGGCGCCGGACAGAACTGAATCGGCGATGACGGGTTTTCCGTATCCGGAAGCCGTCCCGCTGACACCTGCACGCTGCCAATGCTCATGGGGAACAGGCACTCCCAGCACACGTCGGTGATGGGGTTAACCCAGCGCCCCTCGCAGGTCAGGGACGTCTTGCCGTTGTCCGCTGCAAGGGCCGGCTGGCAGACCCACACCGCGAGCGCCAGTAAAACCGTGCGCCAGGCCATGTCAGCCTCCTTTTTTCACGCCGCCGCGCGCTTTTTCCACCGCCGCCTGCAGCGCCTGCAGGTCGGTCGCGCCCGGGATAACGCTGACGTTCTCAGCGGTTGCCCCCGTCACCGGCATCACGAAGAAGGCCGGCGTACCCTGAATGCCGAGGCGACGGGCAAGCTGATTGTTTTTCTCAAGCGTCGCGCCCATCGCTTCGACCTCCGCTTTCGGCGTGGCGGTCACGCCTGCCTTCACGGCCGCCTGGCGGATGTCTTCATCCAGCAGCTTCCCTTCGTTGTGGCCCGTTGCATAAAGCGCGGCGTGGTAGCGGTGGTACGCGTCGGCGCCGCCGTCTTTATAAATGGCCAGGCCTGCTTTTGCCGCCTGTACCGACGCGGGCCAGCGGCTGCCGAAAATCGGCCACTCCTTATAGATGAAGCGCACGTTCGGGTTCTGGCTGATGAACTGCTCCACGGTCGGGGCCACCTTCGCGCAGTAGATGCACTGGTAGTCAAAGAACTGGATGACCGCGACGTCGCCCTTCGGGTGCAGCACCGGTGAGGTCGGGTCGTTCAGCAGCGCGTCCTGATCCGCCAGCGCCGCGCTTGCGGCAGAGGCCATCTGTTTCTCCTGCGACTGCGCCTGCAGCTTCTGGCTCATCTCGATCAGGATTTCCGGGTGGGCGCGCAGGTAGTCCGCCGCGACTTCACCAATCTGCTGCTTCTGCGCATCGCTGAACGCGCCCGCAGCGCCGGCTGTTGCGGCTCCGGTCGTGTCTGCGGTGGCGTAGCCGGTCAGGCTCAGCGTCATGACGGCGGCAAGGATGTGCTTTTTCATGTGTGGCTCCGTTAGCGGTCGGGAAGACCGAATTCAGTAATAAGGAAGAGTTTTTGTCCGGGCGCCTGCTTTACCTCCGCAGGCACCTGCGTGATGCCGAACTTTTTCGTGATGTTGCCGGTCTGGTCGAAGTAGACCCGGCTGCCGAGGGCCTCTGCGCTGTCGCGCACGTTGCCGTTGACCAGGATGACGCGGGACGTCGTCGTGTGCGGCACCTGCTGCTTCATCCAGGCAATCTGCCGGTCGTCGTCGGCGTCGATGAAGTACAGCGTTTCGTCAAACACCGGAATGACGTCAAACGGGTTCACCACCTGGCCTTTATGCGCGAACACCACGCCGTTCTGGTCAGCAATGTCGCGCTGCACCGTGAACGACGGATCAAACAGGCGACTGTGCGTCTCGCGCGCGGTAGTGAGTCCCGCCACCGGCGGCGGGCGCATCGCCTCGTCTTCGGCCTTTTTCTGCATTTCCCGCTCGATGTCGGCCTGCGACCGGCCGTCAAAGTGCTGCTTCAGGTTGTCTTTCAGGACCGCGATCAGGTTGCGCTCGCGGATGTCCCAGGTATCGCCGTACGTGCCGAGCTCAGCCGCGACCGCCTGCAGGCTGAGCGTGGCGAGCAGCGCGCCGGCGGCCAGGCGCGCCAGCGGAGTTGCATGTGTCATCGGGAAACTTCCGGTTGGGGTGATCGGACAGGGTTACTGCTGCGGGTTACCGGCCTTCATCAGCTCGGCGAGGCGCGCCTGAATCTCCGGCGTGGCGTCCGGCAGGCCGGTGACTACGGCAGGGCTCACTAAAATGGCCGCACCGTGTTCGCTGGCATACTCCGCCGTTGCGGTGGTGACGCTGCGGTCAAAGCGCGTCAGCAGCGACTTGCGCTGGTCGTCGGTCAGGTCAAGCTTCGCGGTCTGCCGGATAAGCGCGTTGGTCGTACCCTTCATGTCAAAGGTGACCAGCGTCGGCGGCTTCAGCCAGAGGAACCAGGCGGCGGCGCACGCGCCCACGCTCAGCACAACCGACAGGCCGCAGCCCGTCACGAGGTGTCTGGTATTCAAAGTTGCATCTCCCGCAGCATGTGAATGATGTCGCGCTTGTGCGCGTCGTTGTCGGCCATCTCAAACAGGATGTCCTTGATGTCCGCGCCCTCGCGCAGGCGCTTCTCGCGGTAGGTGAAGTCCTCGCCTTTGGAGGAAAACAGTCCGTCGCTCAGCGGATCGAGAATGAGGCGGTGGAAGCTCGAAAATTCGCCCACGCTCAGCAGGAAAGAGCTGTAGCGCGCCTTTTTCGCCGGCGGGAACTTCCTGATCATCTCCCACTCCAGCTCGTTGAATGCGTGCGGCTCCTCCTTCTGGAAGGTGGTGAACGACTTAGCGTCCTGCATACACGTAAACTTGAAGGAGCTGTTGTCATAGGCCGCGAGCGCCGCCGTGGACAGGTTTTTATCGCGTATCGCCTGCGTCACCGTACCGTACGAGCCGTTGTGGCGGCGGGCGGTGCGGTAGCCCTCCTCGATGAAATCTTTAATCTTGGTGCTCGACCCGCCCAGCAGCTTCCAGCCTTCGTCGATGATGTTCATCTTCCGCAGGCTTCTGGGCGTGGTGTACATCATGTTCTCGTTCCAGATCATGATGGTGAACAGAATGGCCGATAGCAGGTCCTGCTGCTTGCGCAGGTCGCCCAGCTCGGTGACCACAAACTGCAGATCTGGCTTCAGGGTTGGCTCTGATGAGTTGAAGAACTTCCCGTAAATGCCGCCTGTGCTGTACTTGCCGAGCAGCGTGGTGATTTCGTCAATGCGCCCGCCAATCAGGGAAGAGTGCTCGCGGGTGACCGCGCCCTGCTGTTTTTTCAGGTACTCAATAACATGGTCAATGCGCATGTCCTGCTGATAGGCTGGCCATGATTCGGTGATGGCCTCCAGGATAAGGGACTCGTGGACCTCGTCCAGCAGGCCATTGGGGCTCGCCAGAATGCACAGCTGATCGCGGATGCGTTCGGCCGCGAGCGTGATATCCGTGACGTTCGCAAAAGGGTTAAATCGCAGCGACTCACCGTTGATGTAGGTGCCGCCGAGGCTGCTGCAGGCCGCCTTGTAGGAGTCGCCGATATCCTGCACCGCCACCGTGCCGCCCTTGTCCAGCACCGATCGCGCAATCGAGTTCGCCAGCACCGACTTGCCCGCCCCGGAGGTGCCGGACATAAACCAGTTGAAGTTGGTGTTTGGCAGGCTCTCGTCAAACACGTCAATAAAGGCAACCTGGTTGCGGTAGCTCGGGATGAGAATGCCCGAGGCGCACAGCTTGTTGTCGCCGATGACCGGCATCAGGTTCACCGCGTGAAATGACTCTGAGCGCTGAATGCCGCCAGTCTTGCGGCAGTCGGCGCGCAGCTTCTTGTTCACCATCGCAAAGGGCAGCGTGGCCAGCAGGTTGCGCAGCTGCATGAAGTCCGCACGCACGAAGCGCAGACCCTGCGCGGCAAAAGCGTTGCGCGTCTTTTCGGTATAGCGGGACGTCAGGTCATCGTCGTCCGGGCAGAACAGCGTGATTCCGTAGAAGTAGCTCGTGAGCGACGTCTGGTTCGACAGCAGGCGCGTGCGGGCGTCTTTCCACTCGGCGTGCTGGCGCGTGGTGGACGGAATGTACTTGGCATAACTGGTGTTCACGCGGGAGTCCAGCGCCAGAAAGCGGCTGTTCGCCTCACCCTGACTTTTCATCTGCTCCTCGGTAGTCAGCACCATCGTGCAGATAAACGGGCAGGGAATGCCGTTGGTCGGCGACATCAGGTCCTGAATGATGTTGCCGTTCTGCCACAGGAAGTGATCCTGCGGGTTATTGTCGAGGTTCAGGTTTACCATGCGCGCGGCAAACGGCTTGTTCTTCGCGTCGCTGCCCTCAATGCGGATGTGCGAAGGCTTCACCCGCCACGAGGTCGTGCGATCCACAAACTGCGTGCTGAGGTCGGCCGCCGGGTCGTACTCGCTGTCATAGCGCTCCAGACGCGCCGGGTCGTGGTTGAAAAATTCACGTAGCACGCTGCTGAACTCCGTCACACCGATCGCATGAGACCAGATGTCGGCGGCGTTGAGGGCGTTCAGCAGGTTACGGCGCACGTCGCGCACGCGCACCAAATCGGTTTCGGACAGATTTTTAACCGGCATGCCCCAGATAAAGAACAGCCGGTAGTCACGCAGGGTCAGCGGATGGTCAAGGCCGTTGCTGTAGGTGTAGCGCGCGCCGTTCAGGAAGAAGCGCGCGGTGACGTCATTGCACTCGTCCGCCCGGTGCCCCTTCCAGGCGAAGTTTTCCAGGCCCTTCTCTACCTGCTCTTTCACCGCCCGGGAGGAAACCAGCATCACCTGCAGCGGGATATCGCGGGGCGCCACGTCGCGCAGCAGGTATTCCAGACTCTCGGCCAGCTTTTCGTTGGCGCCAATAAGCGGCTGCGATTCCACCACAAAGCCCACCGACTCCTTGTTCACCCAGATCTGGCTTTCACTGTCGTAGTCCCGGTAAGGCAGCAGGTCGCGAATATGCGGGTAATCCATGTCCTGCAGCTTCTGTCGCGTCTCGTTCGTGGTGTCCCGCTCGCCCAGAATGCCCGCCACCGTTTCCACCACGTTCAGCGGGTCGAAGCGGAAGCCTTTCAAAAATTTCATGCGGACCTCACATCAGAATGCCGCTCCAGTCGCCGTGACTGGAGACGCTGTAGATGACCTCGCCCATGTGGACGTTGTTGTCGGGGGAAACGTACGGCGCTATCCAGATGCGAGCCACGCCGTCGGGACGGCGGAAAGCGGCAGCGGGTTCCGGGAAGCAATGCGCCGCGCTGCAGTACGCGGTCTGTCGCGTGTCTGTCCGCAGCACGCCGTTTTCGCGGGTGAACGGGCGGACCTCGCCGGATGACGCCACGCGCACCGGAATGCCGTCGCTCAGGCCGCTGCGACGCGCCAGCGCGTCGGTCTGCGGGTCCAGGCGAATGGTGCCGGTATCAATCAGGCGGTAGTCGTCCAGGCGAATGCCCGCGCCGGTAAATCCGTTCGGCGCAGACGCTGCAGGCGCGTTACCGCTGCTGCCGGCGGACATATCATCAGCCTGCGACATCCAGATGCCCGAGTCTCTTGCCGGCTTGTCGAACTCAAAGTCTTCGTTCATGCCCGCGCAGCCGCTCAGCATGACGGCCAGCGCGCTGATGATGAAAGAGTGAGCTTTAGTCATGGTGCTCTCCGTCTGACTGTTGGTTGAGAAGGTCTTTCATAAGGGTCATGGCCAGTGCGGTTTTTCCCGCCCCGGTTTTGCCCGTTATCAGAAAATGACCAGCAGAAGACTGGTCATCAGCAGGCTGCGTAGTGCTCATATCTGTCGGGTTATTCATGATGTTCTCCGCCGGCGCTACCGGATGACAGCGCGTCGATTTCGGTAAAGTCGATAAAGAGATCGCCGTTTTTGCCGCTGGTCCCGAGCCGGGATAGCATGCTCATGGCAAAGGCATCACCGGGAGCGACCTCCAGCAGGCGGCGCAGCGTTTCGCCGAACAGGGCGACGTAACCGTCATCGGGAATTCGCCCGGGCTTGCAGTAGAGTTTTTTGACGCTGTAGCCCAGCGCCTGTAGCCCCGGTATGCGCGCGTCGGCGTCGCGCCCGAAGCAGCTCACCGTCCGGTCGGTAAACACCATCCAGCCGCAGTGCTCTGCGTGACGAAGCCGGATATTAGCGACCGTCATTGCGCCACGCCCTGTGGAGTCATGTTCTTCGCCTGACCGCCACTGGTCGGGGCCACGAAGTCATTCATGTTGAGGCGGGTCGCGTCGCCGAGCTTGCCCACGAGATCCGGCGGCAGGCCGCTGTTGCCCTGCTCGCGCGTCTGCATGTCCTGCTGCTGCCCGCCCGAACGCTGCTGCTCTTTCGCAAGCTTCGCGGCCTCTTCGTCCTCAATGAACTTCGCGCGGAAGCCTTCGATAAACACCACCTCCACGCGGTTCGCCGCGCCAATCGGGATGATCGGGTGATACTGCTCGGCCCGCTCGATGTAGTAGTCGGCCAGCTTGTCCGCTGCCTTGCTTACGCCGCTGCCCACGGCGCCACGCGCCACGTCACCGCCGCTGACCGTGCTGGTTGCGCCAATCCCGGTCACCGTCTGCCCGACCTGCGACACGCTCTGTCCCAGCCCGCCCAGCGCGCCGGCAGTAAAGGCCAGTTCAAGGATTTTTCCGTTGCGCATGACCGGCACGCCCTTGATGCCGTTCTTTCCGTAGAAGGCCACATGCCCCTTCACCGCCTGATCAATGTGCTTGCCGTCGATAATGCAGGAGAGGCGCTGCAGCTGAACGATGGCGCGCTCGCTGGAGATATCGCCGTAGGCTGCGGCCGTCACGAAGCAGTTATCGAGCTGCACCATTTTGTTATTGCCCGGCATGTGCGCCCGGCCCTTGAGCTTGAACTGCATCGGAACCAGGTTGTTTTCCCCGCGCACCGAGGCGTTGGCGTCAGCGCCTTCAATGATGATGGCGTCTGAGAACGTGCCGGTCGGCACCCAGAACGAGGAGTCTTTCGCTTTGGGCTCAAACTGCGAGTAGTCAAACGTCTGGTTGTCGATCTGCCCCGTCTGCACCGGCGCCGGTGCAAACGCGTATTCCGTGCGTGGCGGCGTGTAGCCTGTGCCCTGCTGTGCTGCAGGAGGTGTCTTCTGCTGATTTTTCAGCTGCTCCATCAGGTCGCTGACGTTCTGCTGCAGGGACTTGTTATCGTTCATTACGTCCGACATCTGGTCTTTCAGCGACTTGAAGTCTTTCTGCATGGAGGAAAGCTGCTCGCGCGCTTCCTTTTCGCGGTTCTGCGCGCTGACCAGCAGCGAGCCCTGTCCCGAGCCGTCAAACGTGTTCACCACGCCGCCGCCGGTCAGATCCGGCTCGGCCGCAGCTTTATCGGGCTTGCTCGCTTTGTTCACTGAATGACCCGATGCGCTCCGGTTCGCCAGATAGAGGCCGCCGATGATGACGGCAGCGGCGGCCAGAATGATGGCAAACAGCCGGCGCTGTTTGCTGCGGACCAGGCTGTTAAGGTTCATCCGGACCTCCTTTCGTGCGGAACACCGTCACGACCGAAACCTTTGCCCCGGGCTCCAGCACGTCGAGCTGCGGGTGAAACGCTACCGCCATGACGCCCGGACTCCAGAAGTAGCGCTCGCTCAGGCGAATGCGCTGCGAGGAGAGGCTGGTGATGTCGGTGCGCACGATCCGCACTCGGTCGCCCTGCCAGGCGGTCACCGGACGCAGCGCAAAGGCGCTTTTCACCGACTCGCTCACCGGCACGTCGGTGTTTTTACTCAGCACGTAGCCTGCCGGCTTGCGGTTGGTAATGAACCTTCCCACCAGGCCGCTGATAAGCGCGCTGTAGGTGTCCTGCTTCTGCTCGTACTCCCGCGCCTCCTCCGTCCCTTTCACCTCACGGTTGTCTACCGTCAGGCTCAGTCCCGCGCGCTTGCCCGGCGTCGCCTGCACCGAGAAGGCAAAGCCGGAGGCGGTCTGTACGAACATGGTGAACGGCTTGTCGGTCACTGTAGAAAACACAACCGCGCCTTCCGGCGTCGGGGATTTGGCGCTCAGCACGCCCTGCGCCGCCTGCACGCTGAGGATGCGGTCATCATTCACGCGCAGATAGTTCGGGTTAGTGTTACTCACCGCCGCGTTGACGCGGGTGCCGGGGTTAAGCGTCAGCTGTTCGGCGCGGGCGCCGAACGCCGTCAGCAGCGCCACAGCGCTGATAAGCAGGGATTTACGCATCGGGAACCTCCAGGAAAGCGCTCCAGCAGAGACGGTTATTACGGGTATCGGTGCGCAGGCGGTAGTGCTTCTTCACCGGACTGGCGTCATGCAGCCCGTAACTCAGCTGCAGATCGCCGATCACGTCCACAATGCCCTTGTCCGGCCAGACGCTGACGTCTCTGGGATAGAACACCGAACCGCCGCTGTTGCCTTTAACACGCGAGGCTTCGCCAGCCAGCACGCCTTTAAGTGATTTCTCCGCGCCGTCGCAGGCGCCCGCCAGCAGCATTTCGTGGCTGGCTTCTGCGTTGCTGTCGGAAATGTTGAGGCGCAGGTTCAGCCACGCCAGCGCCATCAGGCGCAGGTAGCGGGCGTCGCCGCGCTCGCCGGTAAAGCTGAACGGCGTGTCCGCGCCGTAAGGAATAACGATGGTCTGTCGGTTGTTGACGAGCTGATTCATCAGCGCCCGGTTATCGCCGTAAATGCGCCAGCAGAGCGCCAGCGCGAGGATCGTGATAACGAGCAGCACCAGAATAGCCACGGCCATATTGCGGTTTCCCGCCGAACGCAGCTTTAATTCCATGTTGTCTCCGGAGGGGGGTCAGGCGACCCAGTGCCGTTTGTAGCTGTCAGGCAGGATGCTGATAAAGAAGCGCATCACTGAGGTGGGCAGGCACCAGTACGCAAGATTGAGAAGATACTGAGAACCGCGGCCTTTCTTGAGGTGACGAATTCCAACCACGGCGGCTAAGAGCGTGGGGCCAAAAATCCACATGTTGAGAAAAATTGCCAGCAGTGCCAGTGGCACGTACAGGCAGAACTCATCAGGTGGCAGCCCCACGAACCGCTTTTGCTCGGAAAACGTAGCCGCAAAGGTATACCGGTCACGTTTATCCATAAGCGCGCGTTAAGCCGGGATGATGCCGAAGGCGACGTTAATGAACACCATGACCGCAGCGATGCCGCCGAACATGGCCAGGTTTTTCGTTTTCACGTAGGTAAACACAGCAGCGATGATTTCCAGAATATAGAGAATCCACACGACTGTACTTCCAGATCCAAACGTATCGTTAATCGTCTGTTTGCCGTTTGCGAACAGGTCATCCGCGTGGGCTGGCATAGCAGCAGCGGCTACGATCGCCATTCCGGTGAATAGTGCTGGCTTGTTTACTTTGTTCCACGCTACCGCCCCTGCCTTGCGGCAGTAATTTACACACGAAGAGAGAGTGCCCTTCATAGGATTTTTCCTCAGTTAGGGATATAATGATCAGTCGGTTGAACTATCGTTTGTTGCTGCCTGTATGGCCTTAAGTCAAATTTCTGACTTGCCGGTTACTCCTCCTTTACAAATCTGTGGGCTTGCTACAGATGCTTACGGTTTCTTAACCAGCTGACGTTTTTTTACGCTTCCGGATCGCACACTTCAATTTAAGTTATTGATCTTACTGATCAATTTCGCTTATCGTTATAGTGAGAGATTTCACTTAAATCGCTAAGCTGCTGAATGGAAATAAAAAATCATGCCTGATAATGCCGATTTGGTAGTTCTTGTCGCCGATCAGGCGGGCTTTGCAGCTGAGATTTTTAGGGCAAATGATGAGGAGGCCTTATCTGAACTGCTTAAGGATGCCCTTCTTCATTACAGGCGGGACCCGGGCTGGTTTGAGGTAACCTTCAGAGGAAACCGGTTTTATACGTGCCAGCTTGTGACCATTCCCCTGCTCGCCTTTATTAAAAAACGCGTCCCGGCCAGACAGCTGCAGGAAGCTGCAGAACGTACACTTACGCACATACGGCAATATTCAGATGTGACGGACCCACCGGCCTGGATAATGATTAATGCCGATTATTTAGCGCCCCTTCCCCGACCCGGCGTAAATCTGTGGCACGCCCGAAAGGTAAAGAACAACCTCGAAAAGGCAATATTTACTGACCCCGGAGAAATATCCGGAACACCGGAAAAGGTTTCGTCTGTTGATTTAAAGGCCGCAACCGTAATCAATAATGAAGGCATTACGGAAAAAGCCGTCCGAAGAAAAGATTCGCCTGATGCGGATAAAGTTATGGATCGCGTCATGCTCGGCTGGCGCGTAAAAGATATATGTAAAGAACAAAACTGCTCTGAAGCCTACGTTTACAACCTCATAAAAAAACGCAAGGGTAACTCTGCGATGGATTACCGCTGGAAGCAGTGGGAACTTATTTCGCGAATGTATCACGCAGAACCAAAGATGACGCTGGATGAGATAGAGAAAGCCTGCGGCGTATCACGGGCTGTGATCTATCACGCCGTTAAGAAAATAGCTGAACGTGACGGGGAAGAAATTAAACCTCGCGAGCATGAGAAAAAGCTCACACCAAAGGATGTTGAAGAGATAAAGCTGAAGTTAAGTAAAGGCGTACTCAGGAAGGATATTCTGACTGAATTCAGCATCACGAACGACACCCTGATTAAGTACGTGGGTACGAATGAAGATTACAGGGTTATACCAGAAGAATTAAAGGAATATGCGGTCAGACTGCGCGTGCAGGGTAAAACACTGCAGCAGACCGCCGATATTCTTGGCGTGACGGTCGCAACCGTAAAACGCGCATGGAGTAAAAAGAAAGATTCGCCTGGAATTAAAGAAAATCGCGTAAAATATGATAACCGCAACGTGCTGTCTAAACGTGACCGCGATCAGGCGGTGAATGCAGTGATACGCGACGGGCATACTAGAAAGCAGATATATACTCAGTATGGTATAAATGCACTGACGCTGCGTCGTTATATCCGTGATGCACTGAAGAAAGAGGCAGAAGCATTGAAGGAGGATAACAATGAAAAGGATGGGCAAGATAAGCCATAACCAAAAAGCCTGATACGCCTGTGCAGACATCAGGCTTTTCTAAATTATTTAAAATACTCCTGTAATTTACCCGCAACACGTTCATTGACAGCTTTCACCCAATCGGGGTCAAGTACCATTTCATTTTTAACAACTCTTGCAGGATCAACGGTCTCCTTCTGAATGCCAAAAATAGCGTCAGTGATAAAACCGCTCACCAGTACGTTCTTGGCGATGAACTCCAGTTTCTGGTCAAGCGTCTTTTGTGAAGCATCTTTGTTGATTTTGTTTTCATGCACTCGCAATCCGAGCTTAAACATTTCCATCACAAAGGATGATCGGTTAGCTGTATCACGGGACTCACCATCATCAAGCATTTTTTCAACATGCGCATCGACCTTTTCAAGTAAAGAAAAAGGGACCGTAAGGTAAACCCGGTTTCGCTTAGATGAATTTTCGTCATTCATATTAATTTTAGCCTTAACTTTTAAATGGAAGTCAAACTCATCTCATCGGATGAGTTCGCTCGACCTCAACTTTGGTTGCAGAACAAGCTAGTTTGGGATGCCACCAGGCAACCTTATAGCCACCAATAAGAAAATACAAGGCCCCCATGCGGCATTTTCTAAATATATTTCAATGTAAGTTAATGATTATAAAAACATTGCCATTAAGCACCATATCGGAGGCTTGTTAGCCTTTTATTGGCAACCTTCTGGCAACCCATGTACTGTGCAAATTTTCTACGATTTCAAAATAAATCACTGATATTAAATGAATGTATCAGCAAAAATAAATTTGCGAGTGGTGTGTAAAATCCTAACTCTTATGATATTATTGAGCCTGACACCTCCCCCGAACTTTTCAAACCAGGAGCCGCAATGCGTTTATTTACTCACGCTGCAGCCCTGCTGGCGACAGGCATTTTCTCCGCCAGCGTGAATGCGGACTGTTTTATTAAGGCTGGAGAATGGTATTCCATCGATCCGGACTATCTGCGCGCTATCGCCTGGCAGGAGTCACGCTATAACCCGGCGGCTGTAAATACCAACCGGACCAAAGACGGGAAACCCGGCAGCAGTGATTACGGGCTCATGCAGATTAATTCGGTCACAATGCGCCGCTTACAGAAAGAGTACCCGGGCCTCAGCAAAGAAAAGCTGATCAGCGAGCCGTGTCTGAATATTTATATTGGAGCCATGCTGCTGCGCCGTAATTTCAATCAGTACGGCACAACGTGGCTGGCGGTGGGAATGTACAACGCGGGAATGAAAAACCTGCCGGTGATCGTTACGAACCGCTATAACTATGCGATGCTGATTGATAAACATTATAAGGCCATCAAGGCAGGTACAATTCCGCGCAAGGCATTCAGCGGCTGAAGGTTTTTGATACTGACGAAGCGCGCAGCCCGGCTTTATCTCTCTGCGCTGCATTTTTTCAAAGACGGCAACGAAGCCCGCGCGCAGAATTACCCGCCCCGGCTCAATGCCGTGAACGGGTAACTGGAGTAACTTCTCTTTTTTCGTAATCACAGCACGTACAGACATCGCGACGGATTACATTTATTCGTCACCGGTTCAATACCGGTCACGGATAAAAGCCGTCCAAAAAAAAGGAGCCCTGCGGCCCCCTGTTTCTTATTTTATTTCCGCAAGCGTTCGGTTTATCTCACCCTGCACGCCCTGATTGTGCCAGAAGTAATCGTGCCCGACCCTGTATAGCTCGCCGGCATTAAAGCGCGCCAGCGTAATTTCTTCGCCGTCCAGGCTGCCGCTGAATTTTTCAGAAATCACATCGACTGCTTTTTGCTTCATCCCGTCCGAATAGTCCCGGTCGGTAAAAACGTAGCCCACGCCGCCATAAATGCGGTTAAAAGGAGAGGCACAGGAAACGGACATATCCTGCATACCGTCAAAATAACTGTCTTTGTACTTGTCCGTGACGGCTTTTACTTCTTCCTCTGTCGGCCCGTCAATCCAGTTAACGCTTATGCTGTCATAGCTGCGCTTGCGAACGGAAAATTTAACGCCCGGAAATTTTGCTTTCAGCTCTTTACGAACATTGGATGTTACCTGCACGGCCCCGTTTTTATCCTGCGAGAGCGCGGCATATTCCGGCGCCGTTTTTAAACGCTCGCATTCAGCTGCATAAAGGCGCTCTTCCTCTTTTTTTTCCTGCTGCCTGCGGCGTTCTTCCGACTCGGCATGTTTTACAATACGCGCCGTTTCTTCCCCGCTTTTTATTTCCGGGAATATGCTCCACTGTTTTCCGTGCAGGATACTTTCCGGCAGCCCGCGAGATATTCCGCCGCTCTCAAACGCAATATCAAACGTGGCATTACCGCCATAAGATACGCAGCCTGAAAGCGACCCGACTGATGCTGGTTTCTGCTCGCCATGAACGGCGAACACGACACCCCGTCCGCGATTGTAAAGAATTGTGCTGACAACCTGACCGATAACCACTGCCTGCGCATTGTGCATTTTCATTTCAGTTTTCCTTAAATCAGTTGAGACGAAAAAGCGGCCCGCCCTTCCAGGCCGCGCAACGTTTTCAGAACGGGATCTCGTTCAGGGTGGTATCACCGGCACCGGCAGTTACCTGATTTTTTGGTACCGGATTGAGCGCGTTTTCCAGCGAGATAACGCCGCATGCGACGTCACGGGCCAGGTAAAAATCCAGCCCTGCGTCACGCGCTTCGTGGAAGCGGTCAAAAAATGCTTTTGCCTCTTCAGCCCTCACCGCAGAGGCACGACGCATATATTCCCGGCGAGCCTCCTGCCAGGAAGCTGAGCGGTAGAAGATCTGGCCACGGCTGGCAATGATGTATCGCCCGTCAGCGTTTTCGCCCAGGTCGTACAGCGCCGTCATGCCTCCGCCTGAACTCGCCACACACGGCAACGCGGTATGTCCGGCAGCCATCAGCGCGCTGACGTCTGTTTCATCAAGCAGCAGCACGTCCGTGCCATAGCTGCCGTTTCGCGCCGGGAAATGCTTCCCCTCTGACGGAGTGACCCTTTCGCCGTTTTTGCCTGTGACGTGCCAGCGCGTGCGCAGATCGTTTGCACTGACGCAGATTTTTTGGCCGTTAACCCATGTTTTGGGAGATTCTGGCGTGGCGGTGTTGACGTTGACGTTGTGTGTGTTCATGGCAGTTCTCCTGTGCGTGTGAGGTTTCATGTTTCGGTCGATCCAGTCGCGGCAAAGGGCAAAGGAGCAACGGCAGGCAGCAGACACAAGGGCGCCGCAGGCGTGCACTTCA
>Ga0157361_1000024_pt1 | contig 98838 bp, 123 predicted proteins | sample AttlaeALBM2_FD_111481 | JGI IMG/M metagenome (GOLD analysis project Ga0157361, IMG submission 111481) | Fungus gardens microbial communities from leaf cutter ant in Ribeirão Preto, State of São Paulo, Brazil - Atta laevigata ALBM2 | ecosystem: Host-associated > Fungi > Mycelium > Unclassified ...
CCGCTTCCCGACAGCTTTGCAAATGGTTCTGAGCGTAGCGATGGCGGAGCAAATGGGAAAACGCTCTACCAGCGCGATTCTGGCCTACGGGCTGGAAGCGAATCCCAGTTTCATACGAAAATTAATGGTCCCGCTGACCCGTGACGGCATTATCGTCTCCACGCTGGGCCGTACCGGTTCGATTCATCTGGGCCGTCCTGCTGCAGAAATTACTCTGCGGGATATCTATGTCTCAGTGATCGAAGACAAAAAAATCTGGGCCGCGCGTCCTGACGTCGCGCCGCGCTGTCTGGTCAGTGCCAACCTCTGCTGGTACTTCAAGTCGATAGCCGATGAAGCCGAGCAGGCGTCGCTGGATGTGCTGGCAAAACGCACCGTGGCAGACGCACTGAACGAACTGAAGAAACGCGACACCAGCAACTGCACCGCCGTGCCGGAACCTGAACCCGAAGAGATTGATGATCTCTGCAAAAAGAGCCGCTGATTAGCGGCTTTTTTATGCCTGCTGGTCACTAACTTCCTGCCTCAAATCTGCCATAAGCCAATAACTCACTTTCCTGGGGTCGGTTATCACGCTGAAGCTGATCAATCATTTGAAAATTCAGCATCCATCACAACATTAATGTTGTATTGATTATCACCAATGTTATTCTTGCTGTTATACACAGCGAGGGAACGCGATGAAGTACAGTGAATTCAGACGCTGGCTCATTCAGCAGGGCGCTATTTTGACTAAGCACCGCAGTGGAAGCAGCCATTTCAAGGTCTTCCTGGGCGACAGGCAATCCATTTTTCCGGATCACGGAGCAAAAGAAATGCCTGAAGGTACGCGCAGAAAAATTTTAAAAGATCTGGGCCTGTGAGCCCGATCAGAGAGGTAACTCTATGTTTAATTATGCCGTCAGATTAACTCATGACGCCAAAACCGATACCTATGAGGTCTCGTGTCGTGATTTGCCGTTACTGCATTCCGTGGGCGACACCGTTGAGGAAGCACTTGCAGAAGCCGAAGATGGGCTGGTGACGGCAATCTCTCTCGAGATGGATACGCGTCGTCCGATTCCGGTTGCCAGTAAACCGCTGGAAGGAGAGTACATTGTCTCTGTGCCTGTACTGGTGGCAATGAAAGCGGCACTTTACAACGCAATGATTGAAACCGGCACCCGTAAAGTCGATCTGGCACGCCAGCTGGGTGTGAATGGTCCACAGGTTGATCGACTACTGGATGTAGAGCACTCATCGAAAGTCGAAAATGTGGAGCTGGCGCTGGCTCAGCTGGGACGCAAAGCCCGGATTGAAATTCGGACCTGATCATCTGTCCGCAAGCAGAACGCTGGAGGTCAAAGATGAGTAATAATTCTGATCTGGCTAATGTCGCCGGGCAACCCGCCATGATCAATGAAACCTCGCTGAATGCGTTTATCATTGAAACGCTGAATGAAAGATTGAAGCGGCGTTAGCCTACAAGGTGGGGTCTGCTGGAATCAGTGAATCACAGGCAAAAAAAGGGGCGATCATATGGTCGCCCCTTTTAACTTTTACGGTTTACGCCGTCACGGACGATGCACTACCTGACCGGCGCGTCACCAGCTTGCGCAGGGCCACATAGAACACCGGCGTCAGGAACAGGCCGAACAGCGTCACGCCGAGCATGCCGGAGAAGACCGTAATACCGGTAACGCCGCGCACCTCTGCACCCGCGCCTTCACCCAGAATCAGCGGTATTGTACCGGCGATAAAGGCGATGGAGGTCATTACAATCGGACGCAGACGCAGGCGACACGCTTCCAGCGCCGCTTCCACAATCCCTTTGCCCTGAATCTCCAGCTCCCGCGCAAACTCGACGATCAGAATCGCGTTCTTACAGGCCAGCCCCATCAGCACCACCAGTCCGACCTGCACGAAGACGTTGTTGTCACCGCCAGTCAGCCAGACGCCAAACAGCGCAGAGAGCATGGTCATCGGCACAATCAGGATCACCGCCAGCGGCAGCGTCCAGCTCTCATACAGCGCGGCCAGTACCAGGAACGCCAGCAACACGGCCATCGGGAAGACAATCAGCGCGGTATTGCCCTGCGTTGACTGCTGATAACTCAGATCGGTCCACTCGATGTTCATGCCGTTTGGCAATAGCTGACCGGACATCGCTTCGAGCTGACTCATCGCCTGCGCCGAGGAGAGCACGCGTGGGTCGGCATCACCAATCAAATCCGCCGCCGGATAGCCGTTATAGCGGATCACCGGGTCGGGACCGTAGGTGGTGGTAATGTTGACCATGCTGCCAATCGGCACCATCTCACCGCGATCGTTTCGGGTCCGCAGGTTAGCGATATCTTCGATGCTGTCGCGGAAATCCCCGTCAGCCTGCGCCATCACCCGCCAGGTGCGGCCAAAGCGGTTAAAGTCATTCACATACGACGAGCCGAGATAGGTCTGGAGCGTGCTGAACAGCGCGGTCAGCGATACTCCCTGCGCTTTGGCTTTATCCCGGTCTACCTTCACATCAAGCTGCGGAACGTTGGCCTGATAAGAGGAGATGGGGAAGTGCATCCCTGGCGTCTGCATGATGCTGCCTGACAGCGTATTAATCGCCGTCTGCAGTGCGCCATAACCCAGACCCGCCCGGTCCTGCACATAGAGTGAATAGCCCGAGCCCTGGCCCAGCCCCAGAATCGGCGGTGGCATAATCGAGAAGCCAAAGCCCTGCTGGATTTGCGCGATCTTCGCATTGATCTCAGCGTTGATCTCCGCCGCCGTATGTTTGCGCTCATTAAACGGCTTCAGACCGAAGAACACCGTGCCGCTGTTCGGCGTATTGGTGAACTGCAATGCATTCAGGCCAGGGAACGCGACCGCATAGGCGACGCCTTCGGTCTGCATACCGATTTCGCTCATCTTACGAATCACTTCATCCGTACGCGCCAGAGAGGAACCTTCCGGCATCTTCACGCCACCAATCAGGTAGAGCTTATCCTGCGTCGGAATAAATCCACCCGGCACGGTGTGGAACATAAATCCGGCACCTGCCAGCAGCAGAATATAGACGCCAAACACGGCGCCACGGCGACGCAGCGTACGGCCCACCAGCGATTCATAACCATGGGCACTGCGCTGGAAGAAGCGATTAAACGGCCGGAACAGCCAGCCAAACAGCGCATCAATGATCCGCGTCAGCCGGTCTTTCGGCGCGTTATGATCTTTCAGCAGCATCGCCGCCAGCGCAGGCGAAAGCGTCAGCGAGTTAATGGCAGAGATCACTGTAGAGATGGCGATGGTAGTGGCGAACTGCTTGTAGAACTGCCCGGTGACGCCAGAGAGAAACGCCATCGGCACAAACACCGCGCATAGCACCAGCGCAATGGCGATGATCGGCCCGGAGACCTCACGCATCGCCTGATGTGCAGCGGCGCGCGGCGACAGCCCCATCTCAATGTTACGTTCGACGTTCTCCACCACCACGATGGCGTCATCCACCACGATACCAATCGCCAGCACCAGCCCGAACAGGCTAAGCGTATTCAGCGAGAAGCCAAGCAGATAGAGCACGCTAAAGGTACCGACTATCGAAACCGGCACCGCCAGCAGGGGAATGATCGAGGCACGCCAGGTCTGGAGGAACAGAATCACCACCAGCACGACCAGAATGACCGCTTCCAGCAGGGTCTGCACCACGGCTTTAATCGAGTCGCGGACAAACACCGTCGGATCGTAAGGCGCGGCCCATTTCACGTCGTTGGGAAAGCGGGTCGCCAGCTCATCCATTTTGGCGCGAACCGCATTGGAGAGGTCGATGGCGTTGGCGCCAGGTGCCTGGAAGATGCCGATACCGACCGCATCTTTGTTATTCAGCTGCGAGCGCAGGGCATAGCTGCCCGAGCCCATCTCAATCCGCGCCACATCGCGCAGCCGCACCAGCGAACCATCTTCCGAGGTTTTCAGGATGATATCGCCAAACTGCTGCTCGCTCTCCAGTCGTCCCTGGGTGTTGATTGACAGCAGAAAATCGCTCTGTTTTTTCAGCGGCTCGGCACCCAGCTGACCGGCAGAGACCTGCACGTTCTGCTCCTGCATCGCCGTTACCACGTCAGAGGCGGTCAGACCACGCGCCGCCACTTTATTGGGATCAAGCCAGACGCGCATCGCATACTCGCCTGCGCCGAAAATCTGGATCTGACCGACACCCGGCAGGCGGGCCAGCTCATCTTTCACCTTGAGGGTGGCGTAGTTACGCAGGTAGAGCGAATCGTAGGTATTGTTCGGTGAGAACATGTGGACGACCAGCGTCAGGGTCGGCGACATCTTCTGGGTGGTGATCCCCAGCCGACGCACATCTTCCGGCAGACGGGCTTCCGCCTGCGCTACGCGGTTCTGCACCTGCACCTGCGCCTGATCAGGATCGGTGCCTGGACGGAAGGTGACGGTGGTCACCAGCACGCCGTCAGAACCGGCCACTGACTTCATGTACATCATGTTTTCGACGCCGTTGATTGCCTCTTCCAGCGGCGTCGCCACGGAATCCGCAATCACTTTCGGGTTAGCGCCTGGATACTCGGCGCGCACCTGTACGCTGGGTGGCACCACGTCGGGATATTCACTGACTGGCAGCAGTGGGATGGCAATCACCCCGGTCACAAAAATCAGGATCGACAGCACCGCAGCAAAAATGGGCCGGTCGATAAAAAAGCGGGAAAAGTCCATAGCGGCCTCGGGTTATTGAGCGGCTGCCGCACGCATGGCGACCGGCTGAGCAGTGACCGGCATGCCGGGCATAAATACTTTTTGCAGACCGGCGATGATGACCTTGTCGCCAGATTGCAGACCCGATTTAACGATGCGCAAACCATCCACCATCGCGCCAGGCTGGATATCGCGCCGCTGCGCTTTACCTTCGCCATCCACCACGTAGACATATTTGCGATCCTGGTCGGTCAATACCGCTTTATCATCGATCAGCACCGCCTCGAACTGCGCGCTGCCGGGCAGACGCACGCGGGCAAACAGGCCAGGCGTAAACTGCCGCTGTTGATTGTCGAGCAGGGCGCGCATACGAATGGTGCCGGTGCTGGCGGTCAGCTGGTTATCCAGAAAGTCAATTTTGCCCTGGTGCGGGAAACCCTGTTCGCCGACCAGCGCAATCTCAACCGGCAGCGCATGGCGCTGCTGGCCCTGACGCGCCATCGCCTGATAGTTCAGGAAGGTGTTCTCATCGACATCGAAATAGACATACATCTGCTGCTGCGACACCAGCGTGGTTAACACACTGGCGCTGTCGCCGGCGGTCACCAGGTTACCGGCGGTGATCATCGCCCGGCTGGCGCGGCCATCAATCGGCGCGGTAACGCGGGTGAAGTCGAGGTTCAGCTGCGCCATATCGACCGCGGCCTCTGCGGCCAGCACATCCGCCTGCGCCTGGCTGGCGGCAGAACGACGCTGCTCCCACGCTTCGCGGGAAATCGCCTGCGTGCCGATCAGCTTCTCGCTGCGGCCCGATTCGCTGCGGGCCAGACTCGCCTGACTGCGCGCCCGGGCCAGTTCCGCTTTGGCCTGCTCCAGCGCCGCGCGGTAACTCCGGTCATCAATGGTAAACAGTACCTGACCTTTTCTGACCTCATCGCCTTCACGATAGTTAACGGCATCAATGTAGCCAGAGACGCGCGGACGCAACTGCACGCTCTGCACCGCTTCAACCCGGCCATTGAAATTATCCCACTGACTGACCGGTTTGATCAGCACGGGTGCGGCACTCACTTCAGGCGGCGGGGGAGCGGCGTTTTGCGCCACACCCTTATCGCAGCCGCTCAGTTGCGTGATGAGCAGTACCATCCCTAAGAGGGTTAAACCCTGACGAACCCGGTTCGTAATCATTGTTGTTATTCCGCGATAGATATAAACAGGCGGCCTGCAGGCCAATATTTGCAACTTTTAAGATTGCAATTAATCGCGGTGAGTGTAGGCTTGCGTGGCTGGCAACTGCAAGAATAACAGATACACTTTATGTGCGGTTTAGGGCAGGGCGATGAAAGCCTGAACAACTTAGCTAAAACCCCACAAATAGTGCGGCATTTAATGTACTAATAAAACTTGCATTAAATGGCATAGTCAGCCACCCTTAAGTGTAACTGCAACTGATACTAATACTTTTCGCCACGGCGACAGGAGAGACTGGAATGATGAGTGATGCTTTTATTCACGATTTAATCGACTGGATTGATAACAACATCGAAGCACGTCTGGATCTGGATACCGTTTCAGAGCGCGCGGGCTACTCCAAATGGCACCTGCAGCGCATGTTTAAAGAGCACACCGGTTATCCACTGGGTGAATACATCCGGGTTAAGAAGCTGAAGAAATCAGCCGACCGCCTGACCAGCACTGATGAACCGATTCTCAATGTGGCGATATCGTTAGGTTTCGACTCCCAGCAATCCTTTAACCGCAGCTTCAAACGCCAGTATGGCGTCGCGCCGGGTGCATGGCGTCGGCACAGCGGGGATTCGCACGCAGCATAACCTCGCCAGGGCCAGCTTGTCTGGCCCGCGCTTTTCTCTGCGCGCAAAACTGGTATCATCTGCGTCCTGTCGTCACGGATGCCATCATGTCAAAAAAACTCTGGATTGGACTTTTTCTCGTCCTCGCGGCCTGTTTCTACGGCCTTAAACCCTATCTGAATTCCGTTTCAGCCCCTGCCCAGGCGGATATCGCCACCCTGACTGACGCCCATACCGTGGCGCGCTGGGTGCTGCAGCATCAGCAACTGCCGGACTACTACCTCACCAAAAACGACGCGCGCAAGCGTGGCTGGAATCCGGCCAAAGGCAACCTGTGTGACGTGTTGCCAGGCAAAGCCATTGGCGGCGATCGCTTTACGAACCGTGAAAAGCGTCTGCCCGCGCGTGCGGGCCGTCAGTGGTATGAAGCGGATGTGAATTATCGCTGCGGGCATCGCGACGCCGATCGCCTGGTTTACTCCTCTGACGGGCTGGTGTTTCTCTCCACCGATCACTACCGCAGTTTCAGGCAGGTGCCCTGATCATGCTTAATCTGACCTTTGACCTGCGTCAGCTCACCACGCGCGCGGCGTTTTATCAGCAGTTTGCTGAGCAGAGCGGCTGTCCGCAGACCTTCGGACATAATCTGGATGCGTTATGGGACTGGCTGACGGGCGGGATGGCGCTGCCTGCGACAATGTGGTTGCAGCACTATGCCGCGCATCAGGCCGATTTAGCGCCGGTGCTGGCGCTGCTGGGAGAGGCGGCGCAGTCGCTGGAGGGCGAACTGCGCCTGATCATTGATTAAGCGCGTAGCGGCTTGAGCAGCGCAACCAGTGCTTCGCGGGCTGCCAGCGGCAGATCGCCGCCGCCGGTGTAACCATTGTTCTCAATGATGACCTGGTTCAGCCCCACCAGCCAGTCGTAGATATAGTAGGCCGTGTGGTTGGCCGGGGCGGCGGAGAGTCTGGTCAGACGCTGACCGGAACTGAAGCTGACGCTGGGAGCCGGAGGCCGCGAGAAAATCACCTGACCCCGGTTAACGCGGCTGGAAGGGCGTTCATTTTCAGGACGCTGTAAAAAGCCGAGCCAGGCCACAAAATCCCCCAGCACCGTCATCGCCCGCGTCACCTGACGATCCGCGCGTGATTCATGGCTGACGCTCTGCGTATCGGGCTCATGCAGCGCCTGCTGCAGCTTTTGCGCGATATCGGTGCGGAATCCGGCCGTGATCAGCTCTTCAACCAGCCACTCCATCGTTGGCTTATCCACGTTCAGCAACGCCAGCAGGCTGCGGTTTTCCGGCAGCTGACGCAGATGATCCAGCCACAGCAGCAGCACCTGACGCGGATACTGCTGCGCGCTCTGCAGACTCTGACGCGGCTGAACCGGCGCTTCAGCCGGGCTCTCACTGAACAGATCAAATTCAAACCCGATGCCAAACTGATTTTCCGGGGCCTGAATACTGGCCGGTTTGCTGCCTTGCAAGGCCGACTGATTGAGCCACAGCTGACGCAGCGCCTCACGCGGCGGCTGCAGGCGTTCCAGCAGCTCGCCATGCAGGCCGGTCCGATGCTGTAAACACTTCAGTAGCGTATCGGCGATATTCTGTTTGCGTGCCGCCTGTTCCGGGCTGGCACCCGCTTCGGTCCAGGGCAATAAACGCCGCTCCACCACAGTGTGCTGAATCTGCGCCAGCTGAGCCAGCAGCATGTCGCGGCGCGCTTCCGGCTGCATCTCATCCTGCAACCAGCTCGCCATGCGGTCGACGCCCGCGCGATCCAGTGCCAGCATCGATCCCCAGTGCTGACCGGGCTGTCCCATCTGACGCTGCACCGCTTCATCTACATTGACCTGCTGATGGCGGGCATCGAAAGGGGTAATCGCCCAGATCAGACGCGGTTTCTCTGCGGATTCCTGTGCGGGCTGCTGACGCTGCCATTCGCGCAGCGTTTCGCTGGCGAGGTCGGCATCCTGACGCTGGCTGGCTGCGGTACAGACCAGCAGCAGATCAATTGCCTGACGCGCGGCGTAAAAACCGGGCAGCAGGGCTCGTTTCTGCTCCAGCAGTTGGGCACGCAGCGGATCCTGCTGCTGCAGGCGCTGACGATCTTCCTGGATTGCCGCGTCACCGGACTGGCCTGGCGCGGGCAGTTCCAGCATATCGGCATCATCATAGAGTGCGGTTCGCGGTGTGGAACTCAGCGGGACCAGCACTTCCAGCGTCAGCAGCGCCAGTAATCCCAGTGGCACGTTCTGCGCCTTACCGATGCGGTTACCATTCAGCGGGCAGACTTCCACCAGCTGCTGTTGATCCTGCTCACTGGCCGGCACAATCAGCTGCTCGGCCGGCAGCAGTGATGTGTCGGTCAGCAGGCTCAGTGGAGCAAGCACCCGGCTGCTGTTACGCAACTGGTGACGCAGATGCAGCAGGGTGCGCAGCATCTCATTCAGTTCAGGCTGACCCGGCCACAGCAGTGAAAAAAGCTGTACCCGGTCGTCAACGCTGAGCCAGGGCGCCAGCTCAACCGCCTGCGGCCAGAAATGACGATCAAGCCGCGCATCGTGGTGCGCACGACGACGGCACCAGGACCAGAGTGTCACCAGCGCATCGCCTTCCAGACCCGCCAGCGGCGTGGCGAGGCGATGACGCTGCAGGCGCTGCAGTGCGCTGTCGATCTGTGCGGTGTCGGGTGTTGTCGCGCCGGCACAGGCGACCATCAGCCGTACGATCTCCGCTTCACTCAGCAGCATCAGTTCAACCGGCCACTCGTTTGAAAGCGGCTCACGCTGATGGCTGAAACGGGTGGCGGTAGCAAAATCGAGGTTGCCGGGATTGATATGCTGAAACCAGTTCAGCAGTTTATCACCCATGCGGGTCACTAACTGGCCCTGTGCATCGGCCACCATTTCGTTCAGCAGCCAGGCCTTACCCGCCTGCGACTGGCCAAACAGCGCCAGCGTCACCGGACGCGCCACCTGTTGCGCCAGCGCCTGAGTCTGCACGCGCGCCTGGCGCAGTTGCAGCGTCAGGGTTTCTGCTTCCAGCGCCAGACGCGGCGACTGCTCACGGCTGCTCTCAATCCAGGCCAGACTGTTATTCAGGGCGTCCTGCAACAGGCCAAGACGTTTTGCCAGCGTTTGCGGCTGACGGGGTTTCAGGGCTTTCATCGTTTACACACGCTCCCGCTGTCAATCCAGTATTGCGCATTGGCATTGCCGGTTGCCGACAGGGTATTCAGCTTAAGACTCAACTGCTCCAGCGGCACGCGGGTGCCATCATCCAGGCGGGCATCGCTCAGCACCAGACTTTCCGGGCCGGACGCGTCGGGTCCGGCTTTTACCGCCAGCCGGATGCGCAGCACGCTCTCACCGGCCACTTTACGCGCCAGGGTGGCGTCGTTCAGCGTCAGGCTATAGAGCGGCGAGGCGGGCCAGCGATCGTTATCAAGCTGGCGGAAGCCGAGACAGACGTTGCCGCGAATACGGAAACTGCGCTTTTTATCCAGCACATAGCCGGGATCGTCGAGGTCAATTTCGCTGTAGCAGAGGTTCTCGTCCGTCAGCGCCTGGTTTTCGTCGAGCATGCCAAGATAGCGAATCGTCGAGTAGGGTTCAAAATCGCCTGCGCGGAACCAGAAGCTGCTGAGGCGCAGATCCAGCGCCAGCAGGCAGAGCATCGCGCCGACCGCCGCGGTCGATTTCGGGTTGTCGATGCGGCCATGTTTGTTAAACGGATACCAGTCGCTGGTGTGATAGCCTTCCAGCGACAAAATACGGCTGCCCGGCAGCGGTTGCAGATGACGCACCAGCGCCTGAATGCCCGGGAAGCGCGACGGGCGACCGGTCAGCAGCAGCACGTCACACTGGTAGAGCGACACCACTTCACACATTGAGCGCAGCGCCGGGATAATCGCCATCCGGTGCTGCATAAATTCGCCGTGCAGCTGGGACAGGCTCACCACCAGCGGCACCTGCAGCAGGTCAAAGCGGCTGTTACCGCCCAATTCGCGCTGAATCTCGCCGTTGACGAAGGCCAGTACCGCTTCGCCCGGAGGCTGATCGACCAGCTCGCCAAACAGTGCGTTGATCTCCGCATGGCTCTCCAGCGGATCCCAGTTTTCGTAGCGTTCCAGTACCGCCTGCGCCAGCGGAATAAACAGTTGTAAGGTGATCTGCTGACGCAGCGTGGCCTGACCGTCCATGCGGCTGTCGTGACCAAACAGCTTGTTCATCAGCGGTTCCGCCAGCGTCAGGCCCGCTTTCTGCAGATGCTGCTGCAGCGCCGGTAAAATCCACAGCTGAATCACATCCAGCAGGATATCGTCGCCCGCGACTTTAAAGCCTTCGCGGAACAGCAGTCGCGGCGTGATTTTGACGTTGTTGCCCTGACCATCATCCAGACGATACTGGGTGATGGCGAGGTCAGTAGTGCCGCCGCCGATATCAATCGAGGCGATGCGCAGGCTCTTGCCTGGCAGTTCGTCAGCATCGCGCGGGCGATCCGGACGGGCCATGCTGCTGAAAAAGTCTTCGGCGCGACCGGCAAAGTTGACCTGGGTTTCATTAAACAGCCAGACCATCTGACCACAGGTCGCTTCATCCCACTCCATCTGCACATCCGGCAGCGGTTTCGGATTCTGACGAGGCAGTGATGGTGAAAGGTCATCTTCGTCAGCCAGCCAACCTTCCGCTTTCCAGACCAGCGCCAGCGCCTCCTGCATCCGGCGGCGGAAAATTTCACGCTCCGGCTTCGGCATCGCTGACGGCAGCGTCAGGATCACATGGCGCAGCTGACGCGGCGCGTGGCTCTGCGGCATCCGCTGACGCTGTGCCGCGCTGTTCATCTGCATCAGCGCCTGAGCCAGCAGCTCACACAGCATAAAGGTCATCAGCGAACTGCGGCTGTAGTGCGGAGAAAAGACCGGCAGACGATCGTCGGGTGCCAGCGTCGAGAGCGGCTGGCCTTCGTCGTTGAGCAGGGTGGTAAAGGGCGCGGCATAGGCCAGCGGTTCAGTCTGTTCGCCGGGCGTGTTAAAACGCCAGCCTGGCTGATAGCGCGCCTCATCCCACAGATAACGACGCGGGCTGGAGAGGCCGGTGCTGCCTTCCAGTCCCACACGCTGCAGGGCCAGACGGCTCGCTTCGCGGCCGACGCGGGTCAGAGAAGGCCACATAAAGGCCTGCTCACGACCGCTCTCCAGCGAGAAATTCGCTTTGCCAAAACGGGTCTCGGCAAACTCCAGACGGCTATCAAACAGCTCGTTGTAAACCTGATGCGGCTGCGACAGATCGCGCAGCTGCAGCTCATAGGTCTGCTTCAGGCCGTTGCTCTCTTCCGGGTGATCTTCCACCAGAATGCCGCAGGTATGGGAGTTACCGACATCCAGAATGATATCGACATTGACCGCCGGGGTCTGCAGCGTGGCAGCCTGAATATGGATCTCGCTGAGGACGAGCTGTTCGCCCAGCAGTTCCAGCAGATTGAGGTAGTGCGCCTGATACTCAAACTCGCGCAGCGCCTGATTAATCGCCTGTTCGCGGCGATCGGAGACGCGGTCGGTAAAGGATTCGCGCAGCCAGCCGTCAACCCAGGTCAGGTCAAGAAAATCACCCAGCTCGTAGTTGTGCCAGGCGAGCGCAAAGGTCACACCGTTCTGTGCATCAGCCGTGCTGAGGCCGAGCTGTTCACCGCCATCCTGTTCCGCCACGCAGCGGGTATCAAAGGCCAGGCTGACGCGATGGGTATTGCCCGCTGCATCGGGCGCGGGCAGCGCAACCAGACGCATCCGCGCCCAGTTTTCAGGACCGCCGATAAAACGACGTCCGCTGGCACAGCGCAGCATCGGCAGCGGCAGCCAGCAGGCTGACAGCAGAGAGAGCGAGTCCGCCAGCGCGATATCAGACTCCGGGCGCACCACTTCCGCAGCGCCGCCATCTTCCGGATAGAGCAGGAACTTACCGCTGTTGCCATCGACGTTCAGGCGCAGCAGCGGGCCGTTGGCGGTCTGGCGCACAAACTGGCGGCGCGCAGGGGTATCTGAGAGTTGCAGGCCGAAATCCAGAAACTGCACGCCGCTGTTTTCAATCAGCGAAATTTTTTGTTTGTCATCGATCAGGGGAGCCAGCATCGTTATTTACTCTCACGCTTAATCGTAATCGGGAAGACCCGGTCATCAGCATACTGCGCTTCACACACTGCGGCACCGATACTCGCATGGCAGACCAGCAGCGGCATACGGTAGCGCGAATTGTTCTGGCACTTCGCCGTGTAGCGGCTCTCAATCACCAGGTTACCGGCGCTGGTCATGGCCGCGCTGACATCCGCTTTACAGGTGGTATTGCCCTGGGCGATCTGCACGCTGCCTTTGCCGTTTTTAAACTGGAAGCGCATCACCGGAGGCTTACCGGTTGGCGTCGGCATCTGGTCGATAGTGACACGCCAGCGGCCATCAATCACCCGTACCTGGCCATCGCGCACCGCATCCGGCGTCACGATCAGGTCATCGGGTTTGGCCGGAACCGGCGCCGTCACCGTTGTGGCAAGGGTAGCAGATGAGGTTGCCGGTGCGGTATCGGTGGTGGTGTTGGCCGGTTTCTGCGGCTGCGATTCAGGGAGTTTTTCCGGTGCTGCCTGCTCGGCAGGTGGCGTGACAGACGGTGTCGCCGCCACCGGTGCCGGAGTCGCAGCAGGAGCCGGAGTGGGTACCGTCGCCGGGGCTGACGCTGGCTTCGCAGTGGCAACCGGTGTTTTTACGGGTTCAGAACGATGCAGCAACACGGCCACCGTCACGGCGGCTGCAATCGCCACCGGCGGTAACAGATACCAGACGCGGAAACGGCGGCGAGCCGCTACAGGCGTCGCCGGCTGAGCTTCAACGGGTGCCGCAACCGGCAGCGGTTCAGCCACAGGTTCAGGTTCAGGTTCGGGCTCAGCGATCATCACTGGTTCAGCGATGACCGGCGCGGCAGGCAGCTCAGGCAGCGGTTCAACCAGCGCCACCGGCAGGTTCTCTTCCAGCGTGTCACGCAGGCAGGCCAGCGCGTCATCGCGGCTGCGCGCCTGGGCATCGACAAAGCCCCAGAAGGTGATGACCGGTTTGCCATCAACCAGATAGACATACTGCTGGTCGGGGAATTGCAGGGTTTTGCTTAGCAGCGCACCAAACAGCCGCATTGATGGATTCTCTGCCGCGCGCGCGCGCGTACTGAGATCCTGCATATCCTGCTGACAGGCGGTGAGCTGTTGCAGCGCCGCGCGACGTTCATGATCGCTGGCACCCAGCCAGGATTTCACCCGGCCGCTAAAAGGGGCATACCAGTCGAGGCGATCGCCCCGTTCATTGGCCTGAGGAATGGCCAGGCAATCTGCCAGTGCGCTCTGACGGCGCAGGCGCAGGGTTTCACGAATTTGCAGTGCTGAAGCGTAGACCGGCTGGCCATTTTCACCTAACGCCAGAACTGCATCTAAATTACCGCTGCGCAGAAAAGTTTTTGCCACCTGTTGGGCCCTTATCGGTCGTTGTCTGAGGCAGAAAATCGCGTGTTATCGACGATTGGGTTGATTTTACGCGGGGCAATGACAAATCAAACGGCAGAAAAAGGGGGTAAATCCACTGTTTTTTTCACCGGCTGACGGAAAAACCACCGCTATTTCAGAGAGTATGACGCAATCAGCCGGATTTGCGCACCAGCAACAGGTGGGCGATGATGCCGCCCGCCAGTCCCCAGAAGGCCGGACCAATGCCCAGCAGCGAAACGCCGGAAGCGGTGATCAGAAAGGTGATCAGCGCGCTGTCGCGTTCGGCAGGCAGATCCAGTGCGCGGTGGAGGCTGCCACCCAGCGTGGCAAGGAGTGCCAGACCTGCCAGCGCCTCAATCAGCACCGCAGGCAGGGCACTAAACAGCACGGCGATCAGCGCACCGGACGCGCCCGCCAGCAGATAGAAGATCCCCGCCAGCGCCGCCGCGCGCCAGCGTTGCTGAGGATTTGGGTCGACCTCATTGCTCATGCAGATGGCCGCCGTAATCGCCGCCACGCAGACCGAAAAACCTCCTAATGGCGACAGCAGCAGCGCAATTAATCCGGTCCAGCTCATCAGTGAAGAGACGGGTGGACGGTAGCCGTGCGCCTGTAGCGTGGCGATGCCGGGTGCGTTCTGCGACGCCATCGTCACCAGGAAATAGGGCACGCCGATCCCCAGCAGCGTGGTGAGCGTAAAGTGCGGCATCACGACTTCCGGCATTGCCAGCCTAATCGGCTGAGGCGGAAAGTGGATGGCGTGCTGTGCCAGCGCGACGGCAACACCCACCAGCAGCGTGACCAGAATTGCATAGCGGGCCAGCCAGCGGCGGGCCAGCAGCCAGGCCAGGCACATGCTGCCGCACAGTACAAAGTTACTTTGCAAATCGGCAAAGGTCTGCAGCCCGAAGCGCAGCAGAATACCTGCCAGCATCGCCGCTGCCAGCGAGGCAGGAATGTAGTTCATCAGCCGGGCAAACAGGCCGGTGACGCCGCACAATACGATCAGCAGGTTGGCGAAAACAAAGACGCCTACCGCCTCATTCAGCGAAATGCCGTGAAAACTGGTCGCCAGCAGCGCGGCGCCGGGCGTTGACCAGGCAGCCAGCACCGGCATGCGGTAGCGCAGTGACAGGCTCAGCGAAGCGATCCCCTGCGCAATGCCCAGCACCGACAGCCAGCCGCCAATCTGCGCGGGCGTGGCGCCCGCCGCCTGAAACATCTGATAGATAATCGCGCCACTGCTGCTGTAGCCCACCAGCACAGCCACGAAGCCGGAGACCAGCATCGGCAGGGTAAAACGGGGAGGTTCCGCTCTCGTCATGGTCAGACTCTTTATGAGGTTGTGCGTTATAGCGCACATGGTCGCATGATGCGCTATAACGCACAAGTGTTACACTATTGCCATAACGTCACTCACCAGGATGACGAGAAAGCAGGAGAAAAAATGGCGGATTTTCAGCAACACCTGAGCAGCGCGCTCAGACAGTTGCGGCAGGCCAATGGCTGGAGCCTGACGCTGACGGCGGAGCGAACCGGCGTCAGTAAAGCGATGCTGGGCCAGATTGAGCGCGGTGAATCGAGTCCCACCGTGGCGACGCTGTGGAAGATTGCCACCGGTTTCAACGTTCCGTTTTCCTTTTTTATCGACGGCAGCGTGTTGCCTTCAGGTGCCGCGCCTGCATTCAGTCAGCCCAATGCCGACATGTCGGTACGGTCGCTGCTGCCTTACGATCCGCAACTGCGTTTTGATCTGCTGGCGGTGGAGCTGGCAGCGGGGGCGCAGAGTCATTCTTCGCCCCATGAAGCGGGCTGTGTGGAGCAGGTGGTGGTCATCGAGGGCGAACTATTGCTGGGCGTCGGTGACCTCTGGCGACGTCTGCTCGCCGGGGAGGCGTTCCAGTTCAGGGCCGATGTGCAGCACAGCTACCGGAACCCGCTCAGCACGCCGCTGCGCTTCCACAGTCTGATCCACTATCTGCAGCGCCCGGACGTTACAAATTGATACCTGAGCAAACTACACAGTTTACCTTCGTATCTTTATACTTTCGCTTATCGATGGAGACGTGTAATGAGCGATCTGACTGAATCCGCTGCAATGCTGCGCATGCTGGTGGGCAAGCTGGGCCGCCGGTTGCGCGAGTCAGCACCGCCTGGCGAATTAACCTGGTCGCAGGTCGCGGTGCTGGGTCATCTGGTTCGCGATGGAGCGATGACGGTGACGCAACTGGCGGCGGCCGAGGGCGTACGCACCCAGTCAATGGGCGCGACCGTCGCCGGGTTACTGGCGGCAGAACTGGTGACGGGCGAGCCGGATCCCCATGATGGCCGTAAAACCCGCTATCTTCCCACGACGTCCAGCCTGGCGGTGATTACGTCGAGTCGCGCGATGCGCGATGACTGGCTGGTCCGGACGCTGGAAGCGCGACTGAGTCCGGCAGAACAGCAGCAACTGACCGACGTTCTCCCTCTGCTGCAACGACTCACTGACTATTAAATCTGAGGATTCAACATGGCTGTAACCACACTTGATGCAAAAACTGCGCTGATTGTTATCGACCTGCAACATGGCATTGTGGCGCTGCCGCTGGTTCATGAACCGCAGCCGGTGATCGAACGCTGTGCCGGACTGGCTGAGGCGTTTCGCGCGCACGATCTGCCGGTTGTGCTGGTTAACGTGGCTGGTGGGGCGCCGGGCCGCAATGAGCAGGCACGTCACAGCGGCGAATTGCCCGCCGACTGGGCCACGCTGGTTCCGGCGATGACCCCACAGCAAAATGACCTTACGGTCACCAAGAAAACCTGGGGTGCGTTTCACGCCACGGCGTTGCACGATGAGCTGCAAAAGCGCGGCATTACTCAGGTAGTTATTTGTGGTATCGCGACCAGTATCGGCGTGGAATCCACCGCACGACAGGCGTATGAGCTGGGTTACAACGTCACGCTGGCGACCGATGCGATGACCGATCTCAACCTCGACACGCACAACAATAGCGTGAACCTGATCTTCCCGCGCCTGGGTGAAACCGGCAGCTGTGAGGATATTAAGGCGCAGCTGAATTCACGCGCCTGATTGGCGTGTGACGTTAAGCGTCGGGCCACCGCGACGGTGGCCCGTTGAGGGCAGCCACAGCTCTTATCAAAAAACTGCGCCACGTTTCTCCCCAGGGGGCCGGACGAAACTCTTCATCAGCAATTGCTGACATAATGACATTCAAATCATCATCCTCATTCTGAAGCAGGATGTTTATTTCATTCCGCGCTTCGATAACAGGCATGTCATGATCAATATAGCTCTGAAGCATTTCTTCGAGGGTATTGCCAAAGTCGTCATGGTGGCAGCTTAAAAACACTCTTAACATGCCGGTTAGCGCCGGGTATTGTTTCTCGGGTTTATCACCCCATCCACGGATAAGACGTGAGAACATAGTAAGGTTTCCCGTTATAAGTTTGCTTAAGCAGCACCACGCGCACAGCGTAACAGGTTTCTTTTGCCGCTTTACCCTGCCTGAATCCATAACCCACAGCAGCCCTGCTACGATATACCAGTTCCAGAGGACTGGCGTTATTCCCCCAGTTCGCCCAATGAATGATCCGTAGTCGGTTAGCTTTCAGGGCTGAGCTGATCGCTTTTTCTGCAATCTGAACTGAATAATATGATGATACTGAGTGCATATTTGGGCTGAGGGCCAGCCTGGCGAGTAAATCATTATCAGAAATTGCGACGTGCTTAGCAATGGTGTGGCCGCCAGCCCTTACTGAGCTGACAGCCTCATGCTCAGCAATTTTAAACGTACCCGCCCGGACGTATACAACACGGGCTGCACTAACAGTAAGTCCAAAGGCAGCTGGAACACCCACATCTATGGCCAGACCGATATTCCATGCTGCTGTGTCGTCAGCGCCAAATTTCTTTGCGAGAGCAACAGCCGTCTGGTAGGTGGCAGTTCGGGTATTCTGGCCGGTCAGCACCCGGTTAGCTGCAGCATTAATGCTATCCATACTGTGAGCACCAACGACAATACATGCTGCCTTGGTTATCCCGGTGGGTTCGGGAGCCATACACAATGCGGTTGCACCAGCCAACTCCAGACTACCCATGAGCAGGTCAAGACCACCCATAAGACGGTTGCTCATTCCCTCGGATTCAGTAACTGACTTATCGGAAAGCACCGCAGCAAGATGTACCGGAGACATTGCAATTTGTAGCTCGTTGTCCATAACAATCAATCCTTAAAAGAAATTCAATTCGCGCGCCTGATTCGCGTGTGAAGGTAATATCCGGGCCACCACAGCCGTGGCCCGAATTGTTTTAGCGGAAGGCGTAACCCAGCGTTAAACCGACGCTGTAATTGCGGCCCGGCGCGGATTCGAAGTAGCGTCCATTACTCTCATTCACAATCACTGAACCCACATAGTGCCGGTCAAACAGGTTATCGACCCGGCCAAACAGATCCAGTGTCCAGTTCTCAACCAGCCACTTATAGCCACTGTTAACCGCTGCAACGGTGTAGGACGGGGTGTTCACGCTATTCTGATCTTCAGCGGCGATCTGGCTCAGATAACGTACCTCACTGCCTGCATAAAAGCCCTGTTCCGGCAGATAACCGAGTCCGGCGTAAGCCATGTTACGGGCAATACCAGGAATGCGGTTGCCGTCACAGCTGTCGCTGCCGCAGGCGTTAGTGCGATAGCGCGCATCCAGCAGGGTGTAGGCCATCTTCAGCCGCCAGTCCCAGGCAAACTGCTGATCCAGGCTTAACTCCAGACCGCGACGGCGGGTCTGACCGGCATTTTTATAGGTAGTGCGTCCGCCACTGCTGGCATCCGCCACAATCTCATCCTGGGTATCGGTCTGGAACAGCGCCGCGCTGATCAGGCCATTGCCGATGCGTTTCTTACTACCAATCTCCAGCGTATCGCTGGTGGCCGGTTTCAGCCCCAGATTCAGACCGGTCGCGCCATCCGAGCGGTAAGAGAGCTCATTAATGGTCGGGGTTTCAAAGCCGCGACCGGCGGAGATCCACGCGTTCCAGCCTGGGTCAAAGGCATACTTCAGTGCCGCAGCGGGCAGCCATTTGTGATAGCGCGCATCACCGCTGTCGTCGCCGTTACCAGGCTGAATATAGAAGTCATTAGAGTCAAAGTTAACGGTGCTGAACCGCACACCCGCATCCAGCGACAGCTTATCGGTCAGTTGCCAGGCGGTCTGCAGATAGGGATCGAGCGTCCACATCAGGTTGCGCTCGTTGCGGCGAAGATTGCCCTGTTCGCCCAGTTGCGTCACCCCGTTGCTGACCGTGAAGTTTTCATAGCCCTTGCGGCGCTCGGTCATGGTTTCGTAGTCGAGTCCGCCGGTCAGCGCCACCGGAATAGACAGCAGCGTGTCGCGATGGGTCCAGCGGGTATCGACGCCCTGATAGTGGCGGGTCAGGGCGATCACGCCACCGGGATGAGACGGGTTGCGCTGCACGGCTGCGGGGATCGACTGGAACTGGGTAGTTTCGCGCATGCCCGCATAGAGCATCACGCTGAGGTCGTCATTCTCACTCATCTGGCGCTGATAACGCAGGCCGCCCTGAGTCTGATCGACAGTCTTACGGGTGTTATAAAGCGGGACGTTGCTGACCACCTGACGTGGATTGTCACGCCACTGCGCCTCGGTTAAGCCGCCGGGATCCTGCGCGTCAATGTGAACGCTGTTAAACAGCAGCGTCAGGGTGCTGACATCATCAATACGCACGCCCAGTCGGGCGTTGCCAAGGTTCTTCTGCGCAGCACTGTGATCACGATAGCCGTGAGTGGTGAAGCGGGAGGCGGAGACGGTGTAGTTCACATCCCCGGCATGGCTGCCGTCACCGGTCGCGCCGCTGGCTTTGACGCTGTTTCGCCAGCTGCCGTAGCTGCCGTACCAGCTGCTGGCTTCAAGCGTGGTTGGCTGCTGACCCTGCTGAGTGGTGACATTGATCACGCCACCCGAAGCGTTGCCATACAGCGCAGAAAACGGGCCGCGCAGCACCTCGACATGATCAATCGAGCCGATATCGATATTGGAGGTTTGCGCCTGACCATCCGGCATGGTGGCCGGGATGCCATCCACATAGATGCGCAGACCGCGTACGCCGTAGGTTGAGCGGGAGCCAAAGCCACGCATCGACAGCTGCAGGTCCTGTGCGTAATTCTGGCGGTCTCGAATCTAATGTTCATCTAAAAACAGTAACGATCATCAATCACCAATTATGTTCATATGCATTTGATTTTAAATATAATATTTTCTAATTTAATTGCACTTGCCATCACTTCTGTACACCTATAAACATCTGTGTACAATGCCATATAAGTACAAATTGAGTCATGATATTTGATGGTGAGTACATAATGGCTATTAGCGATACGAAACTGCGCGGGTTACATGGCAAGCCTTACAGCGGTCCAGCGGAAATAACCGATGCTGACGGATTAGGGATAAGGATAACCCCTAAAGGGATAGTCAGCTTTCAATACCGGTACAGAATAAATGGCAGCCAACACAGACTTGGGATAGGCCGTTACCCCGCGGTATCTCTACGTGATGCTCGTATAAAAGTCGGTGAGTATAAATCTCTCATTGCTGAAGGGATCGATCCTAAGCATCAACTTCTTGTTAAAAAGAAGAAGCCTACCGTACATGAGTGCATCAAGTATTGGTATGACAACTATGTGCTTCGGTCACTGAGAAAAAGCACCGCTGAAGTGTACGAGCGCATAGTGCTTAATGAGATGGAAAAGTATTTTGCGGATATACCAATAGAGCACATCCCGGTCAGTGCCTGGGTAGACTTTTTCACGGAGCAAGAACAGGCTAATCCATTAAAAGCCCGTAAGCTATTGGTACATTTGCGCGGAGCAATAGCTTGGTGCTCACGAAGACAGTTTATTGAAGACTCATCGCTTTTGAGATTGAATCCCAAAGAATTTGGCAGGAACCCTAAAACCGGCGACACGGTTCTTACCTATCGGCAGTTGGCAAAGATATGGGTTGAGAACGAAAAATCTACCGCAACGTTTTCGAGCAAAATGCTCATCAAGTCCCTCATTTTGTATGGATCACGCAATAGCGAATTGAGAGAGTCACGAAAGGAGGATTTTGATTTTGAAGAGGGTATCTGGACATTGCCATCAGACCGTAGCAAAACAAATAAAATCATCAGGAGGCCGATCTTCAAACAAATCGAGCCACTACTTAAACAGTCAATCGATAATGGCAATGGCCTACTGTTTCACGGTGCTTTCGAAAGGAACATTCCGCTGAGCATCGGTTCTTCAACCAGGTATGTCAGATTGCTACGCGATCAGCTTAACTTTGGTGATTTTACCGCTCATGACTTTCGCAGAACGATGGCTACTCGTTTGGCAGAGGAAGGGATTGCGCCCCATGTCATTGAGAAAATGCTGGGGCATGATCTTGGAGGCGTGCTTGCAGTGTATAACAAGCACGACTGGTTAGCGGAACAGAAGGTTGCTTATGAGCTCTACGCTGACAAGATTTTCGAGCAGATCAAGCTGATCTCTGATTAACGCCGCCGTTTAATATCCACTGCTCCACCTCAGCCAGTAAATATTTTTTAGGTCGATTTCTTACTGGCTTGGGGAACGAATGATGAAGCACATAGGTCCTCATTGTTGTTCGTGAGGTAACACCAATTTTTTGCATCGCTTCACTTTCAAAGATCATTTCGATATTAGCCATTCTTTTTCTCCACACATTCCTGCTGCATCAGGTTTGTTTAGCCGTGACAGGTCACGGCGTATTGATATTCAATTTCAGTTCATGCCAACCGCTGGTGACCCAGCACGCTGCTTCACCCTGGCAAGGGCATGACTGCACCGGCAGCTGCTCTTTGCACTTACCGCATTGCTGGTGGGTCAGCGCCTCAAGTCGCTGCGCCAGATCAGCGGAGTCTTTCCGGATTAACAGCGCGATATACTCGTTCAGCTCATACGGTTCACGACCGGGGCGGCGTGCGGCGCAGTTCTGCTCCAGCATCTCCAGTTCCTGACTATCCAGCGCCAGCTCCAGCTTTTTACCACCGGCAGCGGCCTGTCTGGCACGCTGCGCTGCTTTGCGTTCGGCGGGGGATTTAGGCATCAGCTGTCTCCCGATAAACCTCAAACCAGAACACCACTGGTTTATCTACCACCTCAACCAAGCCGAAACGTTCCGCTGTGCGGAAATTGACGCTGTACAATCTTGCCCGCTCTGCCTGCGCTGCTATTTGCTCTCTAAAACACTCCAGGGTGAAAGTAGCCTTGAAGAGATTGCAAGGTGCGCATGCTGGGAATAGGTTTCCGATAACGTCATTCTTAGGACGCCAGTGTTCGCCTGTTGCTACTGTCCGGCGTGTTCCATCCTGGCGGCGAGGGCCAAACTCCCATTTTCGCAATGCAGCCTCGACATGATCCGCATGCCACCCCTTTTCAGGAAGGTCACAGCCGCAGTACGCGCATTTACCGCCGAATTTAACGCGCAACTCAGCGCGCTGTTTTTTAGTAAGCGCCATCACTCCACCTCCGGCGCTGCTGCCAGCATTGCGTCGTAAGCATCACCCAGACGAGACAGACCATCCATGAACTGATCGCCAGCAGCAATCATCTCCTCTGTCGGCTCAATCGGAACCAGCTTCCAGCCATCCGGCACCAGGTCAGCGGAGAACGCGGGTCGGGTGAAAAGTTCATCCCCGTCTTTCATTTCTGACACCACAAGATCATGACGCATATTAACTGTCGCAACATTACGGTGAGTGTTCCAATCCATAGCGATGCTGACAGTTCCAACCGGCTTCTGCTTAGCCAGCTCTGCCTGCTTCGCCTCTGCTGCTTCTGCGCGCTGCTGCCATTGGCGAACATCATCACGCAACGCCTGTATTACAATCTCTTCAATCAGCGCCTGCTTCTGCTCTTTGGTCATGATGGCTCTCCCTTTAAACAGCAGGGGCATACCCAGCCTTCACCACGAATTAATTTCCAGCCCGCTTTAGCGGCATCTTGTTTGAGAAACTGGTAAACGCTAGCCATATTTGCGAGAGTGTCATCAGCCATTTCCCCCGGCCCATTGTTATCATCAGACCAGCAGCGTTTGCCGGATGACGCATCCAGCCCATCGCCGCGACGTTCGCATCGCAACTCAATCCAAATAGCCATCACTCACCATCCTTACCGGCGCGGAGTTGGGCGGCGAACTGTTCGATATCGGTCCTTGCTGTGTAGTGCGGCGGCAAGGATGCCAGCAGCCTCTCAATACCCTCAGCCCGCACGGAGTTCAGGTAGGCGTCGGTGGCTGGGAAAGGGTTCTCTGCGTTCACATCACGGCTGACATACGTGTTGATCTCAGAGACATAATCCAGCGGAACACCGGCAAACGTGTAGCCTTCACTTTCAGAGAAATACTCAACGTGATTTTCACTGATATCCGTCAGTAACTTCAGCATCAGGACATTCTCAGCCGCCAGCGCGTCACGCTGTGCTTTGAGGGCAGCGTAGTCTTCCCACTTAACCACTTCGCCATCTTCTTCCTCGACAATGCCCAAGTAGCCGTAGCGTTTTATTTCACTCATCACGATCCCCTTATCCCATGCATTCCAGATACAGCCCGCTGGCAATCAGACGACCACGGCGAGCAGCTGCTTCACGATGGCGCTTAATAGCCTCTTCAGAGCGGTCGTTGCTGTAGTTGATAACCATTGGCTTGCATGGCGGGGGAGCAACACGGCGCGGATTTCTGACCAAGGTGTAAGTGCGGTCAATTGATCCGCCACCGAGACAGACCTGATTGGATGCCTCAACCTGAAGTGTTTCACCACCGCGGCGCATGATGTGAAGCACCAAACGATTAAATTCACTCAGCGTCATACCAAGACGAACTGCCAGCTCGCGGCCTGTAGTTGGGCCTTTTGATAACTGCCAGGCCAGCTTTTCACTGAAACCGGAATTTGGGCCATTGCTGCGGCGAAATTGGGCGACTTTTTTCATGACACCACCTTCAGCGTTACCGTGCGTGAGCGGAGCAAATCCATTTCCATTTGGGAAATGATGTTGATCGCTTGTAAAGTTCCGGGCATCTGTTGATTACCCATAGTTGCTACAGCCCGGCGCGCCTCACCGACTGCTTCACAGCGCAGTGTTCGAATCCACTGGTCGCAGGCTGGCGTAGCAAGCGCTGCATTCAGATCATCAATCAGCGTTAGGTCTGCGCCTGCTGCCTGTAGGGCTGAAATAGTGTCAGGAAGCACGCTGTTGATACGCAGCACTTCTGAAGCCATCAGATTGGCACGAACGGTGGCAACGTCGAGACGCGACGACAGCTCAGTCACCATCTTTGCCATTTCGATCAGAGAAGTATCCATCCCGATGTTCTTAGCGAACTGGTGGCCGGCAGCGACGACTTCTTTATTCGATTTGAAATGATGCATCTCATCGCCCTCAGTGAATAGTGATGATGCTGTTAAGGCGCTCAGCTTCGTTCTGCGCCTTAATTGGATTGGTGACTACTGAGCCGTCAGGCAAAATCCAGCCGTTCAGGATATGGCTATAGGGCAGGGTGATAATGCCTACGGTAATATGGTCGTTCGGCTTTTCCATGAAATTCTCCACACACGATTTTTGGTTGCATGAATCCCTTGCCAGTGATGGCAATAAAAAACTTTTGGGATTCGTTTAAGTTGGCTGGTGGGTTACTGCAATAACCCACAGCCCGATTACTCCACACAATAAAATGTGCCTGCTTTTAACCACATCAGGCGAGGTGTCCCTTGCTATTCCCCAACAACAAGGAATCGTATATTCTTGACATACCCCAACAGCGAAGGATTTATGATGAGTAAATCAGATAATGAAGATAATGGTTTCGTAGAGAGGCACAGCCCCATCCGCCAGCGTCCTCCAGCCCCTCCTAAACCTAAAGATGATGATGACAACTGAGGTAAACAATGACACGCGACGATTTGGAGTTTGATATTCATTACTCATTCCGCTTAGAAAAGATGAATTACACACTTTATTCGCGGATTGATAAGTTAATAACTCTTTCTCTCGTCGTGTTAGGTTTTTCAGTTTTCTCGCCCTATACAAACTATTTTTATTTTGGTGTTGGCGTTGCGATTTTATCTGTACTTCAACTTGTTTATCAGTTTGCTCAAGAGGCGGGTCTTTGCAAAGAGCAAGTAAGGCAACTCAAGCGTCTGATTTTAGAGATGAGTGAATTGGATGATAGAGAACTGAAGGATAGATTCTCAAAAATTCAAGATGCTGACAGTAACCCATGGCAATCGTTGGAAGAGGCAGCCTTCATCCGTGCCTGTATCGTTACCGGTAGAGCAGTTTCAGAACCACTGACATACAGACAGGGTATCTTGGCTCTACTTGCAGGCGATTGGCCTAAAATTCCGGAAAAAAAAGATGAACGCCCAAAATCCCCATGAGCACTATCCTCGTACGCCTGGAACTCAACATCCACCGCGACCTCGGCCCCCAGCCCCTAAAGGTTCATATGATCTGCATATGTCTGAAGCAAAGACAGGGCAATCCAATGAAAGATTTGATCATCTTCCTTTGAAGCCTAGGCCACAACCAGCTCCCAAACCTAAAGTTCGTCAGGATATATCAGGTTATTAAAGAGCTTAGTGAACAAATCACTTTTAACTGTTAGTGCCAGCTTTTCCAAAGTTACTCTTGTCATACTGAAAAACCAGTGCGGAACTCATCAGGCTGTCAGCGTGCGCTGTTTGCCTGCTTTCCGCGCACTGGCCGCATTCACCACAACGAAAAGGACACTTACTCCACGTCTCTAAAGCGTTCGAAAACACCCGCTTTGCAAATGTCCTTGCCGTTGTGAAAAAGGGCGGTTAAACAAACCCTCATGAGTAACCGCCAACACAGCAATTTTTTACTCTTAAAACGCTGGTCCGCGAACCACGTCTTCAACATCACACTGCACACTCACCACACCGGCATCACCACAACAGACAACATCAGCATCTGGGAAGAGCCTCAAAAACGTAATCAGGTCCCGAACGGATGTGTTCGACATGTTCTTAATCATTTTCACGGTATACCCCGCAAGCATTTGATGAGCTAAATATACTTACGAGTATATGGATAGTAAATACTCAAAGGTAAAGTAATTGTACTTGTGGGTATATTTAATTGAAAGTTATAGAGATTTATTTTTAGAGGGCGGGAGCAGGAAACAAAAAACCCGGCAATTGCCGGGTCATCGAAAGGGTTTAAGAGTGGTTAAGGAAGGTTGGTAACTTTTGCATCAACAACAACACCAATGATTCGGCAATTGCCATTAATTTCAGTCATAGGGTATTGAGGATTAAGTGGTTTCAAAAATTTACGACCTGCATCAACTACCAGTTTTTTGAACGTTGCTTCATTCTCACTATCAAGTTTGGCAACGACCAGCTTGCCATTCCTCGCTTCAATTTCCGGATCAATAAGTATAGCCATACCTTCAGGAATGCTAAGCCCAGCAGGTGCAGTCATCGAGTCACCCTTAACATCAAGCCAGAATGAATTCTCTGAACAATCAACGGTTGTTTCATACCAACGGTCTACACCCTTGGGGTGATAAGGCTCTATCGCTTCCATCCATTGTCCTGCACTAACCCAGCTTATGACTGGGAAGCTTCCTTTAGGTTCGTTCGGGCCTACATAAGTGACGTTGGATTCTGCAGACTTCGCTAATCCATCCAGCCACCCACGACTTAATTTTAGTGAATCTTCAATCTGGCGAGCTGATTGTTCACCGATATTACGTTTGTTCGCTTTTCCTGGTGGATAAAGCATCCGAGAAACAACAGTCGCATCAAGGCCTGCCGCTTCAGCAAATTTCTTTTGTGTCTCGAATCTGTCAACAAGCTCCTGAAGCTTAAGTCGCCGGATTTCAAAAACGTCTTTGTCGGTATCGATTTTCATACCCGGATCATACGAAAAATTACTCACAGGTAAATGACCTTCAGGTATTGAATAAAATATACTTGCAGGTATACTCTCATCATCAATAACAGGAGGCTTCATGGAAACGTTAAGAACGTATCTGAATGGCCTTGCGCTGGGTAGACAACGAGAGTTCGCCGTCAAATGCGAAACCACGATTGAATATCTCCGCAAGGCAATTAGCAAAGGGCAGAAGCTCGGTCCGGCATTGTCAGTTCTCATCGAAATTCACTCAGCTGGTGTAGTTAGCAGGAAAGACCTTCACCCAGCTGACTGGATGAAAATTTGGCCGGAATTGAATTCTAAAGCTACTGCGGCATGACCGTAACTACAACGGACGATAAGAAATGGTAGACACAATCAACACAGCAATCCGACTGATGTGCAAAGCACACAAAGCAGGTCGTTTAGGTATGGCCGATGACTTAGGCATGACCATCGATCAGTTTCACAACCACATGTACCGCAAGTGTGGCAGTCGTTTCTTCACACTGGATGAACTTATGAAGATGGAAGATTTATCCGGCACTGCATGCCTGGCAGACTTTTTCGCGACACGTCACGGAAAATTGCTGGTGGATGTATCCGCAGTGAAAGAGGTGGATAAGGTCGATCTGTATGACATCGAGATGAAAGCGAGCGCAGCAGCTGGTGAGTTAGCGATCGCCAAAATTGCCGCCGCGTCTGACGGAATTATCGACAGCAAAGAGCGCAAAACCCTGTCCGCGTTGTTCCACACAAAAATGCGTCACCAGATTCATGGCTTTCTGGGTTTCATGGCGCTGTATGGCGTCGGCGTTGCTGAGCACTCGGTAGATATGTTCGTGGCGAACGGCAGGAAGATTGATGCGTCAGGCGTGCAGATCGAAGCGCAGGATATTTGATATGAAAAGTTTTTTTAGCCCCAAAAAGGTGACGCCCAGGGATTGCAGCCCTGAGCGTCGGTCGCGACTAAATCAACGTGTGTGGAGAATCAATCGCATGTCCATTGTAAGCCAAACCAAAGCAGTTGGGCAATTCCGTTGCCGTCTTGTTGCTGGCGTCCCTGTCTATGAGCAAATCATACCGACCGCTGGTGGCCCTAACAACTACCAGACAACTACTCGTCTGGTAGTTGAGTCCGCGTGGAAGACTTTCTACCGGCGTCCGGCGCAGTCAGGTGTGAATTGATGGAAAACGAGATCATTAAACCCTGGGTGGAACGCTACAAAGACCCGCGCGGCGTGGTTGTGGAGACGGTTGGTGTAGACGTGGTTAATCATCGCGTGATTTACATGCGCCCCAACTATCCGCACCCATGCATGCAGCCCCGCGTTCTGTTCAGTCAGAAGTTCAGGAAGGTGGCGTCATGAGTTTATTGCTGAAAGTTAAGCCTCTGGTCATTAGCCCGGCCCTTGCGCAGCGTATTGGGCTGAATGAGGCCATTGTGCTGCAACAGATTTGCTATTGGCTAGAGGACACCACTTCAGGTGTTGAGCACGATGGCAAACGTTGGATTTACAACACCATTGAAGAGTGGAATGAGCAGTTTCCATTCTGGTCTGAGAAGACCGTGAAAAGGGCGCTTACTTCGCTAAAGGCGCATGGACTCATCTATGTCGAGCAGCTGAAGAAAACACAGCATGACCGTACAAATTTTTATGCGATTAACCATGCAAACCCACTGTTGACCGATGGGGACAAATTGACCCCATCGAAGAAGACAAATTGTCCTCATCGAGAAGGTCAACCTGTCCCTATGGATAGGGTCAACTTGGGCCAATCCATGGGGTCAACTTGGGCCGCTCTTACAGAGAATACAACAGAGAATACTACAGAGATTACAACAACCCCTTCTTGTCAGGTTGCTGCGCAACCAGACGATGAGTGGTCCCTGGTTAATCGTTCTCGGGAAGTCTTACGCCACCTGAACAAAGTTACTGGCGCTAAGCACACAGAGGCGCAGTCGTCGATGGGTCACATCAAATCCCGGCTGAAAGATGCATTTACGGTGGAAGAGCTTTGTCTGGTGGTGGATTACAAACATGCCCACTGGGAAGGCACTGAGGAATACCAGTACATGCGGCCCAAAACTCTGTTCATCCCCGGCAACCTGCCTGGCTATCTCCAGTCAGCGACCAAGTGGGATAAGGCCGGTCGCCCGCCACGCTCTGAGTGGAATGCCCTGAAGCGCAACATGCAGCGGGATATCACTGTCATTCCACAGCCTGACAGCTCAGTGCCTCACGGCTTTCGCGGTTAACGGGAGAAAATCATGATCAACCACGAATCAAAAATTCTTGAACTGATTACCCGCAATGGCCCGCTGAAGGTTCGCGATCTCTGCAAGCTCACTGGCCTGCATGAAACTTCAGTGAAGCGCTTCATCAAACCGTTGTTCACCAGAGGGAATCTCAAGCGGTCCAGCGATTGGAGTTATTCACTTAACACTGACCCATTACCGGTAGAGAGCGAGAAATACAGCAAGCTGGCGCAGCAGGCCAGCGAACTTGAGGCCAAAGGGTTCTGGCTGCGTGCCGCTCAGGTCTGGCGTGAAGCAATGCTGGTGGCAAAGTTCGATGCATCCCGCAATGAAGCCAAAGAGAACTGCGACCGTTGTGCCGCAAGAGGCTCGCTGAACTGTGGCAGCTATGGCGGGCTTGATACAGGCCGTATTGGCGAAAGCTTCATGAATGAGGATCGCCAATGAAAGCGCACCTGAAGAGCCACTACCAACGCAATGAGATTTTCTACCAGGCCATCCGCACCGCAGCGGTGATGATTGCCGCCCTGATTATTGTCCTGACATGGGAGCTGACCACAGCATGAGTAATTTATATCAGGTCTACAAAAACAAAGACGCCGAAAAAGGCAAAGCTGAAATCGACATCACCACCCGCAAAACCTACCTGCTGGGCGTTGATGAGCTGTATGTAGAAACTAATTACAACATTCGTGATATCGATCAAACCCATGTCGAGGAGTTTCGCGACGCCTTTATCGCTGGTGAACATGTGCCTCCGCTGGCTGTTAAGGTCACCGAGAAGGGCATTAAGATCATCGATGGCCATCACCGCTATTACGGTGCGAAGCTGGCTCAGGAAGCAGGCTATACGCTGCGCCTTGAGTGTAAGGACTTCGTGGGCAGTGAGGCCGACAGTGTGGCATTCATGGTCACCAGTAGTCAGGGCCGCGCTCTGTTGCCGCTGGAACGTGCAGCCGCCTATCAGCGCCTCGTTAACCAGGGCTTAGAGCCAGCCGAGATCGCCGCAAAGGTGAAACGTTCGATCACCGACGTTGAACAGCACCTGCAGCTGCTGACCGTTGGCGAGCCTCTGATTGAAATGGTGAAGTCCGGTGAAGTGGCCGCAACCACAGCAGTAGCCCTGCAGCGCGAACATGGCGTTAAGGCCTCATCCGTTGCTCAGGAGCAGATGCAGAAGGCGAAAGCGGCAGGGAAGAAGAAGCTGACTAAGACCGATGCTATGCCGCAGTTCAGTGCTGCCCAGGCACGTAAGCTTGCAGAACTGATTGCTAAACATTCTCAGACAGAGCAGAGCGATGAAGGCGCACGCATTACGCTGACGTTTGAAACTGACCTGCAGGCCGCTGAGCTGATGGATATTATCCTGATCGCTAAAGAGCACTACGGTGTGACTCAATCAGTAAGCAAACAACCGGCAGCAGTTAAGGCAGAGGACGGTGATGACCTGCCATTGCGGAAGCACGAAATCCTTGAGCAAAGCGGTGTTGAAGCGTGGGCGTGTGTTATTGCAGCATTCAAAATGAAAGCTGAGTACACCTACAGTGAATCCAAATGGGCGCATACCTGGGCGGCTGACTCTGTTGAGAACCCTACCTGTGTGACAGTGCCAGCAGAGACGATTGCCAGTGCAGTGCGTCTCATCAAGCAGTATCAGGACGACCTTGAACTGAAGCTATGGGTGTCCAAGCAGTACGACGATCCACAGCTGGCAATAGAGCAGCTGCAGCGCTTCTCAGCGGTGTTCGCAGAGATTCGCCAGGACAATCCATGCACCGTTCAGGAATTCATCGCGCTGGTGGAGCAGACAAACCGGGATTGCTGGTCAAACATCCGCATGTTGCGTCAGGCAGTTCGTGAAGTGGCTAAGCGGTCATGATTTCAAAAAAATTAATTAGCAGGCAACGCCGCCATTGAACCAAATGTGAATAGTGATAACTTATAAAAAAGCGCCTGTGGGCGCTTTTTTATAATATATGATAATGTATTGGTAATTACCGTGTTAACCCCCACTTCAGAAATGTGTCAGAGTTTATTATAAATGCATCGGTAATTTTTTCTCTTATAGGTCTTAAATACCATTGGGTGCCAGAAACTCAGTCCTACTTAAGGAATTGGTAGTTTTCATTCGCATGGTTAAATTTCAATGATTGTGCCAGGCCAGAGATGGATGGATATATCTTTGATGTGACAAAGCCCAGTTGAATTAACTCTGTCTTTATTGAGTAAGGGTTATCTATTTCAATTTTTATTAGATTGCTTGGATCTTCTGGCGAAAAGGGTTCCAAAAAGTTATTTTGAAATGTAAACATACATTCCTGGCCATCCATCCTTCTATCAAATCTAAAGTGTGTTATGGATACTGGGTGGTTAGGGAGGAAATCAATTTGTTCAACAGACAATTTTCTGAACTTGAAGGATGATGATTTCCCTGCCTTCATAAAATCGAAATTATCTCTACCTGCACCGCTCACACGGGCTAAATGTTCCTTGTGGTTGATATCAAAACCGTACTCAAACCCTTGATAGAATTCTTCTCCTGTTAAAGTTTTCTCGCCACTATAACTAAAAACTGCAGCTTTTTGCTGGGTATGAGGTGTTGAAGACTCCACTGCAAAGTAAAGTGCTACCAAAGGATTTAAACTCCAGTCGATAAACCTTGTTGGAAATCCATAGTGTTGAGCTAATAATAGTAGTGACAAGTCTGAATTGAGAATAAATTCTTTATGTTCAATCTCGCTTAGATAAGGAGGTAAAAGATTTTTAAAATTCACATAGCCGCTGTGTACAAGGTTTAATTTGCGCGCCATGCGCGTGCCAAATTCACTCTTGTTAAATATATCTTCAAATTCTTGCGAGTTAATATCGACATCCCCAGCAAAACCTTTTATTTCCTGGATTGATGGGATGATGTTTCTAGTAAGAGATGAAACGATTGGCCAATTAGTGTTTCCTTGACCCCTAAATAAATTTCCATAAATCAATTTTCTATTGGAAGATTTAACAAGATTAAGAAAGTCCGCCACACTTTTAATAGTTCCAGCGCAGGTGGTATTATCACTTAAGTACAATTTTTTCATGTAGAGCCTGATGTTAGCTATGAGTCAAGATTGTGTGATTAAGGGAATTTAATGTTTCCCTTAAAAAAAATCAAATGCAATCAAGTTTTTAATTATAATTGTGTTGTATTTCAATGAGTTGCAATAGGCAACCACCAACCATTGAACCAAGGTAGTATTTACTTAAATGTTAATAAATGTAGGTGGTGAAATTTATTACTTTTTCATTATGATGGTAATGCTGAGCAGTGTATGCAGACGCTCTTGGCAAAGGTTGGTCCCGTTCATTTGCAGATGATGGGGCGGGGCCAGTTAAAAACAGTGTGTGGAGAAGAAAGCATGAATCAGCTTTTAGTGATTGATGGGGTTTCCGTTCGTCAGGACAACTCCGGCCGTTATTGCCTTAATGATCTTCATCGTGCAGCAGGCGGCGAACGCAGACATGAACCTTCCTTGTGGCGTAACCTTCAACAGACCAATGAACCCGTTCAGCTTCTAAGCGATACAGAAATACCTGTATCGGTTATCAAAAGCCAGCCTCATTTCTTTGAGTCAAAATTTTCCGAGCATTTCCTCTTGCTCGAAACTGTGCATTGAGGTGACTGTGAGAGCATTGCTTACACCGGAAATAGCGCCTCGTACGGGAATTGTGCTGCTTAAGCCGGGGCCGGAACTTCTGAGGATGTTCAAAGGTCGTGTTGTGATTAGCACCCCAACTATGGATATGGCAGAGCTGCCATCAGGGCGGCTGAATGACGGCACACAGCCGTTACTTGATGAGCCCTCACTGATTCCCTTCTTCAGTCACGAACGCGTGATAAAGGCCGCTGGTGGACCGAATGCGCTGGCATCCTTCGTCCAGTCCTTCGGATGCTGCCAGTGGGAGCAGTTGGGCGTGTGGCATCATCATGAATTCACAGTGTCAGAAATCGAAAACGGCCTGGTGTCTCTTTGCTATAGCCACGATAATGAGTTCAGGGAAAACGGCGTACCCTGTAGCCTGGAGAACATCGCCAAAGGTAATACCGCACTCTGGATAATCAGGGCTGCATGCAGTCAGATGGCGCTAAACGGTGATCACCAACTGACTCTGCCGGAATTGTGCTGGTGGGCAACCCTGAATAATGTGATTGACCTGATACCAGAGGCACCGGCCCGACGCGTTCTGCGCATGCCGAAAGAGACTATCCAGAGCGGCGAGCTTAAAGAAGCCCGAATTGTTCCGGCCCGACCGGCACGCGAGGTTATTCAGGATGCTGCTCAGTTGGTCAAAAAGATAATCGACCTGCGCACCGACCCGGAATCACCAGAATCATTCATGAAGCGCCCCAAGCGAAAGCGCTGGGAAAGTGAGAGATACACACGATGGGTAAAGTCGCAGACGTGCGCATGTTGTGGCGTGCAGGCTGATGATCCTCATCACATCATTGGACACGGACAGGGGGGAATGGGAACGAAGGCGCATGATTTATTTGTGATACCGCTATGCAGAGCGCATCACGATGAACTGCACCGGGATGTGAAAGCGTTTGAATCAAAATATGGCAGCCAGGTTGAGCTGCTATTCAGGTTCCTTGATTTCGCGATTGCAGTCGGCGTGATTGGGACAGACAAAAAATAAAGTGTGTGGAGAGGAATAACTATGCGTGACATGTCACAGGTATTAGAGCGCTGGGCCGGTTGGGCTCGGTCTGAGAATACAGGAGTCTACTATTCTCCAATTGCTGCGGGATTTAAAGGATTACTGCCTCAATGCTCAAGAGTAACGCTTTCGTGCAGCGATGAAGACGGTGTGATTTTAGATGGGTGCATAGCAAAGTTGAAGAAAAGAAAACCTGAGGAATACTCTATTTTAATGGATTATTATTATTTCGGTATCTCAAAAAGAAAATTAGCGAAAGCATGTAGATGTGATGAAAAGTTGATTAGGATTAAACTGCTTCTTGCTGAAGGTTTTATAGATGGTTGCTTGTCAATGCTTGATGTCGCTCTTGAAATGGATGTTGAGTTAACTTAAGGTAAGGGCCGCATTCGATGCGGCCTAATATTTATTTTATTAGATGAAGTGATCCTTCTCTCATTGGGATGATTATTGATTTCAAATCAGGTGACAGCGTCCTGCCTTCAAAGTGATAATCAAATATAAATCTCACTTCTTTTTCATGAGAAAATTTACTGGGCTTAATGAAAGATACTCCCTTCATTGTTTGCAAGATAATGGGTGTGTTTTTGTAGAAGTACTCATTGTCGACTTTAATCATTCTGTCTTTATAATTTATGGTTTGTATGGCCATGCTCGCAGATACTTTTGAGATGTCGTAATCACCCTCAAATACTCTGTTTCCTTCTTTTTCCAGGGAAAGTATCTTGGCGTTTAACTGATTTCCAATTTCTTTGGCAAAAAGATCTGCTCTTGATTGTGGGAAATACCATAGGTCGTCATATTCTGGGAACATGCCTCTGGCATCAGAGTATTTATTCACTCTTGACATGCAAAAAACAAATCTATTGTGGTTTACCATTTTTATAGTTGCTTTGTGTCTCTCTATATATTTAGCATCTAAAAGAGCGTGACTATCGCACCTTATTATTAAGTCATGATTGTGCATGGTGACGAAGCTATTATAAGTGTAGTGCATTAAGTTAAAGATTTCTGTCTGAATATGTATTCTTTCTAAATCAATTTCGAAATGAAAAGTACCCTCGTGCGCGTCAACTATTTGCTGTTGCTCAGTATTTCTGTACTCATTGAGTGTGCCAATCTTTATTGTTTTTCTAAGATGGACATTATCAGAACTGTGGCAGCTTTTAACAAAATACATTTTTTAGCCCTCTGAAAAGAATGCTTGTGCGGTCCGCATTTTATCATGTATTGTGATAAGAGTGGTTTCTAGGTAGCACTACTTATCATTAAAAAGTTAGTTCCAAATGTAGATTTCAAAGCGCCTCGGGCCTTATCAGCTTGGAGGCGTTTTTTATTCCAAATATACCCTGTAGGGGATAGCGATGTGCCTATCCCTTATGGGGGATAAGAAGTTCCCCCTGTTGCCGACAGGCAAGGCAGTTACCGCTATTGCGTCAGGGTTCCTATTCAAAGAGGTCGCCAAAGAGCGGCCTTTTTTCGTTTTTGCGCACGCCAATCAGTCTCCAAACACTTTTGACACCGTGGCGTTGCGCAATTTTCTTTTGACTACCGACAGCACCGACCGTAATCACGGAGGTGATATGAGTATCGATATGAGCAAACTGGCATCAGGCGCGGCATACGGCGCATCTGCCGGGACAATTGCTAACGGTCTTCTGACCAGGCTGAGTCCCGATGAATGGAGTGCTGTAGGCGTCCTGGCCGGTATTCTGGTCGCGCTGTTCACGCTCGGCATCAACTGGTATTACAAACGCAAGGCTACGCTGGCACAAATCAAAGCCCTTCAGCGCTGGCCCACTGCCCCAGCCATCAACGAGGATTAACCCATGGCTATGTCAAACAGCCTGCGCAATAAGCTTATTGCTGTCGCGGGTGGCGGAGCTATGGCTGTCGCTACGGTATTTCTCGGTGGAAAAGATGGAGTAGAGGGCAGGGTGTACGAGCCTTACAAGGATGTGGCTGGCGTCTGGACTGTTTGCGATGGTCATACCGGCACAGACATCATCAAAGGCAAGCGATATACCGACCGGGAATGTGATCGCCTGATGTGGAACGATCTGCAGCCAGTCAAGAAAGCAGTTGATGGGATGGTCAAAATCCCGCTGGGTGAATATCAGCGCGCCGCGCTTTACAGCTTCACCTATAACGTTGGCACCAACGCGTTCTCTAAATCGACGCTGCTGAAACGCCTGAATGCTGGCGATGTAGATGGCGCATGCGAAGAGCTGCGCCGCTGGATTTATGCTGGCGGGCAGAAGTGGCGCGGGTTGATGAACCGCCGAGATATGGAGCGCACCATGTGCCTGGCGGAGAACGCTGATGACCTCAAAGGCTAAAGTGCTCACTGCGTTCATCCTGCTGGTGCTGATGCTGTTAGCCACGTCTTTAGCTTTAGCGCTCTATTACCGCGGCAATGCAATTGACTACAAGTCACAGCGCGATACCGCAAGCAGCAATCTCAGGCTGGCTAAAGACACTATCACCAACATGCAGACACGCCAGCGCGATGTGGCCGCACTCGATGAGAAATACACTAAGGAGCTTGCCGATGCTAAAGCGACTATCGAGCAGCTGCATGATGATGTTGCTAGTGGTAAGCGCAGGCTGCAGCTCAACGCCACCTGCACGAAGCAATCCGCCACCGGCACCTCCAGCCTGGATGATGCAGCCAGCGCCCGACTTACTGACGCCGCTCAGCGGGATTATTTCACCCTCAGAGAACGAATCGCAGTCGCCGGAAAGCAAATAGCTGCGCTTCAGCAGTACGTCAAAGAACAATGCCTAAAGTAGGTATGGGGCGCACTAAGCTGCGCCCACACATTTTTGCTACTGCTGCAATCCTTTCTCTTTGGCTTTCTTCATGAGTCCGTTATAGATGGTATCGAAGAAAGACATAGCACCAGAGAGGCCTGATGTCTTTCCAGATAGGTGGGCCACAATTTTTACAGTTTCAGAGAAAATGAATTTCTTTAACTCTTGTTCGTTCATTCTGCATCTCTTCTTGAAGGGTGAATACGGGCTTTTAACACTGCGATGAATGACTCTTTAGAGATTCCGGCCTCATGTGTCCAATCGCCATCCCGTGCTGGCAAAAATACATCAAGCATACGTCGATAAATTTCTACGCTCGGCATGTGGGAGTTTTTAGTGAGGTGGGTGCCTACAAAACTACCCATTAGCTTAAGCATGTATCCCACGCTCAAATATTCAGATTCATTGTTGCCGTCGAAGCCAGGGAATTCGAGGTGTTTGATGCCTCCGAAATGAGGAACTGCGGCAGAAATTTCTGCTTTCTCATCATCAGTGAAGTAGCCGTACGTGTATTTCAAAATGTTATACATGTCGACTGTGTCAACGAAGAGCTTCACGTGCTCCGGCGTTTCTGAGCCATCGTGAAGACTTTGGTACTTCCAGCCAATAGCCCATGTGTTATCTGAAGACACAGCTTCTTCGATAACATCCGGGTCCAGGTTGTTTTTAATCTCTAAAGCTTTGTAGATATCACAAAGCATCATGATTTGTAATTTTTCTGCTTGTGTGTAGCTCATCAGAATCTCCTTATTTATGTTTATAAAGCATTAGCATAATTAAGCAGTTTCGTCTGAAAGTAAATCGTCACTTTTTGGAATAGGTAACTTCATCATGGATGTACTAATTGATGGTGTTCGTTACTCCCCTGTAGCAACCCATACTTCAAAGATGGGTATCGCCATCACCACCCATAACCGCCATGACGTCATATCCCGCGCACTGAATCATCAACTGAAGTTTCTGCCGGCCGGTGCGCTGGTGGTGGTTGTTGATGACGGTTCAGCCAAACCAGTGACAGCGCCTGAAGGTGTCCGGGTCATTAGGCATGACGTTTCACGCGGTATCGTGGCTGCTAAGAACGCGAGCCTTGAGGCACTGATTAATGCCGGGTGTGAGCACCTCTTTCTGTGGGATGACGATGCCTGGCCGATTGCTAGTGGCTGGGAAAAACCCTACATCGAATCGCCTGAAACTCATCTGGCTTATCAATTTCAGGACTTTGCCACCGGGCAAAAACTTAACGACATTGCGGTGCTGTATCAGGATGACCGGCACATAGCTTATACCGGCCAACGCGGCGTGATGCTGTATTACCACCGCAGTGCGATTGAGAAGGTTGGCGGATTCGATCCCATCTACCAGCGTGGCATGTATGAGCACTCTGATTTGGCACTGCGCATCCACAACGCAGGGTTAACCAGCTGGGCGTTTGCTGATGTCGCTGGGTCAGAAAAGCTGATTTACTCACTTGATGAGCATCAGGCCGTAGAGCGTTCAGTGCCAAAGCCTGACCGTGAAGAGCAGGTGAAGCGCAACGTCACGATTCACAATGAACGCCGCAACAGCGGTTACACCGGTTACGCAGAGTACCGGCAGCAACGAAACGTGGTGATTACCACACTGCTGACCAGTCAACCGGACCCGCAGCGCGGCACCAGAATGACGGCATCGCCTGACCTGCTGGCTAAATGGGCGGCATCGGTTAAAGGTGCCGCCGCTGTAGTGCTGGCCGATGAGCTGACTACCGCACCTGCAGGCGCGTCGCTGGTAGCCGTTACTGATGTGAAGATGAATGTTTACTTCCGGCGCTGGCTGCATATCTGGCAGCACCTTCGCGATCATCCTGAATATCACTTCGTCTGGTGTACTGATGGTACTGACGTTGAGATGCTACGCGAACCGTGGCAAGGGATGGAGCAGGGCAAAATTTACGTTGGTTCTGAACCTAAAACCTATGCAGACACATGGGCTAAGCAGCAGCATCCTGAAGGTGTTTATCAGGCTTTTCTCGCTGAGCACCAGAATGATGTGATGCTGAATGCCGGTCTGCTTGGTGGCGCTCGTGCTGACGTGATGGCAATAGCCCATTGCATCGTCCGCCTCTATTACCACATCGAATCGCTGCGCTTCTGGAATCAGGAAGTGAAAGCAGCAGCTGTTGGCGACATGATTGCCTTTGGCATAGCTGCGCATCGATACAGTGACAGGCTGGTCATCGGCCCCCATGTGCACACAGTGTTCAAATCAGAAGGCATCGGTAAGGAGTTCGCCTGGTGGAAGCACAAATAAGTTTTGTGGTTGTGGGGCATTACTCACGCAGGCATCAAGCAGAACAACTTGCACAGTTGCTTAACGCTCACCTGCTGATTGATGAGGATCAGCATGGCGCGAACTGGAACCATCGCCGCGCTATTGAGTGGGCCAGCCAGCAGCGATGCCGGGTAGTGATTCTTGAGGATGATGCGATTCTGGTTAACGGCTTCACTGAGAAGGTAACAGCCTGGCTCAGCCGTTTCCCCGATGACCTCATTAGCTTCTATCTTGGGACGGGCAGGCCGCCACAGTATCAGAAAGAGATCGCTGGCATGCTGGTGGACTCTGACAGAGTAAACAGTGATTACCTTGTGATGAGCAAGCTGATTCACGGTGTCTGTTACAGCCTGCCAAAGAGCAGGGTTCAGCTAGTGCTGTCCCGATGGAATCAAACGCTCGCTGCTGATTATGCAGTAGGTGATGCTTATGGTCGCCGGGTTATCTACCCATGTTACTCGTTGGTAGATCATGCTGACCTGCCAACAGTAGAGCGGCACCCGGACAACGAACTAAGGACAGAGCGCCGTAGAGCATGGAGGCTGGCATAAGAAAGCCTAGAGTAGCCGGGACTTCTCTCAATTAGGCCTTTTTAAGTCCCGAAAAAACGCGAGATAATGCAGAGGATGTCACAAGTATAGAAGGCTTCGGATGAGGCTTAACTGCATTTGCTGCCGCCTCAGCCCTCTTCAAAACACGCACGCGGGAAGATATTGCAACCATTGAGTATTCCGCTGTTGGAAGATGGTAACGGACACCATTAATTTTTAATATTCTTGAGAATCCTCTCTTTCTCATCTCCTCATGAAGTTTGTCGTAATCATTTCCTTCAGCATCATGAAGTTCAACGCGCACCGTGTATTTCGCCATAACTTAACTCCTGTAAAAGTGAGTCATTAAGATAATTCCTAATACATGAGGTGACAAATTATTTAATGAATCGAGACATCAAAGAGCCACGCATTTATGGCAGCAGATGGGATAAAGCCAGACTGCGTTTCCTGCAGCAGCATCCGCTATGTGCGATGTGCGAGCAGCAGGGAAGTATCACAGCGGCCACAGTTGTTGACCATATCGAACCGCATAAACTCAAAGACGCGCTGAAGTCAGCCAATCCATTGGCGATATCGAAAGCACAGCACCTGTTCTGGAGCAAAGAGAACTGGCAGCCACTGTGCAAAGCGCATCACGACTCAACCAAACAGAGAATGGAGAAGAGCGGCACCGTGATTGGCTGTGATGCCAGCGGCTATCCACTCGACCCCGCATCTCACTGGAGCAGGTAATGACACAAGACCAACAGACGATCCTGATGTTCAAAGGACTCATCGCTTCATTGCCTGAAGAGAGTCAGGCGAAAGTTAAGCAGGCTGAAAAAGTAATTCGTCAACTCCTGACAGACTACCCCGATGGAGAGGCGACAGTTGCGCTGGGTCTGGTGGGTGCAGAGCTGCAGAGCGAAGGACTCGAATCAGTAACCAAGTGAAACCATTTCAGGTGCATCCGCCTCAAATGGTAATGGGTATCAATATCACTTCTTAAATGAGAATGAGTTTCATCTCTCTGGATTAAAACGAGAACCATTATCATCTTTGGGGTGGGGGGGAGGGTAAATATTCAGGCCCTTTCGCTTAAATGACCGCCGACAAAGTTTGATTTTAATGCTAACCCGATTTTTTCAGTTTTAAAGGTGTTGACATATGGCACAAAAAAGAACCCGCTCCGACAGTTCGTCGGCAGCAGTTCAGGCCATGCAGAATGCAACCGAGGACACCATCCAGCCCCCGGTGCATGCGGGTCTGGAGAAAAAAGCCGAACCTTTCTGGCATGACAATATCCGTTCAAAAGCTCTGGACAGCTGGACGCCTGCAGACCTGCTGGCAGCCGCTGAGCTTGCCAATAATCAGCTCTATATCACCGTTTTACGCCGGGATTTGCGCAAAGAAGAGCGCATGCGTGGCGAAGGGCGGAATGAGGGTCTGATAAAGGATTTGAGAAAGCAGATAACGGAACTGCAGCGGACCATTCTTGCGCAGCGCCGGGATTTACAGATTCACTCTCATGCCACGAACGGGGAGAGCCGGGACCAGAAGAAACGCAATCAGAACGACCGCGCTGCCCGCAGCACCAAAACCGAACATGAAAATCAGGATGACAACCTGATCGCCTTCCCTAAGCACGGATAACAGCCTATGACGACGCGAGGTGAGCGTGTAATAGCGTTCATTGAGCGCTTTTGCATTGTGCCTGAAGGTAAGCTGCTTGGTCAGCCAATGAAGCTCGACCCTTTTCAAAAAGATTTTATCCTAGCGGTTTACGACAACACCGCCGGAACAGACATGGCGATCCTCAGCATTGCCCGTAAAAACGGTAAGACCGGTCTCATTGCCGGAATCCTGCTGGCTCATCTTGTCGGACCTGAAGCAGTGCAGAACACGCAAATTGTCAGTGGTGCTTTAAGCCGTGAGCAGGCGGCCATTGTTTTTAACCTCGCGGTGAAGATGGTCAACCTGAATCCAAAACTTCAGGAAATTGTTCATATCACCCCGAGTGGTAAAAAGCTGATCGGGCTTCCCTGCAATGTCGAATACAAAGCGCTGTCCGCTGAGGGGAAAACTACGCACGGCCTGTCACCCATCCTGGCAATTCTTGATGAAACCGGACAGGTGCGGGGGCCGCAGGATGATTTTATTGATGCGATAACTACGGCGCAGGGTGCGCATGAAAGCCCGCTGCTGATTGTCATCAGTACGCAGGCGGCAAATGATGCTGATCTGCTGAGCATATGGATAGACGATGCGGTGAAATCGAAAGACCCGCATATCGTCTGCCACGTTTACGAAGCGCCAAAAGAGGCGGATATCAGTAAGCGCGAGAGCTGGCTTGCGGCAAACCCGGCGCTGGGAACCTTCAGGTCTGAAAAAGACATGTCGCGCCAGGCTGAAAAGGCCGGACGAATGCCCAGCTTTGAAAACACCTTCCGCAACCTGAATCTTAATCAGCGCGTATCAACGGTATCGCCATTTATTTCCCGTAACGTGTGGGAGTTATGTGGAAACGAGCCGGTAAACACGCCGCGTAAATGGTATGCGGGGCTGGACCTGTCAGCGCGGAATGATTTAACCGCCTTCGTGGTGGCCGGTGAAGGTGAAGACGGAATCTGGGACTTCTTCCCGTTCTTCTGGACGCCAGAAAAAACACTCAGCGAACGAACCAAAACAGATCGCGCACCCTATGACGTATGGGTGCGTGAGGGACTATTGCGGACAACGCCCGGCGCATCGGTGGACTACGCATTTGTGGTTAATGACATAGCCGAAATTATCGCGGATTTCGATCTCACCTCTCTTGCCTTCGACCGATGGCGTATTGACCAGTTCAGAAAAGATGCTGATGCCATTGGCCTTTCACTGCCACTGGTCGAGTTCGGTCAGGGATTCAAGGATATGGGTCCAGCGGTTGATACGCTGGAGTCGCTGATGCTGAACGGGCGCGTCAGGCACGGCATGCATCCGGTACTGACCATGTGCGCAGTGAATGCCGTTGTGGTGAAGGACGCTGCAGGAAACCGCAAGCTTGATAAATCCAAAGCAACAGGCCGCATTGATGGCATGGTCGCAATGACCATGTCAGTAGGCGCGGCAAACGGGGAGGTCACTGCACAGGGTGGTGACTTTGAAGACTTTATTTTCAGACCGCTGAGCATGTGATGGAAGAACCCAAATACACGATTGACCTGCGGACCAACAATGGGCTGTGGGCAAAGCTACAGTCATGGTTCGTCGGCGGCCGCTTAGTCACCCCCGGGCAGGGCTCGCAGTCGGGGCCGGTTTCCGCCTCCGGCCACCTGGGTGATTCTGCTGTTAACGATGAGCGAATTTTACAGATATCCACTGTATGGCGCTGCGTGAGCCTCATTTCCACGCTGACTGCCTGCCTTCCCCTTGATGTGTTTGAAACCGATAAAGAAAACAATCGCTCCAAGGTTGATATGACCAATCCTTTAGCGCGACTGCTGAGGTATTCCCCTAACCAGTACATGACCGCTCAGGAGTTCAGAGAGGCCATGACCATGCAGCTTTGTTTTTACGGAAACGCCTATGCACTGGTTGAGAGGAATGGCGCGGGTGATGTCATCAGCCTGCTGCCCCTGCAGTCTGCCAACATGGATGTGCGGATGGACGGTAAAAGGCTGGTCTATCGCTATCAGCGCGACGGCAGCTACGCGGACTTTGCGCAAAAAGAAATTTTTCATCTTAAAGGTTTCGGCTTCACTGGCCTGACCGGGCTGTCACCAATCGCATTTGCCTGCAAATCGGCGGGCGTTGCGGTGGCGATGGAAGATCAGCAGCGTGATTTTTTCGCAAACGGGGCCAAATCACCGCAGATTCTGTCAACCGGCGAAAAGGTTTTAACCGAAGCGCAGCGATCGCAGGTTGAAGAAAACTTCAGAGAGATAGCAGGCGGGCCCGTTAAAAAGCGCCTCTGGATTCTTGAGGCGGGGTTTTCAACATCGGCTATCGGTGTGACTCCCCAGGATGCCGAAATGATGGCTTCCCGGAAGTTTCAGGTCAGCGAGCTGGCACGTTTCTTTGGCGTGCCACCGCACCTTGTCGGAGATGTTGAGAAGTCAACGAGCTGGGGAACAGGCATTGAACAGCAGAACCTCGGTTTTCTTCAGTACACCCTTCAGCCCTATATCTCACGCTGGGAGAACAGCATACAGCGCTGGCTGATCCCCGCAGCCAATGTGGGCAGGTACCATGCTGAACACAACCTCGATGGACTCCTGCGCGGCGATTCCGCTTCCCGTGCTGCCTTTATGAAAGCAATGGGTGAGGCAGGACTCAGAACGATTAACGAGATGCGGCGGACAGACAACATGCCGCCTCTGCCGGGTGGTGATGTGGCGATGCGCCAGGCGCAGTACGTGCCAATTACTGATTTAGGAACCAACAAAGAGCCCCGCGATGTCGGGGCTTAATTTTTTATGGGGGCTGTGATGCCTGAGATCGTAAAAACGCTTTCGTTTGATGAAACGGAAATCAAGTTTACCGGCGACGGCAAGCAGGGGATTTTCGAAGGTTACGCGTCCGTTTTCAATAACACGGATTCAGACGGCGACATTATTCTGCCCGGCGCGTTTAAAAGTGCACTGTCCAGCCAGACGCGAAAAGTAGCCATGTTTTTCAATCATAAAACATGGGAACTGCCTGTCGGGAAGTGGGACAGCATTGCCGAAGATGAAAAAGGTCTTTATGTGCGGGGGCAGCTTACGCCCGGTCACAGCGGCGCAACTGACCTTCGCGCGGCCATGCAGCATGGCACGGTGGAGGGCATGTCGGTTGGCTTCTCAGTCAATAAAGACGATTACTCGGTCGGTACCAGCGGTCGAATCTTCAAAAACATCCCGCTTCTGCGTGAAATCAGCGTCTGCACCTTCCCTGCCAATGAGCTTGCCGGTGTGGCAGCCATGAAAAGTGTGGACGGTATTGAAACCATTCGTGATGTGGAGAGCTGGCTGAGGGATTCAGTCGGCCTGACCAAATCACAGGCAGTAGGGTTTATATCCCGGTTTAAGTCAGCAATTCGGAGCGAGTCCGAGGATGACGCGAACAAAACGCAAATCAGTGCTCTTTTAGAGAGCATCAAATCATTCCCCTCTCATTTAGGTAAATAACATGTCCGAACTTGCACAAATTCAGAAAGCCATCGAAGAGTCACAGACCAAGATGTCTCAGCTTTTTGATGCGCAGAAATCAGAGATCGAAAGTACCGGTAAAGTGTCAAAGCAGCTTCAGGATGACCTGGCGAAGGTAAACGAAGAGCTGCAGAAATCCGGCACCCGTCTCTTCGATCTGGAGCAGAAACTGGCCTCCGGCGCGGAAAATCCGGGCGAGAAAAAATCGTTCTCGGAGCGTGCTGCTGAAGAGCTGCAGAAGTCCTGGAACGGCAGCAAAGGCAGCTTTGAGGCTAAAACCTTCAATAAATCGCTGGGCAGCGATGCAGGTTCTGCCGGTAGCCTGATCCAGCCGATGCAGGTGCCTGGCATCATTATGCCCGGCCTGCGCCGCCTGACCATTCGTGACCTGCTGGCGCAGGGCCGCATCTCCAGTAACTCACTGGAGTATGTGCGCGAAGAGGTGTTCACTAACAACGCTGATATCGTGGCAGAGAAGGCGCTGAAGCCTGAGTCTGATATCACCTTCAGCAAGCAGACGGCGAATGTTAAAACCATTGCGCACTGGGTACAGGCATCGCGTCAGGTGATGGATGATGCGCCAATGCTGCAGTCCTACGTTAATAACCGCCTGATGTACGGTCTGGCACTGAAAGAAGAAGGTCAGCTGCTGAACGGCGACGGCTCAGGCGATAACCTGGAAGGTCTAAACAAAGTTGCTTCTGCATATGACACCTCGCTTAATGCCAGTGGTGATACACGCGCTGACATCATCGCGCACGCCATCTATCAGGTGACTGAGTCAGAGTTCAGCGCGTCAGGCATCGTGCTTAACCCGCGTGACTGGCACAACATCGCGCTGCTCAAGGATGGCGAAGGCCGCTATATCTTTGGTGGTCCACAGGCATTTACCAGCAACATCATGTGGGGCCTACCGGTTGTGCCAACCAAAGCGCAGGCTGCCGGCACCTTCACGGTGGGCGGCTTCGACATGGCCTCTCAGGTCTGGGATCGCATGGATGCAACAGTGGAAGTCAGCCGTGAGGACCGCGATAACTTCGTGAAAAACATGCTGACAATTCTGTGTGAAGAGCGTCTGGCGCTGGCTCACTATCGCCCGACAGCGATCATCAAAGGTAGCTTTGCTGCAGGCTCATGATAAGGGGGAGCGGGGAAACCCGCTCTTTTAACGTATGGCGATTGATGTTCTTCAGGTTGTGAGCTTAAACCTGCTAAAGCAGCAGGTTGAATTTGATGGTGATGACCGTGACGAGCTGATCACGCTTTATGCTCAGTCAGCCTTTGATTACTGCGTGCGCTGGTGCGATGAGCCGTCCTGGAAGGTGCCGTCAGATATTCCTGCAGCCATTAAGGGGGCCATTCTGCTGGTGTTCGCTGATATGTTCGAACACCGAACAGCGCAGGGTGAAGTTCAGCTTTATGAAAACGCTGCAGCTGAGCGAATGATGTTCATTCATCGTAACTGGCGCGGGAAAGAGGATGCCGATCCTCAAAGGGGTAGCTGATGGAGCCCGGTCGATTAAGGCACCGTGTGCGCATTGAGGTAAAAAGCGACGACCGGGATGATCACGGGCAGCCGGTAGGGTGGAAAGAAGTTGCGGAAAATGTGCCTGCTGATATTCGTTCAGTTACCGGACGTGACTTTATCAGCGGTAATGCTGAGCGGTCATCTGTCACGACCAAAATCTACATGCGCTACCGCGACGATATCCGGGCAACGACAACAAGGATTGTAGAGGTAACCGGCAGAGGAAAAGGCCGGGTTTTTACAGTAACCGCACCGCTTCCGACGCGGGACCGTCGCAACATTGAGGTGCTGTGTACAGAGGATTTCAGCCATGTTCAGTGAACTGAAAAGCGAAATTGAAAATCTTCTGGGCATTAATGTTTATCCGCTGATAGGACCACAGACTGAAGCAGATTTCGTCACCCTCCAGCTGGTCAGCGATCCGAATATTGAGTCTGGGACAATCCGCACACGGCTGATCGCCGCACGCTTCCAGCTCAGCTTTATTTCATCTGCATATCGGAACAATGAGGAAAGGGATAACCGTTTATGGACGCTGTGGCGTGATATCACCCACGGCTCCGTTGGCGGCTACCCCGTTCAGTATGTTGAGCGGGGCGGCCTGTCCGAAAGTTTTGATGCGGATGACGGCGGGAAGTACCGCCGTGCGCGTGACTATATTTTTTACTGCCCGGAGGTCGCAACATGATCAGGATGGAGGTTACCGGGCTTGCTGAGCTTGAGCGCCAGCTTATTGCCTTGGGCGAAAAGGCCGGGACAAAGGTTCTGCGCGAGGCTGGCAAGGCTGCGCTTGAAATCGTGGAACAGGATATGAAAGAGCATGCGGGTTATGACGAGTCAGCGAAAGGGCCGCACATGCGTGACTCCATCAAAATCCGTTCAACAACCCGTACTAAAGGTAACGCCGTCGTCGTGCTGCGGGTCGGTCCTAGTAAGCAGCATTACATCAAGGCACTGGCTCAGGAGTTCGGTACGGTTAAGCAGATTCCTGATCCCTTCATTCGCCCGGCGCTGGATTACAACAAATCCCGCGTTCTCCGAATCCTCGCGGTAGAAATACGGGACCGCATTCAAAACAACGGGTAGCAGCCGCTACCAACTTCAAAGAGAGAGAAAGTCATGGCTGATAAAACTTCGCCAGAATACGCGATGCTGCCTGCAGGAACCGTAGTGAAATGGGGGCCATCCGGTGCCGCTGTCTCAGCGATGAAGCCGCTGATTAACTGTAAGGCGCTGGGCGCTACCGGCCAGACCGGCAGCTTCGTGGACTGCACCACGCTGATTGATAAGAGCAAACAGTTTATTTCTGACCTGCCGGAAGGCCCGGAAAAATCGCTGGGCTTTGTCGACGATCCATCCAACACAGATTTTGCCGCCTTCCTCAATGCTGCGCAAAACCGCCAGACCGTTCAGTTCTACGTTGAACTGCCGAATGGTCGCACCGCCAACATGGTACTGGCGCTGTCCGGCTGGCAGATGAATGAAATCACTGCGCCAGCCAGTGAGGTGATTCAGATTACCGTTCAGGGCAAACAGAATAACATCGAGTGGGGCGTAGTCGCAGGCTCCTGATTTCCATCAGCCACGCCGCCTGAATGGCGGCTTTTACCACCTTACGGGATAAAATAATGTCCGAGAAAAAATTCAGTGCGGCCACGTTAAAGTCAGTTCTGCTACAGCCTAAGTCTACCGCCATCAAAACAGAGCTGCTGGGCGCTCAGGTATACATCCGCCGCCGTACTGCCGGTGAGCTTATCCGCTATGAGGAAGAGCTTGATGCGGCGCAGGCGACCGGCAATATCCGTGCAATTTCAGAAATGAGCGTCCAGCTGGTTCTCGACAGCCTGGTTAATCCTGATGGTTCAGCCATCAAGCCTGAACTGCTTCCGACTGCAGCAGAGCTGCTGGATGCTCACGATAACCCGGCGCTGATGTCCGCCATTGAACGCGTCAAAACGCATGCCATTGGTAAACTGGACGCCGCCGAAAAAAACTGACCGGCTCGTCATGGCTTCAGCTGATCTTCTGGCTGGCTGACAGGTGGGGTGAGCCTGACCCGTCAGTCATAGCCGCATTACCGTGCGATACGCTGAACCACTGGCGAGCTTACTTTCTTCAGCAGGGCATCCTGACCCGCTCCGAAGCACAATCCGCAAACTCCGCAAACGACACCAGGCAGAGCACACCCACGCACAGCGTGGATCAGCAGTGTGACGCCGTAATGAGGGCGTTAATGTAATGGCTGACGTAGCATCGCTGGCGGTAGGGTTACACCTCAACGCCGCAAATTTTAAAAGCCAGCTCGTTGGCGCCTACGGCGATGCCGGTAAACAGTCCCGCCAGTTCAACAGACAGGCGCAGGATGATGCGAAAAAAACGGAAGAGGCTTACGGGCGCGTAAATTCTGCCGTTCGCGGACTGGCCGGGCGTATCGCCGGGCTGGCTGGCGTAGGGCTTTCATTGGGTACGATTATCCAGACATCTCGGCAGTATTCTCAGGCGCTGTCTGACCTGTCATCCATTACCGGCGCAACCGGTAATAAGTTGCGTGATCTGGATGCAGCGGCTCAGCAAATGGGGCGCACTACCGAGTACAGCGCTAGCCAGGCTGTTGAGGCACTGAAGCTGATGGCGTCAGCAAAACCGGAGTTGCTTGATACTGCGGACGGACTGCAAAAGGCGACCAACAGCGCACTGCTGCTGGCTCAGGCGGGCGGCAGCACGCTGCCGGATGCTACCAGAACGCTGGCGCTGTCACTGAATCAGTTCGGTGCCGGTGCTGAGCAGGCCGACCGTTATATTAACGTCCTGGCAGCCGGTGCAAAATTTGGCGCGTCCGAAATTAACGACACCGCCGCAGCGATTAAAAATGGTGGCGTGGCCGCCGCACAGGCTGGTATCGGCTTTGAAACGCTGAATGCCGCCATTCAGGTGCTGGCATCGCGTGAAATTAAAGGGGGTGAAGCAGGTACTGCGCTTCGCAACATCATACTCAGCCTTGAAAAAGGCACAGATAAAACACTCAAGCCGTCCGTTGTAGGGCTCAGTAAGACGTTGGAAAATCTGGCGGGAAAAAACCTGTCAACCGCGCAGGCCGTAAAACTATTTGGCGTTGAGAACATCAACGCCGCGTCTATCCTGACGGGCAATCGTGGCAAAATTGATGATCTGACCAAATCCCTCACCGGAACGCAGACGGCGCATGAACAGGCGGCGATAAGGGTGAACAACCTGAACGGCGATCTTATGGGGCTGACCAGCGCCTTTGAAGGACTAATCCTCAAAGTGGGTCAGTCTGGCAATGGCCCTTTGCGTTCCGGTGTTCAGACTATTACGGAGTCGGTTAACGCACTAGCCGACAACTTCAATACCGTTGCCTCAGTCGCGCTCTATACGCTGATTCCGGTTATCTCAACCAAACTGACAGCCGGGCTCAGGGAAAGCGTGACATCCTGGACTGCTAACGAAATGGCAGTCAGGAGAAACGCATTACAGCAGGCCGAAATTGCCAAGCAGACTATTGCAGCGGCACAGGCCACGCGGTCACAGGCTCAGGAAGAGGCCCGTTATCTTGGTACGCGCACAGCGGCAAACGCGGCAGCGGGCATTAATGTTGGCTATCAGAAAGAGCAGGTTGCGCTAAGTCGCACAATCAGAGAGTCGAGAATCGCTGAAGCAGCGGCCACTGAGCGGCTTGCCGCGGCTAATTCACAACTTTCCCTCAGTGCGAGGGCGGCATCGGTTGCTTCCGGGCTGGCGCGTGGCGCACTCTCACTCATTGGTGGTCCCGTAGGTGCAGCCATGCTGGCAGGTTCTGCTGTGCTTTATTTCCATGAGCAGGCCAAGCAGGCCCGGCAGTCAGCTCTGGATCTGAAAGGCGCGGTAGTTGAGACCACAGCGGCATTGATGCAGCTCTCAGATGTGAAATTGTCGGTTAAATTAGACGATTACACTGAGCAGTTGAACAACATCAACACGCAGCGTGAAAAAGTGAAAGATGAGCTGTCACGTTACAGCGATACGCGGATCAGCCTTGCTAAAAGCCGTGAAGGTTCATCGCTTGGATTTCTTTTCCCCTCTGCTGAAACTCTTGAAAAAGAAAAGCGTCAGCTAAAGGGACAGCTTGAAGACCTTGATTCAGCGGCATCAACAGCCAGAGATAACATCACTAACGCAACTAATGCCCGTTTCCTTGTGAAAACAGGCGTTGCTGACCGGGCTAAAAATCTTCAAAGCGATATTCAGGCGGCGACAGCTGCAGCAGCTGAGGCCGGTAAAGGCGCATCGCCGTGGGGCGGAGAGGACCCGGCTAAAGCTGACAAGAAAGGCGCTCAGGCGCTGAAGCAGTTTACTGCGCTGCGTAACGAGATTGAGCAGGCGCATGCCTCAAGCCTGGAAAAAATCAATCTTCAGGAAAAGGTATCGCAGGAAAAAATCCTGAAGGATGCCAAAGCTGCTGGTGTGAGTCAGGCGGAGGTGCAGCGCGTACTGACCCTGAATGCGGCTAATTATCAGCGCCAGCGTCAGGAACTGGCCGAGCAGTACTCACCGGCTAAAGCCATTATCCGTCAGGAGTCCGAAGTCAGCCGCAACCTGAAAGAGCTGTATGACGCCCGCCTGGTCACTGAGCAGGAGTACCAGTCAGCCCGCATTACGCTGGCAAACGATTCTGCTCAGAAGATGATTCAGGCGCAGGCCAGCCAGGCTGCCGCGCCAAAGCTCAACATAGCCGGAGAAGTTGATCCGGTTGCGCAGCTCCAGAATCAGCTGGTGCAGCAGCAGAGCCTTTATACTGCTTACTATGAAAATAGCAGGCTGAATAAGGAACAGTACGAAGCGCTGATGCAGAAGTCATCACGGGATTCGGCAGACGCTCAGTATCAGGCTGCGCTCAATCTGTATGCCGGGCAGAGCACACTGAATAAAGGGATCGTGAGCCTGGCGGAAACGGCGGCGGAGAGAACGACTAACTCCCTGACCGGTTTGCTTACCGGCACGCAGTCTTTCCGGGAAAGTATTTCAAATCTGTTTGCCTCGCTGGCGCAGAGCGTTATCAAAAGCCTGATTGAGATGACCGCGCAGGCACTGCTGACTAAAACAGTGCTGTCATCCTTTATGAGTTTTGGCGGGGCTGCAGTCGGCGCTGCCGGATCAGCGGGAGCCGGTGCCGCTGCTTCTGCCGGGAGTACCGGTGCAATGGGGATGAGTACCAGCTTTCAGGCATACGATGGCGGCGGATTCACCGGGACAGGTGGCAAATATGACCCGGCTGGTGTGGTTCACAAGGGTGAGTTCGTCTTTACCAAAGAGGCCACCGAGCGTATTGGCGTTGAAAATCTTTACGGGATGATGCGCGGATACGCCAGCGGCGGGCTGGTAGACACTCCCACGGAGCGACCCGCTGCGCTACCCGGCAGTGGCCGCACGGGTGGCAATACCATTATTCAGGTAGATGCCCCGGTAACGATCATGCAGGAAAGCGGGGCCGGTGACGCATCCGCTACGGGAACCTCGGCGGCAGCCTCACAGCTCAAATCTATCGTTCAGCAGACGATAACGGACAGGCTGAAGAAGGAAATTTCACCGGGCGGAATTCTTTATAGCGGTCGGAGCTGATTATGGCGACAGATACATTTACCTGGGCGACGCGCATTCAGGCGAGCGAACAGCTCAGCGTTTCCACCATTCAGGCGCAGTACGGCGATGGTTACAAACAGGTTGCCGGGAAAGGGATCAACGATGCTGCTGAAAGCTGGTCGCTGAGCTGTAACGGTCAGGTGCCCGCTATGGCGTCTGTCCGGGCGTTCCTGAAAACCCACGTCACCACCTCATTCTGGTGGACAAATCCATGGGGCGAGAAAAAACTGTATCGGGTGAAAGCAGATTCGATTAATCCGAAGTTTATCAATGGCGGATTTGCCGAGATCAGCTTTACCTTCGAACAATCTTTCGCACCGTGACATGTCACGACAGCAACAGGGCGCTTATGCGCCCTTTTTTATTGGGTGAAAAATGAGTTTTAACCAGGACATTCAGGCGCTGGAGCCGGGGAGTCTGGTCCAGCTGATAGAGATTGATGGCACGGACTTCGGCCTGGACACCGTGCTGCGCTTTCATGCCTACAACCTGCCGACCGAGGGCTGGCAGTCTTTCGCAGCAGAAAACCTCCCTTCAATCATCTGGCAGGGAAAAGAGTACGATCCGCATCCGTATGAGCTCACCGGCATGGAGATGAGCAGCACTGGTTCCCAGCCCACACCAAAGTTGTCTGTGGGCAACGTGGGCAACTATGTCACCGCGCTGTGTCTGCAGTTTGACGACATGGTTAAGGCGAAGGTGCGCATCCATACCACGCTGGCAAAGTATCTTGATGCGGCTAACTGGACAGCAGGCAACCCCAACGCTAATCCGCAGGAGGAGCGGGTACAGCTGTTTTATGTGAATGCGAAAACATCCGAGACACGCGCTCAGGTGGATTTTGAACTCTGTTCTCCCTTTGACATTCAGAGTCTGCAGTTGCCTTCACGTCAGATTACGCCGGTATGCACCTGGTGCATGCGCGGCTGGTATCGCACCGGCACTGGCTGCGATTATGCTGGCAATCGTTACTTTGCAAAGGATGGCACTCCAACGAATGACCCGTCTAAAGATGTTTGTGGCGGACGCCTGGCTGACTGTAAGGCCCGGTTTGGTGAAGACCAGCCGCTGCCATTCGGCGGGTTCCCGGCTGCAAACCTTCAGGGCAAATAACCATGCGTAAAAAAATTCTTGAGGCGATACGTGAACACGTCGCTGCCGAATACCCGAAAGAGGCTTGCGGTCTGGTCATTCAGTCTGGCCGGACCCAGACCTACGTCCCCTGCAGGAATATCGCTGAATCGCCGACTGAGCATTTCACGCTGTCGCCGGAGGATAAGCGGGCAGCGGAAAAGCAGGGTGACATTCTGATGGTCATCCATTCGCACCCCGATGTGCCGCAGCTTATCCCGTCAGAACGTGACCGGGTTCAGTGCGACTTTTCCGGCGTGGAGTGGGGGATCATGTCGTGGCCGGATGGCGACTTCTGCACTATCAGCCCGCGTACCGACCGCGACTACACAGGTCGCCCCTGGCTGATTGGCGGTAATGACTGCTGGACACTCATTATGGACTACTACCAGCGTGAGCACGGCATCACTCTGAAAAACTGGTCTGTTGATTATGAATGGTGGGTGGACGGCAAAGAAAATCTGTATGACGACAACTGGCAGGCTGAGGGGTTTGTGGAGATTGAACCAGCGGAAATGCGTGAGGGCGACATGATCATGATGCGCATCAGCGCCCCGGTAACAAACCACGCCGCAATCTATCTGGGCAACAATATCATTCTTCATCATAACGCCGGGAGCCTCTCTACACGGGTGCCTTATGGCGAATACTGGCGCAACCGTACCGTTCGCATCGTGCGTAGAAAGGAGCTGATGGATGCTTAAAACCATGCGACTAAAAGGCCGGATGGCAAAAATGTTTGGTCAGGTGCACCAGTTTCACGTCGCCGATTTGCGGGAGCTGCTGCGTGCGATGTGCTCACAGGTGCCGGGGTTCAAAAAGTATGTGTCAAACGCGCATCTGAATGGCGTGCGCTTTGCCTTCTTCAGCGGCAAAGACAATATAGGCCTGCAGGAATTCGATATGTCCTCAGCCGCGACCGAATTTCAGATGGAGCCTGTGCTTGAAGGTTCAAAGCGGGGTGGTACGCTGCAGATCATTATCGGTGCCGTCGCGATTGTGGCCGCGTTCTTCACTGCTGGTGGCTCACTCGCTCTATATGGCGCAGCGCTGGGAACAACGACTGCAACCGGGCTTGCCGTGACTGCACTTACAAGCATGGGGATCAGTATGCTGCTGGGCGGTGTTGTGCAGATGCTGACGCCGCAACCCAAGCTCAACGTGGGTGCGTCATCCAGCACGGACAATAAGCCGAACTATGCGTTCGGTGCACCGGTGAATACCGTTGCCATGGGCTACCCCGTTCCTGTTCTTTACGGGACGCGTGAAATTGGCGGTGCGATCATCAGCGCGGGTAGTTTTACCAGCGATCAGCAGTAATACTTAGCGGAGTTATACCATGACTTTAGAACAGCGTATTAAAGCACTAGAGCAGGCAGTTAAAGTGTTAGTTGGTGGTGAGTTTACTGTTGAGAATGGACAGCTATTTATCCAGAAAGCGTTTATTCAGGATGGGGCAATAAAAGCGGCCGATGTTGAGACCGCTGGCAGAATGCAACTCTCGGAAAAGGGTTTAATGCTTAATAATGAATCCGGTGTTACTTCTTGTCGACTGTCACTGCCTTAACCATATGGGCAAGTTGCGCAAAAGCCATTTGCCCAGATAACCCTGAATTTTCTTGATAAGACTCATCTAAAGAATCAAGCAAATCTGCTGCTAAACCGGGATTATGTTTTTCTAATACTTCAACAAGGCGCGCATAAGCGATATTCAAAACCTGAATCGAATCAAACTGGTCAGGCAAACTCATGTCATTGCTAATGCTTTCTTCAAAATGATATGTCTTTTTCACTGTGCTATCTCCAGAGGTAATCAGCCATCCCTCATTGCTTTGTGCGCCCATGTCCAAAACATGGACGGGCTGAATACTCAACATATCCTTAACTTTCTATCAGCAACATCCTGATATTCGATCAGTAATTCTCAGGCCACCTGCGGGTGGCTTTTTCATGGGTGAAATATGCGACTTCTTGAAGGTGCCACAATTAAGGGCAATAAGGGTGGTGGTTCCAGCCCACGCACGCCAGTTGAGCAGGCTGACGATCTGCTGTCTATCGCTAAATTAAAAATGCTGCTGGCTATCTCTGAGGGCGAGATTCAGGGCGATTTAACCGCACAGCAGATCTACCTGAACGACACCCAGCTGGCTAACGAGGATGGCACCTACAACTTTACCGGCGTCGTGTGGGACTGGCGCAGGGGTACGCAGGACCAGACCTATATTCAGGGGATGCCCGAGGTCGATAACGAGCTGTCGGTGGGTGTTGCTGTAACACAGGCCATCGCCTGGACCCGCCAGTTTACCAACCTGACGCTTGATGCCGTTCGCATTAAGCTTAGCCTGCCGGTGCAGTACCAGTACAAAGATAACGGTGACATGGTTGGGACCGTAACGCAGTATGCCATTGACCTCTCAACTGACGGCGGTTCATGGGTCACGGTGGTTGATGGCAGCTTCAATGGCAAGACTACGTCAGAGTACCAGCGCGATCACCGCATTGATTTGCCGAAAGCGACATCAGGCTGGTCAATCAGGGTTCGCCGCATTACGGCGGATTCAACGTCCTCAAAGCTGGTTAATGCCTTCAAGGTTTTTTCGTTTGCAGAGGTCATCGACAGCAAGCTGCGCTACCCAAATACCGCGCTGCTGTATATAGAGGTTGATGCAAGCCAGTTCAGCGGTCAGGCTCCAAAGGTAACCTGCAAGCCAAAAGGGCGGCTGGTCCGCGTGCCGACGACCTATGACCCTGTATCACGCAATTATGCCGGTACGTGGCAGGGTGATTTCAAATATGCCTACACCGATAACCCGGCGTGGATTTTTTATGACCTGGTGCTGGATAAAATATTCGGCATGGGTACGCGTGTTGATGCCACCATGATCGACAGGTGGGAACTGTACAGCATTTCGCAGTACTGCGATCAGATGGTGTCTGACGGCGCTGGCGGCACGGAGCCGCGCTTTACCTGTAACGTGTTCATCCAGAACCAGCAGGATGCGTATACCGTTCTGAAGGACATTGCGGCGATATTCCGTGGTATCACGTTCTGGGGTAACAGCCAGATTTTCGTCAATGCTGACGTGCCGCAGGTCGATTCAGACGGCAACGTTGACGTTGACTTCGTATATCACGCGGCGAACGTTATTGATGGACTGTTCACTTATGCGGGTGGCAGCTACAAAAACCGCTATACGTCATGCCAGTCGAGCTGGTCCGATCCGGTCAATCACTATTCTGACACCGTTGAAGGCGTTTACGATTCTGATCTGGTGCAGCGCTACGGCGTTCGCGAGATGAGCCTGACAGCCATCGGCTGCACGTCACAGAGCGAGGCACACCGACGCGGGCGGTGGGCTATTCTCTCCAACGCCAAAGATGGTACGGTTTCATTTGGCGTCGGCCTGGACGGTTACATTCCTATTCCCGCTGAGATTATCGGGGTGGCAGACCCATTCCGCAGCGGTAAACAGAATGGTGGCCGCATCAGCTCGGTTAACGGCTTGCGCATCACGCTGGACCGCCCGGTTGATTATGTAGCCGGTGATCGACTGGTGGTAAACCTGCCAGATGGTACCGCGCAGACCCGGACGATCGGCAGCATCAGCGCGGATAAGAAAACGGTCAGCGTAAATACCTCATTCCGTATGTCGCCGGTAGCTGGCGCGGTGTGGGCTATCGACAGCGATAATCTGGCAATTCAGTATTTCCGTGTGACCTCCGTGGCCGGTAACGATGACGGCACGTTTACTATTGCAGGCGTACAGCACGACCCGAATAAGTACCGCTACATTGACGATGGTGTACGCATTGAGCCAGCACCAATTACGGTTACGCCTATCAGCGTTCTGAAAGCGCCGGCCAACATCAAAATCAGTGAAGTCAGCTTTGTTGAGCAGGGTCTTTCTGTCTCCTCAATGCAGGTTACATGGGATCGTGTTGAGGGCGCTATTAGCTACTTAGCTCAATGGCGCAAGGACAAGGGCGACTGGGTAAACGTCAGCCAAACCAGCGCACAGGGTTTCAGCATTCAGGGTATCTATACCGGCGTTTATGATGTGCGTGTGCGCGGCGTTAACGCGGCAGAAGTTTCTTCTCCGTGGGGTTATGCTGACTCAACTTCGCTTACGGGCAAGGCGGGTAAGCCAGGCGCACCAGTTAATCTCCGTGCCACGGATAATGTGGTGTGGGCGATTGATGTGACGTGGGCATTTCCTGATGGCTCAGGCGACACCTCTTATACAGAAATTCAGGTGGCCACCACGCCGGACGGACAGAATCCACAGTTTCTTGCCTATGTTCCTTATCCGGGCGTCAGCTATCAACACGGCCCTATGCCCGCAGGGGTTCGCCGCTGGTACCGCGCCCGGCTGGTGGACCGTATCGGCAACACTGGCGACTGGACGACGTATGTTGAAGGCGCAAGCAGCGTGGATGCAACCGCGTTACTGGGCGATATTACTGAACAAGTTCTCAAAACCGATGCCGGTAAACAGCTCATAGCCAAAGTTGATACCAACATCGATGCCATGCTGCAGAACGCGCTCAACCTCGACGCAACCGTTGATCACCAGATGGCTGAGTCTGGTAAAAACCGTGCTGATATCCTTACGGTCAAACAAACTATCGCCACAAACGATCAGGCTTATGCGCAAAAGTTTGAACAGGTGCAGGCCACTGTTGACCAGAATACTGCCGCAGTTCAGCAGACATCTACCGCGCTGGCCGATACCAACGGCAAGCTGTCAGCGCAGTACTCTGTCAAAGTGGCCGTGGATAGCAATGGGCGTCAGTACGCTGCCGGGATGGGAATTGGAGTTGAAAACACACCTGCAGGCATGCAGACACAAGTTCTTTTCCTTGCGGACCGATTTGCTGTGATGTCTCAGGTAGGCGCTACACCGAAAACCTTCTTTGCCATTCAGAACGGCCAGACCATTATCAACTCTGCCTTTATTGGTGATGCGACAATTACGAGCGCGATGATCGCTGCATACATCCAGTCAACGAACTACGTACCAAATGCTGCTGGCTGGCGACTTGGTAAAGATGGGACCTTTGAGCGGAACGCGGCAAACGGCTCGGGAAGAGTAATCGATACTGGCACATTGCGGCAGGTATATGACGCAAATGGCACATTACGGATCAGAGACGGTCTTTGGTAAGGAGGTTATATGGCCGGGGGGCTTCAATGCTGGGACGCAACCGGAAAGCTGATCGTCGATATTGGAGACTATAACACTCGGTATCTCGGCAGAACGACTGTCACTATGGCGGCGAATACCAATCAAGTGACTGGCTCATTCGGGGGGCTGACGACATCAGGATCATTTGTGGTTGTCGTTTCTGCCTCAAGTTCTGTTTATTTCACACCCTCTAACTTTGCTGCTCGTGCATACGATGGGGGTTATCGAATCTTTAAACTCTCAGCATATACCGCTGCCGTCACCTTAACTTTGGACATGTACGCATTCATATGAGTGGATATCAGGTATGGAACTCGGCGGGGGCCCTTGTAATCGATTCTGATTTTAAGGGAACCTATTATCAGGACACGGTTAATTATGCAGGCATCACAGATATCGGTTACTACGATATCTCATGCCAATTGGGAAACTCAACTGACATGGGACACGTAAGCGCCAGCGTTCCACTTGATGATAGCCTGCGATGGTTTAAACCAAATAATAACGTGAAAATGTTTTTCACCGGCCCAGACTGGATGACTGCCAATGCTGGTTCAATGGCCCGCACACGGAGCGACATGCCTGTAGAAAGCGGCTACAGAGATGTATTCAACTCAGCGGGACAGCTTGTCTGGTCTGCAGTGATGGCGGCAAAAATACCACGTATACTGGGGTTCTTCGACGTGCCCGCTAACTTTGACTTAGATAACGCTGTTTATTCCCAGTACATAGGTACAAATACGTGGTTTCTTATCAGTTCGGTTCCTGGTGGGAATATTTCTGACGATGGCTCAGTGACAGGTTTCTCAGGTCCTTTTTTCAGGTTTATTAACGGGACTTTGCAATGTCAGTGGGTGAATCAGAATCAGCAGTCGTGGGCCAGCACGCTAAAGCCTTATGGAATGCGCATCCCATACGGGATACTTTCAAATCTTAGTTAATATTATTGATCTGCACGATCATTTTTATGACTTGATGTTGATTCAATTTAGGGGTGAGATGCTCCCTATTATGGAGACAATTATGCGCAAATTTATAACGGCTTTGCTCTTTATTTTTTCAACGGTCGTACATGCAGAAAATAAAATTACTTATCCTAAAAGGGCCGAAATGCTTCGGATCGGTGGTGAGATTAATGTGCTCTATGACATATCCCGTGAAGGTAAAACTGAAAACATCAGGATCATAAGAGTAAATCCCAAGTATGTTTTTGACCGTGATGTTAAAAGACAAATAGCAACATGGAATTATCCTAAGAATGACCAGCAAAAAGATGTTGCTTTGAGAGTCGTTTTTAAAGCGAATTGACGCAATCATAAGTTATGAGAACCTGGCCTCCGCGCCGGGTTTTTTATTGCCCGGAGAAAGCTATGCCAGCAGGCACTATTGCACTAACTAACAACTCAACAGCAGTAACCGGATCAGGTACTAATTTTTCATCCGAGCTGAAGATGAACGACTTCATCATCGCTATCGTAGGTGGAGTGACCTTCACGCTCGCTGTGCAATCCATTAACTCCGCCACTGGCGTTACCCTCATCACAGCTTACAATGGTCCAACTGCATCAGGCATAGCCTGGACTGCGCTTCCTAATGCCGCGATGGTTAGCATCCCAGCGCAGACGGCAGCTGACACGGCCAGGGCAATTCGCGGGCTGAATCTCGACAAAGTTAACTGGCAGCAGGTATATAGTGGCTCCGGGAACATAACTGTTAATCTTCCTGACGGCAGCCAGTTCAGCGGTCCCAGCTGGAACTACTTATCGACTCAGCTAGGAAGCAAGGCTAATTCTTCCGATGTGCTCACAAAGCAGGACAACCTGAACAGCGTTGCCGATAAGAAAACAGCCAGAACGAATCTTGCAGCTACAACAGCTCGCGTACTCACTGAGGGCTCCGGAAATGACTGGTATGGGAGTTTCGCCTCTACGCTCGACTTAGGCATGAAGCTTCATGCTGACACTCCAAATACAGTAAGCCCTTGGGATGCACCTTCTCAGTATTCCCTTGTTAACTACTTCCCGTCACCTAACGCTAACGTAGGTACAGCTATAGCGAGCACATGGGGATCATCAGGTGATTACTGGCTTAACTCCAGAAACTCTGCTTATCCCGGTTATCAGGGCTGGAAGGGATGGTCGAAGCTCTGGCATTCACGCAATACAACTGTCGACAGTAACGGCTTTATCAAACGCGCTTCGCCAATCGTAAAGCTGTTCTCCGATGGGACATGCGAAGTTAACGACCAGGCCAGCGGAGTGACCTCTGAGCGCGTCAGTGAAGGTGTATATCGCATTACAGGCACGCAGGGATTTAACTCAGATGCTGCATGGGGCGGTCCTGATGGTGGTATCGGTCTGCCTAAAGATCGCAACGACCTTGCATTGTTGTGGGTCGATTACGAAGTGGGTGTATCAGGCGATCTGCTTATCAAGACGTTCCATCGTGAGCATAGGTCAGCGCCAGCCTTTGCGCGTAACGAAGTGACGGGATATGAGGATGGTGCACCAATAGACATACCTGCTGGACGCTGGGTGGACCTGCGTGTTGAGGTTTATTCCAAAGAAGAAGCTCCGGTAGATGAGCCCGGCTCAATACCTGAAAGTAACGATCAGCAGGGGTCATAAAAAAGCTCCGGCGACGGGGCAGCTACAGACCGCGCCGGTCTCCGCAGGCTGCGGGGTGGGTCATTTGAGATTAGTCACTCACCATCGCAAGCGCCAACTAAAAACCCTTTCTCCTCAACCCCTTTACAAATATGTCCACCGCTCCGCCTTGATCAAAACTACCGATCGATATTACTGTTTATCCATACAGTATTTATAAGAAGAGGATTTATTATGGCGAGAGAGAGTGACATACACGCGGCGTTCACTGGAGCGATAACGAAGGATGGCCGGGGGCGTCAGATTGTCACCACTGCGGCATTCCAGAAGCGGCTGGATGACGTTAATCACGTGTGGACGCTGCAGGAGTGCAACCGGTGGATTAGGCGTTACCAGAACTTCTTCTTCGAGCTGGTCACCGAGGAAAGCGAGAATAAGACCTGGTCGTTACGCAACATGGGATACGTGAGGTAGCTATGGGATTTCCATCACCAGCGTCCGATTACATAGAGCGGCGCATCGACCTGAACGATGTACTGATGCCTCACCGAAACAACATGATCCTGATTGAGACGCCTGACGGGTTCGTGCTAGCTGACAAGTCACTCAAGCCAGCGCCGGGCGACAAGGTCGCATTCCAGATGGGCGAGTTCCCGCAACTGGGTAGATTGTTCAGTACAGGGGTTATCACCTCAGACGGTGAGACAATCGACGGAGAGGGCATGGAAGGGATTATCGTGCTGGGGAAGGTCACGGCCGAGATCATTGCTGAGTATGAGTGCTGCAGGCCGACCATCTAAAAAATGCCCGCACATTTGCGGGCATCTTCATTAACGGTTAGAAATGTACAAAGTCACTTCCAGACCTAAGCGCATATCAATAAATGCTGGCTTCTTCCACATAGCAATTCCCTCCTAAAAGTAAAATACCACCCAATTATACTTCAAAAAATCAAAGCTAAATTGAGTACATAAATGAGTACAATATTTTTCATGACTCATTCTGCGATATCCTAACAAATATAAAGATAACATAGAATTATCCATGATTTTTAAAGGTGAAGTACATAGCTCTGTCTCTTATGTTTAGAGTTCTGGCGGTTCTGGATCTGCAGACCCGGCACGCTGCTGAGGTTTTCCGACAGGTTAACGCGCGGCGCTGCCTGGCGCATATCGTCACCACTGACCACGCTCAGGGCCGCAGGCGTATCAATTTCGTTAAGGCCCGTTTCCGGCGGTGCAGCCGTGACGACCAGGGTATTGTCATTATCCGCCGCCAGCAGCGGCAGTGGCAAAATGGCAGGCAACATCAACAGCGTCGCCTGGCGCAGAGAGATTATTTTCATTATATGTGGCCTGAAAAAAAGAGAGGATATGAACCAGGTGGAACAATTTCCGCATATGGTAAGGGTTTGATGCGCTGGGGTACATCGTTTCGGGCTGGATTTTTTCTCTGTTTACCGCCAGGCTGGAATCCATCTTTTGCAGTGATAAGGCGTCCGGTTCACCCGGATGCAGACAAAAAACTCACGGGAGTCAGCATGAAACAACCTGAAGTGGCGGTTCTGGGATTAGGCGCAATGGGGCACGCATTTGCCGCCAACCTGCTAAAAAAAGGCTTTCGCGTTCATGGCTGGAACCGCACCCGCGCGCGCGGCGAAGATCTGCTGGATGCGGGTTTGCAGCTGGCTGACTCGCCAGCTGAGGCGGTGCATGAAGCAGATGTCGTGATCGCCATGCTGTCTGATGGCGACACCACTGAGCAGGTGCTGCATAAGGTCAAAGAGGCGTTTAAGCAGGGCGCGACGCTCTGCCAGATGGGCACCATCGGCGTAGAAAAAACCGACGCGCTGATCGCCTTTTTCGCAGAAAAACGCCCCGATTTGTTACTGATCGACGCGCCGGTCTCCGGCACCAAAGCACCAGCAGAGAATGCGCAGATTCTGGTGCTGGCCAGCGGCGATCAGAGCCGGGCGCAGGCGGCAGAAGCGGTATTTGCTGCCATCAGTAAAGGTACCCAGTGGCTGGGTGAGGCGGGAAAAAGCACCCGGATGAAGCTGGTCATCAACAGCTGGCTGATTGGCATGATGCAAAGCCTGGCGGAGAGTACCCGGCTGGCAGAGCAGTTCGGCTTTTCCACCGACGATCTCTGGCAGGTGCTGGAGGGCGGTCCGCTGGCCGCACCGTATGCAAAAATGAAGCTCGGAATGATCGCCAGCGACGACTTCACGCCGCAGATGCATCTGGTCTGGGCGCTGAAAGATGCCCGCCTGGCGCTGGATGCCGCAGAGACGCCACTGCCGGCGCTGGAGAATATCGCCCAGCTCTGGCAGCAGGCGGTGGAGGCCGGACACGGTGAAGAGGATCTGGCGGTGATCTACCGCTATCTGAAAGCGCAATGAGTCAGCAGCATTTTGACTTCAGCACGCGTCCGCTGGTGCCGCTGGCGCACGATTACCTGCACGGTGCCAGCGAACCCTGGCATCAGCACGCCTGTGCCCAGCTGATCCACACCCTGAGCGGCGTGGTACGGGTAGAGACGGAGTATGGCAGCTGGATTGTGCCGCCGAGTCGTGGCGTCTGGCTGCCCGCATTTACCCGTCATGCGTTGCAGATTACCGGCAGTGTGGCGGCGCGCACGCTGTTTATCGATCCGCTGGCGCGCGCCGATCTGCCCGCCAGTTGTCAGGTGGTGCAAATCTCACCGCTGCTGCGCGAGCTGATTGTCACGGCGCTGAGCCTGCCAGAGCGTTACGCCGCAGGCAGTCGGGCCGAGCGGGTGATGGAGTTAATTCTGGATGAGATTCGGGGCATGGATGTGCTGCCCTTTGCGCTGCCAACGCCCGACAGTCCCCGTTTACAGGCGCTGTGCGAGCTGATTCAGCAGACGCCCGGTGAGAGCTGGACGCTGCTGCGGGCCAGTGCCCACCTGAATGTCTCGGGCCGCACTCTGGCCCGCCATTTTATGCGCGAAACCGGCCTGCAGTTCAGCGACTGGGTGCGGCGCGCCCGACTGGCTATCGCCCTGACGCGACTGGCTCAGGGCGACTCCGTGCTGCGGGTGGCGCTGGAACTGGGCTATGAAAGCCCCAGCGCGTTTAGTGCGATGTTTCGTCGTCTGCTGGGCGTCTCTCCGACTGACTACTTTCCGCCTGCAGAAACTGGCCTGCCGCGCTGAGCAGCGCCTGCAGGGCTGCGCGGGCGGTGTCATTGTCGATACTTACTCCCCAGGCTCGCGCGCCACGGGCATCCACGCAGCTGATATAGGCCACCGAGCGGCTGTCACTGCGTCGTCCCAGCGTATGCTCGTGATAGTCCTCAATGGTCAGATGCAGATCAAACGCGCTGCGCAGGGCATTGACCGCCGCCGACAGCCAGCCGTTGCCGCTGCCGGTCAGCATCAGCGATTGCGTCTGATACACCACGCTGGCGCTAATCTGCGTCTGCCCGCCGCTGTCACTCTGGCTGTCAGCCCGCTGTAATGCCACCGCGGGCTGCGTTACGCCATACTGGCGGCAGAAGAGCTGCCACAGCGCGTAGTGCGTCATCTCTCCGCCGTGCCGGTCAGTCTCCTGCTGAACACAGCGGCTGAAATCCTGCTGCAGCGCTCGCGGCATTTGTAACCCGTGATTCTGCTCCAGCAGCCAGGCGGCCCCGCTTTTTCCCGACTGGCTGTTAACGCGGATCACCGCCTCATAGCTACAGCCAATGTCGGCCGGGTCCAGCGGCAGATAAGGCATCTGCCACTCTGTTTCCTGCTGCTGAGCGCGGATGGCAAACCCTTTTTTAATTGCATCCTGATGAGAACCAGAGAAGGCGGTGAAGACCAGCTCGCCCGCATAGGGATGGCGCGGATGAACCGGCAGCTGGTTGCAGCGGGTTACCACTTCAATCACCTCATGCATCTGGCTGAAATCGAGCTGGGGCGAAACGCCCTGGGTATAGAGATTCAGCGCCAGCGTCACCAGATCCACATTGCCGGTGCGTTCACCGTTACCAAACAGACAGCCCTCGACCCGGTCAGCGCCCGCCAGCAGCGCCAGTTCTGCGCAGGCAACGCCGGTGCCGCGATCGTTGTGCGGATGCACGCTGATGCAGACGGCATCACGGCGGCTGAAGTGACGGCAGAAATACTCAATCTGATCGGCATAAACGTTGGGGGTATTCACCTCTACCGTGGCAGGAAGGTTAATGATCATCGGGCGCTGGGCGTCCGGTTGCCAGACATCGGCTACCGCCTCGCAGATCTCCAGCACAAACTCCGGCTCGGTAAAGCAGAAGGTCTCTGGCGAATATTCAAAGGTCCAGTGGGTTTCCGGCTGCGCCTCGCATTCGGCGCGGATCTGCCGTGCACCAGCGGTGGCCAGCGCCACGATTTCCGCTTTGCTCTGTTTAAATACCCGCTCGCGAAACAGCGGCGCGGTGGCGTTATAGAGATGTACGATGGCGCGCGGCACACCCTGCAGCGCCACAAACGTGCGGGCAATCAGGTCCTCCCGCGCCTGAGTCAGCACCTGTAACGTCACATCCTCCGGGATACGCTGCTGCTCAATCAGGTCACGGACGAAATCGAAATCCGTCTGCGACGCCGAGGGAAAGGCGACCTCAATCTCCCGGAACCCGCAGCGCAGCAGCAGATCCCAGAAGGCCATTTTGCGTTCCCGATCCATCGGTTCTGCCAGCGCCTGATTGCCGTCACGCAAATCGGTGGAGAGCCAGCGCGGCGCCTGGGTCAGCTGGCGTGAGGGCCACTGGCGATCGGGCAGGGCGATCAGCGGGGAGGGACGATATTTATCAGCGGGTTGGGTCAGCATAAGAGTCTCCTGTGGTTTTTTTATCAGTCTGCCGACACGCCTCCGGGTCCGCGCGCGCAGGGCTGACAACCTGACGCGCAAAAGTGACAATATCCTGCATGACCTGCATGACCTGCATGACCTGCATGACCTGCATGACCTGCATGACCTGCATGACCTGCATGACCTGCATGACCTGCATGACCTGCGTGGCCCTGCGTGCGCTCTGGTTTGGTGAATCCGCCGGGCAGGGTTAGCATGGTCGCCTGTTTATTTGGGTGGACTTTTATGCTGATTTTTGACGGTCACAACGATCTGTTGCTTAATCTCTGGCTGCATCATCGTGATGCGCCCGCGCAGGCGTTTTATCAGGGGATTGAACGGGGCCACCTCGATTTTCCGCGCATTCAGCAGGGCGGGCTCGGCGGCGGGCTGTTTGCAATCTTTGTGCCTCCGCAGGAGTACATTGCCCGCACCGTTCCGGCACGTGCCGACGAGCCGTTTCAACCGCTTCAGATCATGTGGCAACAGCTTGAGATCCTGCAGCAGCTGGCTGATGCGTCAGGCGGGCGGGCGCGACTCTGCCGCAGCCATGACGAAATTGCCGCCTGCCGCGCCGCAGGCGTACTGGCGATGGTGGCACACATCGAAGGTGCTGATGCGCTGGATGAGGAGGGCGAGCAACTGCACGCCTTCTGGCAGGCGGGGGTGCGCAGCATCGGGCCATTCTGGAATCTGGCCAGCCGCTTTGGTGAAGGCGTCAGCGGCACCTTTCCTGGCTCGCCCGACACCGGGCCAGGCCTGACCCGCGCCGGAGAGAGGCTGATTCAGCAGGCGAGTGACCTGAAGATGATGATTGACGTGTCGCATATGAATGCAAAAGCCTTTTGGGACACCGCCCGGCTCTCCAGCGCGCCGCTGGTCGCCAGCCACTCCAACGCGCATGCTCTTTGCCCACAGCCGCGTAATCTGACGGATGACCAGCTGGTGGCAATCCGCGACAGCGGCGGTCTGGTCGGCATTAATTTCGGCAACGCTTTTCTGCGCGCTGACGGTAAACGCGACGCTGACACGCCATTAACAGAAATTGTTAAGCATTGTGATCACTTGTTGAAGATAATGGGCAGCGACCATGTAGCCTTTGGCTCTGATTTCGACGGGATTACTCCTCCTGCAGCGCTGGGCGATGTCAGCGGATTGCCGCGATTGCTCGCCGCTTTTCAGGAAGCGGGCTATGATCAGACACTGACAGAGAAACTGGCATGGGGAAACTGGCAGCGGGTTTTACATCTGACCGGGCTGTGATAACAATTTCCTGATGTTCCGGGCTTGATCCCGACGCGCCATTGGCGCAACATCTGCCTGGAAATTGTGACGGCGGTCTCATTCAATGCCGGTCACACTGATTTCAGGCAGCTCATTTACTGTTAACCAAGAGGAAGTAACTCATGTGGAAAAAACCAACTTTCGTTGATATGCGTCTCGGTCTGGAAGTGACTCTCTACATCTCCAACCGTTAATCGTTCTGCCCGCCCTCTGAGCGGGCATTTTTTTTCAACTTCTGGTTTTCCTCTATGTTTATCAAAATCCTCGGTTCAGCCGCGGGCGGCGGGTTTCCGCAGTGGAACTGTAACTGCGCCAACTGCCACGGCGTGCGTAACGGCACGATCCAGGCCCAGGCACGCACGCAATCGTCGATTATCCTCAGCGATAACGGCGAAGATTGGGTGTTATGCAACGCTTCACCCGACATCAGCCAGCAGATCCTGCATACGCCAGAACTGACCCGCAAAGGGGTGTTACGCGGCACGGCGATCGGCGCGATTATCCTTACCGACAGCCAGATCGATCACACCACCGGGCTGCTGAGCCTGCGTGAGGGCTGTCCGCATCAGGTGTGGTGCACGCCGGAAGTGCATGGTGACCTCAGCACCGGCTTCCCGATATTTCCTATGCTCACCCACTGGAATGGCGGCTTACAGCACCGTCCCATTGCGCCACTGACGCCGTTCAGCGTCGATGTCTGTGGTGATCTTCAGTTCACCGCAATTCCGATTATCAGTAATGCACCCCCTTACTCGCCGTATCGCGACCGGCCGCTGCCGGGCCATAACGTGGCGCTGTTTATTGAAAACCGCGCGAATGGCCAGACGCTGCTCTACGCGCCAGGCCTGGGCGAGCCGGATGCGGTGATCCTGCCGTGGCTGCAAAAAGCGGATTGCCTGCTGATTGATGGCACCGTCTGGCAGGATGATGAGCTGCTGACCACCGGCGTGGGACACAACACCGGCAAGGCGATGGGCCATCTGGCGCTGGCGGAAGAGCAGGGGCTGATGGCGCTGCTGGCATCGCTGCCGGCAAAACGCAAAATTCTGATCCACATTAACAACACCAATCCGATCCTCAACGAGCAGTCACCGCAGCGTCAGTTTCTGACGGAGCAGGGAATAGAGGTGAGCTGGGACGGAATGGCGATCCACCTTCAGGGCTAAAACATGCAGATCACTGACACGCTGTCGCCGCAGGCTTTTGAACAGGCCCTGCGCGACAAAGGCGCTTACTACCATATCCATCACCCGTATCACATCGCGATGCATAACGGTCAGGCAACGCGCGAGCAGATTCAGGGCTGGGTGGCGAATCGCTTCTATTACCAGACCACCATTCCGCTGAAAGATGCGGCGATCATGGCCAACTGCCCCGATCCGGCTACCCGCCGTAAATGGGTGCAGCGCATCCTTGACCACGACGGCAGCAACGGCGAAGAGGGCGGCATTGAGGCCTGGCTGCGGCTGGGCGAGGCGGTCGGGCTGACGCGCGAAGAACTACTTTCAGAGCAGCATGTGCTGCCGGGCGTGCGCTTCGCGGTGGATGCATATATTAACTTTGCCCGCCGCGCCAACTGGCAGGAGGCAGCCTGCAGCTCACTCACCGAGCTGTTCGCCCCGCAGATCCACCAGTCACGGCTCGACAGCTGGCCGCAGCACTATCCGTGGATCAAAGAAGAGGGTTATTTCTACTTCCGCAGCCGCCTGGGTCAGGCGAACCGCGATGTGGAACATGGCCTGGCGCTGGCGCTGGAATATTTCACCACCGCTGAGACGCAGAACCGCATGCTGGAAATTTTGCAGTTTAAGCTCGATATTTTATGGAGCATGCTGGACGCCATGACCATGGCATACGAGCTGAAACGTCCGCCTTATCACACCGTGACTGATAAAGCGGCGTGGCACACCACCCGACTGGTATAACAGATGAATGAAAACTCGATTGCCGCGTTTCGTCGCGGCTACCGCATGCAGTGGGAAGCCGCTCAGGATACCCATGTGGTGCTCTATCCCGAAGGCATGGCGAAGCTGAACGAAACCGCCGCCGCCATCCTTGAGCTGGTGGATGGCAAGCAGGATATCGCCGCGATTATCGCAACGCTGGATAGCCGTTTTCCGGAAGCGGGCGGCGTGGGTGCAGATGTTTTAGAGTTCCTGCAATCAGCCTATGAACAGAAGTGGATACAGTTCCGTGACCCCGCATAAACCTGACGTGAATCCGCCGCTCTGGCTGCTGGCCGAGCTGACCTATCGCTGTCCGCTGCAGTGTCCCTACTGCTCCAACCCGCTGGATTTCGCCCAGCAGGAGAAGGAGCTGACCACCGAGCAGTGGATTGAGGTGTTTCGTCAGGCGCGGGCGATGGGCAGCGTGCAGCTCGGATTCTCCGGCGGCGAGCCGCTGGTCCGTAAAGATCTGCCGGAGCTGATCAAAGCGGCGCGCGACCTCGGCTTCTACACCAACCTGATCACCTCGGGCATCGGCCTGACGGAGAAGAAGCTGGATGCGTTCAGCGAGGCGGGTCTGGATCATATCCAGATCAGCTTCCAGGCCAGTGACGAAACCCTGAATGCGGCGCTGGCCGGTTCGAAAAAAGCGTTTCAGCAGAAGCTGGAGATGGCGAAAGCGGTGAAAGCCCACGGCTATCCGATGGTGCTGAACTTTGTTCTGCATCGTCATAACATCGACCAGATCGACAGGATCATCGATCTCTGCATTGAGCTGGAAGCGGATGACGTAGAACTGGCGACCTGTCAGTTCTACGGCTGGGCGCAGCTTAACCGTGAAGGCCTGCTGCCCACCCGCGAGCAGATCGCCCGCGCAGAGGCGGTGGTGAAAACCTACCGCGAGCGGATGAGCACCACCGGCAATCTGACCAACCTGCTTTTTGTGACGCCAGACTACTACGAAGAGCGCCCTAAGCCCTGCATGGGTGGCTGGGGCGCCATCTTCCTCAGCGTTACGCCAGAGGGCACCGCGCTGCCGTGCCACAGTGCGCGTCAGCTCCCGATAGAATTTCCCTCAGTGCTGACGCAAAGTCTGGACGATATCTGGTATAACTCATTCGGCTTCAACCGTTATCGCGGTTTTGACTGGATGCCAGAGCCATGCCGCTCCTGTGATGAGAAAGAGAAAGATTTTGGCGGCTGTCGCTGTCAGGCTTACATGCTGACCGGCAATGCCGACAACACCGATCCGGTTTGCAGCAAATCACCGCATCACGGCAAAATCCTTGACGCCCGGCGTGAGGCGGATTGCAGCGACATTAAAATTGGTCAGCTGCAGTTCCGTAACCGCAGCAACTCACAACTGATCTATAAAACACGGAACCTCTGATGAAAACGCGTTGCCTGGAGATAAACGGTCTGACGGTTGAACTGGTGCATCAGCCCGATGCCAGCCAGGCCGCCGCCCTGATTCAGGTGGGCGCGGGGAGTCACGACGAACCCGATCGCTGGCCCGGACTGGCGCATTTGCTGGAACATCTGCTGTTCACCGGCAGCACCGGCTGGCCTGATGAGGGCCGGTTGATGAGCTGGATTCAGACGCAGGGTGGCAGGGTTAACGCCACCACGCTGGCCCGGCGCAGCGCGTTCTTTTTTGAGGTTACGCCGTCGCTGCTGGCTGAGGGGCTGGCGCGGCTGCAGGATATGGTCTGCCATCCGCTGCTTGATAATCAGGCAATCGGTCAGGAAGTGGCGGTGATTGATGCGGAATATCAGCTATTGCAGCGTCATCAGCCGTCACGCATTGAAGCGGCACTGCTGCACGCCGCAGCGTCACCTGCGGAATTCCACCGGTTCCATATTGGCAGCCGGGCGAGTTTTGGCGATGAGCTCTCTGCACTGCAGCGGGCCCTGCGCCAGTTCCACCAGCGCTACTACTTCGCCAGCAATATGCGGCTCTGGCTGCAGGGGCCGCACTCACTGGATGAGCTGGAACAGCTGGCGCGTAACGTTGCTGCCGCGCTGCCCTCTGGTCAGTGGCGACAGGATCTGCCACCGCCGCAGCTGACCAGCGATACCTGCTGGCAGCTGGCAGAGACCGCACCTGGGGCGCTATGGCGCAGCTGGATACTGGATAACAGTGACGGCGTCACGTTATGGCGTGAATTTCTGCTGGATGAAGCACCCGGATCGCTGCTGGCTACCCTTCGTGAGCAGGGGCTGGCAGAGTCGCTGGAGCTGAAGTGGATCTATCAGGCGGGAGGCGCGCTCTGGCTGGCGCTGGGCGTTGAAACGCATCAACCCGAAACCGTTAATGTCTTGATCGACCGTTATCTGGAGGCACTGCGCCAGACGAATAAGCCACAACATCAACACTATCACCAGCTGGCAAAGCAGCGATTCGTGACGCTGTCACCGATGGAGCAGTTACGCCAGCGCGCAATCGGCTTTGCGCCAGATGAAGCCGTGCCTGCGTTACAGCCGCTGCTGGCGCGTCTCACCGACGCGCCGGGCACGCTGCTGTTCTGCACGTCGCACCCGGCTGAGGAAACCCTTCAGACGCAGGGATTCAGCCTTGCGCTGACCACCTGGCAGCCAGCCCCGTCTGAGGCGCTACCTCCGGCGCATTTCACATTCTACCCGTTCGAGACTGCCTTAACGTCTGAGCCGCTGCCCGCACAGGCGGTGGCATTGCCGCATCATCAGCCTGATGACCTGCAGGCGACGCTGATCCTGCGACCAGAGTTCTGGTCAACGTTCACCGAAGCGGCAGGCGAAGCGCTGGGGCGGCGGTTACGTCCGCTGTTTGCCGCGTTGCGTCATCAGGGCGGCAACGGCAGCTGGCAGGAGGTGGAGGGCGTGTGGCAACTGACGCTACAACTGACGCCGGATGAGGCGGTGGCTGACCGGGCGCTGAGCCAGATTGTCGCCGCACTGACGCTGCCGGTTGAGGCGGCGCAGCCTTCTTCGGGGGAAAGCATCGCGATTCGTGCACTGCTGCGGCAGTTGCCCTGGCAGCTGGCCGCCACCATTACGCCACATTGCTGGCGGGCGGCGCTGAAAGGCGGCAACGCGGCACTGCATTCACTGATTGCCCGGCGGCTGAGCGCACTGTCGCTACCGGTTAATCCTGACACGCCGCCAAAGCGCATGACGACACAAACCGGTATGACGCGCCTGCCACACAGCAGCGCGGACAATGCTCTGCTGCTGTTTATCCCGCTGCATCGACCTGAACAGCTGGCGGCGCTACGCGCGCTGGCGCTGATCTACGAGCCGCGCTTTTTCCAGCGCTATCGCGTTGAGCAGCCTATCGGTTATGTGGTCAGCAGCCGCTATATGCGCTGTGCCGATGAAGATGGGGTACTGTTTGCGCTGCAGTCGCCCGATTACAGCGCGCTGTCACTGCTGCGCTACTGCCGCAACTTCCTGCGGTCACTGAACGAGACGCTGGCGGGTTACGATCTGGCGGCACTGAAAGCGCGTCTTCTGAGCCGGGAAGTGGAGCAGCCACTGGCGTGCTTACGCGCTGACAATGGCCTGGCAGAACCGGATGCGGCGCAGATTGAGGCGCTGACACTTGCGGATCTGCAACAGCTTCACCGCACGCTGATTCAGGATCGCCGCCGCTGGCGGGTGCTGTTCACCGGCGGCGAGAATGTGTAGCGCCCGGTATAAAGTTGCTGAATTTATTTGAAAATTACCGACAAATCTCTTCACTGTCTATTCCGGGCGAACTGGACCACACTCAATTCACATTGTCCGCATAAGGAATTGACCGTGAAAAACTTCAAACGTATTGCACTGCCCCTGTTAGCCGCTGCCACCCTCTACGCCCCGTTGTCTCAGGCTGAGGCGATGCACTACCAGCTGAATCCTGAGCATACGTCGGTGATTGTTGCCTGGAACCACTTCGGCTTCTCAAACCCAACCGCTGATATCCCTGATGCAACCGGTAACCTGGTGTTTGATAAAGATCATCCAGAGGCATCACGCGTTGACGTGACCCTGCCAGTCAGCAAAATCGACAGCCACGTGGCTGCGCTGACCAAAGAATTCAAAGGCGCTGAGTACTTCGACACCGCTAAATATCCGACTGCGACCTTCCACAGCACCAAAGTGGTGGCGAAGGGCGACAACAAATTTGATGTTGAAGGCAACCTGACCCTGAAAGGGATCACCAAGCCAGTTACGCTGCACGCGACGCTGAACAAGCAGGGCGAGCATCCGATGGTGAAAAAGCAGGCGATTGGTTTTGATGCCACCGGCACCATCAAGCGTTCTGACTTCAAGCTGGACAAATATGTCCCAGCGGTAAGCGACGAGGTCACTCTGACTCTGTCTACTGAAGCCTACGCCAAGTAAGATTTTTGGGGCGTAGCGGCTTGCTGCTACGCCCCTTATTCGTTTTTTCTGCGCCTTCTTCCCCTCTGAAATCTATTCTGCCCGCCTGTTTATCTGCCATAAAATAATCCAGATATCTCCTCATCAATTATCTTCTGAACGCTTTATCTGGCCCGGAACCGGGAAAAATGAGGCGAAAGTCACAAATTTGCAACAGCACGGAATAAGCCACTCTGTGCCGCTGTGTGGCGAAATAAAATTCAGATGCCTTCTGAACTAACTCATTGATTTATATCGTTTCGCTCTAATCGGCCTTCCCGCAAATAGTGTGATTTTGATCTCAAAAACCGTCGTTCAGACACCCCTGTCAATAACTCCGCCCAAAAAATACCGCTCGTAACTGTGATCTCCTCTGCAAATAGCAACCCCACGAACCGGAAGAATGGCCCTCAGCAGATTAAGACAGCGAGGTGAGGGAAATGCGAATTGGAATGGTGATCAGTGGCGGTGATGTAACCGGCATTAATAATTTTGTCTTCCAGTTAGGGCGTCTGACGCAGGCGGAGATCGTGATATTTGATGGTGGCATTCCCGGCCTGCTGGCAAATAACCATCGTGATATCAGCCAGCGTGATCTGCTCGACTTTTCAATTGCCTCAATTCCGGTTATGCAATCGGGACGCACGCAAAAGAAACTGGTGCGCAGCGAATATGAATGTATTGCCCGCCAGCTGAAAAGCGCCCGGATTGACGTATTAATTATGGCGGGCGGTGACGGGTCGCTGCAATTTCTCCATACCCTGTCGGAGTCTGGCGTTAATTGTTTCGGCGTCGGCATGACTATCGATAATGATGTCTTCGGCAGTGATTACACCCTGGGTTTTTCCACCGCCTGCGAACAGGTATTAAAAGAGGTCGCGAAACTGCGGAATACCGGGCGCGCCTTACCTGGACGGGTATTTATGCTGGAGTTACTCGGCGGTTACTGCGGCGAATTAACCCTGCAGTCGGCGATTAAATCCAACGCGGACATTGCGCTGATCCCGGAGTGCCAGATTCCTTTGCCACAGCTGGCGCAGCGCATCACCCAGCGACTGGCAGAACAGAACAGCGTGATCATTCTCTGTTCAGAAGGCTACACCCGCGAATATTCGCCTGGTTTTCAGGGGGCTATCGACACCCTAATCAAACAGCTTGAGCCGCTTATTGGCGTACGCGTCCGTAAAACTATCCTCGGTTACGGGCTGCGGAATGGTGATCCCACCTGCGAAGAGATTTATCAGGGCACCATTATGGCCAGTGAAGTGGTGCGTTGTATTCAGTCAGGCATGCGGAATAAAGCGGTCATTATTAACGGCAGCAATAAACCGATTCCGATTGATTTAATAAGCATGCAAAAACGCCTGGTCGATATTGACGGGCACCATTACAAACTCGCTAAACAACTCAATATATTGTGAGGAGAAAACCATGCTGAAAATATTATGTGTCTGTGGTTGTGGCTTAGGATCCAGTTTTGCGATTGAGATGAGCGCAAAAGCGGTTTTAAAAAAACTGGAGATTGAGGCCGATATCGATCACACCACCATTTCAGAAGCGAATGCCTTTAAGTCGGACATGATTCTGACGCAAAAAGCCTTTGCCGATGTGTTAAATGCCGACGCCAGTCCGGAACAGATTAAGCGGGTCATTATTCTTAACCGGCTCACCGATAAAGCGGAAATAGAGCAGAAGATCCTGGCCTTTTTAAAAGAACGCAACGTAAAGGTCGCCGCCCATGAATAGTGTGATCGACTTCCTGGTAAAAGATCTGCTGGGGCAGGCGTCTATTCTGATCGCCTTTATTGCCCTGATTGGTCTGCTGCTGCAAAAGAAATCCGCAGGCAAGGTGGTGGAAGGCACCTTTAAAACCCTGCTCGGTTTTTTAATTATGATGGCGGGTATCAATATTATTGTGGGAACCCTGACGTTCCTCAATACCATTTTTACCCACGGCTTTGGCATGCGCGGCTATATCACCGATGTTGCCGCCATTGCCGGGCTGGCTAACCGTGAGCTGGGGTCTGAAGTGGCACTGACGCTGCTGGTGATCTTTATCGTCAATATCATCATCGCGCGACTGACGCCCTTTAAGTACATCTTCCTGACCGGCCAGGCTCTGCTGTGGATGGCGACGATTGGCGCGGTGATTGGCTATAAAGCGGGGCTGACCGGTCTGCCGCTGATCCTGACCGGCGGTATCTTTGGCGGGATCATGGCCGTGGTGATGCCTGCGCTGGCGCAGCCGGTGGTACGGCGTATTACCGATTCGGACGACGTTGCCCTGGGTCACTTCTGCACCATTGGTTATCTGGTCACTGCGGCGGTCGCCAAAGTGGTCGGCAAAGGATCGCGATCCACTGAAGATCTTAAGCTGCCCGATAACTTCAAGTTTCTGCAGGATACCTATCTGTCGATGGCGCTGGTGATGGTACCGATGTACCTGATCCCCGCCGTAGCGGCCGGTCCGGCGTTTATCGCCCAGTACAGCAACGGCATGAACTACCTGATGTACGCCTTTATGCAGTCGATTCAGTTCGTGGCCGGAGTCTTTGTGCTCTACAGCGGCGTTCGTCTATTGCTGAACGAGCTGGTGCCTGCCTTCCGCGGTATCGCCATGCGTGTCGTGCCGGATGCCAAACCGGCGCTGGACTGCCCGGTGATGTTTCCCTATGCCCCGAACGCGGTGATTGTTGGCTTTCTCGCCACCACGCTCGGCTCAATTGTCGGCATGCTCGTCTTCCCGATGTTTGGTCTGGCGATGATCCTGCCTGGCCTGCTGACCAACTTCTTTGCCGGTGGCACCGCCGGGGTATTTGGTAATGCCATGGGTGGAAGGCGCGGCGCGATGATCGGCGGCTTCGTCCACGGCCTCTTTATCACCATTCTGCCCGCCATCCTGGTGCCGATGCTGGAGAGCTATGGCTTCACCGGTGTGACCTTCAGTGACTCAGATGTCATCAGTACCGGCCTGGTGCTCGGCCACGCCTTCCAGAATAACTGGCTGTTCGTCGCCCTGTTTATTGCCTTTGTTACCGCGCTTGCCTGGTTTGTTAATGGCAAATCCACAAAACCTCAAGAGGAAAAAATCCATGAAACTTTATAACTTCGCCGATCTGTTACAGCTGGCTAAACAGCGCGACTTTAAAGCGGTGGGTTCTTTTAATCTTCACTGCCTGGAGATGCTGCCCGCCTATTTTAAAGCGGCAGAGAAAACCAATAGTCCGTTAATGATTCAGATCTCCACCGGCACGGCGAAATATCTCGGCCATAAATTACTGGTCGATGCCATTAAATCGCTGTCAGAGAGCAAAAATGTCCCGACCTGTCTGCATCTCGATCACTGTTCCGATTTAGCGGCGATTCAGACAGCGATTGATGCCGGATTCAGTTCCGTGATGTATGACGGGTCCCATCTGTCAATTGAGGAGAATATTGCCAATACCCGCCGGGTGATCGATATGGCGCGTCCGCACAATGTTTCGGTAGAAGCGGAGCTGGGCGCGATTGGCGGCTCGGAAGATGGTAAATGTGTGGAGATGGAGGCGATTGCGTTTACGCCGGTGGAAGATGCGCGCCGCTTTGTCGAAGAGACCGGCGTCGATATGCTGGCGATCTCCATCGGCACCGTGCATGGACTTTACACCGGCAAAGCGCATATTCAGCATCAGCGGCTGGCAGATATCACGGCGGCAACCCACACGCCACTGGTGCTGCACGGCGGCACCGGCGTCAGCGATGAAGATATGCGGCTGGCGGTCAGCAGCGGTATTGAGAAGGTCAATGTCGGCACCGAAATGAATGTTCAGTGGGTGGCGCAGTGCAAATCGACCTTTGAAAAAGGCAAGGTCAATGACAGCGTGCGTAATTTCCTGGTGCCGGCCAATGATGCGGTAACCAGTGTGCTGGTAGAGAAGATGCAGTTATTCCGGTAATCGCCCGTTTCGCCATCACCGGCTTATTGCGTCAAACCTTTTATAATTACCTATTAATCTGAGCCACCCCGACATGCTACGGGGCAGGAGAGCCTATGTTTGGATTCTTAAAAAAGTCTCCGGCTGTGGAACAACCCAGCGAGCAGCAGCAGGATCATCTGGCGGAATTAAGTCGCGAGAAAATAACGCAACTGGAGCAGCAGCTGGCTATTAATCCGCGTGATGGCGAAACGCAAAAACAATTAATGCTGGAATATAACCGGGCATTAAGCTTATTTGCGAAAAGCCGTCGCTATCGCAATGAAATTGATGCGCTGTTTGTCAAAATCGATGAATTACGCAATGTGGTTCGCCAGTCGATTTAAGGAGAGCTGATGACGATTAAGCAGTTATTGCAAGAGGCAAACGCCATTCAGATTGGTATCGACGCCACGGACTGGCGTCAGGTTATCGCGCTGGCTGCCGAACCCCTGGTCAGTGGCGGCTATCTCGATGCCTCTTATCCTGATGCGGTCATTGCCAATACGCTGGCCCATGGCGCTTACTACGTGTTTGAAGAGGGGATCGCCATTCCCCATGCGCGACCAGACGCGGGGGTGATCCGCGACTGTTTCAGTATGATTCTGTTGAATGAGCCGATCTCGTTTGAGGGCAGTGACAAAGCGGACATTGTGATTATGTTTGGTGCGCGTGACAGCAATGCCCATATCGAAGAGGGGATCCGCGCGATTGTGTCGCTGCTGGAAGATGAGGAGACGCTGGTCCGGTTACGTCAGGCCAGCAGTGTCGCGGAGGTCATTGATATTTTATGACGCTAAAAACACCGTTAAAACGCGTGGTGCTGGTTAACGGCATTCCGGCTTCGGGTAAAAGCACCCTGACGCGCGTGCTGTCACAACACTTTGGCTGGCCGGTGCTGACGCTCGACAGCCTGAAAGAGCCGTTTATGCACGCTTTTGCGCCGGTCGATCGCCAGCGTAACCGGCAACTGGGCTGCGCGGCCTATCAGGCGATCTGGAACATCGTCGAACAGGCGCCCGCCAGTCAGGTCTGGCTGATCGATGCCTGGTTTGGTTTTCAGCCGCGCACACTGCTGGAGCAGGGACTACAACAGGCGGGCGTCGAAGAGGTGCTGGAGCTGTGGCTGAAGATTGAGCCGGAGGTGGCGGTGGCGCGCTATCAGGCGCGGCTGTCGCAGCGGCTGCCGGGCCATCCAGGGGCTGAGTATCTGCCGGAACTGCGCCAGCTGGCACAACAGGCCACTCCGATGGCGCTGGGCCAGGTGTATGAGGTTGATGCCTGCGCCCAGGATCACGCTGCCGTCATTCACTGGCTGCAGCAGCAACTGACCAGAACCCGCTACACTTCAGTTCATCATCAGAGGAGTGAGGAGTTGCAGGATGTCGTCGCCCCCTTATCTGCAAACCGGTGAAAGCGCCGTGCTCTATGACGGTGTCTGTAAGTTGTGCAACGGCTGGGTTCAGTTCCTGCTGCGTCACCATCTGGCGCGGCAGGTCCGTTTTGCCTCGGTGCAGAGCGAGCAGGGCAAAGCGCTGCTGCGCTGGGCCGGACTGCCGGAAGAGAACATCAGCACCATTGTCTACATTGCCGATAACCAGCACTGGCTGCGGGCGCAGGCGGTGTTCCGCGTGATGCAGCACCTGCCGGCCCCGTGGCGCGGGCTGGCGGTGCTGCGCCACTTTCCCGACGCGATCAGTAACTTTGCCTACGACCGTATCGCGTTAAACCGCTATAAGCTGTTTGGGCGTTACAGCGCCCAGCACGCTATCCAACCCGATTATCCTGGTCGATTTCTGCATGAGGTTGAGCAGCCCGTTACGCCGGAAGGGTAAATACCGTCCGGCAACGGCTGTTTTGAATCAGTGCTCGTCAGATAAACACGTCCTGAAACCTGCAACTATGAGGGAATACTCCCTGACTTTTTTAGAATTATAGGCTGAATTCTTTTTGTTTTAATAACTGTGCAAACAAAAATGTGAATAAGATTCGCGAGTTGATTTTAATCGAATCGCAATGGAGGTTGCTTTAAAATGGTTATTGAGAAGCTAACGTCAGGTTTGAAAAAATAATGACTATACGTGCGGCGTCTCTTTTTGCACGATTTCTGATGTTTGATTTATTATTGATGTTTTCATTCTTATTTACTGTTTCAATTAAATAAACTCCTTTATGCTTTTATTTAACATTTGATTAATGAACGGATTGGTTTGATCTTCTTTTCTGTGAGTGTTATAAAAAATCAGCAGCGCTGTTCATTACGACTTAAGAGTAAAAATTTAACTTGAGGGTTTTGAAATGGAATTTTTATATGAAGAGCACTTAAAAATAGTTGCAGGTGCAAGTGGTGCATATGATCCAGCTTATGCCGGTGCTGGCGCCCGTCAAAGCCAGCATGGCTATGGTGGACAGGCGAATGGTTTTGTAGGTACACAATCAAACTGTCTGGATTTAGGGTCTATCATCAGAGATAACCCATGTGCATCAAGTTTAGTTACAGGCATTATATCAGGTTCAAATTCATGGGGTGGTGTGGTAAGAGGCGTTGTCACAGGGGCAATAGCCTGCGCTGCCACCGGTAATGGAAATGGTGGAGGGGCAGGGAATAACTATGGCGGACAATGCACGTGGTAGGGAAAAAAGGGTAAAAAACGCCTGTATAATGCCTGGGATATTATCAGCTACTGTTTTTTTAACCTCAGTGAATATATTTCCTCAGGATGGATGGCTGGGTTTTCTGCCGTGTGGAATTGCAAAGTTTTTTGTGATTTTATTTTGTTCTTATGGAGGGGTTTCAATTCTGAAAGACCTGGTTCTCTATTTGATGTCAGGTTCACAGGAGTGAATATCACCCGCACAGGCTCGCTTCGGCGGGCCTTTTCAATAAAGCTAAAACAGAATCTCTTGATTTTAATCTATTTTAACAACTTCGCTACAAAATTCGAGTATCCTGAAGGCTGGCTAAATCACCAATAGTTTATAAGAGGGGCTATGCCGGTTAATTTCGATCTCAACGATCTCTATGCGTTTCGCGCGCTGGTGGAGTTTGGAAATTTTCGCCTGGCGGCGGAATCGATCTGCCTCTCACAGTCGGCGCTGAGCCGCAGGATAGATAAGCTGGAAACCTCGCTGGGGATCAAACTGTTTGAGCGTACCACGCGCCGCGTCACGCTGACCCTGAAGGGGCATGCGTTTGCTCAGCGCTCGGATAAGTTGCTGGCTGATTTTGAGGAGGTCATGGCCGATCTCAGTGAGGTGAGCTTAGCCCGCACGGGACTGATTACCGTGGCCTGCGTGCCGTCAGCCGCCTACTACTTTATGCCCAACATTATCCGGCTGTTTCAGGCGCGCTATCCCCGCGTACGAGTCAAACTGATCGACAGCAGTGCGGCTAACGTTTATGACGCGGTGATTGGCGGTCAGGCCGACTTTGGCATCAGTTTTTCCAGCCGCTCGCAGCCGGATGTGCATTTCCAGCCGCTGATGGATGATCCCTACGTGGCAGCCTGTCGGCGTGACCATCCGATAGCTGGCAAAAAGAGTCTGAGCTGGCAGGCGTTTTATCAGTATGAGTGGGTCGGGCTGGATAAAACCTCCGGCAATCGCAACCTGCTGGATCAGGCGCTGCAGGCGATCATGCCGGAGAAACCCTGTATCTGTGAAACCCGGCACGTCACCACCATGCTGGGGATGGTTGAGGCGGGGCTGGGCATTGCTGCCGTCCCCGCCATGTCGATGCCTGGCTACGATCACGCCCTGCTGATGGCGGTTCCATTGACCGATCCGCAGGTGAAACGCACCGTGGGTCTGCTACGTAAAAATGGCCGGACGCTGTCGCACATTGCGGGCGAACTGGAGAACCTGATTATTGAACAGTATCAGCGTCTCTGACCGGTTTAGACGCTTTCACGGTGTGCAGTCCGCTGGCGTGCACCGCCTGTTGTGCCTCAGAGGAGGCGAGCCAGCGCAGCAGCTTAGCCGCCTCATCCGGCTGCGCTGACTTGCGCACCACGGCACCGGCGAAGCGGGTGGTGTATTGCAGCTTGTCCGGCAGTTCGCCAATAAAAGTAACGCCCGGCACCGGCAGCAGCTCACTGACCTGCTGAAAGCCGATAGCGTATTTACCGGCCGCGACCTCTGAGGCCACCGGGATGCGCTCAACCTTCACCGCTTTCCCCTTAACCTGATCCTCAATGCCCAGGCGGCTGAACAGCTGGCTGCTGACATACTTACCGCTGGCGCTGTCAGAGTAGGCGATGGAGCTGGCGTTCAGCAGAGCAGTACGCAGCGCGCTTTCGCTGCCGATCTTAACCGGCGTGGCACCCTGTCTGATCACCGCGCCGATGCGGGAGTCTGCCAGCTCAACCCGTGAACCCGGCAGCGTCTCGCCCTGTTTTTGCAGATCGCTTAGCGCATCGCCGACCATAATCACCACATCGGCCGGTTCACCGCGCGCCAGTCGTGCCGGAATGGCCTGCGGGGTTTTGCCCATAGACGGACCGGCGACGGTGTTGATAGTGATCCCTTCACGCTGGGCGAAGCGGGGCGAGAGCGTATCCCACGCGGCTTTAAACCCGCCGGAGATCATCACCGTCAGCTCTTTTGCCTGCGCCGTGGCGCTGCCCGCCACGCTGAACAGCAGAGCAGCGTAAAGCGACATCGTTTTCAGTTTCATTTTACGTTCCTCAGCTAACGGTTTCATGGGCAGGTGATACGGCACTGCGTGTACGACGATAGAGATAAAGTGTTGCCCCCAGGGCGCAGACTGCTGCAAAACTCATCCAGTAGCCTGGCGAGGCTTTATCGCCGGTCATCTCAATCAGGCCGGTTGACATCACCGGCGTAAACCCGCCAAACAGCGCAGTTGCCAGGCTATAGGCCAGCGAGAAGCCCGCCACGCGCACTTCCGCTGGCATGATTTCGGTCAGCGCCGGGATCATCGCGCCGTTGTAGAGACCATAGATCATTGAAAGCCACAGCAGCACGCCCAGCATCATCGAGAAGCCCGGTGCGGCGGCCAGCATGCTCAGAGCCGGATAGGTGGTGACGATCGCCAGCAGGGTCATGGCGACCAGCACAGGCTTACGGCCAAAGCGGTCGGAGATCGCGCCGCCAATCGGCAGCCAGATAAAGTTCGACACCGCCACCAGCAACGTCACCAGCAGGCTGTCAGAGGCGCTGAGCAGCAGCACTTTCTTGCCAAAGGTCGGCGCGTAAACCGTAATCAGGTAAAACGCTGTCGTGGTCATTGCTACCATCAGCATTCCGGCAATCACCACCTGCCAGTTGGCGAGCAGGATGCGGAACACCTGCTTCACATCGGGATGGCTGCGACGGTTGTTGAACGCCTGGGTCTCTTCCAGCTTGCGACGCAGCACGAAAATAAACGGCACAATCAGGCAGCCAAACAGGAACGGAATGCGCCAGCCCCATTCACGGATGGCACTCTCTTCCAGCACCGCGTTGAGGATAAAGCCCATCGCCGCCGCCACTATAATCGCGACCTGCTGACTGCCCGACTGCCAGCTGGTGTAGAAGCCCTTGCGGCCTGGTGTGGCGATCTCTGCCAGATAGACCGACACGCCGCCCAGCTCTGCACCGGCGGAGAAGCCCTGCAGCAGCCGACCGATCAGCACCAGCAGCGGCGCCCACAGGCCAATACTCTGGTAAGAGGGGATCAGCACGATCATAAAGGTGCCCGCCGCCATGATGGAGAGCGTGACGATCAGCCCTTTACGACGACCGACCTTATCGATGTAAGCGCCCAGCACTACCGCGCCAATCGGGCGCATCAGGAAGCCTGCACCAAACACGGCAAAGGTCATCATCAGTGAGGCGAACTCACTGCTGGCAGGGAAAAAGGTATGGGCGATATAGGTGGCATAGAAACCGAACAGGAAGAAGTCGAACTGTTCGAGAAAGTTGCCTGAGGTAACACGGAATATTGCGCCAATCCTGGCGCGGTGAGTCATGGGTGAGGTTGTCTGCATCAGTAACTCCAGTAAGGTATGACGCTTTTTGCCGCGCCTGTTACTGAAGAGTGGATCAGCGCCCGGCGCTAAATAAGTGCAAAAAGGGCATCGATTAATGTGCCAGCCGCATGATTGCCAGGCGTTATCACTTAAAGTGTTTCGCATTCAACAGGTTAAATGGCGAGATGGTTTTTTTGTGCCTGTTAGTGGGTCTGAGAGGAGTTTGCGGAAATGTGACAGATTTCATAAGCGTGTTGCAGGCGAATAGGGGGAATCTGGCTTGTCTGAGGCCATCAGCGCAGAGTCTGGCGGCAACAAAAAGGGTTCAGAACGCAGGCAGCAAGGCGTCAGGGAAAGGTTATGCCAAAAATCTGATGTAAATGTCGGACGCCCGCTACGGTAAACACCACTTCACGGTAGCCAGGCTGCCGGGTTAGCCAGCCCTGCGTTTCAAAGGCACTCAGCAGCGCTGCACCCGCGTAGCCGCCGAGATGGAACCGGCGCTCACTCCAGTCGAGACAGCCACAGCAGGCTCTGCGGCGTCCGGGCTGTGACAGATCAATCTGCAACGCCGCAAACTGCTGCAGACCCAACAGGGTGACAGCGCTGCCTTCCGGCGTGATCCAGCCCTGTTGCGCCATTACGGCATAAATCTGCACCGCAATATCACCGGCCAGATGGTCGTAACAGGTGCGGGCGGTGCGAAGCGATGTTGGGGTGGTGCTCGCCGGCGCGGCAATCCGTCGCCACGATACGCCCATCATGTTCTCAATCAGCGCAGCGATGTCACTGCCGGTCAGTCGGTAATAACGGTGACGCCCCTGCGCCACGCAGACGATCAAGCCGCTGTTGATCAACCGGTTCAGATGGGCGCTGGCGGTTGAGGGCGCCACGTCGGTGACGGCACTGAGTTCGGTGGCGGTCCAGGCGCGTCCATCCATCAGCGCGGACAGCATCTTCACCCGTGACGCATCGGCCATTGCGGCGGCGACGCCCACAATCGCATTCTCAAGTGCTTCGCTATCGTCAGGTGCGTTATGCGGTTGTGGAGTTGCCATCAGATTACAGTGCCCATTCTGTGGTCAGCCCGGCGGCTGATCGATTGTTATCGGTAATCAGGATCAGCTGGTTAGCGTGATCGCTGTATTGCACCAGGATGTTGATTCCGGCATCGGCAAGGCGTGCAGTGATCGCCCCCAGCTCGCCGGGACGCTGTTGCGGTAACCTGCGAATAAGCGGGACGTTAACTGCCTCGACGGCGATACCTTCTGCTTCAAGCACGGCCCGCGCCCGTTCGCCTTCCTCAACCAGAAAATGAGCGTGGCTCTGTTCACCAAAGGAGAACAGGCCGCCGCCTTCCAGGCCAATCCCATGACGGCCCAGCAGCGTGGTGAGCCGGGAAAGTGTGCCTGGACTATTTTGCAGGATGACATGAATATCGAACATGTTAATTTACTCCCTGTTGTGAGGCATATTCTCTGATCAGCGTGACGATGCGAAGACGGTAACCGGCAAAAAGGGTCTCGCGGCCTTCACGCTGTGCGGCCTGGTGACAGAGGTTGCGCTTCCAGGCCAGCACCGATTCTTCATCGCGCCACCAGGAGAGCGAGAGAATTTTTTTCTCATCGGTCAGGCTTTGAAAGCGCTCAAGAGAGATAAACCCGCTGTTTTGCATCAGCAGCGGTTTAAGGTCGGCAGCCAGTTGCAGGTAACGCATCTGATGTTCGGGTCGGGCTTCGGCTTCAAATAGTACGGCAATCATCGCTATCCTCCTTTGGGTGATAGCGCAAAAATAGCGGGCGGGGCGGGTTGATGCTTCGGCCGGTAACGAAATATGGCTGCAGGGGCGACCTCCAGCCGGTGCAATCTTGTAATGGAGCAGATGATATGTTCAGCGGACTCAGTGCGTTCCCCCTTACTCCCTTTGCGGCAGGCAAGCCCGATGAGGCGGCTTTTTTGCGGCTGCTGCGCAGGCTGACTGATGCAAAAGTCGATTCCCTTGGCGTGCTGGGGTCCACCGGCAGCTACGCCTATCTCACTCGCGCGCAGCGCAGGCGTATCGCAGAACTGGCGGTGGAACATGCAGAGTCGATTCCGGTGATGATCTGCATTGGTGCGGTGGGCACTGACGAGGTGCTGGCGCTGGCGGAGGACGCGCAACAGGCGGGCGCGGCCGCCTTACTGCTGCCGCCGCTGGGTTATCAGGCGTTGAATGAAGATGAGGTGTTCACGCTTTTCGAGACCGTAACGCGACACGCCTCGGTGCCAGTCTGTATCTATGACAATCCTGGCACCACCCATTTTACGTTTTCCGATGCGCTGCTGAGCCGGATCGCCGCACTATCCGGTGTCGGGTCAGTGAAAATTCCTGGAGTACCGGCGGAGCAATCTGCGGCTAACGATCGCCTCGCTCAGTTGCGCGGCACGCTGCCAGATTCCGTGTCGATTGGCGTCAGCGGCGATGCTTCTGCCGCCAACGGGCTGATTGCGGGCTGTGATGGCTGGTATTCGGTGTGCGGCGGACTGTTTCCGCGCGTTGCAAAAGCGATGACCGAAGCGGCGGCCGCAGGCGACCATCAGAGCGTCAGGGCGCAGTCCGATCGCCTGCAGCCGTTATGGGCGCTGTTCCGCCAGCATGGCGGGAGTTTCCGGGTGATCAGCGCCGCGGCGGGGCTGCTGGGACTGACCGAACGAGACTGCCAGCCGCGCCCGCTGCAGCCGCTCTCCGATGCGCACTGCCAGCAGATTGCTGACGTGCTCGCGGCACTCGACCTCTCTTAAGATCCCGCGCCAGAAGGCATTAACCGTGGCGCACCAGGTTAAAGCCTTCTTCCTCCTGCGGCGCTTCGAAATAGCGGGTAATCAGCGCGAACTGCTCGTCCGTTGCGGCAAAGGCGTGTTCGCCGCCCTGATTTCGGGCGTGCAGGCGCGATTTACACAGCGCATCCGGTACGTCCAGATAATGCAGGCGATGGTCGGCAGAGGATGCCTTAATCACCGACATCATCCAGTCGCGATTCGCCCGGGTGTTGGCAGGAAAATCGAGCACCACCGACACCCCTGCGTTAAGCAGCGCGACCAGATGAGGCGTCATCGCCTTTCTGAGTTTTGCCGCATAGCGCACGTAATCGGCCACCGACTGCATCTCGTCCTGATAAAGCGCGGCGAGCCACTGATCCTCGCTGATCACCACGCAACCGGGGGCGGCGCTCAGCTCCGCCGCCAGCGTCGATTTCCCGGAAGCAATTTTTCCACACAGCAGATGCAGCGTGGCGGGGGCAAAAGTCATGGTCATATCACTCCTGTGTCAGCCTGATAGTGAACCGCGCGCATTACGCGAAGGGAAAGTAAAGCAGGTCTCGCCGAAGCGGGATTCAGGCTAACAAAACAGGGGAGAGATAAGCAATGAGAGGCATAAAGTTGCTGGTGAGTAAAACCCGGATTTACCGCGCGTAACAGTCTCTGCTGCTGCGGGCGTTACTGCATTCAGAAAAAACCGCGGCTTTCGCTGGGCATGTTGACACGCCTGAACGGGGAAGTGCGGTCAGGCGTTGAGTGCAATATCAGATACGCTTTCAGAAAGGGGTGAATCGGCGCTGAACAGCTGGCAACTGACTTCATTTTTGTGCCATCAGCAACGTCAGCAGTTCGCGGCAGCATGCCTCTTCTTCTGCACTGTCTGCGGATGCCAGGTGGCGCAGCAGTTCCATACAGCTTTTTTCCTTGCCCGCTTCCAGTAACTCTTCGATCAGAAAGTTGAGTTTGTCCTGTTCAGACACCGCAAAGGATGAACTAAACTCATTTTTGACCGGGCCACTGTGATTCACCGGCAACGTGAGGGTGTTTTGCATTGGCATAATATTGTCCTGTTTCGGGTTAAAAAATGTTCGGCGATTGCTATTAAACTTATACAACGATCCGGAATTTGTACAGAAATCTGCCCGATTGATTTTCAGGACGAAGCTAAGCGCAGCGCGGTTGCGGCGTAAATGTCAGCTAATCATTAAGTTAGCGGGATAAGGAATTTCAGAAAAATTCTGCGGGCCTGAAGCAGGATGCGGAGGCGGGAAAAACCAGGTCAGTCCTGCGTCAGGTCAGCAGGCGGCCCACCGGGCCGCATGCACTATTTAGCGGTCAGGAAATCTTCGCGCTGCGGTGTAAACGTATCCAGTAACGTGCCCGCCTCAAGACAGACACAGCCATGAACCACATTGGGCGCTTTGTAGAGCGTATCTCCTGCGCCCACCTCACGCGTTTCACCATTGATGGTGAAGGCAAAACGTCCGCTCAGCACATAGGTCAGCTGCTCGTGGGGATGGTGATGCAGCGGGCCGACAGCCTCTTTCTCAAAAATCACTTCTACCGCCATCATGGTGCCGCCGTACGCCAGCACGCGGCGGGTCACGCCATTGCCCAGATCTTCCAGTGGTCGCTCTTTATGGTAGATAAACATCGCAATCCTCCTGCGGTTGCCCCTGCTGCGGTGACCGTTTTGTGATGGATCTCACAGCACTCGGGTGAATTAGTTTATGCACTTTAGTGGTTTTTCACTAAAATGAAACGGTGTTTCAATTAATTTATAAGGGTAGATCATGAAAATCGCGTTAATGATGGAAAACAGCCAGGCCGCTAAAAACGTTACCGTGCTGAAAGAACTGGAAGGCGTCGCACAGCCGCTGGGCCATCAGGTCTTCAACGTCGGTATGAGCGATGAGCAGGATCACCACCTGACCTATATTCACCTCGGCATTCAGGCCAGCGTGTTGCTCAACAGTCAGGCCGTGGATTTCGTGGTCGCGGGCTGCGGCACCGGGCAGGGTGCGCTGATGTCGCTTAACATTCATCCGGGCGTCGTCTGCGGCTACTGTATCGATCCGGCGGATGCCTACCTGTTTGCCCAGATCAACAACGGTAATGCTTTATCTCTGCCATTCGCCAAAGGCTTTGGCTGGGGCGCTGAACTTAACCTGCGCTTTATCTTTGAAAAAGCCTTCACCGGCGAGAAGGGCAATGGCTATCCGCCAGAGCGTAAAGAGCCGCAGGTGCGTAATGCCGGTCTGCTGAATCAGGTCAAAGCTGCCGTGATCAAAGAGAACTACCTCGACACGCTGCGCGCCATCGACCCTGAACTGGTGCGTACTGCCGTTAGTGGCCCACGCTTCCAGCAGTGTCTGTTTGAGCATGGCAAAAATCAGGAAATCGTCGCTTTTGTGCGTCAGCTGACCCACTAACGCATCCGGGGTCATAAGGCCGGTCTGACCGGCCTTTTTTTATTCTCTCTTTCCCGACATCAGCTGAACGTCAGCTCTGCTGCGCCAGCGCCGGATTGTAATGACGACTCGCCTCTACCAGCATCCGGGTGTAGGGCATCGCGGCCCGGTCGGCCACCAGCGTCGGCACATCCAGCGTCTCCAGCACCTTGCCCTGTTGCATAACCGCTACGCGATGGCAGAGGTGCGCCACCACGCCGAGATCGTGTGTCACCATCAGATAGGTCAGGTTCTCCTGCTGCTGCAGATCGCTGAGCAGATTGAGGATCTCAGCCTGCACCGAAACATCCAGCGCGGAGGTCGGCTCATCAAGCAGCAGCACGCGCGGCTCTAAAATCAGCGCTCGGGCAATCGCCACGCGCTGACGCTGACCACCGGAAAGCTGGTGCGGATAACGCGTCTGCCAGGCACGATTCAGCCCGACCTTATCCAGCATCGCCACGACGCGCTGCTGGCGCTGCCCGATACCCTGAATCTGTAATGGCTCTTCAAGGATATCGCCCAGCGTGTGACGCGGATGCAGCGAGCCATAAGGGTCCTGAAACACCATCTGCACCTGACGGCAGCGCGCCCGATCGATGCGGTGCGCCAGTGGCTGGCCATCAATGGTCAGCTCTCCCTGCCAGTGATTAAACAGGCCCGCCAGACACTTCAGCACCGTGGTTTTGCCCGAGCCCGACTCACCGACCAGCCCGAAGATTTCACCCTGTTTAACCTGCAGGCTGACGTCGAACAGCACCTGATTACGGCGACCCTCTTCACCAAAACTCAGGTTGAGATTTTTCACCTCAATCATCGTAACTCCTTAGTCAGTTAGCCAGCTGGCGTGACGTTGTAACACCGGCAGACGCGTGCGCCGCCGATCAAGGTCGGGCAGTGCTGCCAGCAGTCCCTGGGTGTAGGGATGCTGCGCGCGGTCAAGTTCGCTGGCGGCCAGCGACTCCACCACGCGCCCGGCATACATCACCAGCACCCGATCGCAGAAGCTGCGCACCAGATTGATATCGTGACTGATAAAAATCAGTCCCAGACCGCGCGCTTTCACCAGATCATCCAGCAGTGCCAGCACCTGCAGGCGAACCGAGACATCCAGCGCAGAGGTGGGCTCATCGGCAATCACCAGTTCCGGCTCGGTGATCAGCATCATGGCGATCATGACGCGCTGCCCCTGGCCGCCGGAAATCTCATGGGGATAGAGCTGATATACCCGTTCAGGATCGCGGATCTGCACCTCCTCCAGCATCGCCAGCGCCCGCTGACGTGCCGCCGATTTCTGGCCGCGATGGTGACTGCGCCAGGCTTCGGCAATCTGTTCGCCCACCCGGATCACTGGATTCAGTGAATATTTCGGGTCCTGCATAATCATCGAGATGCGTTTGCCACGAATGGCGCGCATCTCTGCCGGGCTGGCGTGCAGCAGGTCGATATCGCCAAACTGCATCCGGCTCGCCTCAATGCGCGCCTTAGCCGGATGCAGCTGCAGCAGGGCGCGACCCACGGTCGATTTACCGGAGCCGGACTCACCGACAATCGCCAGCTTCTCCTGACCGAGCTGAAAGGAGACGCCACGCACCGCCGGGGTTATCTGGCGTCCGTTAACAAAGTTCACGTGCAAATCGCGCACGTCGAGCAACGGCGAGGCGTTACTCACTGCGGGGATCGAGCAGGTCACGTAGGCCATCTCCTAAGAAGTTAAATGCCAGGCTATTAATCAGGATCGCCAGACCGGGAACGGTCACCACCCACCAGCACTCCAGCATGTAGGTGCGGCCACTGGCGATCATCGCGCCCCATTCCGGATCCGGCGGCTGCGCGCCCAGCCCGAGAAACCCCAGCCCGGCGGCGGTGAGAATAATGCCCGCCATGTTCATGGTGATGCGGATAATCACCGACGGCAGGCAGAGCGGAATAATGTGCTTCCAGAGCACCCGCAGCGGCGACGCGCCCTGTAAGCGCACCGCCGAGATAAAGTCCGCCTGACGCAGCGACAGCGTTTCAGCGCGGGCCAGACGGGCTATGGGTGGCCAGGCAGTGAGTGTAATCGCGATCACCACATGCTCCAGACCCGGCCCCAGCGCGGCAACAAAGGCCAGCGCCAGTACCAGGCTCGGGAAGGAGATAAAGATATCGGTGACGCGCATCAGCACGCCGTCGACTTTGCCGCCAAAATAACCGGCGGTGACGCCCAGCAGCAGGCCCAGCGGCCCGACGGTGACCGATACCAGCAGCACGATGTAGAGCGTGATGCGTGCGCCCCACACCAGACGACTGAAGATATCCCGGCCAAACTCGTCGGTGCCGAACCAGTGGGCCGCGCCGGGGGGCGTCAGCGCATTGTTAAGATCCTGAACCAGCGGGTGATACGGCGCGATCCAGGGCGCGAACAGCGCCACGATGCAGAGCAGCAGCACTATGCCACCACCAATCGCGGTCAGGGGATTACAGGCCATGCGCCAGAGGAAATAGCCGCAGCGGGCAGCAAAACGCTGACAGCGCACCAGCCGCTCACGGGAATGACTCACAGACGCAGCGTCAAAAGAGATCGTCATACTTTGGTCCTCGGATCGAACACCTGATAGAGCAGGTCGGAGATCAGGTTAAGCAGCACAAAAATCAGGCCCACCACCAGCACACAGCCCATCACCGCATTCATATCGCCCAGCATCAGGCTGCCGGTGAGGTAGGAGCCAAAGCCAGGCCAGGAGAAGACGGTTTCAATCAACACCGCGCCCTCCAGCAGCGAGCCATAGGCCAGCGCCACCACGGTCAGCAGCTGCACCAGGATATTGCGGAAGGCGTGCTGCCAGATCACCTGCCATTCAGTCAGGCCTTTGACCCGCGCGGTCAGAATGAACTCCTGCGACAGCTGCGCGAGCATAAAGCTGCGCGTCATGCGGCTGATATAGGCCATGGAGTGAAAGCCGAGCAGCGAGGCGGGCAGAACCAGATGATTCAGCGCATTCCAGAACACCTGACTGTTGCCCGCCAGCAGGGCGTCAATCAGCATAAAGCCGGTGCGACGTGGCACGATGCCATCCAGGCTGAAGTCCACCCGACCTGCGCCGCCGACCCAGCCGAGATGGGCATAGAACAGCAGCAGGCCAATCATGCCGACCCAGAAGATTGGGGTGGAGTAACCGGCCAGGCTGAGCATCCGCACCACATAGTCGATGACGCTGTTGCGACGCGCCGCCGCCAGCACACCCAGCGGCACGCCCAGTCCTGCGCCAATCACAATCGCCAGCGTGGCCAGCTCTACGGTTGCCGGAAAGACGCGCACAATGTCATGCACCACCGGCTGACCGGTGAGCAGCGCATGGCCGAGATCGCCATGCAGCAGCGCGTTAAGGTAGATGCCAAACTGCACCCACAGCGGTTTATCAAAGCCGAGCTGGTGATAAACCTGCTGATAGGTGGCCTGATCGGCATCGGGGCCGACAATCGCCAGCACCGGATCCAGCGGCATTACCCGGCCAATAAAAAAGGTCAGCAGCAGCAGGCCGAACAGGGTAATCACTACCTGCACCGCACGATGACTGATGCGGCGGCACTGAGTTCGGGTCAGGGTCAGGATCATAGGGTGCCTCCCGCTTTGGCTTCAGGGGTTTTCCAGACATCGCGGAGGAAGGTGGTCGCTGAGGGATGCGGCTGATAAGCCTGCACCCGGTTACTGACCACCACGGAGTCGAGCATTTGTGAAATCGGCATCAGTGCAGGCACCAGCTGGTCATAGCGCTGCTGGATGGCGTAATAGGCCTGCTGCTGGCGGGTCTTGTCGCGCTCCACCAGCGCCTGATCGATCATGCTGTTGAGCTGTGCGTCGTAGAAACCGGTGCGCCAGCCCTGGAAGTTGGTCAGCCGGGCGCTGTCAGCATTATTCGGGTTATAGACCAGCGCGCGCAGGCTGGAGTGGGGATGCGGCTCCACGCCGCTGCCGCCGCGTCCGACCAGCAGACTGAACTGGCGATCGCGCATCGCGCCATAGATCTGGTTACCGGTGCCGGTGATGATTTTTGCGCGGATCCCGCCCTGGAGCAGCGTCGACTGCACGGCGATGGCGATGTTCAGAAAGGGCTGATCGGCCAGCACCCGCAGCGTGGTGTCGAATCCATCCGGATAACCCGCTTCAGCCAGCAGTGCGCGGGCGCGCGGCACATCGAGCCGGTAACCGGGATCGGGCAGCGTGGCGGGCATGCCAGCCTGAATCGGGCGCTGATGCAGCTCGCCATAGCCGGTCATCAGGCTTTTATTGATGCCCTGATAATCGACCAGGTAGCGTACCGCCTCCCGCACTTTGATATTGTCGAAGTGCGGATCTTTCATGCTCATCGCCAGGTAGTAGATCGTTCCTTTTCTTACCGCATCAATGGTGAGGTCGGGGTCGTGCCGCAGGGCGCGCACGTCGGGGATCGCCATGTTACTGGCGATATCCAGATCGCCTTTCTCCATCATCAGCCGCAGGGTCTGCGACTCCTGCAGATGGCGGAACACCACCCGCGACATCTTCGCCTCGCCGCGCCAGTAATCAGCCGCACGACTCATGCGCAGCACATCTTTTGCCTGCCATACATCCAGCCGGAACGGGCCGGAGCCCGCTTCATGGGTGGTGAGCCAGCGGTTGCCCCAGTCGCCATCCACCTCATGCTGCTGCACGGTTTTGCTGTCCAGCACCACCATGCTGCCCAGCGCCGCCAGCGAGTAGATCACCAGTTGCGGATCGTTAGGTCTGGGCAGGGTGATCACCAGCGTGTGGTCGTCGGGTGCGGTAATCATCTGGTCAACGTTGTCGCGGCTGAAGCCGTACGATTTCCATACCGACGCCTGCGCCAGGTTCAGATGCAGCACCCGCCGCATCGACCAGACTGCATCGGCGCTGGTCAGCGGATTGCCGGAGTGAAACCTGACGTTGTCGCGCAGGTGAAAAGTCAGGGTGCGGTTATCCGGACTGACTGACCAGCGTTCCGCCAGCGCCGGGCGCACCTCGGTGAGTTGCTGCGGGTTCAGCTCGACCAGTCCGTCATAGAGATTTACGACAATGCCGACCACTTCGTTGCCGGTCATAGCGGCCGGATCCAGGGTGAGCAGGTTATTCATATTCATGCCGACGATCAGCTGGTCATCCGGGGTCTTTGCCTGGATTGACGCGCTGCCCGTCAGCACCAGCAGCGTGATCAGCCACGCGCCACATCGTTGTGTCAGGGTCATAGGTAAAGTCCAGCAGGTCAGAGGTTTTCCCGTTTACGACTCTGCCTGCTGCTGGCCACCGGGATGGCAGGCAGCAGGCGGGCGACGGGGTTATTATTGTTTGCCGTACTTCGGTAGTGCGATTTACCAGCGGTTCAGCGTGTGCGTCTCAATCCAGCTGAAGTTAATATCCTCACCCAGCCCGCTGCGGGTGGGCAGGGTGACAAATCCCTGATCGTCCATCGGGTCGATCAGGCTGTTGAGGTAGGCGGGCGGTGTTTCATAATCCAGGAAGGGATGCAGCAGGCCGCGCTCATACCAGCGGCAGTTACGGATCGCCCCGACCACCGCCAGGCTGGCCGCACCGTTGCCGTGCACTTCGCAATCCATGCCAAAGGCTTCAGCCAGATTCGCCACTTTCAGGGTGGGCGAGATGCCGCCTACGCCGTTGGCACCGGCTCGCAGAATGTCGCAGGCTCCGGCACGCACCCAGTCGGCGCGGCTGTGATGTTTACCGCCCAGGCTCTCCGGACCAAGCACGTCGATAGAGAGGTTTTCGGCCAGCCAGGCGTAAGAGGCCATGCTCTCTTCCTCCATCGGCTCCTCGAACCAGGCGAAATTAAGCTTTTCCAGCGCCTTGCCGATGGTCAGCGCGTCACTGCGGCTGTACCAGTGGTAGCCATCCAGCATCAGCGCGATATCGGGGCCCACCGCTTCACGCACCGCCGCGCAGGCTTTGATATCCATCGCCGGGCTGGGTGCGAAGGAGACCGGCGGCATCCAGGTGTGCAGCTTGATCGCCTGATACCCGCGCGCCACCAGCTTTTCCGCGAACTGCGCATACTCATCCGGCGTTGATAATCCACCGCTCAGCTCGTCACCACACATGGTGCTGCCGTAAGCCGGGATCTTCTCGCGATAGCCGCCCAGCAGTTTATGGACAGGCTGTTTCAGCTTCCGTCCAATCAGATCCCACAATGCCTGCTCCACAGCGGAGAGCGCCCGCTCGGTGAGCTGATGGGCGCTGCCGCGCTGCCAGTGCACCAGATCCTGCCAAAGACGCTCCCGGTCAAAGGCGTTCTGACCGATCAGCACTTTGCGGAAAAAGGCATTAACCACATGGGATCGCACCACTTCCGGCGGCGCAAAGGCGTAACCACAGTCGCCTTCCTCGCTGGTCAGGGTCAGTAGCGCCATCTGCGCATCATTTTCCGGGCCAGGGTGTGAGTGTCCGGCGCTGTCGGCGCAACGCTGGGTGGGATAGGTAAAAAGGGTGACATCAATGGCGCTGATCTTCACGGTTAAGCTCCTGTGGCAGTCTGTCCTGTTGAATTATTAAAACGCCGTTTCATTTTCAATCTAGCCTTCACAATTCATTAACGCATTAGCCAAAACGATACGATTAATGGCTAATATGTGTGCAACTGCCCAGGGTGTTGTGAACATATTCACGAAAGCTGACCGTTTTGTGAGCAGCGACACGCTGCGCTTTTTCCTCTCAAGGGATCACTTTGAGCGCAACTCCGCCAGTTAACCCTGCAGCAAAAAACATTTAACCGGATGACTTCCCCTGACCACTGTTTTAGGTGATAGTAACGCCGCTTTACATTAATAATTCTCATTATCATTTGTGCGGGTTTTTACAATGAAAAAATGGTTTTTAGCGCTGGGGCTGCTCACGCTGGCAGGGACGGCTTCGGCCAAATTGATTACCGATGTCGCAGGCCGTCAGGTCGAGGTGCCGCAGGAGGCAAAACGCATCATTCTGGGTGAGGGCCGTCAGATGTATCTGCTGGCGGCATTTGATACTGATGCCCCATTTAAACGGGTGATTGGCTGGCGTGACGACTTCCCGAAAGCGGACTGGGACGGTTATCAGGCTTACGAAAAACGCTATCCGGAAATTAAAAAATTACCGACCTTTGGCGGGGCGAAAGATGGCACTTTCAACGTCGAGCAGGCGTTAACCCTGAAGCCCGATCTGGTGCTGATGAATCTGGAATCCAAAGCCGCCACCGATGAAGGCAAACTGATTGAAAAACTGAAGGCAGTAGGCGTGCCGGTGGTGTTTATCGATTTCCGCGAAGCGCCGATGGTGAATGCTGAGAAAAGTATCCGCATCATGGGCGAACTGGTGAACAAACCGGCGCGTGCCCAGGAAATTATCACCTTCCGCCAGCAGCAGATTGACCTTGTCACCTCGCGTCTGAAGAACTTTACCGGCTACCGCCCGAAAGTGATGATTGACCGCGCAGGCGGCTACAGCGACGAGTGCTGCATGTCGTTTGGCAATGAGAACTTTGGTCAGATGGTTGAGATTGCGGGCGGTCGTAACATCGCTAAAGATCTCATCCCTGGCACCTTCGGCACCGTTAACCCGGAACAGATTATCGCCAGCCAGCCGGATGTGGTGGTAGTGACCGGCGCTAACTGGAAGAATTACAATACCGTGGGAAAATGGGTCGGCGTCGGTCCGGGTGCCAATGTCACCGAGGCTACCGCGCGTCTTAAGGGGCTGATGATGCGCGATGCTTTTAAAACCCTGCCGGTGGCGCACAACGGCAATGTCCACGCCATCTGGCATCAGTTCTACGACAGCCCTTACCAGTTTGTGGCTATCCAGGCGCTGGCGAAATGGCTGCATCCCGATCTGTTTGCCGATCTGGATCCGGACGCCACCTTCCGCACGTTCCACGAGAAGTTCCTGCCGCTGCCTTATCAGCCAGGATACTGGGTCACTTTACCCGCTGATAAACCCTGACTGACCGGCGATGACAGGGACGTCATCCGCCTGATTTGCAATTCCTCCTGAATAAACCCTCTGTTTCTCTTCAGATTTACTAATCTTTTACAGGCGCGGAGTCAGTTGCTCTGAGCAGCGCGACGTCTGACGCGGTCCGCATTCACGTTAAAAATGGAGAGAAACATGCGCAATACCCTGGGAAGATCGGCCTTTGCCGTGACGCTGTACGCTCTGCTGGAGCCGGTGCCGCTGGGCTTTTTTGTCGCGGCCTGGCTGTTCGATATTCTCTATAGCCAGACCTTTGTGCTGTTCTGGACGGATGCCGCAGGCTGGCTGATTGCGCTGGGACTGATACTGGCGATTGTGCCGCGACTCATCGCGCTGGTTTATCTGTTCCGCGGCAGTGACAGTGCGGAAAAGAGTCATTTCTGGCTCTGGCTGGTGGCGATTGTGATCGCTATCGTCAATGCGTTTATTCACAGCCGTGATGCCGCCGCTGTCATCCCGCTGGGCGTGACGCTTTCGACGTTGGTGGTAGCGCTGCTGCTGCTGGCGAATGTGCAACTTGCGTTACGTCAGCGTAGCGCTTAAGGAGGAGCCACCATGAAGATACCGCATAAAACGTTGCTCGCGCTTACCCTGACAGCACTGCTGGCAGGCTGTGATGATGGTGCGCTGGTCGATCCGCAAAAGCAGATCGGACCGAATCCCGAACTGCCACAGGCACAGAACTTCTTTATGCCGCCGATGCAGGTGCCGGAAGGCACGCCATGGAAAGCGGGCGAAATGCCAAAAGTGGCTGACGGGCTGAAAATCGAAAAGATCGCTGACAATCTGCAGCATCCGCGTCAGGTTTATGTGCTGCCGAATAACGATGTGCTGGTGGCGGAATCCAACGGCCCGGCCAAACCCACTACCCGGCCTAAACAGCTGATTATGGGCATTGTGCAGAAAGCGTCAGGTAAGGGCGGCGCTGGCGGCAACCGGATTACGCTGCTGCGCAACGTCAATGGCAAATGGGAGCAGCACCGCTTTATTGAGAATCTGCACTCGCCGTTTGGTATGCAGCTGATTGGCAATACCCTTTACGTCGCGAATGCTGACAGCCTGGTGAAGTTCCCCTATCGCGAAGGGGAGACGGAGATCCGCACCGCGCCTGAAGAGGTGACGGAACTGCCGGGCGGGCCGATTAACCACCACTGGACCAAAGCGCTGTTGGCCAGCCCCGATGGCAGCAAGCTCTATGTGGGTATCGGCTCCAACAGTAACGTCACCGAGAACGGCATTGGCGCAGAGTATCGCCGCGCCGCGGTGCTGGAAGTAGACGCGGCCAGCGGTGCCAGCCGGATCTACGCCAGCGGATTGCGCAATCCGACCGGCTTACAGTGGGAACCGCAGAGCGGAAAACTGTGGGCCATCGTCAACGAGCGTGATGAAATCGGCTCCGATCTGGTGCCTGACTACATGACCTCAGTGCAGGACAAAGGCTTCTATGGCTGGCCCTACAGCTACTTTGGTCAGCATGTGGATACCCGTGCCGAACCGCAGCGTCCCGATCTGGTTGAGAAAGCGATTAAGCCTGATTATGCCCTGAGTTCGCATGTCGCTCCGCTGGGGCTGCTGTTCTACGGCGCAGATAACATGCCGCAATACCAGGGCGGTGCGTTTATCAGTGAACATGGCAGCTGGAACCGTACGCCGCTGAATGGCTACAAAGTGGTGTGGGTGAAATTTGAAAACGGCAAGCCGGTGGGTCAGCCGCAGACGGTGGTCTCGGGCTTCCTGACGGACGACGAAAAGCAGGTGCGTGGATTACCGGTCGGCCTGGCCAGCGACAAACAGGGCGGTGTCCTGATTGCTGACGATGCGGGTAATACCGTGTGGCGAATCAGCGCCGCGAAGTAAGCATTGCGCTGCTTTTTTAAGCAGAAAGCAGGCATAAAAAAAGGATTTGGCATTTCGCCAAATCCTTTATTTTTTGTTCGCTACCCGGCTGGTAACCGCGCTGCGAACGAGGTGCTCAGCACTCTCCACAAACAAGATTGTAAAATGTGCGGCTAAGGATTTCAAGTTTCGCCAAAATGCTGTATGTTTATACAGGTGTTGAGTGTTGAGCATCGCCTCATTGTCGACTGGCCGCTCCCAGGGGCACGGTTTTAAAATCCCGGCAGGCATCAGGTGGTGCTGGCCTGTGGCTTTAACCATGAGTGCCGCTCAGCTCTCTCCACAAAGATGTGCTTAGGCGCCCGGCGGGTAGAGTCAAAGCCCTGGTTGCCGAACAGCGCGCTCCTGTAAAAGGAGTAGGAAAGTGATGGAACTGACTAAGCTGATTCTGGATCTTATCCGGGTCATCTTGCAGATCATCGTTGCCCTTATGCAACTGACCGGTCACGCAGGTTAACCGGAACTTGAAACAAGGCGGAGC
>Ga0157361_1000026_pt1 | contig 93825 bp, 93 predicted proteins | sample AttlaeALBM2_FD_111481 | JGI IMG/M metagenome (GOLD analysis project Ga0157361, IMG submission 111481) | Fungus gardens microbial communities from leaf cutter ant in Ribeirão Preto, State of São Paulo, Brazil - Atta laevigata ALBM2 | ecosystem: Host-associated > Fungi > Mycelium > Unclassified ...
GGTGGATTCGCCGTCGCTGCGTCAGCGTATCGCAGTGCAGGCGCAGGCCGAAGGACGGAGCGAAGCCGAGGTGTATGACGCCTTTGTGGCGCGCCAGCCGATTGGCCGTATCGGCACGGCAGAGGAGATCGCCTGCCTGGCCGCCTATCTGGCCTCGGATGCCAGCGCTTATACCACCGGTACCGCACAGATTATTGATGGCGGCTGGAGCAACTAATACAGGAGTGAAGGATGAAATTAGTACGTGTGGGCGAGCCAGGGCAAGAGCGCCCGGCCATCGTCGATCAACAGGGTGAGCTGCGCGATCTGTCGCACTATATCGATGACATTGCCGGCGATACGCTGCTGCCCTCAACGCTGGATAAGCTGCGCCAGCTGTCACTCAACGAACTGCCGGTTATCAGCGGCCAGCCGCGCATCGGTGCCTGCGTCGGGCGCATCGGCAAATTTATCTGCATTGGTCTTAATTACGCCGATCACGCCGCCGAAACCGGCGCGGAGATCCCGGCAGAACCGGTGGTCTTCAGCAAATGGACCAGCGCGGTGGTGGGGCCGAACGATGCGGTGCGCATTCCGCGCGGCTCAGTGAAAACCGACTGGGAAGTGGAGCTGGGCGTGGTGATCGGCAAAGGTGGCAGCTACATCCGTGAAGAGGATGCGCTTTCACACGTGGCGGGTTACTGCGTGGTGAATGATGTCTCCGAACGCGAATACCAGATTGAGCGCGGCGGCACCTGGGATAAGGGCAAAGGCTGCGACACCTTTGGGCCAATCGGCCCGTGGCTGGTGACCGCCGATGAAATAGCCGATCCGCAGCAGCTGGATCTGTGGCTGGAGGTAGACGGCAAGCGCTACCAGAACGGTAACACCCGCACCATGATCTTTAGCGTTGCCCACATCATCAGCTATCTCAGTCAGTTTATGAGCCTGCAGCCAGGCGATGTCATCTCTACCGGCACGCCGCCGGGCGTCGGCATGGGGCAGAAACCGCCGGTCTATCTGCGGCCGGGACAGGTTATCCGCCTGGGCATTGCCGGGCTGGGCGAACAGCGCCAAATCACTGAGGGCAGCGAAGCATGACCAGACTCACGGCACTGCGCGTGGAAGATATTCGCTTTCCCACATCCGAACACCTTGATGGTTCGGACGCGATGAACCCGGACCCGGACTACTCCGCCGCCTATGTCATTATCGAAACCGATAATGCAGCGATCAGCGGTCACGGCCTGACGTTTACCATCGGGCGCGGCAATGAGATCTGCTGTGCGGCGATCCGCGCCCTGGAACATCTGATTGTCGGGCGTCAGCTGGAGAGCATCACCGCCGATATGGGGCAGTTCTGGCGCGATATAACCAGCGACAGCCAGCTGCGCTGGATTGGTCCTGATAAAGGGGCGATTCACCTGGCGACCGGCGCGGTCGTCAATGCCGTGTGGGATCTGTGGGCAAAATCGGAAGAGAAGCCGCTGTGGCGGCTGGTGGCCGATATGTCGCCGCAGGCGCTGGTGCGCTGCATCGATTTCCGCTACCTCACCGACTGCATCACACCGGAGGAAGCGCTGGCGTTGCTGACGGCGCAGCAGGCGGGCAAAGCCGCACGTATCCGTCAGCTCGAGCAGCACGGTTATCCCTGTTACACCACCTCGGCCGGCTGGCTGGGCTACGACGACGACAAACTGCGTCGCCTGTGTCAGCAGGCCGTGGATGCCGGTTTCTCCCACATCAAGCTAAAGGTCGGGCGTGACCTTGAAGATGATATTCGCCGCGTGCGCATTGCGCGTGAGGTGCTGGGGCCGGATCGCCACCTGATGATAGACGCCAACCAGGTGTGGGAAGTGAAGGATGCGGTGAACTGGGTGCAGAAACTGGCCTTCGCGAAGCCGTGGTTTATTGAGGAGCCGACCAGTCCCGATGATATCGAAGGCCACCGCACCATCCGCCTCGGCGTGGCACCAGTGAAGGTAGCGACCGGTGAAATGTGCCAGAACCGGATAATCTTCAAGCAGTTAATCATGCGGGAAGCGATTGATGTCGTGCAGATTGATGCCTGCCGTCTGGGCGGCGTCAATGAGGTGCTGGCGGTGATGCTAATGGCGGCAAAATATCAGCTGCCGGTGTGCCCGCATGCGGGCGGCGTAGGGCTGTGCGAGTACGTACAGCACCTCTCAATGATCGATTTTATCTGTATCGCCGGCAGCCACGAAGGCCGGGTCATCGAGTATGTCGATCATCTGCACGAACACTTCCTGCATCCGTGCGACATTCGCGGCGCCGCCTATATGCCACCGACGGCGCCCGGCTTCTCAATCGAAATGCACCCGGCCTCCCGGGAGAGATACCGCTACCGCGCGCAGGGAGCTTAAGGTGCGAATTGACGCGCATCAACACTTCTGGCGCTACGAGGCGGCGGACTATCCATGGATTAACGCGGCGATGACGCGGCTGCAGCAGGATTATCTGCCGGACGATCTGGCGCCGCTGCTGGCGCAAAGGCAGCTACAGGGCTCGATTGCGGTGCAGGCGCGGCAGTGTGTGGCAGAAACCCGCCAGCTGCTGCAGTGGGCGGAGCAGCACGCAGATACGCAGGTGGTGGGCTGGATCGATGTTACTGCGGCGGATCTGGCGGATCAGCTCAGCGCGTTACGGCATCCGCGGCTGCGTGGCTTCCGGCATCTGGTACAGGATGAGGCGGATCCCGCAGCCTGGTTACAGCAGGCGCGTGTGGCGTGCGGCATCGGGCAGCTCCAGCAGCATCGCTACGTGTGGGAGATGCTGGTGACCTGGCGGCATCTGGCGGAGGCGACACAGTTTGCCGCGCAGCACGATCGTCACTGGCTGGTACTCGACCATCTCGGTAAGCCGAACATTGCGCGTGGCGCCCGCGTCTGGGGCGAACAGGTGGCGGCGCTGGCGGCTCTGCCACACGTGGTGTGCAAGCTGTCCGGGCTGGTTACCGAAGCGCCGCACGGATCCTGGCACAGCGCGCAGCTGCGGCCGTTTATCGAGGAAGCGCTGGCGCGCTTTGGTCCGCAGCGGCTGATGTTTGGCTCGGACTGGCCAGTGTGCCTGCTGGCGGCGGAGTACCACGCGGTGGCGCAGCTTATTGATGATGCGGTCAGTGCGCTGTCCGCTGACGAACAGGCCGCCATCTGGGGTAACACGGCGGCACAGGTATATGGCCTGACAGGAGAGAATAATGAATCTGTTTTTGCAGGATAAAGTGGTGATCGTCACCGGCGGCGGCTCGGGAATTGGCGCCGCCATCACTCATCTGCTGGCGGAAGAGGGCGCCATTCCGGCGATCGTCACCAACGCGCAGCCGGATGAGATGTGGCTGGCGAAGGTGCGCCAGCTGCAGCCGCAAACGGAGGTTTTACTGGCCGATCTGTGTGATGAACAGCAGTGCCGGCAGGCGGTTGAGCGCGTAGAGCAGCACTTCGGACGCCTCGACGGGCTGGTAAACAACGCCGGCGTTAATGATGGCGTAGGGCTGGAAGCGGGGCGCAGTGCGTTTGTCGCCTCGCTGGAGAAGAACCTGCTGCACTACTACCAGATGACGCACTTATGCCAGCGCGCGCTGGAGCAGAGTCAGGGCGCAATCGTGAATATCGCCTCGAAAACGGCCCTCAGCGGACAGGGCGGCACCAGCGGCTACTGCGCGGCGAAAGGTGCCATCCTGGCGCTGACGCGCGAGTGGGCAGTCTCGCTACGCAGCAGCCACGTGCGCGTTAATGCCGTGGTGCCCGCCGAAGTGATGACGCCGCTGTATGAACGCTGGATTAGCACCTTTGCGGACCCGCAGCACGAACTGGCGAAAATTACCCGGCGCATCCCGCTCGGTCAGCGCATGACCACACCGGAGGAGATTGCTAACACCGTAGTGTTTTTACTCTCATCGCGGGCATCGCATACCACCGGTGAGTGGCTAAGCGTGGATGGCGGCTACCTGCACCTTGATCGGGCGCTGTGATGAGCGGTGCCACGCAGTTCCACTATCTGGCGCTGGACCTGATCGATGCGCCCGAAAAAATTGCCGAATACCAGCGTCTGCATCAGCGCATCTGGCCGGAAGTGGCGGAGCATCTGCGCCAGCAAGGTATTGTCAGGATGGAGATCTACCGGCTCGGCACCCGACTCTTTATGGTGATGGAGGTGAATGACGCGTTTAACCCGCAGGATTTTGCACAGGCCTCTGCGCAGAATCCGCATATTCAGCGCTGGGAAGCGCTGATGTGGCAGTTTCAGCAGCCCACGCCCTGGACACCCGCAGGCGAAAAATGGGTGGCGATGGAGCAAATATTCTCTTTGCAGGACCAATAACCACACTGACCGACTGTAGCCCACGAGGATATAACCATGTCAACACAACGCGTTGAGACGCCAGAGAATATGGGCGTCGGGGGAACGATCAGCCTGCGCTGGGCGTTCATGCTGATTACCACGCTATTTTTTATGTGGGGCGTCTCATACGGCCTGCTGGATGTATTAAATAAACATTTCCAGGAGACGTTAAACGTCACCAAAGCGCAATCGGGTCTGTTACAGGCGGCCTATTTTGGTGCCTATTTTATCGTTGCGCTGCCGGCCGGTTACTTTATGAGTCGTCACGGTTATAAAGCCGGCATCCTGGCGGGCTTATCGCTCTACGCGATTGGCGCACTGCTCTTTGTGCCGGCGGCCATGATGAATAACTTCCCGGCCTTTCTGTTTGCCCTGTTTGTTCTGGCATGCGGGCTCGGCTGCCTGGAGACCGCGGCAAACCCTTATGCCACGGTACTGGGTGATGCGCACGGCGCTGAGCGGCGGCTGAATCTGGCGCAATCCTTTAATGGCCTGGGGCAATTTGTCGGACCGATGATTGGCGGCACGCTGTTTTTTACCCACGCCAGCAGTGATGCCGCGCAAAATAGCGTGAAAATGACCTACGTGGTTATCGCGTTTGTGGTGATCGCGATTGCGCTTTTATTTAAACGTACCGCTTTACCGGATATTCGCGAAGCCGCCAGTGAGCATGTGCAGCAGCGTGGCGCAACCTTATGGCAGCAGAAGCACTTTGTCGGCGGCGTAATTGCGCAGTTCTTTTATGTGGCCGCGCAGGTGGGCGTGGGGGCGTTCTTTATCAATTACGCCACTGAACACTGGCAGGGTGTCACCAACCAAAGTGCGGCTTATATGCTCTCGATCGGGATGGTGAGCTTTATGATCGGCCGCTTCTTTTCCACCTGGCTGATGGGCAGAGTTCAGCCGGCGGTCATGCTGGCGCTCTATGCGCTGATCAATATCGTGTTATGCGCGATAGTGATGCTGGGTGCAGGCGATATCTCGGTTATCGCACTGATCGCCATCTTCTTCTTTATGTCGACCATGTTTCCCACCATCTTCGCGATGGGGGTAAAAAACCTCGGTCATGCCACGAAACAGGCCAGCTCTTTTATGATCATGGCGATCGTGGGCGGCGCCATTATGCCCTACTTCATGGGGCTGATTTCGGACAACATCAGCACTGCCGTGGCCTACGGTCTGCCGCTGGTATGCTTTGTCGTGGTGCTGGTATACGCGCTGAGCCAGCGTAAATCTGCATAACCGGCGTTCTGGCGGCCCGGTGGGATAAGGTGCACGGGATGCATCTTGCCTTATCCACCGGGCAGCGAAAGTCTACAGGTGGGCTGGATACGCTGCGGCAGTCGATGCTGTAAGGCTGCCGCAGCCCGAACAAGGTGCCGGGATCGGATCGCCACCCTGCTGATCCTTCGCCAGTAAACCTAAAAAATTTTTTTATTTTCCTTAAGAATCGTCTTTATTGCGTCGTCCTGAAAATGAGAGTTTTCTTAGTGCGGTGAGTGTGGGGATGATGGCAGTAAACTGGCAGACAATAGATAAGGTTGTATATATCAACCTGAATAAACGCAAGGATCGCAGGGTGCGTATCGCTCGTCAATTAAAAGCAATTGGCGTACCACGTGAAAAGATTGTCCGTTTTGAGGCTATTGAAGAAACGCCAGGCTATATCGGCTGTATTAAATCACACATTCTCGTGCTGCAAATGGCTCAGCAAAACGGCTGGAAAAATGTATTAATTCTGGAAGACGATATGGTTTTCCATGATGATATTCAGACCAAAAAGCGAATTGATCTATTTCTCTCCTCTTTACAACATATCAACTGGCATGTCGCGCTGCTCACTGCCCACTATGATAACGTCGTGCCGTTAAAAAGTGTGGACTTTATTGTTAAGCCGCAATATGCATGGTGCGCGTGCGCTTACATCGTAAACGGTGATTACTACGCCACCCTCATTGATAATTATGCAGAAAGCTTGCAGGGGTTGCTGGCTGGCGGCGATCCTGAGTGCTGGGCTTTAGATGTACGCTGGAATAGTTTGATAAGACGTGACCGCTGGTTAGGTATCTTTCCCAATGCGGGCTATCAGGCCGCTGATAAAAGTGATATTGAAAACCAACCTGTTGATTATCGAGCTCATTTCGCTAAAAAATTAGATGAAATAGTCTGGCCAGTCTATCAACCTGGTAAAGAAAAGATAAAGGTGGATATCTTTTTCCAGTGGGCCCCCGGCTGGACTAACTTTGAGTCGGTATATCGCGCTATGCAGGCCAAACCGCATTTTGATTGTCAGATTATCCTTGCGCCTTATTTCAGTCGGGGCACAAAAGCACCGGATTACACTGCACAGCGTGATTTATTAAATGATAAGGGTATCCGGTATACCGAGTATCACGATTATGAGATTACGGCGCGTAAGCCCCATGTGGTTTTTTTACAAAATCCTTATGATGATGCACGTCCCCATGCACTGCAAAGTTTGACGCTTAATCGACGCAATATTTCTATCGCCTATATTCCTTATGGGTTAGATATGGGTGATGGCGAGAGAAACCGTGTTTATCAGTACAATCTTCCCTGTCAAAATGTTGCCAGGTGGGTATTTGTTCGCTCTCAGCGGCATAAAGATGAGTTTGCTAAATATTGCGAAAATGGCAATCAACACGTCTATGTTAGCGGACATCCAAAGCTTGATAACTATACATCACGCTTTAGCGCCCAGGCGTATGGCAAAGTTAATAAAGACAAGCCAACGCTATTATGGGCACCGCATTTCGTCATGCCTGATGATGAAAAGATGTGGTCTACATTTAATTTATATACACAGGCAATACTCGATATCATCAAACGTGATGACGTTAATTTGATTATCCGGCCACATCCGCTTTTCAAACAATTTCTGGATCTTCGTAAAGAGCGCGGAACACACAGCGAAACAGCTCAGAACTGGCAAATGCTTCGCGAATACTCTCATCTCAAAGCACATGTGGAGTGGGATTTTTCTGCTGATTATCGCTACGCCTTTTCACAATCAGATGCGCTGATGGCAGATGCAGGATCGTTTTTGCTGGAGTATTTACCGTCGCGTAAGCCAATCCTTTTCCTGACGCATAAAAACTGCCTCGGTATTAATAGTAGCGCTGAATTTATTTATGACGCTTATGACGTTGCGAATGAATCCGCAGATATTAAAACTTTCGTTGATAATCTTGTTTCAGGCAAGGATCCCATGCGTGATAAGCGACTGCAAGTTTTACGTGATGAACTTCATATGCCAGAGCAGGGCGCAGGCAGTGAGATTGTGAGAATCATTGAAAAAACCCTCATGCCCGCTAGAGTTCATCACAATGTCTTCTAAAAGAGCCGCAATATTACTGGTTGCTGGTCAGGGAACAAGAATGGGGCGCCTGACCATTAATTACCCTAAATGCTTGCTGCCCGTCGGTGAAATCACCGTGCTGGATACGTTGCTGACTGAACTATTAAAATGCGGCGAGCGTGAAATCGTACTGGTTACAGGTCACCAGTCATCAGTTATAGAAAGCTGGATTGAAGAGAATTATGCTGAAGCTAATATTAAATTAGCGCACAATAATAATTATAAAAATGATGTAAATATATTATCCGTTGAAAAAGGTGTCAGCGCGCTTAATAATCCTGAATATGGCTATACCATTATCGAAACGGATGTTCTCCTGGATCCACGTGTGTGGCCGCTGTTAGCGCAAGCGGAAATGGGCAGTGAGAGTTTTTGGCTCACCCATGGTTATTACAGTCCTTGCCTTACTGGCGGTATTGTCGAAGCCAGTAAAGCTGAACCGACAGTAAAAAATATTGCCTATGTACCCCATTACGACTCCGCATTTGATGGCTGGATGAAAATGGTCGGCTTGTTGAGTGTGTCTCCGGAACAGGTGGACAACGATCGACGCCTGCGGCAGATATTTTTGCAGAAAAGCACCCAACAATATTACATGGCTCCATGGATTGTACACCGCTCTTCCTTACCTTGCCGTGCTGTAGACATTACGGATTTTTTTGCAAGATCTTTCAACGAAGAGGCCGATTACCGGCAGGCGGTTGAAGAATATATTTTATTATTAGAAAATTTTGAGGCACTAAAATGAATGTAGAATTTTTTGAACCACAAAAATTGCGCCATATTGAAAAATTCAGTTCACGCCGCGTTGAATGGTTGCGTGATAAAATTATTCAGGAAGGCATATGGGTAAAACCTCTGGCGCTTGATCTACAGCATAATCTGGTACTGGACGGGCAGCACCGTATGGAGGTCGCGCTCAGGCTGGGACTGAAAAGAGTGCCGGTCGTACGATTTGATTACGCCTCGGTGCCATTAAGATCGTTGCGCGAAAATCATCAATTTGACTGGCAAGAGGTGGCGAGGCGCGCATTGATTAATGACATCTACCCCTATAAAACGGTAAAGCACGATTTCGTTGTACCAATGCCGGTATGTCAATTTTCGCTGCAGGAGTTAGGCTATCATGGTTGAACATGCCATCATTCTGGCAGCCGGCAGAAGTCTGCAACTGGATGGTAAAAATAAGGTTTTAATTCGCCATCCCAAAACGCGGAAAACCATTCTGGATTATGCTATTGATGCCTTTCATGGAAAAAAAATTACCGTAGTCATTGGCTTTGGCGCGTTACAGATTATGGAGTCCTACCCTGATCTGAACTACGTTATCAATGACAACTGGGCAACGACTAATAATGCAATGAGTCTGGGATTGGCCCTGAATCAGGTTAACAGCCCCACGTATGTTGTCTCGGGAGATATCTTTTTTTCTCCTCAACTTATCAATGAAATGGATCTCGGTGAGGAAAATCTCGTACTGACTCATCAGCGGCATAATCGCATGCTGACCTCCATTCATTGTGATGTAAATCGCCAGGGCCTCGTGGCGGAGACATATCTGGGACCGATACGCGCTGCAGAGCATCCTGAGGCTATGGGGCTGTTTAAAGTCAGTGATATGACACTCCTTAATCAGTGGCATAAGGAATGTCTGCGTTATGGTAATTTGTTTGCCGCCCAAACGTTACCGTGTCAGAAAACGACAGCACTCTACGCTCACGACTTAGGGGAGCATGCATTTAATGAAATCAATACGCTGGCAGATTACTGGCGTCTGATGCAGGAGGATCACGGTTAATGATACGGGCTATTACGCTGGGCACTCCTTATTCCGCTATTTCCGACAGGCATTCTGAGTCGCGTTTACAGCACTTTCGCACGTTAGTGATTGATAAACTACAGTCTCGTCGTTGGCCACTGCGAACGTTACGTTTAACCCTGCCACCGTTGAATGAACGCGATGAGGATGAGATTTATACGCTGCCAGCACGAATAAATTCACTCAATGCGATGGCTGAAAGACTTGATATTCGTTGGTTTTGCTTACCGCTGGATTTAACGCATGGCGATAATTACCGTGGACGGTTAGATGCCGCGTTTGCTTTACTCTTCAGGCAACCGCGTATGTTTCTGAATCTGATGGTAGCAGATGAGCAGGGTATAAATATTCGTGCCAGCCATGACGTTGCCCGTTTCATGTTGCAGGTAGCACATCGCAGTAATAATGGCTTTGATAATTTCCGTCTGGGAGCCTCATTGCGTTGTCCGCCAAACGCACCGTTTTTTCCTTTTTCCCGGCATGAAGGTGAAACACTGAAGTTTAGTTTTGCCCTCGAAACTACCGATATTGCTTTAGAACTGAGTGAGCAGGTGCGGGAAGGTAAAATGCTGCTGGCGGACTTTGCTGACCAGTTTATTCTTAGACTCTGCGCGCGCTTACGCGAAATTGATGCATTCGGTCATGAGATGGCCTCTGATTCAGGGCTTGACTATGCCGGTCTGGATGCCTCACTGGCACCTTTTCCGGATGGCAGTATTTCTGTCGGCAGGTTAGTTGAAAATCTTGGCGCGCGTCCTGGTGGAAGTCAGGGGTCACTCTTTATAACCAGCATTCTCACGAATGCGATCAAAAGTGCAGTTGCAATCAGTGGTGCACGCGCAACCGGTTTTAATGGCGTTATGTTCTCAGTACTGGAAGATGATGCCCTGGCGAGCACAAATAATCGTCGTGCATTAAGCATTGATACTCTGAATGCGTGGTCAACTGTTTGTGGTTGTGGATTAGATATGCTCCCGGTGCCAGGTTCGACGCTGCCTGAAGATATTGCCGCAATTATTCTTGATACGGCTGCACTCGCGGTGCGGTTAACGAAACCGCTCGGTGTGCGTTTATTACCTATTCCTGGCGGAGAGGTAAATGAATTTACACGCTTTAATTATGATTTCCTCTGCAATAGCCGCATTATGAATATTGCAAAAAGTGATGTCAATTTTGCTGGTGATAATGAGCGTTGGACGTATCGTTAAGGTTAGGATTAATAAAATGTTAGATGCAGAAAAAGTGAAAGATTTTTGGGAGCGTCGGCCGGATAATTACAATAAATTGTCGTTTGAAAGTTTAGCAAATCTGGAAAACGATCCAAAATGCCTCGATATTAAAATCCGCACAGAGATGCAAAAAGTTTTGGCCTGGTTGCCAGCCCTGACAGGGAAAACGGTACTTGATCTCGGCGCTGGTGTCGGGCAGTGGGCCTTTCGCTTTCAGCATGCGGGCGCAAAAAAAATCACCGCTGTAGAATTTTCAGCTGCGATGATCGAAGTTGGTAAGCTTGAAGCCAGCAAACGCAATATCGATAATGTGGATTTCATTCTTTCATCTGCCGAGAATTATTGTAGCGCAGAGCGTTATGATGTCATTTTTATTTCCGGCCTAATGATCTACCTTAATGATGAGCAAGCTGAACAATTGTTAAGAAACTTGCGTACCTACGGTAAACCAGACAGTATTATATTATTGCGTGACGGTACGGGGGTCGGTGAAAGGTTCGAAATCAATAACCGATATTCTGCGTATCTGCAAACAGAGTATTCGGCTACATATCGAACTGCTGAGCAATACGAAGACATATTTGCGCGGCATGGTTTCAGCTTAACCAGGAGTGAAAATATGTTCCCTGAAGGCCATATGCTCAATAAGTATCCTGAAACCCGATTGCGTCTTTATCACTTTGAGCAAAAAAATGGTTAATATCTCACCTGTATATGACGATGTGAGTTGGCCGGAAGATGAAGGAGTTTTAGGTGTCGTAGGCGTAGCACCCTGGGCAACACTTGATTTTTGCCAGCAGCTATATGGCCTGGTTCAGGCAGATAAAGAGTGGCAGTATCCGCGGCTTATTATTGATAATAATAGTAAAATCCCCAGTCGTGGGCGTCATTTGCAACTGGGCGAACGTGATCCTTCTCCCTGGATTCACGCGACGATTGCAGAACTCGCTGCTGCGGGTGCAACGGTTGCCGTTGTGCCCTGTAATACTGCTCACCTCCTTTGGTCGCGCTGGAGCAAAGACGCAGCTATTCCGGTTATTAATATTATTGATGCAACGCTTGAGCATATTGCACCTCAGGGTAAGCGGGTCGTTGTGCTCGGTTCGCAAATGTTGTACCAGAGCAGGCTGTATCAAGATGCGCTTACACAACAGCACGCCGGGATTGTAAATGTGGCTGCATCTACCCAACAGCTCCTGACGCACTGCATCAACGAGATAAAAGCAACAAAAAGCGTGTCTGCACTATCACTGCGGCAGTTAGCAGATGCCGTAAGTAGCTGGAAGCAACAGGGCGCTACGCACATCATTCTGGCTTGCACAGAGTTGAGTTTGTTAAAACACAGCGCAATCTGGCAGGAAATGACGTTAATTGATTCGAGCGAAGCCCTCGCGCGTGCCGCTTTGCGAGCCATATCATTTCGCCGCCTGCGGGGTTAAGGCGGACGAATTATTTTAACGACGAAGGGCCGCGTATCCTGTTAATTTACCCGCTTCGGGCCTGTGAAAATGCTTCTTCGATTTCCCCCGAGCGTGGTAAACATCCATTTTGTATCACACTGTATCTCCCGCCACACAGCACACACGTCGTTGCATAACCCGCCATTCTGTACATATCCGCTATACATTGCCGTGGTCTTCTGTATGCATCAACCGAATGCATGGAGATACCGCGATGTTAACCCGACTGTTTATTTCAACATTACTGATGAGCGCCTCTGCGACCTGCGCCTGGGCGGAGCGACTGAGCGCTGCTGACGTCCTCGGCCCGGCTGCCGTAGCGCCACTGGATCACCCCCAGCCGCCCGCGCGATTAATTGTGGATGCGCCGCTGGCCGGACCGCTGCGTAAGGGCGCGGTGTTTATCCAGTACCGGGCAGAAAACCTGCGCATCGAGCCGGTTTTTGGCCCGGAAGCGCTGAAAATCACGCCGCGCATCGGCCACATTCACGTCATCGTGGATGACAACCCGTGGCACTGGGCGGACACCAGCGGTGAGCCGGTGATTCTGGTTGGTCTGCCTGTCGGGCCGCACAAGGTCACCATTATTCTTGCCGATCCCACGCATAAACCCATCGACAGCAAAACCGTCACCTTCAACGTGCCCGTACAGATCGCACCGCACTGATTACCCGGAGATAAATTATGAAAACGCTGTTACGTCAAACACTGCTGGCAACGCTGGTTCTCACGGCAGCAAGCACCGCGTTTGCCGCCACCCCGGCCTCACACGATTACGCAGCTGACTTCAGCCACGTGCAGCAGATCAACGCGGGCGTACTGAACACAGGCTACGTGGACATCGGCCCGCGTGATGGTCAGGCGGTGATCCTGCTGCACGGCTGGCCGTACGATATCCAGAGCTATGCGCAGGTGGCACCGGCGCTGGCGGCAAAAGGGTACCGGGTGATCGTGCCGTATCTGCGCGGCTACGGCAGCACGCGCTTCCTGTCGGATAAGACGCCGCGTAACGGCCAGCCTTCGGCGATGGCAGCGGACGTCGTGGCGCTGATGGATGCGCTCAATATCAAACAGGCCGTGCTGGGCGGCTTTGACTGGGGCGCACGCACGGCGGACATCGTCGCGGCGCTGTGGCCGGAACGGGTAAAATCGCTGGTGTCGGTCAGCGGCTATCTGATCAGCAGCCAGCAGCTGGGTAAAAAACCGCTGCCGCCACAGGCAGAGCAGCAGTGGTGGTATCAGTTCTATTTCGCCACTGAGCGCGGTCAGCAGGGGTATGCCGCCCATACGCACGACTTCGCTAAACTGATCTGGCAGCAGGCATCGCCAGGCTGGAAATTCAGCGATGCCACCTTTAACCAGAGTGCCAAAGCATTAGATAACCCGGATCAGGTGGCGATCACTATCAGCAACTACCGCTGGCGCCTGGGTCTGGAAAAAGGCGAGCAAAAATATGCCGCTTATGAGAAAACATTAGCCACGTTACCGGCAATTCGCGTCCCGACCATCACCATCGAAGGGGATAATAACGGGGCGCCGCACCCGGCGCCGGAGACGTACCGCGCCAGGTTCAGCGGCAAGTATCAGCATCGCACCTTTACGGGCAATATCGGGCACAATCCGCCAGCGGAAGCACCGCAGGCGTTTGTGCAGGCCGTTGAGGATGCTGCCGCACTGTAGCGAATTAATTCACGACCCGGACCGGCCATCGCGTGCCGGTCTTTTTTGCATAAGTGGCTGACAGGAGGCTGTTTTGGAGCACGTTGATCACATTCTGGTGGTGGATGATGACCGGGATATCCGCGAACTGATAACCGACTATCTGATGAAGTCCGGTTACCGCGCCACCGGGGCGGCCAATGGCCGTGAGATGCGCGCCATGCTAAGCAGCAGCCAGGTGGATCTGGTGGTGCTGGATATCATGATGCCGGGCGACGATGGTCTGACGCTGTGCCGTCAGCTGCGCAGCGATCCCCAGCAGAATCTGCCGGTACTGATGCTTACCGCGCGCAGCGAAGAGACCGATCGCATCCTCGGGCTGGAGATGGGCGCGGACGATTATCTGATCAAACCCTTTGTGGCGCGTGAGCTGCTGGCGCGCATCAAAGCGATCCTGCGCCGTACCCGCGCGCTGCCGCCAAATTTACATATTACCGAGGCCGGCCGCATCATTGCCTTTGGCGAGTGGCAGCTGGATACCTCCGCGCGCCATCTGCTGGACAGTGACGGGGTGATCGTGGCGCTTAGTGGCGCAGAGTACCGCCTGCTGCGCGTGTTTCTTGACCATCCGCAGCGCGTGCTGAATCGCGATCAGCTGCTCAACCTGACGCAGGGCCGCGATGCGGAGCTGTTTGAACGCTCGATCGATCTGCTGGTTAGCCGGCTGCGTCAGCGGTTACGCGAAGATGCCCGTGAACCGGCCTACATCAAAACGGTACGCAGCGAAGGTTACGTACTGGCGAGCACGGTGGTGATCAAAGAGGCGCATCAATGAGGCTATGGCCGCGATCGCTGCTGTCACGTCTGCTGATTATCGTGCTGGGCGGGCTGCTGCTGGCGAATACTCTCACGCTGGCAAGTCTGATGATTGAACGCATGAGCAGCGCCAAAACCGTGATGCTGGGCAACCTGGAGTACGATGTGGCGACCAGCGTGGCGATCCTCGATCGTCTGCCGGCGGACGAGCGGCCGGGCTGGCTGGCGAAGCTGGCGCGCGGCAACTATCGCTACAGTCTGTCGTCGGGCGAAGCGGGGCCGTACCCCTCCAGCTGGCGCGCGCGCGACGCGGTGCGCTCCCTGCAGGAGACGCTCGGCGGGCGCTATCAGATGAGCATTCATGCGATTCCTGGGCCGCGAGAGCATATTCAGGTACATCTTACGCTGCACGATGGCGCACCGCTCACGCTCGATCTCTGGCCGCGTATGCCGGCAATTGCGCGCTGGCTGCCGCTGGTGCTGATTGGTCAGCTGCTGCTGCTACTGTGCTGCGCATGGCTGGCGGTGCGGCAGGTGGTGCGGCCGTTTATGCGCTTTACCCAGGCGGTCGATGCGCTCAAACCGGCTGCCAGCAACGCCCAGCTGATGGCAGAGAATGGCCCGGATGAAGTGCAGCAGGCAGCGCGCGCGTTTAACGCTATGCAACTGCGGATTCAGGAACACCTCAAAGCGCGCGCGCAAATTCTCGCGGCCATCTCCCACGATCTGCAAACCCCGATTACGCGCATGAAGCTGCGGGTGGAGATGGCGGAACAGCCTGAGCTGCGCGACAAGCTGCTGAGCGATCTCGATAACATGAGCCGTCTGGTACGCGAGGGCATCGCCTATGCGCGCTCATCGGAAGTGCTGGAGGAGAAGCGCCAGAGCGTCAGCCTCAACGCGCTGCTGGATAGCGTGGTCTGTGACTATCAGGATGTCGGCAAAGCGGTGAACTTTATACCGTGCACAGGCCATGACACCTTCGCCGTGCGGCCGCAGGCGCTACGGCGCATCATGACCAATTTGATCGACAATGCGCTGAAGTTCGGCGGCGAAGCGGAGGTTGAACTCTGTTCACCCCAGGGTGACAGCGTGGAGGTTCGGGTACGTGATAACGGGCCCGGCATCCCGGAAGAGGCGTTACAGGCGGTGCTGGAGCCATTCTATCGTGTGGAGAGTTCACGCAATCGCCACACCGGCGGTACCGGGCTCGGCCTGGCGATCGCCACCCAACTGGTGAGCCAGATGGCAGGTAGCCTGCAGTTGCGTAACCGGGCTGCTGGCGGGCTGGAGGCGTGCATCATCCTGCGGCAGCAGGATGTGTAATCTGATGTATCTCCCTGCCCGTTACACACATAACCCGACAAAACGGCGTTGCGCCGACACAGCCTGAACACATGCGGTGGATGTAATAGACGTACTGCCGGACGCGCAGACGTTTATCCACCGTATGAGGTTCTCTATGACACTGCTTATCGCTTTTCTCGCCGGGATGCTGACGCTGCTTAGCCCCTGTACCTTACCGATTATTCCTTTTGTATTTGCCAGCGTACGTGGCCGTCGCGGACAGCTGCTGGCACTGCTGAGCGGGATGGTCTTAATGTTCACGCTGGTGGCGCTGCTGGTATCGCTCACCAGTCACTGGGTCAGTCAGGTCACCAGCATTGGTCGCTATCTGGCGCTGCTGTTCCTGGCGCTGGCCGCGCTGACGTTAATCTCCACGCGTATCGCCCAACGCGTCACCCGGCCGTTTGTCGCGCTGGGTAACCGCCTCAACGATGCCAGCCAGCGGCGTAGCGGCGTGCTCGCCGCGCTGCTGGCTGGCCTGGCAACCGGTCTGCTGTGGTCGCCCTGTGCCGGACCGGTGCTGGGCGCGATCCTCAGCCTGGCCGTCGTGGGCGACCATCCGCTGTCGGTTGGCGTGTTACTGTTGGCGTATGGCAGCGGTGCCGCGCTGATGCTGGCGCTGCTCTATTTTGCCGGACGCTCGCTGGTAGCGCGACTGCGTCCGGGGCTGGCGATGAGTGCGCGGCTGCGTCAGGCGGCGGGCGTGCTGATGCTCGCCTCGGTAGGCGTGATCGTGACCGGCTCACAGAGCCAGCTGCAGGCAGCGCCCGCTTTTGCCCTGAACCTGGAGCAGCAGCTGAGCCAGTGGCTGACCACGCCGGCACCCAAAGTGCGCCTGGAGCCGGTGAGCCTGCCACAAACCAGCAGCGCCTTACCGTCGCTGGAGGGGGGCACGGCCTGGCTGAACGGGACGCCGGTGACGCCTGCCACGTTAAAGGGCAAAGTAGTACTGGTCGATTTCTGGACCTGGGATTGTATTAACTGCCAGCATACGCTGCCGCACGTGCGCGACTGGGCCAATAAGTATCAACGTGACGGGTTGGTGGTCGTGGGTGTGCACACGCCGGAGTACCCGTGGGAGCGGGATGAAAAGGCGCTGAAGCGCGCGATTACGCGCTGGCAGCTGCCGTATACCGTAGTGGCGGATAACAATTACAGCATCTGGAACCGTTTTGGTAATCAGTACTGGCCCGCGCACTACATCTTCGATGCGCACGGCCAGCTGCGCTACACCGCCTTTGGTGAAGGCAACTATGAAGAGCAGGAGAGAGTGATTCAGCAATTGCTGAAAGAGGCGCGAGCATGACTGGCATGGCGGCCCGCCCGGGCCGCCAGATCAACCGCAACCCGCATCAGGCGAGCGTCAGCGCACGCGGCTCAAGAAACGCGCTGATGCCCCACTGGCCCATCTCCCGGCCAATGCCGGAGTGACGGAAGCCGCCAAACGGCGCGCGAGGTTCGTGCGCCAGCGTATTGATCATCACGCGTCCGGCCAGAATCTGTTCACCCACTTCCCGCGCACGCTGTTCATCTTTACCGATCACCAGCGCCGACAGGCCGTAATCGGTGTCGTTAGCCAGGGCGATAGCGTCGGCTTCGTCGCGATAGCTGATGATGCTGAGCACCGGGCCGAAGATCTCTTCGCGTGCAATGGTCATATCATTCGTGACATCCGTGAACAGCGTGGGTCGGATATACCAGCCCTGGCGCAGGCCCGCCGGGCGGCCGGGTCCACCTGTCAGCAGACGCGCACCCTGCTGCTCGCCCAGCGCAATATAGTGCTGCACGCGCTGCCACTGCTTCTCATTCACCATCGGCCCGATGGTGGTGGCTGCCTCTGCGGGATCGCCGGAGATCTGAGCCTCGACGGCGGCCGCCAGCGCGCGTTCGAACTCCGCTTTGCGCTGCACCGGTACCAGAATGCGCGTGCCGGCGATGCAGGCCTGCCCGCTATTGATGAAGCCGGCCTGCACGGCCAGCTCAGCGGCCTGCGCAGCATCGGCATCCGGCAGAATCAGGGTCGGTGATTTGCCGCCCAGCTCCAGCGTGACGCGTTTAAAGGTGTCAGCGGCGCTGCGCAAAATCGCTTTGCCGGTCGCGGTAGAACCGGTAAAGGAGATCTTCGCCACCTGCGGATGTGTGCTGATGGCGCTGCCGGTGGTGTCGCCGCGGCCGGTGACGATATTGAACACGCCGGCGGGCAAACCGGCGCGGTGCAGCGCTTCTGCAATCACTCTGGTCTGTAACAGGCTAAACTCGCTGGGTTTGATGACCGTGGTGCAGCCCGCCGCAATGGCGGTTGCCAGTTTATGGCAGATAAAACCCGCATTGCTGTTCCAGGGGGTGATCAGCCCGGCAACGCCCAGCGGCACCATCCGCACGCGGGCGCGTCCGGCCTGCTGTTCAAACGGATACACCCGCAGTTCATCAATAACGCTGCGGATGACGCTGGCCGGGTAAGTGCTCATCCACGCGGAGCGCGAAGCGGGGGCGCCGTACTCCTCCAGCACTGCGGCGTGCAGCTCATCCTGGCAGCGGGTGACGGCGTCATACATCTGCTCCAGCAGCGCAAGACGTTGCGCTACGCTGGTTTGGGCAAAGGCAGGGAAGGCGGCGTGTGCCGCAGCAATGGCGCGTTCGGCATCACGGGCATCGGCAAGGCGTGCTCTGCCTATTACGCTGCCGTCAGCAGGTTTGATAATATCCAGCCATTCGTTCCCCGCCGGGGTAACAAAACGGCCATTAATGTAGATGTGTTCGATGACGTGCATGGCTAAGCTCCTGAGAGAATATTGCGTGGCTGAAAACGTAACATGCGCCCGCTGTAGCGATAATCCGCCTTGCCCTGCAAAGGGTATTACGTGAAACGGAATAATCCATGAACCGGACAGGTATCACTGAACTGGAGATCGTGCTGGCGGTAGCGCGGCGCGGTACCTTTACCGCAGCCGCCAGCGAGCTGGAGATGTCACCTTCGGCGGTGACCAACGCCATCGCCGGGCTGGAGCAGCGGCTGGGTGCGCGCCTGTTTAATCGCACCACCCGCAGCGTGGCGCTGACCGAGGCCGGGCAACGCTATGTAGAGAAAATTACCCCGGCGCTGGCGATGATCCGCCGTGCGGCAGAGGAGATCGCCAGCGAACCGGACGATCCCGCCGGGACGCTGCGCCTCAACGTGCCGCCAGAGAGCCACTCGCTGTGGTATTCCTCTATTCTGCTGCCTTTTTTACAGCGCTACCCGCGCATCCGCGTGGATATGTATAGCCAGCGCAGGAAAGTGGACATTGTGGCCGAGGGATTCGATGCCGGGATTCGGCTGGCTGAGGATGTGCCTGCCGATATGATTGCGTTAACGCTCACGCCTGCGCTGCGCATGGTTGTGGTGGCATCGCCGGACTATCTGGCCCGCGTGGCGGCGCCCCAGACACCGGAAGCGCTGCGCGAGCACGCTCTGCTGTGCATGCGGATGTCGGATGGCAGCGTCTATCGCTGGGAGCTGGCTAACCAGCAGCAGCGCTATAAATTGCAGGGGGATGTGCGCTTTGCGGTGAGCGATATGGCTTCCCTGCACCAGGCGGCGCTGGCGGGATTAGGCGTTGCCTGCCTGTCGGAGCTGCATATTATGGCGGATCTCCAGGCGGGCCGGTTAGTACAGCTGCTGCCCGCATGGCAGGTTAACCTTGGCGCGCTCTGTTTATATTATCCCGGTCACCGGCTGGTGCCTCCGGCGCTACGGGCGCTCACCGCATTTATCTGTGAACGACGATGAAAACGCCCGACTGGCGGGATGATGTGGGTTTGGTTGTCGTGGCGCGCTTTCGGATCGCCATCACAGGATCATGGGGGTAACCGTCGTAGTGGCGACCCGTCAGGGCCGCCAGCGGGCATAAAACACAATCTTCACCGTCATCAGCCCTGTAACAGCTTCAGCACCTGCTGCGGCACCTGATTGGCCTGCGCCAGTAGCGAAGTGCTGGCCTGTTGCAGAATCTGCTGACGCGACATATTTGACACCTCCGTCGCGTAATCTGCATCCTGGATGCGTGAACGCGCGGCGGCGATAGCGGACGTTGCGCTACTCTGCAGCGTCTGCGCGGAGGTTAACCGGTTGGCAATGGCACCAAACTGCGTGCGCTGGCTATCCACCCGGGCGATGGCGCGATCGAGCGTCGCGAGCGGATCATCAGGATGCTTCAGGCGGATCGCTGTGCCCATCTCTGACACGCGCGTCGTAGTGATATTGGACGACACATCCGTGGTGGATGAGATGCCGGCCTGGAAGTAAATCTGCACATCACCCACGCCCTGCAGCGTTTTCAGCATCATCATGCCGGTATTATCGTTACTGACAAAGGTGGCCGTCTTATCCAGCGTACCGTTCGGCACATCCATATAGTAAGCGCCGTCGGCATCGAGCCTGAGCACGTCACTGCTGCTGTTGCCCTCGGTATCGGTGTAACGCACCTCCACGTTTGCCGGATCCAGCGTGATATAGGAGGTGCCGGTCACGCTGTTGACCGCTGAAAAACTGTTAATGCTGCTGGCGCTGCTTGCCGCCACGTTGAGCGTATTGCTGCTGCCGTCAGAGCTGGCGGTCACGCTGGCATTGTAATAGCGGTAGTTGCCGCCGCCGTTATCCACTTCCAGCACATACTGCGACCCGCTGCGCAGCAGACGGCCGTTACTGATGGCATTGCCGCTGGCATCACTGAAGTTGACGGTCGCGCTGCTCAGCGCGATATCCGGTGTGCTGGTCACGGCTGCTGGCGGTGTAGCAAAATCGCTGTCGGTTTTTGACGGCGCGCTGCTCATCTGCGCCGTGATGGCGCCGCTGCTGCCAAAGCTTAGGGTCGCCGGATAGTAGGTGCTGTTTTGCTCAATGTAGTACTGACCGTTATCCAGCGTTAAGGTCGCGGGCGGCGTGGAACCTAATGCGTTGCCGCTATCGTCCTGGAAATTGACTGCCGGAATGCTACGGGCGGGCACGCTGCTTACCGTGTTGTACAGCGGTGTCGGCGCGCCGCGACTGATCAGCACGTTACCCGCCGCCGTGGCCGTATCCCAGCGCGCGCTGACCGCCGCAAGGTAGTAGAGTGGCTTACCGTCAGTGTCGGTGCTCTGGATATACTGGCGATTATTGGCGCTGCTGCTCACCAGCTGAGACGCATTGCCCGCCGGCGAGTAGTTAACGGTAATGGCCGGATTGGAAAAGGCCATATTGGTGGCAAGTCCAATCAGCGTTGTCACGTTGGTCACTTTGCCGCTGATACCGCTGATCACCAAATCCTTCAGGCCCAGCGCATCCACGTCGAAACCCGGCGCAGAGAGATCCAGCATGATCTTTTCGTTATCGTTAGCGCCCACCTGGAAGCCAAGTTTCCCGGCGCTGCCGTCAAGCAGCCGGATGCCGTTAAAACTGGAGGTGGTATTCAGACGATCGATCTCTTTCAGGTTGAGGTTGATCTCCGCCTGAATTGCATCTGAATCACTCTGTGAATTGGTGCTGTTCAGCCCCTGCACCGCCAGCTGACGAACACGCTGCAGGCGGTTGTTGATCTCATCCAGTGCGCTCTCTGCGGTCTCTACCAGCGATAAACCGTCGCCGGTATTGCGCTGCGCCACGGCTAATCCGCTCTGCTGACTGCTAAAACGGTTAGAGATGGCCTGGCCTGCTGCATCGTCGCGCGCACTGTTAATCCGCATCCCTGAGGATAAATTACGAATCGCCTCGCTCAGCGCCGCGCCGCTTTTAGCGGACTGCTTGTTGGCACTGAGAGCAGGCATGTTGGTTTGCAGACTGATCATTTCGGGCTCACTGATAAAGGCACTGTTAGCGTTATCGGCATACGCGGGCTTTCTTTAAAAAATATTTGGGCTAAGGCACTCGTCCTGGCCCCAGGTCAGGGAAATTTTCAGCAGAAAATCGCGCAAAATTGCCTTAAGAGTGCGACAACGATCTCTGTTTTTATCGGGTGTGGCGGTTTATCCAGTTTGCGCTTGACGACTACTAAATCTGGCAGGTCCGACGGTTTCTGCTGTCTATTCTGGCGGGCCCGGCTTGCACTTCGGCCGCATCTCAGGTGAAATAGCGGCCATGCAATCGTTTGCGTGCATGTTTCATGCGTTTTTGCTGATTTAATCGCCATGTTGCGCATTTTTACTCCCTTTGTGATGCATGTCTTGCATTCAGCCCAACCGGAAAAGCGAAAAGCGGTTAGCATGTGCGCGGTGACTGGCCGGGGCGATTGACGTGCCCGTATCCTGATTGTCAGCCGTTGTGCCGGCTGCATGTTGAAGATGATTTTGGAGAGACAGATGGACAACTCACAAACCGGTACCCTGGGTACGGTTGAGGCTGCTGCTAAGGGCTGGCAGAAGAGTGACACCGTATGGATGCTGGGCCTGTACGGCACGGCGATTGGCGCTGGCGTGCTGTTCCTGCCCATTAACGCCGGGGCAGGCGGCCTGATGCCGCTGATTATCATGGCGCTGCTGGCGTTTCCGATGACGTTCTTTGCGCACCGCGCGCTGACCCGCTTTGTGCTCTCCGGTAAAAACCCTGGTGCAGATATTACCGACGTGGTGGAGGAGCACTTTGGCCGCGGCGCCGGTAAAATTATTACCTTGCTCTATTTCTTTGCTATCTATCCCATCCTGCTGATGTACAGCGTGGCGATCACCAATACCGTCGATAACTTTATCGTGCACCAGCTCGGGCTGGTAGCGCCGCCTCGCGCGCTGCTGGCGCTGATTCTGATCATCGGCATGATGACGGTGGTGCGCTTTGGTGAGCAGATGATCGTCAAAGCGATGAGCGTGCTGGTGTTCCCGTTTGTTGCCGTGCTGATGCTGCTGGCGGTTTATCTGGTGCCGCACTGGCACGGGGCCGCGCTGGAGACGCTTTCATTCAGCCATAGCAGCAACGGCAGCACGCTCTGGATGACGCTGTGGCTGGCCATTCCGGTGATGGTATTCTCCTTTAACCACTCGCCGATTATCTCGTCGTTTGCGGTGGCGAAGCGCGCTGAGTACGGGGCAGGGGCAGAGAAGCGGTGCTCGCGCATTCTCGCCAGCGCTCACCTGATGATGGTGGTTACCGTGATGTTCTTTGTCTTCAGCTGCGTGCTGAGCCTCTCGCCGGCTGATTTACAGGCGGCAAAAGCGCAGAACATCACCATCCTGAGCTATCTGGCTAACCATTTTGATGTACCGATGATTGCATGGCTGGGGCCGATTGTGGCGATTGTCGCGATCACCAAATCCTTCCTTGGTCACTACCTGGGCGCGCGCGAAGGCTTTAACGGCATGGTGGTTAAGTCGTTACGCAGCCGCGGCAAAAGCATTACGCCTCAGAAAATGAACCGTATCACTACGCTGTTTATGCTGCTGACAACCTGGCTGGTGGCGACGCTCAACCCGAGCATTCTTGGCATGATTGAGACGCTGGGCGGTCCGGTCATTGCCATGATTCTGTTCCTGATGCCGATGTATGCGATTCAGAAAGTTCCGGCGATGCGCCAGTACAGCGGCAAAATCAGCAATGTGTTTGTAGTGATAGTGGGTGTGCTGGCGATCTCATCGATTGCCTATTCGCTGCTGAGTTAAGGTACGAGTAGCAGCGGCAGCGCGTGGCGCTTCGCCGCTGTTACCCTGGCGACCCGTTGGGCCGCCATTCTCCTGTCGGGCAAATCAGACGGCAGCAGTTTTGAACACGCTCATCGACTGCGCCAGACGATCGGCCTGCTCCTGCAGGGCCTGCGAGGCGGCGGATGCCTCCTGGACCAGTGCGGCGTTCTGCTGCGTTACGGCTTCCATCTGAGTAATCGCCAGGTTGATCTCACTGATGCCGCTGCTCTGTTCGCTGCTGGCGATGGTGATTTCACTCATGATCTCCGCCACGCTTTTCACGCTGCTGACCACTTCACCAATGGTAGAGCCGGCGTGCGTGACCAGCTGATTACCTTCATCCACCTTCACAACGGAGTCCTCAATCAGCACCTTGATCTCTTTAGCGGCGGATGCGGAACGCTGCGCCAGATTGCGTACCTCGCTGGCGACAACGGCGAATCCGCGCCCCTGCTCGCCGGCGCGCGCGGCTTCCACCGCCGCATTAAGCGACAGAATGTTAGTCTGAAAGGCGATAGAGTCAATGACGCTGATGATATCGACGATCTTCTTCGATGACAGCGCAATCGCCTCCATCTTCTCAATCACCTGCTCCATCACTTCACCGCCCTCTTTCGCCACGCCGGATGTCTTCGCCACCAGCGAGTTGGCTTCACGCGCGTTCTCCGCGTTGTGTTTCACCGTTGCCGTCATCTGCTCCATCGCGGAGGCGGTCTCTTCCAGCGAGCTGGCCTGCTGCTCGGTGCGTGAAGAGAGGTCGATATTGCCGCTGGAGATCTGATTCGACGCCACGGCGATGGTATCGGAACCGGCGCGCACGTTAGAGACGATGGTCAGCAGATTATCGTTCATGGTTTGCAGCGCCTGCATCAGCGCCCCGGTCTCATCTTTGCTGCGCACCTGAATGTGTGAGCTCAGATCGCCCGCAGCAACTTTGCCCGCGATGGCCACCGCTTCATTTAGCGGCTGCACAATGGAGCGCGTCAGCATAAAGCCCAGTACAATGGCTGCAGCGATGGCGATCGCTGAGAAGATCAGCGTAACCTCAATCGCCACCGATCCATCTTTAATGATGCCGAGCCCCTCCTGCTGCAGCTGGTTCGACTGGGAATCTGCAAACGCCACCGCGCTGTTCAGATAGGCATTCTGCGTGCTGGTGATCTTCTTCAGGACGTAGTAGCTGGCTTCGTCCGCTTTACCGGCGCGAACCAGATCGAGCACCTCATTTTTCTGCTGCTCAAACAGCTGGCTGGCGGCCAGAAGACCGGCGATCTTCTTCTTACCTACCGCAGTGATCTGGATCGCTTCGATCCTCTTCATCGCCTTATTGGTCTGCGCGGTCGCCTCCGCCAGCTGCTGGTAGCGCTGCACGTTGAACTCGGGACGCGTGGTATCAATGACAATACCGCGCAGATACTTAATCTGATCGTTAACGCCGTCGCGCACTTCAAAGCCAAGGCGCACTTTGACATAGCGATCTTCAACGATAGTGGTGATGCCGCTTTTAATATTGTTGATTTTCATGATGGAGGTCACGCCTACCACCACCAGCAGTGCCACGACTAAACCAAAGGCGATGCCCAAACGGACGCCGACCTTCATATTTTTCAGGCTCAACATTGGTTCTCCCTGTGATGTTAAAAAGTACGGATATAAAACGCAAAAGCCGGCAAGTTACCGGCAGTATCTCGATGTTCTGTATAGAAAAGATGCTTCTGAGCGTCAGCGTGCTGGTATGGCAGTACTGGCGCAGGCGCTACAGTTATCGGTTGCTAATGTGTTAACTTTAATTTTTTGATGTGCGTCACAAAATGGTAAGGCGGGCTAACGCTTGAGTTATAGATGGTCCGGAAAAAGCGAGCGCATGGCGTTGAGACGAGGCGTAAAAAAGGCGCGAAAGTCGCGCCTCAGGGAGAGCAGAATCGGGCGAGCGGCTTAGCGCTTCTTCTCCAGCACACCATGAATCACGCTGGAGAGTTCGTTGATCTCAAACTTCGCTACGTAGCCGTCAGCACCCACTTTGCGCACGTGATCTTCGTTGGCGCTACCGGATAGCGAAGAGTGAATAACCACCGGGATCTGACGCAGCCCTTCGTCGCGCTTAATGTTACGCGTCAGGGTAAACCCATCCATCTCCGGCATTTCAAGATCGGTCAGTACCAGCGCAATTTTATCGTTGATCGATTCGCCGTTGGCCTGCGCCTCTTTTTGCATCTCGCTGATTTTTATCCAGGCTTCCAGACCGGTATTAAACATCATGGCCGGAATGCCCATGCTCTTCAGTCCCTGCTCCAGTAGCTGACGCGCCACTTTGGAGTCTTCAGCGACAATCGCCACCTGACCCGGCTTAAGGTTGAAGTTTTTCACCGTCTCTTCACCCGGCTCCACGCCGCGCACGGAAGGGATGATGTCATACAGAATCTGCTCAACGTCCAGCACCAGCGCCAGATTATTGCTCTGCCCGTCGGTATCGAGGCAGGCGATGCTGGTGATGTTACGGCTGCCGATGCCCGCTTCTGCGGTGTGCACCTGGTTCCAGTCAAGACGGACAATGTTCTCCACTGACTCCACCGCAAACGCCTGCGTGCTACGGGCATATTCAGTCACCAGCAGGAGATTCAGGCCGGTTTCCGGTTTGCAGCCGGTGATCGCCGGCAGATCAATAACCGGAATAAACTGGCCGCGGATGCTCGCCATCCCCAGCAGCGGCGAGTGCATGCCGGCGGCGCGGGTAATGGTGGGCATCGGCACGATTTCACGCAGTTTGAATACGTTGATGCCGTACAGCTCAGATTTGCCTTTCAGCTGATCGGAACCCAACCGGAATAGCAGCAGTTCGAACTTATTGGAAAGCGCAAGATTGGCGCGTTCATCGATCTCTTTCTGAAAATTATCCATCATGGCCTCGGGGCAGAATCTGGGCGGAAAAAGGGCAGGGCAAAAGTGCCATGATTAACTTATCGGCAGCGAGGGGAAAAAATGAAGGGAGCAGAAGTGAAATTTTAGCGCAAGGGCGATCGCCCTCACGCCTGGCTGTAACTATTTCAGCAGGATAGCGCGTACGCTTTTGCCTTTGATCTTGCCCTCTTTCAGCTTGATCAGGGCTTTCTTCGCCAGTGCGGCGTCAATGGCGACATAAGCGTGCGTCTGCGTCAGATCGATTTTACCGATACGATCGCCACTGAAACCCGCTTCACCGGTCAGCGCGCCCAGAATATCCCCCGGGCGGATCTTGGCTTTGCGGCCGCCATCAATACATAACGTCATCATGGCGGCGGGCAGCGGTTGTGCGGCGTGGCCTTTCAGCGTGCCAGACGGCACCCAGTTCAGCTTCTGCTGCAGATAATCTTCCAGTGCATGCGCGCGCACCATCTCATCGGCCGCGACAAAACTGACTGCGAGACCTTTCTCACCCGCGCGGCCGGTACGCCCGATGCGGTGAATGTGCACTTCCGGGTCCCAGGCCAGCTGGAAATTGACCACCAGCGCCAGTGATTTGATATCCAGTCCGCGCGCGGCAACATCGGTGGCAATCAGTACGCGAATGCTGCCATTGGCGAAGCGAATCAGCACGCGCTCACGGTCGCGCTGCTCCAGATCGCCGTGCAGCGCCAGCGCGCTGATGTCGCGATCGTTAAGCACCGCGGCGATGTCATCACATTCGCGCTTGGTGTTGCAGAACACCACGCAGGAGGCGGGCTGCTGCTGGCTCAGCAGGGCGCACAGTAGCTGGCTACGCTCGCTGGCGCTGGCTTCAATAAACTGTTGTTCAATGGCCGGCAGTTCAGTTGCATCTTCAGTGGCAACCGCCAGCGCATCACGCTGAAAGCGCTGGCTCAGGCTGGCGATGGTGTCAGGCCAGGTGGCGGAGAACAGCAGCGTCTGGCGCGCTTCAGGGGTAAAGCCAATGATCGCTTCCATATCATCCCGGAAGCCCATCTCCAGCATGCGGTCTGCTTCATCCAGCACCAGCGTTTGCAGCTGAGTCAGATCCAGATTATCGCGCTTGAGGTGATCAAGGATACGTCCCGGCGTACCCACGACAATGTGCGGCGCGTGCACCAGTGAGTCACGCTGCGCGCTCATAGGCTGGCCGCCGCACAGCGTCAGAATTTTAATATTACGGGTGAAGCGGGCCAGCTGACGCAGAACGTTACTGACCTGATCGGCCAGTTCGCGCGTCGGGCACAGGATCAGCGCCTGGGTATGGAAGCGGCTGTTATCGATGCGGTTGAGCAGGCCCACACCAAAAGCAGCCGTTTTGCCACTGCCGGTTTTCGCCTGCGCACGCACGTCGCGCCCGTCAAGAATTGCGGGCAGGGAGGCCGCCTGAATCGGCGTCATGGCGTCGAAGCCCATCTCGCGCAGGTTGTCGAGCTGGCTGGAAGGCAGTTGCGTCAGGGTAGAAAAAGCAGTCACAAAAATGTCTCTGATAGCAGGGAGGATGGCGGCGGCCAGTCTGGCAGAAAGGGCCGCTATCGGCAATGGCAAATCGCGCGACCCAAAGCGGTACGAAAAACTCTGGCAGAGGGATCGTGCGAATAAAATTACAGCAGTAATTATCGCAAAGTTTTAATGAATTTTCCGAATTTCGCTACTGCCGCTCTGACGCCGCATCTTGCGTTTTCAAGGCAGGAAATGAAATTAGCCGCAAAGAAAAGGGCCGGATGGCGCGATATCCCGGCAATTTCATTGATGTTGTGCTTATATTTTCATGCCGGTGCGTAAATTCTGATTAAAAAATTGCCGCGCATTGCTTTATATTTAGCGCGCCATTTGGCGATCGATTAAAACTTCAGAGGTCATTTCATTGAGTCATTACGTCCAGGGACAAAACGAGGACATTCTGAAAATCGTCGGCCGCGCCGTGTTAACCCTGCACCTGCATGGAGAGTCCTTATCCTCGGATAAAGTCAGCTCGATGATTGCCTGTTACGCGGAAGAAGAGCCTGTCAGTGACGATGAGCACAAGCGTTTGTATGCGCTGGCCATTCAGATGTTATCGTAATCCAGCATCCAGATGGGGCGCGTGCCGCCCCGGTTTCGTCTCACAGCCTCCGCACGGAGGCTTTTTGCATTGGATGTGTTGTCTCAGCCTGTCACGCGGCAAAGACCGGCTTACCTTTGCAGAAGGTGGCGCGTACCGGTGAGATGCGTGCGACGGCTTCAGCAGAGCAGCTGGCCTCCACCAGCATCATGCTGGCTTCATCCTGCAGCATCGGCCACTGACGTTCGCCACGATCAGACAGCGGTAACAGCCCGCCGGTGGCGATATGCAGCGCGCGGCTCAGGCCAAACTCATCCGACCCCCGGTAAAGCTGCGCGTAAAGATTCGCTTTCTCCAGCATGCTGCCAGTGCCAAACGGCGACCAGTGATCGATGACGCTATCGGTGCCTGTCATGACCGTGACGCCCGCGGCCTGGAGCTGCGGCAGCGGCATCGTCAGTTTGCCAATCGGAAGGGTTGAGGCCACGCTCATCTGCTGCTCCGCCATGCCGGCAATCAGCTGATCCAGCGCGCTGCCCTCCAGCGTCGCGAGGGCAAAACCGTGGCTCAGCGTCACTTTGCCTTTTAGCGACGGATTTTTAGCGATGGTATCGACCATATACTGAATCGCCGCGACACCGGAGGCGCTGGTTTCATGCAGATGGATATCCACGCCGCGATCGAAATCCAGAGCGATTTGGAACATCGCATCCAGTGACGCCTCCATCGCGTTATCAACGTTGGTGGGATCCAGCCCGCCGACATACTGCACGCCCATTTGCATCGCTTCACGCATCAAACCATCCACCTGCGAATGCAGTAAACCGTGCTGCGGAAAAGCAACAATTTCGCAGGGGAACGCCGGGTTTTTTGCCAGCGCCAGTTGCAGATGCTCCAGGCTCTGCAGACCGCTGACCGGATCGATGTTGCAGTGGCTGCGCGCTTCGGTTGTCCCTTTGCTGTGCAGCAGGCCAATCAGTGCTTCAGCGCGCGCCTGCGAAGTGGGCAGCAGTTGAGGGATCAGCACCTGCTCGCGCGCAATCATATCCATAATGGTTTTGCCCTGGCGCGGGCGCGGAGCCTGCCACGGCCCGCCGTAGAAGGTTTTATCCAGGTGAATATGCATATCACGGGTGCGCGGCAGCAGCAGCGCGCCTGCCGCATCCCACTGCGGTAGCTGTGCGTTACGCGCCGTGCCGGCCGCCTCAATTGCGCTGAATTTACCCTCGCGTATGGTGAGGTCATACAGCGCGGTACGCGTAGCAATTACCGCATTGCCGTCGCGCTCAAAGCCCTCTTCGAGGCGGACATTCAGCAGCTGATAGTGGTCGCTGACCGGCAGGGGCGCCTGCGGTTGTTGAGTCGGGGCCGCGGCCGGCTGTGCGGCATAGCTCATGCCGGCAGCCATCAGGCTACCGGCGGCGGTAAGACGGACGCTCTGGCTCAGAAAGTCGCGCCGGCTGGGGGAAGTCATGCTCATCAGAGGCTCCTTTTACAGGGGAAACGCCTAATCTGGCAAAACCGCGGCCGTCGCGCTGCGATATTTCCCACTGCTAAGCAGTGGAAAAATCACTGCCACTGCAGATGACAGAACGCCACTAACGCGGCGGCCAGCGACTGCTGCAGCGCATCCTGCGGCGCACGGCAGAACAGCGCCAGTTCGAAATGGGTAACAGGCGGCAAGCCTTGTGCGTCACCGATAACGCGATGGCCGGGCTGACGGCAGCTGGCAGGCAGTAGCGTGAGGCCCAAACCGGCGGCGCTGGCGCTGGCGAGGGCGACCAGGCTGGCGCTGCTGTAACTGATGCGCCAGCTGCGGCCGAGGCTATCCAGCGTCTGACACATCTCTTCGCGATACAACCCGAGCTGCGGAAACACCACCAGCGGCACGGGCGTCTGCTCAAAGCAGGGGTGCGCGGCACTGTCCAGCCAGAGCAGCGGTTCCGGACGCGAAGCCAGCGGGCGCTTACCGCCCGGCTGCTTGATCAGCATAATATCCAGCTCTTCACGCTGCCATGCCCGATGGAGATCGACATACATGCCGCTCATGACATCCAGGCGCAGTTGGGGATGGGCGCGGCTGAACTGCGCCAGCAGGCCGGCGGTGGGCGCTGCAAAATCTTCCGGCACGCCCAGGCGCAGAATGCCGTCACGCCATGTATTGTTCAGGACATCGTGCGCTTCGCCATTCAGGGCAATGATACGCCGCGCATAGCCGAGCAGCTTTTCCCCCTCTTCGGTTAGCACAACCTGGTGCGAGGTCCGCTCCAGCAGCGCTTTACCCACCATCTCCTCCAGCCGCCGCACCTGCTGGCTAACGGTGGATTGTGAAAGGTGCACGCGCGCGGCGGCGCGGGTAAAGCTGGCGGTTTCACAGACGGCAACAAAGCTCAGCAGCTGCTGCGGGGTAAACATGGGCTGGCGATTCATTTTTCCACTGCTCGCTATGGCGATATTTCATTTCCAAATAGTATCGTCTGCGGTAATCCTGACAAGCTTTCCACAGCAGAGTGATATATGAATCGACAATCCAGCGGACTGACGCTTGCGGCACTGGTGCTGGCCGGGCTGAATATGCGTCCGTTACTGACCTCCGTCAGCCCGTTACTCGGACAGCTGCGCCAGGCGATGGGCCTGACGCCGCTCATGGCTTCACTGCTGCCCGCCGTGCCAATGATCATGATGGGGGTGGTGGCGCTGATGAGTGCTTCACTGATGCAGCGGGTTTCGCTGCAGCGTCTGTTACTGGCCGGGTTAACGCTGCTGCTGCTGGCGCTGGCGGCGCGGGGCGCGATCGATGACGGCCGCTGGCTGGTGGTCAGCGCGCTCTTCGCCGGGCTCGGCGTGGGCGTGGTGCAGATGGCGATGCCGGGCCTGATTCGCCAGCGTTTTGCCCGGCACAGCGCCCCGGTAACCGGCCTGTGGGCTGGTGCGCTGATGGGCGGCGGCGGTCTCGCGGCGGCGCTGTCGCCATGGCTGAGCGCACAGCTTGGCTGGTCGCTGGCGTTGGCCGGCTGGGCGCTGCCCGTGCTGCTGGCGGTTGCGCTGTGGCGATACGTGCGCGTACCGGAGGGATCACGCGCTGCGAATGCAGCAGTGCCGTCGCTCTGGCGTAAGCCGCGCGCCTGGGCGCTGGCGCTGAGCTTTGGGCTGGTGAACGGCGGCTACGCCACCTGCGTGGCGTGGCTGCCGGATGCCTATCATGCGCTCGGCTGGTCAGCGCAGGCGGGCGGCTCGCTGTTAGGGGTGATGATTCTGTGCCAGGTGGCTGGCGCGCTGCTGATGCCGCTGCTGGCGCGCAGAGCCGACCGCCGGCCTCAGCTGATCGTCAGCCTGGCCTGTCAGTTAGCCGGCATGGGTGGTTTTCTTTGCGCACCGCTGCTGGCGCCATGGCTCTGGGCCGCCATCGCCGGCTTTGGTCTTGGCGCGGCGTTTCCGCTGGCGATTGTGCTGGCGCTGGATCACCTGCCGCATCCGCAGGCCGGTGCGCGGCTGGTGGCTTTTATGCAGGGCGCGGGTTTTATCATCGCAGGCTGCATGCCCTTTATCGCCGGACAGCTACAGGCGGTGACGCACAGCTTTCACAGCGTCTGGCTGCTGCAGAGCGCCATTACGCTGGGCCTGATTGCGCTGAATCTACGCTTTCATCCGCACAGCTACCGTCGCGCTTTTGGTTCAACCAGCTGATGATTGGTCCTACCAAGCGCGCTAAAATGTTGCCGCATCGTCACATATCGCGAAAAATAACGGCTGCTTCGTTGCAATGACTTAACAATGCATTAACTATCTGGAGCCAGAAAGCCCGCCTGCTGAAATGTGGTCCTACCAATTTCACTGAGAAAAGGGCAAATCCCTGCGGCGCACCCTGCATTTTGCCGATGCGCCGCAGCAATCTGGTGATCTCTGGAGAAAACGGCATGCAGGTGTGGCAACAAAATTACGATCCGCTCAACAATCTTTGGCTATCCAGCCTGGTCGCGGTCATTCCGATCGTATTCTTCTTCTTCGCGCTGATTAAGCTCAAGCTAAAAGGCTATCAGGCGGGCACTGCCACTGTGGTGCTGGCGCTGCTGGTGGCGCTGCTGCTGTATGGCATGCCAGTGGGGCAGGCGCTGGCTTCGGTGGTGTATGGCTTTTTCTACGGTCTGTGGCCGATTGCGTGGATCATTGTGGCAGCGGTGTTTGTCTACAAGATCTCGGTGAAAACGGGCCAGTTCGATATTATCCGCGCCTCCATTCTTTCGATAACCCCCGATCAGCGTCTGCAAATGCTGATTGTCGGCTTCTCGTTTGGGGCCTTTCTTGAGGGCGCCGCGGGCTTTGGCGCACCGGTGGCGATCACCGCAGCGCTGCTGGTCGGGCTGGGCTTTAAGCCGCTCTACGCGGCCGGGCTCTGCCTGATTGTTAACACGGCGCCGGTGGCGTTTGGTGCCATGGGCATTCCCATCATCGTCGCCGGACAGGTGACGGGGCTGGACAGTTTTCAGATTGGGCAGATGGCCGGGCGTCAACTGCCGTTCCTTACCCTGATTGTGCTGTTCTGGATTATGGCGATCATGGATGGCTGGCGCGGCATCAAAGAGACCTGGCCGGCGGTGATCGTGGCAGGCGGCTCGTTTGCGATTGCGCAGTTCCTCAGCTCTAACTTCCTTGGCCCGGAGCTGCCGGATATCATTTCGTCTTTGGCTTCGCTCATCTGTCTGACGCTGTTTCTGCGCCGCTGGCAGCCGGTACGTATTTTTCGCTTCGATGAAGAGACGGCGGTGGATCCCACGCGCAGTGGACCGCGCTATACCCTGGGCCAGATTGTTCGTGCATGGATGCCGTTCCTGTTCCTGACGGCGACCGTCACGCTGTGGAGCATTCCCCCGTTTAAAGCGCTGTTTGCCAAAGGTGGCGCGCTGTATGACTGGGTATTCACCGTGCCGGTCCCGCTGCTGCATGAGCTGGTGGCGCGCATGCCGCCTGTGGTCAGTGCGGCCACGCCGTATGCCGCGCTGTTTAAATTTGATGTGGTCTCGGCGACCGGGACGGCGATTCTGGTGGCGGCGATTTTGTCGGTGATCTGGCTGCGTATGAAGCCGCGGGCAGCCCTTGCCACGTTTGCAGAGACGCTAAAGGAGCTGGCGCTGCCGATTTACTCCATCGGGATGGTGCTGGCGTTCGCCTTTATCTCTAACTACTCCGGCCTTTCGGCCACGCTGGCACTGGCGCTGGCGCACACCGGGCAGGCGTTCACCTTCTTCTCGCCGTTTCTCGGCTGGCTGGGCGTCTTTCTGACGGGTTCGGATACCTCCTCAAACGCGCTCTTCGCTGCGCTGCAGGCCACGACGGCGCAGCAGATTGGCGTCTCGGATGTGCTATTGGTCGCCGCCAATACCACGGGCGGCGTCACCGGCAAAATGATCTCACCGCAGTCGATTGCCATCGCCTGTGCCGCCGTCGGGCTGGTGGGTAAAGAGTCCGATCTGTTCCGCTTTACCGTCAAACACAGCCTGATATTTACCTGCATGGTCGGGGTTATTACCACACTGCAGGCTTACGTACTGACCTGGATGATTCCATGATTGAACCCTCGCCGCGCTTAGCGGATACGCTGCGGGCGCGGCTTAGCGCCTGGATAGATGACCACCAGCTGCAACCGGGCATGCGTTTACCCTCGGAACGGGCGCTGGCTGCGGCGTTTGGTGCCTCGCGCTCGTCGATCCGTGAGGCGATCCAGCAGTTGATCAGCAGCGGCGTATTGATCAGTAAACGGGGCGGCGGCACCTGGCTGCGCCAGCCGCAGGAGCCCTGGTCAGAGCAGCGCATCGTGGAGCCGATTCGTCAGCTGCTGGCGGCCGATCCCGACTACCGCTGGGATATCCTGGAAGCGCGTCATGCCATCGAAGCCAGCACCGCCTGGCACGCCGCACTGCGCGCCACGGAAGCCGATAAAGAGCGGCTGCGGCTGGCTTTTGACGCGCTGCTCAGGATGAATGACTGCGACGACCCCGATATCGCCGCGCAGGCCGATCTGCGTTTTCACCTCGCGATTGCCGAAGCCTCACACAATCTGGTGCTGCTGCAGACCATGCGCGGCTTTTTCGACCTGCTGCAATCGTCGGTGCTGCACAGCCGCCAGCGCATGTACACCCAGCCGGTGATCTTCAATCAGCTTAACGCGCAGCATCAGGCGATGTTCGATGCGGTAATGGCGGGCGATGCCGAAGCGGCACGCCAGGCGGCGATGGATCACCTTGGCTTTGTTCATACCACCATGAAAACGCTGCATGAAGATGAAGCCCGCCAGGCGCGCATAACCCGCCTGCCCGGTGAGACGCCAGCGAATCGCAAGGAGACCAACTGATGATCATTTCTGCTGCCAGTGACTATCGCGCTGCCGCGCAACGTATCCTGCCGCCGTTCCTGTTTCACTATCTGGATGGCGGGGCCTACGCTGAACACACCCTGCGGCGCAACGTGGCCGATCTCTCTGATGTTGCACTGCGCCAGCGCGTACTGAAAAACATGTCCGCGCTGAGCCTCGAAACCAAACTGTTCAACGAAACGCTGTCGATGCCGGTTGCGCTGGCCCCGGTCGGGCTGTGCGGGATGTATGCGCGGCGCGGCGAAGTGCAGGCGGCGCGGGCAGCCGCGCTGAAAGGCATTCCGTTTACGCTCTCAACCGTCTCCCTTTGCCCGATTGAGGAGGTCGCGCCGGCGATCAATCGCCCGATGTGGTTCCAGCTCTATGTGCTGCGCGATCGCGGCTTTATGCGCAATGCGCTGGAGCGTGCCAAAGCCGCCGGCTGTACCACGCTGGTGTTTACCGTTGATATGCCCACGCCGGGCGCACGCTACCGTGATGCGCACTCTGGCATGAGCGGCCCGAATGCTGCGCTGCGTCGCTACTGGCAGGCGGTCACGCATCCGCAGTGGGCCTGGAATGTCGGCCTGCACGGCCGCCCGCACGATCTCGGCAACATCTCGACTTACCTCGGTAAACCTACCGGTCTGGAAGATTACATCGGCTGGCTGGCCAATAACTTCGATCCCTCTATTTCGTGGAAAGACCTTGAGTGGATCCGCGAGTTCTGGGACGGCCCGATGGTGATTAAAGGCATTCTGGATGCAGAGGATGCGCGCGATGCGGTGCGCTTTGGCGCCGATGGCATTGTGGTCTCCAATCACGGCGGACGTCAGCTGGATGGTGTGCTCTCATCGGCGCGCGCGCTGCCCGCCATCGCCGATGCGGTAAAGGGCGATATCACTATCCTGGCCGACAGCGGTATTCGCAATGGCCTTGATGTGGTGCGCATGATTGCGCTCGGGGCGGATAGCGTGCTGCTGGGGCGCGCCTTTATCTATGCGCTGGCGACGCACGGTCAGCGCGGGGTGGAGAACCTGCTCAACCTGATTGAGAAAGAGATGAAAGTGGCGATGACGCTAACGGGGGCAAAATCTATTGCAGAGATCACCCAGGATTCACTGGTGCAGGCTAACGCGCTGCTTAGCGAGGCCGGACTGAGTCCGGCGCGTGCGCACAAGGTGAGCTGAATCGGGCAAAGCGGGCAGGTTTGTCTATACTGAATACCTGTCTGACTAACAGGAGGAATGACATGACCATTCATAAGAAAGGATCGGCCCATTGGGAAGGCGACATCAAAGGCAAAGGCACCGTGAGCACCGAGAGCGGCGTGCTGAACAATCAGCCTTATGGATTTAATACCCGTTTTGAAGGCGAGAAGGGCACCAACCCGGAAGAGCTGATTGGTGCAGCGCATGCGGCCTGCTTCTCTATGGCACTGTCGCTCATGCTGGGCCAGGCCGGTCATCCGCCGGAAAGCATCGACACCACTGCAGATGTCTCGCTGGACAAAAAAGGCGAAGGCTTCGCGATCACCAAAATTGCGCTGACCAGCACCATCGGGCTACCGGGCATTGATAACGCGAAGTTTGATGAGATCATTCAGAAAGCCAAAGCCGGTTGCCCGGTTTCACAGGTGCTGAATGCGGAGATCACGCTCGATTATACGCTGAATAATTAATCGCCCTGCGGGGTGACCAGCGGTAGACTATGCGATGCGCCTGTGGGCGCATCGTTGCTTTCTGCTGTCCGGAGGATACGTGGCAAAAAAACTGGCTGCGACAAAACACTGGAAAATGATTGTGGTGCTGCTGTGCATCTGCGGCGCGCTGATGCTGATCCGCTGGGCGGCCATGATATGGGGCTGAAGGATTGGGTCTGCCGTCACAAGCTGGGCGTGCTGATGATGGTGATACTGGTGCTGGAGCTGGTGCACTATCTGCTGACGGCTTCATGGCTGCCGTGGCAGTTCTGAAGCCTCAGGCGTACTCGCTCTCATGCAGCGACTGACGCACATTACGCACGCTGCTGCGCGCAATGCGATACGCTTTGTCCGGATCGCCCGCGACAAACTCAAAGGTGGGCGAATAGTAAAAGGGCAGCCAGCCGCCGAAGCCGCTCTCCCACTCCCAGCGCACCGGGCAGGGCCAAAGAATGCCATCATACAAAATGTAATAAACCCAGCGTCCGTTGGGACGACGGGGGCGAGTTTTCTTCATGGGGTTCACAACGATAATAGTGTAAAACAGCTTATATTTTGAACGCTGCAAGCCATTCTTGCAACGCTGTTTGCGTGAAAAATGTGCGATTATGACAAAAAGACGACGCCATTAACGGTGCACTTCACCACAGAGTAACACCACATTGGGCCGGACCTTATGAATGCGATCGGCCATCTGTTCACAGGCGACTTTTGTGGGATAGATACGCTCCGATACCGGCAGGGCATCACAGGCATCATGCCCGCACGCGCTCACTAACAATACAAAACCAATCAACATAACCGACTCCTTTTTGCCCCTTTCTGCGCTACGGACCAGGGGCCGTGTGTTCCTTTTTTTAATCAAGTATAGCTAAACCGCTTAAACGTCAATTACCCGTCAGAGCGGCTTTTTTGTCCGAACAGGCGGATGATAACCAGCGGTGCGCCCATTCACAGCATAATCTGGGCTAAACTGTGCGACACAAACACACTGAGGAGTAATGAACCGATGTCTCATGAGATTGCCCATCCGGCGAGCAGCCCGAAGCAGGCTGCCTTGCAGCTGGTGATTGAACTGGTACGCGCTGGCAAACTGAGCCCGCTGCATGGCGACGCTTCAAATATGATCTCTATCTACGAACAATTTAAAGCGCATTTCGAAGCCGATAAGCAGAAAGATTCCGCCATCTCCTGATCGCCCCTCCGGCACGGCGCGCAGCAGCGCGCCGTTGTTTGTGCTTTCACTCCCGCGTATTTGCATAATCTCTCTGATCAATTATTGCATCACTAATAAAATTTCAGTGCGGTGTTTGATATTTCTCACAAATCCTTAAACCAAATCTGAAACCGGTTGCAGAAAATCTTTAGGCTGTGTATTCGTTAATTAAACCTCACCTAAAGGAACGCATCATGCCAAAGATTTTACTCTGCTGTGCCGCCGGAATGTCCACCAGCATGGTGGTGCAAAAGATGGAGAAAGCCGCGAAGGAGCAGGGCGTCGATGTTGAGATAAAAGCAGTTGGGATTGAAGAGTTTAATGATGAAATTGCCCACTATGACTGCTGTCTGCTGGGGCCACAGATTAAATACAAGATGGCGGACTTCCAGCCGCTGGCGCAGCAGTTAAATAAACCTATTTCCGTCATAAATAGCATGGATTACGGAATGATGAATGGCGCAAAAATATTAGAGGATTCACTTAAGCTGATTCACGCCTGAGTACCTGGCCGCCCGCAAAATAATTGTCTGAGCCTGTGGCGATCTCTGCAGGCTTATTCTCTTGTCGCCTGATGCAAGGAGCTCACTCATGAGCAGCATTAGTGAATCGTTATTTGGTGTGATTGAAAATCGCATCAGCCCGCTGGCCGGGCGTCTCTCCAGTCAGCGCCATGTGATCGCTATTCGCGATGGGTTTATCGCTTCAATGCCCTTTCTGATTGTTGGCTCGTTTATGCTGCTGTTCGCGCATCCGCCGTTTTCTGCCGACAGCTCATGGGCGTTTGCTCAGTGGTGGCTGGGGATGGTGAAAGTACACGAAGCGCAGATCATGATGCCCTATAACATGACGATGGGCATCATGGCGCTCTATATCGCCAGCGCCATCGCTTACAACCTGGCCAACAGCTATAAGATGAACGGCTTTATGGCAGCCAGCCTGTCGCTGATGGCCTTCCTGGTGGTGGCTGCCCCGCAGAGTGATAAAACCCTGCCGGTGGGATCACTCGGTGGCGAAGGGATCTTTACCGCGATTCTGGTGGCGCTGTTTGCCACCGAGCTGATGCATTTTCTGCAGAAGCGCAACATCGGCTTTAAGCTGCCGGAGCAGGTACCGCCGAAAATCCGCCAGTCGTTTGATCTGCTGATCCCTATCATCGCCATCTTTCTCACGCTGTTTCCGCTCAGCCTGTGGGTGCAGGCGCAGTTTGGCATGCTGTTACCGCAGGCGATCATGGCCATTTTTGCGCCGATCATCTCTGCATCCGATTCGCTGCCGGCGGTGCTGGTGGCCGTATTGCTGTGCCATATGCTGTGGTTTGCCGGCATCCACGGCGCAGTGATCGTCGGCGGGATTTTGCAGGCGTTCTGGCTGACTAATCTGGGGCTTAACCAGCAGGCACTCAACGCCGGCGAACCGATTAGCCATGTGTTTATCGAACCCTTCTGGCAGTTCTTTATTGTGATTGGCGGCTCCGGCTCAACCATGGGCTTAGTCCTGCTCTATCTGCGCAGCCAGTCGGCGCACCTGCGCTCTATCGGCAAGCTGAGCATCGTGCCGAGCATATTCAATATCAATGAGCCGGTGATTTTTGGTTCGCCGGTGGTCATGAACCCGATTCTGTTTATCCCGTTTCTCTGTGCGCCGCTGGTGAATGCGGTGATCGCCTGGACAGCCACCAAAACCAATCTGATCAACCATGTGGTGTCGCTGGCACCGTGGACGACGCCTGCACCGATCGGCGCGGCCTGGTCAACCGGCTGGGACTGGCGCGTCATCGTATTGATCGCGGTGCTGGTCGCAATCGCCACGCTGATCTACTACCCGTTTTTCAAAATGTATGAACGTCAGCTGCTGCTGCAGGAGCAGGAACAAGCCGTCGTAGCGCAACCGGTTAAGGAGTCATGATGGAAATTGATGAAAGTACGGTAATGGAGCTGATCATTCAGGCAGGGGAGGCCCGCTCCTGTTCGATGGAGGCGCTGCGGGCGGCACGACAACAGGACTGGACGCGCGCCGATGCGATGCTGACGGAGGCCACCCAGGCGGCAAAAGCCGCGCACCGCATTCAGACTGAACTGATCGGGGCAGACGAAGGCTGCGGCAAAATCCCGGTGAACCTGATCATGGTGCACGCGCAGGATCACCTGATGAACGCCATGCTCTGCCGTGAACTGGCGGAAGAGATCATCCAGCTGCGGCGCGAACTGGCCGCACGTTAATAAGGAGAGTGCATGCAACATCATAACCCTGGCGCATTTCCGGACGGTTTTCTGTGGGGCGCATCAACTTCGGCGTATCAGGTGGAGGGCGCATGGAATGAGGACGGCAAAGGGCCATCGGTAATCGATAAAGCCACCTTCCATGACGGCATTACGGATTTCACCGTCACCAGCGATCACTATCACCGCTTTAAAGAGGATATCGCGCTGCTGGCGGAGATGGGACTGAAAACGTATCGCTTCTCAATTGCCTGGAGCCGCCTCTATCCGGACGGCGATGGCGAACTCAATCCGGCAGGTGTGGCCTTCTACCAGCAACTGATTGATGAGATCTGCCGTCAGGGGATTGAGCCATTGGTTACGCTGTACCACTTTGACCTGCCGTGGGCGCTGCAGCAGGATGGCGGCTGGTCGAACCGCCGTACCGTGGCGGCCTTTGAACGCTTCGCCATAACCTGCTTTGAGCAGTATGGTCAGCAGGTGAAGTACTGGCTGACCATCAATGAGCAGAACATGATGATCCTCAAAGGCGATGTGATCGGCACGCTGCCGCCGGGCACGCCGGACCCGCAGAGAACCTTGTACCAGCAGAATCACCATATGATGCTGGCGCAGGCCAAAGCGATGGTCGCCTGTCATCAACGTCTGCCACAGGCCAAAATCGGCCCGGCACCTAACATCTCCTGTATCTATGCCGCCAGCGCCCGGCCTGAAGATGTGCTGGCAGCGGATAACTTTTCCGCCCTGCGTAACTGGCTGTATCTCGATCTGGCCGTGCATGGCCGTTACAACAATGTGGTGTGGGCCTTTCTGCAGCAGCGTGGCTGGCTCCCCACTATTGAAGCCGACGATATGGCGACCATTGCTGCCGGTAAGCCGGACTTTATCGCCTTTAACTACTACGCGTCCGCCACGGTCAGCGCCGACATGCCGGAGGTCGCGCGTGGCGAGCTGAACAGCAAGCAACAGGCCGATCAGCAGATGGCAGGCATCGATAAAACGGTATATGTGGGTTGCAACAATCCGCATCTGAAGCAGAACCAGTTTGGCTGGTATATCGATCCGGTGGGTTTCCGCATCACCGCGCGTGAGATCTATGCGCGCTATGCGCTGCCGCTGATCGTCACCGAAAACGGCCTCGGCGCATTTGATACGCTGGAGGCGGGTAACAAAATCTATGACGACTACCGTATCGCCTATTTACGTGAGCATATTGCGCAGCTGCGGCTGGCGATTGCGGATGGGGTCGAGCTGTTTGGCTACTGTCCGTGGTCAGCGATCGATCTGGTGAGCACGCATCAGGGGATCAGCAAGCGCTATGGCTTTGTCTACGTTAATCGCGATGAGCAGGATCTGAAGGATCTGGCGCGCTACCGCAAGAAGAGTTTCTTCTGGTATCAGCAGCTCATAGCCAGCAACGGGACGACGCCTGATGCGCAGATAGAGTATTGACGATGACCCTGCGGATCTGGCGGCCCTGCGGCGGGTCGCCACTCCGAAACAAAAGCGTTGGATGTTCAGAAACAGCGACATGATGATAAAGGGAAGAGGGGAGCGTGAGGTAAGCCCGGACGTCACGCGGCAGGGATGCCGCGCGACGAGGCCCGCCTGAACGCGGCCGTTAACGTTCCGTGCGTGCTCATGCGCCCCTCTGACCATACTCAGTAGCCGCAGCGATGAAGTGTGTACAGTTACCGGCCTTTAAATGGCCCATCGGCAACCGAAGCGCGTTCGATTAACCGTCCGCTAAAAGGCGGCAGCGGGTTCACATCCTCACCTTCCAGCATCGCCACCAGCTGCGCCAGCGTATGCTGAATCATCTCCGCCACCGGCACATGCACGGTGGTCAACGGCGGCAGGAAAAATTCCGCCATGCGAATATCGTCGAACCCCATCAGTGACACATCCTGCGGCAACCGTCGACCGGCAGCACTCAGCGCCAGTGCGGCACCAATCGCCATGTCATCATTACTCGCCATTAACGCACTGAACGGCACGCCGGAGTCCAGCAGCTGCCGGGTCGCCAGCTGGCCGCTCTCTGGCGTCCACGCACCTGGCAACACGCGCTCATCGGCAAACGGCAACGCATGCGCCGTCAGCGCCTGGCGATACCCCGCCAAACGTGCGGCGGCAGTTGGCGAGCCGGGCAGGCCGCTGATAAACGCAATCTCATGGTGGCCGCGCTCAATCAGATAACTCACTGCATCAAACGTATTTTGCTGGTGCGAGGCCCAAACACAGTGCTCAGGGTGCTGCTGCAGCTGGCGATTCACCACCATAATCGGGATATCGTGCTGATCGATAATGGCTTCCAGCGCGGCGGTATCAAGAAAGCGGGGATAGATAATGATGGCGTCACAACGTAGATCGAGCAGAAACTCAATGGCCGCGCGCTCATCATCAGCACAGGTTTTACCGTCGGCAAGAATCAGCTGGCGGCCGTAATTGTTGGTTAACGTGGCGGTTTGATACAGCAGTTCACTAAAGTAGGGGCCGTTAAATAGCGAATGCGTCACGATAAGGCCGATATTCTGCGACTTCTGCGTGGCCAGGCTGCGCGCCAGCAGGTTGGGCCGGTAGCCGGTCTCCTCAATCGCCTTAAACACCTTCTGCTGCGTGGTTTTACTGACATAGCGATTGCCCGCCAGCACACGCGACACGGTTGCTTTAGAAACGCCAGCCTTACGGGCTACATCCAGCATGGTAATCATCAGCGTTACGACCATCATTCCTTAATGCTTAAAACGCGATACTACCTGAAATCGCTGGCAAATTAAGGGCGGCGTGAATAAACAGTGAGGGCGATCAGGCGTAAAACCAGGCGGGCAAAATAGCGATAAGATTATTCAGCGTATGCAGGAAGATCGGCAGCGCCAGGCTACTGCTGCGCAGGCGTGCATAGCACAGCAGCAGAGAGAACAGCGTCAGCGCCACTACGGTTTCCCAGTGCACGTACTGCGTATGCATGGCGGCAAACAGCAGCGACGTCAGCAGCATACAGGCAAAGCGGCTCTTCGGTGCCCACAGCAGAAATGCCTGCAGCAGGAAGCCGCGGAACAGCACCTCTTCGAATACCGGCGCCAGCAATACCGCCGTCAGCAGCAGGATCAGCATTGAGGTGCGCCCCTGCTGGCTCTGCTCAATCAGCCAGCCCTCCGGCTGTAAAAACTGCGTTTGTGCCACCATCAGCACAAACAGCGCGCCGATAAATAGCAGCGCCTGACCGGGACGCAGAAAACCGAGCGGAATATCCGTGCGGCGCTGGCAGTAAAACCGGTAGAGCGGATAGATCACCGCGAACTCAAACAGACACAGCACCGGCACCAGTAAACCGTTATTACGCAGCGCCCCATAGTTGGGGAACAGCGTAATCAGCATGGTAACGAGGTAATAAACCACAAAGCTACCAACGTAGAACAGCGTTAACGTAACTTTGTCGGATTGGGTGTCCATAGGCGACTCAGCGGGCAGAGGAAACCGCATAGTAGCAATGGCGATCACCGCTGTCGAGGTACGTCGCCGGACATTTCTGTCTGTACAAATATTCCACCCTGAAGACTAAAACTGTCGCCTGCTGCGCCGATAACCGAAAAAACGATGACAGGGCCGCGCGGCCAGCGCGACCACCTTTTTGCTGCCTCTGTTTCGCGAGCACGACGCATGAATTCTGAGTATCACCGGCACGTCAGCTTAGCTGCCAGAGCCAATATGGAAGCACACACGGTGCGCATCACGCGGCGCAGCTTACGCACGCTCTCCTCGCTACTGTTTGGCGTAATGCTGCTCTCCATGCTGCTGGTGTTGATTGTCGCCCACAGGCAGAACGCCGAAGCGATGCACCAGGATGAGAACCTGCTGCGCCAGGCGTGGCAGACGCAGCAGCATGAGCTGCTCACCAACGTACGCGACTACGCCACCTGGGGCGAAGCGTGGAAAAACCTGCACCTGACCGTGAACAAAGCGTGGGCGTGGGATGAAGAGAACTTTGGCGCCGATCTCTACAAAGAGTATCACTACGACGGCGTGTTCGTGATTGATGGCGCAGACCAGACGCGCTATACGCTGGTGCGCGGTGCACTGTCGGACGCGTCGCTGGAGAGCTGGCTGGGCGCACAGAGCGCCGGCCTGATCGCTGCCGCGCGCAGGCAGCCGCTGCAGGGCGTTGTGCACAGCGCCCTGATTAATCAACAACCGGCCGTGATTGCGGCTATTCCGATTAGCGTTGGCAAAGTGCCGAATCTGCCCGAACCGCCTGGCCCACCGTCCGTAATGGTGTTCATCAATATCTTCACGCCTGACAAATTACTGGCGCTGGGGAGTGCGCTTAACGTGCAGCACCCCCGGATAGCAAGCGGCCTGAGCGATGCACTGATTGAGCCGCGCATGGTGGAGCCGACACTGAGCGGAGAACCGCTGGTAATTCGCTGGCAGCCGCGACAGCCGGGCATGGGGTTGATCTGGCTGGTCATGCCGCTACTGCTGTTTACCGCGCTGGCGATTGCGCTGGTCACGCGCCGGGTGATTCGTCACGCATTACATAATGCAGTGATCTCCGATCGGCGCTTTGAAATGCTGGTTATCAGCCAGCGTGAGCTGGCCAACAGTGAAGAGCGTTTCCGCGACCTCGCCGAGGCCGCCTCGGACTGGATTTGGGAGATCGACGATCAGGGCCGCCTCTGCTATCTCTCATCACGCTTCACGCGCGTGACCGGGCATGACGTGAAACCCTGGCTGGGGCGCCACCTCGATCAACTCCTGAGTCACCCCAGCCATTCGCTGGTGGCATCGCTGATACGGCAGTGTGACGATGTGCAGCAGACGCCGCAGCGCTGCCAGTTTCTCTCTGCCAGCGGCGAGCGGCGGATTGGTCAGCTGGCGGCAAAAGCAATTGTGCGTAACGGCCTGCGCGTCGGTTTTCGCGGCACGGTGTCCGATGTCACGCACGAAGTGGACGCCGAGGCGCGCATTCAGTTTCTGTCGCGCCATGACATGCTCACCGGGCTGGCGAACCGCATGCAGCTGCAGGAGTTTCTCACCGGCCATCTGGAGAGCGTAACGGAAGAGGAGCCGCTCTACGTCATCAGCTTCGATCTCGATCAGTTCAAACCGATTAACGATACCTGGGGCCATACGGTTGGCGATGTGGTGCTGAATCAAACCTCGCAGCGGCTACAAAACCTGATCGGCCCGGGCGAACTGGCGGCCCGGCTGGGCGGTGACGAATTTATCCTGATTCTGCGGGCCAGCAGTCGCGCGGCAGTGGAGTATCGCTGTCGCGCCTTGCAGCGTGCGGTACACCAGCCGATCATCAGCGGTTCACATCAGCTCAACCTGACCGCCAGCATGGGCATTGTCTGCGCACCGCAGGATGCCGCGCAGCCGGAAGCGCTGCTGAGGCTGGCAGATATTGCACTGGGCCAGGCCCGTAGCGACGGGCGCGATCGCTGGGTGTGGTACTCAACCGATATGGCCAGCCATTTGCAGTCGAAACGTGACATGGTGCAGGCGATCGAAGATGCGCTGCGTACCGATGCGTTTACGCTGCACTACCAGCCGCGCTATCAGCTGCAAAGCGGGCAGCTGGCAGGGGCAGAAGCGCTGATTCGCTGGCAAAACAGTGACGATCAGTGGATTACGCCGGATCGCTTTATCCCGTTAGCCGAGGAGAACGGGCTCATCGCCGCCATCAGTGATTGGGTGCTGATGCGCGCCTGTCACGATGCACGTGACTGGGGCGAGCCACGCTACGTCTCTGTCAACATTTCGCCGGTCGAGTTTCGCCATCCCGGGCTGGTGGAGCGCGTAGCGCATGCGCTGGCGCAGAGCGGTTTACCGGCAACGCGGCTGGAGCTGGAGATCACTGAAAACGTCACGTTTGAAGATCCGGATCGCGCGCTGGAGATTATGCAGGGGCTGCGGGCGCTGGGCGTACGGCTGACGGTGGATGATTTCGGCACCGGCTATGCGGCGCTGGGATACCTGAAAACCTTCCCCTTCAACGGCCTGAAAATCGATCGGTCATGGATGAAGGAGTTTCCTGAATCAAAACAGGCGCAATCCGTGGTGGCGGGTATCGTCGGCCTGGCGCGTGCCTTTGCGCTCACCATTACGGCGGAGGGAATTGAGACAGAAGCGCAGTTGAACGAGCTGAAAGCGCTCTCCTGCGAAGAGGGGCAGGGCTACTTTCTGGGGCGGCCGATGCCGCTGAGCACGTTCAACGCGCGTCTGCATCAGGAGCAAAATCAGGCTTAGCGGACCCGCACGGCAACGAATGTCATCAACGCGGCGAAGCCAATAAAGATTATCAGTTCCATCACTGCCTCCTCAGATAATTCTTAGTTAATTGTAGTGTCTGAATGCGTAATTTTTAGACAGAGCGTGCGATTAATCTGAAGGAGTGAGAGAAAGATCGCGCTTTTACCGCACTTATACGACGAGTCTGCTGGAAAAATTTCCGCTTCACGGGCACGCTTTGCTACTCTCTGCAAACCGGTTGTCTATTAATCCAGGAGGAAAAACTCGTGACCCATTATGGAAAAGCGCTGCTGCTCACGGCGATGTTCGCCTTAACCGCCTGCCAGTCTGCCAGCAAAACGGACACGGCCGCAGCGGCCAGCCACGATCCGGAAACCGATCAGTGCGGCGCCTCGCAGTTTCAGAATTACGTGGGCCAGCCGCTGAAAGCCCTCGACAACAAGCGTTTTGATGTACCGGTACGTGCCATTCCGTGGAACGGTGCGGCCACCATGGACTTTAATCTGCGTCGCCTGAACTTCATGGGCGATCGCAGCGGCAACATCTCTCAGGTTTACTGCGGATAAAACGAAACAGACATCGCATTGTCATTGGGCTGTCACAGCGCCGGGCGAGGATAGCTACGCATTACGAAGATTTCCTCGTCACTCTCGAATATGCAATGCTCGTCTTGTTTATTCCCGCTCCGGCGGGAATTTTTTTACCTGCGGATTGCCGCTGCATGATGAATAAGCGATTTGAACGAGGAGCAATAATGAAAAACGTATCAAAATACCTGCTGTTAACCCTGCTGCTCAGCCCGCTGGCGCAGGCATCCAGTGAAGCCGCCTGGCAGCAATACGCTAAAACCCGGCAGCAGGCCTGCCTGAAAGCCAGCAGCCTCAACGCCGTGAAGGTGGTGGGCCAACCGGTTGAGTATGACGATAGCGTGGGCTACGATGCGCTGCTGCTGGAGGGGCGCTATCCGCAAAAGCATATGAAAAACCAGATCGGGCGTGAACTGTGCCTGTATCAGCGTCAGAGCGGCAGGGCGGCGGTCAGCGATGCCGACCACCTGCAAGCCGTAAAGTAGCCGCAAGGGCCGCTACGTCTGCGGCCCGGATTCAAGCAGCTGCGCCAGCAGATTGCGATAACTCTGCAGTCGCTGCTCATCCCCCTCAAACTCAAGCCGGGCAATCACTCTTGCAATCACCGCTTTGCTGGTGGCGGGTTGTCCGTCGTCCATCAGTTCACGCATGATCGCCGCCAGCAGATCGCTCTCATGCGGCGCGTGCCAGGCGGGGCTGTTAAAGTAGTCGGTAATCGCCCGACTGGCGCTATCAGGCTGCGTTCTCATAGCTGACCTCCGCAGAGACAACGATGCTCACCGCCTTGAATTGGCAGCATGGGAAATACGGGTTAAGCATGCGAACTGTCCAGAACGGGCAGCGCGTCGCCAGTGATAACTGGTGATTTTTTAAACATAGTTGCGGTGATGAATATTGTCAGTAATGAATAGACATATTTTTTCACGTTTAGTGAGTGTCGCGATGCGCTTATCTTGCGGAGATGAGTGTTATCGCACATAAAGCCACTACAAAACCGGCGCATCGCCCTATTTGCTGTGAGCAGAATCACGCTCAGCAGTGTAAAACTGCGTTTTTCCGCGCATGCCATGTTTTGCCGTCCGGCAATGTTGCAGGATTGTTAGACTGCAGCCTCCTCTTATTTTTTGATATCCGCGCCCATGTTACGCTCCCTTGAGTCCTGGAAGATCAACCTGATCTCGGTCTGGTTTGGCTGCTTCTTTACCGGACTGGCGATCAGCCAGATCATCCCCTTCCTGCCGCTGTATGTTGAAGAGCTGGGGATTCGCGGCGATAACGCGCTCAGCATCTGGTCCGGGCTCACGTTCAGTATCACCTTTATTGTCTCCGCTGCCGTCGCGCCACTCTGGGGCAGCCTTGCCGATCGTAAAGGGCGCAAGCTGATGCTGCTGCGCGCCTCCTTTGGCATGGGCGCGGTGATTCTGCTACAGGCTTTTGTTACGCAGGCGTGGCAGCTGCTGCTGCTGCGTGCGCTGATGGGACTCACCTCCGGCTATATACCCAACGCCATGGCGCTGGTGGCGGCGCAGGTGCCGCGCGAGCGCAGCGGCTGGGCGCTAAGCTGTGTCTCTACCGGGCAGATCGGCGGGGTGATCCTCGGACCGATGATTGGCGGGCTGCTGGCCGACTGGCTGGGCCTGCGCATGGTGTTTATCGTGACCGCCGTGCTGCTGATGGTGAGTTTTCTCGTTACGCTCTTCCTGATCAGAGAAACCGGCTACACGCCCGTCAGCAAGCAGGACAAAATGAGCGGCCGCGATGTGTTCCGCAGCCTCGATAATCCGCGCCTGATGATCTGCCTGTTCGTCACCACCATGGTGATTCAGATGTGTAACGGCTCGGTGAACCCAATCCTGACGCTGTTTGTACGTGAGCTGGCGCCGGACGCGCAGAACATCGCGTTCCTTAGCGGCGTAATCGCCGCGCTGCCGGGCGTCTCCGCGCTGATAGCCGCACCGCGCCTCGGCAAACTTGGCGATCGCATTGGCACGCAGCGTATCCTGATCGCCACCATGATTGTCTCACTGCTGCTGCTGATCGCCATGTCGTTTGTCACCAGCGCAACGCAGCTGGGCGTGCTGCGTTTCCTGCTGGGTTTCGCCGACGGCGCGATGATGCCTGCCGTACAGACGCTGCTGGTGCGCCACTCACGCGATAACGTCACCGGGCGCATCTTCGGGTATAACCAGTCCTTTATGTACCTTGGCAACGTCGCCGGGCCGCTGCTCGGCGCGGCGGTATCGGCTGTCACCGGCTATCGCTGGGTCTTTTTCGCCACGGCGATCGTGGTGCTGCTCAACGTGGTGTTACTGCAGCGCTTCTACCGCCGGCCGAAAACGGAGCTACCCGTGCGCCGGTGATTTAGCGCACTCGTCCGGACGCTGCGACTGGCGCAGTGTCAGCGCGTATTGCCAGCGCCGTCCGGAGAGTAAAAACTCCGGGCTGACGCTCGGGCTCCAGGAGTCATCGCCGCCGACGCCCATATGGAAGCCGTCGAGATGCAGCCAGCAGCCCGCTTCGGCGTGCAGCAGATGGCGGTGCGACGTGTCACGCAGCTGTTCAAGGCTGTAGCGGCTAAGCGAGAAGGCGAAATCACCGCTAACCTGCCAGCTTCCGCTGTCGAGCTGACGCGTACCGCAGCGCAGGCCATTCTCACCCGGAAACACATAGGCGGTGCTGAGTGCCGCCAGCGGCAGTTGCCAGCGGGAAAACTGTGCCGCCAGCTGCCGATCCGGATAGTTTTCATGCGGGCCCAGGCCGAGCCAGCTCACCTGCTGCGGTGCCTTGGCCAGCTGACAGCGCAGGCCAACGCGTGCCGGCGGCGGCAGGCCGGCCGCCTGCTCAACCTCAACGCTAAGCGAGACTTCGCCGCTGCCGCTGATAACGTAGCGCTTATGGCTGGTGAATAACGGCTCGCCGTTGCTCATCCACTGATGCCAGGTTTCGATCTGCACAGCGTGCTTCAGGCTGTCGATGTGCATCTCCAGCAACTGTGCTTCAGCCTGGTCATAACCGGCGCGTTTCCAGCGCTCCACCCAGGCGTTGGGATCGACATTTGCGGCTTCGCTGGTACCGATATCGTTATCAATCGGCGCGCGAATAAAGCACTCCTGCAGCGGCGTCAGCATGGTCTCCTCATCATTGACCCACCACTGCACCAGCTCACCGCTACGACGCGAAAAGTGCCAGCGCTGGTGCGGCAGCACCACGGCAACCAGATCGTGATGGGTGGTGACCTCCGGTGCCGTCACGCTGAGCGGGAAGGCGCGCGCGGGCAGGGCGGCAGGCAGACGCCACTGATCCCAGGCGACGCGGGCACCCGCTTCTGACCACGGCGTGGCGTCGGGCTGATGCACGGCCAGATTGAGCCACGCCTCGCCCTGCAGCGGCCCGGGTTGCGGCACGGTAAAACTCTGGCTGCCCTGCGCAGGCAGATCGAGCGGCCACTCACCGCGGGCAATGGGCTGGCCCTCCTGCTCAATCGTCCAGTACAGCACTTCGTTATCGCTGTGGCGGAACAGATATTCGCTGGTCACGGTGAAGCGCCAGGGATCGGTGGCATCGGGCTGAAACTGGAAGAACTGCTGCGCACGCTGTGCTTCAAACAGCGCCGGGTGCGGTGAACGATCGGCGAACACCAGACCATTCATGCAGAACTGGCGGTCATTGGGGGAGTCGCCAAAATCCCCGCCGTAAACCTGCCACGGCTGCTGATTTTCGTCATAGCGCGTCAGGCTCTGATCTACCCAATCCCAGACAAAGCCGCCCTGCAGGCGGGGAAACTGCCGAAACGCCTGCCAGTATTTGGCAAAGCCGCCCAGGCTGTTACCCATTGCGTGCGCATATTCACACAGAATCAGCGGACGCTGTTCGCCCGGCAGACCAATCCACTTTTTCAGCGACCACTTCGGCACCGCAGGGAAGGGTTGATCCTGATCGACGCGCGCATACATCGGGCAGACAATGTCGGTGGCGGCCGTGTTGGCGCCGCCGCCTTCGTACTGTACCGGACGGGTCGCATCGCTGCTTTTAACCCACTGCCAAAGCGCGTCATGCGTACTGCCGTGGCCCGATTCATTGCCCAGCGACCAGATAATAATGCAGGCGTGATTACGGTCGCGCTGCACCATACGCGTGACGCGCTCGCTGTAAGCGGCGAACCAGCGCGGGTCGGCGGAGAGACGGTTCATCGGCTGCATGCCGTGGGTCTCAATGTTGGCCTCATCCACCACGTACAGACCATAGCGATCGCACAGGCGATACCACAGCGGGTGGTTGGGATAGTGCGCGCAGCGCACCGCATTGAAGTTGTGGCGCTTCATCAGTTCGATGTCGCGGCGCATGCTGGCCTCATCCACCACCTGACCCTTTTCCGGATGGTGCTCGTGACGGTTGACGCCGCGAATCAGCAGCGGTTTACCGTTAAGGCATAGCTGGCCGTGCTCAATAGTGACGCGGCGGAAACCGACATCATAGGCTTCCGCTTCAATCAGCGTATCGTTCTCATCCAGCAAAGCGACGACGGCGCGATAGAGATGCGGTGTTTCAGCGCTCCACAGCAGCGGCTGCATAATTGGCAAAACCAGCAGCGCGCGCTCGGGATAGTGACCGCGTTCGTCAACGATGCTGCTGCCCGGTGCCTGCTGCTGCTGTGCAATACATTCGTCGCCGCGCCACAGGCTGACGCGCAGGCGCAGCTGGCTGAGGGCGCGATCGCCCGGCTGGATGTTGACGCTGACGCGCAGATCGCCGCGCAGATACTCCGGGCTTAGCGCGGTCTCTATCTGCACATCACTGAGCCGGGTGGCGGGTTTATGCAGCAGGGTCACATCGCGGAAAATACCGCTCATGCGCCACATATCCTGATCTTCCAGATAGCTGCCGTCGCTCCAGCGCAGCACCATAACGGCCAGCCGGTTCTGCCCGGGCCGTAGCGCATGGCTGAGGTCAAACTCTGCAGGCAGGCGACTATCCTGCGAATAGCCAATCCATTCGCCGTTGCACCACAGGAAGAACGCAGAGTTGACGCCGTCAAACACGATGCGCGTCTGGCCCGCGCCAGACCAACTCTCATCGACTTTGAATGTGAGCGAGTAACATCCGGTAGGGTTTTCCCGGGGCACAAAGGGTGGGTTGACCGGGATTGGGTACTGTACGTTGGTATAGATTGGCGCGTCATAACCGTGCAGCTGCCAGTTGGCGGGCACCGGAATGGAGGCTGCTCCCGGTAGATCCTGCAGCAGCCAGCTTTGTGGCACCGCTTCCGGTCGGGCAAAGTAGCTGAATGTCCACTGGCCGTTGAGAAGCTGACATGACGAGGAGGGGCAATCGTCGCGCGCGCTGATCTCATCACGCCAGCTGGCGAAGGGCGGGTGCGCATCCAGGCGGTTAAGGCTGGTAATCACGGGGTTTTCCCAGTCGCGGCGCGCCAGGATGTCACTCAGAGAAGCAGCAGCTAAATTCATGGTACCCTCTCACTCATTGTAGTGCGCTCACATTGCGCGAAAATACGGTAGCTGTAAAGCAGCTATTACGTGTTATGCGCATCGTGACACGCCTGCAAACGCGCTCCGATTTTTTACGTCTTGATCTGTGGGTTTTTTGCCGGGCTCGTGTCACTAAAACGTTAAGCGTAGTGAGCAGAGATGAATAGCGCCGGGTTGCGGAGAATTCTGTATTGTCGGGCCATTTGCTGCCTCATACACTCAGCCCGTTTTCACTCTTCAGAGGTAATTATGGTGCGTATTATTAAACTGACTGCCGTTTTGGCACTGGTTACTGCGTTAAGCGGTTGTCTTTTCCCGCCGCCGGGCGGTGGCGGCTGGGGTGGTCCGGGTGGCGGCGGTCCGGGCCACGGCTATCAGGGACCACGTTAATTCCGCGCCAGCGGTGACGTAAACCAGACCTGCGAAACGTTTCAACCGCGGCACCGATCGCCAGTGAAACGTTTCGCCGCTAAATAGTGAAATTTATTCGTTTTTTTACGCTTCGCCTGGCGCGCTTTTTTCCGGAAACGCGGGCGAAAACGCTTGTTGTTTTATTCCTCTCAATGCTAACGTCAGGTCTCCCTCCCTCACCGGGTTAAGCGCATGAAAAACCTCATTGCGGAACTCCTGCTCAAACTGGCAGAAAAAGAAGAAGAGTCTAAAGAGTTAGTCGTCCAGGTTGAGGCATTAGAGATTGTGCTAACGGCCATGCTGCGAAAACTCGATCCTCACCATTTCGATGAGATCGTCACCGGTATTGAAACCGCTATGCCGCCTCTGGCACCGGGCGCGGAAACCACAGATACCCTCATGCTGCGAAATTACGTGGAAAAACTGCTGAAGCACCCCCGAATATAATTCTGCCTTTTTTGTTCTGTCAGACTCTTTTCCGCTTTGCTTATTCCGTGCCATGCTTAACAGGTAATCATTTCACGGAGATACCGGCTATGAAATCGTGGTTATCAGTAATGATGGCAGCAGGTCTGCTGCTGGCGGGCGGCGCAGGCGCGGCGGAAAAAACCGCGCAGCAGGAGAAGATGGCGCTGTGTAATCAGCACGCTGCCACACAAAATCTAAAAGGGGATGCGCGTAAAAGCTTTATGAGCGAATGCCTGAAGAGAGACAGCAAAGCGGGTAATATGACACCGCAACAAATGAAAATGAAAAGCTGTAATAGTGCAGCAGGCGATAAAAATCTCACCGGTGATGAACGTAAAACCTTTATGAGTAGCTGCCTGAAAAAAAGCGCATAACGTGACAAGCGGCCTGCGGGCCGCTTTTTTTATCCCCCGCATCAACTCGTTTAGCTCTGGTTTATAAAGCCCGCAGGAAACGGCACGCGCTGCCAAAACTTTACAAACGGCATACCTAAAATCCTCCTCCTTCCGCTTTATCTCCTCTGCGCGTTGTAGCGCACAGATCTATTTAACGTGCAACATAAGGAACCCGTTGTATGGTCGCTGCGATCATTCTTGGTATTTTTATTATTAGCGTCATCTATGCCCATTCACGTGGTGTGGAAAAACAGAAATTTTCCCGACAGCTATTTGATCACTCCACGTTTATGGCCCCGATAAATATGTTTATGACCGGCCTGTCGACACTGCCGGCGAAAAAACCTTACTTTCCGACAGAAGATTTCCCCGAGTTACGTCAGCTCACGGAGAACTGGCAGGTTATCCGTGATGAGGCAATCCGGCTGCAGGATCACATAAAGGTGGCGCAGACGCATAACGATGCCGGGTTCAATACGTTCTTCAAACGCGGCTGGAAACGGTTCTACCTGAAGTGGTATGGCGAGGCGCACCCGTCAGCGCGTGAGTTATGTCCGGTGACGACCGCTCTGGTCAGCCGCATTCCCGGCGTTAAAGCGGCGATGTTTGCCGAACTCCCGCCCGGCAGCCATCTGGGCAAGCATCGCGATCCTTATGCGGGATCGGTGCGTTATCATCTGGGACTGCAGACGCCAAACGACGATCGCTGCTTTATTGAGGTTGACCGGCAGCGCCACAGCTGGCGCGATGGTGAAGCGGTAATCTTTGATGAAACCTACGTGCACTGGGCGCAGAACGAGAGCGAACAGACGCGTATTATTCTGTTCTGCGATATCGAACGGCCAATGAAGTGGCGCTGGGCGCAGGCCGTTAACCATTGGGTGGGTTCAACGCTGATGTCAGCGGCGGCATCTCCGAACGATGAGAGTGATCGGACTGGCTACATCAACCGTATCTTCAAATATGTCTATGCGCTGCGCGATGCCGGCCAAAACCTGAAAAAACGTAATCGTCGTCTCTATTACTGGGTGAAGCATGGGCTGATCGCGGCCATCTTTGCGGCTATCATCGTTCCCAGCGTATTCCTCTGACGGCTTCTGATCCCTCCTGAAAGCGGCGGATAAACAGTGTGTTATCCGCCATTGCACGCTGTTTTTCAGCTAAATCCCCATGTTTTGCCACACTTACTGTTTGCAGGGTTTTGTTGCATCGATACCGATAACAGAGAAGGAGCCTGATGTGAGCTATCAAACTGTCGTGGAACTTAAGGCGCTGGCGCAGCGGAAACCCACCAAATTTACCGTCGGCGATACCGATATGGTGCTGATCCGGGACGGCGATCGCGTACAGGCACTGCAGGCGAAGTGCCCGCATGCGGGCGCGCCGCTGGAGCAGGGCGCGGTGTGCGACGACAAGCTGATCTGCCCGTGGCACAAAGCGGTGTTTCAGCTGAACGATGGCAAAATGTGCGAGCCCCTGGCGCTGGCCAATCTTAAGCGTTACCCGGTGCGTATTGAGCAGGGTAAAGTGCTGATTAACCCACAGGCGATGTCGCCGGCCAGCGCGCCGGCTACGCAGGAGCAAACGCCCGTGTATGTGATTCTGGGCTCGGGTGCCGCCGGCAGCGCGGCAATCTGGACGCTGCGTGATGAGGGCTTTAGCGGGCAGATTGTGCGTGTTGAGCGCGAAACCGCCGCCCCTTATGACCGCACCACGCTCAGTAAATTTGTGCCATCGGGCAAAATGGCGATTGAAGAGGTGCCCAAACTGCTCGGGCAGGATGTGCTGGGACCGGTGACGTTGCGCCAGGGCGATGTTGCACAGCTCAATGCCCGGCAACAAACCCTGCTGCTGAAGGATGGCCAGCAGGTGAAATTCGATAAGCTGCTGCTGGCTACCGGCGGCGTGCCGCAGCCGCTGGATATTCCCGGCAGCAATCTCGGCGGCGTGCATGTCCTGCGTTCACTCAATCAGGCCGATGCGCTGCTGAAGCAGGTGGATGAAACGCAGCAGCTGGCGGTCATCGGTAACAGCTTTATCGGTATGGAAGTTGCGGGCGCGCTGCGCAATCGCAATGTCGATGTCACGGTGATTGCCCATCATCCGCTGCCGTTTGCCAAACAGTTTGGCGAAGAGATTGGCCGCCATTTTTACGATCTGCACCGCAGTAACGGCGTGAAGTTTGTGGAGGGTGAGCCGGAGGCCCTTGAGGGCGAGGGCAGCGTGAGCGCCGTGCGGCTGAAGGGCGGTAAAACCGTACCTGCCAGCCTGGTACTCTGTGGCACCGGCGTGGCACCGGCGACGGATTTCATCCACGATCTCCCCCTGCAGGAGGACGGCAGCCTGCTGACAGACGATCAGTTGCGCATCACGGAGAACATCTGGGTAGCCGGGGATATCGCCAGCTATCCGGTCGCGCAGGGCGTGCAGCGGATTGAGCACTACCGCGTGGCGCATCAGCAGGGGCGCATTGCCGCGCTGAATATGCTGGGCAAAGGGATTGCATACGATCGCGTCCCGTTTTTCTGGACCGCGCACTACGGCACGCGCTACGAATATCTGGGACACGCAGAGGAGTGGGATAGCTATCGCCTGCTGGGATCGCTACAGGAGAAGCGCTTTATCGCCTTTTACTGTCAGCGGGGTGTTATTGCCGCTGTCTGCTCCGCCGGGATGTACACCCTGACTGCCGCGCTGGTGCATGAAATGCAGCAGCCGCTGACGCTGGAGCAGGGGGTGGCGCTGTACGAGGCTTATCAGGGGTAAACGGGCAATATTATACGTGCGCCACCTCTTCTGGCTGGAGGGAGAGGTGGCGCTCTGCGCAACGTTACTGCTTGCTTAGCGCTTCGGACTTCGCCATGCACTGCTGCATGGCGTTGATAACCGCCGCGCGGAAACCACTCTCCTCCAGCGCCTTAACGGCTTCGATGGTGGTGCCACCCGGTGAACAGACCATATCCTTGAGTTCGCCCGGATGCTTTCCGGTCTCCAGCACCATCTGCGCAGAGCCTTTCACCGCCTGGGCCGCAAACTGGTAGGCCTGCGCACGCGGCATACCGCCCAGCACCGCCGCATCCGCCATCGCTTCGATAAACATAAACACATAGGCCGGCGCTGAACCGCTCACGCCGACCACGGCGTGAATCAGGTATTCACTGACCACGGCTGCCTTGCCGAAGCTTTCAAAGATGGTGACAACTTCATCGATCTCCGGTTGCTCAACCAGCACGTTAGGGGTAATTGACGTCATGCCTTCACCCACCAGTGAAGGTGTATTCGGCATCACGCGGATAATTTTGCGATCGTGGCCGAGCACCGACGCCAGCGAGTCCAGCGTCACGCCTGCGGCAATCGAGACCACCAGCGCATCCTTTTTCAGCTGGCCAGCCAGATCTTTCAGCACTTTGAGAATCACATTGGGTTTCACCGCGCCGAACAGGATGTCCACTTCACGCGCCATGCTCTCTGCGCTCTCAGCGGCAGTGACGCCGTACTGCTGCGCCATCGCCTGATTGGTTTCGGCTTTACGATCGTGCACCCAGATATTGGCCGGGGGTATCTGCCCGCTGTTGACCAGGCCGCTGATGATGGCTTTTGCCATGTTGCCGCAGCCGACAAACCCAATTTTCTTCTCCAGCATCGCTCTATCCTTAACGTGGTTCGTTTTCTCAGTGGCTTAGCTTACGTCAGACACCATGAATAACAAGTCGCGCACAAATAACATTTGCCATTCCTGCACAGCACGGCAAGATCGGCGACATTTCCCGTCAACAAGGATCTCTCATGTCAATTTGGGTTGATGCCGATGCCTGTCCGAATGTCATCAAAGAAGTGCTTTACCGCGCCGCCGAGCGCACCCGTGTGACGGTGACGTTTGTCGCCAACCAGCCGCTGCGTGTACCGGGCTCGCCCTGGCTGAAAACGCTGCAGGTCGCTGCGGGGTTTGATGTGGCAGATAATGAAATTGTTAAGCGCGTGCAGCCGGGTGAGCTGGTGATAACGGGTGATATTCCGCTGGCCGCCGAGGTGCTGGAGAAGGGGGCCGCTGCGCTCAACCCGCGCGGTGAGCGCTACTCGCCGGATACCATTCGCCAGCGCTTAACCATGCGTGACTTTATGGAGACGATGCGCGCCAGCGGCATTCAGAGCGGCGGCCCGTCGGCGCTGAGCCCACGTGACCGCCAGCAGTTTGCTAATGAACTGGATAAGTGGCTGCGTCAGCGCTAATCAAACGAAGCTGTCGTCGTCATCGCTGTAGTCGCCGCCGCCAAAGTCGCTGAAGTCGTTGTTATCCGCGAAGCGGTTATCGTCCCAGCTGGCGTTATCGTTGAGGAAGGCGTTGTTGCTGTCGTTGCCATCACCACCGTTAAAGGTATCGAGATTGTTATCAACCTGCGGCAACGCCGGCTCGTTGATAATGTTAACGATCTCCTCCGGCTGTGAGTGATGGAACATGCTGGTTAGCATATCGGCCATCACCACACCACCGGCAACGCCTACGGCTGTCTGCAACGCGCCACCGAGAAAACCGGTACCGCGCGCAGGCGGTGCGGCGTATTGCGGTTGTGGTGGGGACTGCTGCGGCTGCTGCGGGGCACTGTTCCAGGCTGGCTGCTGCTGGCGGGAGCCGCTGCCAAACAGGCTCGACAGAAAACCGCCGCTGCTCTGCTGCGGTGCCTGCTGCTGCGCCTGCGCGAGGCGATTTTCCAGATCGGACACCTGGGCATTCAGCTTTTTCATCGCCGCTTCCTGGATCAGGATCGCCTGCGCCATATAGTACGGCGCGCCCGGCTGGCTTTGTAAAAACTGCTTAATCAGCTGCTCGGCGCCGGCATCGCGCGGGCCGCTCTGGGTCTCTGCCTGTTTCAGTCGGGTGAACAGGCTCTCAATCAATTGTTGTTCCTGGCTCTGCATGATGAACCTCCGTTTTGCGAGATACTTCACTATATGCGGGCGGCGCGGCGGAAAGTAAATCTCCGGCCTGGTAAGGAAATGTTGCCCGCGCTTACACTTTACACCATGCACGAAATGCGCATGTAATTCCTGATTAAATTCAAATGATTAACTTTTTACCGTGCTGAAAGACGCGTAATTCGTGCTTCCCGGCTGGCTGATAAAATAAAATCCAGGTATTATGCGACGCATTATTGACCTGATGACCTTGCCCGTGCGGCAGAATATGGCGGAGGATGAGCCCGGATGTCATTACCCATCTATCTGATCGGCGCACGCGGTTGCGGTAAAACCACTATCGGCCAGGCGCTTTCACAGGCGCTGGGTTACGCCTTTCAGGATACCGATCACCATCTGCAACTCGCCACGCAGCGCAGCGTGGCTGATATCGTGGCGGCTGAAGGCTGGGACAGCTTTCGCGCCCGTGAAACCGAATCTTTACGCGCCGTCACTGCGCCGGACACGGTGATCGCCACCGGCGGCGGAATGGTGCTGGCAGAAGTCAATCGTCGCTTCATGCGCGAGCACGGGCAGGTTATCTGGCTGAATGCGCCATCTGACGTGCTGGCCGGTAGGCTGGAGCGCCAGCCGGAGGCGGCACAGCGTCCCACTCTTACGGGGCGGCCGATCGCTGAAGAGATGAACGATATTCTGCGCGAGCGTGCGCACCTCTATCGTCAGGCTGCACATCATGAAGTCAACGCGATGCAGCCGCCGGAGCGCGTTGTCGAACAAATTTTGCAGTCGCTCTCTCTCGCCCGCGCCAGCTGATTCTCCTCAGAATTTTCCCTCTTTGTTTGCAGCGATCCGCATTTGTCTATACTGAATAACAGACAGGGGATCGCCACTGTCGTGTGGACATCTGACATAAGAGGGAAATATATGCCAACCAGACCACCCTATCCACGAGAAGCGCGCATTGTCGCGGTAGAGAAAGGCCAGAGCGGAAATACCGTTACCTGGTATGAATTACGTGCCGACCATCCACGTCCTGACACGTTAATAAGCGAACATAAAACGGAAGCGGAAGCGCAGGATGCCAAAGACCGCTATGAGGATGTGGAAAAAGAATAGTGGCTGTGGGCAAGGATGCCTGCGCGTTATTCATTACGCCCCGTCGCTAAATAAATTTTTTCTCCGCATGTTGATCCACCATAATATGCGGCGAAAAGTGTACAGCTTCCTTTTTCATTCCAATCCTGCCTGATAACGTCATCTGTTTTTCCCTTTCCTCCTTATTTTATGCTGTCTTAATTTCAGTGGGATTTGTCCGGCTCAAAATTTGCGCTTGACCCCTGAAACGTTGCGCTTTACTTTCGGGGCATTGATACAGGAACTCGGTTCCATATAGTGAAACTAACGCCATGACCACCCTCGAAAATGCGGCTGCCGTTCTCAGGCTGTTTCAGCGCTTTGGCGTCACGCAGGGCCATCCGGGCCTGACGTTTACCGAAGTGGTCGAGGCCATTGGTCTGCCGAAAAGCACCGTTTCACGTCTGCTGGCGACCATGGAAAGTGAAGGTTTACTGGAGCGCGATCCCGAAAGTCGCTGCTTCCGGGTTGGCCGGGTTCTGCTCTCCGTGGCCGGGCATTTTCTCTCGACGCCGCTGGTAGATAGCGCGTCTGCCGCCATGGCGCGACTGGCGGCCAGCAGCGGTTGTATGGGCTATATCTCAGTACTGGATGGCGACGATGTGCTGGTGATGCGCATGTATCATGGCCGGTTCTTCACCCAGCTGGTGACGCCGCCCGGTACGCGGGTTTCCGTTACCGGTACGTCAACCGGCCGCGTGCTGCTGGCCCAGCTAAGCGATGAGCAGGTGCGCGAGCGTTTTGCCGATAACTGGCAGGCTGCTTCGCTCAACTCTCCGCTTAACCTGGATGCGCTGTGCCATGAGCTGGCGCTGATCCGTCAGCAGGGCTGGGCACTGGCGCGTAATGAAACCCTGCCAGGTATCAGTTCGCTGGCGGTGGCCGTAACGAATAAACATCGTGGCGAAAGCGCCGCGTTGTGTCTCTCATTTCTTTCACAGGAAGCCGCTCCGGGTTATCCGGAAGCGCTGCTCAGTGAATTGCGCACAACAGCTGCACTGATGGCTGAAAAATACGGCGCATAGTCCCTGAAAAAACAGGGCGACCCTCATTTTGCTTTTAAGGCGTAATACTTCGCGCCACACCGGGGAAATAGCAGGTCTTCGGACCTGCTTATTTCAATAATCAGGGAGCGATTAATAAAAACGTTGATGTCCCGCGTGTCGGGCACGGCGAAATAATACGTTTTCGCAGGGTGAAAATACGGGGAAAATATGCGTCAGGTTAATCCACTTAAAAGTTTCGGCGTGGGTTTCATGCTGGTTCTGCTCTCGGTAGCAGGTGCCATTATCGGGGTTCAGCTGATCACCACCATCGGGGTAACCCCCAACACTTCTATTATTGGCGCGCTCTTTGCCATGCTGCTGGCGCGTATTCCGCTGCAGTGGTTCCGCCGCTACCGTTCGGTTGAAGTCCAGAACCTGGCTCAGACAGCCATCTCGTCCGCCACCTTTGGCGCCGCAAACAGCCTGCTAATGCCGATTGCGGTTCCCTGGGCGCTGGGAGAGCCACAGCTGGTGCTGCCGCTGTTTATCGGCGTCAGCGCGGCGATGCTGCTGGATGCCTACCTACTGTATCGCCTGTTTGATACCCGCATCTTCCCGGCCAGCAACGCCTGGCCACCGGGTGTGGCCGCTGCAGAGGCGATTAAAGCCGGCGATAAGGGCGGCCGTCAGGCGTGGCTGCTGGTGGCCGGTATTGTCGGCGGCATTGTGGGCTCCATGCTTAAGATCCCAATGTCAGCCTTTGGGACTGCCTTTATCGGCAATATCTGGGCGCTGACCATGCTGGGGATCGGTTTCCTGCTGCGCGCCTATGCGCAACCGGTTGCCGGCATTGATATCAACGCGCTCTACATCCCGCACGGCGTGATGGTGGGCGCAGGCCTGGTAGCACTGATTCAGGTGGTACAGGTGATCCGCAGCCGGCGTAGTGACCAGCTCAGCGTCAGTCGCAGCGACAATGAAGTAAAGCGCGCGCTGGGGTTGGGCACGGTGGGCTATATCGTTATCTCGGCGCTGCTGGCGCTGGCAGGTGGCCTGTGGAGCGAAATGGGCCTGCCGATGCTGGTGCTGTTTATCCTCTATGCCGCGTTTGCCGCCTTCGTTCACGAGCTGATTGTCGGCATTGCCGCGATGCACTCCGGCTGGTTTCCGGCCTTTGCGGTTGCGCTGATCACCCTGATCCTTGGCATTCTGCTCGGCTTCCCGCCCCTGGCGCTGTGCCTGCTGTGTGGCTTCACGGCGGCGACCGGGCCGGCTTTCGCTGATATGGGCTACGATCTCAAAGCGGGTTTCATCCTGCGTGGCAACGGCGCGGATGTGCAGCACGAGCTGTGGGGACGTCGCATTCAGCTGATTGCCGCGATGATCGCGTTTGCCATCTCTATTCCGGTGGTGTGGTACGCGCATACGCTGTTTTTTGCTGAAAACCTGCCGCCGCCGGTGGCGCGCGTCTATGCCAAAACCATTCAGGCCGGCGCCGAGCCGGGCATCGCCGGTAACCTGCTGATGTGGGCCATCCCGGGCGCGATTATTCAGCTGATTGGCGGACCAAAGCGCCAGCTCGGCGTGCTGCTGGCCACCGGCCTCCTAATCAACAACGCTGCCGCCGGCTGGGCCGTGCTGGTGGGGATCGCGCTGCGTATTCTGATTCTGCGCGTATGGGGCGAGCGGGGACGTTCACCGATGGAGGTCATGGCCGCCGGATTTATCGCGGGCGATGCGCTCTACAGCTTTTTCCATTCACTTTTCGCCAGTAGCAGTAAGAAATAACCAGGGAAATCCAGATGAGTTTACAGCAGACACTGCAGGTTTTTGAGTTACTCGATAGCGCGTATGTTGATGGTCAGCAGGTGGTGGATCTGTTCGCCGCCTATCCGAACATCACCGCCCGCTTTACGCGCGTCAGTGGTGCTAAAGGACGTACCGATTTCGTGCGCATCGATATTCCGGGTACCCACGGTAAGCGCAGCGGCGGCAGTGCGCCGACGCTGGGGATTATCGGCCGTCTCGGCGGTATCGGCGCGCGGCCAACGCGTATCGGCATGGTGTCGGATGCGGATGGCGCGGTCGCGGCCGTGAGCAGCGCGTTGAAGCTGGCACAGATGCAGCTCAAAGGTGACGTGCTGGCGGGCGACGTGATCGTAACGACGCATATCTGCCCGGATGCGCCAACCCGCCCGCACGAGCCGGTCGATTTCATGGATTCACCGTGCGATGACATCACCATGAACGATAACGAGGTGGTCGAGGGCGTTGACGCGATCCTGTCGATCGACACGACCAAAGGCAATCGCATCATTAACCATAAAGGCTATGCCCTGTCACCGACAGTGAAAGAGGGCTATATCCTGCGCGTTTCAGAAGATCTGCTGCGCATCATGGAGATGACCAGTGGCCAGCCGGCGGTGACGTTCCCGATCACCACCCAGGACATTACGCCGTACGGCAACGGTGTGTACCACCTTAACAGCATACTGCAACCCTCCACGGCGACCGATGTGCCGGTGGTGGGCGTCGCCATCTGTGCCGAGTCCGTGGTACCCGGCTGCGGCACCGGAGCCAGCCATGAGGTGGATATCGCCGCCGCGGTGCGCTTTGCGGTTGAGGTAGCGAAAGAGTTTGGACGTGAAACCTGCCACTTCTACGATGCGGAAGAGTACGCGCTGCTGCTCTCGCTGTATGGCAGCCTCAGTCACCTGCGTACGCGGAAAGCATAAGTATGGAAAAATCCCTGGTAACCTTAACCATTGGTCAGTCGCCGCGCAGCGATATTTTGCCGCTGCTGGAGGCGCATCTGCCGGCAGAGCAGGTGGCGCATGCCGGCTTACTGGATGACCTGACGCTGGCTGAAGTGGAGCAGTTATATGCCCCAGCGTCGGGTGAAAAAGTGCTGGTATCACGTCTGCTCGGCGGCGAGCAGGTGCGGCTCTCCGCAACGAAAGTGGAGCAGGGATTACAGCGCAGCATCAGCCAGCTTGAGCAGCAGGGCTACGGCACCATTCTGCTGCTCTGCACTGGCGAGTTCGGCACGCTGAAAACCGAGTCGGCGCTGTTGCTTGAGCCTGACCGGATCATCCCGCCGCTGGTGAACGCCATCGTACAGCAGCATAAGGTGGGGATCGTGGTACCAGTGGCGGAGCAGATTGCTGAACAGGCCAGCAAGTGGCGCAATCTCGCGACCGCGCCGTGCTTTGCCGTTGCCAGCCCCTACCTGGCGCAGCAGAGCGATCTGATTGAAGCCGGGCTCTCGCTGCAGGAGCAGGGAGCCGATGTGGTGGTGCTGGATTGCATTGGTTATCACCAGAAGCACCGCGATTTCCTGCAGAAAATGTTGGGCATCCCGGTCCTGCTGTCGAATGTGCTGGTGGCGAAGCTGGCGGCTGAACTTATCGTCTGAACGAAGTGGATCACAACTTGTGCAGCAGGGCGCTAATTTGCGTGACAGATCAGCGAGTTCACTTGTAATCTGCCAGTAACCCTAATGTGCTGTGAGGAAGTAATATGCTCAACGTAAGTGAGTATTTCGACGGAAAAGTGAAATCCATTGGTTTCAACAGCGTAACCATTGGTCGTGCCAGCGTTGGCGTGATGGCGGAAGGTGAATACACCTTCGGCACCGGACAGCCGGAAGAGATGACGGTGGTGAGTGGCGCGCTGAAAGTGCTGCTGCCGGGCGAAGCTGAGTGGAAATGGTACGAAGCCGGTTCTGTGTTTAACGTACCGGGCCACAGCGAATTCCATCTGCAGGTGGCGGAGCCGACATCTTATCTGTGCCGTTATTTATAATTTACCCGCCATACCCCGGATTGCAGATGCGTTGGCTGCGCATGCTTGCCGCCTTCCTGCAATCCGAACGATTTAACGTAAATCTACTGCACATGAACCACGTCAATCAGCACGCCTCAACAGGCGTGCTGATTTTTCGTTTATCTCGCCTGCATTAACGCTGCGCTTCGCCGCCTAATGCTTCAACCAGGTTGCTGATGAGCGCCGCCAGCTCGCTGGTCATCAGGATAAAATCGGCATCGAAACGCTGAGCGAAATCGTCGCGGTCGATGTCATCATTCTGCTCGCGCAGGGTATCGCTGAACTTCAGACGTTTCACTGATGCGTCATCAGCTATCATGAACTGGATGCGCTCCTGCCAGTCGAGCGCCAGTTTGGTCACCACTTTGCCCGCTTCAATATGGGTCGCGATCTCATCCGAGATCAGATCCTGTTTCTTGCAGCGAATTACGCCGCCATCCTCCAGAATCGCCTTCAGCTCGGCTTCGTCCATCAGCGTGAAGCCGGCCGGCATCTCGCCCGAACGCACCCACTCGGTCAGCGTCAGCTCGATGGGATTCTCCAGCGTCAGCGGCACTACCGGCAGGGAACCGATGCTTTTACGCAGCAGCGCCAGCGTATCTTCCGCTTTTTTCGCACTGGCACAGTCCACGATGATCAGATTATTGACGGTATCGATCCACATAAACGTCTGACTGAAACGGCTGAAGGCGCGCGGCAGCAGGCTGTGCAGCACCTCATCTTTCAGCGAATCTTTCTCGGTCTTCTTCAGCTTGCGGCTCTGTTCCGCTTCAAGCTTCTCGATTTTAGCTTCCAGCGCCTGCTTAACAACCGGCGAAGGCAGAATTTTCTGCTCGGTGCGCGCGCAAATCACGATCTGACCGTTAATCACGTGCGTCAGCGCCTCGCTGCGGTTGCCCATCGGCGATACCCAGCCGGTTTTCGCCATATCCTGACTGCCGCACGGCGAGAAGGTAAAGGCGTCGAGCTGTTTTTCCAGATCGTCTGCGGACAGCGGAATGTCACGATTCAGACGATAAACCATCATATTTTTAAACCACAACATCAGGATTCCTTACCGTGGGTGCGATCGGGCGCACAAGTCTCAAACAGTCAGCGCGCATGATAGCGAAACATCGGATGGGTTTCATTGCCTTTCCCGATTCAGCCTTCTACTGTATCTGTCACCTGAATGGATAATGAGGAGTAGATCGTGCGTATCGGTATTGATTTAGGCGGCACCAAAATTGAAGTAATAGCGCTGTCTGACGCGGGCGAGGAGCTGTTCCGCCACCGGGTGAACACCCCGCGTGACGACTACGCCGCCACGGTGCAGGCGATCGTGGATTTAGTGCGGCTGGCGGAAGAGAACACCGGCCAGCAGGGTACGGTCGGTATCGGTATCCCCGGCACACTCTCTCCTTATACCCAGCGGGTGAAAAATGCCAACTCTACCTGGCTCAATGGCCAGCCGCTGGATAAGGATCTGGCGGAGGCGCTGAATCGTGACGTGCGCATCGCCAACGACGCCAACTGCCTGGCGGTTTCCGAAGCGGTGGATGGTGCAGGCGCGGGCCTGCCGCTGGTGTTCGCGGTGATTATCGGCACCGGCTCCGGCGCCGGCGTGGCGATTAACGGTGAATCGCGTATTGGTGGCAACGGCAATGCCGGCGAGTGGGGCCATAACCCGCTGCCGTGGATGGATGAAGATGAACTGCGCCATCGCGCGGAAGTTCCCTGTTACTGTGGCTTGCAGGGCTGTATTGAGACGTTTGTCTCCGGCACCGGCTTTGCCATTGATTACCAGCGTCTGAGCGGTAAGGCGTTAAAAGGCGCGGAGATCATCAGACTGATTGAGCAGCAGGACCCGGTCGCCGAGCTGGCGATGAGCCGCTACGAAATGCGCCTGGCGAAATCGCTGGCGCAGGTGGTGAACCTGCTCGATCCGGATGTGATCGTCCTTGGCGGCGGCATGAGCAATAACGATCGTCTGTACCAGACCGTGCCGGCGCTGATGAAGCAGTGGGTATTTGGCCGCGAGTGTGAAACCCCGGTACTGAAAGCGCTGCACGGCGACTCCAGCGGCGTACGCGGCGCAGCGTGGCTGTGGCCACTGAAGGTTTAAACGCGGTACCTCTGCGGGTGCCGCTTAACCGGTGCCTGCCTGATGCGGCGCAAAACCAAACCACGCCGGCTGGGTGCGGTCCGGCGGGGGCGGCAGCGTTTTTGCCTGACCGATCAGCTGCCACGCGCGCAGGCACAGGGCTTCATCGCCCTGGGTTTGCGTGACTGCATACCGCCCGCTGCGCTGCCACTCCAGCCGCACCAGGCACTGCTGCCCCGCATAGCGCCCGGCATCCTGAAAACGCTTATTCAGCTGCTGCTGCATCGTTTCACTCCACTGACACGACGCGCTGCCTGGCGCGCGCTGCGGCTGACACAGATTCGCGATACTCTCCTGGCCAGCTGGCGGTGTACTCTGGCAGGCGCTAAGCGCAGCAATAATAATCAACCCACCTGATAATCCCGCGATTTTATTAATTAAATTCACTCATCAACCTGCATTTTTATTAAAGATTGGGTGCTCTGCTGCCGACAGTCTACAGACCGCATCCGGGAATGCTATGGCATTACTCTGACTGTCGGCACAACCAGAATTAGCCGCCCCAGGCGGTTTTCCTCTCTTTTATTCATGGACCAGAAATGCAGAAGAAATATGCCCTCGCGGCACTCTCCTTATTCAGCGCCGCAATGATGAGCGGCTGCGCCACCGAATCCTCCCGCGCCATTGAAGCACCGCAGGTGCGTGCGGCCAGCCAGCCGGCTTATCAGGGTGTTCGCAGCCCTATCGCCGTCGGGCAGTTTGATAACCGATCGTCGTACATGAACGGGATCTTTTCGGATGGCGTGGATCGCCTGGGGAATCAATCCAAAACGATCCTGATCACCCATCTGCAGCAGACCAACCGTTTTAACGTACTGGATCGCAGCAACCTTAAAGAGCTGCAGCAGGAGGCGGATTTCAAACACAGCCAGCAGAACATTAAAGGCGCTAACTACATCATCACCGGCGACATCACCGAATTTGGCCGTAAAGAGGTGGGCGATCAACAGCTGTGGGGCATCCTGGGCCGCGGCAAGAGCCAGATCGCTTACGCCAAAGTGAATCTCAACGTGGTTGACGTCACCACCTCTGAAGTGGTGTACAGCGTGCAGGGCGCGGGTGAATACCAGCTGTCGGCACGTGAAGTGATCGGTTTTGGCGGTACCGCCAGCTACGACTCAACGCTGAACGGCAAAGTGATGGATCTGGCCATTCGTGAAGCGGTCGATCATCTGGTTGATGGCATCAGCAACGGCGCATGGCGCCCGACTAAATAAGGATATTGATAATGAAATTACTGCAATTGAGTGCTGCGCTGATCGCCGCTGGCGTGCTGGCTGGCTGTGCACCAAAAGGTCCTGAGCCGCTCTACTACTGGGGTGATTACCAACAGCAGGTTTACAGCTATTACAAGCAGGATAGCGATCCGTTAAAGCAGATTGATGCGCTGAATCTGGATATTGAAAAAGCGAAAGCCGTGAATAAACCGGTTGCGCCAGGCCTGCATGCCCAGCTTGGGCTGCTGTATGCCAAAACCGGCAGCACCGATAAAGCGTTCAGCCAGTTTGCTCTCGAGAAACAGCTGTTCCCGGAATCTGCACCGTACATGGACTTTCTGATGAAGAAAAAAGGAGTGACCCAATGAAAAAGCTGATTGCTGCCTGTGGTGTGTTAGCTGCGCTGCTGTTGACCGGTTGTGCGCCACATAAACCCTATGACTACAGCGCCTTCCGCGCCAGTAAGCCGGCCTCGATTCTGGTGCTGCCGGCGGATAACCGTGCGCCTGATATCAATGCGTCCCACAGTGTGACCTCCCTGGTCACGCAGCCGCTGGCGGAAGCGGGTTATTACGTGTTCCCGGTCGCGGTAGTGGAAGAGACGTTCCAGCAGAACGGCCTGACCAGCGGCCATGAGATTCAGGTCGTGAGCCCACAGCGCCTGCACGATATCTTCCATGCCGACAGCGCCCTGTATATCTCCATTACCGATTACGGCAGCAGCTACCTGGTGGTTGATTCCGTGACCACCGTGACGGCCAGCGCGCGTCTGGTTGATCTGCGCAGCGGCAAAGAGTTGTGGCAGGGTACGGCCAGCGCAAATGATTCCGAGGGCGGCAATAACGGTAACGCCGGTATTATCGGCATGCTGGTCTCGGCGGCCGTGAAGCAGATTAGCAGCAGCGTCGGCGATAAAGCCCACACGGTGGCCAACGTCACCAGCATGCGCCTGTTAGCACACAACGAGCAGGGCGGATTATTAACCGGCCCGCGTTATAAGGCTGCGGTAGCGCGTTAATCCGCGGGCACGGAGGTGGCAGCACCGTACGCCACCTCCGTGTTTTAGCTTTTTATAAAACACGTTTATCCGTCGTGGCGCCCCGCAGGGCCGCTATAGTCAGCACTTACGCCTCTGGCAACTCCAGCTTGCTATAGCCCAGGCCATTCATCTTACGCACCTTAATCTGTACCGGAATACGCTCTTTCATCGCCTCTACATGGCTGATCACGCCAATGGTTTTGCCGCTGGCGTTCAATGCATCCAGCGCATCCAGCGCGGCATCCAGCGTCTCGGCATCCAGCGTGCCAAAGCCCTCATCCAGGAACAGCGATTCAATGCGCGTTTTGTGGCTTACCAGATCGGAGAGCGCCAATGCCAGTGCCAGACTCACCAGAAAACTCTCGCCACCCGAAAGCGTGCGCGTATCGCGTGTGGCATCGGCCTGCCAGGTATCAACCACCTCCAGCTCCAGCTCATCGCTGAGGCGACGCTGCAGCAGATAGCGTCCATGCAGGCGATCCAGCTGTCGGTTCGCCAGCCAGACCAGATGATCAAGCGTTAAGCCCTGCGCAAAGCGGCGGAATTTATCGCCTTTAGCGGAGCCAATAAGGTCATTGAGGCGACCCAGCTGGGCCAGTTCGCGCTCGTCAGCGGCGATTTGTGCCAGCAGCGTTTGCTGCTGCTGGCGCTGCTGTGCATCACTGTGCAGCTGCTGCTGTGCTTCACCCTGCTGGCGCGCGTTATCGCGCAGTGCGATACGCAGAGTTTGCAACTGCTCCTCAAGCGTCGCCGCCACGGCTTCACTGAGCGCCGCCGGACGCTGCTGCTGGTGGGCAGCCAGTCGCTGGGACAGCTGCTGGCTAAGCGTCATGCACTGCTGATGCTGCTGCGTCAGCGCCTGTAGCTGCTGGCGCAGTTGTTGCATCGTCTGCTCTGGCAGCAGTGCCGCACGCAGCGCGGCTTCATCGGCGAAGTCGCTCTGCTGCAGCGCCTGCCGGAGAGCCTGCTCCGCCGCCTGTGTGCGTTCGGCCTGCTGCTGTTGCTGGCTCACAATCTGTTCACACTGGCCATTCAGGCTGTGTAACTGGCTTTGCGCCTGCTGCCACTGCTGTAACTGCTGCGCCAGCGCCTGTTCATGCTGCTGTATGGCGGCCTGCTGCTGCTGGCGGGCATCGGCGACGGTGCGATCGCCAAATAGCTGCTGACGCTGTTGCTGCTGCACCTGCTGTTGCTGCTGCAGCGTTGCCAGCGTGTGCTGCAGTACATCAAGCTGCTGCTGTTCACGCGTCACCGTCTGTTGCAGGCTCTGCTGCTCGCTGTCGGCCTTTGCCAGCTGCGGCTGTAGTTCTGCAAGTAACCGCTCACTCTCCTGCCACTGCTGCCAGCGCTGCTGCAGCGTGGCCAGCCAGCTCTCACGCTGTTCGGCAGCAGGCAGGCTGAACGCGTGGGTAGCAAGCTGTTGTTCCAGCTGCTGCGCCAGTTGTGCGGTGGCCGTGCGCTCACGCGCAGCGCGCTGGTCAAGCTCCTCCAGCTGCTGCTGCACGCCGAGGATGCGCTGCTGATCCAGCTGCTGCTGTTGCTGATGCTGCTGCCAGCGCTGCTGCTGTTGCAGATGCGCATCTTTGGCCTGCTGCAGGCTACGCGCTGCGTTTTCCCGCGCCTGTAACTGCTGCTGCTGCTGCGCTTCCTGCGCCTCCTGCTGCTGTTGCCAGGCCGTAAAGTGATCCTGTTGCTCCAGCGTGCAGGTAAGTGCCAGCTCACCGCACAGCGCCTGCCACTGCGTATTTGCGGCAGCAATCTGCTGATCCAGCTCGCCAATCTCCTGCTGTAGCGCCTGCTGCTGCTGCTGCGCCAGCTTCTGCTGTTCGCCTTTGGCCGTGCCGGACTCTTTCAGCTGCGCCACCCGGCTCTCCAGCACCGCCAGCCGCTGCTGATTTTCATTCAACTGCAGCTGTTGATATTGGGCAATCGCCGGGTGCTGGCATGAGCCGCAGAGCGGGCAGGGCTGATCCGGCTGCAGCTTTGCCCGCTCGTCGGCCAGCTGGGCGATGGTGCGCTCCAGCTCGCAGAGACGACGCACATCCAGCAGCGACTGATGTTCGCGTTTGTACTCCTCACGTAGCGTCTGTAGCGCCAGCTCCGCCTGCTGGTACTGCTGCTGAAGCTGCGTTAGCTTCTGCTGGCGCTGCGTGCGTAGCGGCTGTAGCGAACGCCACTGCGCCGCCAGCAGGGTAAGTTGCTGGCGCGGCCCGCGCTGTTGCTGATGCTGCGCCAGCGCCGTGCGCAGGGCTGAACTCCCGATCTCCGCTTCAAGTGAAGTAAGCGCCTGCTCCGCCTGCTGACGCTGCTGGCTGGCGCTTGCCTCAGCCTGCTGTAACGGCAGCGCCGCCTGTTCACGTTGCGCCAGCGCCTGCTGATGCCGGGCCAGCTGCTCCTGCTGTTGCTGCTGTTGCGCACTAAGCTGGGCCAGCGTCTGTTCATGCTCGCTCAGGCGTGAGAGCTCCGCCTGCCAGCGCATCAGCGCCGGACCCCAATCAGCCACAGGCGCTTCGTGCGTGCGGTACGCCTGCTGCCGGATAAGCTGCTGCTGTAAGCGTTCACTTGTCTGCTGATGCTGACGGAGCGCGAGCTGGCTCTGCGTCAGCGCCTGTTGCTGCGCACTCTCCAGCCGCTGCTGCTCACGCAGCTGCTCTGCCCGGTTATGGATCTGCTGGTCGAGCGGGATGACCTGCTCAGTGAGCAGCGTCTCCAGCTGCTGCTGTTCCGCCTGTGCCCGATCGCGTGCCTGCAGCGCCGCCTGATAGTGGCTTTCCCCGCGCGTCAGCGCGTCCCGGGCCTGCTGTTGCTGTTGGTGCAGCTGTTCAGCCTGCTGAACCAGCGCATGCCGATCGCCTTGCAGCTGTTCACGCTGCTGTAGCTTATCGCGTAATTTTTCGGCCGGCTCCGCGCGCGCCAGCCGCTGCCTGTCGTCCGCGGCCTGTTGCCAGGCCTGCTCTGCAGCCTGCAGCGCGGCGGCGGCCTGCTGCTGCTCCTCTGCCAGCTGCTGTGCTTGCGTCAGCCACTGCTGCTGCGTTTGCGCCTGCGTCAGCTGTTCGTTTAGCACCTGCTCCTGCGCGCTCAGCTGCGCCAGCTGATCATTAAGCGCCGTACGCTGCGCTTCATCCAGCAGCGACATGCCGCCTGCGCGGGCGCGCAGGGTATCCAGCTCGCCGCGTGCGGTACGCCAGCGCTCAAAAATCTGCATGGATATCTGGCCGTAGATCTCGGTGCCGGTCAGCTCCTCCAGCAGCTCGGCCCGCTCGCCGGGTTTGGCATTCAGGAAGGCGGCAAACTGCCCCTGTGACAGCATCATGGAGCGGGTAAAGCGGGCGAAATCCAGCCCGGACAGCGTTTCAATCGCTTTGAGCTTGTCGCCCACTTTATCCGCCACGATTTGGTTATCCGCCACGCGCGCCAGCTCAACGCGCGGCGCCTGTAGTTTGCCATCGACCTGACCGCGCGCGCGGTTCTGGCTCCAGAAGGCGCGCCACGCTTCGCCCTTGATCTCAAACTCCACTTCGGCCAGACACTCTGCCGTATCACGCGTCATCAGCTGGTTTTCGCTCTGCGATAATCCGCCGAGACGCGGCGTCTGGTGATAGAGCGCCAGGCAGATGGCATCGAGCAGGGTGGTTTTACCTGCGCCGGTCGCGCCGGTAATGGCAAACAGGCCATTGCTGGCAAAGGGCTCACAGCGGAAGTCGATCAGCCACTCGCCGCGCAGGGCATTGAGGTTTTTAAACCGTAACGTCAGTATCTTCATGCGGATGGATCCTCCAGCGCCGCCAGCGTGCTGCGGAACAGCCGGGTCAGCTGCTCACTCTGCTCCGCATCCAGCTGATCTTCCTGCGCCAGGCGGCGGGCAAAGACCTCTTCAACCTTGAGTTCGCTCAGGGTTTCGTTCTCCAGCCGCGCCAGGCTGCTGCGGCGCTGTTCGCGGCTGCGGCGCACCAGCAGCACCTCAACCGGCAGGGCTTCAGTTAGCTGTTCAATGCGGCGCTGTAAATCACTGAGATACTCCTGCGTGGTGATCTCAATATCCAGCCATACCGGCCGCGCGCTTTCGCCATCTCGGAACTGCGCCAGCTGCACTTCAATCTCTGCCATTGAGCCTTTCAGCACCTGCATTGGCTGGAACACGGGCACGCTCAGCGGCGTAACGCTGTCGAGCTGGTGGCTGAAGTCCAGCAGAAAGACGCTTTTCTCACGCCCCAGCTCATCAAAGCTAAGCGGTACGGGTGAGCCGCTATAGCGAATATGGTCGCTGTTCGCGATGCGCTGCGCACGATGAATATGGCCCAGCGCGATGTAATCTGCCGGTGGAAATGCCTGCGCCGGAAACGCATCGAGCGTGCCGATATAGATGTCACGCACCGAGTCGCTTTTGCTCACGCCTACGGTGGTGAGATGGCCGGTGGCGATAATCGGTACCTTCAGACCCAGCGCTTCCCGCTGTGCCAGCGCGGCGGCGTAACAGTGCTGATAGTGCTGTTCAATGGCCTCCAGCAGCGAGCGCTGTTTTTCACGTCCCGACTGGCCGGCCTGGCTGCGCAGAATGTCGCGCGGGCGTAAATAGGGGATCGCGCACAGCACGGCGGCGGGCGTACCGTCACGCCGGTGCAGCGTTAACACCTGCTGTTCGCCCTGCGGCGTGGCGCTGGTAATGACGCGCGTATTGAGGCAGGCCAGCAGCTCCCGGGACTCATTCAGCGTGGCCACCGAATCGTGGTTGCCGGCCAGCACAATCAGCTGGCAGCCGCACGGCTGAAGCGCCACCACAAACCGGTTGAACATTTCACGTGCATAGCTGGGCGGCGAACCGGTATCAAACAGATCGCCGGCAATGATAAGCGCATCAACCTGATGCTCCGCAATCTGCAGCAGCAGCCAGTCGAGAAAGGCCTGGTGCTCTGCGGCGCGGCTTTTGCTGTAAAAGAACTGACCAAGATGCCAGTCAGCGGTATGAATGATGCGCATCAACGGTTCCTGCGAATAAAACGATGGGCAAGTATAACGACTTCGCCAGCAAAGGAAAAAAAGCGATTTTTGTTGTCACATTTGTGTTTCTTATCTATTTATCACGGGTTGGGTTTTTCATAAAAGTGTCATAAAACTGACGCATAATGACGCCGCAAATCCCAGTGACAGCGAGTCACAACAGCAGGAGTAATAATGGCTAAGCGCATTTTGGTTGTGGAAGACGAAGCTCCCATCCGTGAAATGTTATGTTTCGTGCTGGAACAGAATGATTACCAGCCTATCGAGGCGGAAGATTATGACAGCGCGATTGGTAAGCTGATCGAACCCTGGCCAGATCTGATCCTGCTGGACTGGATGTTACCGGGCGGTAGCGGCATTCAGTTTATTAAGCATCTGAAACGTGAAGCGATGACGCGGGATATTCCGGTGATGATGCTAACGGCGCGCGGCGAAGAGGAAGATCGCGTACGCGGTCTGGAAGTAGGCGCTGATGATTACATCACTAAGCCGTTTTCCCCCAAAGAGCTGATGGCACGTATTAAAGCCGTGATGCGCCGTATCTCCCCGATGGCGGTGGAAGAGGTCATTGAGATGCAGGGGCTGAGCCTGGATCCCTCCTCGCACCGGGTGATGTCCGAGACCACGCCGCTGGAGATGGGCCCGACCGAGTATAAATTGCTGCACTTCTTTATGACCCATCCGGAACGCGTTTACAGCCGCGAACAGCTTCTGAATCACGTGTGGGGCACCAATGTGTATGTCGAAGACCGCACCGTTGATGTCCACATCCGGCGCTTACGTAAAGCGCTGGAGACCTCCGGCCACGATCGCATGGTACAAACCGTTCGCGGAACAGGGTATCGTTTCTCTGCCCGCTACTAAACGGAGTTCTGCACCGTGCTGGAACGACTCTCCTGGAAGAGATTACTGACCGAGCTGGCGCTGGCGTGTCTGCCGGCGCTGCTGCTGGGGCTGTTGCTTGGCTACCTGCCGTGGTTTTTGCTGCTGGCGGTAGGTGGCGTGCTGTTTTGGCACTTTAAAAATCTGATGCGGTTGTCGTACTGGCTGTGGGTAGATCGTTCGATGACGCCGCCCACCGGTCGCGGCAGCTGGGAACCGCTGTTTTACGGCCTGTATCAGATGCAGCTGCGCAACCGACGGCGGCGGCGTGAACTGGGTAATCTGATTAAGCGTTTCCGCAGTGGCGCTGAGTCGCTGCCGGATGCGGTGGTGCTGACCACCGAAGAGGGGACGATATTCTGGTGTAACGGCCTGGCGCAACAGCACCTTGGGCTGCGCTGGCCGGAAGATAACGGCCAGAATATCCTCAATCTGCTGCGCTATCCGGAGTTCTCCCGCTATATTCGCCAGCGCGACTTTAACAAGCCGCTGACGCTGGTGCAGAACAACCAGCGTCATATGGAGTTCCGCGTCATGCCCTACAGCGAAGGGCAGTGGCTGATGGTGGCCCGTGATGTTACACAGATGCACCAGCTGGAGGGTGCTCGCCGTAACTTCTTCGCTAACGTGAGCCATGAGCTGCGTACGCCGCTGACCGTGCTGCAGGGGTATCTTGAGATGATGGATGACGCCGGCATGAATGAGCGAACCCGCAGCAGAGCGCTGAGCACCATGCAGGAGCAGACGCGCCGCATGGACAGCCTGGTGAAACAGCTGCTTACGCTGTCACGCATTGAGGCTGCACCCGCCATCGATCTGAAAGAGACCGTGGATGTGCCGACCATGCTGCTGCTGCTGCAGCGTGAAGCGGAGACGTTGAGCCACGGGCGTCATATCATCCATTTCCATACCGATCCCCATCTGAAAGTGTTCGGCAACGACGAACAGCTGCGCAGCGCCATCTCCAACCTGGTCTATAACGCGGTGAACCACACGCCGGATGGCACGCGTATTGACATCAGCTGGCTGCGCACAAAGCAGGGCGCGCAGTTTAGCGTTTGTGATAACGGGCCCGGCATCAGCGAGGAGCATCTGCCGCGTTTGACCGAGCGTTTTTATCGCGTAGACAAAGCGCGTTCGCGTGCCACCGGCGGCAGCGGGCTGGGGCTGGCGATCGTGAAACATGCCCTGGGGCACCACAATGCCCGGCTGGAGATCACCAGTATTCCGCATCAGGAGACCTGCTTTAGTTTTCAGCTGCCGCCACGGCTGATTGTATCCGGCGCCGTGCAGGAGAGAGTTTCGTAAGGGAAGGCACATCTTCAGGGGCGGCATTGCGTGCGGCAGCGGGCCGCAACACAATGCGCGGTGTGATAACATCCAGCTGACCTGAACTGCGGAAAAATTCATGAAATCGCTGCTGCTCTCCCTTCTGCTCTCTTTTTCTGTGCTGGCGCAGGCACAACAAACCATGCTGACCGGCAACCTGAGCAGCGTCGGCTCCGATACGCTTGGCTATCTGATGACGCTGTGGGGCGAGGATTTCAGCCTGCAGTCACCGGGCGTTAACGTACAGGTACAGGCAGCCGGATCATCGACGGCACCCACGGCGCTGGCGGCCGGAGCGGCACAGCTTGGGGCGATGAGCCGCCCGATGCAGGTGGATGAGCGCCAGCTGTTTATCTCGCGCTACGGCTACGCGCCGCTGGCGGTGCCGGTGGCCATGGATGCGCTGGTGGTGGTGGTCAATCAGGACAATCCGCTGACGCATATCGATCAGCCACAGCTTGATGCGCTGTTCTCCGCCACCCGCTTATGTGGTGCACTGAAAGTGCCGCAGCGCTGGGGCGATCTCGGCCTGAGCGAGCCACACTGGACAGCGCGCAGCATTCAGCGATTTGGGCGTAACTCCGCCTCCGGTACCTGGGGCTTCTTCAAACAGCAGGCGCTGTGCCGGGGCGATTTCCGTGCTGACGTGGCTGAGTTTCCCGGCTCCGCCGCTGTGGTACAGGCTGTTGCCAGCACGCCCAACAGCATCGGCTACGCCAGCTTTGGCTTTCACCTGAGCGGCGTAAAGATGGTGCCCATTACCACGGCGTCCGGCGCCAGCGTCATGCCGGATGCTGATTCGATCCGCAGTGGCCGCTATCCGTGGTCACGTCCACTCTATATCTACGTCAATAAACCCCCGGGCAAACCGCTGCCGCCGTTGGTCAATGCATTTCTGCACCAGGTGCTGTCACCGCAAGGGCAGCGCCGCGTCACCGAGGCTGGCTATCTGCCGCTCTCAGACAGCCAGATGGCCCAGGCGCGTGCGGCCATTGAAGAGAAATGAGGTCCGTACATCCGAACATGAATTTATTTCACGCGTCGTGAATTTTCTTCCATTGCTCCGGTGAACGCCGCATGTCACTCTCTCTGGACATTTAGCCGTCCAGATGGCTGTAAATAACCCGCTGAAATTATACCCTGACGGAACAATGCCGTCGGAGAGGAGTGAACTCTATGCAACGCAATACCGCCCCGTTCCGCGCCGATACCGTTGGCAGTTTCCTGCGTCCGGCCGCCATTAAGCAGGCGCGCGAGCAGTTTGCAGCAGGGGCGTTAAGCGCCGATCGGCTGCGTGAGGTGGAAGACAACGCGATTCGTGATGTCGTTGCGCAGCAGCGCGCCAATGGCCTGCAGGTGGTGACCGACGGCGAATTTCGCCGCGCCTGGTGGCACTTTGACTTCTTCGGCGATCTGCACGGCGTTGAGCTGTTCGAAGCGGATCAGGGGATTCAGTTCAACGGCGTACAGACCAAAGCCCACGGCGTAAAAGTAACCGGCAAAGTAGCGTTCAATCCACAGCACCCGATGCTGGAGCACTTCCGTTTCCTGCAGAGCGTAGCGGGTGATGCCGTCGCTAAAATGACCATCCCCAGCCCAAGCGTGCTCCACTTCCGCGGCGGTCGTAAGGTCATTGATGCCACCGTCTACCCGGATCTGGAGGTGTACTTCGCCGATCTGGCGCAGACCTATAAAGAGGCGATCGCCGCGTTTTACGCCGCGGGCTGCCGCTATCTGCAGCTGGATGACACCGTCTGGGCATACCTGTGCTCTGCGGAACAGCAGCAGCAGATTCGCGAGCGCGGTGAAGATCCGCAGGCGCTGGCCCGCATCTATGCAGAGGTACTGAACAAGGCGCTGGAGGGGAAACCGGCGGATCTGACGGTTGGTCTGCATGTGTGTCGCGGCAACTTCCGCTCCACCTGGATCTCTGAAGGTGGCTACGAGCCGGTGGCGGAGATCCTGTTCGGCACGGTCAATATCGATGCGTTCTTCCTTGAATACGATAACGAACGCTCTGGTGGCTTCGAACCGCTGCGTTTCATCAGGCCGGGCCACCAGCAGGTAGTGCTGGGGTTAATCACCACGAAAACCGGTGAACCGGAAGATCCCGCACAGGTGAAAGCACGCCTGCAGGAAGCTGCACAGTATGTCAGCCTGGATCAGATCTGCCTCAGCCCGCAGTGTGGCTTTGCCTCCACGGAAGAGGGCAACAGCCTGAGTGAAGCGCAGCAGTGGCAGAAGATTCGTCTGGTTGTCGATATCGCTGCTCAGGTGTGGTAGTGGTGTAAAGTTGTGCAGACAGGCGCGTAAATCGCGCCTTTTGTGCATGTTACAGCGCATTGTTGCAAAGATTTCTCCCGCCTTGCGGAAACTTTAAGCAAATCATCTCAGGTGTTTCCTGACTATTCCCCCTTGTTCTACTGCCTTATGGCACTTTCTTGCTATATCATTCTGGTTTTCCGATCCCGTATTGCCTTTCTTCGCTATAAACGTTTTAATTTGCGCCGTTGTCAATTCATCCCTCTGTGAACAGAAGAAAAGCAGTTTAAATCACCTGCGCTGTACCGATTCGGCCCGCATAACGCACTGGTCATGCCAGATAAGCCATTGTTTTCGCGCATTCAGGGGACAACACGAACCCAACTTCCACCGCAACATCAGCTACAGGCAGTACAGAAGTTTATGACATATCGTTTAACCCCTAAGGATATCCTTGCGCTGGGCTTTATGACGTTTGCCCTGTTTGTTGGCGCAGGCAATATCATCTTCCCGCCGATGGTGGGCATTCAGTCTGGCGAACACGTCTGGATTGCCGCGCTCGGCTTCCTGATCACCGCCGTTGGTCTGCCGGTTATGACCGTTATCGCGCTGGCGCGCGTCGGCGGTGGCATTGATGCGCTAAGCTCGCCAATCGGTAAAGCCGCTGGCTTACTGCTGGCTACCGTCTGTTATCTGGCGGTAGGTCCGCTGTTCGCCACGCCGCGTACCGCTACCGTCTCGTTTGAAGTCGGGATTGCGCCGCTGACCGGTGACGGCCCGCTGCCACTGTTTATCTACAGCCTGATCTACTTCGTGCTGGTGATCGGCATCTCACTCTATCCGGGCAAACTACTGGATACCGTAGGGCACTTCCTGGCACCGCTGAAAATCGTGGCGCTGACCATTCTCGGCCTTGCCGCGCTGATTTGGCCTGCCGGTGGTTTATCGCCCGCCACCGCCGACTACCAGCGTGCTGCTTTCTCCAGCGGCTTTGTGAATGGCTACCTGACCATGGACACGCTGGGCGCCCTGGTGTTTGGGATTGTGATCGTTAACGCCGCACGCTCACGCGGTGTGCAGGATGCCAAACTGCTGACCCGCTATACCATGCTGGCCGGTGTGATTGCCGGTGTCGGCCTGACGCTGGTCTACCTGAGCCTGTTCAAGCTGGGCTCGGACAGCGGTGCCATCGTGGATCAAAACGCCAACGGCGCAGCCATTCTGCACGCTTATGTGCAGCAGACCTTTGGCGGCATGGGCAGCATGTTCCTCGCCGCGCTGATCTTCGTTGCCTGTATGGTTACAGCCGTTGGCCTGACCTGCGCCTGTGCAGAATTTTTTGCGCAATACCTGCCGTTGTCGTATAAAGCGCTGGTGTTTATTCTGGGTCTGTTCTCAATGCTGGTCTCGAACCTGGGATTGAGCCATCTGATTCAGATCTCCATTCCGGTGCTGACGGCGATCTATCCGCCGTGCATCGTACTGGTGGTGCTGAGCTTTACCCTGAACTGGTGGAATCGCAGCACGCGTATCATCGCGCCGACCATGCTGGTCAGCCTGGTGTTCGGTATTGTTGATGCCATTAAAACCACCAGCTTCAAGGATGCGTTACCGCTGTTTAGTCAGCACCTGCCGCTGGCTGACCAGGGACTCTCCTGGCTGCCACCGTCGCTGGCGATGCTGGTGATTGCTGCGGTGGTTGATCGCGTGAAAGGCCCGCAGCGCGTGGCCGTTCAGCAGTAAACGACATCGCTGTTATTTTCGACCACGGGCTTGCCCGTGGTTTTTTCATTTTCACAGGTACTGTTTGTTATGCAAGAAACCAATACGCTCAAACGCGGACTGAGCACACGCCATATCCGTTTTATGGCGCTGGGATCGGCAATCGGCACCGGGCTGTTTTACGGTTCGGCTGATGCCATCAAAATGGCAGGCCCCAGCGTACTGCTGGCGTACATCATCGGCGGTGCCGTGGCGTACATCATCATGCGTGCGCTGGGTGAGATGTCGGTAAACAATCCCCAGGCCAGTTCGTTTTCGCGCTATGCGCAGGACTATCTCGGCCCGCTGGCGGGTTACATCACCGGCTGGACATACTGTTTTGAAATCCTGATAGTGGCGATTGCCGACGTGACCGCGTTTGGTATCTACATGGGCGTATGGTTCCCTGACGTGCCGCACTGGATATGGGTGCTGTCCGTGGTACTGATTATCGGGGCCATTAACCTGATGAGCGTGAAGGTGTTTGGCGAAGTGGAGTTCTGGTTCTCCTTCTTCAAGGTCGCCACCATCATTATCATGATTGTGGCCGGTTTTGGCATGATCTTCTGGGGCATCGGCAACGGCGGCCAACCTACCGGTATCCATAATCTGTGGAGCAACGGCGGCTTCTTCGCCCACGGCATTGTCGGCATGCTGCTGTCGCTGCAGATGGTGATGTTTGCCTATGGCGGTATTGAAATTATCGGTATTACAGCCGGTGAAGCCGAAGAGCCGGCGAAGTCGATTCCGCGTGCAATCAACTCCGTTCCGCTGCGTATCCTGGTGTTCTATGTCGGGACGCTGTTCGTCATTATGTCGATCTACCCGTGGAACCAGGTCGGGACGGCTGGCAGCCCGTTTGTGCTGACGTTCCAGCATCTGGGTATTGCGGCGGCGGCATCAATCCTCAACTTTGTGGTGCTCACGGCATCGCTTTCGGCGATTAACAGCGACGTGTTTGGCGTGGGGCGGATGCTGCACGGCATGGCGCAGCAGGGCCATGCACCGAAGATGTTCCAGAAGGTCTCCGATCGCGGAATTCCGTGGGTAACGGTGCTGGTGATGATGGCGGCGATGCTGATTGCGGTCTATCTTAACTACCTGATGCCGGAAAAAGTGTTTCTGGTGATCGCCTCGCTGGCCACCTTTGCTACCGTATGGGTGTGGATCATGATTCTGCTGTCGCAGATTGCTTTCCGCCGCAAAATTGGTAAAGAGCAGGCCAGCAAGCTGCAGTTTGCCGTGCCGGGCGGTAGCGCCACCGCCTGGGTTGGCGTGCTGTTCCTGGCCTTTATCATTGCGCTGATTGGCTACTTCCCGGATACGCGCATCTCACTTTACGTCGGGTTTGCGTGGATAGCGTTGCTGCTGCTGGCGTGGCCGCTGGCGAAAAAACGTAAAGGTTAACCCCACTGGCGGCGTTCAATGCCGCCTCTGTTGCGCCCCGTGGCCAGCCTGCGGGCGCCACTCCTGATCTCATCCCCTCTGCAGACAAAAAAATTCCGGCGCATCCTGTCGCCGAAAAGCGTGTCAAAAGAGAAAAAAAGGAAGTAGAACTAAGGGATGATTGACGCTAAAAGCGTACGCGAAAACGCGGCCGTTTAGCGATGCGGCAGGAAATATAGAAAAGTCGCAGAGCAGGGCGAAAATTGCCTGATTGGGGCTTATCACTCATTTAGCAAAAGATAAGCCAGCCTCAGGACTGGCTTACAGAGGCAGACTACGGCAGCGGGTAATCCACGCGGCTCAGCGCCGTGTGGTCTATCGCCTTACGCAACTGATCCATCACGGATTGATAAGGACACAGCGTGCCAACCGCCGTAACCTGACAGTTTTGCTGATGCCACTCTTCGCGCAGCAGCGGATGCCGATCGTCCACCGGCGTCAGCTGACGTAACGCATCCAGACTTTGCGCCTGAAAATAGATACGCAGCCATCGCTGATGCGTGTGCGTATCGCGCCAGCGTTCAAACACCAGATTGCCGCCGGGGGGAATATTGCCGCGCGCGTATCCCGGCAGTTGCCAGCTGAACTGCATTAGCGTGCGCAGCATTGCGATGTTGGTATCGTGCGCGACCAGCAGCAGCCAGCGCGTATCCGGTGAGGCTTTGCTGTTTTCCAGGCCCTTCATCACCGCATCAAGCAGAATCGATGCCCGCTTCTGCGCCACGTAGGGGACATCGTTACTGAGATCGTAACTGGCGGTCAGCAGCGGCAGCAGGGCGCTGATCTGCTGCGCGGAGGTAATGTTGCCCCACGCCAGCCGGGCATACGGCAGGTTCTCACTCCAGCCGAGGCGCAGCGTCTCCGTCATACTCGCCAGCACGCTCAATCCCTGCACCCAGGTGTGACCACTTTTGGTCTGTTTGAGCTGCCAGGGTTGGTCAAAGATGGCGCAATCTTGCGCACATACTGCCTGTCTGAGCAGCGTGATCTCCGGCTGCAGGCGCCGCTGCAGCGCTGCAAGATCGCCCGCTTTTGCGGCAACGGCGGCATACTCCTGCGCGGGATCGGTCTGTGCAAAGGCCAGCTTACCGCTCTGAAACAGCGGATCGACCTCGCCGGCCACGTGATGCACCGCAACGTCGCAGCCGGGAAACGCGCCTTCAACCAGCGCAGCGGCGGTTGCTCGTGTGCGCTGCAGCGGGCTGGCACGCACGTAGATCTTTCCGGCATCAGGACAGCCGGCACGTAACAGGCCGAGCTGGCGGTAGTGATCGCCTTGCCAGCGCCCGATATTAACTACTGCGGCATAGCCATGCGGCGTGAGTTCGCCATCGGCGGTGCGCCACCGGGGCCACGGGCGCTGCGTGGCTGCCTCTATCTCTTTACGGTTGCCCGGCGTAGGTGGACGCACGCCGTGGCGGCTGATCTCCACCACTTTTTCCAGCTGATAACGCTCATGAGCCAGCGCCGGGAGCGCCAGCAACCCGAGCAGGGCGGTCAGCAGGACCCGGCGCATCATAGCGTGGGCAGCGCCGGCAACAGGGTTTTGAGCTGCGGATAGATCACTGCGTTTGCCAGCAGCACCGGATTGCCCTTTTTCAGCCCATCCAGACTGAGATAGTCGTTGGTTATGCCACCCGCTTCGCGCATCAGCACGATGCCTGGCAGCCCATCCCACGGGTTCATATGCGCCTCGTAATAGCCAATCAGACGGCCCGCGGCGGCCCAGGCGCTCATCAGTGCGCCCGATCCATTGCGGATGAACATGCCGCCCTGCGCCAGCAATCCGCTGATAAAGTGCAGCAGCGGTTCAGCCGGCTGGCTGTTAGCGCTGCTTAACCCCAGCAGCCCCTGGTCCAGCCGCTGCGCGCTATGGGCCTGGATACGTTTGTCATTTACCCAGGCCCCTTTACCACGGCAGGCGTGAAACGTTTCGTGATGGTTGGGATCGCTGACTACGCCGATAACCGGCTCGTTTTCACACACAATCGCCAGCGAGACGCACCAGTTATGCAGGCCGTTGAGGAAGCTACTGGTACCATCAATGGGATCGATGACCCAGATAAAGCGGGCGTTGCCGGTATCGCCGCCGCTCTCTTCACCCAGCACCGCATCTTCAGGAAAACGTTCGTAAATGAGGTGCTTAACCAACTGCTCAACGTTACGGTCAGCCTCGCTGACCACATCCTGCAGATCTTTTTTGTGTTCAACCACCAGCTGGTGGCGCTGCTGATACCATGCCAGGGCGCGGCTGGCGGCCGTTTTGGCAACATCGCAGGCGAAGTGATAACGTGCGTCGAGTTCGGTTAGCGTGGCTGATGACATCTTTCCCTCTTATCATTTTCTGGCAATCGACGTGGCAAAAAACGCCGAAAAAGGCGAAATGGCTGTGTGACTGAGTTAACGAAAGTTAAGCAAGGCTTCATTAAGCCGCAGTTAGGGGCGGCTGACAAGAGGAGGCGGTGCGGCAGAGGAGAAAAGGGCGGTTACAGTCGTTGCGCGCGCGCATCCGCCATTAAGCGTGGGTAGAACCGGAAAAATAGCGGTTCGAGTTGCGCGTAGTTATCAATGAAATCCTGCGCGGAGTCGCGCAGCGCAGCCAGACGCGGACGGCGATGCGCCATACCGCTCAGCACGCGTGCGATACGCGCCGGTTCAGCGTAGTGCTCAAACCAGCGTTCGCGCCACATCACGGCGTTGAGCTCGATAAAGCTTTCCGGTGTCCCGGCCAGCTGCGGCACAATGGCGTGCTCGGCAGCGGCGGTAAACGCCGGCAGCGACTGCTGCGGATGCATTTTATCCCAGTGCAGCGCCAGGAAGTGATCCCACACGACATCCAGCGTAATCGGCGCAACGCGGCGCGTTTCTGCGCGGAACAGCTCGCGCGCTTCCCGCACTTCCGGCAGATTGTCGGTGAGCACATCGAGCCGGCGATGCATAGCGATGCCGGCGACAACCGCCTCCGGCCACTGTGACTGGACATTGCCGCGCACGAAGTCGGCCATCAGGTTACCCAGCAGCGAGCTGTTTGCCAGCGAGGCGAGGTGAAGGTGAGCAAGAAAGTTCATGGCGCATTATAAGCAGAATCCACCAGGCGCAGCCAGTTGTTCAGAATTCGCCGCTTTTCGGCTAAACTATGCCGCCTGTTTTTTTGAGTCCTGAAGAAGTGATGCATGCGTGTAGCCGATTTTGCTTTTGAGTTGCCGGAATCTTTGATTGCCCACTATCCGCAGGCGCAGCGTAGCGGATGCCGCTTGCTGTCGCTGGATGGCCCGAGCGGTGCGCTGAACCACGGCGTCTTTACTGATGTGCTGGATAAACTGAACCCCGGCGATCTGCTGGTGTTCAACAACACCCGCGTGATTCCGGCGCGCGTCTACGGCCGTAAAGCCAGCGGCGGAAAAATCGAGATGCTGGTTGAACGCATGCTGGATGACAAGCGTGTGCTGGCACACGTGCGTGCGTCGAAAGCGCCGAAGCCGGGCGCTGAGCTGCTGCTGGGCGATGATGAGAGCGTGAAAGCGACAATGGTCGCGCGTCACGATGCGCTGTTTGAGATCGCCTTCGCGGACGATCGTGCGGTACTGGATATCCTCAACAGCGTTGGGCATATGCCGCTGCCGCCCTATATCGATCGCCCGGATGAAGAGGCGGACCGTGAACTCTATCAGACGGTGTACAGCGTGCGCCCTGGCGCAGTAGCGGCACCGACTGCCGGTCTGCACTTCGACGAACCGCTGCTGGCGGCACTCAGGGAGAAAGGTGTGGAGATGGCGTTTGTGACGCTGCACGTCGGCGCAGGCACTTTCCAGCCGGTACGCGTAGAGAACATTAATGATCACATCATGCACTCCGAATATGCTGAAGTGCCGCAGGATGTGGTTGATGCCGTGCTGGCGTGTAAAGCGCGCGGGAATAAAGTGGTTGCGGTGGGCACCACTTCGGTTCGTTCGCTGGAGAGCGCCGCGAAGGCCTGTCAGGATGCGCTGCTGGCCCCGTTCTTTGATGATACCCAAATCTTTATCTATCCGGGCTATCACTATCAGGTGATCGATGCGCTGATCACCAACTTCCATCTGCCCGAATCCACGCTGATCATGCTGGTGTCCGCCTTTGCCGGCTATAAAAATACCATGGCAGCCTATCAGAGCGCCGTGGCGGAGCAGTACCGTTTCTTTAGCTACGGGGATGCGATGTACATCACCCGTAATCCGCAGGCACCTGACGAAACTGTCGGGTCCTGAGTTACCCATCAGACTGTTTCTCTGATTAGAGGTTATTGTGAAATTTGAATTAGATACTACCGACGGGCGCGCGCGCCGTGGACGTCTGGTCTTTGATCGTGGCGTCGTTGAAACCCCGGCGTTTATGCCGGTGGGCACCTACGGCACGGTAAAAGGGATGACGCCGGAAGAGGTCAAAGAGACCGGCGCGCAGATCCTGCTTGGCAACACCTTCCACCTGTGGCTGCGTCCGGGCCAGGCGATCATGAAGCTGCACGGTGACCTGCATGACTTCATGAACTGGCAGGGGCCCATCCTGACCGACTCCGGCGGCTTCCAGGTGTTCAGCCTTGGCGACATTCGTAAAATCACCGAAGCGGGCGTGCATTTCCGTAACCCAATCAACGGCGATCCGATCTTCCTCGATCCGGAGAAGTCGATGGAGATTCAGTACGATCTCGGCTCCGACATCGTCATGATCTTTGATGAGTGCACGCCTTATCCGGCGGACTGGGACTACGCGAAACGCTCCATGGAGATGTCGCTGCGCTGGGCGCAACGCAGCCGCGATCGCTTCGACTCGCTGGGTAACAAAAATGCGCTGTTTGGCATTATTCAGGGTGGGGTTTACGAAGATTTACGAGATGTCTCGGTTAAAGGTCTGGTAGAGATTGGCTTTGATGGGTACGCTGTGGGCGGCCTGGCGGTGGGTGAGCCGAAAGAGGACATGCACCGTATCCTGGAACACGTCTGTCCGCAAATTCCGCAGGATAAACCGCGTTATTTGATGGGCGTCGGCAAACCGGAAGATCTGGTGGAAGGCGTTCGCCGCGGTATCGATATGTTTGACTGCGTTATGCCTACGCGTAATGCACGCAACGGCCATCTGTTTGTCACCGATGGCATCGTAAAAATCCGTAACGCGAAGTACAAAGATGACACCGCGCCGCTGGATGCGGAGTGTGATTGTTACACCTGTCGCAATTATACACGCGCCTACTTGCATCATCTTGATCGCTGTAACGAAATACTCGGCGCACGTCTCAACACCATCCATAATCTGCGCTATTACCAGCGTCTGATGGCGGGTTTACGCCAGGCCATTGAAGAGGGTAAATTAGAGCACTTTGTTAGCGAGTTCTACCAACGGACGGGTAAAGCGGTTCCACCGTTAAACGTCTGATAATTTTATCAATGAGGGAAATTTAATGAGCTTTTTCATTTCTGACGCCGTGGCCGCAGCAGGCGCTCCGTCTCAGGGAAGTCCGTATTCTCTGGTGATCATGCTGGTGGTTTTTGGTCTGATCTTCTACTTCATGATTCTGCGTCCGCAGCAGAAGCGCTCAAAAGATCACAAGAAGCTGATGGATTCCATCTCTAAAGGTGACGAAGTGCTGACCAATGGTGGCCTGGTAGGGCGCGTAACTAAAGTGGCTGAAACCGGCTATATCGCTATCGCCCTGAACGACACCACTGAAGTAGTTATCAAACGTGATTTCGTGGCCGCCGTTCTGCCGAAAGGTACGATGAAGGCGCTGTAATTTTTCTTCCCTAAGGGAACTGCCGTGTTAAACCGTTATCCTTTATGGAAGTACGTCATGCTGGTCGCCGTGATTCTCATCGGCCTGCTGTATGCGCTTCCGAACCTTTATGGTGAGGATCCGGCCGTTCAGATCACTGGTGCGCGCGGAAGCGCCGCCAGTGAGCAAACGTTGGATCAGATCCAGAACGTATTAAAACAAGACAATATTCAGAGCAAATCCCTCGCTCTGGAAAATGGCGCCATCCTGGCCCGTTTTGCTAACACCGATGTCCAGCTGCGTGCGCGTGAAGCTATCACTAACGCACTGGGTGAAGATTTCGTGGTGGCGCTTAACCTTGCGCCAGCAACCCCACGCTGGTTAACCCTGCTGGCCGCAGAGCCGATGAAACTCGGTCTCGATCTGCGCGGCGGCGTACACTTCCTGATGGAAGTGGATATGGATACCGCCCTGGGCAAACTGCAGGAGCAGAATGCCGATGGCCTGCGCAGCGATCTGCGCGACAAAAGCATTCCGTATACTAACGTCACGAAAATTGCTAACTACGGCACAGAAGTTCGCTTCCGCGACGGCGCCAGCCGTGACGCAGCGATTAGCTATCTGACGCCGCGCCACCGCGATCTGGTGTTCACCAGCGTGGGCAGCGATACGCTGCGCGCGGTGATGACCGATGCCCGCCTCAGCGAAGCGCGCGAATATGCGGTGCAGCAGAACATCAACATCCTGCGTAACCGTGTAAACCAGCTTGGCGTTGCCGAGCCGCTGGTACAGCGTCAGGGCTCTGACCGCATTGTGGTTGAGCTGCCGGGTATTCAGGACACCGCACGCGCCAAAGAGATTCTGGGCGCTACCGCGACGCTGGAGTTCCGTCTGGTTAACACCAGTGTGGATCCGGGTGCCGCCGCCAGCGGCCGCGTGCCGGGTGATTCAGAGGTGAAGAAAACGCGCGAAGGGCAGCCGGTGGTGCTGTATAAGCGTGTGATCCTGACCGGTGACCATATCACTGACTCCACGTCCAGCATGGATGAGTACAACCAGCCGCAGGTTAATATCTCGCTTGACGGCGCGGGCGGTAACATCATGTCGAACTTCACCAAGGACAATATCGGTAAACCGATGGCGACCCTGTTTGTGGAGTACAAGGACAGCGGTAAAAAAGACGCCAACGGCCGTGCCATTCTGGTGAAGCAGGAAGAGGTGATCAACGTGGCGAACATTCAGTCACGCCTCGGTAACAGCTTCCGTATCACCGGCATCAGCAACCCGAACGAAGCCCGTCAGCTGTCGCTGCTGCTGCGTGCCGGTGCGCTGATTGCGCCAATTCAGATTGTTGAAGAGCGCACTATTGGTCCAACCATGGGCCAGCAGAACATCACGCAGGGACTCGAAGCCTGTCTGTGGGGTCTGATCGCCTCCATTCTGTTTATGGTGGTGTTCTACAAAAAGTTCGGCCTGATTGCCACCAGCGCACTGCTGTGCAACCTGGTGCTGATTGTCGGCATCATGTCACTGCTGCCTGGCGCGACGCTCACCATGCCGGGTATTGCCGGTATTGTGTTGACGCTGGCGGTAGCGGTCGATGCGAACGTGTTGATTAACGAACGTATTAAAGAAGAGTTGCGTAACGGACGCTCCGTGCAGCAGGCGATTCATGAGGGCTACAAAGGCGCCTTCTCCAGTATCGTCGATGCTAACGTGACGACGCTGATTAAAGTCATCATTCTTTATGCGGTCGGTACGGGTTCAATCAAAGGCTTCGCGATCACCACCGCTATCGGTATTGCGACCTCCATGTTCACCGCTATCGTCGGCACACGTGCCATCGTTAACCTGGTGTACGGCGGCAAACGCATCAACAAGCTGTCTATCTGAGGAGTGCGTTGTGGCACAGGAATATAGTATTGAGCAGCTAAACCACGGGCGTAAAGTCGTCGACTTTATGCGCTGGGATACGCTGGCCTTTATCATCTCCGGTCTGCTGATTGTGGCAGCTATCGCCATTATCGGCGTGCGGGGCTTCAACTGGGGCCTCGATTTTACCGGCGGGACGGTGATTGAGATCAACCTGGAAAAACCGGCGGATCTGGATGCGCTGCGTGAAGGTTTAGTGAAAGCGGGCTTTGAAGAGCCGCTGGTGCAGAACTTCGGCAGCAGCCGCGATGTGATGGTGCGTATGCCACCGACAACCGGTAATGCAGGTACCGAACTGGGCAATAAAGTGCTGGCGTCGATCAACCAGACCACCCAGCAGAGCGCTACCGTGAAGCGTGTGGAGTTCGTTGGCCCAAGCGTGGGAACCGATCTGGCGCAGGCCGGCGCGATGGCGCTGCTTTCGGCGCTGATTGCGATCCTGATCTACATCGGTTTCCGTTTTGAGTGGCGCCTGGCGCTGGGTACCGTGCTGGCGCTGGCGCATGACGTCATCATCACCTGCGGTATTCTGTCGCTGTTCCACGTCGAGATTGATCTGACGATTGTGGCTTCACTGATGTCGGTGATTGGTTACTCGCTCAACGATAAGATCGTGGTCTCGGACCGTATTCGTGAGAACTTCCGCAAAATCCGTCGCGGCTCCTCTTACGACATCACCAACGTGTCGCTGACCCAGACGCTGAGCCGTACGCTGATCACCTCCATCACCACGCTGGCGATGATCCTGATTCTGTTCATCTTTGGTGGCGCACTGCTGAAAGGCTTCTCGCTGACCATGCTGATCGGTGTCACCATCGGTACCATCTCATCTATCTATGTTTCATCCGCGCTGGCGCTGAAACTGGGGATGAAGCGTGAACACATGCTGGTGCAGAAAGTGGAGAAAGAGGGCGCCGATCAGCCTTCGATTCTGCCGTAACTCTGGCCGTAAAACAGAACGGGCTGTCCGGTGTGGACAGCCCGTTTTTTTATGCCCGTTGCACAGGGCCGCGCATCGGGTTTACGGTGCCCGCGTCAGGGTGTCACTTCATGGCTGGCGGCGGGCAGCACATCATGCACGCGCACGTAGCCGAGCTGCTCGGGTGACAAGCCGCTGAGGCGCAGCGGTACGGTGACCGAACTGCGCGGCATCAGAGTAGCAGGGACGTTAATGGGCTGGCTAAGGCTGCTTGCCGACAGCGGCTTACCGCTGGCCGGATCAAGTTCACCCCATACTACCGTAGCGCTGAACGCCGGTACGGGTCGATCATCCGTTGAGCGCACGTTCAGATTGGCACGGCTACCGCTGGCTTCACCCTCCACGCGCGACAGCGTAAGTCGCAGTTTCCCCAGTTGGGTTTGCAGCTCAACCGGCGTATTTGCCTGCGGCAGCAGCCATGCGCCCTGGGTTGACTGACTGTTCAGCTGCCCCTGGATCTCCAGCGCCGCTGCCTGCGTCGTCAGCTTGCGCATCTGCTGGTTAAGCTGGCTCACTTCCTGATGCAGCTCTTTCACCTGCGGCGAAGTGGGAGGCGAACTGCAACCACTCAGCACCAGCAGAGAGAGTACTGCCGGAGCCCATAACATCCTGCGCGTCATGCAATGTCCTTTCGATTATTTAGGGATACGTAAAACCTGGCCTGGATAGATCTTATCAGGATGCGTCAGCATTGGCTTGTTTGCTTCGAAAATCTTGTTGTATTCATTAGCATTACCGTAAACCTGCTTCGAAATCGCACTCAGGGTATCGCCTTTTTTCACCGTATAGAACTCGGCCTGCGCAGCGGCATCGCTGGCGGTAACCTTATCATCGACTTGCGTGATACCGGCCACGTTCCCGGCAGCCACGAGGATTTTCTCTTTCAGCTCCTGCGAAATGCCGTCGCCGCTGACGGTAACGGTATCGCCCTGCACATCCACTTTCACCTTGTCGCTATCGGGCAAACCGAGCTTATTGATGTGTTCCTGCAGTTTTTTGCTTTGGTCATCGCCGCCGCTGACGGCGTCCCACAGCTTCTCTCCCGCTTCTTTTACAAAATTAAACAGACCCATAGTTCCTCCTGTCAATGTGCCGGATTGGCTCTGTAAGCTTAGTAAATTTTCTCATTTTGCTCATAACCGGCTGGCACCGTAGTGGAGCAGGCCCGATTCGGTGTGCTCTGTTTTGTTGCAACCGGGAACGCGCTACACTATCTGACCAAAAATTCTCGCGACAGGAAACGCCATGCATTGCCCATTCTGCTCCGCTGTGGACACCAAAGTGATCGATTCGCGTCTGGTGAGTGAAGGCTCCTCGGTGCGCCGCCGCCGCCAGTGTCTGGTGTGTCATGAGCGCTTCACCACCTTCGAAGTGGCTGAGCTGGTGATGCCGCGCGTGGTAAAAAGCAACGATGTGCGCGAACCCTTTAATGAGGATAAGCTCGCCAGCGGCATGATGAAGGCGCTGGAGAAGCGTCCGGTCAGCGCCGACGCGGTAGATAACGCCGTCAACCATATCAAAACTCAGCTGCGCGCCACCGGCGAGCGGGAGATCCCCAGCAAGCAGATCGGGAATCTGGTGATGGAAGAGCTGAAGAAGCTGGATAAAGTCGCCTACATTCGTTTTGCTTCGGTTTATCGCAGCTTTGAAGATATCCGCGATTTTGGCGAAGAGATCGCCCGCTTACAGGATTAAACCATGACCGACGAACGCTATATGGCGCGCGCGCTGGAGCTGGCACGCCGCGGACGTTTCACCACCACACCAAACCCGAATGTTGGCTGCGTGATTGTGCGCGACGGCGAGATTGTGGGAGAGGGCTGGCACCATCGCGCCGGTGAACCGCATGCAGAAGTGCACGCGCTGCGCATGGCGGGCGATAAAGCCGCAGGCGCGACGGCGTACGTCACGCTTGAGCCCTGCAGCCATCACGGCCGCACGCCGCCATGCTGCGATGCGCTGATTGCCGCCGGCGTCAGCCGCGTGGTGGCCGCGATGCAGGATCCCAATCCACAGGTTGCCGGGCGCGGCTTGTACCGCCTGCAGCAAGCGGGCATTGAGGTGAGCCACGGTCTGATGATGAGCGAGGCCGAGGCCATAAACCGCGGTTTTCTGAAACGTATGCGCACCGGGTTTCCGTGGATTCAGCTGAAGCTGGGCGCTTCCCTTGATGGGCGCATCGCCATGGCGAGCGGCGAGAGTCAGTGGATCACGTCTGCCGCCGCACGACGCGATGTGCAACGCCTGCGCGCGCAGAGTTCCGCTATTCTTACCACCAGCGCCACCGTACTGGCTGACGATCCCGCCCTGACGGTGCGCTGGAACGAACTGAACGCGGAAGCGCAGGCGCTGACAGAGGAGAGCGCATTGCGCCAGCCGGTGCGGGTGGTGATCGATAGTCAGCAGCGCGTTACGCCGCAGCACCGCCTGATTGCCCAGCCGGGCGAAACCTGGCTGATGCGCAGTGCCCCGGATCAGCAAGCCTGGCCGCAAAGCGTCACGCAGATTGCCGTACCCGTGCGTGATACGCAGCTCGACCTGGTGGCAATGATGATGCTGCTCGGCCAGCGGCAGATCAACAGCGTGTGGGTGGAGGCGGGCGCCGGGTTGGCCGGTGCGCTGCTGCAGGCCGGACTGGTGGATGAGCTGATTATTTACCTGGCGCCGAAGCTGCTGGGTAACGCCGCGCGCGGCCTGTGCGAACTGCCGGGACTGACTGCGCTGGCCGATGCGCCAGCCCTCAATTTTAGTGACGTGCGCAAAGTAGGCGATGACCTGCGTCTGACCCTGACGCCGCGCTAAAGCATGTGCGGAAAAGCCTGAGCGCGTCGCCGAAGAGTATGATAGAATCCGCCCCCTTCTGCGGGGCCATAAAACAAACACCCAAAGGATATGTATGAAAGTTATCGAAGCTGCTGTTGCCACGCCTGATGCTAACATTGCCATCGTGATTGCGCGTTTTAACAACTTCATTAATGACAGCCTGCTGGACGGTGCGGTAGATGCACTGAAGCGTATCGGCCAGGTTAAAGCAGAAAATATTACCGTGGTCTGGGTGCCGGGCGCCTATGAACTGCCGCTGGCCGCACGCGCACTGGCGAAAGCCGGTAAGCACGATGCGATTGTTGCGCTGGGCACGGTGATCCGTGGCGGCACAGCCCACTTCGAATACGTGGCCGGTGAAGCCAGCTCTGGCATTGCACAGGTGGCAATGGCCAGCGAAATCCCGGTGACCTTCGGCGTACTGACCACCGAAAATATTGAGCAGGCGATTGAACGCGCCGGCACTAAAGCGGGCAATAAAGGGGCTGAAGCTGCCCTGACCGCACTCGAAATGATTAACGTATTGAAAGCCATCAAAGCCTGATTTTTGTAAGGGGAATTTTGTGAAACCTGCTGCTCGTCGTCGCGCCCGTGAGTGCGCTGTCCAGGCGCTCTACTCCTGGCAGTTGTCCAACAACGACATTGCCGATGTGGAATA
>Ga0157361_1000028_pt1 | contig 87613 bp, 85 predicted proteins | sample AttlaeALBM2_FD_111481 | JGI IMG/M metagenome (GOLD analysis project Ga0157361, IMG submission 111481) | Fungus gardens microbial communities from leaf cutter ant in Ribeirão Preto, State of São Paulo, Brazil - Atta laevigata ALBM2 | ecosystem: Host-associated > Fungi > Mycelium > Unclassified ...
CGCTGCTGATGGGACAGCTGCATCTCAGCCAGCTGCTCTGAGTTAACCTTAAAAGGATAGCGTTATGAAAAATAAAGTGGCTTTTGTTACCGGCGCCGGTCAGGGCATCGGCGCGGCGATTGCATTACGCCTGGCTAAGGACGGCTTTGCCGTGGCGGTCGCCGATTATAATGCCGACACCGCGCAGCAGGTTGCGGAGACAATTACCCGCGCCGGCGGCAAGGCGGTTGCGCTGCAGGTCGACGTCGCCCGGCGCGACCGCGTCTTTGAGGCGGTCGAGGAGGCGAGAGGCGCGTTGGGCGGCTTCGACGTGATTGTGAACAATGCCGGCGTCGCGCCCTCTACGCCGATCGCCGAGATTACTGAAGAGGTTGTCGATAAGGTTTATAACGTCAACGTGAAGGGCGTTATCTGGGGCATGCAGGCGGCGATCCAGGCGTTCGCCGCAGAAAACCACGGCGGAAAAATTATCAACGCCTGCTCTCAGGCGGGCCACGTCGGCAATCCAGAGCTGGCCGTATATAGCTCCAGCAAGTTCGCGGTGCGCGGGCTGACGCAAACGGCGGCTAAAGATCTGGCCGCGGCGGGCATTACGGTGAACGCGTTCTGTCCCGGCATTGTGAAAACACCGATGTGGGAAGCGATCGACAAGCAGATATCGGATGCGGCGGGCGAGCCGGCGGGATATGGCACGCGAGAATTTGCTAAACGCATTACACTGGGGAGATTGTCCGAGCCGGAAGATGTCGCCGCCTGCGTCTCTTTCCTGGCGGGTCCCGATTCCGACTATATGACCGGACAGTCCTTATTAATCGACGGCGGTATGGTGTTTAACTAACGTTGTCGGCTGATATCTGTAAGTTCTGAACGAGAGCAAGCGGGCTCACTCTCGATTCAGAACTTATCAGCAGGGTTATTTAGGCAGCGCGTAGACCACGACCTGGTCGCCGACCTGGTCTTTCAGTATGGTGTTGCCGCCGGCGACAAAGGCGACATACTGGCGTCCTTTGTATTCATACACCGAGGGGTTCGCCACGGCTGGCGCTTCAACCTGATCGGACCAAAGCTCCTCACCGCTCGCCAACGAGTAAGCGCGGACTTTCGCGTCCATCGAAGCGCCGATAAAGATCACGCCGCCTGCGGTGACCGCCGGGCCGCCGATAGTCGGCGATCCCCAGCTTTCCGGCATAAAGAAGCCGTACTGCTGAGAGGCGCCAACCGGACGTCGCCATTTCACGTCGCCGGTGTGCATATCCAGCGCCACGAGCTCGCCAAACGGCGGCTGCCAGCACGGCATGCCGAGCCAGTTATTCGTCACGTTCAGACGCATCCCGTAAGGCGCGCCCTCCTGCGGCGCGAACCCGCTCTCATTGCCCGAGTCTTTATCCGCCTTGTTGTACTCTTCACGGCTGTAGAGCTTGACGTACTGCACGATGTGGGAGGTGTTTACCACCGCAATCTGATTCTGCGGATCGAAGGCGACGCCGCCCCACTGCACGCCGCCGGCGCTGTCAGGATAGGTTAATGCTCCCTCGCCTTTGGTGGTTGGCGGCGTATACATGCCCTCGTAGGTGAGCTTATCCCAGAGACGCGAGCACTGTCCGGCGCCGACGATATCGGCCAGCTTCCAGATTTCCGGTTTTTTAGACTGATCGAGCAAAGGCGCCGGTTTGGTCGGGAACGGCTGAGTAGGCGAAAGTTTCTCGCCCTGAACGGAGCCGTCGCCCTGCGGAACCGGACGCTCCTCAATCGGCCAGACATCTTCGCCGGTCAGGCGGTTTACGACGAACAGGAAACCCTGTTTAGTCGCCTGGATAAGCGCCGGGATCTGTTTGCCGTTGACCGTGATGTCCATCAGCGTCGGCGCGGAGTTGATATCGTAATCCCAGACGTCGTGATGCACCCACTGGCGCGACCAGACGACTTTGCCGGTGTTCACATCGAGCGCCGTGGTTGAGGTGCCGAGCGGAATGGCGTCGACGCGGTTGCCGCCCCAGTAGTTAGGCGAAGGCGAAGAGACCGGCAGATAGACTAATCCGTTCGCCTCGTCGGCGGACATATGGGTCCAGACGTTGGCGGTGCCGGTACGCTTTCTGATGTCGGCAGGAATGGCGTCAAAGGTCCACTCGCGCTGACCGGTTTCGGCATTGATGGAGAAGACGGTGCCCGGAGGCGCTTCGGCATAGGCCCAGTCTTTACCGGCCCAGCCGACGATCAGATGGTTGCCGACCACCGTGGGCGGCTGCAGCAGCGACAGCGGAAATTTCGCATTCAGGGTGTTCCACTGATCGACGTTCAGCACGCCTTTATCGGCAAATTTTTCGCACGGTTTGCCGGAGTCGGCATCCAGCGCATAGAGTTTGCCGTCAACGGTGCCCATATAAACGATTTTCTGGCAGGCCTGCCCGGCAACCGGGTTTTTCGCCTGCCAGTAAGAGACGCCGCGGTTCTTCAGCACCGGCTGGGTCAGCGCTTCGCGCGGCGCTTTCGTGTCGTAATGCCACTTCTCTTTGCCTGTGCCGGGATCGAGCGCAATCAGCCGGTCAAAAGGCGTGCCTATGTAAATCGTATCGTTGGCGAATACCGGCGTGGCGGACCAGACGGTGGCGGGCGTTTTGCCTTTGCCGTCGGAGACGTCGCCGGTATGAAACTCCCACACTTTTTCCAGCTTGCTGACGTTATCGGCCGTGATCTGCTTGAGAGGGCTGTACTTCTGGGCGTTAAGCTGGCCGTGGAAGCTATCCCAGGTCGCTTTTTCCGGCACCAGCGGCGACGCCGTATTGGCCGCAGAGGCAACCTTTTTGCCATCCTGTTCGGAAGAGGCTTCTTTCGTGGTGTTCGTGGTGCCAGGCGACTGCTGATCGGCGGCATCCACATTAAGCTTCTCCTGCGTTCCCTGAGAAGCTTCGGCAGCCTTATCCTCGGCCTGTAATGTGAGTGGCGTCATCAGCAGCGCGAGCGCCGTCATGCTGACTTTCATCAGCTGCTTTTGTTTATCGCTATGCACGGGCATTTCCTCAGGCTCTGACGGGTGTAGTGTGACGGGCGGGACGGCGGCCGAGCAGGATCAGACCAGCCAGACCGAGTACCATGGCGGCGGTAATGATCCCCTGATGGAGCAGCAAGGCGGCAAAGCCGATACCCACCAGCACAATCAGCGTCACGATGCCCCAGAAAATGCGCGCGCCGCGGCCAGAAGAGGCGCGGAGAATCAGCGTCAGCAAGGCCAGAACCACGCTGGCGATCGCCACGCCGAGGGCGCCGATAGTGCCGGTGACGCCGGTCAAGGGCGTGAGCCAGGCGTAGAGCGCCAGTGCGAAGCCGATCGCGGCCGCCAGCAGGAGCAGCAGCGTGCCGGCGCGTGAAGGTTGAGAATGCAACATAGCAGCAAATCCCCTGTAAGAATAAAATGTTAAAAATCATACGCCTCGTTATGCCTGAATGGGCGGCCGCGCGAACGGCGAACCGGAACGCGGCTGAACATTCCAGCAAACGCGGTGAAGTATAGGTGAGAATGACTTATCCGTTTTTCGACAGGCGACGAATCCACCAGCGCGCGCTCAGAATGCGCGCGGCTAACCATTATGACCTGAGCATAATTAATGTATTATGCGTGACTGACCTTTGCCGCTAGCGCTGATATCCCTCTTAACTATGCGAAAAACTCAATCAGGCGCTTCCGGCGTCGCCCTGTTAAAAACCTCTCTCGGCAAAAGTATGGCCGTGTTTTTGTTGCTCACCAGCCTTTTCGTTATCGCCATTAACGCCTGGTCGTTATGGAATTCCTGGCAGCAGACGGTGGGCGAAAAAAACGATGATGCCCGCAACCTGTCGGTTTCGCTGGCGAAGCAGGCGGAAGATGCGTTTCTGCAGGTAGATATCACCCTGGCGGATGCGGTTCGGCAGCTCCGGCAGCGGGGAAATGAGTACGCCGCGACGCCGGCTTTCCTGCACCAGCTAAAAGAGCAGCAGGCTAAACTTCCGCAGCTGCACGGACTGTTTATTTACGATACCGAGGGGCACTGGATCGCCTCCTCCGGCAATTTCGTTCCGACCAACGCCAGCAATGCCGATCGCGCCTATTTCATCTGGCATCGCACCCATAACGATACAAATTTGCTTATCAGTCGGGTCATACGCAGCCGCTCAACCGGCGATTTGGTGATCCCGGTTTCCGTTCGCCTGAACGACAGCCAGGGCAATTTTGCCGGCGTCGCGCTGGCCACCGTGCGGGTTGACTATTTCCGTCAGTACTACAGCTATTTCGCCCTGGGCAATAAAGACACCCTGGGGCTGATCCTGGCGGATTCCTCCGTCTTATATATTCGCCCATTCCCTGACGCCTTTATCGGCCGGACGCTGGCGTCCAGCCCGCTGTTTAAAACCGAGCTTAAGGCCGCCTCAAGCGGCAACGCCACCTGGCGCTCTACGCTGGACGGCGTGGAGCGCGTGTTTGGCTACACCCGGCTGGAGCGCTATCCGCTGATCGTGACGGCAGGCTACGACCGCGACAGCATTCGCCGGGAGTGGCTGGCAGGAAACCTGGTTAACCTGCTGCTCAACCTGGCGTTACTCGCCGCCATTACCGGCATGGGGATCATGCTGCTTCGCCAGGTCGGCGCTAACGTCAGAAATCAGATTGAATTAACCTACGTGCGCGATGAGCTGACCAACATCAATCACACGCTGCAGTCGCTGGCGCTGGTCGACGGCTTAACCGGCCTGGCCAACCGAAGGCAGTTTGATGCGCTGCTCGAGCAGGGTTTACTGAGATCGCTAAAAACCGGCGACCCGATCGCGCTGGTGATGATCGACATTGACTGCTTTAAACGCTTTAACGATACGTACGGACATGTGGCCGGCGACGAGTGTCTGCAGGATGTCGCCCACGCGCTGAAAGAGAGCGTTCATTTTCACGGCGATGTGGTGGCGCGCTACGGCGGCGAAGAGTTCGCGATTATTATGCCGAACACCGACGAGTCCGAGGCGAAGATTGTGGCCGAGCGCGCCGTCAGAAGCGTGATGGAGATGGGCATCGCGCATGAGAGCACGGAACTCTCGCTCGGTATCGTGACCATCAGCGCCGGCTACAGTTCACTGGTTTCTGAAGGCAAACCGGCAGAGGCGGAACAGCTGAAAAAAGAGGCCGACCGCGCGCTTTATAAGGCCAAGCGCAACGGCCGGAATCAGGCGAGCGGTCAGGTCTGACCGCCCGATCGCGCCCCGGTCTCTCCGGGGACGCGGTTTAGAGCATGCCGTAGATCAGCGCCGAGACGGTGAGCAGGCCGCCGACGATAACGATAAAGGACATGCCGCTCCGCAGCGTCTGCAGCTCTTTTCGGCTGTACACCAGCCAGGCGGGGATCACGAACAGGAAGATCGCGATCAGCGGCCCGCAAACGGTTTCAATCAGCGCAATCACGTCCGGGTTCCAGTAGGCCACCGCAAGCGACACCGCAAACATCAGCGTAAAGGCCACCGCTTTGGCTCGCTTGCGGCCGGATTGATCTTTCAGCCCGGCGGCGTCGCCGATCAGCGTAGCGAAAGTTTCGGCAACCGGCAGGCAAACGCCCAGAAACGATTTGGCCATCGCCACCATCGCGATAAAGGGCGCAACGATAAACAGCAGACCTGCGCCGCCATTCCCTTCCATCACCGAGAGCACGTTGAGGTTTTGCGCCTTGGCCGCGACAAATACTTCACGCGGCATGCTCAGCACACAGCTCAGCACAAAAAAGATAATGCTGAAAAAGATGGCGCAGTAAGCCAGACGGATCACGCGTACGGCTTTCTGCTCGCCGCCCTTCCCCTTTTCCTGATACCAGGAGGAGAGCGGCGACATCATCGGCGCGGAGCAGAACGAGAAGGTGATAAGCGGAAGCGCCAGCCAGAGCGCTTTAAGCGACTCGCCAGCAGGCGCGCCCGTGGTTTCGCGCAGCGCCTGAGTCAGGTTGGACAGATGCCACGACGGCATCTGCATCATGGCAATCAACAGCAGAGAGAGCGCAAAGGGGATCGCCAACGTGCTCATGGTGCTGACCACGCGGTCGCGGCCTTTGCTTAACACCAGATAGAGTAACGACACCGCGATAAAAGCCAGCACGGCGCGGTTCAGCGCGGCGAAATGCAGGTGGGCGGTAACATAGTTGTCTAACGCGTTGACCAGCGAGACGACGTACACCAGCGTGACGGGGAAATGAGCCACGCAGAAAAAGATCTTAATGCCCTGACGCCCTTTGGGGCCGAAAAATTTACCAAACAGCGGAAGTTCGGCGTTATCCGCCTGATGGTCGCGCATAAAGATGCGACAGATCAGCACGTGCGGTATCAGCGATAGCGGCAGGCCCAGCAGCAGCATCATAAAAAACACCAGCGGCCCGCGCGTTCCCACCTCCACCGGCAGAAACAGCGTACCGGCGCCAACTGTGGTGCCATATACCCCCATCATCCAGATGGTATCTCTCATCGACCAGGATGGCCTGTTTGCGACTGCGTTTTCCGTACTTATTTGAATAGTCATTTTTACACTTTGGATTACTGGTTGTTCAGATGCCGGCGCGACAGAATTGATCACTCTTTGTCTGGTCAGACTGAACAGAGCGAAGGAGACCGGACATCCGCGCCAGACCAGACACATAACAAGGCGGCAGATTGTCTGGTAAAACGGAGAGCAGGCCAAATGATTTCGGTCAAAAAAGCAGGGACGTTTACGTTTGGATAACTATTTTTAACCGCTATAGCGTGGTTCGGTTACCTGCCCTGTCCTGCTCAAAAATTTTATGTTTCACCAGGCGGTCGCGCAGCCAGCGTTGCGCTTTGCCGGCGGGCGCCTGTTTAGACCAGAGCAGGTCAATGCCGACGATCCAGTCAGTATGGGGATACTCCTGCTGCCGTAGTTCGATCAAGGTTCCTGCGCGCAGTTCGCGCTCGACGAACTCGAGGGGAAGCGACGCCCATCCGAGACCGGCCAGCGCCGCCTCCAGCATCGCGCTGTAGCTTTCCACCCGCCAGAGCATAGGGCTGCCTAAATATTCGGTGGTGGCGATCCTTGTCGCCTGGGAACCAAAGGTGATATGCCGCCAGCTATGCAGATCGGCAAAGGAAACGGGAATACGTTGCGCCAGCGGATGCGCGGCGCTGACGACATGCACCATAACCACCTTCCCCAGCTGCGTAAACTGAATTTTTTCGCTCTCAACGGGATGAGACAGCGCAATGCCCATATCGACTTCGCCATTTTTCACCATCGCCTCCACATCGCCGCGAAAAGGCTCTTTGATATGGATATCGACTTCAGGAAAGGTCATAGAGAATTCATATAGCACGGGCGCAATCGTCACGTAGGGAAGCTCGATGGCGAGGCTGACATGGCTCTCAATCTGCTGGTTGAATGCGGTTACACGCTGATCGAAAGCCTGACATCGTTCCAGAATGGTTTTGACATACTCGCGCAGCACTTCGCCTTCCGGCGTCAGCCGCACCTGTCGCGGCGTGCGCTCAAATAAGGAAAGGTTGAGCTCAAGCTCCAGGTTGCTCATCGCCATGTTCACAGAGGACTGGGATTTTTTCAGCTGACGCGCGGCGGAGGAGAACGAACCCGATTTAGCCACCTGCTCAAACACCATAAGTTGTTCCAATGAATATTTCAAAATGCCCCCCGGCTTTCAATTTTCCTGAAAACAGCTCGCTTACTTGTATCACTTTTTTACTTATAGAGTGGGCTTCCTGCGTTTTATCAGTGCGACGAGAGGTGTTTATGGAAAGGGTAATAGCTGAAAAAAAACCTGAAGGCTCGCTCAGCGCCAGGCGCATCGCTTCGCTGGGCTTACAGCATGTTCTGGTGATGTATGCGGGGACGGTGACGGTGCCGCTGATCCTCGCGTCGGTGATGGGCCTGACCGGAGCGGAGACGGTAACGCTGGTGAACGCCTGCCTGTTAACCTCTGGACTCGCTACGCTGCTGCAGTCGTTGGGTGTCGCCCGCTTTGGCGGACGGATGCCGTTAATTCAGGGATGTTCCTTTATCGTTCTGGCGCCGATGGCGATGATTGGTCAGCAGTATGGCATCACCACAGTGTTCGGCTCCGCGATTGCCTGCGGCCTGTTCACCGTGGTAGTCGCGCCGCTTTTTAGCCGCTTGATCCGCTTTTTTCCGCCGGTAGTGATTGGTTGCGTGATCGCCATCATCGGCATCTCGCTGATGCCCGCCGCGGCAATCTGGATCGGCGGCGGCAACCCGGACGCGCCCGACTTTGCCAGCCCGTCCAACCTGCTGCTGGGTCTCGCCACCCTGGTCATCACGCTGCTTTTTTACTGCAAAACGCGAGGCGTCATCCGCAACTTTAGCATTCTGGCAGGCATGCTGGCGGGAACCCTTATCGCCTTGCTCGCAGGCGTGACCGATTTCTCCGCAGTCGGTCACGCCGCATGGATCGGCATCAGTATGCCCTTCTCTTTTGGCCTGCCGGTGTTTTCTCCCGTGCCTGTTTTGGTCTCCTGCCTGGCGATGATCATCGTGATGACAGAGACAACCGGCAATGTCCTGCTGATAGATAAGCTGATGGGGCGCCCGACGACGCCGCAGCGTCTTGCCGATACGATCCGCGCCGACGGTCTCTCCACTATGGTCGGCGGCTGTCTCAACAGTTTTCCTTACAACGCTTTTTCGCAAAATGCCGGGTTGATTATGCTGACGCGCATCACCAGCCGGTCGGTGCTGGCGGCTGCCGGGTTGATACTGGTGTTACTCGGTCTTTTTCCTAAGCTGGGCGCGCTGGTCTCGGCGATCCCGCGTCCGGTGCTGGGCGGCGTTGGCGTGTTGATGTTCGGCATGACGCTGGCCGCCGGCATTCAGCAGCTGAAAGAGGTCAGTTTTAAAAATGACAACAATATGCTCATTGTAGCCGTCTCGATAAGCATTGGCGTCATTCCCATGGCGTTTCCGGCGTTATTTACATCGCTGCCCTCATCATTAAGGTTGATTTTCGACAGCGGTATTTTTATGGGCGGTTTTACTGCCGTGGTGCTGAACAGCTTACTGAATACTAAAAAAGAGGATGAAAATGTATAACGCCACCGATATTAAATTTTTGCGGCTGTCGAACGAGGTTGCGAAGCGCGCTATCGCCCTGGGCAATCACCCGTTCGGCGCGGTGCTGGTGGCGCCTGATAATGAAACTGTCCTGTTAACGCAGTGTAATATCGATACCGTTAATCATGCCGAGTCGACCCTCGCGCGAATCGCGGCAACTAACTTTACGCCTGACTATCTCTGGGGCTGCACGCTCTATACCGCCGTCGAGCCGTGCTGCATGTGCGCCGGCACGCTTTACTGGGCGAATATCGGCCGGGTGGTGTATGGCATGAGCGAAGCGCGTCTGCTGGCGTGTACCGGCAACCATCATGAAAATCCCACTATGAGTCTGCCAGCCTCGTCGGTATTTGCGCACGGGCAGAAAGATATTGTGCTGGTCGGGCCGGTTCACGAGGTTGAAGAGGAAACGGTGTCGTTGCAGCAGGCGTTCTGGCAGGCGAGAGAATAAAACAGGGGTGGGAAAAAGTTGCGGCATCGGTTTTCGCCTGACTCAGTCAGTCCCTCCTGTTTGCTATAAAATTTATTCATGAACACACATCCTTCCACACTATGTTTTTTAAAAGCCTTCCAGAACATGAGGGTAGATACATGATTGTAAGAACATGGCACAGATGCGTACCGATCAGGTATGCAGAAAGTTTTGCAAACCATCTACAAAAAACGGGTGTTGAACATTCAGAGAGGACACCAGGAAATCTGGGGGAATATGTACGTAGAGAGACACAGGGTAAATGGGAACATTTATTCCTGGCAACTTACTGGAAAGATCTAGAAGCTGCGAAAGCATTTGCAGGCGAAAAGTACCAGATTACAGTTACCTATCCGGATGACGAGCAATTCCAGCTGCTATCCGATCTTTACGTCTTTCAGCATAATGTTCAAACCTTCTCCCATCTGGAGTAATTGGCTGGCTAATGCCGTGAGGTAGCCTCTTCTCCTTCGGGGTATGCCCGGCACGCATGCTTTTCATAACAGCGTGAACACCTACAGTGGTTGTGGATGCCCGCGTCTGGCACAAAGCAGATGTTAAAGCCCCGTTTATACAAGGCTGGCGAGCAGTGCGCAGCCAGCCCTATATAACGCGTAGTGGCATAAAACCGCACGAAATTCAAACGGTCGAAGACAAAGTAAAGAACACATGGCGCTACTTACAGAAAACCTATAGTTTAGTTACAGCACCCGCTAAACAGCCCTAATAAATCCGGCCCTTCGGGCCGGGCGGCGGCGGCTTGTCAGGAGGGGCAATCAGGGCTCAGGTTCGGCTCCGGGATTTGGGGTTTCTCAAAAAGAGCACGGAGGAAGGATTACGCTCAATCGGCGGTGTTACACGCAGACCTTAAAGAATGATGTAACTAAACAACTCTCCCCTACTGCTCCCGTTCATCATACTCGACGGCAACTTCCTGCCCTGTCGCCATAATTCAGAGATGAAACTTGCCGTCTCATGCCGCAGAGGCAGGACCTCACCTCTGTACTCAATAAAAATGCCCTTCCGGGCATTTCACTTCAGTTGTAATGATGTCAGGCGCCATCTTTAACAGTCAGCCAAGCACAGTCAGCTAAGCATCTTTTGCAGCAGCCGGATCAGCTCCTGATGCTCCTGCTCGCTCAGGCGGTTGAGAAACGCGGCATCCACGCGGTCGGCAGATGGTTTCGCCTCATCCAGCATCTGTTTTCCAGCATCGGTAAGATAGATCAAGCGGCGACGCTTATCGTGCGCGCCCTGCTCTCGCCGCACCAGCCCTTTTTTCTCCATGCGCAGCAGCAGTTCGGCCAGCGTCGCTTTTGTGCTGACCGACACTTCCATTAACTCCATCTGCTCAATGCCAGGCTGTTCATCCACCGCGCACAGCACCGCGTACTGGGGCTTTGTCAGCTCGTTAAGCGATTGCTGCCATTGTGAAGTGTGCTCCAGGAAAAGCCGGCGCATAAGGTGAAACGGAACATTCGTCAGGTTTCTGTTCATTTTCTCTTGGTTCCCGGCGGTTAGCCTTAGTGAGCCAGATTTTAGTCCTGCTATTTCAGCAATAAACCGCTTCCAAGACAAACCGCTTGATCGCGCTCAACAAAAAGTTCGTTTACGAACTTTATTGCCGCTGACCGCTTGCCAGCGATAACAACCCACGCTAAGGTAAACAAATAGTTCGTACACGAACAAAATTAGCGAGGTGAACATGAGGTTGATAGTAGCCATGACGGGCGCGACCGGGGCGCCGCTTGGCGTCGCGCTGCTGCAGGCGCTGCGGCAAATGCCCGAGGTAGAAACGCATCTGATTCTTTCCAAATGGGCAAAAACCACCATTGAGCTTGAGACATCTTTAAGCGTTCGCGACGTCGCAGCGCTTGCCGATGTGGTGCATAACCCGGCCGATCAGGCCGCCGCGATCTCGTCAGGCTCTTTCCATAGCGACGGCATGATCATTATTCCCTGCAGCATGAAAACCCTGGCAGGCATTCGCGCCGGTTATGCCGAAGGCCTCACCGGCAGGGCCGCAGACGTGGTCATTAAAGAGGGTCGCAAGCTGGTGCTGGTGCCGCGCGAGACGCCGCTCAGCACCATTCATCTGGAAAACATGCTTGCGCTGTCGCGGATGGGCGTAGCAATGGTGCCGCCCATGCCCGCCTGGTACAACCGTCCCGAAGTGATTGAGGATGTCACACATCACGTTGTGGCGCGCGTACTGGATCAGTTTTCTCTCAGCTATAGCAAGGCGCGGCGCTGGCAAGGACTCAGCGGCGCCAAAAACAACCGTTCTACTCAGGAGGATTAAGCATGGCTTTTGATGATTTGCGCAGTTTTTTGCGCGCGCTGGACGAAAACGGCCAGCTGCTCAGCATTGATGAAGAGGTCAATGCCGAGCCTGATATCGCCGCAGCGGCTAACGCCACCAGCCGTATCGGCGAAGGCGCGCCTGCGCTCTCTTTTACCCGTATCAAAGGGTTTAACCATGCACATGTGGTGATGAACACTATTGGATCGTGGCAGAATCATGCCATTTCCCTGGGGTTGCCGCCCAATACGCCGGTTAAACAGCAGATTGAAGAATATATTCGCCGCTGGGATAAGTTCCCTGTCGCGCCGGAACGGCGCGCCAATCCTGCATGGGCGGAAAATAGCGTCGATGGCGACGAGATAAATCTGTTTGACCTGCTTCCGCTGTTTCGCCTGAACGACGGCGACGGCGGTTTCTACCTTGATAAAGCCTGCGTAGTGTCGCGCGATCCGCTGGATCCCGACAACTTCGGCAAACAAAATGTCGGTATCTACCGCATGGAGGTGAAGGGCCGACGCAAACTCGGCCTGCAGCCGGTTCCCATGCACGACATCGCGCTTCACCTGCATAAAGCGGAAGAGCGCGGCGAAGATTTGCCCATTGCGATCACGCTCGGCAACGATCCGATTATTACCTTAATGGGCGCGACGCCGCTCAGATACGATCAATCTGAATATGAGATGGCGGGCGCGCTGCGTGAAAGCCCCTACCCTATCGCCACCGCGCCGCTGACCGGTTTTGACGTGCCATGGGGCTCTGAAGTGATACTTGAGGGGGTTATCGAAGGTCGCAAGCGAGAGATAGAGGGGCCTTTCGGCGAATTTACCGGCCACTACTCAGGCGGCCGCAATATGACCGTTGTGCGCATCGACAAAGTCAGCTATCGCACTAAACCCATCTTTGAATCGCTCTACCTCGGCATGCCCTGGACCGAGATCGACTATCTGATGGGCCCGGCAACCTGCGTGCCGCTCTATCAGCAGCTGAAAGCGGAGTTCCCGGAGGTACAGGCGGTTAATGCGATGTATACCCATGGCCTGTTGGCGATTATCTCCACGAAAAAACGCTACGGCGGTTTTGCCCGGGCGGTGGGCCTGCGCGCCATGACGACGCCTCATGGTCTGGGCTACGTGAAGATGGTGATTATGGTTGATGAGGATGTCGATCCCTTTGACCTTCCTCAGGTGATGTGGGCGTTATCGTCCAAGGTCAATCCTGCTGGCGATCTGGTTCAGCTGCCGAATATGTCGGTGCTGGAACTGGATCCCGGCTCCAGCCCTGCCGGCATAACCGACAAACTGATTATCGACGCCACTACGCCCGTCGCTCCGGATACGCGCGGTCATTATAGCCAGCCGGTCAAAGACTTGCCTGAAACCGCGATGTGGATCGAAAAACTTACCGCCATGCTGGCTAACCGTAAATAATAAGGAGATGGCTATGATTTGCCCACGTTGTGCCTATGAACATATCGAAACGATGGCGCACTCGCCGGTGTCAGGCGTCTGGACCGTATTCCAGTGCCAGCGCTGCCTGTACACCTGGCGCAATACCGAACCGGCGCGTCGCACGCAGCGCGAGCATTATCCTGAGGCGTTCAGAATGACGCAGCAGGATATCGATAATGCACCCGAGGTGCCGACCATCCCGCCGCTGCTTTGACCAGGAGCTGATGCGCAGAAGCTTGTTTTACCTTTTATCGCCGCGGTAAATGTTGGTTATTTTGTTAAAGGGAATAAGACTCGCCTGCGCAGAAGCGTTTAAATTTATTTATCCAACCGTAAAAGCCCATAACCATAAGGTTATGGGCTTTTTATTTCTTTTTATTATTATGGTGGCTTCCCTGGATATCGGCCATCCATAATATTTCTATGCTATTTTCATTCTTATTAGCAGACCTATATAAGGTACAGCATATTTAATGCAGCGTTATTTTTTAGTAGGGTAATTAATCTGTATGTTCAGATTCATGCAGGGTTATTTAAATGTAGTGATACGTTTATGAAAGAGATGAAATGACCTTCCAGACTGATCCGGATGTTCGAAAGCGATCCCATCGTCGGCTGGGCGGTAAAGGACCGCCATTCCCGCTATCTCTATGGCAATCAATTAGTCTGCCGCTATTTCAATGTTGATCCACATCAGCTGCCAGGATTACTCGACACCGATCTGACGCCCGATATGCGTGATGATTATGACCGCATACGTCAGGATGACAGTAAAATACTGCGTACACATAGCATGAGCATCGCCTTAAAGACTTTCGATTATGGCAGACGAAACCGGCTGCAATCCTTTCTGGTAAAGAAGCGTTTCTGGCAACTTCCTGACGGCTCTGACGGTATAATCTGCACCTATATGGAGATCGCTAATCTCTACTTTTCAACCTTCCTTATGCCGTATGAGAGAAAACCTTTTGTCTTCACCCGGCCGACGCTGATTTTCACCGATAAGGAACGGGAAGTCATTTTGCTCCTGCGGTGCGGCGTGAAGCAAAGCGTTATGCCGGACATTCTCGGGGTCAGCTTTTCAACGCTGCGCAACAGACTGGCGCGCTGCTGCGGTAAAACCGGCGTAACGAATAGCGCCGCGCTGCTGCGGCACTGCAATCAGCAGAGATGAGACAACGACATTCCGTCCTTTTTTCTGAAAAAAGAGCATGTGTCGATTAACTGATTTAGTCCAATTTCTTCCGGCGCTTTTCGGAATACATCACGCTGTCGCTCTCTTTAATCATCTCCACCAGCGAACTGTATTTATCGAAACTGCTGTTGATCACGCCATAAGAGTAGTTAATGTTGTAGGGCTTACCTGATTGCTGATTCCAGGCGTTCAGGTTTTCGTGCAGCCGGTTCTGAAAGATTAACGGTTCTTTACCGCTGGCAAACAGCACGGCGAACTCGTCGCCGCCAAGCCGTCCAATAACATCCTTCGGTCCCATCAGGCGACGTAGCTGAGCCGAAAAGACTTTCAGCACTTCATCGCCCTCGGCATGGCCCCACATATCATTGATGGGTTTGAACTTATCCAGATCGAAATAGAGAATGCTGAAAGCGCTGCCGCGATGCTGATACTCCCTGAAGCGCTTTTCGCCGCTGTGGTAAAATCCGCGCCGGTTAGGAATGTCGGTGAGACTGTCGGTCATCGCCATGTTAATGATCTGAAATTCATCTTCCACAATGAACGCGAGATCTTTCAATGAGGCAACATCTTCGGCAGTAAATTCGCGCGATTCGCTGTTGACCAGACATAACGTCCCCACTACCGCGCCGTCAGGCAGGCGCACCGGGTAACCTGCATAGAAACGGATAAAGGGCTCCCCTGTCACCAGCGGGTTATCGTGAAAGCGTTCATCAAGTCGGGCATCGCTGATAATTAACGGTTCTTCCTGCAGGATCGCATGGGCGCAGAAAGAGATATCCCGTCTCATTTCCCGTCCGCTGAGCCCCTGACAGGCCAGCGTCCACTGGCGATCGCGGTCAAGAAGATTAATCACCGCTATCGGCACCCGGAACAGTCTCTGGCCAATTCGCGTCAGTCTTTCAAAGCGCTCATCATCCCTGGTATCGAGCAGATCAATCATATAGAGCGACTTCAGTCGCTCTTCTTCGTTTTCCGGAATACCAGGAAATTTCATTTTTACCCCAACATCATCAGTAATATCGTATTGTTCTGTTAGCCAGCACTATTCTGGCAAACACTGCATGCCATCAAACGCATGATCAGAGAAAAAAAAGCGCCCTTTTCCTTTTCTGTGCACCAGCACGCATTTATCCAGAGTCCAGAAATCTGCTTTTTTAATATGCCAGCTATCCGCGCTTGTCGAACCGGAACGTTAGTTCATTCTGCCGATGCATATTCGCATAAACATCTGAGCAAACCTCTTAATGGCTATCCTCTCATTTTTCGTTTAGGAACTAAACGTCACACCGGGCCGCTCTTCCAGAAAAGTCTCGATCAGCTGTACGATGCGCCTGACACGCCACGGAATAAAACGCGCATCGGGAAAGACCGCCTATAAAAAGCGATCAGGTAGATGCCACCTCGGCAGCACCCGGACCAGCTTTCCAGATTGCAGGGCCTGTGCCGCCAGCGGCAGCTGCATACCACCAACGCCGATACCGGCCTGCAGGGCGTGCAGCAGCCCTTCGCTGCTGTTCGCGCGGAAAACGGTATTAACCACCAGCTCAACCGTTTCACTGTCTGACACCAGCCGAAGCGGCGCCGTCTGCGCGATACCGCTGAAGCGAACGTGCGGCAGAATGGCCAGCTCGGCCAGCGAATTAATCGGCGCTAAACCGGACGCGGCAAACAGCGGCGTTTCAATACGCGCCAGCAAGCGTGCCGCATGGGCATGCGGCGGCTCGCTGCTGAGCCGCAGCGCGACATCCACGCCTTCGCTTACCCGATCTGACAGACGGTCATCCAGCGCCAGCGTCAGGTTGAGATCCGGATTATCTTTTTGCAGCGTCAGCAGGTAGGGCAATAAAATCTGTCCCAGTCTACTCGGCAGCTGCATATGCACTCTGCCACGCCACTGCTGTTGTGTGGGTCGCAGCTGGTTTTCAATTTCCTGCATCGCTTCCAGCAGCGGCGCTATCTGACGACGATAGCGTTCGCCGTGTTCGGTAAGCGCCATAACCCGCGTAGTGCGGTGCAACAGAACCACACCAGGCTCCTCTTCGAGCGCGGCAATTTGCTGGCTGACGGCAGACTGCTTCATGCTGGCCTGACACGCCGCCTCAGAGGACGATCCCACTTCAGCCACCCACAGAAAGGTCGCTGTTGACCTGCTCGACGCAGAGCAAAGCCTTCAGTCGCTGCAACCGCTCCGTAAGGTGACGCACATCTTCTACAGTGCCTGGCTTAATGCAACCAACTGGAGTGAGATGGTTGAACCAAATGTCACGATGCTGCGTAATCTGGTGAGTAACATAGAACGCGTAGCGCCCCTGGAGAATGTCAGCCTGATGCAGGGCTATATGGTGTACGGCGCTCACCTCGGACCGTTTAAGACGCCGGCGCGCGAAAGCTATCCTGGCGTGCCCGGCGCTGAATTTAACGCTGCTCAGCTCAGCTGGCTAAGCGCTTTCCAGCAGCATAAAAGCTGGCGCTGGCAGGCGCTGCGACCAGGTATAGTGGGCAGCGCGGCGCCAGGCAATGCGATGAATCTGGCGCTTAGCATCGCGCTCTATGCCTCACTGTGCAAAGCGGAAGGTTTGCCCCTTCGTTTCCCTGGTTCAGCGCAAAACTGGAGCAGCATTGTCGATTACACCGATGGGGCATTGCTGGCAGAGGCAACGCTGTGGGCGGCAACAGCGTCCACAGCCAGGAACGAGGCCTATAACGTTAACAATGGCGATATCTGGCGCTGGAGCGAACTCTGGCCGCTGATTGCGCGCTGGTTTGAGCTGGAGTGTGCGCCGCCGGTTAGTCTCACTTTCAAGCAGCTGTTTGCAGATTATCGCGTTACCTGGCGCACTCTGGCTGAACAACATAAGCTGCAGGAAGCGGATATTCGGCAACTTAGCGATGGGCAGTTCGCTGATTTCGTTTTCAGCTGGGACTACGATATGTTTGGTGATGGCAGCAAACTGCGTCGGGCTGGCTTTACGCAGTCATGCGCGACTGACGAGATGTTTTTCAGTTTATTCTCTCAGCTCAGAGCTGCCCGTATTATCCCCTGACGATTCGCTGTGGTTATTCTTGCTATACCAGCGCTATTACAGCGCTGGTCTCTTCTCTGCGTCTTCTACCTTTTATAGTGTGCGATTATCCCTTTGCCCCCTTTATCGCAATGTTTAACCTGCTGTTCCACGCCTGTGCGCTACATACTGGCGTAAGTTTTGTTTCAAGAATCGCCATAAACGAAGATCCCTGAACGCCATGGGAATTTCAATGTGAAATAATTATAAAATATATAGATAAATCAATAACTTAAATATGAAAAAAGCATGGGTAATTTAGCGAATTTTAAGCTTTTCTGTTTCTTTTTCCGCCTCGCTTTTCAGCCTGAAAAACATCCGAATTGTCATTTGGCAAGCCGGATGAACAAAATATCATGCCCTGTACAATATTTTGCTGAAAACATAAAAATCTTGCACGAAGCAGGACACCCTGTACACTGTGCTGAAATATTGCCAACGGAGCGGAGTGATGAAGAGTAATTATGGTGGAGTAGACGAAACGGCGCGCAGGGCAAACGCTATGTTGCGTAGTATGAGTGACGATATTATCGATAAACGTCACGAATTTGGCCTCGATCAGTATTACCAGACCTTCACCCGCAATTCGGTTGCTAATTTGCCCAAGCTCAGCCGCCGGGCCGTCGAGCAGGCCATTGACGAAATGGAATCCAAAGGTCACGTGTTCGGCAAAAAGGATGCCGGCAATACAAAGCACTATGCGCTCACGGTTCAGGATGTCGTTGATATTTATGCGCATCGTAAAGTGCCTAAGTATCGCGATATTCATAAAGGGGAAGGGCCATTCGTCATTTTTGTGGTTAACCTCAAAGGTGGCGTCTCCAAAACGGTCAGCACCGTTACCCTGGCACACGGTCTGCGCGTTCATCCGGACCTGCTGCAGTACGATTTGCGCAATCTGGTTATCGACCTCGATCCCCAGGCGTCCAGCACCATGTTTCTGAACCATGCCAACAGCATCGGTTCAATTATGGAAACCGCGGCGCAGGCGATGCTTAACGATCTGGATGCCGAACAGCTTCATAAAGAGATTATCCAGCCAACGATTATTCCGGGCGTGGACATCATACCGGCCTCGATTGACGATGGCTTCGTCGCCAGCCAGTGGAACGATCTGGTTCGCGAACATCTGCCGGGCGTGCTGCCATCAGAAGTGTTACGTCGTAACATCATCGATCGCGTCGGCGATGACTATGACTTTATCTTTATCGATACCGGTCCGCATCTTGATGCCTTCATGCTCAACGCCATCGCCGCCAGCGATCTCCTGCTGACGCCGACGCCGCCCGCACAGGTGGATTTCCACTCCACGCTTAAATACCTGACCCGCCTTCCGGAAATGCTGGAGCAGCTGGAAGAGGAGGGGATTAATCCGCGTATTAAAGGCAATATCGGGTTTATGTCGAAGATGACCTCCAAGCGCGACCACGAGATGACGCACGGCTTAGCGCGCGATGTATTTACTTCTTACATTCTCGACGCAGCCTTGCCTCGACTGGATGGTTTTGAGCGCTGCGGAGAGACGTTTGACACCATCGTCAGCGCCGATCCCCAGTCTTACCCCGGCAGCACAGAAGCGCTTAAAAATGCCAAGCGCGAGGCGGAGCGCTTTACTCAGGCCGTGTTTAAACGGATTGAATTTGTCAGGAGTTCGCAGTCATGAAAGAAATGAAAAAAATGGGCCGCACGCTGGGTAATTCAAGCTTTTCGCGCATGCTGAGCGAAACGGAAAGCACCCGCGTTTTTATTCTCAAGTCTGGCGCTGAAGCACGTTTCGCCCTGACGAAAATTCTGCATGATGATATTGAAACGCAGACCTATGTCGATGCCGCCGTAAACGGTCGTGACCAGGCCTTTCTTACGCCGGAGTCGGTCAGCGATATTTCCCGTACCATTAAACTTCAGCAATTCTTTCCGGCAATCGGCCGTGAAGTGGACGGTCGAATAGAAGTACTCGATGGTTCGCGCCGTCGCGCCGCCTGTCTTTATAACGGTACGCCATTCGAAGTGCTTGTCACTAAAGATGATCTCTCGCTGTCTGATGCGCGCCAGCTCGCTATCGATATCCAGACCGCGAAAGAACACACATTGCGCGAACTGGGTAAGCGTCTGATGCTGATGTACCCACAGAGCATGAATCAGTCTGAGATCGCCCGCGCAGAAGGGTTGTCGGCTGCGAAAATCAGCCGTGCCTTTCAGGCAGCCTCGGTACCTGACGCACTGATTGGCCTGTTCCCTTCAGTGAGCGATCTTTCTATCAATGATTATCAGGCCCTGCTGGACGTCGCCGAGAAAGTAGATGCAAGACGGGGCAGCCTTGATGAACTGGTAGAAACGGTACGTGAGCGCATAGAAGGGGACACAACGCTGGATCCTCACGACCCGACATCAAAATCCCGTATCATTGGCTTTATCCGTTCGGTAAACAGCAGTGCAAAAAGCGTGAAAGCTGATAAAAAAGTCGTGACGGAAAAGATGGCTGAGTTCCAGGATAAAAAACAGTTCGCCCGTAAGAAGACGGATGCGGAAAAACGTCTGGTTACCTATGAGTTTTCACGTATTCCCGCGCATTATCAGGCGGAACTCGATGCCGCTGTAAAAACCATACTGGAAAAAATGCAGGCTGACAGCAAAGCCTGATAACAGAAAGGCCCTGAGCCGGAGCAGTGCTCTGTCTGGGCCTTCCCTTCATCATACTCGCCAGTAAGCTGTTAATTATGACCCACAAAAAACATGCTGTAAGCGACTGTTTTATAGAATTTTAAGCCAAATATTTCAAACTGAAATTCCCGACGATTTCATTCATATGATAACCCTTTCAGGGTCAGAAGGGCAGCTGCCGTCTTTACGCCAGCACATAACAGTATTTCAAGTCAGGGTTAACGGGTGCTCTGTTATATTTAAAGTCAGCATGACTGGGGGTATCTTCCGTCATAGGATGGTGTCATTAGCAGAGGCATATTGGCCCTGAAATAGCCTCAATAACAAAGTGGTTATTTGACCTCACTAATTCTGCACCTTCTGGTTCCCTGTCTTGAATTCGTTCATAACGGCTCACCACAGAAAGTGACCTTACATCAACTGTAGTCAGTGAACTGCCTCAAAACAGGTTCCGGCCTGGTTGTTAACGGTGACTATTATGCAATCCAGAACACCAGCATTTTAATGTTTCTAAGCAGTAAGCGCCTGCAAAGCCTGAATATCTCAGTTCTGACTTCAGTTCTGGAACATTCTTCTTTACTCAGCAGGACAGGGCAGAGATATAAGCTGTAGTGAGTAACATACTCACTATAGTTTATATTACTCACTACAGCTTATGAGATAAGCTGTAGTGAGTACCTGAATTTTTTAAGGGTATATATAAGCTGTAGCGAGTAATTTGCCTGATTTTACCAAAGTGATGCTACGGCTTTCTCCACTGCAGAGAAGCACCATGCGCTGAAGCCTGCCCTGAAAATGGGCGGTTACGTAAAGGCTAACTGGCGTGGCAAAGCCAGAAGAAGCAGGCTGGCTGACAAAAGGCTATGAAAAAACAAGGCATAAAAAAATTATATAAGCTGTAGTGAGTAAGCTACTCACTACAGTTTATATTTGCATTGTACAATCCAGACAACCGTTCAAATAACGTCTAATTATCTTTATGATTTAAAGAACTATTTTACGTTTTCACGTATGCACTAAGAGATGACAGCGCCAGAAGATTGCCAGTAAAGATGTATCAATAGCCAGATTTACTCACCAGAAGCTATATAAGCTGTAGTGAGTAAACTAACGGATGTGTATGCTTTTAGCGCCTTTATCTGTACATCTAAAAAATGCAATCACTTGTTTTTGAAAAGCTTTTCCAGGTCATCCATTGTAATCCCTAATTTTTCAAGCACTTCGAGCTTTTTCGTCAGTTCAGGATCGGGGGTTGCTGGTGCAGGTGGTGTTGCCGGGATGGTTTCTTCGCTCTCATTTTTAGGCGCTTTCAGCTTGGGTCGGCGATAGTGCACGTTAAAGAAGACTGCACGGCCTCTCTGAACTTCGGTATAGTCCAGGTAGCCAATCTCTTTCAGCTGCTCCATAGCACGCCGTACAGTCTGATTTTGAGAGAATACGGGGGATTTGAGGTTAAGCCTGGCGCGCAGCCTCGCAAGCGAGATAGGGGCAGGATTTTTGGGCAGGCTTTCAATAAACGTATAGATAGCCTGCGCCGACTCCCGGCGCTTGAGAACGTTGATAGCCTTAAGCTGCAAAAGTACTTTACGATCAAACTGATAAAGCTCAAACAGTCTCGGATCGGCCTGCAAGATAACAATATCTTTTGCGGTATCGTAGTAAGCTGACTGCACAAGGTGCGTAACGTACTCTTTAGAGTGCTCTTTCGTATTCGCTGTGAAAGAGATAACCGTACCCGCTATACGCTTCAGAGAAGGGCTTATACGCTCTCGGAGCTTCCTGGATGAGCGATTCGACGGTATGCCGCAAAGTTTGGCAAACTCGACAAAGGGCAACTGCACCTTATCGCCAATCACTTTATGTTTGGCGAACGAGTGGATAATCCCCACCCAGGTTTTGAAATCGTTATCCATGTCCAGTCGCGGGCCGACAATTTCAACTTTATCGAAACCTTCTGCTTTGGCCAGTGAGAGTCGGGATAGCTCTTCGGTCGCGTCCGTGACGGACATAGTGTTTTTTTTACTGTTTTTTAGCGACTTAAGTGTAGGAACAAAAACGCCGAGTCGCATGAGCGCGACCGGCTGTACCGTATTATTAGCGTTAGGCGTAAGCGTGACGAGTTCGCCAGTGGACTTATCCATCTCCTGAAAAAGAGTATCAAGATCTATGCTTTCGTTATCCAAAACAGGCTCCGGATCCTAATCGTTAACAATACAACTTATTAATTTACCTGTTAAAAATCTTTAAAGGCACAACACACTAGTGGTTCTGCATACACACTTAGATCCGCTGAATCTGTGGATCAGATTTGTATGATCCAGACAGAATAAACAGGACAGCGAATAGCAGCATGAAATTAAAGGTAAAAATTATCCACAGCTAAACAGGAAAAACCGTGATTAAACTCACTATAGCTTATCTTCTTAGCCAGTTACAGCTTATACTTTACGCCTCATAGCTTATCATTTACTAACTACAGCTTATAACATACTGACTACAGCTTATGCGATCACCCTTTCAGGCCAGAACTGGCAAGGGCTACAGCGATCGGGGATCTCTTTAGGATCTTATTAGGATCATATAAGGATCGTATTATTGGGATCTATCCAGTGGATAACTCCGTTTACCAGGCCTCGTTTGAGCATCCTCCACGCCTTTCAGTTTCAGAATTATCATGTAAACCGTTTTCCTGACAGTCCTGAAGCTCACGGCAAACGGCCGAGTACATATAAGCGTCCTGAATCTGGTTTGAACGTCACGCACTATCATGCAGATTAAGCTTGCTATGCGCTGTTTAAGACGCACTTCTATAGAAAGAAAAATCGTGGCATTGTCACGTTGCGACAAAGAGATGAACGCTTTTCAATGTGCTATTCTTCTGTTTTAAAAACGTTATTATCTGAATAAACAACAGATTGTCTGCATGAGATGAACTGAGTAAGGCTGCATTGATATAGCCTTACATGGCTAAAGAGATGGCGAAAACCTAGTGATTTCTTAATGATTTACATAATCGATGGAAATATTGCCTATAACTCAGACGACTGCTCGCTGAGTCACCTACCTACTCAGGAATCGCTAAGCCTCAGTATCTCTTCAGGCCGACTTTTTGAGCGTCTGTTGAATTCAGACGGCGAGATCCTGCCGCGAGATACTCTGCTTACCGAAGTATGGGACAAATACGGTCTGCGTGGCTCAAACAGCAATCTCAACCAGTATCTGAGCATGCTGAGAAGGGCACTGGCAGCCTATGGCTGTGAAAACCTCATTATTACCATTCCAAAAGTCGGTATCCGGCTCAACACCGAGATCCCGATAACGCGTGAATCCGCCATCTCAGAGGTGGTACCTGATGCCACAACTGCCATGAATGTAGAGCCAGCCATCAAGGGTCATGAAGCTTCCCAGCCTCAAAAAAAGGGAGCACACAGCGACAGGCGAAGCAGATGGCAATTTAAAGCAGCCATTCTGGTAATGCTGCTTGGCGTCATCGCCTGGGTTTGGCTGAAGTCAGATTCAAGCGAGCAGGAAATATCGCCCGTTTCTGTGAGTCTGCCAGGCGGATGCAGTGCTGTGTTTGTGGCCGGGCTGGATGTGGATGAGCGCGAGGCGGTAACAAAACAGATCCTGCAAATACTCAGGGAGAATCATCAGTCTTGCGATGCCAGCCGACGGCTCTATTTCGATAAGAAAACTTCCTTTAATCCGCAGAACTACGGACGAACCATACTTTCATCCTGTAGGCTCAACGATAGCGGTCATGTCATTTCCTGCGACAATTTTTACTATCTTGACTGGAGACTGGATTGAAACAAAGTATCAGCCTGACTTTCATCGTGGTGCTGGCAGCGCTGATTATGCTGTTAATCGGCACTGACTACTTTCGCAAACGAACCGAAGCCTTTCCCTTTCGTTGCGCTACCTTTACGCGTTACGAACTCAGTCGGAAAGAGGGCAACCATCTCGATTTTGCCGTCACGCAGGATTTACGTTTCCAGAATCACGACTCGGGTTATCTGTTACTTAATGGACAGGTTACCAGCGGTAATAACACGACACTGCTTAACAGAAGGCTTATTTTGAACAATGGCGATAAAATTGATTACGATACCTATCGTTATCAAATCGGAAAAATTATTACGTCGTCAACCGATACGACGCCCAACGTCATATTTAATATGCTGTTGGCCGAACTGACGCTGGACCCGTCCTATCTGCAGCTTGATGTCGTTAAAGTAGACGAAAAATCGTTTCTTATCGGCGGTCCGCTCTCTTACCTGTTTACCTGTCAGCGGTATTAAATGTTAATAGCGGTAAAAATTTGACTGACGCCAAAATGGATTGAGACTGAGAGCCGATAGACCAAATTATTTTTTCATGTGGCTTAGTATATCGGCTGGAAAAATGGCTCATCAGAAATCCCCAGTTGCTAAAAAAAAGCCGCTAAATAGCGGCAAGCGGTCAAAACTTCCGTAAAACAACTGAAAAAAACAGTGCTAATTATTATGTATTACGCGGCTTTTGTATGGATGTTTATTCATATTAATGTTGCCTGATTCTTAGACGGCGCTGATTAAAACATCATGAATATCCTAATTTCCCATTACATTTTATTTAGTAAGTGACAAATACGAATATATCTGTTCCACAAGAGCTTACCGCTTTGCCTAGTTAATTATCGGATAGGGTGCTGACAGACTTATCCATCCGAAAAAAATGTCTGTGAAACTGGCAAAGCACCGCGATGAATCGAGCGATTGTGCTCTGCAGCCGTTGACGGCTGCAGAGCATTCAGGTGGTCAGCCCCGGCGATAACCGGGGAGAGCGATCAGGAGTGGATCTGGAAGCTTTTCAGCATATCGTTGAAACGCTGAACTTCATCGTCAGTCAGCGGCGACGCTTTAGAAAGAGAGAAAATCAACAGATCCTCCATATTCAGGGTAAAGATCGCCTGCTTTTGATAAAGACGCTGGCCATCGCCTCGATTGAAATCATAATTGATCATGACGCCGGACGTCAGATTCTCGCCAAGCACAGCCAGCTCGTATGGTCCCTGCTGCCAGTCCTTCATCTGCTTTTTCAGAATCGCGAGCTGGCTCTCGATATACTCTTCCACATTATTGTGGTTACCTAATTTATCACGCGAAATAGTCATCGGCGGCAGAACCGATCGAGGATCGGCCAGCGTATTCAACGTGCGCTCGCAGTAGCCTTCAGGCAGGGCGATCATTCCTTCGCTAAAGCGGCAAATGTGTTTATCCATGTGTTATCTCCATTGCTTTATTGTCTTCTCCACGGGCGAATAGCTGTTCGGCCGTGACTTCGCTGAGCTTACCGTTATGCAACATGACGATCTTATCCGCGCTACGAATGGTTTCCGGGCGGTGAGCGATGATGATGCGGGTAATATTCATCCGCTTAATCGCAGTATTAATCTGCGCTTCGTTATAAATATCCAGATGACTGGTCGCCTCATCCAGCACCAGGATTTGCGGCTCGCGATAAAGTGCACGCGCCAGCAAAATGCGCTGCAGCTGGCCGCCGGAAAGAAAGGATCCCATGTCGCCGACCAGGCCCTGGTAGTTCATCGGCATTTTCATGATATCGCCGTGGATCTGCGCCAGCCGCGCGACCCGGGTGATTTTTGCGTGATCGGGTTCGTTATCAAAAAAGCTGATGTTTTCGCTGATAGAGCCTGAAAACAGAATATCGTCCTGCATCACACAGCCGATGCGATTGCGGTGATGCTGCAGTCCCGTCTGGGTAATATCCATGCCGCCAACGGTGATGGCGCCGCCTTCTGGATGCAGCAGGCCCAGAATGATTTTCGCCAGCGTGGTTTTACCCTGACCAGAGGGCCCTACGATCGCAATGCTTTCACCCGCTTTAATGGTCAGGTTAACGCCGTCAATAACCCAGGGTTCGGTGGGCGCATAGCGGAAGCGAATATCGTTCAGCACGATATCCTGCGCCGGCTGCACGTCATCGGTTTTATGCAGCAGCGTCGGGCTCGCTTCTGAGCTCGGTTCAGTTTCTGACAGCACGATATCCGCCAGACGTTCACCATGCATACGCAGCATGCGAAAGTCGATAATCGCATTAATCAGGCCGGCGCCCCGGCTCATAAACTGATCGGCAAAGCTGATAAACGCCGTGAGCATCCCCGCCGAGAAGTTACCATCAAGTACCTGCAGCGCCGCCAGCCATACCAGAACAACCCGGCCGACGGAGGTCAGCAATCCCTGCGCCGAGCCGAACAGGATATTGAGCTTTTGCATGACGATGCCTTTATTGGTGCTGTCCACCAAAAAGTTCATATAGGCAGCAAGGCGCGGCATTTGCTTATTATTGGTTTTCACCGCCTGAATGCCGCGCAGCGTTTCCAGCAGCGACGACTGGGTGCGCGCTGAGCTGATAATCTGCTCTTCATTGGCGCGACGTACCGGGTCATACGCCATAAAGCGCAGCAGGGCATAAGCCAGGAACAGGGCAATAACCAGCCAGGCGAGTTTTGCATTGTAGATAAATAGCATCGCCACCGTAATGATCGACATGACGCCATCCAGCACCGTGCTGATAAAGCGGGTAGTGAGAGTGCTCTGTATCGTATTCAGCGAACCGTAGCGCGAGAGAATATCGCCTACGTGGCGTGACTCGAACCATTCAAGCGGCAGCTTCAACATATGGTGGCAAACGTTAATAGTCCATTGCACGCTCAGCTGGCTGGAGAACCAGCTCATTACCCACGAGCGCAGAGCGGTAATCATGGTCTGAAACAGCGCGATCATGATAAAACCGACGCCAAGCAGGGTAAGCAGGGAGTAGTCGGCGGAAACCAGCACCATATCCATGACCCACTGCATAAAGAAGGGCGAAAGCACACCGAACAGCTCCAGCGCTACCGACAAAATCAGCACCTGTATAAATGCGGACTTTACGCCTGTTACGCTGCCCACCAGCTTACGCATCGAGATACGCGCTTTTTCTTCTTTAACTTCAAAAGTGGAAGAGGGGATCAGCTCCAGCGCGACGCCGGTAAAGGCGGTGGAGACCTCCTTCAGCGTCATCACCCGGATGCCGCGCGCAGGATCGTGAAGGGTAACACTATTGCCTTGCACCTTTTTTAACACGACAAAGTGGTTAAGCTCCCAGTGCAAAATGCAGGGCGTGCGCAGTTTGGACAGCTCTTCGAGATCGATGCGCAGCGCACGCGAGCTCATATTGAGCTGCTGCGCCATCGCAATAACGTCGGCCAGCGTGGCGCCCTTGAGCGACGTCGCAAACTGGCGACGCAGGGTGATCATATCGATCTCGTGCCCATAATAGTTGGCGATCATACCCAGACAAGCCAGACCGCACTCGGTCGCCTGGGACTGACGGATCAGTGGCAGGCGGTTAAACCATTTGAAATTGAGTTTCTCTAATAACAACACAGCACAGACCTTTTAATCAGAGAGAAATTTTGTGACCCAGCGCGAATAACGGCTCCAGCACCCACTCGTAGAGATGACGCTGATCGACGATGAAGTCGGCATCCAGCGCCATGCCTGGTTTGAGTGGCTCGTCCTGCGAATAGGCTTTGATTGTTTGCGTATCCAGCGCCACCAGCACCCGGTACTGTTGTTCCTGGACGTTGTTTTTGCCGGTTAAGGTCGTCACTTCCTGCGGCGAAAGAGCGGTACGAGAAACCTCAATAACTTTGCCGTATTGCTGACCGAACTTCTGATAGGGAAAGGCTTTGTAACGCAGTACCACACGCTGGCCGGCCTGAATAAAACCAATGGACTGGGTATTCACCATAATGCGCGCCACCAGTTCGCTGTCGCTGGGCAGGATGGCAATAGCTGACTGGCCGGCGTTAACCATCTGGCCGTTTTTGACCATAATCATGCCGACATATCCGCTTTTCGGCGCGCGCAGTTCAATAGAGCGGCGCGCCTCGTTTTCCGCCATTGACTGACGATTGTCCGCCAGCTGGCGTTCAATATCGTTGCGTTTCTTTTCGTCATCCAGCGGCTTTTCATGCAGCTGCTGCTGCGCCTGAACGATTTTCTGCGTGATATCCAGCAGCTGGCGCTGATACTCCTGATAGCGCGCCTGATTATCGAGCAGCGTAGACTCCTGCTCTTCAAGCTGGCGATTAGACGCATAACCCTGGCTTTGCATCGCCTTCAGTTTGTCAAGCTGTAACCGCGCAAGGGCAACCTGCTTGTTGCGATGCGCCAGCTGTAGCCTTAACTGCTCCTGCTGAAGCTTCAGGCTGTCGACCGTTGCGCGTAAACCTTCCATCTCAACTTCATGCAACTTACTCAGGTTCAGCAGGTCCTGCTGCAGGCGTTCGCGCTGCGCCGCGAGGTTTTCAGCGATGACCTGACGTGTCTGTCCCAGTTGTGTGGAAACTTCTGACGACAACACCATCACGACGTCGCCTTTCTCGACATGCTGGCCCTCTTTGACCGGGATATCGATCACGGTGGCGCTGACCGGCGGCGGAATGATCAGCATGCCGTTTTTAGGCAGCAGTTCGCCGGTTGAGGATTCATATTTGGTGTAACTGCCAAAAATAAAGAAGAGAGCAGTGGCCGCAGTGATAATGATCACCACGGAAATGACCAACCAGCGATAGGGCGGGCAATAGAGCGCCACGGTGCCCAGACTGCCGCGGTTGGCCGCATCAAGTGCTTCCTGGCGGAAAAGTGACTGTTCCATTTATATATTCATCATGAGTTGGGGAATTAACGGCACTGAAAATAATTCAGCATATCGAGTGACAAAGAGCCGGTGCTTTGCGCCAGACCGATCAGGGCGTTGAGGTAGTTCAAACGCGCTTCCGCCTGATCTTTCAGCGCGCTGTAATACTTCTGCTGCGCATCCATTTCATCATTGACCGTACGAAAGCCCATCTCGCGACCGTATTGAACGGAGACCACTTTCTCGCGCGCTGACGCCACCGCATTTTGTTCCGCTTCCAGCAGCGCTTTGCCGTTGGTCAGGCTGAGCCATGCAGATCGCGTTTCCTGCACCGCTTTGCGCTGCGCTTCTACGGTAGAGTATTTAGCGGCTTCCCGACGGTAAGCGGCCTCAAACGACTGTGAAAGCTGGCTGCCGCCGGCAAACAGCGGCACAGAGACATTGACACCGTACTGCAGGTTGTTGCTTTTGGAGTTGGTGCCGAAAATGGCGTCATACAGAATATTGTCTTCGTTATCATTCCGACTCCAGTTCTTGCCGTAGCTGGCATAAAGCGAGACGACCGGCATATGCGCGCCAGTTGCCGCCAGCACATCCGCATCGGCCTGATCGGTCTGAAACAGGGCTACCTTGATCTCGGTATTCCTCTGCTGGCTGGCGCTGATCGCTTCAGCTAAGGATGAATAAGGTGTGGATTTAAGGCACTGGAAGTTAACCGGTTCAATGGTGTCGGGATTAATGCCTGACAGGCGGCGCACGGCTTCGCCCGCCAGCAGTAGCTGATTACTGGCTTCAATCTCTTTCGCCTGCGCGATAGCGAAGTTCGCTTTCGCTTCGTCTACTTCGGTACGGGTGTTCTGACCGTTGCGGAGACCGGCCTGAAGTTTTTCCATCTGCTGTTTAAAATTATGGCTGGCCGCCTGAGCCGCCTGCAGAACTTCTTGCTGATAGAGCACCGAGAAATAGGCGTTAGTGACAGCGTTCAGCAACTTTTCCTCAGCCAGACGCGCTTGCGCCTGGGCGGTATTGGCGATTGCGACGCCCTTACGCCAGCCGGCATATTTGCTCATATCAAATAGCGGTTGCCTGACGCTGACGTCATAGTTATGCGTCGTGACGCCGCTCTGATATTTTCTGTCGGGTTGTTCCTGACGATTCCAGTTGCCTTCCAGCGTCAGGGTCGGCAACATGCCGGCCATACCTTGCCAGTATTTCTGCTGATCGGCTTCGCTAGTTTTTTTACTGGACTGCAAAGCTGAGTCGTAGGTTAATGCCGCCTGCGCAGCCTGATGTAAATTTGTGGCGTAAGTGCTGAATGGAACGCAATAAAGCGCCACCAGTGCATAACAGATATTATAAGGTTTCATGGTTTTCGCTGTTTCGGACAAAAAATGATGCCCGGGTTAAATTAATTCCTGGGCAAATACATACTTAATTAAATCAGTATTAGAATGCAGCTGAAGCTTGCGCATTGCATTATATTTCTGCGTCGCGACAGTGCTGACGCTACGCTTACGCAATGTGGCAATTTCCATCAGGTTATAACCCATCGCAAAAAGCCTGATTACCTCAACCTCTGAGGGCGACAGGAGGCTTTTTACCGGGCCTGACAGATTATCCCGCGCCAGGTTTTTCAATTGTTCAGAGTAATAAATCCCAGCGTTTGCAGAACAGACCCAGTGAAAAGCCTGCACCAGTTCGCGTCGATCGTCGCGTTTACTGACGATGGCGTTAACAGGAATCTGCAATACCCTTTTTAAAATGGCCTGGCTGTTCTGCGCCGTAAACACAATGATTTTCAAGTCAGGCATTTGATTGTGAATTTCTTCAATTTTCTTTACGCCGTTAAGATCATTACGCTCAAAGCTAAAACTAAAATCAGTAATCAAAATGTCAGGTTTTTTCTCCTTTAGTTTTATCAATAGATTTTCTGCATCTACGGGATAAGCGCAAATTTCCTGATGGTTAAATTCCGCAGTCAGTATTGACTGAATTGAGTAAACAATGAACGGGCTTTCATCAGATACACCAATTCCCAGTGTCCTTTTGATTTGTGGCATATCGTCTGATAAATCCTTTAATCAGGTGGATAAGATAAAACAGGGCTCCGCAGAGCCCTGCAGATTACTGGTAGCTGATAGTATATGTGGCTACCGCGTTAGCTGTTCCCGGGCTGACCGTTGACGCGGTTTGGTAATAACGCGCATACAATGGCACGGTAACGAGCGCATTAGAGAGCGGATATGAGGCTACGGCAAAGGGCGTAGCCAGGGATATCGGTTGCTGATCGCCATTAAGTATCTGCACGCCAACGCCGCTGGCGGTTGAGGTAGAGTTCAGCGCGACAACGCCTGAATCCGACAAACCACCGACCGTATCGCCATCAAACTGCATCATGACGTCGAACGTGCCGGCCAACAATGCTTCGCAGTTCAGCTGAATAGTAAAAGGAATCGCACTGCTGGTTTGCCCAACTCCCGAACCTAACCCGCTGCTTTTGCTGACGGAATAACTTCCTAACGGCACTTCCTGATTACCATTACCGGCAACTTTGCAAGTTTCATCTTTTACTGTGACATAGGTTCTCAGGTTGGTGGCGACATAAGTTTCATCAGATCCTTCAACCTGGGAACCAACCTTAAAAATGCTCAATGTCGTACGTGCAACCGGCGTCAAGGATGAAGATGTTTTTACAATCTTGAATGGTACTGTCAGGGTAAAATCGGTCCAGTCATTGAGAATTCCGCCTGTAGCAATACCTGCATAGGTCTTAATTATTTGTCCGGTGGCAATAGTCCCAGCTTCATTTGAATATTCGCCGCCATAGCCTAAATACATAGTTAATCCGTAGCCCATCGAACCTTCAGCCATCGCCAGTCTTTTAAAATAGACCTCTGCTGTCAGGCCATCGGCATATTGAAGATAATTGATACCGCACTGCACATCGACCGTCATTGAGCCTTCGTACACAATGGTGCCGATGGGTACGGCAGCAGACAAATTTATTCCCAACGTCTTTAAATCTATGCCAGTAATCGTCATGGGTGCTTTGCACGTTAATTTCGTATCTGCCGCCGCACGTACGCTTGTCGTCGTCATCACAACGACATTAATGGCTAATATGGCCAGAGCGAAAATTCTGGCCGCTGTCTTAAGTGATTTAAATAATGTCATATCCATTTACCTGATTAACCCTGATTCTCATTGTCGGTTACGCTGTTTGAAACATAGCGAACAGGCTGGCTCTGATCGCGGCTACATGTCGTAGTAAATATTGCCAGTGATTTATTTTCACTGGACTGAATATCACCTGACTCAAGGTTAACCAGGCATTTATCCATCGGTGTTTTGCCCCAGGAAACATGCAGGCGACTCACATCTTTATTCAGCCTCACGTAAATCTGTCCGCCTTGCGAAACGGTGGTGATCAGGTTGCCATTTTCATCAGCGACGGAGGCACCAAAGGGTAATGCATTACCATCTAACTGATTTGCACGAATGAGAAGCGGCTTACCTTTACTGGTTTTGTAATCCAGTCTGACAACCGCGCCCTCAACCGGGATGACGCGCTGCTGTGTCGATTCGAGCTCGACGTCAAGTGGAATGCCTTTTGGATCGATTGCCAGTTCGTTTATGCGGTAAGGGTTAAGATTTGGCACGATGGCCCTCCCGCTACCGTTAAGTACGATATTCGGGTAACCCAGTACTCGTGCGCCTTCTGCATCTTCTGCGCTTACCACGGCATAGGTCGAGGACTGATATGCGCTGAACGTCAGACTGTCAGGTAACGCTACTACGGTGCCGCTGGCGCCGCCTGATACTGAATAATAGTTCTCCCCCTTGGTGTAAGACGCTGCCAAAGTACTGTACGGCGAACGATATTGTCCGCTAACCGATCCAGACTTATTGTTGTCAACGTCGCGTGAAACGCCAACGTTATAATTATATTGATTACGGTCGCCTAAAATACCATTAACCGCAGTTTGTGCATTTACGCCTTCTTTAGTATGCGTGGCGCTTCCGGTTATATATTGCTTATTATCGCTGCCTAAAGGTACAGAGAAATCAAGCGTCAACTGCGTGTCGTGGCCGCCAGTCGAGTATATTAATCGGTTCGCGGAAAATGTATAGGATACATGGCCAATCATATTATTGTAGCCGAGCTGGAACTGCGTATTAGTACCGGTTTCATTCCAGTAATTTTGAACAAAACCAGTAAGATAGAGGTTCCCAAATGAATCCCCAAAATTTTGGCTGGCGGTCATGGAAAAGCGCTGTTTAGGACGCGAAAGATAATTGGTGGTTCCATTGTTGCCATGTTTTTTATAATAATTGTTAATTTGCAGGGCGTTATCAAAGCTATAGTAGCCGGATGAAGAAAAGCGATAGGCGGCCAAGGTGAAGTTAGTATTTGTCTGAGAAACTTTCTTACTGTAAGTTGCCCGATAACTGACGCCTTGTTTTTTCTCATCGCCATATTTTGTTTGAGCCCCCGTAACATCCAGGGAAATAGCACCGACAGGTAGACCAAAGGCACCGCCTAACAATACAGAGGTATAATTGTCCGAACCCAGAATACCGGTGTAGCCGGTCAGGCTGTTAGTAAAGCCATGCTGGATCGTCCCCTGATAGATGGACGGCGTATAAACCATATTATCGCGACGAGACACGCCGCCGGTCAGGGAGTAATAGGTCATGCCTGGACGTTTCAATCGCGCCATTGCCGCATAAGGCACGGAAAAATGCGTTTCGCTACCGTCAGCCTCTTTGATGGTCACGTCGAGATCGCCGCCGTAGCCGGTGGGATAGAGATCGGTGATATTAAAGGCGCCGGGTGAGACGGTGGTTTCATAAATCTTGCTGCCGTTCTGGCTCACGGTGACCTGAGCATTGGTACGCGCAACGCCGCGGATTTCCGGTGCGTATCCGCGCTGGGAATCTGGCCACATCTGATCGACCGTGGAAATCTGCGCGCCGCGGAAGGAGAGAGTATCGAAAATTTCACCGCTGGTATTGCCTTCACCCAGCAGCAAGCGTGATTTCAGTTGTGGAATATCGCGCATGACGTAAGTGTTGATATCATCATAATGATGATATTCATTGCCCTGCTGACGTCGCCAGCTTAGCGCGCCGTCGTGACGGAACATCCACCCGCCCAGGTTAAATCCCGCCAGAGCACGACCATAAAAGGAATCATATTCGCGTCCGCCGCTGTAAACGGAACGATAGTAGTTAGTGTTATAATTAAGCGTAAAAGCGGTTTCACCGTTATCCCAGAATTCAGGGGCAACATAGCCGCGCGCCGAACGCAGCAAATAGATCTGCGGAATCGAGATGTCCATCTGCATATCGGCGCTGTTGATGACTGCGTGGCTGTTCTCGATAACCTCCTCGAGACCAAGACACTGCTTGCCGGAACGTAATTCCTCAGCCTGCTGCGAGTTAAAAACGCTGTCTTTAATTGCCAGATTTTTTACCAGATCATAGGAAAGACACGCCTTGGTTTCGTTTCCATCACGTATTACACGAACATTATCACGGCCAACCTGGCGACCATTAAGAAAAATATCCAGCGTATAGACACCTGGATCGATGGGGTTGCCATTCGCATAACGGGAGACATCGACTTTGACTCCTGGTAAATTTTTTACAAAGGATTCATCGAACTCATAATTCGTTTCAGCCCAGGCTGAAGCTGCCGCAGCGGTAAGACAAAGTGTCAAAAAAGAGCGACAAAAATGTCTGCCCGCTGACTTATTTACAGAGACTGTCCTTGCCATCATATCTACCCCTAAATATCAGCATCGAAAATCACTGGCTGATTTGGCTTTCTACATCTCGCGCTGCGCCAAAATCATCCAGATATTGGTAATGAAACATTGATTTTATTTGGTTAACGTTTGCAGCTTTGAGAGTGAAGTTTTTACTTCCACCCGGCACCAGCATGTCACCTTTTTCACTCGTAATTTTGCGGCCAGCAGTATCCTCTGCATTAATTTGCGCCACGTTGACGTAATACGGTGAGTTGTTCACGGCAGTCAGTTGATTGCTTTTGTTGCCTTTTCTCCAGACAAGACCCGCTGCGGCGGCTTCCGCGCCTTTGGCATTCAACATTGTGGGGCGGTAAAAGAGCTTGATGCGGCTACGAATAGCCATTTGCAGCTGATTTTTATTAACCAGACTTTTATCCTTGGGCGGGATATCCAGCACGTTGAGCCAGAAGATGGACTCTTTATCTGCGGGAAGATTACTGCCGGTATAAACGATACGCAGCGTTTGCCCTTTATTCGCTTCCATCCGGAAAACAGGTGGCAGCAAGACGAAGGGAACATTAATTTTATCTATCGGCTGATTGGGATCGCCGTTATCGATCCATGCCTGAACCAGAGCAGGTTGGTCGCCACGGTTATCTAACCGCACTGTAACCTCTTTCTCAGCGGCAGGATAAATCACCCGGGTGCCGATAATCGTCACGCTGGCGAGAGCAGACGAAGAAAAAACGCATGCGAGCAGCAATGAAGTTATGAAGTTAACGCTTTTTTTTTTCATGATATTACTGAAATGATAGAGAGAAGAGAGAAGGCGGGGGCGCAAGCCCCCACCAGAATCAATTAGAGGTAATTGATTGAGTAAGTCACTGAAGAAACAACGGTACCTGAAGTTGCTGCAGCAGTAGCGTAGTACTGAGCGGCATAAGACAGCGTTGCTGCACCAGCAGCCAGCGCTGCGGTAGTAGGTGACGTGGTCTGTTCGGTGCTGCCAGCGTTCAGGGCGTTATTTGCGCTATCCAGCAACTGCAGGTCAACGTTGGTTGCGGTACCAGTGTTGGTCAGACGACCGTTAGCGTTGACGTTAGCACCCTGTTCGAAGTAAGCGTAGACGTCGCCAGTCTGAGTAGAGCAGTCGCTAAGATTGATAGTGAAACGCGTGCTGCCTGCAGTCTGGCCAGCGGTTTTCAGCAGGCTGGAAGAGATTGTTGGCAGAGTCACGGTTGCATTGTTTTCGCCACCGTTAACTTTGACAGTACAGGTCTGGCTTTCGATCCGGCCATTGAAGGTGATGGTGCCGTCAGAGGCTTCCGCTGCATTAACCTGAGCAGCTGCCAGCAGCAGACCAAGAGAAATCATAGATACCTTTTTCATATACTTTCCTTTGTAAAAAATAAAACTTTCTGACTACATCAAAAATGAATGATTGCCATTAATTACTATCATTCATATTGAATTTATGAGGAGAAAATAATTCTCTTTTGTAAATTAAAACGCCAGCAAGCCGAAGGCGACTGCGGCAACAATGCCAACAATGCCCATGCCGAAGGGTTCTCCACTAATAGGATTGGCTGCTGGAATATTTTCCGGGCGAGTCCATTTAGCGGTTTCTTCCTGAGATGAAGAAGAATTCAGATTTTTAAAGAAATCCAGAATCTGCGAGGTTAAAGAACCGCCGCTGACATTTGTGATTTCACTAACTTTAAGCTCTCGCATGATTTTTCCTTATTGCGCAGTAACGGGTTTCACGCTCAAATCAAACTGGTTTTCGACAATCTGGTTGAACCATGCAACCGTTGTATCCCAGCCGTTAATTGCACCATACATAACGCCATCAACAAGACCGACTACTGCACCGATGACTAAACCACCTGCGCCTGAAACCAGACCCACACCCAAAGCGCCGCCTGCGCTACCACCACTCATTGCCCATTTCAGGCCGAAGGCTGTGATACCAGTAACACCACCTACAACTACTGCACCGATGAAGTCAAAAAAACCTGCGCCTGAAACGTTCTGCATTTCAAAAGAGGTTAACTCTCTCATTTATATCTCCTCCATATTATTTTTTATCCCCGCTTCAAGCGAGCAGCGCTATTAAATGGATTAATTGTGATAAGTTAAATAGTAAAAAATCCATAATTTGGCTTTTGGTTATTCTTTTTAGTAAACAAATTGTTTTTGATTACATCTGCTTAACCTTGTTTTTTTTATAAGGATGAATGTGTCTTTTTATACCAGCAGCTAGTATGAGGCAGTGCGGGAATAAAGAAATCGGTTGACTTATTGAAGCCAAAAAAAGTTTGAAGGTGAATGCGCTCAGGAAACATCAAGTGCTTAAACAAGTAGCCTTAGACTTCCGACCTGTCACTAAAAAGAGTTAGATGAGTTTTCAGCAAAAAAAACAGGGAGTGATGGAGCTTCATGTAGAAAACAGATTTGCATTACTGGCAAGATTTTTTTGGATGTTTAAGCTGGCTTTTATTTATTTTTTAGAATTAAAAACTAAATTATCATTTTTTATCTATTTAAATGCCTGTTTTGGAGGTGGTGTGTTTTAATTTTTATCAGAGGGTTCAACAGCAGTTTTTATTTTTTAAAGATGAAATTAACATTCATCACATAATAGGTTTCGATATTTCATGTGTGAGCATAACTTTAACTAACTGTATGTTTATTTATTTTGGAGGTGGTATGCGTAACATTAAATTTCAAATGACAATAAGTAATCCTTTTTTTCAGAAAAAAGTTATAACACAAACAGGTTGTCTCTGTTTATAGCCTTTATTGGCTAAAAAAATCTCTTTTCATGGTTTTATGTATGGCATATTTATTTGTGCCCAGTGCTTGCTGCTACCTTTTGCCTGGTTTGTGGGATTGAATTTTATCAATACGCTTTTATTATAGTAAAACAGCTAAGTTAATTTGTTTTGATAATGAAAATGGGGGTCGCATACGCAGCGCACCAGGGGAAACACAAAGATCATAAAAAATTTATTTTGATTTTTTTTATTAATCACTGAACACGGAGCTCGGCTGTGTGGCATCAGTTAGATTGAGTTAATCGATATGTATAGAGTGATTGAAAATCATGAGCGGATCATCGACGCACTGGCAGGCTATACTCAAATTGCAAATCCGGATGAAATTTCGCGAGGCAAGCGCCGTTATCATTTGACTAAAGATAATGTGCGTCGGGTTATGTTCATTCTTGATGGCGATTTTTTGCTAAAGCTGAAAAGTGAGCATAAAGTGCTCAATATCCTGTCAGCACCTTTTGTTGTAGGGGTAACCCCTGCGCTGGATGAACCTCCTGTTTATCTGGAAAGGATAGACTATGGAAAAGTGAGCTTTATCGACTACGAAACATTCTGGCGTCTGGTCTTTGAGAAAGATCTTTTTCACGATGCTATGTCAATTTTATCGGGTCAGTACTCTGACTTAATGAACTACATACAATTGCCGAAGAGTAACTCCTACGATGAGGTCATCTCCTTAATTGATCGCTGGAAGAAGCTTCCGCCGCATTTGAAAAAAAGGTTTTCAGCGCTCTATCTCATTGAGAACAGCTCGCATCTTTCTAAAAGCTCCATTTGTCGCGTGCTGAAAGAACTAAAGGATAAAGGAGAGCTGGAGCTGGTTAACGGAAAGTTTGTTTAGCAGTGAATTTGTATCCGAAATTTTGGGATGCTAAAGGGAAAAGAGTATGGATGTTAAGGTAATTTGCACGGATGAAGATTATTATTTCAGACTTGGCATCTCCAAACTTATTGAAGAGGCACTTTTATCCCGCGCTAATGTTGATTTTTTATCGGGGTTTGATAGCGAAAATATGCGCAAGGCAGACTTTCTCCTTGTCAATGTTTCACAATGGCGCCTGTTTATGTGTCAGCCGGTCTATCGCTATCGTAAACCCGGCAGCGTGCTCCTGGTTTTTGTCAATCATATTGACAATATTATCTCAGGTCAGTTGCCGGTCTGTTATCAGTCCTTAACTTTAATCGTGAGTAGCGACACGATTAAAAAAATTAGAGAGAAAATCACGGCAGCCTGGCTGATTGCAAACGATGAGGAGACGAATACTTTTATGCCAACAGACTGCATGAAGTGTAATTATTCACGGATATCGCTAATACAGCTGCAGGTGATGAGTTTTTTAAAAAAAGGACACTCGGTAAACCAAACGGCCAAAAGCCTCGGGCTTTCCGTTAAGACTATTTATGCGCATAAATACAATGTTATGCGAAAATTCGATTTGAAGGGAGACTGCGAATTTTATTCTTTCCTGAATGACTTGTCGTTGGTTGAGTTGTATAAAGGCGTTATAAACGAGAGTGAAACCTAGAAAGTGTTTATTTTATGATGTATTGCGATGATTAAATAATTATTAAAAAACACTCTTACGTCTATAAAAAATTATAATCTGTGCTCTTGAGCATGCATGGGATAATTTTATTAAATTTAATTCTCTGTTTGTTAGAGGCTTTTATGCACAATGAATTACAACAAAAAAACACTAACCTGATCGTTCCGTTCAAAGTTGTAACCGGTATCGTGATAGGTTTAGTACTTGTTTTTGCGGTCTATATTTTTGGCAACTATGTTGTCGCTGCACCGTTACAAAAATCGCCTGAAATTACGGCTTTGACCTAAACGTCTGCAGCACAAAGCCCCTGGCAAACACTGGATAGTCATGCGCATGTCATTGTCTACCGCGATGATGGTTCAGCTTTTATGTCAGACATAGTTTTGAATTTATTCTATAAATATCAATAGCATACAATCTCCCTCCTCACGCGCGTGCGGTTGAATTGCTTTTATGCCCGGGTAATAAAGACGTTAAGGTTGCGCTTAGCCAGCACGACCATCATCGTTTTTCACAACTATCTAAAATAGATGGTATGTCGCCTACGCTGCAGGCTGGCGAACGCTATTGCTTTCAGGTTGCTTTGAATACGCAAGGTAAAATCGCGGCGCGCTGGGTATCGGAAAAAGAAGCGAAAACTGCACTGGCCGGTTCAAAGATGCAAAAGCGTACTTTATCACGGGTATTGAATGAAGATTACTGCCCTGAAGCAACGTACACGATTAATTCAGCCGACGTTTTTACTCATCATGACAGTTCATCATCATTAAGCGCTCAAGGCAATCGCGCACTGATGGCATTGGTAAAAACTATCCACCGCGAGTTAGAAAAAATTGACAAGATAGTAGTAGTAAAAAATTATAGCGATGCCTATGAAAATAAAACGTCAGTCCATCCGCTTTCACAATTGCGGGCAAATAGCGTGACAACATGGTTAGTTAATTTCAGTTTTCCATCACATTTAATTCTGGCTCAGGGGACAGATCTTCATGACTCAAAAAATTCCCTGGCTAAATATGCCAATCAGGCTTGTATTAATTTTAGTCGAAGTGTGGGAATTGAAATTTATGGTGTCAGAAGAAACTCACGTTCTCCTTATTAATTTTTATTTATCCTTAAAGTGCTTGCTCATGGGGCGCTGAACATAGAAATGCTTGATAGCGCTACCGGTCACGCGCCGCAAATGGTGATGACTAAGCGCGTCAGCAATAACCTTCTGATCGTTATTGGGCAGGATGATTTTGAACATCCTGATGTGGTGCTGGAAGATTATTACGAAAATGAAAATGTTCATCTGAGCGGTCTGGGAGAAAATGGTCATTACTATGAGTATGTTCCGACTTCTGGTGATGTCGCAGAATATCCGCCTGTTTTAACCGAGGGGAAAAGCGGAGAGCAAGTGTTGGGCGGTGAAGGCTACGCAAGCGCCGATCCTGTCGCAGCCGGAGATAACAACTTTGGCTGGTTGCCCTTTATGCTGCTAGGCGAGGCTGCGGCGGCTGGCGGAATTGCCGCAGCGGCTTCCGGCGGAGGCGGCGACGATCACCACTCAGAAGAAAAAGCGGTGTCATCAACCATTAATCCTGTCACAGATGCGAATAATGCCGGCCGCCCAGAATTTTATTGTGCCTGGAACAGCCCTGAATCGCAGATTGTTATTCAGCTGCCAGACGGCTCGCTAATCTGATGGAGCAGGTAACAGCGCCAGTCTCACTGAAGAATATCGCGATGTCAGCGTCGTTGTCATCGATCCCGCCGGTAACGCGCCGCCAGCCGCTGATGCTTCGCCTCCGGATACTATTGCACCTGACAATGTGAGTTCCGGCATCGTGGCGGACTCCATGACCCTGACCGAAGACGTTGGCCCGGTTACCGGCGAGATCGCCGACGGCAGGATCACCGACGATCCGCGCCCGACCTTCTCCGGCAGCGCGACCGCCGACATCGACCACGTCAACACGCGAGAAGTAAGGCGACAGGCCATGCAGACAAAAAAGCCAGCGTCCGTGCTGGCTTTTTCTCGTTAAGCGAAAGAATTACTTGAGAATATAGACATGATCGACGTCGATTTCGCTTCCGCCATCATCGCGATCGACTTCGCCTGTTACTCGCACTTTTTTGCCGATCAGATAGCGGCCGTCATCGTCATCGTCGTCGACATCAATGCGGATACGGCCAGTAGCGTCCTGCAGCCAGTAGTGATCGTCATCCGCCCGGCCGCTGATAGTGCCGGTTATCGCCACGTGCCGATCGTCGCGCATTTTTTTCGCCTCTGCTACCGTGACCTCCTGTCGGGCGAAAGCCGACGATGAGCACAGCAAGGCGAGCATGATCCATAAGGTTTTTTTCATTTACGACTCCTTTGGTGAAGAAAAAGGCTGCAATCCCTAAGTTAAAAGCTGAAGCGATAGCCGGCGTTTACCTGGCGCTGGTTAAAGCGATTGCCGTTCACTATATCGGCCTCATGGAAGAGGGTGTGACTGCTCATCTGCGCACTGACCCCGATGCCGTTATTCCAGCCATTTCCCTGAAAAGAGAGGCGTTCCTGTGAGCAATTCAGCTTATAGGACGCATCCCCGCCATACTCGCGCAGCATGCCCGTTTTAACGTAGGTGTTGAGTTTGTAATCGCGCTGATAAACTTCATAACCCGCCAGCATGCTGGCCCGACCCAGCAGCGATTTATAGCTTGAAAGATCATTAATCGCTGGCTGTCTTGCTGCCTACCATCTCAGCCGCCAGCGCCATGCCCATGCCGCTGGCAAGCAGTAACGCTTTTGTAATTCGACTCAGTTCAAATTTGTTATTCATACCAGTAACTCTTCCATAAGATTTAAGTGGGGCTTTAAAAATGACGAATTGCTTTTTTTTCTGAAAAAACTGGTCACCAGTTGTTTAACGGGTACGTGTTAATGTTCTTTAATAGTTCCAGTAATAACAGGGTGTGGTAAAAATCAGCGGTATTATGCCGATCGAATTTTAATGATGTAAAGATGGTGAAAAGGTTATGTCTTTCTTCTCTCAGCTGAAGGAAAACCAGAACAAAGATAATTTTCATTAAAAATGAAGGTGGTGCGGCTATTGTAATGGAGGAGTAAATGTTAATTTCCGTTACGCGCGTTGTTTTTTGAGGGCATCTATTTAGGTGCGCTATGGTCGCTGAGGAGATAAAACAGATGGGATGAATATTGAGAGGCGGTTTAACAGAGGCGATTTAAAATAAAATGCTCTCAGTACCTCGCCATCATCGTGGTGAAAAAGGGAATATAACGTTCAGGCATGGAAAACTTTCCAGAACGCATAGCGAGCGATCATGTTTCATCCAGGCATAAAGCCTGTTTCAGACACTTAACCTATGCTGTATGAAAGCAGCTTCAGGAGTTAACGTGATAAAAATCAGTACAACAGCCGTCACGCTGCTGGTGGCAGGGCTGCAACTCACCGCCTGCGCGCAGCGCGCGCCGGTGCCGCAGCGCCTTGGCATGCACAATCCGGCTACCGACTGGTGTCTGCATGTGGGCGGAACACCTTCGCAGGTAAAAAGCGAGGCGGGCGTTACCGGCTACTGCACGCTGCCTTCGGGCGAACGCATAGAGCAGTGGGCGCTTTATCACCGGGATCATCCAAAGTAGCCGAGCTTATCGACCTGCTTCCCAGAAAGGCGCAGGCAAAGAGCGGCGTGCTGGATGTCGTTCCGGCTTCTTTACTGCGGGGGACTATCAGCCCCGCATATTTTCCTGCACGCTTAGCCATTAAACGTAAGGTTTATCTGATGCAGGAGAGTAAATATTCAGTCTGGATGACATTGCTGTACATATATTGACGAAGATTTATTTTTTTCTCGTTAAAAAGACATCCGAAAAATAATCGAGGCGCTACGGGTTTTTTTTGTAATCCAGATGGTCCATAAGTTTATTATTAATCGGTAGTTAATAATTGTGCAATCTCTGTGTCTATTTGAATATGATTTTATATCGCTATGAATATCAGTCATTTACTCTCTGTTTAACATAGGAAGACCTGCTTTTTTTGATCTTAATCAATTAATGAAATGAAGTTCATTTCTGTTGATTATTTCCGTAATGGTATTGTCCTCATGGCTTCCGGTTATTGTCTTAATAAATGATAAAATCATGAGGGCAGGCTATTGAAACATTTAGGTGGCGCAGCATTTTGCTGCACTATTTTTATCTGCACTAAATCCTGGCCGGGTATTATGCGTCACGATATTGATGTGCAAGAATATCGCGATTTTGCAGAAAACCTGGGCAGTTACTCCGCTGGCGCAAAAAATATAGCGGTATATAAAAAAGACGGATCTCTGTCGGGCTATCTTGATTTCGCCATGCCTGATTTCAGTATGGTGGCGAATTATGGCTATAGCACGCTGGTCGCGCCCTCCTATGTCGCGAGCGCCCGTCACAATACCGGTTATAAAACGGTCGGCTTTGGCAAGGGCGCGCAATATGGCGCGACCTATACCCTGATTAACCGTAATGATTCAACTCTGTCAGACGTGGATTTTCATCTGCCGCGCCTGAATAAAGTTGTGACCGACGCCGCGCCGGTTGGCACGGTGGAAAAGTCGGAAATCATGAAAGGCGATAGCGCGCGCTATAGCTGGTTTACCCGTATTGGCGGCGGCACGCAGAGCCAGCTCGGCGACGATCAGATTGAACGCATCACGTTAAGCGGCGCCTATAACTGGGTAAGCGGCGGTACCGTTAATGCCGACACAATTGCTTATAAATCCGGCTCTCTGCAGGCGACAAATTACGGTCCGGATAATCCGCTGACCTCTCCGCTTTCTATTGGCACCATGTCGGGCGACAGTGGCAGCCCGATCATGGTGTATGACGAGCAGGCGCGCGAATGGAAAATTGCGGGCGTCCTGCATGGCGTTTATGTGGATGATGGCACTGGCTACGGCACCACCAGCTTATGGGAATACATCCCGGACGGCTATATCGAGAACATTACGGCGGCTAACACCTCGCCTGACGTAGTGGATCGCGCTGAAGGCGGCACAATTTACTGGAACGACAATAATATTACCCAGCAGTACGCCAGCTGGTCATGGACCGGTCTGGATAAAGCCTATTCGAGCGCGACGCCCGCAACGGCCAGCAACGAAGAGCTGGATGCCACGAAAGACTTACGCTTTAACGGCGCAGGCGGGCTGATTCTTCTCAATGGGCCAGTTAACATGGGTGCCGGCAAGCTGCAGTTTTCAAACGATTACACCCTGAGCGCTGCGGCAGGCGTGAATGCGACCTGGGTAGGCGGCGGCGTCGAAGTCGATGCAGGCAAAGAGGTGCGATGGCAGGTCAATGGCCTGGCGAACGATGCGCTGCATAAGATAGGGGCTGGCACGCTGCACGTTAACGCCGAAGGGATCAACGCTGGCAGCCTGAACGTGGGTGACGGTACGGTGATCCTTGATCAGCAGGCGGATGCTGCGGGAAACAAACAGGCCTTCTCCTCAGTGACGCTGGTCAGCGGGCGACCGACCGTGGTGCTACAGGATGCCGCTCAGGTGGCGACCAGCGATATCTACTTCGGCTATCGCGGCGGTAAGCTGGATCTCAACGGTAACGCGCTGACTTTTAAAAAGATCAACCATACCGACAGCGGCGCCACGCTGTTGAGCCACAGTGATAGCCAGAACGCGACGCTGAATATTACCGGCTACACCGCGGGCGACGTGCTTTTTAACCGCTTTAACGGCAGCAACCCTAAGGGGATACCCGGTTCGCTCTACGTTTACAACAATCCCTACACTAAAGAGACCGAATACTTTCAGCTTAATAAATCCTCTTACTGGTATTTTCCCACCGACAAGAGTTCAACCGATACCTGGACCTATCTGGGAACGGACGGCGATGAGGCGGTCAACTACCGCTTAACGCAGTTGAACCGGCAAGTTTTTCGCGGCTTTCTCGGCGAAACGAATCCGGCTGCAGTAAATGGCATCATGAACGTGTCGCTCAAGCCTGAAAACGCGACAGCGATTATCGCGCTGACCGGCGGCATGAACCTGAATGGCACGCTGAGCGTGGAAAACGGCACGGCAATCCTCTCTGGTCAGCCAGTCGCGCACGCTGGCGGCGTAGTGATTGATGATGACTGGTCGACATCGCTGTTCAAAGCGAGCGAAATCAGCGTGGGTAAAGACGCAGCGCTTCAGGTAGGGGAATATGCCAGCGTACAGGCACGATTTGTCGCCGACGAATCGGCGCGCCTTGCATTCGGCTATAACGACAGCGCGCTGGCGGAGGAGAAGAGCTGGCGCTGCTATGCCGCTATCTATCAGGATGCAACATCCTGCAGTCAGCCCGTGCGTGACGCCAGCGCGCTGGCGCTGTTGCCGGCCAGCGACGTGGCGGGCGATGTGCAGTTAGCCAATCAGGCTTCGCTCTACCTTGGAAAAGTCAATTATCAGGGCGCGGTGACCTCCACCGGCAGCACGCGTATGACGCTCGATGGCAATGCTAACTGGACGATGACCGGCAACAGTCGCATTAGCACGCTGCAGGCGCAGCGCGGCGCGAGGCTTTCTATGGTGCCGACGAGTAGCTGGCAGGCGAAAACGCTTGATGTCGACTCGCTTGACGCCACCGGCCTTAGCCTCATGCTGGGCGTAAAACCGACCACGCTGGAAAGCGACAGGCTGACGATTCGCAGCCTCGCCAGCGGCGGCGATAACCTGCTGGATGTCAATCTGCTGGTGGGCGCGCAGGAGCAGGTGACGCTGAAACAGGATCTGGTGATGATCGATGCGCCAGCAGGCACGGCGCATGATTATTTCTCATTCGCCAGCGGCTACAGCGGCTTCAGCGTCTATACGCCGAACTATCAGGTAAAAGATGAGAACGACCGCGTTCTGTGGGTGCTGGAACGGAATCAGACGCAGCCCGAAACGCCGATAGAGCCCGCAAGGCCGGATGAGACGCCGCCGGCAACCGGCAGCGACACGCCGGATGCGGGAACAGACGCGCCTGAACCAGGCGACATCTCGCCGGACGTTGCAGCAGATACGCCCGCGCAGGATCAAACCGCGCCGGAAACGAGTACGGATAGTCACGCGCAGACCGATACCGCCGTAGAGCAGTCGGACAGCAAAGAGAAGGTCGAGGCGGCCGCGCAGCCTGAAGAAGCGGTTAGTCAGCCGGCGTTCGATCCGGATGACTGGTTTACCGTTTACGATAATCAGCCGCTTATTCAGAACACGCGGGCGATAATGGCATCGCGACAGTACATCTTTAGCGAAGCCATCGCCCAGCTCTATAAGCGCACCGACACTCTGCGCGCATCGCCGGAAAACAGCGGCGCATGGGCCACGCTGGAACACAGCAAAGGCGGTTTTCTCGGCCTGAACGCCACGCAGCAGACGCTGAACGTAGGCTGGGATAAGCAAAACGGCGCGCACACGCTGGGCTTGAGTGCCAGCTACACACAGGGAGAAATTAAAGGCAAAGGGCAGGAAAATCACCGTCTCGCCACGGCTGGAGCCTACTATTCATGGCAGTCGAACGCCGGATGGTTTGCGGATGCCGTCAGCCGTGTAATGTATCTGAATCAGGAGATAACGCTGGATCCCACGCTGGGGATCAACGGTAAAAAGCGCAACAGCGCCCTGGTGGCGGGTAGCGTGAGAGGCGGTTATCAGTTCAGTCTGGCGCATGACTCACTGTTCATCTCGCCTTTCGTCGGCGCCACCGCTGGCGCGCTTTCCGGCTACTCACTGCAGGGACAGGACGCGGAGGTTGCGCTTAGCTCAGCGAATCCCTGGTACGCAACCGGCGGAGTTATGGCGCAGAAACGCGGGCTTGGCGAGGCGATGAAAAACGTTAACCTGACGGCCAGCATCGCCTGGCAATATTCGCCGGGGAAAAACGGCTCGAAAACGACGCTCGCAGATCGTCAGGCAAGCCGTCAGTATCAGGCCTGGTCCGACAATCGCTATCGTGCAAACATCGGCGTAGAAGGGGTAATCAATAAAAATGTGTCGTTAAACGCGGGCATTGAGAGCAGCTTCGGCGGCGTATTTAAAACAGACTATAGCGGCATCGTCGGCCTGTCATATCATTTCTGACCTTAAAAAAGGGCTTCGCGTCGACGTGGAGCCCTTTCTCTTTCAGCATTATTGCCGATTCACTACGGCTGCTAATTGACTAGTCTCCAGACATCTGCCGGAATATCGTTAAACATTTCATTCATTATCAGTTCAGCTCTGCGGTGATCGTAAGCCCCTTCAAAAGAGCAAATGTCTTGTGAAGGGACTTTCTTCCGCATATAACTGGTCACGATATCGAGAATATCTCTTGAGGGACAACGTCTTAACTCGCTCAAATAATCATTTTTGTTCATAAACTCTTTCCTGTTTTTTGGTGATACGGCGGAGCAACGTAAAAAAAATCGTCTGCTGGCAGCAATTAGCGCGTACGGCAGCGTCTGCGCCATTGGCGCTGTTTTCCGCTGCTGTTTCGTTGGTCTGATGCGCTGGCGAAAATGGTCGATGATATGCCTCTGCTGGAATGAGGATGCCCAGACTCCAGAATAATGCACCTGTCATGCAGATAATGGCTATCAGATTGCTGAGGAGCACACTCTATTTTCATATGGGATATCGCCCTGATAAAAATAAACAGCGAGAAACTAAAAACGAAATTTTACTTCATATCCTTTCGCTGTTGGGCATTTATAGTTATCTGACTTATGAAGATCAAGCCTGATAAAAACGGAAAGCTGGCGGTTTTACAGGCCATATTGTTTGCCAGATATAACATTCCAATAAGACTAATTTCAGTGATAATGATTTTGTTATTGAAAAATAAAGTTTTTTTCAAGGCCTTATACAGGCGGCCAGCATTCGCATTGAATGGAAAATAACAATATGTCAGCAGCTTGTTAACCGCGAGCTCCATGGGGATGGGATAATCCCGCCCTGGTTTACTAACGGTTGAGGTAAGATGAATAGAGTTTTAGACCGAATAATCAACAGATTGATGTATACCGTGCAGGTCAGGGTTGTGGGGCTAAATCCTACTATTTAACAGATTGACGAGACGATCCCGACTCAGATCCCATGCAAGATTAAACAACAGGGTATAGATCAGAAAAAATAGCACCAGACCCAGTTCCAGTCGGATAGCCGCTAACAGCGTCACCGCCAGCCACCACGCGGCAAACGGGACCAGAACCAACAGCAGTCCTGCTTCAAACAGGATCGCATGCAGGCTGCGTACCAGTAACCCTTTCTTAAAACCGACGCGCTGCTGCACTGTGTCGAACAGCAGGTTAAAAAGATAGTTCCACGCCATTGCCAGGAAGGAAGAGACTAGCGTCAATACTCCTGTCTGCGCAGGCGCTGCAGAGGCGAAGACCATCAAAATAATAAAAACCAGAATATTTGCGACAACTTCAAACAGGACGGCGTGCATTACGCGTTCTAATGGTGTGCGGTTTAGAGTAGAGGAATGACTCACGGATAGATCTCGGTCAGGCGTGTAAGAGGGCGAATAATGACATAAAAAAAAGCTAAACACACGACACCCGAGGAAATAACAAAATGGTCATATGTATGCTTAATTAAAGCGCTGAGTAATATTTTTTCAAAAGAAGAGAGAAAGTTAAATAATACGGGCGATATTTGATATGTATCAACTTTACCACCGCTGAGAATAGCATTGTTGAGAAATGATTTAGCTGAGGTAACTTACACTCTTTTCATGGTTTCATCTTTTTCGGCTAAGCCGAGTATATCGCGCTGCGTATAACAAGGTGGCAAAATGGAAAGTAGACTGTCAGGTTATTCGCGCAGCGACACCTGGCGACTTATCTTATTATTGAGTCTCAGTTTTTGGGGAAGCGTTACGCTTTTAGCCATTGCGTTAGTCAAAAGCTGTTTACCCTGAGCTGCATGACATAACAAACAGGCTGCTATTCCACTGCTGAATATTTACGACCAGCGCTACATTTATTGTCTGCGCCGTTATACATAGCACAGCGCCTGTTACTTATTTATATTTACGCAAGGATTCTGTACGAGACGCGAAATATGGCAGACATCATTGATGAGGCGATGGAGGCTATCTCCCTTACCGAAACCGCTGAGGTCGAGGCGATTCGTCGTCGGCTGGCGCGCCCTGGCCGCACCACCTGTGAGAACTGCGGAGAAGATATTCCGGCAGAGCGGCGCGAGCTGTTACCCTCGGTCACGACCTGCGTCGGCTGTCAGGAAATCCTGGAGCTGCGCGAGCGGACCGGGCAAACTGGCCACCGCCTGCCGGAAACGGATGCGTTTTAGCCTTGTGGCGCCAGTCTGTCTGACCTACAGGCGACAGGCCGGCGCCCGGACCGATACTGCGACCTGCGCGCGGTCAGGATCCCACCCATGCGCGGGTTAATCTCCTTTCTGCCCCAGAAGTCCATTAAGCCTTTTTGCGCCCTGCCGTGTAATCTATTCCTCAATTTTCATACCGAAACGGAGCGACATAACGTCGCGTAATCCAGTCAGAAAATTAAATTCACCGCTTATTTTCTTAACAATATTCAATCTGCCACTAATTCGTTGCCGTTGTATCAAGGATGACAACGGCAGTGAATTTAACAGGCCAGTTTTCATCGGCGGAATATGAATAATTACGCATCTTTTGCGCCCACCATGTACTGCATAATTATGCTTTCTGTATGCGAATTTGTTGCATAAAAATAATTTTCGTCAATTTTTTCAGATCTTTGAGAGACATCAAAAAGTGAATGGAATGAGTCTTGCGTGTGTTGACTTTGTTACAATTGCTGACCAGTATGAGCTCCAGTGAAACAGAGGGAGCACCTGCCATTAATTTACATCGATACCCGACGCGACGCCGATAGCTATTTCACGCAAAAGATGACACGGAGTAAATATATTTACTTCGCGATTTATCCGCGCCGCTGAATGACCAGCGCACCTGCGGCTGCAGAATGTCGTGCGGCCGGACAAGAGAAGTAAATATATCGTCGCATAAACCGAAACTATCCTATTTCACACGCGCGGCGTACTACCGCCAGGCGCAGAACGAGCTGACGCAGCGCCTGGGGCCGAAAAGCATTTATGACTTCCCGCGCTGCTCTCCTCCACTCTGAAGGACATGCCATGACTGAAAAAGAACCGCACGCGCCGTCGGCCAGTTCTACCTCTGCGCCGCAGCTGGAGCGTGGCCTGAGCGAGCGACATATTCAGATGATCGCGCTGGGCGGCGCTATCGGCACCGGGCTGTTTATGGGTGCCGGCAAAAATATCGCCGTGGCGGGCACCTCGATTCTCATTATCTACGCGCTGGTGGGATTCTTTATGTACATGGTGATGCGCGCGATGGGCGAGGTGTTGTTATCGAAACTCGACTATCGCTCCTTTGCCGATTTCGTCGCGGATTATCTGGGCCCTAAAGCCAGCTTTTATCTGGGATGGTCCTACTGGCTGAGCTGGGTAGTGACCTGCATTGCCGACGTGGTAGTCTGCGGCGGCTATATGCAGTACTGGTTCCCCGAGATGTCCGCCTGGATACCGGCGCTCATCACGCTGGGCATTCTCTGTTTGTTTAACCTGCTGTCGGTCAAGATGTTCGGCGAAGCGGAATTCTGGTTTGCCTTAATCAAAGTCATCACCATTGTCGCGCTGATTTTTACCGGGCTGTGGATGGTCGTCACCGGCTGGACCTCTCCTGACGGCGTACAGGCTTCACTGCATCACCTGTCTGATCCGGCGGTGTTTCTGCCGCATGGCGTGACGGGCTTCCTGGCGGGCTTTCAGATCGCCATCTTTTCCTATACCGGCATCGAGCTGCTCGGCACCATGACCGCCGAAACGCGTGAGCCGGCGAAAATCTTGCCAAAGGCGATCAATGCGATTCCGCTGCGCATCATCATTTTTTATATGCTGTCGATGGTGGTGATTATTGCCGTCACCTCCTGGGCGGCGATCTCTCCCGACGTCAGCCCGTTCGTTACCCTTTTTGCCAAAGCGGGCCTGCCTGCCGCCGCTGCGATTATCAACTTTGTCGCGCTTACCTCCGCCATGTCCTCCGCGAACAGCGGCGTCTATTCCAGCACCCGAATGCTTTATGGCCTGTCGGTAGAAAAGCATGCGCACTGGCAGTTTCGCATTCTGTCGAGAAGCACGCGCATTCCCGTGCGCAGTCTGCTTTTCTCCTGCTTCTGCATGCTGAGCGGGACGCTGCTGCTGTTTCTGGTGCCGAACGTCATGACGCTGTTTACCATCGTCTCTACGCTTGCGGCGATACTGGTGATATATAGCTGGGCCATGATCCTGGTGGCCTATCTGGCATACCGGAAGCAGCGCCCGGAACTCCACGCGCAGTCGCGCTTTAAAATGCCGGCAGGCATCGTGATGAGCTGGATTAGCCTGCTGTTCTTCGCCTTTTCGGTGGTCATTATGGTCTTCGATCCTGATACGTTGGCCGCGCTATGCGCCATGCCTTTCTGGTTTGGGCTGCTGTGGCTCGTCTGGCGCGTGAAGGCGCGCAAAGCGCAAGCGCTTAAGGCCATTCGCAGCGCCTGATGCTGCCTCGCCTTTGCGCTGGTTGGGATCTGCGAGGGAAACAGGTGGAGACTGATTGAAGGCGAATCGTAAAGGCGACAAGAAAAAAGAAAGCGCTCCTCTGGAGGAGCGCTGCTAATTATTAGCAATGAAACACCCTGTTTGCGAGCATAAAAATTAAGCCTGCATGAAGTGATTAAAACATTGCGGCGCTAAATCGAATGTCAACAAGCAATCACTCTTTTGTCGCGTAGTGTTTTTATTTCTCTGGATACTCCATAAATAAAAAAGCGCCCCATAAGGGCGCAAGCAAGGAAAGTTACGTCAATCATACGTTTCATGATTCGTGGCGCGCAGACACCACAGCGACAACTTTATTCTTTTGATGATAAACCTCAGGTAAACACTATTCTTGTTAAGCACTTCCTTTATCTTTCTCTATGCTGAGTCAGGCTTGTCAGCGGCGCGCGCCGATAGAGCATAAAAGTATTTGACCAGAATCACGTTAAGCAGAAGGAAGAGAGCAGGCGAGCAAGGCAAGGTTAAATGTTGACGGGGTATTTGTTATTCCCGTCTGATAATGAAGTCGGGTTAAAGCATGATACGTCAAATGAGGCGTTAATGAAATCTGTCATTTTTACCAAAATCTTTTGGTGACGCTAGAAAGGAAGCTAATGCGATTCTCTGACAACCTGGCAGGTTTGATTCTTTTTTTATCCTATACTGCTTGGCTGGGTTTTTAGTGTGGTTGTTCCTTATTAAATGGCACTCCTTGTTGCGGTTTATTTTTCATTGAATTTTTAATATCAAAATTTTTAACGATAGTCGTGATCGCAGGTTTCAAACATGATTCTGTAAACGAAATGTGCCATATGTGTTAACCAGTCCCTATAGTTGTCAGGGCTTTTATAATACAGGCATTCGGCCGTTTGAAGAAGGGCTTTTGCGTGAACATGATAAATGACAAATAATACGAAAAAGATGCCAGCCAGACCCCAGGCGAACATAATGGCGCTGACTTTTCTGGTTGAATGATACATTTGTATGATATTTCAATAGTCACTGGCAGGAATAATAACAAAAATATTACCATTTTATCGTAAAACTACCTAATGCTATGTCGCCAGCGCTTTTACACAATCGTTCTATTTTGAGATGAGAAATAAAATAATATATTTATTTTTTCTCATTCTTAACGGTTTACACATATTTGCCTGGATAGACTTACTTTTTTCGCAGACCGCGCGCGCCGTGAGCGGCCTGCGACCTTAATTAAGAAACCTCGTGCGCTGCTTTGCCGCTCGCTGGCGTGCGGGTGGACCACCAGCAAAGCAGCGACCCCAGGCTAACCATTGCGGCCCCTTGCCAGAATGATAACGTCAGGTGCGAATGCAGCAGAAATGCCGCCAGTACCGAGGAGAGGAGCGGAATAAAGTAGGAGACCGCAGCCAGCAGGTTAACGTTGCCGTGCAGAATGCCGGTATTCCATGCGGCATAGCCAAATCCCATCGCCATCGCGGCCAGCGCAAGGCTTAGCAGCGCCTGCGGCGAAACAGCGAATGCTGGCTGCGGCGACAGCAGAAATTTTACCCACAGGGTCAGTGCGGTCAGGATAAAAAATAGCGTAATGCCGTTGCTGCCGTTCGCAATCTTTTTTGTCACCACACAGTAAACCGCCCAGATCGCTGCGCCACAGAACGCCAGCCCATAGCTGAGCGGGTTGTCCATAATGTTATTGCCGATCTCGCTCAGTGAGAAAGCGTGCTCGCCGCCCAGCACGCGGCAGATCCCTGCGACGGCCAGCAGCAGGCCGGGAATAATCAGCGGGCTGGTTTTTTGCCGGTTAACGAGCGCCGCCAGCACAATCGTCATGCCTGGCCAGAGATAATTCACCATACCGACCTCAATCGCCTGACGACCGCTGTGAGTAAAGCCGAGCGACAGTGACAGGCAAATTTCGTAACTGACAAATAACAGGCTGCCGACGATCAGATAGCGCCGCGGAAAGGTGCGCACGCTGGGAAAGCCGACGGTAAGGAGCAGTAGCGCAGCGCTAAAGCTGTAGACCAGCGCCGCGCCGCCGATCGGCCCAAAGCCCTCGCTGACGCTTTTAAGCAGGCCGACAATCGTGCTCCACAGCACAATGGCCAGCACGCCAGTTAGCGTTGCTCTCTTTTGGGACATAACGCTTTACCTCATTTCAGACGTGATCGGCTTAGCAGGTCAGAATACGCAACTGAGTCAGGTCTGCCACCTCTTTATCTATGAACTACCCTTACTGCTTACCCACGGAGGAGTACAAGATGACTGATGCAACCCTGATCGAAACGCTGCAGTTCGGCCCTGACGACGCCCCAGAGCAGAAATATGAAATTTACGGCGACGACGAAAAAACGCCGACCTATGCGCTGATTTATCGTCAGCATGACGGCGACTGGGAAAAACTGGATGAGAAGCTCACCTTCGCGGCCAGAGACGAGCAAAAAGAGGTGGCCGTCGCCATGGATTACGGCTCAGGCGACAGCCTGCCTGAACTGCGAGATTTACCCGCGGAAGCGCGCGAGCACTGCGAACGTCACTGGCAAAATAGCCAGCAATAACGCAGGCCGGGGAAGGTTCCCGGCTTTTCTCCCTCCTCGCACGCTCCTCTTCACCTGCGGTTACGCTCGCAATATTCGATCCTCTGAACTTAACTCAAATTATGTTCATCGCCTGTTTGCGCCTTACGGGAGGATCCTTTGGCCAAAAACTCACAACCTGAAGCCGCGGCAGATGTGCTCGCGCTGCAGCGCTGGATAACCGTCGGACGTCCCGCCGAAGAGCTGTTCGCGCTCTGGTTGGCGCCCGACACCTTGCCGCGCATCATGAGCCATTTCGCGACCGTCACGCCCATTAACAAAAGCGACGCGCGGTGGCAGATCGACGGGCCGCTCGGCAAACATTATTCATGGGAGAGCCGCATTGTCGAGGCGCAGCCGAGCGACATCATCGCCTGGCAGTCGCTGGAGGGCGCGGATATTCCCAACGAAGGCGAGCTGCTGCTGCGCCCGGCGCCCGGCGAGTGGGGAACGGAACTGGCGCTGACGCTGCGCTTTACGCCGCCAGGCGGCGTGCTGGGCAAAAAGGTCACGACCTTTTTCGATCTGTTGCCTAAAGAGATTGTCAGCAAAGCGCTGCATCGCTTTAAAAGTCTGGCTGAAACCGGCGAAATTCCAACCCTTGACGGCCAGCCCGCTGGCCGCCATGCCGACCGTCAGGATAAGGAGAAATAGATGCGCGCACTCTGCTGGAACGGCGTAAACGATCTCAGCGTTGAAACGGTGGCTGATCCCGGCCTGCTCAATCCCCATGATGCGATTATTCGCGTTCGCCTGACCACCACCTGCGGCTCCGATCTTCACGTCATCGACGGTCTGATCCCCAGCATGCGCGAGGGCGATATTCTCGGGCATGAATTTATGGGCGAGGTGGTAGAAGTCGGCAGCGCGGTGAAAAATATTCGCCGCGGCGATCGCGTCGTGGTGCCCTCGTTTATCTCCTGCGGCTCCTGCTGGTACTGCCAGCATCAGCTGCCCTCCTGCTGCGACAACACCAACCCGCAGTGGGAGAAGGGCGAAACGGTGCTGGGCCATCCGACCGGCGGCATTTACGCCTATAGCCACGCCTTCGGCGGCTATGCTGGCTCGCACGCCGAATATGTCCGCGTGCCCTTCGCCGACAACGACTGCTTTGTGGTGCCGGAAGGCGTTACCGACGAGCAGGCGCTGTTTCTCTCCGACGCGGCGCCGACCGGCTATATGGGCGCGGATTTTTGCAATATTCATCCCGGCGACACCGTGGTGGTGTGGGGCTGCGGCGGCGTGGGCCTGATGGCGCAGCAAAGCGCGTGGCTGATGGGCGCGCATCAGGTTATCGGCATCGACCGCTATCCGGAGCGGCTGGCGATGGCGCGGGACTATGCCGGCAGCATAGCGCTCGACTATACCCAGGTCGATATCAACGAGGCGCTGCTGGAGCTGACCGGCGGTCGCGGCCCGGACAGCTGTATCGACGCCGTCGGCATGGAGGCGCGCGGCGAAGGGCTGAGCCAGGTTTACGATAAAACCAAACAGCTGCTGCATCTGGAAACCGACGTCGGCGCCGCGCTGCGTCAGGCGCTCTACGCCTGCCGCAAAGGCGGCAATATCGCGATTCTGGGAGTATATGGCGTGATGGATAAATTCCCGCTGGGGCTGATGATCAACAAAAGCCTGACGATCCGCACCGCGCAGCAGCACGGCCAGCGCTATATGCATCGGCTGCTGGATCACGTGGCGAAGAACGAGCTTAATCCCGCCTTTATGGCGACGCACCGCTTCTCGCTGGAAGAGGCGCCGCGCGGCTATGAGATGTTCAAGCATAAAGAGGATGGCTGCGTACGCGCGGTATTCGCGCCCTGAAGCGCGGATGAGGATGGCGCATCGTTACGCTTTTTAGTACAAAAGGTGAAACGTAGCGCAATGAAAAGGAAAACGATGATTAAGCTTACCGGCCGGTTGATTTGTCAAAACCCCGAAGAGACGGCGCTGGTGCGCCGTTATCTTCCCGAGCATATCAGGCTGACGAAAGATGAGTCAGGGTGCCTTAGCTTCGAGGTAAAGGAGACGGCGGATCCGCTGATCTGGTCAGTAGAAGAGCTGTTCACCAGCCAGCAAACCTTCGATATGCATCAGTCCCGCACCAAAGCCTCAGTGTGGGGGCGGGAAACGGCGGCGATTGCCCGCGAGTACGCCATTGCAGAGATCGCCTGAGGCCTGAAGAGCGCACTGCCAGCAGGGAACCCGCCGCAGCGGTCGGTTCCCTTTTTTATAACCCCTCTTAACCCTTTTCGAATCGCTATCTGGACAATCAGGCAACAGATTTCCAGAAACAGGCAACCCCGCTTTCGCTTAGCCGTCTAGACTTAACGGATTGCACACCACAATAGACTCCCTCATAACGTGCATAACACCCCATTTTAAAACCCGTTAAATACTGGAAACGAGCTATGTCTGAAAATCTACAACTACAGCTGGAGATCAACGGGCAACCGCATACGATGCTGGTGGATCCCCGCGTCACCCTGCTTGACGCGCTGCGCGAGCACCTGACGCTGACCGGCACCAAAAAAGGGTGCGATCAGGGACAGTGCGGCGCCTGTACGGTGCTTATCAATGGAAAACGCGTGCTGAGCTGCCTGACGCTAGCGGCCCAGGCTAACGGCCAGTCGGTCACCACCATCGAAGGTCTGGCGCAGGCCGACGGCACCCTGCATCCCGTGCAGGCGCGCTTTCTGGAACACGATGCCTTTCAATGCGGCTACTGCACGCCAGGGCAGATTATGTCTGCCGTGGCCTGCATCGACGAAGGGCACGCCGGCTCGGCGGACGAAATCCGTGAATATATGAGCGGCAATCTCTGCCGCTGCGGCGCCTATCCCAATATCGTCGAGGCGATCCAGCAGGCGGCCGCCGATCTCAGCAGGGAGGCGACATGAACCCATTCGACTACGTCGGCGTCAGCGACGCGGACGACGCGCTACGGCAGAAGCAGCGTGCGGACAGCCGCTTTCTGGCAGGCGGCACCACCCAGATCGACCTGATGAAATGCGACGTCGAGCAGCCTGCCGCGCTGATTGACATCAACCAGCTTACGGAAATGCGCGAAATCGCCTTTACGGCGGATACGCTGCGCATCGGCGCGCTGGCGCGTATGAGCGAGGTAGAGAATCATTCTGAATGCCGGCTAAAGGCACCTGCCATTTATGACAGCCTGTGGCAGGCGGCGTCGCCGCAGCTGCGCAACATGGCGTCGATAGGCGGCAATCTGCTGCAGCGCACCCGCTGCGTCTATTTCCGCGATCCCCATACCTTTTCCGCCTGCAATAAACGTCAGCCGGGCTCCGGCTGCGCCGCGCGCGACGGCGTCAACGGCAACCACGCCATTCTGGGCACCAGCGAAAGCTGCATTGCGGTCTATCCCGGCGACCTGGCGGTGGCGCTGACCGCCTTCGAGGCGGTAGTCATCGTGCGCAACGCCGCACAGCGCGAACGCCGCATTCCCATTGATGAGTTCTACCTGCTGCCGGGCGACACGCCGCATCTGGAGCACGATCTGGCGTCCGACGAGATGATCGTGGCGGTGGAGCTGCCGTTAACGCCAGCGCTGCGCCAGTCCCACTATCTGAAAGTGCGCGATCGCAGCTCGTATGAGTTCGCCGCCGCCAGTGCGGCGGTCGGTATCGAGCTCGATGGCGACCGCATCCGCGATCTGCGCATCGCCGTCGGCGGCGTGGCGACGAAACCCTGGCGGGCACGGCACGTTGAAGGGGCGCTGCGCGGGCAGCCGTTCAATGAGCAGACCCTGCGCCGCGCCGCCGAGCTGGTGGTGCAGGACGCCGAACTGCTGCCGCAGAACCAGCACAAAAAACTGCTGGCGCCGCGCGCCATCGCACGCGCGCTGATGAAAGCGGGCGGCATGGCTTAACAGGCCGAACTGAGAGGATTAACAATGGATACGGCAGAAAAGAGTTATCAGGCGCTGGGCGAAAAGCGCGAGCGCGGCGACGGCGTGGTTAAGGTGACTGGCGAAGCGCGCTACGCGGTTGAGCATCAGCCGGAAAACGCGGCGTACGGCGTGGTGATCCAGTCCACCGTTGCCAGCGGACGCATCACCCGCATGGATACCGAAAAGGCGCGTCAGGCGCCGGGCGTGCTGGCGGTTTACACCCACCTCAACAGCCTGAAAATCAATAAGCCGACCGCCATCGCCGACGGCGGCGCGGCGCAGTCTACCTATACGCCGATTCAGGACGATAAGATTATCCATAACGGCCAGAATATCGGCCTGGTGGTGGCGGAGACCTTCGAGCAGGCGACATGGGCCGCTACCCTGGTGGAAGTGGAATATGAGACCGAACCGGCGCTGATCTACCCGGACGATCCGCGCGCCGCGCGTAAAGAGAGCAGCGGAACCAATATCGATCTTGGCGATGCCCATCAGGCGATGGCGCAGGCGGAAGTCAAAATCAAAGGACGTTACGCGACGCCGCGCGAATACAACATGCCGATGGAGCCGCACGCCTGCGTCGCCTCTTGGCAGGATGAGCGTATGACGGTCTGGGAACCAAGCCAGTGGGTGATGGGCGCGCAGACCGAGATCGCCGAATGGCTGGGCATCGAGGTTGACCAGGTGCGCATCATCTCCCCTTACGTGGGCGGCGGTTTCGGCTCTAAGCCGGTGCCCTATACCCATGTGGCGCTCGCCTGCGTCGCGTCGCGCGCGCTAGGGCGGCCAGTCAAAGTCTCTTTAACCCGGCCGCAAACCTTTACCGGCCTTGGCGGTCGTCCGGCGACGATTCAGAACCTCGAGATGGGCGCCTCGCGCGACGGCAAAATTCTGGCCATTATCCATGACGGCCTGAGCGACACCTCGCTGATCGATACCTTCGCCGAGGGCACCAACAAAGTGACGGGGCGTCTCTACGCCGTGCCGAACGTCTATTCGCGTCACTATGTGGCGGCGATCAACACCGTCACGCCAGGCTGGATGCGCGCGCCGGGCGAGAACCCGAGCGCCTTTGGACTGGAAGTGGCGATGGACGAGATGGCCTGTGCGCTGGGAATCGATCCGCTGGAGTTCCGCCTGCGCAACTGGGCCGATCACGACTATCAGCTGAACACGCCCTGGAGCACGCGCCGGTTGAAAGAGGCCTACGCCGCCGCCGCTGAAGCCTTTGGCTGGGACAAGCGCAGCATGGCGCCGCGCTCGATGCGCGAAGGGCGCGAGCTAATTGGCTGGGGAATGGCGACCGCCACCTATCCGGTCAGCCGCTCGCCCGCCGAAGCGAAGCTGATTTTCCACACTGACGGCAGCCTGGTGGTGCAGAGCGCCGGAGCAGATATCGGCACCGGTACCTATACCATTCTGGCGCAGACCGCTGCCGAGGTGCTGCAGATCCCGTCGCGCCAGATCCGCGTCGAGCTCGGCGATACCGATTTGCCGCGCGCCGGCGTAGCGGGCGGCTCGCAGCTGGCGGGCAATCTCACCGCGGCGGTTCACAAGACCGCTGAAGCGATGCGCGAGAAACTGTTTATCCTGGCGACCGAATCGCCCGGGTCGCCGCTGTTTCAGGCGGAGCGCGAGCAGCTGGTGCTGCGTGACGGCGCGGTGTGCGTGAAAAACCAGCCCGATCGCGCCATCCGCTACGATAAACTGGTGAAGCTGAACGACTCCCTGACGCTTTCCGTGGTCTCTGGTACCTTCTCTGAGGAGGATAGCGAAGAGGATCGCGATCAGGCGGTGCACTCGATGTCGAAAATGACACGTCCTGAAGCCTTTTCCGCGCACAGCTGGGGCGCGCAGTTCGTTGAGGTGCGCGTCGACGAGGATTTCGGTACCGTGCGGGTTAAACGGATGGTCTCCGCCTTTGACAGCGGACGGCTTTATAACCCGCAGCTGGCGCGCAGCCAGTGGATTGGCGGCATGGTGATGGGGCTGGGCCAGGCGCTGCTGGAAGGCGGCGTCATCGATCCGCGCAACGCCCGCGTCATCAATAACAACCTGGCGGACTACCTGATCGCCGTGAATGCGGACGTGCCGGAGATCGTCACCATCGACGTCGGCGAGCCGGATCACCACGCCACCCTGATGGGCGGAAAAGCGGTCGGCGAGCTGGGTATTGTGGGCATGGCGGCGGCCATCAGCAACGCCGTCTACCACGCGACCGGCAAGCGCATTCGCGATCTGCCGCTCTCTCTGGATAAACTGATCGACTAAAGCGCGACGGCGATGCCGGACAGGCATCGCCGTCTCTTTCACACCAGATACATCCCTTCTTAAATAGCAGGCAGTTTTTCATCTTCGTGAATATACTGTTACTCGTAGTGCCAGTGATAACAAGAGTCATGCTCTGCCATTCAATGCCATAAAGGATCGCATTATCTCTTTCACGGACGAACTTCCCTGAGGAGTCTGTTGATGACATCGTCCGCTGCAAAAGTGAGTGCTGGTCTTGGTCTGGCGTTTCTTATGCTGTTTAATTCCGCTTTCGCCGCGCCCCTGACGTCAGGCGGTTCTCTGACGTTTAGCGGCGCGATCGCGCAGGATCCCTGCCAGTTAACCCCAGGCGCCAGTCGCATCCCCTTCGCCTGCCAGGACAACAACGGCGTTCATACGCAGCAAATCGACATTCAGCAGGTGGCGCAGGGCGATGTGGATTTGCCCGGCGTGGACCACGTCAGCCTGACTTATTTAAATCCGCAAAAGTCGAAGGCGGTGGTTCGGGTCGACTATAACTAATTCGCGCTGTTGCTGGGCCGGCGAGGCTCTGTAACAGCTCACGCTGGCCGCGAGAAAGGGAAATTTGCATCAATCAGAGATTTCTCCCCGGCTGGTAGGTTGACATCAATTTAATTTGATTCAATATTATCACGGCCTCACAGGATGACGCTGTGCCGTCCTCCATCGATCAGATAATAAGCAGAAATACGATGAATGAAGAATTACCTGAAACCTGCGGCGGCGCTTCGCAAGGCAGCGCGCCTGTTACCGTCGATCAGTTTCTCTGCTTTGCGCTCTACTCCGCGTCGCTGGCGATGACCAAGCTCTATCAGTCGCGTCTGAAGCCGCTAGGGCTGACCTATCCTCAGTATCTGGTTCTGCTGGCGCTGTGGGAAACCGACAATGTCACCGTCTCTGAACTGGGCGCGCGCGTCCATCTTGATTCGGGCACGCTGAGCCAGCTGCTTAAAAGGCTGGAGCAGGCGGGCCTGATCGGCAGACGGCGCGATGTAGGGCATGACGAGCGTCGCGTGCTGATTACGCTGACGCCAGCGGGCACCGCGCTGAAAACCGAGGCTGCTGGCGTGCCGGCGGATATGATCTCAGTTATGGATACGCCGCTTGAGGAGTTGTCCGATCTGACCCGCCGGGTCGCGGCTCTGCGGCAGAAGCTGATAAAGGCGATTCCCTGACCGATCTTATGTAGGTCGTTACCCAGGCGCAGCTGTTACGGACAGAGACCAATAATGACCAGTATGGACAAAGGCGTTGTGAGCAGTGAACCAGCAAAAGATCTGGACGATATCCATGCTGCTATCGGACAAATAGCCTCGCTGCTGCTAAAGGCGGGAGAACCGCTTGAGCGGGAAGGGCTTAGCGCGCGGCTCAAACAGCATGCTGAGCAGACTGCGGATGCGCAGCTGCAAAAAGAGTATGGTGACGCGGCACGCTTTGTTGCGGGGAAAACAACGTTATAACAGCCTGAACCCTTAATGAAGAGTGGGCTCGCTCTCCTGCCAGTCGTCGTTGCCAGAGGCGGCGCTGTTCTGGTCCGACTGGCCCGCTGCGCTGATCAACTCGGCAATGGCGCGCTGAAATGCTCGCAGCCTGATGGGATTGCGCTCAGACGCCGCCATCGCCTGAAGTTGCGCCACGACGTGCTCAGCAAAAACGGACGAATCCTGCGCCAGTAGCGCCATAACGGCCTCGCCTGTCAAAATATCTACCAGCCTTTCGTCGTCATTTTTGCTCATATTGCCATCATGTTATCAAGTTTGATCTGGACGCAGGCGAAAACGCTACCCTGAGCGATTGCGTCTCGGGCAGGCGTTGCGCCCTGCGCAACGTCACGGTTGCAGAGAAAATTGCTTTGCGCCTGATTAGCTTATCAAGTTTATAACATTTTGCCTTTTGATTTTCATGTAACAAAATAAATATATGTTTTTGAAGAATAATTTTTTAGGAAAGCTTCTCATTCTTGTTCGGTCGCGGGGCGGTGAGTGGCCCCGCCCCGCGTAACGCTTTTACCGCCTTCGCCAGATAGGCGGACATTCCCCTGGTCAGGGCGCGTTAAGCGCTTTGCTGCCGGCATCGGCAATAGCGATTTCCGCCGGATTTGCCGTTCCGCTCACGCCAATCGCGCCCGTCACCTCGTCGTTAACTGTCACTGTCGCGCCGCCGCCCAGCGGCACCATATTGGGCAGCGTGGCTATCGCTGGCTCTGTGCCGTTGGCTCGTGCCATATATTTGTCGGTCGAGGTGCGATACAGCGCTGCCGCGCGTCCTTTTTGCATTGAAGAGTCGATACAGCCCGGCGGCGCGTTATCCATGCGTTTGAAGGCCAGCAGCTGTCCGGCTCGATCGAGTACGGCAATGCAAACCTGCGCTTTCAACGATTGCGCCTGTTTCTCCGCGCGCGAAATTATGCGCTGCGCATCCTCGGCGCTCAGGATGGTTTGGGTCTGCGTGGCGCTGGCTGCGGCGGTCCACAATGCGGCAAGGGCGCAGAGTGCGCTACAGAAGGGTGCTTTCATGGTGACTCCTTTTATGAGATCGATAACGCCATACCCCTAGACAGATCAGCAGTGCCAGCAGGCCTGCTCCTGCCCACGGCGCGCGCTGTAGCCAGAGCGAATGCCTGGGATGGCGCAGGGTATGATTAACCTGCTCTTCGGTAATGTGCCGTCCGGCCGCGCCGAATTGCGTTGAGACATAGTCCAGCAGACGCGCCAGCTCGGCGCTGCTCATCTGGCTGGAGAATGCCGGCATAAAGGCGTGGCCTGAGACGGTGGTGCGGTCTACCCCCTCTGCGACGGTCATAATAAGGTTGGCGGGATCGGCGTTGAGCACCGCTGAGGTGCCGGTTAGCCGGGGAAAGGTTTGCGGCGCGTCACGGCTACCTTCGCCCTGCGCGCCGTGGCAGCTTGCGCAGGCGGCGTTATAGAGCTGTGCGCCGCTCATCTGCTCGCCGCCGATGGCGCCGCGCAGCGTCGCGGACGGTCCGGTCTCGAACGCTGCAATAGCGCGCGGAGGGGGCGTCGGCGCAGCATGCGCATCGGCCGGCGCCTGACCCAGCGTCAACAGATAGCGGGCGACAGAGCGTCGATCGCTGTCGGTCAGGCGGGAAAAAGAGTTTTCCACTACGGTAGCCATTTCGCCCGCCGCGATGGCTTTGCCCGGCAGCGAGCCGGTTTTAAGGTAGGTCGCCAGTTCTGATTCCGACCAGGCGTAAAGGCGCGCCTGAGTCAGATCGGGTGCCTGCCAGCTGCCGACGGTTCCGCCGCGCAGGAAGCTCGCGCTTTTCTCCGCCATCAGCACGTTGCGCGGCGTGTGACAGCTGCCGCAATGTCCCAGCGTTTTCACCAGATACTCGCCGCGCGCGTCGCCGATCGCTTCAGCGCTGCCGCTGGCGAGTGGCTGGGGTGACAGGAACAGGCCGTTCCAGAGCGCCATCATCGCGCGCCAGGAGAAAGGGAAAGGGAGCTGCGTCGCGGGCACCTGATGATCTTCGGCGGGCACGCCCGTCATAAACCAGGCGTATAGCGCCGCAATATCCTCATCGGTCAGCGAGGCAAACGCGGTATAGGGCATCGCGGGATAGAGATAGCTACCATCCCGCCGCCGCCCCTCGCGCATGACGCGGCGAAAATCCGCCAGAGAGTAGCTTCCAATGCCGTTAACGCGCGACGGTGTGATATTGGTGGCGATAATGTCTCCCAGCGGCGAGGAGATGCGATAGCCGCCGGAAAAGGGGTGACCGTTATCCGGGTTGCGATGGCAGGCGGAACAGTCGCCTGCGATAGCCAGATATTCGCCGCGCTTCAGGGTGGCGCTGTCGGGCTGCGCCAGTGCCAGGGCGGGCAACAAGAGCAGGAGAGACGCTGTTATTCGCATATTTATAGCTCCCGAATCAGCGTGTCGGCCAGACGCAGCGCCAGCGCGATGCCCGTCAGGGTGGGATTGACGGTGGCGGAAGTGGGCATCACGCCGGTAGAGGCGATAAACAGGTTGGCGTGATCCCAGCTGCGGCAGTGCGCATCGACAACCGAGTCGCGCGGATCGTCGCCCATTATCGTGGTGCCCATGATGTGATACTGATTGCGCCAGCCGGTGGGCGCCTCCACTATCTCGCCATTAAACGCCATCAGGAAATTAGCGAAGTCGCGGTAGGCCTGCGGTCGCATGCCGCGGACATAGCTGTCCAGCTGATAGTTAACCAGCAGGGTCGGCAGGCCAGCGCCGTCGCGCCGCGTCGGGTGAGGAGTGACCCGGTTCGTGGCGCTGGGCAGGGTTTCGCTCATGGTGCTGATATTCATAATACGCGACGCGCGGTCGCGTATCGCCGCGTCCAGCTCGCGTCCCACCAGCCCCTGCCTGAGCAGCGCGGGCGTCACATCGATGTTCGGCACCAGATTGCGCAGCGCGTAGCGGATAGCGGAGTGTTGTGCGCGGCTGGGTTCATCACGTCGGGTGGCGATGCTGCCGTGCTGCACCGAGCCGCGTCCAGTCCAGAGCGGTTCGTCGGCAAGAAAAGTCATGCTCAGTCCGGTGTGATCCATCAGGTTGCGGCCGACCTGATCGGAACTGTTTGCCACATCAGACATCAGCAGCAGCTTCGGAGATTCCAGCCCGTGCGCCGCCACCACGAACGCCTTTGCGCTCAGGCGCACGTCGCGGCCGTCAGGTTTGCGATAGTGCACCGCGACGATGTGGTTTTTCGGCCCCTTCTCCAGCTTCCAAGCGACCGACTCGGTGCGCAGATCGACCCCCAGCGCCACCGCTTTATCAACGTGCATATCCCCTGAGTACATCGCCCCGATAGGGCAAACAGGTTCACAGTTATTGTTGCCGGCGCAGGCGGGACGGCCGTCATAAGGGCGAGAAACGCGTGCGTGCGGCTCATGGATCACCTGGTAGCCTAACGGTCCGAGCTTCGCCTGCATGCGCTGCACCATGTAGGGCTTCGCTTCCGGCGGCAAGGGATAGGGCGCGGAGCGCGGCGGCCAGGCGTCGCGTCCCTGACCGCTCTGATCTTCCTCTGCGGTGCCGACCACGCCCACCTCGCGCTCTGCGCGCAGATACCAGGGTTCCAGATCGTCATAGGCGATCGGCCAGTCACGCCCGACGCCGTAAACGCTTTTTAGTTTGAAGTCGTTGGGCAGCAGCCGCCAGCAGGCGGACGCCCAGTGACGCGTGCTGCCGCCAGCCACCTTGAGAAAGCTGGTGACATAATTGAAATCGTCATCGCCCTGCGCCTCGATATAGCCGTCGCTGTAGCTGTTCGGCGCCCAGGGCAGATTGGGATAGGGTGCGCACCAGTTGCGTTTGCTGGGGCTGTTGCGGTAGTTGTCGACCACTTTCCAGCGCGGAATATAGGGGCCGGCCTCCAGCATGATGACCGACTTGCCCGCTTTCGCCAGCTGATATGCCGCGTTTGCCCCTAACGCGCCCGATCCGATAATCACCACGTCGGCGTCATAGTGCGTCATGAGCGGCCTCCGACGTCGTCGGTGAGGCGCAGAGCTTCAGCATAACTCCTGGCGCGTCCTTCTACCATTGCCAGCCATGCCAGCTGCGGCTGCGCAATACGGGATGCCGCGCGCGGCGACGCCGCTCCCCATGCGTGAATATTCGCCGGCATCGGCGGCGCGCTGACGCCGTCCGGCACCGCCTGCCAGTAGTCGCTGCCGCGCTGCGAGTAGGAGGGGCGCGGCGTGACGTCGGCGGTGGGCTCGTACATCAGAGCGGAGAGAAAACTGACAAAGTGCGCATCGTCAGTGGCGCGGGTGGTGGCGGGATTGCCGGTATAGCCGAGGTACCAGGGGGTAATGATGGCCAGCGCGGTATCGATCTCCTCCTCGGACAGCGACGTCAGCAGCGCTTCAGGCGCGAGCGTGTCGCTGCGGCCAAGGCGTTCAGCCAGCTGCGCCAGACGCTGGGGAAACAGCGGATTTTGGTGCGTTAACAGCGCGTACAAACGTTGACTGATGGCCGGATCCAGCTGCTGGCGTCCGGTTAGCGCCTGGCTGACACGGTGAAAGCGGTTCTCTGGTTCGGCGGCGGTGGCCAGCGAGCCAGTAATGGGTACGCTCATGATGATGCCTGATGCGAGCATCAGACGCAGAAAGTGACGCCTGTTCATTTTTACTCCGGGTACAGGTAAGAAAATAAGGATTATTTTTTTAAATTGAGATGCGCTTATTATTTTTGAAATATTCTTTGAGCCAGTAATCTACGTTCCGGTTTCCGGTGCCATGAATAATTAGCAGTAAAAATCCCGCGCAGCAGGAGATGTTTTTTAGCCAGATCATTAGATGCGCTTGGGAATAGCCGGGATAAAACAGAAAACCGGAAAGCAGCGAAAGTGCCACCATAAAGAAGCATGTAAAACTCGTTAAAAATCATTCAGTTATCGCCACTCTTCCCGCCAACCTCAGCAAAATAACCCAGAAAAGGAAATAGCCTGATACGTGATGTTCGCGCATCAAAATAATATTGTCGTCATAATGAATTATTTTATCTAAGCCGGAAATAAAAAAGAGTCCGACTGCAAACAGGCGCGGCAGCGCCCCTATGCCGTTTTTAACGTTGCGCATTTTTTTATTAAGTCGGGTTAGCGGTCTTATTTTTAAAATAGGCTGCGTAATAAAATCTTTTTTTGACTTTTCGTGCGGTAGTGATATTTACCGCACGCTAAACGGCGATTACCACTGCCAGCGTTTTTCTGCCAAATCCACCAGCAGGCGCGCCGCGGGAGTCAGTTCGCTCAGGGAGCGGAACTGCCAGCCAAAGGTGCGTGGCATCATCACCAGCGGCAGGGGAATTTCAACCAGCGCGTGCTGCGTCATATCCTCATGCAGCAATCGGCGCGAGAGAAAACTCAACAGCTGGGTCTGGGCCAGCACCTGGCGCAGCGGCGACAGCGTATTGCTCTCCATCTGCACGCGCGGCGGGGCATATCCGCCGCTGCGCAGGCGCTGTTCAAGCCACTGTCGCGTGGCGACCTGCGGCGACGGCAGCAGCCACTGAAATTGATCTAGCTGCGCTGGCGTAGGATGCACGCCAGCCAGCGGATGAAAGCTGCTGGCCGCCACCACCACCGGATCTTCCGTCAGCGGTCGGGTGGCAAACTCATGATTTTCTTCGGGCAGGAATCCCAGAATCAGGTCGAGCCTGTCCTCGCGCAGCCGCGACTGCAGCAGATCGTTCATCCCGACCTGTACCTCGAGCACCACCGTCGGCGCGCGCTGCAACAGCTCGCGCGTCAGGTGCGGCAGCATAAATTCGGCGGCGGTGGCGGCCACGCCCAGGCGTATCACGCCCGCTGCCCCGGATCCCAGCGCGTTTAAATCCTGCCGGGTGACCTGCATCAGGTGCAGCACTTTTTGAGCGCGTTCACAAAGTAGCAATCCCGCCTCGGTCAGTTTGATGCCGCGTCCCACCTTCAAAATCAGCCGCGTAGCGCACGATTTTTCCAGCCGCTGAATGCACTTTGTCAGCGCAGGCTGCGTGATCCCAAGGGCTTGCGCGGCGTTGCCCAGGTGTGCCGTTTCACGCACCACCAGCAGGTAACTGAGATCTTTTAACTCCATTCATTCCTCTCAGGAATCAATTAATAAAAAAAGCGTAATACTTTTTATCGTTCCATCCTGCCAGGCTAGATGAAAATTAACAAGGGAGTAACACATGAGCTGGACCATTCTGATGACCGCGCCTGTGCTGGGCGCCGGAGGTGAACGCGCGCTGGCAGAGGCGGGGTGCGAAGTGCACTACCTGCGCGGCAGCCAGGATGCGGCGGAAGTTGAAGCGCTGATGGCGCAGATTCCGTTTGACGCGGTGATTTCGCGCACCGTAACCCTAAGTCGCGCAGCTATCGCCGCCTGCCCAACGCTAAAAGTGATCTGCAAACATGGCGTCGGCGTCACCAATATCGACGTCGAGGCGGCGACATCATTCGGCATCCCGGTGCTCACCACGCCCGGCACCAACGCGCAATCAGTGGCCGAGCTGACGCTGGGGCTGATGCTTAACGCCGCGCGCCGCATCAGCTGGCAGCAGCAGGAGATTGCCGAAGGCCGCTGGACGCGCACTGGCAGCAGCATGGAGCTGAGCGGTAAAACGCTGGGGTTGGTGGGGATGGGGGAGATCGGCCAGCGCGTCGCGCGCATGGCACGGGCCATGGGCATGCGGGTGCGCTTTTACGATCCCGCACTGCGCGACCCGCAGGCGATTGCTGCTGGCGAGCAGCTGGCATCGCTCGACGCGCTGCTGGCGCAAAGCCACGTCTTGAGCCTGCATTGCCCCGTTAACGCCGCCACGCGTCAGATGCTCAACGGCCGCACGCTTGCGCTGCTTCCCGCGGGCGCGCTGGTGATTAACACCTCGCGCGGCGAGCTGATTGACGAAGCGGCGCTGAGTGAGGCGTTGCGCAGCGGTCAGCTTTTCGCCGCCGGCCTGGATACCGTGGCGACGGAGCCGCTGCCGGGCGATCACCCTTTTCGCGCCCTGAAAAACCTGACGATAACGCCGCATATCGGCGGCGCTACGCCGGAAGCGCTGGATAAGGTCGCCAGTTTCGCGGCTCGCCAGTGTCTCGATTTTCTCAAGGGTCTGCCGGTGAATCCGCTGACCTGTGTTAACCGCGCGGTACTTAAGGAACCCTCATGACCCTATCTGCAACCTGGCCTGCTGGCTACTTTATTGGGAAACGCGATCGTCTGCCTGATGCGGACACTATCGACGCCTTTCGCCGCTTACCGGTACCCAATATCGGCGACTGCATGGGCCGCTCCTGCGGCGCGCTGGGCCTGCTGCCCTGGCATAACGACCCCGCGCTGGTGCTGTGCGGCCCGGCGCTGACGGTAAAAGTACGACCCGGCGACAACCTGATGATCCATAAGGCGATAGAGATGGCGCAGCCTGGCGACGTGCTGGTGATCGACGGTGCGGGCGATCTGACTCAGGCGCTGATCGGCGGCCTGATGCGCACCTCCGCCCTGACCAAAAAAATCGCCGGTTTTGTGATTGATGGCGCCATCCGCGATGTGAACGAGTGGGCCGAGGGCGGCGTTGCGCTCTGGGCGCGTGGCAATACGCTGCGCGGTCCGAGCAAAGAGGGGCCGGGCGAAATCAACGTCACTATCCAGTGCGCCGGACTGGTGGTGAGCCCGGGCGACCTGATTGTCGCCGATGCCGATGGGGTGATCAGCATTCCCGTGGCGCAGCTGGCTTCGCTGCTGCCTCGCGTGCGGGAGCATGAGCAGCGCGAAGCGCGTATTCGCGAAACGAACCGGCAGGGCAGCGCCGATCCCGAGCGCTTTAATGCAGTTCTGCGCGCGAAAGGGTGCCCGCTGTGATCGACAGAAGGAGAGGAAAGATGAAAAGTACAGTAAAGATGATGTCGCTGCTGACGGCGCTGGTCGCGACAACGCCGGTTTTGGCGCAGGATCGGCTGCCGGTTGAGCTGCCAACCCGGCAGGACAGCCGCCTGCAGCAGGTGGAAACCTCGCCGCGCGTCTGGAACGGCGTCGCGGTCAGTCCGGAGGGGCGCATTTTCGCCTCGCTGACGCAGTCCGAGGGCGCGGGACCGCAGCTGGTCGAAGTCAAAAACGGCGCGCTGGAGGCCTGGCCGAACGCGGAGTGGAACCGCTGGGAGAGCCAGGATCCCGCCCATCACTTTTTACACGTCAACGCGCTGCGCTTTGGCCCGGACGGCGATCTCTGGGTCATGGATGCCGGTAATAAAGGCATCGGCACCGGTGATAAGGCGGTCGAGCAGGGCGCGAAGCTGGTGCGCATCGACATTCACAGCCGCAAAGTGGTGGCGAGCTACCTGTTTACGGCGCCGACGTTAAAGGCTGAAAGCTATCTTGACGACGTGCGCTTCAACGGCGATTTCGCCTATATCACCGATCCCGGCGCGGTTGGGCTGGTGGTGTTGAATCTGAAAACGGGCAAAAGCTGGCGGGTGCTGGATAACCATCCGCTCTCTATTGACCATCTGCCTATCTACGCCGACGGGAAAAAGCTCTTTTTGCGCGACGGGCGTGAAAAGCGCGTCGGGCTGGATCAGCTTGAGGTTTCGCCAGACGGTAAGTGGCTTTATTACCAGGCGATTCCGGGCCCGATGGCGCGCATCGAAACGCGCTACCTCAACGATGCCGCGCTCCCACCGGAAGAGATCGCACGCCACGCGGAGAAGTTTATCGATACCTGGAGTACGGGCGGCACCGCCATCGACGCCGAGGGCAATATTTACGCTTCGGATATCAATACCCGCGCCGTAAAACGGATAACGCCGCAGGGTGACGTGAGCACGGTAGTGCAGGATCCCCGACTGGTGTGGATTGATGCGATGTGGATTGCCGACGGGCAGCTCTGGATGCCGTCGGCGCAGATTAACCGTACCCCAGCCACCACAGGCGGTAAACCCTCAACCGTTGAATATCCGGTCAAACTCTATCGCCTGGCTTTGCCGGTGCATCCGTCGCCGCGCGATCACCGTTAATTTCAGCGCCGTTTAGCCGAAGCTGTAAATAAATGCGGGCGTGAAGCGCTATACGATTTTCTCCGTAGAGTTTCACGCTCGATTATTATCACCTCGCGCAATTTTAAATTTGTAATAAATATGAAATAGCGCACGTTAACAATCCTTTTAAAGATTGTTTTAACTGTTGATATTAAAAATAATTATTAATTAAAAATTTATTTTACATGCCGATACGTTCTCGTTTGTCGCTGACAAGCGCGCCTTAACCCTGCAACAGGATAACATTATGCTGCTGACGATCAGCCTGCTTATGCTGGCCCTTTTTATTGGTTTATTAATGACCAAAAAACTTTCTGCGCTGACAGCATTAATTGTGGTGCCGACTTTATTTGCATTACTAGCCGGTTTTGGCGCCGAGACAGGCGATATGGTCATTAAGGGATTGCGCACCGTGGCGCCCACCGGCGTCATGCTGATTTTCGCCATGCTCTATTTTATGAGCGTCACTGACGCCGGCATGTTCGACCCGGTGATTAAGCGTATCGTTTCCGCCGTAGATGGGGATCCCGTCAAAATATTCATCGGCACCGTACTGCTGGGATTTATTGTGGCGCTGGATGGCGATGGCGCTACCGTGTATATGATTGTGCTCTCCGCCTTTCTGCCGATTTACGAGCGCGTCGGCCTGTCGAAATTAAAAGCCGCCTGTCTGCTGTTGCAGTGCACAGGACTAGGCAATATGCTTCCCTGGGGCGGCCCCACGGCGCGCGCGGCAACGGCGGTTCACGTTGAAACCAGCACGCTGTTTATTCCGCTGCTGCTGCCCTTGCTTGCCGCTATTGTCTGGACGTTTGTGATGGCATGGATACTGGGTCGCCAGGAGCGTAAGCGTCTCGGCTGGCAGCGCGACACAGCGATCCGCCACGATATTCTTTTCGAAGAGAGACCCTGCGTCGCCTGGCGTTTCTGGACCAACTGGCTGCTGACCATCGCCTTAATTGCCCTGCTGGTGCTCGATATTGTGCCGATGGCCTATCTGTTCATGCTGGCTACGGCCATTATGTTTCTGGTTAACTTTCCGCAGCTTAATCAGCAACAGGCGCAGCTGGCGCGCCATGCGCCCGCCATTCTGTCCGTCGCGAGCCTGATTTTCGCCGCTGCGGTATTCACCGGCATTTTTTCCGAAACCGGCATGGCGAACGCGCTGGCGCAGGCGATCGTTAATATCATTCCGCCCGCGCTGGGCCCCTATTTAGCCGCCATTACCGCGCTGATTAGCGTGCCGGTGACCTGGCTGGTCTCCAATGACGTTTTCTATTTCGGCATGCTGCCGGTGCTGGTGCAGGCAGCCGGACATTACGGCATTGCGCCGGTTGAAATGGCGCGTGCCGCGCTGGTCGGACAGCCGGTGCATATTCTCAGCCCACTGGTCGCCTCGACCTATTTGCTGGTGGGAATGCTTAAGCTGGATTATGCGCAGACGCAACGCGGCACAATGCGCTGGTCGTTTATTACCAGCATGGTGTTTTTCGCCAGCTGCCTGCTACTCGGCGCCTTCCCGTTTTATCAGCGCCTGTCATAAGGCCGTCGGTCAACAGGCGCAGGCTTTTCAGCTATGGGGCGCTGTTACGGCAGCGCCCGACTTTTTAAGGGATCAGTCTGCTGCTGCGCATCGCCTCCAGATGCGCGATCAGCACCTCGTCGGAACGTTTAGTCATGGCGTCGAAGCCGTGCTGGCGCGCTTTGGTCACGTCGAATATCGCATCTTTTTCGACGTGAAAAATAAAATCGCCAAAGCCGCCCAGCGCCAGGCGATCGATATCGCGCTCCTGCAGCTGCGCTTTATCGGCAATCGAGGCCCAGAGCGGCTTAAGCGCGTGGAGACGCTCGCTCAGCGAGATCGGCTGCGCCTCGCCGACAGGCACGCCGAACCATTCCGCCAGTTTCGGCCAGACATGGCTCCAGCGAAAGACGTCGCCGTTAGTGATATTGAACGCGCCATATTTTTCATTTTCAGCGGCCCAGATAGCGCTCTGGCCAAGAATGCGGCTGTCGGTGACATTGACCAGCGTATTGCGCCAGGCCGTATCGGGACCGGGGAAGTGCAGGGCGGTGCCGGTTTCGCGGCACAGCGTGCCATAGACGCCGATCAGATTGCCCAGATTCATCGGCGAGCCGAAAGAGTGGCCGATAACAATGTCCGGGCGCAGCGCCGTCCAGCCGATACTCGTTTCGTCGCCTGTTTTCCGGGCATAGTCTTCGTGGCGGAAATAGAGATTAGGCGGAAAATGACGGCTGTCCTCTTCACGCGCCGGCGTGCGATAGACCCCCAGGTGCGCGCCGTAGACCTTACCGCCCTGCACGAAGATGATGTGCTTTAACGCCGAACCTGACGCGCGCACCGCCGCGATCAGGTTTTCAAACATCAGCGCGTTAACGTCCGCCTCCACGCCCGGGTCGGCATCCTGGCGCAGCGCGGCATAGAAAACATGAGTAACGGATTCCAGCGCCTTACGGTGTCGGCTGAGATCCTCCGCCGAGGTGAGATCCGCGCTAAGGTGAGGAGAGGCGTGAGGGCTATGCGGCGATCGTCCGAGCGTGGTGATCTGCCAGCCCGCCTGATGAAAGGCATCGTGAGCGGCAAAGCCGACGACGCCGCTGGCGCCCGCTAAAAGTAGGTGCTTGTGCTGCATAGGTCTCTCCGTATGGTTGCGAAAAAGGGGGAAAGCCGCAGGCTATCCCCCTTTAAAGCGTAGAAGCTGGTCGCCTCCCCATCGATAAACCGGTCGAATACCGGCGCGTTAGCGGCGCAGTTTGCCGTAATCGACGTTCCATGCGTTCAGCTTGTTATAGAGCGCCGTGCGGGAAATGCCCAGCCGCTGTGCAGACTGGCGCAGGTTGCCGTTGTGCTGCTCGATCACCTGCAGGACATGCTGGCGCGCCTGATCCTGCAAAGAGCCGGAGGCGCCTGGGGTGGCCTGCGCGTCGCGCTGCTGGAGCGGCGCCGGCAGGTCGCGCACCGCGATCTCCAGACCTTCGCAAAGATTTACCATACGTTCGACGAGGTTCTCCAGCTCGCGCACGTTGCCAGGCCAGCGCCAGGCCTGCAGACAAGCCATCGCCTCTGGCGCCACGGCCGGCGGAATGCGCTTCAGCCGCGCGCAGAGCGTTTGAATAAAGGTATTGATCAGGTCGGGAATATCGTCGCGGCGCTCGCGCAGCGGCGGGATCTCCAGCGAAATCACGTTCAGGCGGTAAAAGAGGTCGCGACGAAAGGCGCCTTTCTCTACCGCGTCCAGCAGGTGCGTATGGGTGGCGGCGATAATGCGAACGTTCACCTTTAAGGGATGCGCCGCGCCGATGCGCACGACTTCACCTTCCTGTAAAACGCGTAGCAGGCTGGTCTGCGCTTCCAGCGGCATTTCGCCAATCTCATCAAGGAAAAGCGTGCCGCCGTCCGCCAGTTCGAACTTGCCCGGCGAGCCGCCGCGCCGTGAGCCGGTAAAGGCGCCGTCGACATAGCCAAATAGCTCGCTCTGCACCAGATCGCGCGGCAGCGCGCCGCAGTTCAGTGCGATAAACGGCTCCTGGCTGCGCGGGCTGGCGTTATGGATCGCCTGGGCAAACAGCTCTTTGCCGGTGCCGCTCTCGCCGCTCAGCATGACGGTACTGTCGCTGCGGCTGCTGGCCCGCGCTTTCTGGATCGCCTGCTGCAGCGGCGGCGCGCAGCCGCGGATCATGTCGAAGGTGTAGCTGGCTCTCGCTCCCATTACGCGGCGCGTAATAGCGCGGATGCGCTGGTTTTCGCGTACCGACAGCACGCGGCCGCCGTCCGGCGCGGGCATCAGGGAGATAAGGCAGGATAACGGCGGCCCCTTCTGCGGCATAAACTGCAGTTCGCGATCGTTACAGAACGGCATGGTGAGCAGCGAGGCCGTTTGCGGCCGCAGCAGCGCGTCAATCGTGCCCGCTTCAGCCTCCAGGCCGCTGAATATCTGTCGCGCGTAACGATTCAGGGTTTTAATGCCGCCATGCCGGTCGTAAACGATAACCCCTTCATTTAGGGTTTCCAGAATCGACTGCTGCTCGGCAAGCAGGCGCTGCAGCATCAGCTGCTGACCGACCGCGTCGGCCGCCGCCTGCACCGTGCCAAGCGTATGCGCGTTGAAATTATCAGGCGTCGCGGTCAGCGTCAGCACGCCGATCAGCTGGCCGCTGGCGTCGCGCACGGGCGCGGCGGCGCACTGCCGATGGCGCTTGCGCAAATCCATTTTCCAGTTCTCGCCGCTCAGCACGTAGACCAGCCGCTGTTCAATCAGGCAGCGCGCGGTGCAGTTGGTGCCCAGCACCTCTTCGCGCAGGATGCTGCCCACCGGTGTCAGATCGGCTCCGCAGTAATGCAGCGTCACCCCCTGTGCGTCGGTCAGGTTAATGTGGCCGTCCGGGTTATAGGCCAGCAAATTCTCCATCACCTTGCGCGCCACCAAAATCAGCTCAGCATTCTGTTCCAGAATCGCCGCCAGCTCTTCGTCGGGCGGAGAGCTGTAGCTAAAGGTGGCGGGATCGATGGCGCGCCGCTGCGCGCGCTGCCACGACTGCAAAATGCTGCGCCGCATCCAGTGCGGCTGTTCGCCGCGCGTAAAGCTGTGCCAGCCCTGCCACAGCAGCGCGTCCCACTCGGCGACTTCGCCGCCGTCGGGCAGGCTGAAGATGGGATCGCTCTCATCCTTAAACGGCAAACGCTCTATGACTCGCATGCAACACTCCTGCTCAATGTCGAATGTCCATTTTATTTACATGTGAAGTTGACATGTAAATTTTGTTGCCAGATTGTGACCCTGTACCGTGCTACGCCTCACATATTTCCCCCTTTTTCTCCTGGCACCGCTTTTGCACTATCAGAAGCAGACAGAAGCCACCGTCAGGAAAAGGGAAATAAGTGCTTATGCGTAAACACAATTTGCGGCTGATTGTTTTTATCTGCTCGGTTGCCTCGCTCAGCGGGGTGATTCTGGGCTATGACGCATCGGTGATCGCCGGCGTGATCGAGCCGCTGACGGAACATCTCACCCTTTCTCCCTGGGAAAGCGGATGGGCTGTTTCAAATGTTATTCTCGGCTGCGTGTTCGGCGCATGGGGCGTCGGCTACCTCTCCGATCGCATCGGCCGTAAATCGACGCTGATTGTCACCGCCGTGCTGTTTATGATTTCCGCCATCGGCTCAGCGCTGGCGACCTCGCTGGCCGGTTTCGTGGCGTATCGCCTGGTCGGCGGGGTGGCGGTGGGGATGGCCTCGGCGATTACGCCGCTCTATATCGCCGAAATTTCGCCCAAAGACTGGCGCGGCCGCATGCTTGGTCTGCAGCAGATGCTGATGGTCGGCGGTCAGGTCACGGTCTATGTGGTGAACTATCTGATTGCGCGCGGCATGCCGCACGCCTGGATTGTCAGCGAAGGCTGGCGCTGGATGCTCGCCTCCGGCGTGGTGCCGTGCGCACTGTTTCTGCTGCTGGTGCCCTTTATGCCGGAGTCGCCGCGCTGGCTGGCGCTGAAAGGGCACACGGCGCGCGCGCGACAGATACTGACGCGGCTCTCCAGCGCGCAACACGCCGAACGTCTGCTGCAGGAGATTCTGGCGTCGCATAACGCGCCCGACGCGCAGGCGGATCGACGCGGCATTCTGCGCGACGCGCGCGCCCGCTACATTTTGCTGCTCGGCTGCGCCATCGCCGTATTACAGCAGGTTTCCGGCATTAACATTCTGCTCTATTACGCCCCCTCGTTACTGCAAAACATCGCCGGCGGCACGCAGGCCTCGCTGTTCCAGAGCATCTTTCTCGGCCTGGCGCTGATGGTGGGCGTGGCGATCTGCCTGAGCCTGGTCGACCGCGCTGGCCGTACGCTGCTGTTGCGCTGGGGGGCGCTCGGCTGTGCCCTCTGTCTGGCCTTCACCTCCTGGGCCTTTATCGCGCAGGTCGACCCTCTGCTGCCGGTCGCGGGGCTGGTGGCGTTTATCCTGATTTTCGGCCTCTCGTGGAGCCTGGGCGCCTGGCTGCTGATATCGGAAATATTTCCGCACCGCATGCGCGCCGTGGCAATGGGCTTCGCCTTTTCTTCGATGTACGTGGCGAACTTTATCGTGACCCAGAGCTTCCCGATGATGAACCGCAGCGCGCTGCTGATGAGCCATTTCCACGGCGCTTTCCCTTTGATGATCTGCGCCTGCGGCTGCCTGACGGCGTTCTGGTTCGTGCGCCGCTTTCTGCCGGAGACGCGCGGCGTCTCTCTGGAGCAAATTGAGCCGCTGATGCTGGCCAAATCCCGCCGTTTCGCCGCCACGGCGCAGCGGGCCGCTGAACACCCTTCCGCGCCTGAATGGGCGAAATCGAAATAACAAGGAGCGATGATGAACGCGAAAACTGTACGCATTGGATTGATTGGCGCTGGCCGCATGGGCAGCTTTCATGCCGAAAACCTGGCCTGTCGCGTGCCGGGCGCCGTGCTGGCGGCGGTCGCCGATCCGCTGCCGGGCGCCGCGCAGAAGCTGGCCGAGAGACTGGGCGTGGCAAAGGCCTATAGCGATCTGCACGCGCTGTTGCAGGACCCTGACATTGACGCCGTGGCGATCGCTGCGCCGGCGCGCACTCATGCCGAATGGGTAATGGCAGCCGCCCGCGCCGGCAAGCATGTGTTTTGCGAAAAGCCGATGGCGGTGACGCTGGAGGAGGCCGACAGCGCGATCGCCGCGGCAGAACAGGCTGGCGTGGTGCTGCAGGTCGGCTTTAACCGCCGTTTTGACTCCGGCTTCGCCGCCGCTATCGCCGCGGTGAAAGCGGGGGAAAACGGCGTCACGCAGCTGAGCCGTTCCGTCACGCGGGATCCGCGCCTGCACGATCCGGCGCCGATCCCGCAGTGGACCATTTTTCTTGAGACGCTGATCCACGATTTCGACACGCTGCTGCACTTCAATCACGGCGCCAGACCGGTAGAGGTCTATGCGCTGGCCGATGCGCTGGTGCGTCCTGACTTCAAAGATAAAGGCTTGCTGGATACCTCAGTGGTGACGATTCGCTTCGACAATGGGGCGATGGCGATCGCCGAAGCCAGCTTCCAGGCGGTCTACGGCTATGACGTGCGCGGCGAAGTGTTTGGCAGCAAAGGGATGCTGCAGGCGGGCCACATCAACGCCAACCACTGCGTGCGCTACGGCGCCGGGGGTATCGCCATCGAGACCTCGCGTCTCGATTCCGATCTGCTGCGCGAGGCCTACGTGGCGGAGATGAGCGAATTCGTTAGCGCGGTGCGCACCGGCGAAACGCCGCGCGCCACCGGCGAGGACGCGCGCAATGCGCTGGAGATTGCGCTGGCGTGCATCGACTCGGTGAAGCAAAACCAACCCATCAAACTGGGAGCGCATTAATGGGCAGTTATCAACTTTCAGTCTGCGCCGAAATGGTCTTTCTCGACCTGCCGTTCAACGCGCGCGTGAAGCGCATCCATGAACTGGGCTTTGGCGTCGAAATCTGGGGCTGGGCCGGCAAAGATATCGACGCGCTGGCGGCGACCGGCGCGCGCTTTACCTCGATGACCGGCTATCTCACCGGCAACCTTACCGACGATAGCGAAATCGAACAGCTATTGCAGAGTGCCGAAGCGTCGCTGGCGGTGGCGGAGAGGCTGCAGTGCCCGACGCTCAATCTGCACGGCACCGGGCTGGATGAGCAGGGCCTGCCGGTCAGGCCCGTTGAAGTCGTCACCGGTTCGATGTGGCTCAAGGCTGCGGAGACGCTGCGAAAGGTGGCGCAGCTCGGCGAACGCGCCGGCCGCGTCTTCACCCTGGAAAACCTGAATCTACCGGTCGATCATCCCGGCACGCCGTTTGCGCTGGCCGCCGATACCCTGGCGCTGGTGGAGGCGGTCAACAGCCCGGCGCTGAAGATGAATCTCGATCTCTACCACGCGCAGATCGGCGAGGGGAATTTGATCGCGCTTATTCGGCGCTGTGGCTCGGCGATTGGCGAGATTCAGGTCGCCGACGTGCCGGGTCGCCAGCAGCCGGGCACGGGTGAGATCAACTATCGCGCGATTGCCCGCGCGCTGCATGAGATCGACTACCGCGGCACGGTCGCGCTGGAGGGCTGGGCGAGCGGCGACAGCGCCGCCGCGCTGCAGCAGTTTCGCGACCACTTTACGCTTTGAAGCACCTGCTGCCGGGGATTCGCCTGTTGCCCGGCAGCAACGCAGATATTGCAGTAACCCTCTCATCCTACAGGAAAAAATATGACTATCAGAAACCTGCTGTTATGCCTTTGTGCGCTGCTGCTGAGCCTCAGCGCCGGGGCGAAAACCTTCACAGTCGGCGTCGCGCTGGCGAACTTTGACCTTAACTTTGTCTCTATCCTGCGCACCCAGATGCAGACGGAGCTGAAGGCGAACCAGCTTAACAGCCAGTTCGTCGACGCCAAAGGCGATGTGGCGCTGCAGGTGCAGCAGGTTGACGATTTCATCAACCAGGGCGTCGACGCCATTATCCTCAACCCGGTTGATACCCAGGGTGTGGCGCCGATGATCGCCGCAGCGAAGCGCGCCAGCATTCCGCTGATCTTTGTCAACCGCAAGCCGGAGGTGAAGCTGACGGGCGAGATGGCCTATGTCGGCTCCGATTCCGCTCTCGGCGGCGAGATGCAAATGGAAGCGCTGGCGAAAAAGATGAACTACAAGGGCAACGTGGCGATCCTGATGGGCGCGCTGTCGAATGAAGAGGCGCGCGAACGCACCCGTGCGGTAGAGGCGGTGATTGCCAAATATAAGGGGATGAAGGTGGTCGAGAAGCAAAGCGCGAAATGGCAGCGCAACGAAGCGGTCGACGTGGTGTCAGGCTGGCTGTTGAATCAGCGCCCCATCGACGCTATCGCGGCGAATAATGACGAGATGGCGATTGGCGCTATTATGGCGCTGAGCCAGGCAAAGAATGAAAAGATTCTGGTGGCGGGCATCGACGGCACGCCGGACGGGCAGCAGTTCGTGAAGAGCGGCAAGATGGCGCTGACGATTTTCCAGGATGCGAAAGGCCAGGCGATCGGGGCGGTGCAGGTTACCAAAGCGCTGCTGGATAAGCGCAAAGTCGAGCAGTATAACTGGGTGCCGTACCGGACCATTACACCGGAAAATTTTGCGGAATTTGCGGCGAAGAAATAGATAAAAGCGCACGTCGTTAGAGCGCGGCGGCGTTTTCATGCGCCTGAAATGAAACGGGCAAGCTTTCTGCTCTTTTTTATCCGCGCTGCCTGCTCTGCGGCAGCGCCGCTTCGCCATAGCCGAAAGCGGGGTGGGTCTGCATCAGCGCCGTAATGGCTTTAAGCTGCTCGCGCAGCAGCCGGTGCAGCTCGCGAATCGCCGGGGAGAACTGCTTGCGATGCGGACAGATGAGGTTAAGCGGCGCCGCCTCGCCGGGCCGATCGGGCAGCAGAATCTCAAGCCGGCCGGCGAGCACATCGGCGCTGACGTCGATCCAGGATTTACAGGTAATCTCCATGCCGGCCACCGCCCAGCGGCGCGCCACGTCCGCGTCATCGCACAGCATGCGGCTGCTCACCGTCAGCTGACGTCTGACGCCGTTTTCCGGGAAGGACCACTTATCGTAAACGTGCCCGTTAAGGCTATAGAGCAGACAGTGATGGCGCAGCAAATCCTCCAGCTGCTGCGGCCTGCCGTGCTGCTGCAGACAGGTGGGCGAGGCAGCCAGCACGCGGCGAGTATCTTCCGCCAGCGGCAGCGCGACATAGCTGCTGTTCTCCAGTACGCCGTAGCGGATGGCCACATCCACTGGGTCGCGGAAAACGTCGCTGACATGGTCGGAGAGGGAGATACGCAGCGACAGTTTGGGGTGTTTTTCACAAAAGGCGGTGATGGCCGGCAGCACGACGTTCCGTCCGATGTCGGAAGGGACGGCGATTCGCAACTCGCCCTGCATCTCATCCTCGCCGCCCTGCAGCTGTTCGGTGCCGGCCTGCAAAATAGCCAGCATCTCCTGCGCGTAGGGCAGCCAGGCTTCGCCGTCGGCGGTCAGGCGCAGGCTGCGGTCGATCGCGCAAACAGCCGTTTATTCAGGTCGCGCTCCAGCCGGTTGACCGCGGCACTGATCTGACCGGGAAGGATATCGGCTTCGCGGGCCGCGCGGGAAAAGCTGCCCAGCGCGGCGGAACGGACGAACAAGGTGACATCTTCAAGACGTATGATGCAGGCTTACCTGATCAAGACTTATCTGAATTGCCGCTCAGGCTTTGCGGTCAACCGAATCGCGCGCTTCAGGAGCGCTTCAGCACGCCCGGCGCTTTCGATATACGGGCTGGTTTTGTACCAGAAAAATCGTCATTTTTCTGCTGAACGCTTTGACAGATGGTGTGTTTAAGCCAGTCCGTCGAGCTTTTTTTTCCGCTGCGCTTGTGGGAGTAAATTTTTACGGTGAAGCGCGGCACGGCAAAAGGCACCGGAAAGGTTTTTACGTTAGCGATCTGCTCCAGCCGGCGCGCCACGGAAGAGGGGATCGCCATCAGCAGTTCGCTCTCTGCGACGATAAAAGGCGAGCTCAGCATCGACGGGGTTTTTAGCGTGATGCGCCGCGTTAGCCCGATTCGCGCCAGGTGCGTGTCCAGCAGCCCTTTCTTTTCGTTCCAGGGCGTCACCACCAGATGGCCGGCGGCAAGATACTCCTCCAGCGTCAGGGTCGCGCGCGCGACATGGCTGAGCACGACAAACTCGTCGCTGAAGAGATCAATCTCCTCCAGATCGGGATGTCTGACCCCATCGGGTTCGCTAAAGCTCAGCGCCAGATCCACTTCGCCCGCCAGCAGCTCATTCAGCGCCGGATTATGGGGCAAATAGCAGAGCTCGAAATCGATGCCCGGCGCCGTTTTCTGAATGCTGTTCATCAGCCCGGGAAAAACGCTGAACGCCGTATAGTCCGTTACTGCAATGCGAAACGCCTCCCGGCTTTTGAGCGGATCGAAGGGCTGCACCGGGTTGAGGTGCTGATTGAGCGCGCACAGAGCGTCGGCGATGTAGGGCGCCAGCTGACAGGCATAAACGCTGGGACACATCTTATGCCCCTCGCGATAAAAGAGCGGATCCTTCAGGAAATCGCGCAGCCGGGTCAGCGCATGGCTCAGTGCCGAGGTGCTCATAGAGAGTTCCGCTGCCGCAAGCCTGACGGAGCGATGGCGGAAGACCGCATCGAAAATGGGCAACAGGTTCAGGTCGAGCCGCCGCAGGACATGATGCATGGAATTCACCTTTAATTGATTTTATTGCACTTAATTCATTGAACGATACCGATTATCCTTATCGCCATCAAACTGTTTGGTTAAGGGAAAATTTATGCGTGTTACGATCCGGCAGGCCAGCCTGGAAGATACTGACGCCATTTATAATATGATCAACGGCTTATCCGTTTACCGCGAGGCGCCGCTGGAGTCTATTCCCGATATTGAAGAGGTCAGAACGACGCTGTTTTCGCCGGAAACCACCGCCGAAGCCTATATCTGCGAAATTGACGGCATAATTGCCGGATATTCAGTGATTTCCATGAGCTATTCCGCCTGGCTGGGTCGCAGCAGCCTCAATATGGAAGATTTATACTTTACCCCTGACTATCGGGGACGCGGCGCGGGCAAGTCGATGCTGCAGTATATCGCTCAGCTGGCGGTCAGGCGGCAGTGCAGCCGTATTGAGTGGAACGTGCTGGAGTGGGATAAGTCTGCCAAAGAGTTTTATCACAGCATTGATGCGCTTCCTCTGAGTGAATGGGTGCGCTATCGGCTTGACGGCCCCGCGCTGGAAAAGTTCGCCGCGCGCGATACGCTTTAACGCTTTTCTCGCGCACAGCGCACCTTAGTGTCTAAGTCCGCCAGCGCGGTTGCGCTATTTTTAGCGTTTCTGCGTCGACATTCCGGACTGTGAAACATGACCGATCTCTTTTCTCTTCTTGCCACCGGCTCGGCACGCGCTATCGGCGCGGCCATCGCGGCGGGCGAAATGACCTCTCTTGAAGCGACCGAATGGTATCTGAACCGCATCGAACAGTTTGATCGCGACATTAACTGCGTCAGAAGCCTCTCTCCCGTAGCCCGTGAAGAGGCGAGGCGCGCAGACGCCGAGCGCGCGGCCGGCCGATCCAGAGGACCGCTGCACGGCGTGCCCTTTCTGGTTAAAGACAATATTTTTACGCTGGACGGCTGCTTTGCCTCTGCCGGTGCCAGTGCGCTGGCGACCTTTCGCCCGCCCTTTGAGGCCAGCCTGATTACCCGTCTGCGCGACGCCGGTGCCGTGCTGCTTGGCAAAACCAACCTGACGGAATTCGCCGACTTCGTCTCGGAGATCATGCCAGCAGAATTCAGCGGCGCGGGCGGCGTGGTGCGCAATCCGCTCGGCCTGCAATATGGCCGGGGCCAGGGGTCGAGCGTCGGTTCGGCAGCGGCGGTAGCCGCCGGCTTTTGCGCCTTCGCCATCGGCTCGGAAACGCAAAACTCTCTGCAGGCGCCAGCCGTGCACAGCTCGATCGCCAGCTTTAAGCCCTCGGTGGGCCGCGTTAGCCGCTACGGTGTGATCCCACTGGTGCCCAGTCAGGATTCGCCGGGGCCGCTGACGCGCACCCTTGAGGATGCGCTATCGGTGTATCAGGCGATAATGGGCGCGGATATGCAGGATACGGCAACGCTTGCCGATTTTGCAGAGGCATCCGGCGGCGCATCGCTGCAGGGGCTGCGCATCGGCGTGCCGCGGCGCTTTATCGCCGACAGCGTACTGACGGAGAGTCGACAGGCGGTGTTTGAACGGCTGCTGGAGGCGCTGGCGCAGGCGGGCGCCGTCATCGTCGATCCCTGCGATCTGCCCGCTGCGGAGCAGCTGAATGCGGTGCGCTCCTGCGTGTTTCGCAGCGAATTCGGCGCAAGCCTCAACGGGCTGCTTGGCACCCTTGCGCCCTGCGGCATCACCTCTCTGAGCGATCTTATCCAGTGGAATCGCGCGCATCCGGACGCGATCCCCTACGGACAGGCGCTGCTCGAGGCGGCTGAGGCCGCGCCGGATATCCGCTCTGAGCAGTACCGCCGCGATCGTCGTGCCGATATCGCGCTGAGCCTGGATGCCGGCATTCTGGCGGCGCTGCGGGCCGGCCGCGCTGATATACTGCTCTCGCCGATGGCGGCGGCGGCGAAATGCACCGGCAAAGCGGGCGCGCCCGTCGCCGCGATCCCGGCCGGGCAGGATGCGGAAGGCTTACCCTTCGGCGTTACCCTCTATGCCGCGCCCGGGCATGATCTTCTGGTGCTGCAGGCCGCGGCGGCGGTTGAGCGCGTCATTGGCAAACGTATCGTGCCGACCCTCAGTGACAGCTGAAGCGGCTGAAGCGCAAAAGAGAAGGAGCCGCCCGCAGGCGGCCCCTTCTCTCTGTTCTCAGCGCAGTTATTTGGTCAGGCGAGCGGTCATATGCACCTGGTTGCCTGCATAGGCTTCCGTGATGCTGTAACCGGTGCCAGCCAGTTTAGCCTGCGCGGCGATCTGTGCTTCGGCGCCGTCAAGGGTAGAGGCGGTAGCGGTAACCGTCTGAGCAAAGCTGGTAGAAGAAAACAGGGCGAACAGAGCAACAGCAACGAAAGTTTTGATGGTTTTCATGGTCAATTCCTCAGAGATATTTTTAAGTTTTGAGGCGTTCTGCCTCGATGTAATCAATAATAGAGATTCAGTCAGGGCGTGAAAATCCCTGTTCCTTGCTGAATAAAGTCAAAAAATTTGATGATAAAAAAATCGTGCCGGGAGCCCTTGAAAATTCTCTGGAAAACTCTATAACTGTCACTGAACAGGCGAGACGCCTGTTCCCCCGATGAGCTTTTGAATGAACGACTAATTCAGGAGGTTATCACTATGGCTTCACGTACTTTCCCCGTATTTCCCTTACTCAGCGATACCCTGTTTTCCGATCGCTTCAACCGCATTGACCGCCTCTTTAGCCAGCTGACCGGCGATACGCCTGTTGCCGTCACGCCCCCTTACAACCTTAAACAGCTCGACGATGAGCGCTATGCGCTTACCCTGAGCGTGCCCGGCTGGAAAGAGAGCGAGCTGGAAATCGAAGTGGCGGGCGGCCGTCTGACGGTGACAGGCCGGAAAGAGGAGCGCACGGAAAACGAGGCGAACGCGGACGGCGATCGCCGCGACGGCGGCTGGCTGCACCGCGGCATCAGTCGCACCGACTTCCGTCTGAGCTACAGCGTGCCGGAACATATGAAAGTGACCGAGGCGAGACTGCAGGACGGGCTGCTGAGCGTCGGTCTGCATCTGGAGATCCCGGAAAGCGAAAAACCGCGCCGCATACCTATTGCGCACCATACAGCAGACGTGATTGAACATCAGGCATAAGCGTAGCCTGACCGTGGGAGGGCGCCGGTTCCGGCTCCCTCTCGCTATACATCTATCTGGACAGCAGGAGGTGTGTCATGAACCGCATTATCGTGCCGGCAGACAGGCAGCTTTACCCGTCAGTAGCGGATGAGAGCGTCATGGCGGTCAGAATGAAACTGGGCAATTCGCGACTGCAGATCAATTACCAGCGCGTGCCGGGCGGCATTATGCCGGTGGTCGCCGTTGATTTTTTCAATGAGAAAGGGAAACTCTACACCCTGCACTACCATCTGCCGCCTGATACGCCAGAGCGAACCGATCGCCGAATTTCGCTGCTGATGCGACTGATTGAAAAAGTGGCGAGTCATACGTCGGCGGCGGCAGCTTACTGAGACAGGCTCTGCGCGGTTTTACCTTACAGCGAAACAGGGGGAGAAAATGCTGACCGCCTTACTGGTAAATGCGTCCTTTACGTCGACGCTTCTGGTCATGACGGCGTATGCGCTGAAAGATATTGATAAGTGATCGCGTTTCATTCGCCGGTTTAACGCCGCCCGGCGTTAATGCAGGGCGGCTTTTGTCAGCGCGAAAAACGCAATCAGAGAGCGTTCAGGAACGCCAGCAAATCCGCATTCAACCGATCGGAGTGGGTCACCGCAAAGCCGTGCGGCGCATTGTCGTACACCTTCAGCTGCGCGCCTTCGATCATCTCCGCCGCCAGCTTGCCGGTGGTTTCGAACGGCACTACCTGGTCGTTGCTGCCGTGGATCACCAGCGCAGGCACGTCGATTTTCGCCATGTCTGGACGGAAATCAGTGGTGGAGAACGCCTTAACGCACTCCAGCGTGCCTTTAAGCGACGCCAGCAGCGCGACGTTCAGAGTCTGCGTCAGCACGCCTTCAGAAACGGTCTGTCCAGCGTTGGTGCCGTAGAAAGGTACGGCGAAGTCGCTGATGAACTGCGCGCGATCCTTGCGTAAGCCGGCCAGAATGCTCTCAAACACCGACGGCTCGACGCCCTGCGGGAAGCCTTCCAGCTGTCCGAAGGCAGGCGTCACCGCGCCCAGCAACACCAGGCCGGCCACGCGCGCAGAGCCGTAGTTGTTGATGTAGCGCGTTACGTCGCCGCCGCCCATCGAGAAGCCCACCAGCGTGACGTCCTGCAGGTCGAGGCAGGTGATCAGGTCGTTGATATCCGACGCGAAGGTATTGTAGTCGTAGCCGGTCCACGGCTGATCGGAGCGGCCAAAGCCGCGACGATCGAAAGCGATGACGCGATAGCCATTCTCCGCCAGAAAGTTCAGCTGGTTATCCCACATATCCGCGTCCAGCGGCCAGCCGTGGCTGAAGAGAACAGGCTTGCCGTTGCCCCAGTCTTTAAAATAGATCTGCGTGCCGTCGGCGGTCTTAATTGTGCTCATGGTCTTTTCCTTGCGATGGTGAATGAAAAAAGCCGTTATTCAGGCGCAACCAGATAGCGTGCGACCGGCATCTGTTCGCCCTGATGAAATGCATAAACGCGGTTCTCGATTTTCTTGTCGTTCATGGTGTAGCGCTCAAGCTGACGCAGATGCTCCATCCAGGATCCCACTACAAAAGTTTCGACGAAGATGCCCGGCTGGAGAATGTCTTCGTAGACCGCCCAGTTAATGGCGCCGCCGCGACGGCGAACGCGTCTCATATCCTGCATACAGACCGTAAAGGCGTGAGCGTCTCCCTGGCGGATCTGGTACTCGTAGCTGACGCGCACCGGACCGCGGTCGTGATGGATCGCCAGCGTTGGCACCGGCTCGGCGATCTCGCTGACGTCGAGATTGAGGTCGGGATCCTGATCAAGCCGCCAGCGCAGTACCGTCAGGCAGGCCAGCGCCATGCCCAGCGTGGCGACGCAGAGCGAGACCGGGATGCCGTAGCGCGACGCCAGCTGTCCCCAGATGGCGCTGCCTACGGTCATCGAGCCGAAGAATACGGTGAGATAGACCGCCAGCGCGCGCGCTTTTACCCAGCGTGCTGCGCTGCGCTGCGCGCCCAAATTAAGCGTTGAAAGCACGGCAATCCAGGCGAAGCCGGTGAAGAACTCAAAGGCGTTCAGCAGCCAGAAATGCCGGATAAAGGCGAGCGCCAGCATGGTGGCGGCAAACATCAGGCTCGCCAGCACCATTAGCCGATCGGGATTGAAGCTTTTACGCAGCCGCGGCAGCAGTACCGCGCCGCTGATGGCGCCCACGCCGATAAAGGCGAGCATGATGCCGTAGCCACCCGGGCCCAGCCCCAGCTCGCGACGCGCCACCAGCGGCAGCAACGCCCAGCCGGCGCTGCCGAACACG